>Ga0172375_10000004_pt1 | contig 429797 bp, 406 predicted proteins | sample LakKiv1m_FD_114537 | JGI IMG/M metagenome (GOLD analysis project Ga0172375, IMG submission 114537) | Freshwater microbial communities from Kabuno Bay, South-Kivu, Congo - kab_092012_11.1m | ecosystem: Environmental > Aquatic > Freshwater > Lake | place: Democratic Republic of the Congo... | reverse complement strand
TGCTGATATAATTATGGCAGGGAAATTCTTTGAAGGCAGAGCATATATTAGCACAACTAAGGGGATGTTTTTTATTGACAAGTATGGCCGAAGAAGAACGCCGGTTTTTGATAAAATAACAAACCCTGTGAGAGTTTATCAAAAAGGTATTGCCAGGGTGGTTGAGATGCAGGAGGAAAAGTATTTTGACTTAAATGGCAAGAGATTGTTCGAAAGAGCATCGAATGAATTATGAATCTGGAATCATGAATAATGGGTCTGTTAAGTAATAGGCTATGCATTATTCTTTATTCGTAATTCGTAATTCAAAAAAACCGGAGGGTGATGGATTGTCCTGAGATTACAAGAAGGATAAAAGAGCTTAAGGATAAAGCCAAACAGGTCGATACTTTGTTGCCGACTGACCAAGCTGGCGAACTTTTTGATCTCTACAAACAGACTGATCGGGTTGCTTTTGAAACGATAATAAAGAGCATCACTGAGCGTGAAAACAGAACCGAAGAAGAAAAATATCGGGACGATATTGACCACCGTGATTTAATAGCTGGTTTTTTTGACTATGATAATGTCGGTGCTTTTTATCAGGGCGTTGCCTTTGCCGAGAAAAGGGATGAAAAAGGCCAATGGACAAGAGAATCATTTTTGCTTGATCAATATGGAGGCGTGATTCGAAAGTTTGTCGATGTCGAATGTGAGTACGGTTTTGAGAACGGTGTATGCTGGATTTATGTTTTTGACGAAGAAAAAGACGAGAACCGTTATGAGATGATAAATACTAAGGGGGAAACTTTAGCAAATGTCGGCCAGCTTGATTATACAAATAGGCACAATGGGATATTCGCGGTATCAGACCAGAAAGAAGAGGCGGGCGGCGAGTGGTATTTCTTAAAAAATAATGGAGTGCGGTTATCAGATAAGCGATATCGTGATTGCGTCGGCTTTTCAGGAGCCGTGAATAAGGGGTGGGCGCAAGACAAAGATTTTAATTTGATTTTGATTTATGAAGATGGAAGCGAAAGGACAATTCCGGGCGGAATTTTTGACAAAAACGCCTTGGGTTTTGGGCCGGATGTGTCATGGGTTAAGATGGGAACCAATGATTTTAATCTTTTTTCGGGCGAGAGCGATAGCTTTCAAAATTTAACAATAACAACTGCGGAATATGTCTTCCCGTTTTCTGGCGGATTTGGCGGGTATAGATCATTAACAGGAGATTATAATTTTCGCGGTAAAAATACTTGGCTAAGTCTTATATTGGACCAGATAAAACCTTTTGGCAGTTCGAAAGATGGAATGAAAGTTGCTGCGCCAGTCAAAATTAAATCGGGAGGTTGGGAATTAATTGATCGCCTTGGAAATTATTTGACGGATCAAGAATTTGATCAGATATCCGACTTTGTAGAAGATCTCTGTTGGGTGCAAAAGGGCCAGGAATTTTATTTTCTTAGTCTTGATGGTAAGGAACCCGACGGATTGGCAGGTCGAAGATTTGCCTCTGCTGGCACTTTTGCCGATGGCTTGGCTATGGTCAAGGATTTTGATGGTATCTGGCATGAGATGGATAAATTCGGGCGGTATGTATTTGAGAAAAAACAAAATAAAGGATAACAGATTATACAGATTGCAGATTCCTGATAACTGGAGGGAAATTGAATTGCGGAGAAATAACAAAAAGGGTTAACAGACTCGCTACAATCAGTGAAAAAATTCAAGGTGGAAAAGTTGAAGCGCTGGCTTTACTGAGCTTGCAAAATAATGCCGAAGAAGTTATTGAAGAAATTTATGATCATGTTGGCTTATCAGGCGTTTTGTCAACAGAGCTTAATAGGGAAGAGAACTGGCAGAAACTCGGAGCTTACTTTGAATCAAAATCAGGCAATCTTTTCTCAGAGGATTTTTTCCAACGCCTAAATGAGTTCTTTAACATCAAAAAATTTTACATAGAGGTAAATGATTATGATTACGAGAGATTTATTCGTAAACTCGTAAATAATGATTTTGTGCGCCAAAAATTTGAACAATATTATCCGCCGAACAGATTTAGCACGCCGAAATGGGATTTTTTGATATTACTGCGTTTAATTAATTCTCTATACCTGACCATTGGACTCAACCAAGATGCACAGTTATCAGTAAGAGATTTGCCGGAGGAGCTTAAAAATTCTTATGGTTGTTTTATGGCGAGAGGGATAATTAATCTTGATAAAGGCGGGGATGGGTGCGGATTGGAAATGTCAGGGGGACGATTAAATATTGAAGAAACAACCGGAAGGGTCGGCGAGGAAATGAGTGGCGGCATTATCGATGTTGGTGTCACCTCAAGAGAAACAGGCTACCATATGTCTGGCGGCAAGATTATTGTGGGGAAACATATTGGCGGAAATTTCGGTTATGAATCTGACCATGGGGTGCTTGTGTGCGAGGAAACTGATAATGCTGCCGGGCCATGCTCAACAACTGATATTCTTATCAACAAAGCCGGCGATAATCTTGGTGCAAACAAAAATGGGGGTGTAATCGTAGCTAATTATGCTGGTTTTAGTATTGGACGTTTTCAGAATAGCGATCCATGGAAAAGAGATGTTGTTACCATATTGGTTGGCGAGTACAAAGACACAATTGCTTTGGAATCCAAGATGAGAACTTTTAAGCGGGATAGCGATGGTAGATATTTTGGCCTGAATGCCAGTAAACCCGATAACAACATCTCGACAGACAGTGAATTATCGGAATTTAAATCTGGTAAATCAGGGCTGGTAATTATTGACGATCCTGATTTATATGATCAAAACATTACCGAAGGCTTGCAAGGAGGAATTATAGTATTGCGCAAGCTGCCAAAAGATGGGCTTGGAAAAGGTATTAAAAGTGGGGTTGTGATCATTGAGATTCCTGGCATCACAAAGGAGGAAATAAAGAGTCGGATGAGTAGTGAGCGCCAGTATGATCACGGGCTGATCTTAATGCCGGTGGATGATCCTGAACATCCTGGAAAAACAAAATTAGTTGATGTGGAGTTATAAATGGATTGTGAAGAAATAACTAACCAAATAAAACATCTTCAGGAAGTTAATTTACACCTATTGGGTATAATTAGCGACGAGAGTAAAATAGATAATTTTTCGACCGATTATTTAGATGAAATTAACGCTGAACTTAGGGCCCTGGAAAAGTACAATTGGATTTTGGTAAGGCACATCGAGATTGAGTATAAAATCGATCTCAATAGCCTAGAAGAAGAGGCAACAGATGCTGAAGCAACTCCAATTGCCATATCTCCTGACGGTAATAAAATTGCTTACCAATCAGGAAGCGACGAATTAGTTGTTAAAAAACTTTTAACCAAAGAGGATATTTACAAAATCAAGTTGCCTCATCCTTCAACTTCAATTTCTCACAATCATCCGGAGAGGTTATTTTTTTCCGAAGATAGCCGACAACTGATGGTGAATGTCTGGTATATCAATCAGAGTGATAATCAACGGCGAACAGCTTTTTGTTTTGATACTGAAACCGGTAAAGAAGACGAGAATTTTGATGCTCAAAATGTTTATAAAGATTTTATCAGCCATGATTATTATCTTGCTGGTTTTGCCTTAGGCAGTACACTCATCAGAAACTATGAGACAGATTTTCTATTCCAAATTCGAGAGCTATTTAAAGAAGATGACCCGATACTGAATGAGCGGTTGCAAAAATTTGCAATGTCTCCCGAAGGCATTGCTGTTATCAAGACGGAGAAGCATCTGGTAGCTATCGATACGAACAAAAAAGAAGTTCTCGACAACAGGGAATTAGAGGGTGATATAACAGAAATGGAGGCGATTCCGGGCACAACAAAGTTTGTTATGACCCATAATATTGATACTTATTGGTATGACTACTCCGCAAAGGAGATACGCACCGCCTATGATGGGGGAGTATATCCCAAATTCTCGGTGGATGAAAATGGCCAGATTTTCGCCGGTTACAGGCCGTTCAGTGAATTGAATATTTTTGATGCGGTTTCCAACGAGAGAATTAGATTAATTGAATTACCCAAGATCGAACCTAACTCGATTAAAGTCTTAGCAAATAAAAAGATCGCCGTCATTTATAAGGATGGCATCGTACTAGTATATGGCAGTAAGGCCTTAAAACCTATTCTGGAGGTTAAAGCTAGCAAGCAGGGGGGTATAGGCTCATTTCTTACAAGATTCAGGAAAAGAAAATAACTTAATTTTGATTGAATTTAAGCAAACTTAGGGATAAAATATAGTAGATTAATATTTTTCGGAGGGGGATGAGCGACATTAGTAATCCCGGCTTGCCCGGACAAGGAGGGGAGGAACACTCCCAAACCCCAATCACTCCATCTGGCACAGACAGTAGCCAGCCGGAGCATTTTGGTTTGGATAAGGCAACCCTAGAGATGGCCAATGTGCCTACACCAAATCCCGATGACCCTAAAAAACCTAAAAAGGATAAAAAACTAGAGGAAATTCAGGACATTCCGCCTGAACTTGAGCCATATCGGCAAGAGCTGATGGAGTGGGTGGGGACAGAGGATAATCCCAAGCCAATTTATCGGACATTGGTTTCTTTTTTGCAATACCAGGATGTTAAATTTAAACTAATTGGCGGAAAAGGTTTCTACTTTGCGCCGAGCGAAGGCGTCATCTCCTTGTCAGTCCCCTTCTATAAAGAAATGAAGGATAAATTTGGTAATGAAATGAGCCCGATTCAATTCCTCTTTGGGGCCATGCATGAATTTGCTCATCTAAAAACGATGATCGAGCTCAATGAAGCTGGCTTGCATAATCTTTTAAAACAATTCGACTATACCAGCCAAAAGGGCTATTTCATTGATACTCCTGATGGCCCCGTGAGAATGACAGCAGGAGAAACCTATGATCATTTCTACAATATATTAGAAGATGCGATGGTCAACCAGATGGTTTTTAATACGATCTTTTATGGCGAGAATTTTGCCGAGGGCCGGCAGAATCGGGAACAGGTCACTAACCTATATACGGAGAAATTTTTCCCAATCAAACTCACCCCGGAGCAGTATGCTCAGGTTATGATCCATAACTTGCGAAACCCCGACAATCCTATTAGTCAGCCAACAGACTTTATAGCAAAAAAAGAGCATTATGCAGCAGGTTTTGATTGGAATCAAACGGCCACGCCAATGAATAGGACGGGGCAATTTTCGACCTTCTTTATTAAAAATCAAATGGGTGTTCTTGAAGCTAGTTCGGTGTTTGACCCGACAAAGAACCCGGAAGGAAAGCATATCCTGCATGAAGATGTCGGCATGATCTTTACCAGACCATTGACTGAGGTTTATGAAACCCTGCTTAAAAGGGTTATTGGAAAATATCGGAGCGATCCAGCCAAATACATTAACTATTTAAGGTTCATGACCGAGATAGTACGTGTGCCGGTTTATGGGGTAAAGAACGGCAAGGTAAAAAGAGTTAAAAACGATGATGTTTACAATGTGATGAATCCTGGACGAGTTGATGGGAATGGAAACGTCGATTATACCCTGGCGACGTTTGAATACTCACGAGGAGCGATCAAGCCTGTTTTAGACAAACTGGGCTCAAAAACTCATCCAGCCAGTATCACTTTCCTTGACTTATTTAATAATTTCAAACAGCTTGATTGGCGTCGGCAAACAGGAGGAACGGTTCCGTTCATCTTCAGCCTACAGGAACGCATTGAAGCCTATCGTCATATTTTGGAACCGATCTTTAGTCTGCTTTGTGTATTAGACGACTCATTTACCCCTGAAATGCCCCAGGGAGATGACTCCCCTCCTAAACCGCAAAAACCGCCAGAATGGCCAAAAGATAACAACTGGCGACCAGGCGATTGGGTTAAAAACGATGTTCCGGGTAGTCCCAATCGAGGGAAACGGGGCCGAATAGTTCGAATTAACGGCGATCCGGAAAACCCCGATTCTATCGTCGTAGTCTATGATAAAGACCAAAGTCATTTAGACAAAAAAGAGGCTGTAGATCCGGATGATGGAGAAGAAACCCTTGGGCTTGTGACGAGAATTCAGGGCATGGCTGACTCGCTCCCGAGTGGCGGCAATAGTTATCTGAACAATTTTAGCGGTGAGACGGAAACTGTTTTTGATCCAAATCGTAATTTGGTATTGCTTCATAAAGAAGGAAAATCCCAGAAAGGAAGCCAACCGCCGACCGAGAAGGAGAAAGATTTTCGCCGGAAAGAAATAGTAAAGAAAGAAAAACCAGAAAACGAGCCTGATGATGAGGATAACGATGAGGACGATGACGATGGGGACGAGGATTTGGATGATACCTTTGAAAATGAGGATGAATCCGATAACAAGGATAAAAAAGGCAAGCCAAAGCCCGGAGGAAAGCAAAACAAGCCCGGAGAACCCGAGGATCAAGACGAAGGCGGAGAGGGCTCAGAGGAAGGTGATAAAGACAAGGATAAATCTGGAGGTGAAGACAAAGAGCCAAAACCAAACGAGGGTGAAGGTGAAGATGGTGAAGACCATAACGAGCAAGTTGCCCAAGGTTCAAAGAAAGGACTCAGTCGTTATCGCGGTTTTGTCGAAAGACTTTTGCGCGAAGATAGACGTAATCGACGTAACAAAGAAATTGAAGCAGAACTTGGATCCAAAGGTTTTAAGGAAAAGACCAGGGATTTGGCGGAGGAAGAGAGGGTTATTAAAAAACTTGCTGAGGCAAGACGAAAGTTAGGCCTTGAGACGCCAGAGGGTATAGAAGAGATCGACCGCCAGCTCATTCATGAATACAGAGAGCTTGAGGAAGAGTTAGGGCCAAAAGCAAATAAAATGGCCTATGCCTGGCTGAATGTTATTAAAAACATTACCTCCAGAATAAAAACAATCCGGGAGAAATACTTTATGTCCGGCAAGGTTGATATGAAGCGTCTGCAGCGATTTTATCTAGAAATCATGGAGGGCATGGATGTTGAGAATAAGATGATCTACTCCCGCTTAGTTGAAAAGCTTGTAACGGAACTTCGGCCGAAGGCTATCAGAGTGATTCTTAATGTTGATAATTCCAGCAGCATGGGAGATAAACTCCAAAGGATCAGAATGGCCGTAATGCTTTTGAACCGGTCTCTTCGGAGCTTTAAAGAGTTATTCAAGACGGAAATCAGCAGCTTGTACCGAAGTTTTGGCGCCGAGCCGCCGAGCGCCAGGGACTTGGATATCGTGGTGGATATTGAAATCAGGCTTTTTGGTTCTGGTACTACCCTGGCTGCACCATTCAGCATCGACGACTATTCATTTCTTGTTGACAAGAAGCAACCTATGCCAGTAATTGACCCCGACAATGAACTTATCTCGACAATGCTCGCTTTTCAGGCGATCAGTACAAATGAGTCTACCTATGACCGTGCGAGCTGGGAAAGGATAATTATTGGACACGATGAAAAAACTCAACTGCTTATAAATGAAGGTGTTATCTCCGAGGTTGTTATTCAGATCACTGATGGCCAGATCCAGGAAGGGGGATATTTTGACGAAAAGGTAAGAGAGGCGATAAACCAGTTTTATCGGGCGATAGTTGGAGAAGAGCTAACTGGATCTGATAATGAGGTTTCGGCTAAATTAATAAAATTTATCCAGGAAAGAATGAATATCGGAGTTGCTGGTTTCGCTATCGGCAAGGACAAGGCTGAAGCCGAAACGGCTTTCAAGGCACTGGCAGAGCGGATGGAAGAAGACAAGGTGATTCCGGCTAATTCTATTGATGAAATTGTCGATAACTTTTCTGAACTGCTCAGAAATGTCATCATGCAGCGCTTTGAAGATCAAATGATGAGGGAGCTGGACGAAATCGAAAAAAAGCTGCAGGTTCTTTAATAATAAAAAAATTGATATAATGAAATCAAAAGGAGGGCTTAGTTATGCCAGGGGAAAGGGTAATGCCGGTGGTCGTCAACCCGGAAGTGAAACGAGAGCCGGAAAAATATGAAAAGATCAGAAAGGTCGAGAATTTGGCCTATGATTTTATGGCTACCTCAGAGGAGATGTATTCGATCCTTGATGAGGTAAACCGCTATTTTGATCTAAAAACCTTCGTTGACTCAGAATTTTTTCAAAATTTTGATAAAAATCAGGAGTTATACAGCAATATAATCAATGGTTTATCTTCTGCTGGTCAAGAATATGATAGCTATACAGCAGATCTCGATTTGCCTGATACAGAAGAAGAGCTAAACGAGCGTATAAAAAATAAACCCTCTAATGAAACTCAAAATGCTAATCTTGAGGTATGGCGACAAACACGGGGGGGTAGTGTTGAGAATAAGCTTTGGCAAGAAGCCCAGAGTCAAGGTGTTAATAAGGCTGATTTTGAACGCCATTTTCGAAGGGCTAAGTTAGATCTCAAGCTTCGCGATGCCTACAATTATAATGGCGGGTCGATTAATTTTACGCTTGAAGATTTTGTTGCCTTTTTCCAGGAATCAACTGAGAGCGATGAGAAGAAAATATCTTTCAGAAAGTTAATCACTAGATTAATAGGCAAGTTTACCAACGAAGAGTACTCGAAGGATTATCAAGCTGATGGATCAGTTGAGGGGGCGGAGTATCTGGCCTCTGGGCGGACCGCTAAAATCAAAGATTTGTTTGTTAGATTTAAAAATCTAGTACTCAAATCACAAAGCTTCAGCGATAAAGATTTTAGCGCTATGGATGCCTTTTTTGAGTCTCAATTGCCCGAGGCAAAGGCATCCCTCCAACGTATCAAACAGATAAAGAGAAATATCATCGCTGCCAATGAGGTCGGCGGCCACGAATTACTGTCCACAGCAGAGGAGAGAGCCGCCTATTTGGGGGCTGATGCTGCTGAAATTGAAGCGGATGATGATTTGTGGGAAGAAGCAATAGCCAGTGAGCTTGGGGTGCAAATTACTTTTGATTCCAAGCAGCAGTATGAAGAACACCAGGAAGCGCTCGGTGATGAATTTATCACTGCTTATATAACCTATCGCAAAGAATTATCCTCTCTGTATCATCTCTTGGTTGATGGTGAAATTGTCGAGACTGATTATGTTAAGGGCTTGATAGAAGAAGCCTTAGAGTTTCTGAAAAAAGATCCACCAACAATTGTTTATTTTCATGGTGATTTTGGTTCAGGTAAGACGGCTCTAGCCAAGCATATTGCGATCACCAGACTGTGCAAGGAAGGTAAAAGACCAGTGATTGTCGCCGGTAGCAAGCATTTGGAGCCGGATAAATTCCTTCAGGAATTTAAAGTTTCCAAGCTTCCGATGCGGGATTTCCTGAATAAAATTTTACGGGAATCAGGCTCAGACAAACAGATTGCCCCCGACGCTTCCAATGAGGATATTCTTTATGCTATTGGTATTACTAAAGCAGATATGAAACAGAGAATGATGGATAAGGCCAGGGAGGAATTCAGCAAGAATAAGAAAGAAGTGCCAGCGGAACTCGAAGAAGAATACACCAAACAAATAGATGCTCTCTTTGGCAACACGGTTGAAGGGCGTTATGTCCTCGGTAAGATGCTCCAGGCTATGATTGAGGGCGTGCCATTGATTATCGATGAAGCAAACGCAATATCGCCCGATGTTTTGATTGCTTTAAACGACTTCTTGAACTACAAAATCGGCCATATTATTCATACTGATACTGATATTGGCGACGCAGAGGTGGCCAGAGGGTACTGTATTATGTGGACTGGTAATACCGGGTCTCATTATAGCCATGCCCGTTTCAATGACATTGACCCGGCAACCTTAAGTAGAATTCATTCCTTGAGAGTTAAATATTTGCCTAATGCTACCCAAATTGCCAGTTTGGATAAATTGGCCGAGAGGTTGAATCTGCCTGATTTGCCCAATCAGACCTTTGGCAGTGAGGATGAGTTAAAGCAAAAGGTTGAAGAATCCCACGTTCAGGCTAAGGCTGATCAAATTTTTCAAGTTCTGCTTTTGTCAGTCATGAACCGGCATAAAGGGGCCGAGCTGATGGTACGAGCGGATGATGAGTTCTCGATAATTAAAGATTTGTACCGTTTGGCAGTAGCGGCTCGAAGAATCATGGACGTTTTTGAGGGCAATACCGCTTCTGATTATATTCCCGATCTTGGATTGAAAAAAATTATCGGCGGCGGGGACACACCGGCTGAATATCATTCCAAACTCCAGCACGCCAATATCTCCATGCGTGAACTAATGGATAAAGTAATTAGCGCCTACCTTGATCGCGGTATGGATATTGAGTATCACCTCTTTAATTATGTTAAGCATATGGAAATATTCCCCGAGGAACAGGCGATAGTCTATGCCATTTTGCGGGACTCCGGCTTTTTCATGGATGCGGCCGCTCTTACCGGTCAGGGGCCTGATCAGTCTGGTTGGCCAGACATAACCGGTTGCAGTTCAATGGAAGAGTATGAGAATAAAATGAAGATTGATCCGATAAAAACTTGTAACAAATATAAAAGGTTTCGCTTTAATGGTGACTATGCCAAAGCGTTGGAGCTTGGTTCAAACTATCGGATGAGGTATTTCTCTTCGGTCGAAATGTTGCAGCTTCTATTTGGCCATCTGCCTGCCAGAAAACCGGGCGAGTATATGGAATTCGAAAAAGCCGTTGATTTAGTGGAGCCATCAAAATTTTCCATCGAAGAGCAGGAAAATATCATTAGAAGTATCCCGGCTGCCATAAATGCGCTACTCAAGGCCACAGAAAAAACTAAAGCCAAGGAGTACAAGGCTGAATTAGATAGGATTATGGCGATGGATATTTGCAAGCCGGACTTTCTTAACTCTCCTGATCTCAAAGATGACGATTTATTTGCTGAGGCTGATAAATTTGCAACCGAACTTTTGATAATTTCCAAGAGGATGCTGGGAGAGACTGTTAATCCGGATGATATCGCCAATATGTCAACTTCAGCGAAGCTTAATATGGCAACTAATAATTTAAATAGTTTAACGTAAGGAGGATAAATGGCAGATCCAAAAGTACCAGGAGCCGGTGGACCAGGCGATGATGAACAAGTCGCTGCTGGCGAAGAAGCCGGTAGTCCCAGAGCACGTTTAGTACATGCTATAACCGAAGGTACTGAGCGGTTGACTCTCAAGTGGAAGGAAAAGGTAAAAACGGAAGTCAAGGAATGGCGTGAAGGCCCGTTTAAGGAAAAAATGAGGCTGATTGTTCAGGCTCAACAGGAAATTTGCGGTCAGGAGAACAACGAAGAAGCCTGTGCCAACGGACGAGAGATCTATAAGCAAATGTTCAACGAAGAGTGGACTGCAGAGGCTCCAGCCGAGGGTTCAGCGAATTAATGTTCTTTGAAGATAAGGGGAATAGTTAGGCTCTGAAAGGGGCCTGATTGGGGGTAATCAAGTAATAATGTCCCGACGACTGAATAATTGATTGATTTGTATAGTGTCGGGATCCCGATTGATAACATCGGGAGATTACAGAATATACCTAATTACTAATTACGGATAATACCATGTCATTTCGACCGATCCGCCAGCTGGCGGAGAGTGGAGAAATCTTATGAAAAATTATTATGTCTACATAATGGCTTCGCATAGCGGTACTTTATATATCGGAATGACGAATAATTTAGCGAGAAGAGTTTTTGAGCATAAAAATCAGTTGATCGAAGGTTTTACTAAAAAATACAAATGCAAGGATTTGCTTTATTACGAACAATCAAATGATGTCAGGATTATCTTAGAAAGAGAGAAGCAATTAAAGAGGTGGAACCGAGCTAAGAAAATAAATCTCATCAAAAATATTAACCCAGGATTAAAAGATCTCTCGGCTACGCTCGAGATGACACAAAAGAGATTGGTTGAATGAGTTCAGGGTGACAACTTATTAAAAACGTGACCACCACAAGATTTTATTGATTTACCGCTGTCATTTCGACCGACTGAAAGGAGCGGAGAAATCGGATAAATAATTTTCAAACCCATAAACCAATAACTATTAAAATATGAATTGCAAGGAGCTTACAACTTTTCTTCAAAGGGTCCTTAAGAATAGGGATTTATTTGTTGATCCGGGTGAAAATTTTGATGATACCCAGGCATTGATTGATGAGATTAGAGAAATAGCAGAACATTATATGCCATATAATTTAGGATTAAGACTGGAGATTTCAAGATGTCTTAATCTCTCCTATGTCGGTGATTTTTATGACGGCTGGGCTTTGGCTATTAGAAACGGTTTAAATGTGTTTGTTAACAAAGAGGGCGAGCTTTTAAAGGGGAAAGATAAAAAAGTTTTGGAATTTGCTGCAGGCTATGCCGACCGGTTCTCTGAGGGTATTGCCGCGGTTATTATTGGTGGAAAATTAAGATTTTTAAAAACCAACGGCACTTTTATTCGCGGTAATTTTGAAAATAAGTTCGACAAACCAGAAGAATACCGATTTTCCGGCGGAATTGGCATGGTCTATCTCGCTGACTCTATGACTTATCCTCATTTTATAAATAAGGATGGCGTAATAATCAATTCTCTGGAAAAGTCTCTTCAAATGACAAAATTCACCGATGGTTACAGCAGATTTTTTCACTTTTCAACAACTAGCACTGTCCAGCATAATTCCTATGGCTATATAAAAAAAGACGGGGATAAACTAGCCCTTGAAGATGGTAAACAGTATTTAGAAAATGCTCAAGAATTTTCAGAACAACTAGCCTGGGTACAAATAGAAGTTGACCCAAAACTTAATAAAAAAGCCTGGCGTTTAATTGATATAAATGGGAAATACAAAAAGTTTCTAGCTGATTATTTATTGGGCCGATGGAGCGATATTTCTTTAAACCCAGAAGAAAAAACACCAGAAGAATTTCATAGCGGCTTGTCCCAGGTTGTTGTAAAGGCGAGAGGCGTTTATTTTATGGATCAAGAGATGCATTATCTTATTGCTGAAGATGAAAAAACGCCCTTTGGAACAACCTCACGGTCTTATTTCCAAACTGCTTCCAGTTTCTGCGATGATTTTGCTGTCGTCACTCGCGACCACACAAAGGGATATCATGTCTTAGTAAGAAAAAATCTCGGCGGCAAATATTTAAGAGATGAAAATGGGAGGATTGTTACGGTTGGTTTGGTAGATTTGGATAGGCGTGGACGGCCGGCCGGATTTACAGATGGTCTGCTTAAATGTGTGCCTAACGTTAAAAGTGGTGAACCAGGGAGCTGGCAATATATGGACACAGCCGGCAGGATAGTTAAGTTCGGGGGGACTAGCAGTAAACTGTTAAGCAGTAATCCATAAGTATAAGGCTTACGACTTAAGACTAAAGACTAAAAGTATGAATTGCAACGAGCTTACAACCTTCCTTCAAAAAGTCCTCGATAACAGAGACCTGATTTTTGAGCCAAAAGATGGTCAGCTAGAAGAGACAGTTGAACTGAAGGATGAGATAGAGAAAGTTGTGGAAGAAAATACCCCGTATAACCGCAATCTTAGATTAAGAGTCGAGCTATCAGAAAGGCTAAAATTAAATTATGTAGGCGATTTTCATGATGGCTGGGCAGTAGCTACGAATAGAAGAAATAAATGGGTATTCGTAGATAAGGAAGGCGATTTTCTGACACATGCAGAGGGTGATATTTGGGAGTTTGACGACGCTGACCAATTTTCCGAAGGTGTGGCAGCGGTCGAAGTTGATGGGCACATCCGATATATAACAACTTCGGGAATATTTTTTAGCGGAACATATAGCAAGGGATCGGCAAATCTGGCTTTTCGCCGTTTTTCCAATGGGGTGGCTCGAGTCGATATTGAGGATACTCAAAAATATTTCCACAAAAGGGATGGAAGCCCTCTGATAAATCTCGGTGATGCCTATTCCTATGTCGGAAAAATGTCTGCGGAAGGTTTGGCGCGATTTGTTAAAAAAACGACTGACAAGCAAGGTTTTCTTGATAAAAGGGGGCGTGAGTGGGCTAGGTTGCCAGTTTTCTCTGAAAATATTCTGGCGGTTACTGCTTTCTCTGAGGGATATGCAGCCATAAGGCACAAAAATATTACCGATTCAAAGACCTGGTGGAGTTTTATAGATAGCATTGGAAATTTCTATAATAACGTTTTGAAAGAAATCCATCTTGATGGTGAAGAAATTGAGGTTATGGATTCTTTGGATTGCGGTTGGTTTATGTGCATTTTCAAAGGCGGCAGACAATACGGGTATGTGAACTTAAATGGCGAATTCCTAAAATCAGAGGATAGCAAGGATAGATTTGAAGGCGCTTTTCATTTTTACGAGGGCTTGGCTAGGGTTTTCGTAACTAATGATCAAAATCGACACGTAACACGGTTTATTAATACTAGAGGAAAATATCTCAGAGATGAAGATGATAATATTCTTGAATTTACGAAGGCTACTGATTTCAATGATGGTCTGGCAAACGTAATTTTTGATAATGGTGATCAATATTATTTAACAAAAACAGGGGATTTAATACGGTTTGGCTAGTAGCCGAACAGGCACGGATTACAGATCATTCGGATTTACGGATTTAAATATTGATTGCAAAATTTTAAATTATAAATTGTAAAATTACAGCATGGATTGCAATGAATTAACAATTTTTCTTCAGAAAGTCCTGGATAATGAGGATTTAATTTATCGTCCCGATGATGACCAGCTTGAGGAAGTTCCAGAGCTTTTAACTCTTATTGATGAATTTGCAGAAAAGTGTGATCCATATAACCGCAATATTGAATTGCGATTGGAGATTTCGAAAAAACTTGATTTACATCACCTGGGTGATTTTCATGATGGCTGGGCTTTGGGTACTACACCGGAGGCTAAAAAATGCTTTGTTAATAAACAGGGCGATCAAATGATTGATCCTGAAACAAAGAATCCTTATGTATTTGAACTGGCAGATCGGTTTTCGGAAGGTTTCGCTGCTGTCTATTGTTACTGGGACGGAAAGATACGATTTCTAAAGACCGACGGCACTTTCTTGCCGGGGGAATTTTATTACGAAGTTGATTGGCCTAGATTTTCCAATGGTTATGCCGCTGTCCAAAAAACCAGTATCGAGTGGGGTTATCTGTATACAACTGGAAATTATCAAAAAGCGGATGATCAAGTTACAAAGCTGTGGAATTATACAAAAGAAGGCTTTGCTCGAAGAAGTGTAACTGTTGGTAACAATGTACAAGCAACAAGATTTCATTTTTATGACAAGGATAATAATCAGCTAGATATTGAAATTGAACAGGGGCTTGTTCAAGCTAGTGATTTTTCTGAAGGTTATGCTCCTGTTATGTATGCGGCGCCCTCGTATGCCTGGTCTTTTGTTGACACAGAAGGGAAACTCTATCGAAAAGGTACCGAAATTGTAAAGTTGCGGAATGCTGCCGATATTAATCCGCAGAGATTTGGTTGGTTTAAATTCAGAACTTTTGACGACAATTTCGGTTTTGTGAATCTAAAAGGCGAGACTCTAAAAGATGAGTTCGGCAATCGCCTATTTCGTGTTGTGACTGATTTCTCTGATGGTCTTGCAATAGTTACTCGAGATAACAAAACTTATGCGATGGATACTACAGGTAAATATCTTCGGGGGGAGGATGGTAAAATTTTAGAATTTAATTATGGCGAGGGATTTGAGGATGGGGTTGCTTTGATTTCTTTAAATTCCGGAGAGTTTTGGTATCTGACCAAGAAGGGGAAACTTATTAAATTTGGGAATAACCAGCAGTAACGGATTACAGATCATTCGGATTTACGGATATAAATAATGATTGCAAAATTAAAAATTATTACAGCATGAATTGCCAAGAACTTACAATTTTTCTGCAAAAAGTCCTCGATAAAAAAGACTTAATTAGAAACCCCGAGAACGATTTTGATGGTATCAGTGCTTTGATGCAGGAAATCGATGGACTTGATGAAAAAATCAGAGGTCCGCACAATTTAGGCCTTCGGTCATTATTGGCAAAGAGATTAAACCTTGATTTTGTCGGTGATTTTAATGATGGGTGGGCTTTAGCCGAAATTTCAGAGGAAAATCGGCAATCATTTGTTAATGAAAGGGGCGAGTTCATTAAGGATACAAACGGGAATACCCTTTATTTTAATGAAGTTGATATTTTCTCTTGTGGTATTGCAGTGGTTCAGCCACTGGATTTAGATGAAAAACCGAAATTTTTACGGACTGACGGCTCGTTCTTGCCTCTCAAGATGGAATTATCCCCTGGGAAATTAAGTGATTACCGCTTTAGTGAAGGATATGCCCAAATTCATATTTCCGATTCTTCGCAAGCGCTTATCGATACTAAGGGAAAAGAGTTTCGGAGATGCGACCTGATTAAAGAATCGGGTTTTCACGAAGGTTTTGCTGTGATTGAACCAATCGGGAAAGGGGGAGCTGATTATTACCAGTTCTTGGGTAAAGACGGGGCACTTTTAAACACTGAAGACGGCGTTGATCATTTCGATCAGGCCAGTGATTTTTACGGTGGGATTGCCCCGGTCAGGATTGGTCCAAAATGGTACTTTATCGACCTGTTGGGAAAGTATTTAAGGGACAAAGATAGCACTGTAATCTCAATTGGCAATCAAGAGATTTTATATATGTTTCCCGGTAAAGAGGGTTGGTTTTGTGTGAGAACCAGCGATGGTCATTATATGTTTCTAAACAAAGATTTAAAAGTCTTGCGTTTTGAGGATGGTCATGAAAAATTTTTAAATAATGTTGCCTATTTTTCCGAGGGTTGGGCGCTGGTTTCATACAAAATTGAAATTGGCGGCAAGTTAAGGGAAATTCAGCGGTTTGTTAATCCTGAAGGTAGATTTTTGAAAGATGAGGATGGAAGAATTGTTAATTTTGAGTTTGGCCACAGTTTTGAAGATGGTTTAGCTTTAGTCTTTCTACACGATTCCGGTTATGTCTACCTCGACCAAAGAGGAAATGTTTTTAGATTCGGAGATATCTCAAATTTAGAGAGGTTATAGTTAAATGAATTGCCAAGAGCTTACAACTTTTCTTCAAAAAGTCCTCGACAATCGAGGGTTGATTTTCGAACCAAAAGACGAGGAGTTGGAGGAGGCCTTTGCTCTAAAAGAAGAAATCGAGCGAGCAGCTGAAGATGAAAGTCTATACAACCAAAATATTCGGTCTAGGGTTAAACTATCCCAAGAATTAAATTTGAGCTATGTCGGTGATTTTTATGATGACTGGGCAGTGGCAATACGAAAGGAAAGCAAAAGAACTGTCTTTGTTGATAAATATGGCAATTTTTTTAAGGGGCCTGACGATGAAGTTTTGGAGTTTGAAGAGGCTGATAGATTTTCCGGTGGTATTGCAGCTGTTCTTGTTATTTCAGATGATCCCGCCAAAATAAGATTTCTTAAAAAAGACGGAACCTTTTTAAATGGTTTTTATTGTCAATCCCAAGATTCGGATCTATCTCGTCATCGCTTTTCGTTAGGCTTTGCTCTTGGCTCAGAAGACAACAAGTCAATCTATGTGAAAAGCGATGGAACTACTATTGATATCGGCGGTAATTATGAAACAGCGAATCCGCCTAGTGATGGAGCCTGGGCATTGATGAAGGAGCGAACAGGCCTCTACGAATTCCATAGTTTTTTAGGAAAGGGCAGGCTGATGACAGAATTTGGGAATGATACTTTTGATGATGCAGCTCAATTCTCCGAAGGCTTTGCTCCTATAAAGATAAACGATGACTGGATTTTTATAAATACAGAAGGAAAATTTTGCCGTCGCAAAGAAGACAATACTATTGTCCAAATTCACCGATCCTTTTGGAATCCCCAAAGGATTGCCAAGATTGAGTCTCGGCATAACGGCTGGTTTCGGTTTACTGCCGGAGCTCTCTATGGGTTTGTAAAAGAAGATGGTTCCTTTTTTCAGGACGAGGCCGGCAGTAGAAGATTTGTTTGGACAAGCAATTTCAGTGAAGGCTTTGCTATTATTAGGTTTAATGTGGGAGACCATGCAATCTTCCGATATATTGATATTGCAGGGAAATATTTGCGTGACGAAGACGGTAAAATGCTTGAGTTCACCCATGCGCAAAATTTTAACGAAGGATTGGCCTTGGTTCAACAAACAGCTGGGGCTGAAGCTGTATGGATGGATCGTCAGGGCAGGATAATAGAGTTTGGAAAGAATATTAGTGATAAGTTGAATGCTTAGGACTAAAGACCGGAGACTTCAGACTAAAATATGAATTGCAATGAGCTTACAACTTTTCTGCAAAAAGTCCTCGACAAGCGGGGGTTGATTGAGGTTCCCCAAGATGATCAGTTCAGAGAGATACAAGATATTATCGAGGAGGTTGAATTGGTCTGGGAAAAGGTTCAATCCTTCAATTTGTTTCTTAGAATAGAACTTTCCAGAAAACTTGGCTTAAGCTATGTTGGGGATTTTTACGATGGTTGGGCCGTGGCAGTCAAAGACGGGTTAAATGTTTATGTTGATAAAGAGGGTGAATTTTTGAGAGGCGAAAACGGGGAGGTCCTGGAATTTGCTTTCGGGTATGCCGATCGTTTTTCAGAAGGAATAGCGGTAGCAATTAAAGACAAAAAAATAGTTTTCATCCGTCAAGACGGGTCTTTTTTGCCAGGAGAACATTATTACAATATGGATATTCCTTGGTATTGGCGATTTAACGCTGGAGTTGCTCGCGCTTGTCCGACTGAATCAGAATTTCCCAAGTATATAGACAAAGAGGGTGTTTTCATTGATGAGTTAAATGCCAAAGTAGATTGGGCGGATAGGTATTCTCGCGACGGGTATGCAATTTTGAAGGTGGATATGGGTAACGAAGACCCGATCTGGTCTCTCATGGACACAAAGGGCAATAATCTAATCGCGGAAGATGGGAGTGAATATTTCGTGTACATAGTCAATTTTTCGGAGGGATATGCTTGGGTCGAGGTAGAATTGAGCACGGGCGAGAAGGAATGGAGGATAATTGATACTGACGGCAAATATCAGCGAAATAGTCTTGGCATAATAGCGCGAGTTTTCCAGGGAGACCGAGTCCATCCTCGGCCATTTCAGTACGGCTGGGGGAGAGTTGAGGATAATATCACAAAACGCTCGCAGTTTTTTTCTCCGCAAGGCGATGTCCTAGTCGACGAATACCGTAATAGCTTGTTTGAGGGTGCCCAAGATTTTTTCGACGGTTATGCAGTCGTTAAAGTCGATGGCCAGTATCAACTTCTGGGGATGGATGGGCGATATCTGAGAAATGAGGGCGGAGATATAATTAGCTTTTTAAATATAATGGCTTTTCAAAAAGGAACCGATGTTGGATTTGAGGATGGACTTATCCATATCCACATGAGGAAAAAGGATCCCAAAGATGAATGCTGGGAATATATGGATCAAAGAGGAAGGATAATAAAGTTTGGGAGCTAACAATAACGTTCCGACGACTAATAAATTACACAGTGTCGGAATCCCGATCGATAGCATCGGGAGGTTACAGATCGTTCGGATTTACGGATTTTAAAAATGGTTAAAAATATGAATTGTAAAGAGTTAACAACTTTCTTGCAGAAAGTCCTCGACCAGCGGGAATTAATTGAAAATCCGGTGGAGAATTTTGAACGTACGGAAAGATTTATAGCGGAAATTGAATCGGTCTATGAAAAATTTGAAACCTATCATTATGGGCTTAGGATTCGTTTATCAAAGGAGCATAATTTGAGTTATGTTGGCGAGTTTCATGATGGCTGGGCTACCGCTTGTCCTGATATCAATGATCACACGAGTCATTATTACTTTATGAATATGCAAGGCGAACTTCTTCGAGGAGAGGACGGCGCAATTTTAGATTTTCCCTTGGCCGACCGATTTTCGGAGGGTATTGCGGCTGTTTATACCAAGGAGGGAGATCAAAGGTTTATCCGAACTGATGGCACTTTTTTAAGTGGTGTATATAAAAGAACTCCTGTTAGCGCCGATCTGAAGAAAAGACGTTTTGTGTCTGGCAGAGCTTTAGTACAGGCAGATAATGGCAAAGAAGTATATATAAATGTCGAGTGTGTTTCAATTCATGGTGACTTAGAAGTTCCTATTACTCCATTTTCCGACGATGGTTATGCTATGGTGTCGGCTGTTACGAAATATGGCCGTACTACTACTGAATTTATGAGCACGGAAGGATGGGGAGATTTTTTGAACATTGAGGATCGCTCGTATGTCCCTCTTGCTAATTTTTCGGAAGGATACGGCATTGTCGGAAAAACAGAAGACGGCGGCCAAAATTATAATATTAGGCTGATAGACACAAACGGTCGTTTTGTTCGAGATGCCGAAGGTAAAATCCTTTCTCGTTGTATAGATATGCGAGACAGCGAGATCTATCCATTCCATAACGGCTATGTCGCATTTGTTGTCAATAATAACACCTTCTTTTTTATAGATAAAACTATGAATTACTCTTTCAAAGACGAAACAGGGGAGAGTGTTTTTTATAGGGTAGTTGGCGGTAGCCAGCACTCTTTTGAAGATGGGCTAATGCCGGTCAGAATAAAAAATGACGATGGCACGGAAACCGTTCGAGTTTTGATGAGTAATGGCAAATATCTACGTTATTTTGAGGGGGATAAAAAAGGTGAGATTATAGAGTTGGATCGGAATGCTGGCGGTTTTAATGAAGATGGTCTGGCTAGGACTTATGTCGACGGATTTGTGCTATCACAGTGGATCGATCGCAAAGGTAGAGTGGTACCCTTTGGCAATGGAGAGCACAAATAATAAATAATGGATTACGAATCCGCCAGCTGGCGGACCTAATTACAATTACAAATTACAAATGAACTGCCAAGAACTTACAACTTTTCTTCAAAGAGTCCTCGATAAGCGGGAGCTGATTTTTGAGCCGAAGAATAATCAAATTGAGGATATTCTTAATTTTCAACGTGAATTCGAAAAGGTTTATCAATTATTTGAGCCTCATAATGTCGGCTTAAGGCTCGAACTCTCCCAAGGATTAAACCTGTCTTATGTTGGGGCTTTTTATGATGGTTGGGCTGTGGCTTATCGCAAAAATTTTGGCCGGACATATATCAATAAAAGCGGTGAATTTATCAAGGATGAGAATGACGAGGAACTCTGGTTTGCCCAGGTTGATCGCTTTTATGAAGGCATGGCAGTAGTTGTTACCAAGGATTTCGAACTGTATTTTCTTCGGACTGACGGTAAAAAAATACCGGAATCAGGATCTTTTGTGCAGAATAGCGATGACCTTTCGCAATTTCGTTTCTCTCGTGGCTACGGGCAGGCCTTACAGGGATCGAGTCACCTGCGCTACGTGAACCGTGAGGGAATTTTTGCAGACAAATTAAATCGAAAAACTGATCAGGCTTACCCATTTTCCATGGAGGGATTGGCGAAAATCGAGCATAGAGAAGTAGTAACGGGCAAAGCTGATTTTGGTTTTATGGATACAGACGGGAAGATGCTAGTTACCGAAAATGGGATCGAATTTTTTGATGATGCAGTTGAATTTTCCGAGGGTTATGCCTGGGTTTACGTGGAGCTAGATAGCGGCCAGAAGGAATGGCTAATCATCGATACTGCTGGGAAATACATGCGAAAAAATACCGATGAGGCAATTTCCGTTCCCGAGAGCCCTTTTATAATTACAATTCCGAACTCTCCTTTTCCTTTCCATAATGGCTGGTCGCGTTTTGAGGCAGGCGGAATCACAAATTCTGCCTATGGATATATTAATGCTAAAGGCGAAGAATTACAGAGCGAGGATGGTTTTAGGCTCTTTGGCTCGGCCTTGGATTTTTCGGAGGGCTATGCATCTGCAGGGGGTCGATTTATCGACACGGATGGCAAATATTTGCGTAATGAAAAAGGCGATATAATTGAATATGAACACACTCAGAGCTTTGAAGATGGTCTAGCCATCGTGCGAAAAGCAGGAGAGTCGAATATCCACTTTATGGACCACCAGGGCAGGTTAGTCGATTTTGGAAAATAGCCAAACAAGAATGGATTACAGATTTTTCGGATTTACGGATTTAAAATTATAAATTGTAAGATTACAAATGGATTGCCAAGAATTAACAATTTTTCTTCAAAAGGTCCTCGAGAAAAGAGGACTGATTCAAAATCCGGTGGATGATTTTGGAGGTACTGAAAGTTTAATCGAGGAGATCGAAGATTTTTACGAAAAAGCAGAACAGATTTTTCGATGGAGGGGCAATTACACAGAATTTTATCCTGAGTTTTCTAGAATTGGAGCAGCAGAAGAATTGATTAAGCATAGCGAGCAACATCGGCCTTTTGATGTTTCGCCAGCTGGAACAAAAATAGTATTATCAGATGGATTGAAGATCAGGGTAATTGACTCTCAAAAAGAAGAAGAGATTTGTGCTCGCGGCACTCAAATAGCAGATAATAACTATTTTATCCAGTGTTATTTTGTTAACTCGGATCTAATAAGAGTACAGCGGATTCGTAAAAGTAGCAATGAAATACTCTATGACTATTTCCATCTTAACATAACGACTGGTAATGTCTCCGGGGTTCCTTTCAACGATTCCTATGAATTTGTAGTTGAAGACAGAGATATGGAATTTGGGGTGCAGAAAAACACCATTCAATATTATGAGTCAGGAGCAGAAAAAGAATTCCCCGGTCTCAAAGAAATAACAAAGCTTGTAAAATCTCCGAGCGAAAAATTTCTAATATTTAAAGGGGGTAAATCCTCGTCAAATGGCTTGGTGCCGGTTCTGGGAATCCTTGATTCTATCAGTTTGGAGACAATACAGATGACCTATGATGATTATTATGCCCTAGGCCATACTAAAGATTTGTTGGCAACGGTAATGGCAAACCAATTTGGTAAAAAAATCTTTATTCAAGAACTCGGCGGAGGTCCTACTGATTTGACATTCTTGATGTTTAAGGATGACCAAATCGAAATCTCACAAATGGCATTTGATTTTGATGACAAAAATCTGCTGGTGGCGGATAATAGAAATACCATTCATATTTTAAGTTTGGAATTAAGAAAAGAAATTGCCAGTTTTCAGGTGGATTTGCCATTGCCGATAAAGTGGATGCAAACGACCGCCGACCATAAATTAATTGTGGGTTGCGGAGATAACAAGAGCTGGCAGGTTAAGATTTACAAGAAAGACGTAAGGCCGTAAGTAGCGAGTCGTATGTCGCAGGTCGAAGCAACAAATAACTCGGCAAGCGATTAACAACATACTACATACGAACAAACGGAGGGTTGTGAAACTATTTAGCTGTAAAAAGTATATAGAGTGGATTAATTTAATTGTCGAGCAAGACAAAATTCTTAATGATGCGCTCGAGAGCTTTGATGTTGATTTAATTTATCAAGGTCAGGAAAGTCTGGATCAGGCCACTGAGCCGAGGGATTTGGAGTTTTGGGGAGCGTTAGAGAAAAAATATGAATTTAAAGAGTTTCATTCCGGTGATGGCGATATCCAGTTATTACAAAACGGAGCGATTGCTTACTCTGGGTTTAATGAATTTGCGATCAGAATTCTCAATCCCTACACCGGCGAAATAATTAAGGACTTAGCAGGAGAAGATGGTAAAAGCGAGGACGTCCGGTCTATCTGCGAGTTGGGATTCGGCTTTATTCTTGGCGGGGGCTATGGCGGAGCGCTGCTCATCTGGGGGCCACAGGGCAAATGTGACAAGGGCCCCAAGATGATCCGAAATTCCATTTATGAGATTATTTTTGACAATGAGTCTGGCTACTTCTTTAGCGGCGAATCCCATACCGGCAAGGTGCGTGTTTGGGATATAAACAAGGCTGGCGAAGGTATGCAGGAGATGAATTTTAGGACGTTTCAAACGATTCCGTACGATAACGAAAATGAGGCTTTTGATAAGCATCCTGGCACTATCTCCTCTCTGGTTTATCTAGGTAACGGTATAATAGTTGGTGCTGGGTATGATGCTGGTATTAATTTTTGGGATCTCAATTCAGATAGTAACTTACCTGTTGAAAGAATTCTTGATGTTGCGAGGGGAGGCGGGCATTTACTATTAATGAATGACGGTACCCTCATCCATTATTCAAAAAATATTGCGATTGTCGATCCGATTAACCACCGAATCATTAAAAATTTCGGGCCTAGTATAGATCGGTGGATTAGCAGTGTGATTGAAATAGAGCCGGGGATACTCGCAGTAAGCGATGATCAGAAAAATATTACGTTCTGGCAAAAGAATAATGGTCAGTGTTTGGGAACAGTAAAAACGGATGGAAATCCTGACACGCTTTGTACATTTCCCGGTGGTTTGGTTGTCGGATTTGGGGATCAGCGAGTTCAGGTCTGGGGGAGGAGCCAAACATAAGGATTACGGATGTTTCGAATTACGAATTACCCTTCGACTTCGCTCAGGGCAGGCTCAATACTAAAGATAAAACGTTAAATGCAAGCTTAAAACTTATAACTAAAAAATGGCAATACATAACACAACTTGTGGTCAGTTAACAAATATTTCTCTTCCCCGATTGGCTCATATCAACAGGCGAATTGATCGGGCGATCAGTAAGGATAATTTTGAGTCTGCCTCTAATCTTTTGGATGAGGCCAAAAGGGGACTAGAAATGGCCACAAAGGGGCTTTGGTTTCCTGAGCGAATCAACACAAGTGAGATAAGGCGAGAGCTAAACAGGCAAAGCCATGATTTGGAAACAATGGGTTTCGTCGAAAAGATTGCCGGCCGCTTAGGCTATTATGATACGGAGGGCAATGAATGGATTTTGCCAACAGTCCAGGAAATATATGATTACTTAATGGAAGATTTTGATTTCCGTTATCTTTTGTGCCGGAAAGAACTCCAGGGTTTTGGCAAGATTATTATTATCCCCGCCTTTAACCTTGAGATGCTAATAGACAACTTAGAAGCAAGAATCGGGGAAAAGGGGGGAGCGCCGATAAAGCGAGATATTAATTGGGACAGGAATTTCGATGAGCTGTCTTATTTTGGATCGATCGGCGAGGATGGTTATTTTCACGGAGGAATTAATCGAAAAAGAATATATGAGGAGAGAGATAGGCTCCCATTTATTTTCAAGGGATATTATGTCTCTTTGGTAGAATTTGATGAGGAGTTTGTGTCGGCTAATAGCGAAGATGTCGAAATTGGCGGCAGAAAAAAATTGAAGGCGGGAAAAAAAATGGTTGAATATCAAGAACAGTTAGCCAGACTCAAGGAAAGCAGCATGATTCCCGAGGAGTGGATTGCTTTGTATGGAGAAAGATTTGTCCATCATTTTATTAATTCGGGTAGGAGGATGGGGCAATTTGATTCAGGTCAACAACACTTTGATGGCGAGTATATGACCGCAATGCCGAACTGCGGCTTTAAGAGTGGTCTATTTGTTCGAATGCAATATTATGCCGGGATTAGTTCCATATATCTGGAATCAACTCTTCCCTCCCAAACAGGAGCCAAAACGGGGGTTAGGCCGGTATTGCGGAGGATGAAATAATATATTTTAACTAGCAAAAAAGAGCCTTTTGGGCTCTTTTTTGCTAAATGTTTGATTTTTATGCGGCTAGGGGCTGTTCTTCTTCTCCCATTGCTTCTGCCATTACTTTCATGCCGTCTAGGACCTGTTGCATGCCCTTTTGAAAAGCCTCTCTTCTTCTTCGCTGTCTTTCGGCTAAACCTGCTTCATCGGTTTCCAGTTTCTCTCTCCTCTTTCTTAATTCCTCTTCTTCCTCTTTGTCCATACCATCTAGGGCTTCTTGCATGGTGCGAAGCCTATCCTGGACGGACTTGAGCGATGGTGCCTCTGGTTCCCTTTTGACGGCAACATCGTATAATCTATTCGCAGTTTCATGTAATACCCTGGCACTTGGTTCGACAGCTGGCTCTACTACCCTGGCGGAATCTTCTTTGGAGGTGGTTTTGGTGTAAAGCTCTTCGGAAAATCTGTTTAGACGTTCTTCAAGAGCGGCATAATCAGGTTCTTTTGAGGGATCGCCAAGTTCTGCTTGAATTTCGCTATAAATATCTAGAATCCTCTTGTAATCGGCGGCACTGACCGAATCGCTGTCTGCCATTCGATTTAAAGCGTCTAATTTTGTTAAAACAGATTCCTCTGGACTTGTGCTGGGAATCCCCTCTGGTTTATAGGAGTCTCCATCGGGTGTATAAAAACCCAATCCCTCCGGACCATCTTGACGATGTGTTGTTTTCCCCAAATCACTGGTTAGAGAATCTTGTCGACTAAACCTGTCATCCAAATATCTTTTTTTGCCCATCATACCCCTCTCTCTAGTTCAAATTTTATATTCATAGATATTATACATATTTTAAAATATGCAAGCAAGAGGTTTTTAAAATTATTGTAAATAAAACTCTTTTTGGCTATTTTAAAGCTATCCTGATGGTCTGGAGTAATAGGATGGGCAAAAAAGAAGAGGAAGCGTATGCTTTGCAATTCAAACTGGATCATGCGATTAGGTCAATTCTGGATCGCACCTTGCCAATGGAAACAAAGGACGGCAAAAGGTATTATCTATCACTGATTGACAAAGAATACGTACCCGCTCCTATTCTGGGCTATCTGGTCAAAGAGAGCGGGGTTTTGTCAGTCAACCCCGGAAATGGGGTGGAGAGTTATATTCTCCCGGGGGTGTTCTGCTTCGGGGCCTTCGATGAGGAGAGGTTCCAATCACCGTTGGGCTATCGCTTTTGTTCAGAGGCTCGAGCTTCCATTCTGGATATGTATTACAAAAGCGAAGTCTTTGTCGTAAATCCGACCAAACTCCAGAAGTTGAGGAAGGAAGTTGCAGAACTGATTAGTGACGGAGAACTCCAATTTACGATCGTTTCCGATGACAGCTTTGGAAGGATTCTAAAGCGAGCCATGCGAAAGGAGGTCTGGTAGCCGCCGGTTTCAGGAAGAAACCGGTTGCTTTTTTATTTTTCGAAAACAAGAAGGTATAATAAAAAGCGATTGAATTGATCTAACAAGAGGGGGTTTATGAATAGGGTTGCTAAAGTATTTTCTTCCACTACTGTGGGACTGGATTCTTTTTTAGTTGAGGTTGAAGTTGATATTGGTGCCGGCCTTCCCTCGTTCACTATTGTGGGTCTGCCGGACAAGGCGATTGACGAAAGTAAAGAAAGAATTAGAGCGGCCATTAAGAATTCGGGGGTGTATTTTCCGCAACATCGCCTAACGGTCAATTTAGCGCCCGCTGATATGAAAAAGGAGGGCCCGAGCTTTGATTTGCCCATGGCCATTGGCATATTGCTGGCGAATGAGCAATTTGATGATATTTCCTTGTTTCAAGACTCAATTTTTATTGGAGAACTAGCTTTGGATGGTAAACTCCGCCATATTAATGGTGTACTGCCGATTGCAATGTTTGCTCAAACAAAAGGATACAAGCGGATCTTTTTGCCGGAGATTAATGCCAAAGAGGCGGCTTTAGTTAAAGAGATTGATGTTGTTCCCGTGAAGTCATTAAAACAGTTAGTCCAATATTTGAGAGGGGAAATTAATTTAAAAGTTTATAAAGTTCCTAAAGTTCATAAAGTTGAAAGCAAAGAAAACTCTCCATTTGACTTCAGCTATATTATGGGGCAGGAGCAGGCCAAGAGAGCCCTAGAAATTGCTGCAGCCGGCAACCACAATATATTGCTGTCTGGACCCCCTGGGTCGGGAAAAACTTTGCTGGCCAAAAGTTTGCCGACAATTTTGCCAGACCTTGACGAAGAGGAGATGCTTGAGGTGATGAAAATTTATTCTGTTGCTGGTTTACTATTGGGAAACGATTTAATTGCCGATCGACCATACCGAGCCCCTCATCACACAACATCCAGTGTGGCCATAGTTGGAGGCGGTACCTGGCCTCGTCCAGGCGAGATTTCCCTCTCCCATCGAGGTGTTCTCTTTTTAGACGAATTTCCCGAGTTTCCCCGGAGTGTTTTGGAGGCGTTACGGCAGCCGCTTGAGGATGGAATCGTGACAGTATCGAGAGCCAGCGGGAGCCTGACTTTTCCGGCGGAATTTTTATTGGTGGCTGCTCAAAATCCCTGTCCGTGCGGTTATCTATCTGATCCAGAAAAGCATTGTATCTGTACTCCGACGCAAATTCTTCGGTATCAAAAGAAAGTTTCGGGACCAATACTTGATCGGATCGATATTCATATCGAGGTTCCCAGAGTGAAATATAAAAATCTATCAAGTGATAAAGTTGCCGAGGAATCAGCGAAGGTTAAAGAACGGGTTGATAAGGCCAGGCTTATACAAAAGGACCGCTTTAAAAATTTAAGTATTAAAACCAACTCAGAGATGGGGGCAAAGGCAATCAAAGAATTTTGTAAATTAGATGTAGGAGCCGAGAAGCTGATCGGAACAGCAGTTGATTCTATGAAACTTTCGGCCAGGGTTTACCATCGGTTATTAAAATTAGCCCGAACGATTGCCGACCTTGAAAATTCAATAGAAATTAAATCGAGCCATATTGCCGAAGCTTTGCAGTATAGGCCCAAAGAGAAAACCTACTAGGTGTTACATTTGAAAACGAAATATAGTATAAACCCAATCACCAAAACTCTTGAGATAGCCTGTATAGTAATTCACGAGACAAACGATCGTTAAGACAATGGCAAGAATAAGAAAAGTAAGTAATATTTTTTTAACATCCCGCCTGGCTGTCTCTTGGTCAACATCATATTCTTCAACTGCAGATATTTGCGCGACTACCGGCTCCGTTATCTTTTCTTCGCTACCTTGAGCAAAGGCTGGTTCAGGTTTAATATAAGTCCCTTGAATTTTTTTTATCTTTTTATTCTTCTTGTTTTTCTTTTTTCCCACTTGAGCTCCTTCGTTATTACTCATAGGTTATAAGATTTTCCCAATTTAATCAACCTTTACACTAAATACATTGTATGCTAGAATTTACCTTGTTATTAGCACAAAAATTCTGAAAAAAGGTTATTGCTTGCTCGGGTAGCTCAGTGGTAGAGCAGAGGACTGAAAATCCTTGTGTCGACAGTTCAATTCTGTCCCCGAGCACCACTCGACTCGATGGAAGCTTCTGTTTATTGGGTCTGATGGCCGAGTGGTTAGGCAGCGGTCTGCAAAACCGCGTACCCCGGTTCAATTCCGGGTCAGACCTCCAAAACAACTTTAAGTTATCTAGGTGCGGGTATAGTATAGCGGTAATATACGTCCTTGCCATGGATGAGACACGGGTTCGACTCCCGTTACCCGCTCCAGAAAAAAGCGATTATCTAAAAAAGATGATCGTTTTTTTCTTGAATGATAGACAAGGAAGTCGAACAGGAATGGGGTCGGGAGAACAATTGGTCTCCCGTTCTCGGAAGGAGCTGGAAACCGAGGGTGTCCAGAGAGGCGATTAGCCGACGTGAGATTCTCCCGTTACCCGCTCCATAATAAGAACATCACGAAAGTGGTGTTTTTATTATTTCTGAAAGCTCTTTTGGGGCCAGGATGGGGTATAATTATCAAAGCTGAACTTGAAAAGTCGGGGGCGATGTAGTATCTTAAACCATAATATGGTAGAAGCATTAAAAATAATTCAAATAATATTGGCGGTTCTATTGGTAATCGTTGTTCTTTTGCAACAAAGAGGTTCAGGCTTGGGCATGGCTTTTGGCGGAGAAGGAAACGTTTATCGGTCGATCAGGGGAGTGGAAAGATTTCTTCATTGGGCAACGGTGGTAATAGCAGTACTGTTTTGCGCTACTGCGCTATTGACCGTTTATTATGGTTAACTTTTCAAATATAATTTCTAAAATTTCATTTTTAGGTAAGGTTTGCAAAAACCTTCTTTTCTTGATTAGGAACTGTTTGCTTTTGTTGGTTGTTAGGGTTAAGAAATCGTTAAGCTTAATGTCACTAGCCGAAAAAATCATTTTAGGTATAGTGCTAATTGTTGCTTTTTCGGCAACCGGAGTCAAAATTAACAACCTATATGTTTTAAGTACTAAAATTGCTCCGGCGCCAGGCGGCCAATATGATGAACTATTGGTGGGTAATGTAAAATATATCAATCCAATCCTAGCCCAATCAGATGCGGAGAAAGCTGTTTCTAGTTTAGTGTTTTCTGGCTTGGTAAAGATTCGCGATGGTAAGCCGGTACCGGACCTGGCCAAGGGCTGGACAGTTGAAGATGAAGGCAAAAAATATATCTTTGAGCTAAAAGACAATATTTTCTTTCAGGATGGCCAGCCTGTCACAGTCGACGATATTGCTATGACGGTTGATACTATCAAGTCTCCTGAGTACAAAAGTGGATATTATGCTTTATGGAAAGATGTTGATGTGCAAATAATTGATGATAAGAAAATAGCTTTTCTCTTGCCAAAATCTTATGGTCCGTTTATTTTTAATGCTAATTTTGGCATTTTGCCGGCCCATCTAACGAGCGAGGAGTTCAATAGGAGGCAGATTGGTTCTGGCCCGTATGCTTTGGAAAAGACAATACAGGAAAGCGGAAAAATCAAAGAGATAATTTTAAAAAGGAATGAAACAACTGGACGGGATTATTATATTGAAAGGATACATTTTGTTCTCGCTGATTCAACTGATAAGTACCATGATGATTTGGCCAAAGGAAATTTTGATGCAGTTTGGGGCGGGGGAAATTTGCTTGCTAATGATTTGTCTTATCAGAGCTCAAAGAGATTGGGCTTAATTTTAAACACCAGGGCAGATGCACTCAAGGACAGAGAAGTTAGAAGAAAGATTTTGGCAGGAGAACAATTTACTGATCCTATTAGTCTAAATTTGGTCTCACTAGATACATCCCCTCAGAGAGAGATGGCAAATACTCTTAAGGAAAAGCTTTCCGGGCAAAATGTGCATGTTAATTTGACCTTATTTAATAACCTTAAGATGCAAGAAGCTTTAACAAAGCGAAACTACGATCTTCTTCTGTATGGCTTTGATTTTGGTTATGACAGGGATCCTTACGCCTTTTGGCACTCAAGCCAAATAGATAATCTTAATTTGGCTGGGTGGTCGGATAAAATTACCGACATTTTGATCGAAGACGCCAGGATGGAAACTGATCAGGCCAAACGAAATGAACAGTATGACCAGATATTTAAGACAATCGAAGATGAATCCCTAGCTAAATTTTACGATCCGATTAAGTTCAGCTATTCGGTTGGTTCCAATATTAAAAATATTTCCAAAATAACCAGCGGGACGCAGCCTGAATCTCGCTTTGACCAGTTAAGTCAGTGGTATATTACGGAAAAAAGAGTCCGGAAGTAATTCCCTTTGTTTAGAGTAGAGAGTTTAGGGTAAGGCGTTGCGTTAAAACAGTTTAAACAAAAAAAGCAGGATTATCCTGTTTTTTTGGTGGGCGAAAGAGGACTTGAACCTCCACGAGATTGCTCTCACTACGACCTGAACGTAGCGCGTCTACCATTCCGCCATTCGCCCATGTAAACAAATTTACCTCATTTTTCGCTTTTTTTCAATTCAGTTGGTCGGTGATATAATAAAAGCAAGTTATTGATTGGAGGAAAATGAGTGAATTAAAGACAATACCAGAATCTTCGGAAGCAGAACAAAAGTTCGGTAACAATATTGAGGTCAAGATTTATCTGAGAAGACACAGTAAATATGACCGTAACAGCAAAGATTTAACTGAAGAGGGTCGGAAAATGGCCCATAATGTTGGGGAAGAAGTTACTCCTTCTGGAGAAGGAAATCATTATCTGGCAACTGGTTACTCCTCGGAATTCTCCCGCACTCAACAGACAGCTGACGAGATTTTATCTGCCATTAATACCGACCGCAAAGGTAGTCGGAAGGTAAAGCTAGAATTGGGTAGTTTGGCTGAGGATTTTTATATTCCCGATATGGCAGTTTTCTTGGAATCAGAAGCGGGAATTGAGGTTTCTGGAGTTCATATCTCTAGAAGAGGATTAGCCGCGAGGGTTGCGAGAGTTTTTGAAAAGGTTATTGATATGAGCAGTCGTTTTTATACCGGTTCGCGAGTTGATTTGGTTTGCGTGACTCATCTGCCATGGATTCTCTCATTTTTGCGGCAATTGAATGAGAAAAGCTTCCAAAAGCACCGAGAAACAGCTGATTTTAGAGAAAAAATTGGCGGAGAAATTAACTTCATTGAAGGATTTGATCTTATGGTTAGGCGAGAAAATCCCGCAAAGGTTGCACTAGTATTATCATTTAGAGGCGAAACTGTTGAAGTTCCATACGAGAAAATAGTTGAGATAGCGAGGGGTTAACACTATGAAACTAGATTGGCAATTAATTGTCTCTTTCAAAACAGAGCTCTTTTCGGAATATTTAATCCAGAGGGGTTACCAAGAAGATTTAAGGAAGCTTTTGCCTTCAATCGGACTGATGCAGCACCGCATGATTATTGACAATGATATATTTGTAGATTTAGCCGAAGTTGACAATATTAAAAAGGCTTTATCAAACAATCTATTCAAGGAAGCAGACAATGCTTATCGTGTCATAGAAAATGAATCAAAGTTGCTGCTTGACCTGGCCGAGAATATTAGTTCTGCGGATATAACAAGCCTAGAGGTAAAAGAACTCATTAATCTGTTTGACAAATTTATTGCTCAATACCAAAAAGCTCTTTCTTTGATCGGTATTCCTACAATTATTGATTTGGTCGTTGAAGAGTTACTGCGGGCCAAACTCGCTGATTATACTCAAGATATTGACCATTTGGTTGCGAGTTTAGCCAAGCCAAATCAGAATTTATTGGCGGCAAATGAAGAGAAGGATCTTCTAGGGATACGAAATTACAATGGGGTCAAAGAGGAGCTCATTCGAAAACACGCTAAAAAATATGGTTGGCTCCACACTACGTTATTCTTGGGGGAGCCTTATTCGGAACAGGAAATAATCGAAAAACTCAAAAATTCCCCTAAAAAGTTCGAAAAATCAACCGAGATTAAAATTAATTTCGAGAAAGATGACGGAGAACTTATCAAACTGTTCCAAGAAGTCATTTATTATCGAACAGCGAGGCTGGAGTGGCTAAATATAGCCTGTTACAAAATCCGGCCATTAATCAACAAAATCGCCGATTCACTTGGCTTAACCTACGAAGAGGTTATTTATTCACTAACAGATGAACTTTTGGCCTGGCTAAAAGGCGATGGTAAACCAGATCGGGGGAAGATTAAAGAAAGAATTGATAAATATGCCCTAATATCGGATGGTGATTTTGCCTGCAAATTATTTACCGGAAGGAAAGTTGCTGACCTAGCCCAGATTTTTAGAAGAAGAAAATCTGAAAAAAATTCGGAAATAAAAGGATTGATTGCTTGTCCTGGGATCGCAACCGGAAGGGCAACTGTTGTAGCAGACCGAACAGATCTTTATAAAGTTTCGGATGGTGATATTATGATTGCCAAATTAACGACGCCTGATTTTGTAGTGGCAATGCGAAAGGCAGCCGGTATTGTAACCGATCTTGGCGGTATGACCTCGCATGCCGCAATAGTCTCAAGAGAGTTAAAAATCCCCTGTATTGTTGGTACTAAAAATGCGACTCAGGTATTGAAAGATGGCGAGATGGTTCAGGTGGATGCCGATAAAGGAGTAGTCAGTATCTTGACAAATGAGCGGTAATTTGATATACTTATAACAATTTATAATAACTTATAACAAGTTAAATGAACGAAAAGCTATTAACTTTAAAGGAGGCCTCTGAGTTGCTTGGTGTTAAGCCAATAACCCTTCGGAAGTGGGACAGAGAGGGAAAACTCAAGGCTATTCGTATTGGTTCTCGCAATGACAGACGCTACCAGGCGTCTGATCTTAATAAAATCCGGGAAAAAGCAACTGATCAGGTCAACTGGCAGGAGTACATCCGGGATGGTGTGAACTATCGTATCTTAAGCCCGGTTCTTGAGAGTGTAACAGAAGGACAAAAAGAATATTTTGGCCGAGGCCTAAATTACCTGATGGGCTATTTTGAGGGTAATACAATGTTTTGGTATTATGATTCGACTGATTTATATGAACTCGGAAAGACGATAGTAAAACGGCTCAGTGATAAGGAATTCAAAGAGTATTTTTTCAGAAAATGGGTTATTAAATCCGATGAGCTTTTGGATTTCTTAAAAACAAATTCAATTGCAAAGCTTGCCAGTAAAAGCCGAGGATATCTAGCGGAGATTTACGAGGACTACACCAGACGAATTACTGATCTTTACAAAATTGTTATTTGTATCGATGCAACCGACGAGGCCCTGATGATTGATATCAGGAATGGCTTAAGGGAGATTTTATCTAAAGTTAGCCCTGATTTTACCGAGAAGGAGTTAAACCAAGCTTATAACGTGTTAACGGTGCCTATAAAACTTTCCTATTTAAATAGCGAGCGCAAGGAGCTATTGGAACTTTATGGTCACATTCAGAACGGTCAGATCAAGCTCGAAAGTAAGGACTTTTATCAAAGGGCTGAAAAATTGGCAATAAAGTATTGGTGGACTCATCTTGGTTGGGCCAGGGGTCGGGTTAAAAATGTTGATGATATTCGACGCTCAATTTCAGAACTCAACGAGAACCAAGCTGATTATAAGTCCGAAATCAGAAAAATTAGAAATTATGAGAAAAGTGTTAAAAGAGAGAGAAAAGAAATCATCGAAAGATACTCGATAGTAGATAAAAACTTTTTAGCGATGCTTGAATTATATGACGAGCTCGTTTTTTATCATGATTTTCGAAAAGAATTGCAGATGAAATGCAATTTCTGGGAATACCAAATTGTTGATCAAATTGCGGACCGGACCGGAATACCTAGCTATTTGCTCGATTGGTGTAGCAACAAAGAAATAGTTGAGATTTTGTCGGGCGGGAAGATCGATGAGCATGAACTCAATCAACGTTCGAGTAAATTTTTCTATATGTACAAGAAAGGCGAAGAAACAATTCGCTCCGGCAAAGCCGCTGAAATTTCCCACGCTGATTTACTAGACGGCCGGCTTGATGAGGTCAGGGACTTACAGGGTTTAAGTGTTTCACCCGGTACTGTTACTGGCGAGGCTTATGTGGCCATAACCCTTGATTCTGTTTTAAAGATAAAGCCGGGGCAAATTCTGGTGACCGGAATGACCATGCCTGATTATTTGCCGGCTGCCAAAAAAGCTTCGGCTATTGTCACTGATGAGGGCGGAATGACCTGCCATGCGGCCATTATTGCCAGAGAGTTAAAGATCCCCTGCATAGTCGGGACTAAATTTGGTACAAAAATTATTAAAACAGGCGATAAATTAGAAGTTCGTGCCAATCATGGCGTTATTAGACGATTAGTATAAAGGAGATATATGAAAGAAGGACAATCTTACTTGGACACCGAAAAAAATTTATTCGATGCCCTGCCGGAGGAGGAAAGAGCTAAGAGAGTGGAAGAAGCGGGTGATGAGAGCGCGGCTATTTTAAGCTATGGCCAAGAGTTGGCTAAAAAATCGGAGGATAGGGAAGTTAAATTAACAGAAGAGGAGAAAAGGGAATTTGAACAGCTTAAAAAATCGGCTGCCGGTATATTAAAATCTTTTGAATACAATCCAGCCAATCATCACGACCGGCCCAATCCGTTGAAGCGGGAAAATTTAACGATTGTTATAGAGGATGCGGTGGATCCTTTGGTTAAAATGGCCTTTTATGAAGCGGCCAGAGATGATTTTGGCAACGATGCTCATATCGTTGTAGTAAGTAACATGGAAACTTCCGGAGCAGCTCTGCCAGAAGCGGCCGGTCAGAAGATGCTTTCAGCTACCAATGTGCTTTTGATCGGAATTCACTCGATGAGCCACTCAAAAGCTACTGCCGAGGCTTGGCAGGGAGGTCTGGATCAAGATCGAAGAAAAGAACGTTCGGAGGCAAGCGCAAGTAATAGTGAAGACAGAGAAAGAGTATTAGATCAATGGAAAAAACTTTATCCTGGAGCTTCCATTATTTCCATTCCGGATGCCTACAAGGAATCATTTTTACATGAATGTTATGAGGTTGACAAGAAAAGGATCGAAGCACAGGTTAAGAAAATCGAGGAATTATTCAAACTCTATGATCAGGCAAAGATCACCTCTCCTGCTGGGACTGAGGTGACTTTAACGCTGGAGCCGGATAAATTTAGAACCTATGTCGAAAAAGGCAGCGTTGGTTTAGGCGATGGCATGAACGCCCCTTCTGGTGAAACAGCCATCAGACCAACCCATGTTAATGGCAAGTTTATTGTCGACGGTTTTTGCGCTGATAACCCTCTGACAGTTGACGAGAAGGGGATTGTCATTGACCCTATCATTATTGAATTCAAAGAAGATCAGGGTACGGTCATTGGTGATTCAAAGGATGCGGAGAATCTTCGCCAGATGTGCGAGCAGGCTAGAGCTACCTCAAAAGAAGCCGGTACCGAAAGGGACCCATACCAAATTGCCGAGTTTGCCATTGGAGTTTTGGGTGAGCCGGATGAGACTGGTCGGATTAATTTTACCTTGGTCAATGCGACAATCGATGAGAAACTTTCCCTGCATTTAGCCATTGGAGCCGACCATATTTTGGGTGGTGAAAATGACGTGCCGATCCACATTGATTTTGGGGGACAGTTTATCACGGTAGAACTAACCGATTCCAAGGGCGCGGAAGAACCGGTGAAAATATTAAAAGATGGCCGGCTGATGTTAGATGAGACTGGCAACTTAGTTAAATAAGGGAGAAATATGACAGAAAAAAATCAGGATTTATGGCAAAAAATTCAGGACAAAGCCAAGGAAAAAAGACGGACTGTCGCTATTGGTATTAATAATGTTACTCCAAGGATCGTGGAAAGTTTAAAAAAAGCCGAGGAGTTTGTTGATGTTGTCGTTGTTGGCAAGGAGATTGAGGGTTTTAAATCATATAAAAGTGATAATCCGGAACTACTTTTTCAAATGGCCAAAGATAAAAAGGTTGATGCGATTGTTCGGGGAAACTTTGATGCGCTCGATGCTTATAATGCAGCCAGAAAAGTTCTAAATCATGAAGGCAGTATTTTAGAAATCGTCCTTTTTAAGCTAAACGGGGTGAATACTATCAATGAAAATGCCACCGGAATTTTCAGCGGCTTGCCTGGAAGCTTTGTCAACGAGAGAAGTCTTTACGACAAGATCAAATCAATTGATATGCATATCGAGTTTTATAAAAAAATTGGGCTTGAACCCAAGCTCGGTATTCTTGGCCCAGGAAAAATGATCGATGTGCTTGATAATGTCCCAGAAGTGAATCAGGGGTTGGCCGAGGCGCAATTTTTAGTCAATTGGTATACTGAAAAGGGGATCTGGGCAAAATATTTCAATCATCAGATTGAATATGCGGTTCAAGAAGCCTCAATTATAGTATTCCCGAACTCATGGGCAGGTAATTTTGCCGGACACTGCATGCTTTATCTCGGAAATGTTGATTTTTTGGGTGGTGCTGCCCTAAACGTTAAAGATATCGTCTATGTTGATGACAGCGAGGCGATGCAAGACTTTACGAACTGCTTAATTTTTGCCGGATTTTTGGCAAACAATGAGAACAAATAGAATGGTCACGCCCGAGCAAGCGAAAAAGATAAGTTGGTATAAACAGTCGGGGGCGGGTACAGCGCTATTGCTTTACCTTCCTCTTCGGGCGGTTTGCGATGTGATGTTTGACCGAACAGGCTTATTTTTCCCAAACCAGGTGGCCATTTTTATGAAAGGTGAAGATAATTTTGTTAATTTTTATCATTATTTTGACTATGATCTAACTTTAAACGAGGTTAAAAAAGTCTTTAACCGATTGGAAACTGAACCGGAATTTTTCCAAAAAGAGGAAAAAGATTTTTATAATTTCGGTGAAGAAATTCTGGCGCTGGGGCATGAGTTGCAGAAAATTAATGATCCTGTTGAGTTGGCTGAAAAGTTTAAAGAATACTTGCATCTTGCAAGCCAATTTTGGGGAACGTGTCTATTTATTGATCTGCTTGATCCGTATGAGGAGGAGATTATTAAGTTTGTTTTTGGCAATGAACTCTCAAGGATAGAGAAAAAAGACTTAGGCGCGCTCTTTTCGCCCAATGAGTTATCAATTGGGCAATCAGAGCAGATTGATTTCTTAAAGATCGTTAAAGCGGCCAAAGTAGCAGGAATTGATAGCCAAAAAATTGCTAATTTGCTTGAGGAACATTCCAAGAAATATTTTTTCATCTCCAACGACTATGAAACTATCCGGTATTTGGGCAAAGAATATTTTAAGGAAGTATTAAAAAAGAAGCTAACTGATTTAAATTATGAGAGGGAAGTTAATATTTTACTGGAGAGATTTAATCAGGCCATTTTGGAGAAGCAAAATTTAATCAAAAAATATGCCCTGGGGACGGAGATTATCCAAAAATTAGAATTCTTTAACTGGGTAACAAATTTTCGGGATCAACGAAAGAAATATACTCAGATCAGCAGTTATTTTGCCTTCGATACTATCTCAAAAATCGCCAAGAGTAAGGGTTTTTCAGATCTGGAAGTGAAGTTTCTTTTACCGACTGATCTTAATTCGATCATTGAAACAGGGAAAGTTACATCTATCAGCGACCGGGTCGAGAACGGAGTGATGTTTGTAACTCACAAAGACGAGGCGGAGGAAATAATCTTTGACCAAAGTGTTAAGAAAGTCCACCTAGCAATCGAAGAGTCTATTAGTCTGTCGGAGATAAAGGGTAATTCTGCCTCTAGAGGAAAAACAATCGGTCAGGCAAAAGTAATCATGAACCAAGGTGATTTTAGCAAAATGGAAGCAGGGGACATCTTGGTGGCTCCAATGACCCGGCCTGAATATGTGCCGGTTATGAAGCTGGCCAAGGCAATAATCACTGACGAAGGCGGTATTACTTGTCACGCGGCGATTGTTTCAAGAGAGCTCGGTATCCCCTGTATTACCGGCACTCAAGTCGCCACAAAGGTTTTAAGGGATGGTTATATGATTGATGTTGATGCTAATCATGGGTTAATTAAAATAATAAATGGGGAAAAATAATGAAAGACAATACTGATTTAATTAGCGTTTATAAATCCTCTGCCCCGCCTTTCCCTACGGCAGTAATGGCGAGCTGTTACAATAAATCTCTGCTACCGGTGATCGGAGTTGACATTACCTATCAAAATATCTTTTGCATCGTTTCAAATGAGCAAGGTGAGTGGCTCGGTTCGTCCTCGGAAATAGAGAATGTTGCCAAGATAGTGATTGAGGCTCTGTCTAAAGATCCAGAACTTGTCGATCGCGCAGAGCAACAATTTAATAACTATTCGAATAAGCTGTTGGCAATTTTGGATAAGGCAGAATTAGAAAAAAATCTGCCCAAGATGCAGGCAGGTGAAATTTTAGCAATTTTTAAAAAAGCCATCCCGCTTTATCGCGATACAACATACTGGCCCGAACCGGCTAATTTTGCTCTTGAAATAAAAGGTCATGATTTGGTGCATGATAAATTTGTTAAACATTTAAAATCTATAAATGACAATTTTTCTAATTCGGAAATATCGGAATTTTTTGCCATACTCTCAACTCCAACCGATAACTCTTTTGTGGCCAAAGCTGAACTTTCAATGTTAAAAATCGCTTTGATTGACAATCCGGAGCAAAAAAATAAAGCCATAGAATCCCATGCCAAGGACTTTTATTGGCTTGAATATGATTACTATGGCCCGATTTTAGATGCACGTTTGATTAATAAAAAAATGGAAAGCTACAGAGGCCTCAGCAAACAAGAAATTGAAAAACGAATTAATGCTATCGAGTCTTTTCCCAAAAGAGCTGAGTCGCAGCTGAAAGAAATATTAGACAAGGTAAAACTAAGTAAAGAATTGGACAATATTTTTCAGGGGTTACGCAAATTTGCCTATTTCTATGGAGACCTGAAAAAAATGCAAATCTCCAAAGCTAACGTCGGCTTAGGGCTCATTTTAAAAGAGCTAGCCGGGCGTTTTAATCTTGATGAAACGGATCTGCATTATGCGGAGATTTCTGAACTGGAAGGTTTGATGGAAAGCAAAAAGTTAGATAGCTCAATTTGGAAAAAACGCCGAATAAAGAGTGTCGTTCGGGCAACAAACTGCCAATACAGGTTTATAGACAAGCAACTCGTAAAAGCCGATGATGGCAAAAAAGATTTAGAACATTCAAAAATGATTAAAGGAATGAGCGCTTGCAGTGGTTTTTATACTGGGCGGGCTAGGATAATCAAAAACCCACGGACTGATTTCTTGGAAGATGGAGAAATACTAGTTGCCGAGATGACGAGCGTCGATTTTGTCCCTTTAATGAAAAAGGCCGGAGCAATTATCACAAACCATGGCGGAATCACCAGTCACGCAGCTATCGTGTCGCGAGAGCTGAATGTTCCTTGTGTTATTGGAACAGGGAATGCTACTAGTGTGATTAAGGATGGCGATATTGTTCAGGTAAATGCCAGGCATGGGATGATTAAAATTTTGGATAAATAAAAGCATTTATGATTGACCCAAAAGTACCATTATTTAAATGGGGGCCGATAGACGGAAAACCGATCTATCTTGACGCGTTTCATGAAGCGATTTCTGATTTTACAGCTCACTTTCCAAATGAAAGTTGGCCGGATATGATCGCCTACTTTAAAGATGGCAAAATTCTTTATGTTATAGAGCAATCAGGAATGAACTTTGCAGGTTTATCTTTTTTTAAGGACTATTTGGCAGGCAGAAAATCAGTCCAAGAGCGGTATAAGGTTTGGCAAGAAGCGGCAAAGAAAATCGAGAAGGAAGTAGATTCCATAAATAAAGGTCTGTCTAATCTTTCGGATCGAGATTTGGCGAAAAAATTTGAGCATTTTTATGATCTGGCCATTGATCTCTGGCAGAAAGAATTCTTGGCAGAGCTTTCCAATTATTCTGGCGGACCATATCTTAAAGAAAAAGTTTTTGCCGAGTTGCCGAAATATGGGGTCAAGGTTTTAGAAAAGATTACTGCCCCGGAATATCGGTCGATTTTTCAGCAAGAGGAGCTGGAGTTATTGGAAATCAGCCTTATTAAAGATTCTGTCCAGCAAGGTAAAGCACTTCGCGAACATCAGAAAAAGTACTATTGGCTCAATAACAACTACGGGGGAACCGAAATTTTGCCTGTTGCTTATTTTAAAGAAAAGTTGAAAGGTATTTCGATAAATGAGGCCAAAGAAAAGACTAGGCAGATCAAGGCTTATCCCAAAAAAGTTCGAAATGATAAACAAGTAGCGATTAAAAAATATAAAGTCTCGAAAGAATTAGAAAAAATGGCTGAAATACTCTGTGCTACAACCGCTTGGCAGGATCAGGAGAAAAAATACACTCTTTTGATGGATCATATCATCGCAACTTATCTCAAAGAACTATCTTCTCGCTGCAAAATCCCTTTTTCCGATCTGCTTTATTATTCACTCGCCGAAATAGGGAAATTGGCTGGTGGAAATGAGCCAATCAAGGTGGTAGAAAGGCAAAAAAGCTGCGTTGTCCACTATAAGGAGAAAGTGGGGCTTAGCTGGATTTCCGGCGATAAGGCTGAAGTGTTGGTCAAACCGTATCTGGAGGAAAAAATTGATAAGAAATCATCGATTATAAAAGGAATGGTTGTTAGCCGCGGTAAAAAAAGTGCTATCAGAGCAGTGGCAAAGGTACTTCTTACACCAAAGGAAGCAGCCAAATTGAATGAAGGTGAAATATTAGTTGCTCCAATGACCTCGCCTGAATATATATTAGCAATGCGCAAAGCTGGCGCTATCGTGACTGATTTTGGAGGCATTACCTCCCATGCGGCAATTATTTCACGAGAATTAAACATCCCCTGCATTGTTGATACCAGGGTTGCGACAAGGTTGATAAAAGATGGCGATAAGATATTAGTCGATACCAATAAAGGAATCATTAAAATTATTTAAAATGAACCCAGAATTAATTAAAAAAATTGAAAATACCAATTGGTGGCAAGCCGATGGACCATGCAGTGGAAAACTAGTCGAAGTGCCGATGATCGGTTTTTTGCTTACCCCTAAATACTTTCCGGGGATTGATTTCTGGGGGGTTATCGCAGTGGTAAAGAATGATCATGGCTATCAATTTATGGACGAGAATAATAATATCGCCTTTGTTAGTTATATTCTCGAACATTTCAAAAAGGATAAGGAATACTTCAACAAGAAATTAAAGATCTGGCAGGGCTGGCGGAAAAAGCTAAATTCCTATTGCCAGCGGGCTGACAAAACTAATCTAAAAGATTTAGAAAACCGAAAGATTCTTGAGCTTTTCGAGGAGTTAAGTTTATACATTACGGAAGCCTGGGCCATCCCGCTTATTTTGGAAGGCAATGGCATTTATTTTGAAAAGAAGTTACTCCCCGAAATTGCTAAAAAATATAATTTAAAGAAAGATGAGGTTTCGGAAAAGCTAGCCTCATTAATTGCTTCTAAAAAACCTTCGGTCGCCAAATCGGAGCATCTTGGTATTTTGTCATTAGCCAAGGATTTTCTTCGAAATAAAATTGATCCAAACGTTAGCGTTAAAAATTTAGGGCTTCAGTTCCCAAACATTGCTAAAAAACTTTCGGAGCACCAACAAAAGTATTTTTGGATGCTAAATAACTATCAGGACAATGTAATACTTGACGAGAGTCATTTCCTCGATGAAATCAGAGAAGTTATTGCAAAGAAAAAGCTCAAGGCGATAAATCTGGAGATGGGAAATTTAAGTATAAAGAAATTAATCCTGAAGCAGGAGAAAATAAAAAAAGAACTAAAATTAGATCAAGAGACACTAGATATTCTAAACCTTTTCTCAGTCTTTAGTTGGGTGATGGACGAACGAAAAAAGGACATGCTTATTGGCACCCATTATTTAGCGGAGCTATTAAAGGAAATCGCTAGGCGACTCAAGTGGGATTACAAGAATGTGTATTATCTGACCAACGAGGAGATCAAGGCTTATTTGCAAAAAAATATTATTCCCGACCAAAAGCAGGCGGAATCAAGGAGATCTTTGGTTGTCATGATTTATCGAGCCAAGAATTGTACCCAAGAAATGTTCTTGGGCAAAGAAGCAAAAGAGTACGACCGGCTGATTTTCCAAGCGATTGAGAAAATAAATACGAGAAGTGAACTACGGGGGATGATAGCCTGCCGTGGTAATTTTGAGTCAGTGGAAGGAGAGGTTAATATTGTTAGGAATGTTAGGCTCGATCCGTTTAAAGAGGGGACAATCTTAGTGACATCGATGACAAGGCCGGAGTTTGTGCCGTTATTAAAGAAGGCAAAAGCCGTTATTACCGATGAGGGAGGCATCACTTCTCATGCAGCTATAGTTTCCCGGGAGTTAAACATTCCTTGTATCATTGGTACTAAAGTTGCGAGTTCGAAATTAAAGAATGGTGATACGGTCAGCATGAATATGCAAAAAGGCTTAATTAAAATAATCGAGGGATAAAAATGAAGCTTACAGAGACATTTTCAAATTTAAAGAAAACCGATTCGGCAATTGCCGGAGGCAAGGGCGCTTCTCTTGGCGAAATGACAGGAGCCGGGATTCCAGTGCCGCCGGGGTTTGTTGTATTGGCCGACTCATTTGATAAATTTTTGTCAGATAATGGCTTGCACGCAGAAATAGAAGCTTCCCTGGACAAGGTGGACCATAAAGATATCAATTCGGTTGAGGGCGCTTCTGAAGCGATCAGATCAATGATTTTGGCTGCTGATTTTTCGATAGAAATAAAAGAGGAAGTATTGTCACAATTTAAAACCCTAGGAGCAGAATTTGTAGCCGTGCGATCAAGTGCTACAGCTGAGGATGGCAGCACTGCCTCATGGGCGGGAGAACTCGAGAGCTATTTAAACACAACCGAAAAAACTTTGCTTAAAAATATTAAGAAATGTTGGGCTTCGCTTTTTACCCCTCGAGCTATTTTTTATCGAATAGAAAAAGGCTTGCATAAAGAAAAGGTTTCCGTTGCAGTTGTAGTACAAAAAATGGTTCAGTCGGAGATTTCCGGGATTGCTTTTACTGTTCACCCGGTGACTGAGAATAAAAACCAAATGGTTATCGAAGCCGGGTTTGGCTTGGGTGAAGCAATTGTCGGAGGGATGATTACTCCTGATAATTATGTAGTAAACAAAAGTGAACTAAAAATCGAGGATATTTATATTTCCGAACAGGAAATGATGATTGTTCGAGGGACTAATGGGACTAAGGAAGAATCAGTATCGTCAGAAAAAAGGGAGGTGCAAAAGCTTGATGACGATAGGATTATTGAACTGGCAAAGATTTGCCTAATTATTGAAAAACATTATGGTTTTCCATGCGATATCGAATGGGCTTTTGAAAATGCGAAATTTTATATAACCCAATCAAGACCTATAACAACGCTAAAATAGGAGAAAAAATGACCGAATGGAGCGGATTCAAAGGGGATTTAAGAGATTTTGGTGAGGGTGGGGGATTTATTGTTGGTCGCCATAGTGATAAAGCCGATCCTAAAAAGGGCATCCAGTCTTCTATATCCTATCCTGGTTTATCAGAAAAAGGAGTGGAAATGGCACATGATCGAGGTATTAAAATTCTTGAGCTGCTGAAAGAATCGAAGCCGGGTACAGTTTTCTTTTTAGCCGGAACAACAGAGCAAGAGCGAACCTCTTCTACTCTAAAAGCCTATTCCGATGAATTAGCTAATTTAATTCAGGAAGAGAATATTAGCGATATTAAAATCATTAGAAAATCCGATATCGATGAGATTAGCGAGAAGATGGCGAAGGATAATGTACTCCGGGCTCATTCGACTCTTGGTGAGACTGCAAGATTAATAAATAATCCAGATTCGAAATATATAATTGCTTATCCCCTTTTTATATTCGGTTTTAGCATGAGAGTTAATAAACAAACACAACTAGAGGCAAAAAAATCAGGTCTCGGTGATCCAGGCTGGATTTTGCCGACTGACGAGTATACAAAATTTGCCAAAGTGCTGCTAGAAAAAAATAATGACAATGATGAAGCGGCTTTTAAAGAATGGCTGGCTAACCAGGGAGTAATGGAAATCGATGGTGAAACTATCATGGGGCCCAAGCCCGAACTTATTGCCAAGCAGCAAATAAGAGAGCTGCAAAGGCTCGGAAAATTTGCCAAATCTTATTTACCCAATCACCCAATTGTTATCGGCTCAATCGGGCAAAGCTGGCATTTGGATGCGCTTGCCATCTATCTCTTAAATGATGGCAGGGTTGATTTGGATGGCTTTGAAAAAGTTAGTTTGATGATGGAAATGGGCGAACTTTTGAGCGTAAAAGTTGATGGCGAAAAAGCCTATATAGAATATGGCAACCGTGAAATTAAAGAAATTGATCTAAATATGGCTAATTAAAAACCTAGCCGCCCGGGGATAGTGGGCGGCATCGGTTCGCTAAAGGAGTGGTTCGGAGGAGATGTTGCCGTCCCTTGAGTCACAAGCGGTCAGGTCGGCTGACTCGCTTATAATCTCGTAGACGGCTAAGCCGGGGACGAGTACGGGGCCTTCACGGTGGGCGTAGTTATAAGCCAGCGCTTTCCCGTTAGTGCCGCGCAGATATTTTTCCGGCAGATACCCCTTGAAAGCGATGCTGCCGGCATCGATCAGGCGGCTCAGAATTTCCGGTGGGACCTGATCTCCGGGAATCGATCCCAAATACTCTCGCTGTTTTTCACCGTCAACGAAGTTAACGGCGAGCCGGCGAAGTGTCGCCAGCCCTTGATGCATCTGATTGGACCAGCCCAAGTCACCTTTTCTCATAACCCTAACCTCCTTCGCTCACATAGCGCTTGGCGATAAAAATTTATCATAAGATTAAATCCTTTGACAAGTTTTTGAATTTATGGTAAATTAGAAAAGTTAAAAAATCATTAAGCCAGCTTGAATAGTCATAATAAAGGATACTCGGGCTGTGCTCGAGATTTTTTATTAACAATGGGTTACAATAATTTGATTGCGGATCAATTAAATAATTAGAATTCGTAATTCGGTAAATTGGTAATCCATATGGTTGGATATCTGGGCGGTTAGCTCAATTGGTAGAGCATCTCGTTTACACCGAGGAGGTTATAGGTTCGAGTCCTATACCGCCCACCACGCCGCAGGGCGGCAAGCTAAAAGTTTGTAAAGTGAAAAGTTGAAATTATGACTCTAACCTTTATGTAACTTTATGAGCTTTAAGAACTTTATAACTTGAAAAGAGGGCAGGTGGTGAAATTGGTATACACGCAGCCTTGAGGTGGCTGTGGGAGCAATCCTGTGCAGGTTCAAGTCCTGTCCTGCCCACCACAAATAAAATATGCCCACAGACTTGAAGTTGGGAAGGGGTCGGGAAACGGGAGTTTCCCGTGGCAGGAAAATACTAAAAATCGTCGGTTTTTAGAGAGGTCGCTTTGCGACCGACGTGAAAGTCCTGTCCTGCCCACCACGCCGCAATGCGGCTAGTTAAAAGTTTGTAAAGTAGAGAGTAGTTGTTTGACTTTATTAACTTTATAACTTTAAGAACTTTATAGCTTAAGCAAGAGCATGAACCTTAATTTCTTAACAACTCAAAAATTGCTAGAGGCGGTCCCGGCATTACCAGACCAGAGGGTTTATATATCCTTAATGGCGGTCTTTGGAGTTTTAATTGTTGGAAGTATTTTACTTTTTTTCTTCTCCAAACCGGCAATCATGGTATTGCAAAAGGGAAAGGTTTATTCTCTCTCAATTGGAATTCTAGGATTGATTCATGTTTTTGCTCGTTATGAATTTTTGCCATGGCTGAGCGCTCGTTGGTTTTTGTTGGTAGTTCTTCTGGCCCTAACAATTTGGCTGGTATATTCGCTGACAATGATAGTGTTGGAGTGGCCCAAACAAAAAAAAGTTATCAATATTGAAGAAAAATATAGGCAATATCTGCCCAAAAGCAGAAGATAGCCGAAGAATAGAAAGGAATTATTAATTATGGCAGTTGTTAAAGACAAAAAACAGACTTCAACTGATGATCAGATTGTCGCAGTTGAAGAAAAGAAGCAGACAAAGGGAGACTCAATGGCTTCTTTGCTTGAGGAGCTTGGGGACAATCTTCTTCCTTTTGCTGAGGGGGATATGGTTGAAGCCACGATTTTAGCAGTAGGTGGAAATCGTATCTGGGTTGATGTCGCTGGTCAGTCGCTCGGATTTATTCCAGAAAAGGAAATCAGTTCAAAAGCTGGTTTAAAAGCAGGAGATAAAATTATCTGCTCGGTTATTTCGATGGAGAACGAAGAGGGTAATGTTGTTATGTCAATGAAGAGGGCAGACAGGGAAAAATATTGGGGTGAAATGGAAGAGAAATTTAAAAACAAAGAGCCTCTTATTATCAAGATTACTGATGCAAACAAGGGTGGCTTAATTGTTGATGTTGGTGGAATTCAGGGATTCTTGCCTGTTTCTCAACTAACTCCAGATCATTATCCAAGAGTTGCTGGCGGTGACAAAGACGAAATTCTAAATAGGTTGCGACAGTATATAGGTCAAGAATTTAATGTAAAGGTCTTGACCTGCGAGAAGGAAACGAACAAGCTTATCTTTTCCGAGAAGGCAGTTAGTGCCAATGAAGTTCAACAAAAGATTGAAAAATTCGCGATCGGCGATACAATCAAAGGAAAGATTACCGGCATTGTCGATTTCGGCTTATTTGTTCGAATCGACCCGCAAATTGAAGCTTTGGTTCATATTTCTGAAATTTCCTGGAGCCGAGTTTCCGATCTAAATAAACTTTATCGAGTCGGTGATGAGGTAGAAACAGTCGTTATCTCAAATGATGATGGCAGAATTTCTCTCTCTATCAAGAAACTGTTGCCAGACCCATGGGTGAAGGCAGCATCAAAATATAAAGTGGGTGACCAAGTCCGTGGTAGAGTAACCAAGGTTACACCATTTGGAGCTTTCGTTTCTCTTGATCAGGATATTGATGGTCTTGTTCATATCTCCGAGCTATCCGCTGATCATGTAGTTGATCCAAGCCAGGTAGTTGAGTTGGGCAAAGAATATGACTTTAAAATTATCTCAATCGAGCCGGAAAATCATCGCCTTGGTCTTAGCTTGAAATTTGAAGAAAAAGAAGACGAGACAAAGGAAGAAGAAAAAGCCGAAAAGAAAACGAAACCAGAGAAAAAGGTTAAGAAGTCAGCCAAAACTAAAGAATAACTTTTAATAAATGAGTTTTGGAGGAACATGCAAATAAAATATCAAGGCGGGGATCGGTTTGAAATAAAGGCTAAAGAAGGGGAAATAAAGCTATCTTCACAGATTGCTGTAGAAAACTTTGTTTTCCCGGGTCCTGGCGAGTATGAAAAAAATAAGATTATTATTCAGGGCATCGCGGATAAGGAAAATACGATATTCGTCCTGAATGCGGAGGAGATGAATATCTGCTATTTGGGCCATCTAAATCATGAACTTACGGAGGACGAAGCTAAAAAGATTGGCGATGTCGATATCCTCTTTGTACCATTAGGAGAAGAGGGCACCCTCAATATTAAAAAAGCCGGCAGTGTGATTTCGGCAATCGATCCTAAAATTGTCATTCCTATGTTGTTTAGCTCGCTCGAGGAATTTAAAAAGGAAGAGGGTCTGACAGACGGTGAAATCGAATTGCTGAAAATTAAAAAGATGGAATTACCCCAAGAAGAGCGAAAAATCGTCATTTTGAAAGCATAATTTACAATCTCTAATTAAACTCCGATGAGAGCATTCTCTAAACTAAAAAAGTTTTTGGAGGAGAAAAATAGCTTTCTTTTGGTGTGTCACGAAAAAATCGACGGGGATGCTGTGGGGTCGCTTTTGGCCTTTGGTGCAATCCTAAAAGAGCTTAAAAAAAATTTCTCGATGGTCTCAAAGGATCAAATTCCTGAGGTATTTAGTTTCTTGCCAGGAGTTTTGGAGATAAAGAATGACTTTATTTTAGATGAATTCGATGCAGTTATCTTACTTGATAATGGGGAATTCAAACGGACCGGTTACAGCGATCAACTATCTGGTTGCAAGACAAAAAATATTCCAATTGCCAATATTGATCATCATTCAAAAAATGATATTTGGAAATTAGCAACGCTGAATTACGTCAATCCCGATGCTTCTTCAACTTGCGAACTTCTCTATGAATTTAGTAATAAAATGAAAATTAATCTGACGCCTGATCTATCGACATGCCTTTTACTTGGTTTATATACCGATACAGGGGGTTTCCAGCATCAAAACACAACAGAAAAAGTATTTACTATCTTTTCTGAATTATTACGTCGAGGGGCGAGGCTTAAGAAGATTTCTGAGTATATTTCCGGGCAGAAAAATATCTCCTTACTAAAATTATGGGGGATTGCGTTAAATAGGTTAAGGCTGAATCCCGAACTAGGAATTTCTTTTAGCTTGTTAACAAAAAAGGATATTACTAAATCTGGGGGTAGCGAAGAGGATGTTTCAGGACTGGTGAATCTCCTAAATACCATTCCTGAATCCCGCCTCTCTTTATTGCTTTACGAGACTCAAAATGGTAATATCAAAGGCAGCCTTAGGACAGAAGAAGACAGAGTTGATGTTGCTGCCCTAGCTAAACTATTGGGTGGCGGAGGTCATAAAAAAGCTGCTGGATTTATGTTCCGGGGTAAGATAACCGGGAATGATGGCAACTGGAAAATAATATAATTGCATTGTGAAATGACTGTTGGCGGAAGTATCCCGTACTTGTGGTGCCCGAGTGGTGGAATGGTAGACACGAAGGACTTAAAATCCTTTGCCGTTAAGGCGTGCCGGTTCGACTCCGGCCTCGGGTACCATATGGTGCGGGACAAAGATTTGTCCTGTTGTATTATTAGTTAATGATTGAGGCCTGGCGAGGGGTCTTTTTTAAAACCTCTTCTTTTTTTAGTAAAAGTGTTTTGGTATATTAAAGACAAATGAAAAAGTTTAAGCTTTGGCAATTCTTACTCATACTGGTCGTCATAGCTGTCGGCGTTTATTTTCTGATCCCCAAAATTCTAGGCGATACTGTTTACCCTTTGAAATACGAGGGTATAATCGTTAAATACGCCGAAGAGTATGATGTCGATGCGGCTTTGGTTGCAGCGGTAATCTTGCAAGAGAGCCGCTTTAACTCGAGAGCCCTCTCGCCGAAAGGGGCAACAGGGTTGATGCAATTAATGCCGGGAACGGCTGCCGGGATAGCTAATAGCTTGGGAGTTAAAAGTTATAATCTTTACGACCCAGAGACTTCGATAAATTTTGGCACCTTTTATTTAAAAGAGAAGCTGGATAAATATAACGGTGATTTGGACGCGACCCTATCTTCTTACAATGCCGGTTCCGGTAACACTGATCGTTGGATTAAATTAAATATTTTGAGCAATATTCCATTCCGAGAAACCAACAATTATGTTAAAAAAGTGAAAAACTATCGGACAGTTTATGCCTCAATGTACGCAGAACAGCTAGGGCTCCCCAATATGCTTGAGGTCAGTAAAGAGGAAAGTGCCAACTATAGTTCAAAAATGAGAGGATTCGTCTGGTCTGAAATTTTTGGTGGGGTGTTCAATACTTTCTCTAAAGATGAAAGCGATTAATGAATTCTCAGGATTTAAGAAACAAATTTTTAAACTTTTTTCAAAAAAACGGTCACAAGATTATTCCGTCGGCCTCTTTGGTCCCTGAGAATGACCCAACCGTTCTTTTTACAACCGCTGGAATGCATCCCTTGGTGCCATTTCTTCTGGGCGAGCCACACCCTCTCGGAACAAGGCTTGCGAGTGTCCAAAAGTGTATAAGAACAGATGATATCGATGAGGTTGGTGATAATTGCCATCATACTTTTTTTGAAATGTTGGGGAATTGGTCATTAGGAGATTATTGGAAAAAAGAAGCAATCTGCTGGAGCTATGAATTTTTAACGAAAGAGTTAAACATTGATATCAGTCGTTTTGCTGTCTCTTGTTTCATTGGCGATCAAGATGCACCCAAAGATGATGAGTCAGCCAAAATTTGGCTTTCTCTGGGTATCCCACAAAACAAGATTGCCTTTTTACCAAAAAAAGATAATTGGTGGGGACCGGCAGGTCAGACTGGGCCATGTGGGCCTGACACGGAGATGTTTTTTTGGACTGGTAAGTTACCGGCGCCTGATAATTTTCAAGAAACGCACGATGATCCTTCCTGGGTAGAGCTCTGGAATGATGTTTTCATGCAATATAACAAACAGGATGAAGGAAGGTTTGTTGCACTCAAACAGAAAAATGTAGACACTGGCATGGGGCTCGAGCGGACATTGGCTGTTTTAAATGGGTTTGATGACAATTACAGAACTGAATTATTTACGCCAATTATCGAAAAAATAGAGGAGCTCTCAGGTAAAAAATATACCGGCAATGAAAAGGAATTTCGAATTATTTCCGATCATATAAAGGCAGCTGTATTTGCAGTCAATGATGGCGCTTTGCCGTCAAACAAAGCGGCCGGTTATATAATAAGAAGACTAATTCGACGGGCGATTGTCCAGGCAAATGCATTGGAAATATCTGAAAACTTTACCGGTAAGCTAGCAAAAATTGTTTTTGAAATATATAAGGACACCTATAAATTTGCTGAAGATAAGATAATTACTGAGCTAGAGAAAGAGGAAACAAAGTTTCGAAAAACACTCAAGGCGGGCTTAAAGTTGCTGACTTCCAAAACAGAGCTTTATGGCGAAGATCTATTCAATCTCTACCAAAGTTATGGTTTGCCTATTGAGATTGCGTGCGAGGAGGCTCGGAAACAAAACATTTTAATCAAAGACGATGCAGTCAATCAATTCAAATCATTGTACGAAAAACACCAGGAACTTTCCCGGACTGCTTCAGCGGGAATGTTTAAGGGCGGTTTGGCGGATGCCGGTGAACAGACCAAGCGGCTCCACACCGCTGCTCATTTGATGTTAGCCGCGCTTCGCCAAGTGCTTGGTAACCATGTCCTACAAAAAGGCTCAAATATTACCCCTGAACGGTTAAGATTTGATTTCTCCCATCCAGAAAAGATGACTGCCGAACAGATTAAACAAGTTGAAGATTTGGTCAATGAACAAATCAAGAAAAACCTTCCAGTTGATCTAAAAGAGATGAGTTTGGAAGATGCCAAGGCTTGCGGGGCGATGGGGGTGTTTGAATCCAAGTATGGTGAAAAGGTAAAAGTATACTCTATTGGTAGCTTCTCAAACGAGATTTGCGGTGGTCCCCATGCGGCTAGGACCGGAGAGCTAGGGCATTTTAAGATAATCAAAGAGGAATCTTCCTCTGCTGGTGTTCGAAGAATAAAAGCAATTTTAGAATAACTATAGTCTATTAGTATCAATGCTTATTTAAAAAGCGTTCTTTTTTCTTGCTGACAAGCTATTTTTCTGATATAAAAACGGTCGAGGAGGTGCGGTGAGATGATCATCGTCATTGTCGTTACTCTGGTGATTCTTGCTGTGACGGTGATTGCTGTCGGTAACGGGCTTGTCCCCTGGTGTGGGGAGGATCCTAGTCGACAGATGAAGTTGATCGCCGTCCCCTGGCTGGCTTTTGTGATTGAACTGGTCAGCTACCTATTTACTCATCTGCGATCATAAAGGTCGAGATGAACCGTGCCCCGACGTCTCGTCGGGGCATCGGTGTTTAATTGGCTTGATTGTTTAACATTTGTAGCTTTATGCTATAATTAAATTGAATACGGTTGCCCAAGAAGTAAGCTTTCCTCGGAGGGATTTTTTAATGGGATTGTTTGGTACTAAAAACAAAAAAAATTACGCAATCTCCCTCGATATTGGGACTGAGTTTGTCAAAGCTCTGGTTTTTCGTTTGGAGGGCAGCAGGGCAACGATAGTTGGTCGAGGTAAACAGCGACAGCGCCTATCTGATATGCAAGGAGGCCGAGTTACTGATATTTCTGGTGTGATTGAAAACTGCGAGAAGGCTCTAGCCGAAGCCTTTGAGGAATCGAAGGTTTCTCCCAAGCAATGTATTGTCGGAATCGCTGGTGAGACGGTTAAAGGCACTACAACCTCAGTTCATTACCAGCGCCAAAACTCACAAGAAAAGATTAGTGTGAGAGAATTGAAGGAAATTATTGAAAAAGTACAAGCCAAGGCCTTTGATCGGACAAGAAGCGAATTAGCTTGGGAGACAGGCCAGGAGGAAATTGACGTCAAACTTGTAAATTCGGCAATTGTAGATGTTAAAATTGACGGTTATAAGGTTACTAATCCGGTTGGTTTTCAGGGCAGGGATATCCAGGTTGGTATTTTCAATGCATTTGCGCCGATTGTTCATCTCGGGGCTTTGCAGACGATTGTTGAGGGGCTCGGCCTTGAGCTTTTATCGATTGCAGCGGAACCATATGCTGTTGCTAGATCGGTTGGTCTAGACGATTCCTCGGAATTTTCCTCAATTTTTATTGATATTGGCGGAGGCACGACCGATATAGCAGTTGTGCGAAATGGTGGAGTGGAAGGGACACGAATGTTTGCCATCGGTGGCAGGGTCTTTACTAAATCCATTGCCGATGCCTTTGATCAGGGTTTCGCTGAGGCCGAAAAGATAAAAATAGATTATTCTTTGGGCCATATCCCTGAGGATTCGGAAGTAAGAAAAAAGGTCAAAAAGGCTATCGAAACCGATTGCGAGGTCTGGCTAACGGGAGTAGAGCTGGCATTGGAAGAGTTCTCTAATGTTGACCTTTTGCCTTCAAAAATTCTTTTATGCGGCGGGGGATCGCTCCTGCCTGATATAAAGGAGTATTTAGAGAAAAAAAGTTGGACAAAGCGCTTACCTTTTGCCAGAATACCTAAAATAGATTTTGTTAAATCTAATCAAATTGCTAATATTTCAGATGAAACAAATCGATCATTCGGCTTACAGGATGTGACGCCAATGGCTTTAGCTAACTTAGCGATTGATTTGGTTGGCGACCAGGGGGTTGTGGATGGTATACTTGACCGGATAGTTGACGGATTAAGGAGCTAATTGTAAATGAAACCAGAATTTTTATATTTAGAACCTGATGGAGAGATAACTGAACTTATCAATCGGATAAGATCTTTTGAATCAGAGTTGGTTGTGGTTGTGATACCAAGGGGTTCATCACTTGGACAGAGCATTGTTAATTTGAAGCTTCTGACTCGAAAAGCCGAGGATTTTGACAAAAAAATCGCTCTAGTATCGTCAGATCAAACTTGCCAGAGCTTAGCTTCCCAGTTGGGAATAATCTTTTTTGAACGTTTATCGGATGCCAAGAAAGCTGATTTTGAGAAAGCTTTTAAAGAGATCTCGAAAACCAGAAAAGAGGACAATGATGATCAGGATGAGATTCAGCCAATTTTGCAACCAAACGAAGAACCTCAAGTGGTAGCCGAAAAGAATGTCAAAGCTGATACAGGCGGACTTGTTGTAAAAACATATAGCAAATATCAGTCATCGCCGGAAGCTACAGCAAAAGAGGCTAAATCGGAAACAAAGCCAGAAGAAGATGTTGATGAAGAAATGCCGGAAACAGCGGAGGAAGAACAGCAAGAAATGACCCAAGATTTCGAAGAAGAGGAAGAAGAACAGGTTAAAGCTGAGCCCAAGGAAAAAGTTAAAGAAATTCAAAGCATCAAATCATCGGACAACGAACCAAGGGAGCGAACCTTTGTCTACACTCCCCAAAAGCATAAAAGCCCAAGGAACAGTTCAAAGGTCGGACTAATTCTTGGGGCACTTGTCTTATTAGTTGGTATTATCTCCTACCTTTTTCTTCCATATGCCAAAGCTTCAGTAATACTGAGCACTAATGATCTTAAAAACACAAAAGAGATAATTGTTGATACTAACCAAACAAGCGCTGATGAGGTAAAGCTTATTTTGCCTGGCAAGATGCTGACTCTAGAGAAAGAAACACAAAGAACATTTGATTCGACTGGAGAAAAGAATATTGGAGAAAAAGCGAAAGGGATAATTACTGCCTACAACGCTTGGTCAGAAGAGGCTGAAAACTTGCCAATCGGGTCAACCTTTGCTGCAGGTTCAAAGATTTTTACCAGCACAAAGGCTGTTTCAATCCCCGGGGCTACAACATCCTTTCAGGAAGGTGAACTAAAGGTGGTGCCAGGTTCAGTTGATGTAACTGTTGAGGCAAAAGAATCAGGAGAGACGTATAATCTTGCCCCAAGCGATTTTAGTATTACTAGCTTGCCCGCCAAAAAACAATCAAAAATTTATGGAAAATCAAAATCGGCAATGACAGGCGGCAGTAATAGGATATTAAAAATTGTAACAAAGGAAGATCAGGAAAAAGCGGTAAAGACTCTTGAAGAATCCCTGCAACCTGATGCCGTAAAAGGACTTCAAGATTTGGCTAATCAAGACAAATTAGTCTTTTTCGACAAAGAAGTTTCAAATGAAAATATTACCCAAGAATTCTCGAAGGAGGTCGGAGCCGAATCGGATACATTTGATCTGAAGATAAAAAAGAAATTCTTTTCAATCGGTTTTTCCGAGAGCCAGCTAAAGGATCTCGTCATCCTCTCTACCAAAAATGATTTATCTGATGATGAAATGTTGGTAAATCCTGATAAATCAGAAATATCGTACGAATTTGTCTCGGGTGATATTGACGCCGGAACTTCCAAGATTAAAGTTAATTTTACAGGCAAGTCCGGGGCAAAGATTGAAAAAAGTGAAATCATGAAGGAGATAAAGAATAAAAATACGTCTGTAGCTGTTGCTTCAGTTAAGGCAATCACTGGAGTAAAAGATATTAAGCTGGATTCTTGGCCAAATTTCCTAAATCGAACGCCATTGTTTGATTTTAGAATTTCAGTAGATTTTGATTTTACAAATTAATTCTTTCTAAATAAAGCATGTATTTATCAATTGATTACGGCACTAAGGTTATCGGCCTGGCTGCTGGAGAGATTATTCCAAAAGGTCTCGGAACGTTAGAAAATAACGACAAGACAATAGAGCATATTGCTATTCTTTGCCAAGAACACGATATTGGAATGATTATTATTGGTATGCCTATCAGAAACGCTGGCGAAGAGGGCACAATTTCACCAAAGATTCGGGATTTCGCCCAAAGGTTGGCTAACAAGACTAAAATTCCTGTCTATTTTGAGCCAGAACAGTTTACTTCGGTCGAGGCAACCCGAATAATCCAGGAAACCGGTGAAAAGATCGAAAAAGAAAAAATTGATGAACTATCGGCAATCTTAATCCTCGAACAGTTTATTCAGCGGACCGTCAATGAGGAAAATTTAACACCTCATATATTTCCAAGCGAGAAATGAAAAAATTATATCTAATTCCATTAATTATTTTTTCAGTTCTGGTCATTTTTATTATTGCACTGTCGTTGTTATTTAATTGGAAAGTCAAATCTCCCAATACTAATCTCAATGATTATAAGGTTGTCGAAATACAGCAGGGAGAAACTACAGACCAAATTACAAACAAATTAATGGATAAAGGGATTATCTTGGACCGCACAGTTTTCAAATTAGCTGTCAGGCTAACCAAAAAAAACTTAAAAGCTGGATATTACCAGTTCTCTCCCAAAGCTTCGATTAAACAAGTCATTGATCAGCTAGCGCTAGGCGAAAGTTCGGTTGTTAAGGTGACAATTCCCGAAGGTTGGCGACTTGAGCAAATTGCCCAGGAACTTAACGAGAAGGGTATTCTAAATTACCAAGACTTTTTAAATATTGCTCGGGACAACGAAGGAAAACTTTTTCCGGATACATATTTTTTTACAGCAAAAATGAACCCTCAAAAAGTTTTCCTAAAATTTACTGAAAATTATGCCAAGCACACAGAAAATCTTAATGTTACAAATAGTGATTTAATACTCGCCTCGATCGTCGAACGTGAGGCGGTTTCCGATCAGGATCGTCCGCTAATAGCCGGAATCTATAAAAATCGGCTAGATCGAGGAATGAAGCTGGATGCCGACCCAACAACGCAATATGCCAAAGATAATGAATTGTCAAATAACTTGAGTTTAGATCAACTTTTAGTTTTTGATTATTGGCAAAAGATCACGATTGCAGACTATTTAAAGTATGATTCGCCCTATAATACCTATTTGGTTTCCGGATTGCCCAAGGGCCCGATTTGTAATCCTGGTATAAAAAGCATTGAAGCAGCGATTCATCCCCAATCTAGCGAATACCTCTATTTTTTGCACAAAAATGGCAAGATTTATCCAAGCAAGACGATTGAGGAACATGATCTCAATCGCGAAAGAGTGCTTGGGGCTTCTCTCCAAAAGAAATAAAGTTAGGTTTTGTTCTTAACCAGAGCTTGACCGTTTTTTTGATTTGAAATAGACTGACAATGCAATAGTAAAATGAAAAATATTTTCGGACAAATTATTGGGAAATTTTCCCACGACATTGGAATTGATTTAGGCACTGCAAATACACTTGTCTATCTTCGGGGTGTCGGTGTAATGGTTCGGGAGCCTTCGGTTGTTGCTATTAATAAATACAGCAAAGAGATTTTAGCAGTTGGGGATGAAGCAAAGCGAATGGTAGGCCGGACGCCCGCTCATATAGTTGCCATTAGACCATTGGTTGATGGCGTCATTTCTGATTTTGAGATTACTGAACAAATGCTCAAATATTTTATAGAACGAGTTCATCGCGAGCGATTCGCCCTGATACCTAGACCAAGAGTCGTTATCGGTATTCCGCATAGCGTTACTGATGTGGAAAGGCGAGCAGTTGAAGAGAGTGCTCTAAATGCTGGCGCCAGAGAGGTCTTTTTGATAGAGGAACCAATTGCGGCGGCGATTGGCGCCAGGCTTCCTATCCAGGATGCTTCCGGTAGCATGGTGGTTGATATTGGCGGGGGGACTACTGAAGTGGCAATTATCTCTTTGGGGGGCGTTGCATCCTCTCGTTCTTTGCGCATAGCAGGAGATGAGATGAATGAAGACATTATTCAGTATGCAAGAGAGCAATTTAACCTCTTACTAGGAGAGAGAACGGCTGAGGACATAAAAATAAAAATTGGCGCCGCCCTTGAATTAAAGGACAAACTTGAGGCGCCAATGCGGGGGCGTGATTTGGTGACAGGGCTGCCAAAGGAAATTATTGTAAATAGCTCCCAAATTAGAGAAGCGATCTCCAAATCAGTTAATACAATAATTGATAGCGTGAAAGTTACGATGGAGGAGGCACCGCCTGAGCTCCTGGCTGATATCATGGACAGGGGAATTATATTGGCGGGAGGAGGAGCTTTGCTTCGTGGACTTGACCAATTAATTGCATCAGAAACTCAGACCGAGGTTCATATCGCCGATGACCCCCTGACTGCTGTTGTTAGGGGTGCCGGCCTAGTCTTGGAGGACTTGGATCTTTTATCTAATGTTCTATTGCCCAAGCAATTTAACAGATAATATGAAAATAAAATTAAAACCTCTTCTTTTAATATTTATCATAATCTTTGCGGCCTATTTGATAATTTTTGAAAGATCCGCCACTACTGGTTGGTCACTTCGGTTGATTGGCAAAGAGTCTTCCGCAACTGGCTCAGTTTCTCGAGGCTTAAAAAATTTTTTCTCATTTATTCCTAAAATCGCTGCATTAAATAAAGAGAATGTCGACCTAAAAAGAAGAATTCTGACACTATCGGTTGATAAAAGTAGAATTGCCGAGCTGGAGAAAGAAAACTCCTTGCTTAAGGAGGAATTGGGTTTTGTCATATCAAACCCAGAAATTAAGCTCATTCCTGCAAAGATTATTCAACGCGACCCGGTCACCTTTCTGGATTATATTATTGTTGATAAAGGCGCCAAAGATGGTGTCAATAAAGACAGAGCAGTTGTCTTTAATGGGGCTTTGGTTGGAAAGGTCTCTGAAGTCTATGAGGCCCAATCGAAAATTACCCTAATAACAAGCAAGGATTCATATATTCAAGCAATGCTTCAAGAGAGTCGCGCTAAAGGGATTCTTAAAGGGGGGATTTCCGGATTATTCCTCGATGATGTTATTATAGATTCAGAACCAGCCGGTGAGGAAAATGTTCTTACCTCGGGTCTCGGCGGAACGATCAGACAGGGAATACTGATTGGAAAAACGAGGAAGGATGGCTCAAGTTTATCGGGAATATTCAAGGTGATTTCCGTAGAACCTGTTGTTGACTTGTCAAAGTTAGATATAATTTTTATAGAACAATGAAAATGTTAATTTGGAAAAAATTATTAGTGGTTTTGCTGGCATTTATTGCGGTCTTTCTCGATGTATCCTTTTTTAGCTTTTGGCCGATATTTGGTGCGACTTTAATTTCCTCTTTTGTCTTGGTTGTAATCTTTTCGCTTTTATTTGATATTCAACTTTTCTTGATCTTTTCTCTTTCCGTGGTTTTCTTCTTTGCCATTTTTTCGTCACTGCCCCTTTTGATAATTATCGCCTGTTTTCTCCTTCTGCCTGCGCTTTTGCTTTACGTTAGGGACCGTTATTTGCCTGAACCTAATTTTATAATTATTGTTGTATATCTAATAATTGCTAATTCTCTTTTCGAAATAATGTTACTCACGTTTTTTGGGGAATGGAACGAAAATGGATTACTTGCCTTTGCTTATTTTATTACTCTAAATACCCTTCTTGGGTTGATTTGTTTGGCGTTAAGCAAGGTTAAGCGGAAGGCGCCATACAAGATCAAATTTTAAGATGGTAGACATATTAGGAAATTATTCCAAGCTTAGAGGGGACAAAAGAAAACGGCGGGTAGCCCGTCGCCAGGAGATTGATTTCTCTTATTCTCAAGTTGCGCTGAAAACTCGAGGCAAGATTGAGCCCAAGCAGAAACTTTTTTCTTCACTTTTTAGTCTGAAGGCGGTCATCGTCCTCCTTTTTTGTTTGTTAATTTTTAAAATATTTTCCCTCCAAGTCGTAAAAGGGGAAGTGAATCAAAATTTGGCCGAGGGCAACCGAATTCGTCCTCGTTTAGTCGAAGCCTCCAGAGGGTTGATTTTAGATAAAAATGGCGAATGGTTGGCAAAAAATAAACCTGATTTTGCTCTTGCTCTTTTCCCCTCTGATTTACCGAAGGATAAGTTAGAAAGAGAGAAAATCTTCCAGCGCATCTCTGATATTTCTGGACTCACTTTGGCTGAAATAAATGCCCAGATTCAAAAAAATACTCTCTCGTCAGTTGATGCCGTCATCATTAAAGATAATTTAGAGCCAGAGGAGGCGCTATTACTTGAAGAGAGAACAATGGGAATACCAGGCGTATTTGTTAATAAGAAATTTAAGAGAGAGTATCTGACTTTGCCTGGCTTGTCGCATATTCTTGGTTATACCGGAATGGTTTCCAAAGAAGATCTGGAAAAGGGCGGGTACTACATGACTGATTGGATTGGAAAGACAGGGCTAGAGTACCAGTATGAAAACTATTTAAAAGGCATTCATGGTATTGAACAAATCGAGGTTGATTCCAAGGGAAATGTGGTTCGAGTTCTTGTTAAAGAAGGTAGCAAGGATCCTATCGCCGGTGATGACATTATGCTTTACCTTGACAAGGATTTGCAGGAAAAAAGCGCCCAGTTTTTGAAAGAAGGCATGGCAAAGGCTTCGCAAAATACCGGCGAGGATATAAATGCCGGCGTCGCCATTGTTATGGATGTTAAGACGGGCGGCATTCTCTCGATGGTTTCTTTGCCGGATTTTGACAACAATCTTTTTACTAAAAAGATATCCGAAGTGGATTACAAGAAATTGACTGAGGACAAAAGTTTTCCAATGTTCAATCGGGCGATCAAAGGAGTATATCCCCCAGGTTCGATTATTAAAATTGTTATGGCCTCTGCTGGCTTGACTGAGGGAAATATAACCTTAAATACTTCCTTTGATACTCCTGAAGCTATAATGATCGGTGATTATCGTTTTCCCGACTGGAAAGACCATGGAGTTACAGATGTAAAAAGGGCGATTGCGGAATCAAATAATGTTTTCTTCTATTCAATTGGCGGAGGCTATGAAAATATCCAGGGGCTGGGTATAGACAAGATAAAGCAATATTGGCAGTTATTTGGTTTAGGTAATAAAAGCAACATTGATCTGCCCGGGGAGGCGACTGGCTTGTTACCTGATCCAGCTTGGAAGGAGGAAACTAAAAAAGAGCCTTGGTATCTTGGAGACACCTATCATGTTTCAATTGGCCAAGGCGATCTCTTGGTTACGCCAATCCAAATGGCTAAAATCGTCAGTGCCTTTGCTAATAATGGGACATTACTTTCGCCTCAATTGCTACGGAAAGTGGTTGACCAAAATGGTAAGACAGTTTTTGATGGCAAGCCCAAAGTTGAAAAAACCGCCTTTTTACCAGATTGGGTGATTAAAACAGTACGAGACGGAATGAGGCTAACTGTAACTGATGGTTCTGCCCGCAGTCTGAACGATTTGCCGGTAGCGGTTGCCGGTAAAACAGGTACGGCCCAGTTTTTTAACAACCAGAAAACACATGCTTGGTTTGTTTCTTTTGCACCTTTTGATGATCCTCAAATTGCAGTCGTGGTTTTGGTTGAGGGTGGTGGAGGCGGAAATGATATCGCTGCGCCAATCGCCAAGGAGATTTTGAAGTATTATTTTCAAAAATAACTCTTGATTTTTTTGGTTGGTTGTAGGATAATCGCAATAAAGTTTTTTAATCATAAAAATCGACGAGAAGTATCTCGCCATTATTATTTATTAAAGGGGTAGGTTATGGAAAATTATGTAACAAAAGAGGGGCTTGCTAAATTAAAAAGCCAGCTTGAAGAGGTAAAGGTCAAGCTAAAAGAAGTAGCCCAAAAGATTAAAGAAGCTCGGGAGTATGGTGATCTTTCTGAGAACGCAGAGTACCATGAAGCAAAAAACGAGCAATCTTTTTTGCTCGGAAAAGAACAAGAGCTGGAAGATAAGATCAAAAACGCTAAAATTATTGAAGAATCAAGCGATAAAAGCTATGTTTCAATCGGTTCAACAGTGGAGGTTAAGTCCTCCGGCACAGATGAAACATATCAAATCGTGGGAAGCGACGAATCTGATCCTCTATCCGGTAAAATATCCGCTGATTCTCCAATCGGCAAAGCGTTGGTTGGTCATAGCGTCGGGGATGAAGTAAGTGTAGAAACTCCGGCAGGGGAGTTAAAATATAAGATTTTAACGATAAAATAAATCCAAAATAGTAATCTCAGAGTACTGTGACCGCTTCAATTTGCGGGATGTTTGTGTTAGAATTTAATTACTTAAAAAAGAATTTTATGGAAAACGATTACGGCAAAACAGAGCGGGAACTGATTGAGCAAAGAAAGAAAAAGCTCCGCGAATTGGCGTCTCAAGGGATCAATCCTTATCCTTCAAAAAGTAACCGAAATTTTTCGACAGCCCAAGTTCGGGACAAAGAGGATAAATTAATCAGTGAGAAGAAAGAAGTCACGGTCGCCGGGCGCTTAATGGCCGAACGTGGTCATGGCAAGCTTGTTTTTGCTGATCTTTTGGATGAATCCGGTAAAATTCAAATCGTATTTAAAGAGGACATACTAGGGGAGGCTTTTGAAAATTTACATCTGATCGATCCCGGTGATTTCATTGAAGCTACAGGAACAGTATTTACAACTAAGGCTGGTGAACTATCAATTGAAGTCAAATCATTCAAAGTCCTAACAAAGGCTCTCAGGCCTCTGCCAGAAAAATGGTATGGGCTTAAAGATGAAGAAACACGCTTAAGAAAACGCTATTTGGAATTTTTACTCGAACCCGAACTTAAAAACCTTTTTGAAAAGAAAGCTAAATTTTGGCAATCGACTCGCAACTTTTTAATAAACAAAGGCTTTTTGGAGGTAGAAACTCCAGTTTTTGAGACAACGGCCGGCGGCGCAGATGCCAATCCGTTTATTACTCATCATAACGCCTTGGATATCGATGTTTATCTTCGCATCTCGATGGGTGAATTATGGCAGAAGCGTTTAATGGTAGCAGGATTTGAAAAAACTTTTGAAATCGGCCGGCAATTTAGAAATGAAGGAATTTCCCGGGAGCATCTACAGGACTATTCACAGATGGAGTTTTATTGGGCTTACGCTAATTATGAAGACTCAATGAATCTTGTCCGAGAAATGTATCAGTATGTTGCCCAAGAAACATTCGGAACTTTGAAATTTAAAATCAACGAATTTGATGTCGATTTAAGCGGTGAATGGCCTAAGATCGACTATACGGGCATCATCAAAGAAAAGATCGGGATTGACGTTTTGTCCTCTAGTGATGAGGAAATAAAAGCCAAACTCAGGGAGCTAGGGCTAAAATTTAACGAAAAAGACAGGAGGGGCCGTCTAATCGATATACTTTGGAAACAGATCCGTAAAAGCATCGCCGGTCCAGCTTTCTTGATTAATCATCCCGTTGAAGTCTCTCCGCTTGCAAAGAGAAAAACCGATGACCCAAGGCTGGTTGAGCGCTACCAGGTAATTTTAGCAGGCTCAGAGATGGGGAATGGTTATTCGGAGCTAAATGATCCAATTGACCAAGCTGAAAGATTTAGAGAGCAAGCCAAGATGCGAGAAGAAGGGGACACTGAAGCTCAGATGAATGATTACGATTTCGTTGAAGCTTTGGAATATGGCATGCCGCCGACTACCGGTTTTGGTTGTTCTGAAAGACTTTTTTCTTTCTTGGCCAACAGATCGGTTCGCGAGGCTGTTCTTTTTCCGTTAATGAAGCCGGTGGATAAGAAAATCGGCAAATCAAAAAACACGGAATTAGTAACAGTCGTATTAAATAAAGAAGCGAATTTGAATAATTGGCAGAAACTAAATACTGTTGCCCACTTAAATGCTTCTTTTGCGGCAAGAACTAAAAATCCTCTTTTTGTCCAGGATGCGATAACCACAAAGGATAAAAGCGAGATTAAATTAAACATCCAGCATGCCATTATCATTAAAGAAGCTGATTCCGGCAAAGAGTTAATTGATTTGATTGACACGGCTAAATCAGAAGGCTTGGAAGTTTGTGAATTTATCAGAGAAATGATTGAAACATCAGATGATAAGAAGATTGCTGCTTCGGCGCTAAATAAGGATATTTCTGACATTGAATTTCTTGGTGTCTTAGTTTACGGTGAAAAGAGAAAGGTCGAGGAAGTTACGAGCAAATTTAATTTGGTCAAATAAATTTAGAGGCGAATATGTTGGACATAAAATATTTAAGAGAAAACCCAGAAGAGATTAAGAAAAAAATTGCAACCAAAAAGGCTGATCCGTCTTTGGTTGATGATGTATTAGCGCTCGATCGTGATAAAAGAAAATTAGTGGCAGAGTTGGAGCTTAGTCAAAGAGAATTGAATCGCCTCTCCAAAGAGATCGCTAAATTATTTGGTCAACAGAAGTTAGATGCCGTTAACCAGGCAAGCCAATATTCGGGAAAAATAAAAAAAATCAGGCCTGAGCTGGAAAAGCTTAATCAAGAGTACAAGGAAACTATTTATGAAATTCCGAATATTCCATCTGATGATACTCCGGTTGGAAAAGATGAATCTGAAAATGTAGTCGCAAAAAAGGTAGGCGAGCCCAAAAAATTTGACTTTGAGCCAAAAGAGCATTGGGAGATTGGAGAAAAATTAGATATTATAGACATCCCAAGAGCTTCGAAAGTGAGTGGTTCGAGATTTAGTTTTCTAAAAGGCGAACTGCCATTATTACAATATGCTCTTGTTCAATATGCGTATTCGATTTTGACTGACGAATCAAAACTAAAAGAAATTGCGAAAAAAGCAGGATTAAACGTTTCGACTAAACCATTTATTCCAGTTGTTCCCCCTGTTTTTATCAAGCCCGAACCATTTGAAAAAATGGGCCGGCTAGAGCCTAAGGAGGAAAGATATTATATTCCTAGCGACGACTTATTCTTGATTGGTAGTGCCGAACATACGCTTGGGTCAATGCATATGGATGAGGTCATTGACGAGAAGGATTTGCCTTTGCGCTATGCTGGTTTTTCTTTGGCTTTTCGGAGGGAAGCTGGGTCATACGGCAAAGATGTTAAAGGAATTTTAAGAGTCCATCAATTTGATAAACTGGAAATGGAATCGTTTACTTTACCTGAAGATTCTTTAAAAGAGCAGGACTTTATTGTCGCAATTCAGGAATATCTAATGGGCTCACTTGGAATCCCCTATCAGGTTGTTAAAATTTGCACCGGCGATATGGGTGGCCCGGATGCCAGGCAGATTGATATCGAATCTTGGTTGCCTGGCCAAAATAAGTATCGGGAAACAAATACATCCGACATGATGACCGACTACCAAGCTAGAAGGTTGAATACGCGGGTAAAACGCAAAAATGGCGAGATTGATTATGCGCATATGAATGACGCCACAGCATATGCGATAGGAAGAACATTAATTGCCATTATTGAAAATTACCAGCAGAAAGACGGTTCGGTTAAGGTCCCGGAAGTTTTGCAAAAATATGTCAGATTTAATGAAATTAAGCGATAGGAAAAGATGGAAATAGAATTTCATATTAAAAATATCGTTATTACATCAAAACAGAAAGCTTTGATAGAGAAAAAGATTGCTAAGGTAAAAAAATATTTAGCCAAAGAAGAGCCCATTACGGTTGATGTTTATCTCATGGATGAAACTAGCCCCGAAAAAGGCGGAGTTGATCAGACTGTCCACATAAGCGCGGTTATTGGCAAAGAAAAGGTTTATGTTGAAGAAACTGATGATAGGTTAATGCGAGCATTTGCTTATGCCTATGACAGTTTTGAAAGGAAATTATCCAGACTTCATCATAAAAAAATTGACCGCCAAGAAAGCGGCGACAAAACATTTAAAATGAGCGAGTTGCTTGGAATATTTAAGCGAAAGAAATAAATGGACCAGGGGACAAAAAAAAGTGATTCTGATGATTTGAATATCAAAGAATCAATGACAGTCAAAAGCAATCCTGACGGCACAATCAGCGTCAATGGAAAGACTTTTGCTAGCATGGAAGATTTTGCAGGCTATTGGAGAGAGAGGGAAGAAAAAATAAAGGGTGATTCCGAGAAATAAATCGTGGTCTCGGCGAGGGAATATTTGTTGCCTAATTTTAATTATGAACCTAAAATATAAAAATGAGTATTATTGATATTTTCTACAATCCAACAAAAAAGCTTTTGGGCTTGCTACACGAAGAGGTTGATAAAATCAATGCTCTCGAAGCCAAGATCTCCTCATTGGCTGATGAACAACTCAAAGAAAAAACAAATGAGTTCAAAGGGAAGCTTAAGTCGGCCAACGGTGACAAGGAAAAAGAAGAGGTAATTCTTGCAGAGATTACCTATGAGGCCTTTGCAGTGCTTCGGGAAGCCATGAAAAGGGTCTGGGGAGAACGTCATTTTGATGTTCAGATTATCGGCGGATTAGTCCTAAATCAGGGGAAGATCGCCGAAATGAAAACTGGCGAGGGTAAAACTATTGTGGCTACCTTGGCCCTATATCTAAACGCACTCGGCGGAAGAGGGGTTCACTTAGTTACTGTTAATGATTATCTTGCTCAACATCAGGGCGAGGGCATGGGAGATGTTTTTCACCTCTTGGGATTAACAACCGGCATAATTCAAAACAGCCAAATAAGCTATAGATTTGTTAAAAAAGAAAGCTACAAGCATTACTCGGAGTGTGAGGGAAAAAATCTGGAATCGTGTACGCGAAAAGAGGCCTATGATTGCGATATTACCTACGGTACAAATAATGAATTTGGTTTCGATTACCTAAGGGACAATATGGCGCCGGATCTATCCCGTTATGTTCAAAGAGGTTTAAATTTTGCCATTGTTGACGAGATTGACTCTATTTTAATTGATGAGGCAAGAACTCCGTTGATTATTTCAGCGCCAGCAGAGGAATCAACCGGTATGTATCAGCAGTTCGCAGCCTTAGTGCCAAAATTAAAGATAGAGACCGACTACATCGTTGACGAAAAGGATAGGGCCGTATCTCTTACCGACCCTGGCATCAAAAAAATGGAGACAATGCTTGGCATTGAGAATATTTATGAAGAGGGTGGTATCTCTACTGTTCATCATTTGGAACAGGCTCTTAAAGCCCATGCCCTATTTAAGAAAAATAAAGATTATATCGTCAAAGAGGGAGAGATTATTATTGTTGATGAATTTACCGGGCGATTAATGCCGGGAAGGCGGTATAACGAAGGCCTTCATCAGGCAATCGAGGCTAAAGAGGGAGTTGAAGTTAAGAATGAATCTCAGACATTGGCAACAATCTCGTTCCAAAATCTGTTTAGGCTCTATGATAAATTGTCGGGAATGACCGGAACAGCCGCAACTGAGGCTGAGGAATTTTATAAAATCTATAAACTTGATGTCGTGGAAATTCCAACCCACAAGACAGTAGTTAGAGATGACCTGCCAGATCGGATTTACAAAACAGAAATGGCGAAATTTGAAGCGTTGGTTAGAGAGATTAGGGAGCGAAACGCTAATGGCCAGCCCATCTTGGTTGGCACTGTTTCGGTGGAAAAGAATGAGCTTTTGTCAAAATTATTGAAGAAGGCCGGGATTAAACATGAAATTTTAAACGCCAAGAATCATGCCAGGGAAGCAAAAATTATTACTAAGGCTGGGTTATCTGGTGCGGTCACAGTAGCCACCAATATGGCGGGACGTGGAACTGATATTAAATTGGAAGCGAAATCAAGAGAACTCGGCGGTTTGCATGTGATTGGTACTGAGAGGCATGAGTCTCGAAGGATTGATAATCAGCTTCGTGGCCGGTCCGGTCGACAGGGTGATCCCGGTTCAACTCAATTTTATGTCTCGATGGAGGATGACCTAATGCGGATCTTCGGCGGGGAGAGACTTAAGAATTTAATGGATAGATTGGGATTGCCAGAGGATGTTCCGATTGAGAACAAGCTTATCAATCATTCGATTGAAACAGCACAAAAGAAAGTCGAGGGCCATAACTTTGATACCCGCAAGCATTTGGTTGAATACGATGATGTTTTGAATAAACAGCGCGAAGTAATTTATCGCAAAAGAAGAAAAATTCTAGAAAGCGTTGCCTCTAAGGAGGGATCGCTTGAAGACGAAATTAAAGAAATTATTTTTGATGAAATAGAAAAGATTTTAACTCTTTTTGCTGAGGATAAAGAAAAAATTAACAAAGAAATTACCTCGATTTTTGGCAATGTCGTGGTTGAAAGCTATGACATTGAAAAGGTGAAAGAACTTGCGGCTAAGCTATATAAAGCCCGAGAAAACAAATTTGGCGAAAAAATAATGAGGGATATTGAACGGGCTTCTTACCTTCGAACCATTGATATGCTTTGGGTGGAACACTTAACGACAATGGATGAACTCCGGGCAGGTATAGGGCTTAGGGGTTACGGCCAAAGGGATCCATTAGTTGAATACAAACAGGAGGGCTATCAGCTTTTTCAAAACTTATTGGGTAATATCGAATCAACTTTAGCTCGTACAATTTATAAAGTTGAGATAATGCAGGTTCCTCCAAAACGAAATGTTAGCTATGAAAAACCAGACGAAAACGATATCGGAGGGTTAAAAGAAGAAGAGAGCGATATAGCTGTTCAAAAAGTTTCTGAAAATATTGCCAGTAGTAGTCCTGTTAATAGTGATGTTAGTGTGACAATCAGGGATAAAAGCAAAAGTGTTTATGATAGAATGGGCAATTCAGGCGGCGGAGGCTCCGGGGCAACTATTGCCAAGAGGGGAGTTAAAGTTGGCCGAAATGATCCCTGTCCTTGTGGATCTGGTAAAAAGTACAAGAAGTGCCACGGAAGATAAATGAAAATAAATTTTATTGGACTCTCATCATTTCTATTCACAAGCGAAAATGGCTATACCATTTTGACAGATCCATTTAGTGATGCCCCAGAAGATCAACTAGGTATAAGTTTTCCTACTGAAATCCGGCCAAATCTCACTCTGGTTTCTCATAATGATCCTGATCATTGCAACCTACGTTTTAAAATGGTAACTGCTCCTGCAGAATTAAATCTTACTAAAATTAAAAGTCAGGAATATAACGGCGATAATTTTGATATCCTAAAGTTTGAAATCGATAGCTTGAAAATTGTTCATTTTGCCGATCAATCAACAGAATTAACAGATGAACAATTGGGAGCTGTGGGTAAAATCGATATTGCAATCTGCCCTGCTCCAAAGGTTGATGGTCAAAAAATGCCTCAAGTTTTGGAAATAACGAAGGATAATATCGAAAAAATGAATCCTAATCTGGTTCTTTGGTCACATTTTATCACCCCAAAAGGCTGGGTTGACTCATCTGATCGACGGAATTTTTTTGTTGAATTTTTTTCTAAAAATGCCCGCACAAACAAAAATTATATTGGGAAAGATACCTTCGTTGAGCTCTATTATTCTCTTCAGAATGCTATCCATCTTAATGATTATTTTGGTGGCAAGCGGATTGATGGTTGCATTATTGAATTAGATTCTTCAAAAATATTAAGTAAAAGTATTTTATTTGAGCAAATGTTGGCAAGGCCAGTTGCTTAACGGTTTTACTCTCTAATTTTTCCCCAGCAGAGAATGCTGGTAATTTTGCAATAGATGGTATAATTGGTGCGAGGAGGTACTTAGTATTATGGCAGGAACCGACAATAAAGTTTTACTTGTTATTTTAGACGGATGGGGATTATCGCCATCCGATTATGGTAATGCACCGCTTTTGGCGAAAACCCCGGTGCTTGATTACGTTTATGCGACTTATCCCAAAACTTCCCTTTCTGCTTCTGGTTTGGAGGTAGGTTTAAATCAGGGCGAGCCAGGAAATTCCGAAGTTGGACATTTAAATATTGGTTCTGGCAGAGTGGCTTGGCAAAATTTACCAAGAGTAGACCAAGCAATAGCTGATGGCAGTTTCTTTGAATCGAAGCCGCTGCTTGAAGCGATCCAATATGCCAATAAAAATAATTCTGCCCTTCATCTAATCGGTTTGGTTTCCGATGGCGGAGTTCATTCCCATATGAGGCATCTCTTTGCTCTTCTAAAGCTAGCATCAGAGAAAAAAGTAAACAGAGTTTATATCCATTTTATCTCCGATGGTCGGGATACTGCCCCAGAATGCGCCGCTATGTTCGCCGAAGAAACGCAAAATGTAATAAATGAGCTAAAGGTCGGAAGTATCGCTACTATTATTGGTAGATATTACGCCATGGATCGTGACAATAACTGGGATAGAACTGTTAAAGCATTCGATTTGTTTGTTAATAATATTGGCGAAAAATTTAACTCTGCCAAAGAAGCTCTTGATTACAATTATAAATACAAAAAGAGTGATGAATTTATTGAACCAGCGGTAATTGGCGAGGGCGGTAAGATTAGTGATAATGATGCCATTATTTTTTACAACCATCGGAATGACCGATCGAGGCAGATTTTAAGAGCTTTTACGGAAAATGCTCTTAAAAAGGAAGTTCCCAAGAACCTTTATATTGCTACAATGACAAAATACTTAAAGGACCAGAAGGTCCCAGAAGTTTTCGCTGATATTGAAATGAATGGAATTCTATCTGAGTCGATTTCCAAGGCCAGCAAAAGCCAATTGCACACGGCGGAAACGGAAAAGTTTGCCCATGTCACATATTTCTTTAATGCGGGTTTTGAGAAGCCCTTTGTGGAAGAAGCAGATGTTATAGTTCCCTCAAAAAAAGTTCCGACTTATGATAAATATCCAGAAATGTCGGCAAAAGAGGTGGCAGATCAGGTAATTCTGGGAATCAAGAAAAACATTGATTTTATTGTCGTTAATTTTGCCAATGGCGACATGGTTGGTCATACTGGTGTCTTGGATGCGGCTATTAAAGCGTGTGAGAGTGTGGACGCAGATCTTAGTAAAGTTCTAGCTGAAGCTTCAAGCGCCGGGTACAAAACAATTATTACTGCCGACCATGGCAATTGTGAAACCATGATTGATGAACTAACTAAAACGCCCAACAAGGAACACACCACTAATCCAGTGCCTTTTGTGTTTTTGGATTTTCCTAAAACCCCTTTTAATTATGGGCCCGTAAATTTTAGCAAAGAAGATTATATGCAATACGCAGTTGGAACCCCAATTGGTGTGCTTGCCGATATTGCCCCTTCGGTTTTGGCAAATTTGGGAGTTAAGTTGCCGGAGGCCATGACGGGTATGGATTTAAGTGTTGCAATGTTATAAAATTAAGATCTGAAGTAAAAAAACAAAAATGGTTAAAGATATCGATATAAGAGAAGAAAAACAAAAAGAACCGGCAGTTTCGCCAACTCCAACTCCTGCAAAAATCGAAAAAGAAACCAATCAAAATGTAATTAGTAACGATTCGGTTATTGAATTCAGGAATGTTGGCAAATCATACCCGGGAGGAGTAAATGCCCTAATCGATCTTACCTTTTCTATTAAAATGGGGGAGTTTTTATCATTGGTCGGACCCTCTGGCGCCGGAAAATCCACTCTTATTAAATTGTTGATCTGCGAGGAAAAGCCCACATCTGGTTCGATTTATGTTGCTGGGCGTGATATTACCAGGCTGAAGAAAAAGGAGTTGCCATTTTATCGACGAAAAGTCGGAGTTATTTTTCAAGATTTTAAGCTATTACCCAAAAAGACCGTTTTTGAAAATGTTGCCTTTGCTTTGGAAGTATCAGATATTCCCGACTCCGAGATTCAACAAAAGGTGCCCCAGATTGTAGAACTGGTTGGATTAACAAGCAGAATAAAGGCTTTTACCGAGGAGCTTTCGGGCGGTGAAAAACAGCGAGTTTCGATTGCCAGAGCGTTAGTTCATAATCCAAAGTTATTGATAGCTGACGAGCCAACAGGAAATCTTGACCCTGTTACTACCTGGGAAATTATTGATTTGCTTTTTAAGATTAATCAACAGGGAACGATTGTGATGTTGGCGACACACGACAAAGAAGTTGTTGATACTTTAAACCGCCGGGTTGTTACAGTCAAAGAAGGTAGGTTGGTCTCTGATCAGGCCAAAGGTAAATATGTTCTTTAAGCTAAATGTTAAAAATTAAACATTAAATAATAAATTTGCCAACACTTTATTTTACTTTTTAACCTTTAATATTTAATTTTAACTACCATGTTTACAGCAATCAGAAGAATAATTATCACGGCAATTCGTTCATTATGGCGAAATCGTTGGCTATCCTTGGCAGCGGTTTTGATGATGATTTTGACACTGTTTACCATTTCCTTTTTTGCTGGGTTATTAGTAGTAACCAACAAAACAACTGAATCGCTTCGCGAAAAAGTTGACATCTCTGTTTACTTCAGTGAATCGACTCCCAAAGAACAGATCTTTTCTTTGCAAAATATTCTGCTGACAAGGTCGGATATCAAAAGCGTTGAATATGTTTCAAAAGAGCAGGCGCTGGAAATTTGGAGAGAGCGCAATAAAGATAATGAAAAGATCAGAAATGTAATCAGTGAGAGCGATAATCCATTACCAAGAAGCTTAGACATAAAAACAGAAAAACCGGAGAATCTTGAAAATATTTATAATTTCTTGACCAAATCGGACTACCAAAATCAATTTAAAGAAATAAGCTATCGCAAGAATAAAGACCTTATCGATAAACTGGTTCGGATTACTTATTTTGTTAAATTGGTTGGTTGGATTGTTTCGGCTCTATTTGCAATTGTCTCGATTTTAATTGTTTACAATACTATTAGGCTAGCGCTTTTCTCCCGGTCATCGGAAATAGAAATAATGCGATTAGTTGGTGCATCGGACTTGTATGTTCAGGGCCCGTTTTTGATTGAGGGAATTAGCTACGGAATCATGGCATCGATTGTTACATCTGTCATTTTTTATCTTGCCTTTAAAGTAACATTTGAGCGTTCCGTTGGTTACCTTGGAGTAAATATCGATCCATCATCACTTGGTCTTAATTTATGGTTTATTTTGGCGGGACAGCTTGTGGTTAGTTTGGTACTTGGAGCTTTTAGCTCCATTCTTGCCGTCAAAAAATACATCCGCTAATTTGACTAAGGATGGTAAAATATATGTATATGATAAAAGTGAGGGGAATGTCTAAAATTCTTCGAAGTTGTTGTCTGAAATTGATTCTTTCAATTTTAGTTTTTGCATTTACCTTTACTACCGCTAGGCCGGCTTTTTCGGCAGCGCTTGATGACTTTTACAAGCAGAGAGACTACTATTCGAACCAGGCGGATAAAGCTAAAAAGCAAGCTGACCAGAAAACTACCGAAGCAAACACTCTGCAAACGCAAATTACTTCTGTGCAACAAGATATTGATCAAATTCAGGAATCCTTAACTAAAACAGAAAGTGATATCAATAGCACCCAAGGCTCCATCTCATCTTTGGAGGCGGAGATTAAAACAGAGGAGGATAATCTCGCGGTAGAAAATGAAAAACAGGGCAAGCTTGTGGCTTCTTGGTATATGGAAGGGGAGGACGGGCTCTTGGAAGCGGTTATTTCCTCAGAGAGTTTATCGGATATGATGGATCAACAACAGTATTATGATTCCATTCGCCAGCAAATCGAACTCAAAGTTGAAAGAATTGATCAGTTGAGGGCAGAGCTTCAGGGAAAGAAGGACGAAGAGAGCATTAAGCTACGTAATTTGTCAGATTTGAAAAGCAGCCAATCCACTCAAAAGGATAGTCTAGAGAACAAACAATGGGCAAAAAGACGTCTTCTAACTGATACAAATAATATGATTGCCCAGCTAAAGGAAGAGGAAAGGCAAGCAGAAGCCAAGGAGAGAGAGGCTATATCGGCTATTGCTCAGGTAATTGCCGCCCGGAAAAGTACTTGGATAAAAGAGCGAGGAAAGGGTGAAAAAGTCTCCCCAGGAGACGTTGTTGGAAAGATGGGCTCTACTGGTAATTCGTCTGGTCCTCATTTGCATTTTGAAGTAAGAGATCCGCAGAATAATACAGTTAATCCTCGTAATTTTTTGGGCTCAAAGTATATCTGGCCGACTATTTCCCAGCGGGTAACTCAGGAGTATGGCTGGACTGATTATGCAAGGGCGGGAGCATATAATGGGAATATTCATACCGGCCTTGACATAGGAGCTCTGGAGCCAGGCGTTTGGGGTGATCCAGTTTTTGCAGCTGGAGCGGGGGAGATAGTTTACAAACAATGGTATGGCGGGTACGGAAATTGTGTTATAATCTTGCATCCTGATGACTATATCACTCTTTATGGTCACCTATCGTCAAGCTAGATAGTTCAGTTAATAGTTGATATAATTGGAGAATGAAAAAAGAAATCAAAGGAATAAAGAAGAAAGTTCTCGTTGGCATATTGGCAGTGCTTTTTGTTTGCGTCTCCTTTTATAGCGGAGTTTTTGTAGGCAGGGGGGAGATAAGGGTTAGTAGTTCTTCTCTGAAATTGGTAAATCAAAATGCGAACCAGCCCTCTAATGTTGATTTTTCGCTATTTTGGGAGGCTTGGAATAAATTTCTAAACAAATCATCAAAAAATCCTCAAATAGATAAGATGATGGAAGGTGCTATTTCCGGGGTACTTTCCTCGGTTAATGATCCATACACGACTTATTTTACAAAAGAAGAGAATGACCGTTTCAAGCAGGATATTCATGGTGAATTTGGTGGTATCGGGATAGAGATTGTTCTTAAAGATGGATATCCGGTGGTAGTCGCGCCCCTATCCGGATACCCAGCCGAACAAGCCGGGATAAAGGCTAAAGATATTATAGTCGAAATTGATGGTACTAATGTCAAGGATATAACTTTTGATCAGGCCATCGACAGAATACGAGGCGAGGAAAACACCCCGGTTAATTTGAAAGTAACGAGAGATGGAAATGATCAGCCGATCACTTTTACTGTCAGCCGTAAGAAAATTTCTTTAAGCAGTGTCACCTGGAAGTTAAACGAGGTATCTGGTAAAAAAATATACAATTTAAAGATCAGCCAATTTGGCGATGATACAGAAGGTCTTTTCGAAAAATTTGTAGACGAAGCGGTTAAGACCAAACCAGATGGCATTATTCTGGATTTGCGAAATAATCCAGGTGGATATCTGGAAACAGCAGTTGATATTTCCAGCTACTTTTTGGATGGCGGCGTCGTTGTTTCTGAACGAGGGACAGGAGGCAATACAAAGGATTACAAGACGACGAAAAATGGCCGCTTAAAAAATTTCAAGACTGTAACTATTGTAAACGGCGGTTCTGCTTCTGCTTCAGAAATTCTTTCAGGTGCCCTACAGGATCACAAAGCCAGCAAAATTATTGGAGAAAAAACCTTCGGCAAGGGGAGTGTTCAGGAGTTAGTCCCCCTCTCCGACGGCTCAGCAATTAAAGTAACAGTGGCAGATTGGCTTACTCCATCAGGTCGGACGATCAATGGTTCGGGTATCGAGCCCGATATTAAAGTCTCAGATGACGATAAAACTCCAAATGACGAAATTGTTGATGTGGCGACGAAGTTGCTAACTGAATAGTTGCGGCTTGTATCAATATTCGGTAGAATAGTATAGAAAATTGGTCTAATGGAGGGGTGTAGTGCCCGATGTTTCCACTAACCAGGTCCCGCAAAGTTCCAACAGTAATAACGTAAACAGCCAACCGCAAAGTAATTTTAGCCCCTGGCAAGATGAATTGGACGTTGCTGCGCCGGAACAGAAAAAACCAACTATTAGTACGGTTGGAACTTTTGGTGAAAACGGCGTATTCCAGAATAAGCCGGCTCAACCGCCGGTACAAGTGCCAGCGGCTCAAAACCAGCCCTTGGCTGTTCCCAAATTTGAGGAAACAATTGGAAAAAAGGTTCCAGCTGAACAATATTTAAAACCGGGGGTAGCCGCCAATGTTAGCCAGGGCCAACCCGTAAATCCACAAACGGTAGCGCAACCAACTGCTCCAACGCAACCTGATAGTCAATCACAAAGCGTTAACCCGATAAAAAACGACATTGCGCCGACTGCTAATAATATCGAAGAATCCAACCCTCAAAAACCTTATTCTCCTCCTCCGTCGAGTCGATCGGACACAAGCAATGATGATGTTTTCTCTAATAAAAAGAAAAAACTCCCTTCTCTCGGTCGATTAGGTTCTTTAATTTTTACAATTCTTTTCTTTATTGTTGCCTCAATTATCCTCACTGAGACAGGCTTATTTTCAATAGGATTTGAGAAGGTCTACGGAGCGATAGGTTTGGAAAAATTATGGGGAGGACTTTCGGTTTCCACGAGTAAAGCCGTAGCCCGGTCTTTCTTGGCGATGCAATCACAAAGTGACGTCAAAATAAGAGGAGGAATCTCTTTAAAAGTGAGCGATAATGGGAAATCGAAGATTATCGACCCCCTGCTTCAAGCTAGTAAGGTCAACGTAGGACTTTTAAATGACGAGCAACTTGGTGGGGTTGTCACAAAGGCCATCAAAGCAATATATGATAGCAACAGTGTAACTGATGCCTTGGTTGATGATGATGTTTTTTCAAATTGGGAGGATGATAGCAGTGATACTGCAACTGATACTGATAGCAGTAGCTCGTCTAGTGATAGTGATGATATGGACGACCAATCAAGCTCCGTAACTGATACTGCCCAAAGTTCTTCGAGCGCTTTTCAAACAGAAGGTACTGAGCAGATTGCTGATACTCCAACAGATGAACTCCTTTTTGATTTAACCGGTGCTTTCTCTAAAGAGGGATCAGAGGTAATCCTACAGGGTAAAAAAAATGTTGGTGAAAGATATTTTGATAGTATTCTTCTTCGGAAAGCCGAGGACAAGCTTTGGGTAAAAAGCGCTGTCTCAAAATTTGCCAGCAACTATGATCCTCAAAGTTGGATGGAATACAGTTTGCCCCAATACGGTAGCCAATCGGTCTATAAATCTTTTTTTGGGTCAAAGAATAACTCTGAATTAGTACTGGTTGGTCATCGTCTTTCCAATGCTGATTTTATGGGGGTTCGTTGTTTTAAATATTCAATTGATTCGCTCCGGATCGGGGATCAATTTAAAGATCTTGGCTTAACTCAATCGATGGTCAAAAGTATTAGCGGTGAAGTTACGATTGGAATTAGAGATAAATTAATTAGGAAAATTAATTTAACCATTACTCCAAACTCCGAGACGGCTTCCTCTATCAATGTCTTTTTGGACTTTTATGATTACGGCACAAAAAATAATTTTATAACGCCAGAGCAAAGCGAAGTAAAAGTGGCCGGAAGTACAACAACTCCTGTACCTGCAACCGAAACGCCTAGTGTTCCGACGAATGCCAATGACACCCAGCGGAAGAGTGATTTAAGTACCATTGCTAGTGCTCTTACAGCCTATAAGGCTGCCAAAGGATCCTATCCAATTGCAACAGGTTTTACTAAATTGAATGAAACAAATAGTCTAACCAGATTGTTGATTCCTAAATATGCTGCTTCATTCCCCCCTGATCCCAAATCAAGTGATGGTTGGTGGTATGGCTACAAGAGCACTGATGGATCAACTTATTCGCTCTCGGCCAGACTCGAAAACGTATTGGATACGTCAGGCCAGTCAATCGACGGACTTTATTTGTATATTATTACACCAGCTGGACCGCAAGTTATCTCAACTACTCCAGCCCCTACTCAGACTGCTTCCGTAACAGATAACGACACAAGAAGGAAAGATGATCTTTTGCTGATTAAGACCGCGCTAAATACCTATTATTTGCGGTTTAATCGATATCCGATCGCTAAAGATTATGTTCGCCTGGATGAAAGGAATAATCCAATTAAGGAAATTTTGGTGCCTGATTTTCTTTCGGCGGTGCCTGAGGATCCAAAGTCCGCTGACGGCTGGTATTACGCTTACAAAAGTGATGATGGTATAAAATACACCTTATCTGCTAGATTAGAAGACCCGACAGATTCCGAGGGAGTGATAGTTAGTGGAAATAATCTTTACTTCTTGAGTAGTAATTAGTATATATAATTTAGTAATTGGAAAAGGAGAATAATGAGTATTGCAAGTTGGATTTTACTAGCGGTTATAATTTTGCTCGTATTCTATATAATCGCCCTTTATAACAGTTTGGTTAAACTGAAAATTAGAAGTGAGGAAGCCTGGAGCGATATTGATGTTCAGCTCAAACGGCGGTATGACTTGATTCCTAATCTAGTTGAAACGGTTAAGGGATATGCAAAACATGAAAAAACTGCTTTCGAGAACGTTACTAAGGCCAGAGCAGAAGCACTGAAAGCTCAGACTGTATCAGAAAAGTCTGAAGCAGAAAATCAAATTACCGGAGCGTTGAAGTCAGTTTTTGCCGTTGCGGAAGCATATCCGGAATTAAAAGCCAATGAAAATTTTGTTGAGTTACAAAGGGAATTAACAGATACTGAAGATAAAATTCAAGCAGCTCGGCGGTTTTACAATGCTAATGTTCGGGAATTAAATATTGCAGTTGAGTCTTTCCCGACCAATATTATTGCCAATATGTTTAAGTTCATAAGGAAGGACCTTTTTGAATTAAAAGAAGGTGCTGAAAAAGAACCGGTAAAAGTAAAATTTGATTAGGAGTATATGAAAGTAAAAAGCAATTTAATCGATCTGGGTCCCGCTAAAAAGACTCTAAGCAAGATAAATTTAAATAAAATAAACTGGACCAAAATTATCGCGGGTTTGTCCTACTTTCAAATCCTAGTGATAGTGCCGTTATTGCTTCGGAAAAAAGATGAATTGATCAGATATCATGCCAATCAAGGTTTGATTTTACTAGTTGTCTGGGTGCTATTCGTCTTTTCCTTCTTTTTCCCAGCGCTTCCTTATTTATTTGCCCTTTATATTCTTTCTTCAATTATAATTGGAATAACTAATATTACCTTGGGCAACAAGCGGCCAATTTTATTTTTCGGTAAATTTGCAAAATGACTCTTTGGACGCAGGCCGATCAGAATAAAAGGAGAAGTTGGTTGCTTATCTTCTTCTTTATTTTGATTGTTATCGGAATCGGCTGGCTCTTTGCTTATTATTATAATTCATATGGAATTTTGATTTTTGCTATTGCCGTTGCCCTGATTCAGTCATCGGTCAGTTTTTTTTCTGGCGACAGTATCATCTTGGCTACTTCTGGAGCACAGGAAATCAAAAAGAGCGACAATCCGGAACTTTGGCGAATTGTTGAGAATTTAGCGATCACGGCTGGTCTGCCGATGCCCAAAGTTTATATTATCCCTGAACCTGTTCCTAATGCTTTCGCAACCGGACGCGATCCCAAAAATGCTTCAATCGCTGTAACAACCGGGTTGCTGGAACGTCTAAATAAACAGGAATTAGAGGGTGTCATCGCTCACGAAATGAGCCATGTTGGAAACTATGATATTAGGGTCATGACAATTGTGGCTATTTTGGTTGGAGTGATTGCGGTTATCTCTGATATTTTTATCCGGTCTCGCTGGTTTGGGTTTGGTAGGCGTGATGACCGTGACAATCAGGGAGGGCAACTAATTGCCCTTTTGTCAATTGTAGCGGCTATTTTAGCGCCGATTATCGCCACAATTATTCAGCTGGCTATCTCTCGAAAGCGCGAATATTTGGCGGATGCGGATGGGGCACTTTTAACCCGATATCCTGATGGTTTGGCCAATGCTTTAGAAAAAATTTCTAAATATAATCAACCCCTTGCACATGCCAGTTCGGCGACAGCGCACCTTTATATCGCAAATCCTTTAGGAAAAGAAGAGAAAGATAGTCAAAATGAATCATTTTTTGCTAAAATATTATCAACACATCCTCCGATTAAAGAGAGGATAAAAATCTTGAGACAAATGTCGATTTAAGAATATAGGGGAGGGAGATGAAGCTCGAATTTAATAAAAGAAAAGCTGTTTTTCTTGGCTCTATTTTAGCAATAGCTCTTCTTGGAATCGGTTATTTATCGGCCATAAAATCATTTAAGGCTGATGTGCCAAATATTCTTAATGACGGCTTAAGGGCTTCTGTGATCGGGACAGAGATAGAAGAACAGTCTGGCTGGGTGACCCAGTGTCGCAATATGATTGATTTTGAGGGCGGCATAAATGGCGCAAGAACACCGGTCGATTGTTTTGGTAAAATTGGTAAAGGTTCAACAACCGGATTCGCTCGATCTGGCGGAAATGGCAAATCTCTTCGAATACGGGGCGATCAAAGCCTTGAGTACCGTCTAACAAAAGAAATAACATCCCTGATTCCTGGAAATAAATATCGGATTTATTATCATACCAACATCAAAGATCGAGGGTGTTTTGACATAAGTGGTAATACTCATTATTCTGACGGACTCAAAAGCACGATGAAGGTCAGCCGTTCTAGCACGGAATCGTTAGAATATTGGTGTGGTCAATTGAGCTCCTATATCAGTCCTTCTTATAGGTCATCAACAGTGGAGAATTGGGTGCCGTTGTCTCGAGCAGAGTGGCATGACGCTGGAGTGGTCAGAAATAAATCAAGGGACTGGTTTTTGACTGAGACCCAATTTACCGCCACGCAACCAAAAGTTGATTTCCAAATCCGCTTATCGGGTTTTGACGGCTATGTTTACATTGATGACCTAACCGTCGAGGAGATTAATTCTTTCGTCTCTGATAATGAGATGAGAGAACCGATAAACACAGCAAAATTTAGTTTTGATTCGACCACAACGCCGCAGAGTGGTGATATCACTCTACCTTATACTATTAAGACTAATGCTGCCGAGTTTAAAATCGGCAAGGATTCTAACCACTCTTGGATTGAATCTTACGCTAAAAACCCGAATGATAATAATCAACATCAATTTTTAGGGAAGTTCTATTTTAAGGGTGATAATGATTTCCTTGATGGTCTTGTTGGTGACACGCAAAGCAACGGGTTGCTTTTTTTGAGCAATTCCAATGTTAAAATCAGTATCGGGGCAGATTCCACGGTAATCATCAAGCTAATAGAGCAGCCAGCAGGCACGATCAAAATGAAAGGTCCCCAGCCGGCTAACCTGGCCAATAATACCGAGAGTTATTTTTACAAAGATGGGGTTACTTTTGTCCGGTATGGTGATAATGGTATCTATTTTTCACCAATCTTAGGCGATTCCGATTACTTAAATTATACTGAATCGAATGGTACAAAGACGCTTCGGCCGATCATTGTGGATGAATCCAACAGACAGCCGTTGGTTCCAGTTCTACCCGCGAGTGAGTTGGCAGGAAATGCTGCCATAACTCCCAATCCAGACTTTATTCCCTATCTATCAAATTCTAATTTATACCAGCAGTGGGGCTATGAATATACAGTTAAGGCCGGCGATGTTTTTCTTCTTTCGGCTTTCCCACCAAAAACCTTTGATAAGACTGAATTATGCAATTTCAGAACAGACCGTCTAAGTCCGGCGCCAAATAAACTCATTGTTCCAGACGCAAATCAAAGTCCTTCCCAGACACCTGAGCTCTATGCTCAAAACGCCAGTTTATTTTCTAATTATTATAGCGATATGGTCGTCTGGCATGGCGAGTATGACAGACCAAGCGATTCACAACTTAGATTTAATAATTCAAATGGAGACAGCCAGAGTATTTCTGATTTTGTAAAATATTTCATCCCGGGGGTTTCTAATTGGAATAGTTCAAATTATGGAAGCATGGAAATGTATGATATCGAAGGACCTTTCAAGCCGTCTGTTTTGCCACTATCAACCAATCAAACTTCAGATGGACTCAAAAGCTATCTTTCACAGTTAAACAGCTATGGCCTTGGAGGAATTTTGTATACTACTCCAGCATTCTATTACTCGCAAATCCCGGATGATTTTATTAGTAATATCAGTACTATTGTACAGGATTACGGGCCTAACATTGATGGATTATATTTCGATGGTTACTACAAGAAAAATCCGGTTAGAAATTTGGTGCTAATGAGGAGATTGAGGGATACTTTAACTGATAGTAAAAAAATAATCGTTCATAATTCCGGTAATGGATGGTTTGAAGGAGCTAGAACAGATATAAGTGACTCGGCTTTCAGACTGCCTTTTTTGGATGCTTACGCTGATATGATCTGGACAGGCGAGACTCAAATGGAAGGCCAAGACAGAATGTTTTTAAACAACTATAGTGGCACAAATATAAGCAATACCCCGACTGTATTGCTGCCTGAGTATCGGACAGCTGACGGAACTGAGGGCGGGACAGAAATTACTCCATCCATGCAATCGGAAAAGCAAATAGCTAATGGTGGGCAGATAAGGACAGGTTCTGGTAAACTCAACCCTAATCCATTTGACGCCTCTTATCGGATGAGTGATGGCGGGGTAGGATATTTTAACGCTAATAGTTTTAATGCTGGTTTTAATGAAATGTGTTCAAACCCGACTCCGGCAACTTCTGCTTATTGGATGGATTACAAAAATAATTTAAACTTTGTCACGTCGATGACAGATTTACAGGAAGATGGCAGTAATTTATCAGCAAATGGTAGTGATGTGGCAAATTGGTTAATTGACGATCAGCCGTTGTTCAAACTCCACTATAAGCTTGATAAAGATCCATCAACTGAAGCTAATTTTAAAGTAATCTATGATTCAAGTCCCAACAAATATGACCCGGCTTATGGTTATATCGGACCATTTGTTACCGAGAATACTAATGCGGAATCATTTCCAAAGGCGAAAATGGATCAACTTGGAGATAGTACTAATATGCTCAAGTTGCCAATATTTGACAAATCGGCGGGGGCATATTATTTCACTGGAAATGCCTCGTATATATCCGGCGATACTACCGTTAAACCAGGGACGCGAAGTATTGTCAGTTTCTTATCCAGCAAAGATGACCAAAGCAATAATCCGGTTATTTCCTTTTCTGCCTTCGCCAGAGTCAAAAATGATTGGCATCGAAATGATGGGACAACTAGGACGATATTTTCCTTGGGAGACAAAAACGGCAAAAATATTACCTTAGAACTAAACGATGGTAAACCAGGTCAACCTGATAAGGTTATAGCAAAATTTGATACTTTAACTGTTGAAAAGCAGTTTGTGAATGGCTCTGGATTATCTCCTTTAAGTGACGGAAAATGGCATAAGATAGGGTTAACTTTCGGTAACAACCATCTCAATCTCTACATTGACGGATCTGCTTATGATGGACAAACGGGAAGCGGTCCGTCTGTGAACAGTTTATTTTCTTCTAGTGTCGGGTCTTTTTTCCGGTGTGATGACAAGCTGTGCGTTGAACGAACAGAACAGGGATTGGATAAAGGGAAGCATCTCTACAACCCTTTTACTGGCTGGATCAGTGATTATTTTATCTCGGACAAGGTTCTGACTGATACTGAAATACAGGCCCTGGAAGGTACCGCGAGTGACGGATCTGATTATCTAAAGAAAATGCCATCATCGGAATATCCTAAAGCAGTAATTATAGACAGCTTTAAAACTTATAAAATTCTGAATCTCGGCCTAGCACTATAGTAATATTTCATTCTTAATAAGTAGTAACCTATTGACAAGAGTACTTTCTTTTGTTATTATGTTTTAAAACAATAAATCAATGAAAAGGCTTGAAGAAAATTTAGAAACAAAAGAGGCCAAGGATCTTTATTCTGCTTTGGCCGAAATTAGTGATCCCAAAGAGATCGCCTTTTTTCTTCGTGATTTACTGACAATGGAAGAAATCGAGGAGGCAAGCCGGAGATTACAAGTCGCCAAACTTTTACAAAAAGGTGAAACAGTGCGAAATATTGCGAAGACAACCGGGGTTTCTTCGGCGACGATCGTTCGCATTAATTATTGGCTTCATCACGGCATGGGTGGATATGATTTGGCTTTGGAGAAATTAAAGTAATATTCTTCGAGCGTTAGCGAGAAGTCTAACAAATAGATCTCACTGGTCGTTCGAACAATAAAATAATTTTTGTAAGCCAATCGTATCTGTCCAATTAAATCCGCAATCGTGCGGATTTTTTTAGTGCGGAGAAAGCCAGACGATTGGACAAGGAGAAGAAAATGGCTAAGCTTGTGGGTTTCATGAAGTGGTTCGTTGAGGAGTTTTATCCGAAGCGAAAGACGGGCCGGGCGTGTCTTCTCGAGGAGAAGATATTGCCGAGGCTGGGAGAGTATTCTGTTACTCTCTTTACTCCCTGGGGTCCCCGCTATCATTGGGAAGAGAGGGGTGTTGCGATCAAGGAGGGGGACAAAGAGATTGCAACTCTACGTTATCTCGCAGACATCTTCTCTGAGATAAACAGAAGAGCGGAGAACAGAACCTTTCGGTGGGTCTTCTTGGCAGCCGATCTTTATGGGACGGGAATCAACAAGTTGCCGGATAAGATGGTCGGTGATTACTTTGCTAGCCTGAGTATTTGGCTTAAAGAGTTAATTCCGGAGAGTGAATTGGTTTATTGGTCGGCATGGCAGGGGGAAGCAGAGCACTATCGACGGATTGTCGAAAGTTTGTTTTCCGAATTTGGTGAAATTAATCCCAAACTTCTAGATCGAGCTCAAGCGACGGCTAGCAAGATGGAGTCGGCAGGGGAAGCGCTAGCTTACCTCAAGGAGCGGGCAGTGGAAGCATTATTAATCGAAGAGCTGCTATCTCCGATTAAGATCTCCTGCGTCGAACGGCACAAGGATGATAAAGTGGATCTTGACCTTCCTCGTCTCTATCTCTTGCCGCCGGAGCTGACGGCGCCCTGGATGTAACCGGTGCCCCCCTCTCCGGGGGGCACCTAAAATTTAATTAATGAGGTATAATAGAAGTATGAAAAAAGAAATTATTGAGAATACAATTGATCTTCATGTTCACATTGGGCCAGATATCATGCCCAGAAAGTATGATTTGGCAAGTTTGTTAAAAACAGAAAAGGGAAAGATTGCCGGCTTAGCGGTGAAACGCCATTTTCTGCCGGCGTGCGGTTTTGATTACGGGCAGCCGGATCTAATCTTGATTGAATCTGTCACGCTGAACAATTCAGTCGGTGGTTTCAATGCCGATGCCGTTTTCGCTTCTGCAGCCATGACTAAAAACCCATTGATTGTCTGGTTCCCGACTGTTCACGCAGAGAAATTTTTGAAAAGTCAGGAGTATGAAGTACCACTTGAATGGTTTGGCAATCAAACCGACTATGTCCCCAGAAAAGCCAAGGATGTCAAAGGTATGAATATTTTTGATTCCGATGGGGGCACCAAGCGGGACGTCATCGCTGTTCTGGAAGCAATCAAAGAAACAGGATCAATCTTGGCCACCGGACACTTAACTTGGCAGGAATCGGCTGAATTGATAAAAACAGCCAAAGAAATAGGAATTAAAAAAATTATCGTGACTCATCCTGTTTGTCCGGGTATGATTATGCCGCTGGAAGTTCAAATTGAGATGGCCAAGCTCGGCGCTTATATAGAGGAATGTTATACGATGTACTCGATCCATAAAATTCCGATCTCCGAAATTGCCAAACAGATTAGGGCGATCGGAGTAAATCAATTTATCTTGTCATCTGATGTGGGCCAGGTTTTTTCATCCTCTCCAAGTGAGGCACTTTCTGAATTTGGCGATCTTCTAATGAAAGAGGGGATTACAGAAAAAGAGCTTGAGATAATGATGGTTGAAAACCCACGCAAGATTGTTCAAAAGTAAAAGTGTTCTTGAACTGATCATGCTCAGGCGGTAAAATCAACTTATTAGTTATAAAGTTAAAATCGCCTCATCGGCGATCCACCGGAGAGGTGGAGTGTAAAGTTCAAAAGTGAAAAAGCAAGACGCCAAAATTAGAATTGAAAAACTGCGTAAATATATCGATGACATGCGTTATCGCTATCATGTTTTAAATGAGCCGGGAGTTACCGATGCCGATTATGATTCTCTGATGGATGAGCTGGTGAAATTGGAAAAAGAATTCCCGGAGTTTTATAGCTCAACTTCGCCATCGCAGAAAGTTGGCGGAAAGCCGATCGATAAGTTTAAATCTATCCGACATCAGTCGCCGATGATCTCTCTTAATGACGCTTTTGATGAAGAAGAGATGAAGGAGTGGTTTGCCAGAATGGTCAGGCTCGTTGGCGAAAAGCCTCTTAAAGAGTCTGGATTTTACTGCGAAATAAAAATGGATGGCCTGGCCGTTTCCCTTGTTTATGAAAAAGGCGAGCTAAAGTATGGCGCCACTCGTGGCGACGGTATTACAGGAGAGGATATTACCGAAAATATCAAGACGATCAAGAGCATCCCATTAACATTACGAAGCGATTCGAAATATTTCGAATATGCAAAAGAACATCGGGTTGAAATCCGGGGCGAGATTTATATGCCGATTAAGTCATTTGATAATCTTAATGCTGATCGCCTCAACGCCGGTGAGGCGTTATTCGCCAATCCGCGCAATGCTGCTGCCGGCTCTGTCCGCCAGCTTGATCCGCAAATTGCTGCCTCAAGGAACCTTGATTTTATGGGCTATGGACTGATCGGTTTTGAAACAAAAACCCACGAAGAGGAACACGAGATTATCAAAGATCTCGGTTTGCCAACCAATAAGTATAATCAATTTGAGCCAGATTTAGAGCATATTTTTAAACTCTGGCATGAGTGGGAGAAGCTGCGTCCAAAGCTGCCTTATCAGATAGACGGAATGGTCGTAAATGTTAATGATGAAAAATTGTTTGGTCGCCTAGGTATTGTCGGTAAATCGCCACGCGCTGCAATCGCTTTCAAATGGCCGGCCGAGGAGGTAACAACGGTTATTGAAGAGATTGAGGTGAGAGTCGGCCGGACGGGGGTTTTGACCCCGACTGCTTATTTAAAACCCGCTGAAGTGGCCGGATCGACGGTTTCCAAAGCGACGCTCCATAACGCTGATGAGATAGAGAGAAAAGATATCCGAATAGGCGACACAGTCGTTATTAGAAAAGCAGGGGATATTATTCCCGAGGTAGTAAAGTCGATCAAAGAGCTTCGTACTGGCAAGGAAAAGAAATTCCAGATGCCAAAAGAGTGTCCGATGTGCGGCGGACCGGTTTACCGCAAAGAAGGGGAAGTGGCCTATCGTTGTGCCAACACAAAATGCTTTGCTATCGAAAAACGAGCGCTGGAACACTTTGTTTCCAAGGCGGCTTTTGATATTGATGGGCTAGGGGAGAAGATAATCGAGCAATTATTTAATGAGGGTCTGATCAAGGATGCTTCTGATCTCTTTACTTTAAAAACTGGGGATCTGGAACCATTGGAACGCTTTGCTGAAAAATCAGCCAGCAATTTAGTAGAGTCAATCCAAACCCATCGGGAAATTTCTTTGGAACGCTTCGTATATGCCTTAGGTATTCCCATGGTAGGGAGTGAAACAGCGGTTGATTTGGCTAAGAAATTTGCTAATCTGGATAATTTTTTGGAAGCCAAGAGGGAAGACCTTAATTCAATATACGGGATTGGTGAAAAAGTAGCTGATTCAATATATCATTGGCTCTCAAATGATCGAAACAGAGAATATGTTAAACGATTATTAGACAATGGCGTGAAAGTTAAATCCTACCACTCCCCTATTATTTCCAATAAATTGCAGGGGAAAATATTTGTCGTTACGGGTACACTTGAATCGATGTCCCGCAATGATGCCCACAAGCGAATTATCGAGCTTGGCGGCAAAATCGGTTCAAGCGTTTCCAATAACACCGACTATCTAGTTGTGGGAGAAGACCCTGGTTCTAAGGTGGAGAAAGCAAATAAACTTGGCGTAACCCAATTGAACGAAAAGGAATTTTTAGAGATAATAGGATAAGTTGCTTAATAATAGTTGAGGGGAAGATGAAAAAGAAAATTTTAGCTTTATCTCTGGGATTGTCAGCCTTTTTAATTCTCTTTGTCGCGTCTGGTTTTATTCTTTATAAAACCGGCAAGATTAAGTTTGGAGCGGATATGATCTTGTATCCGGAAACTTATACGGTTTCCGGCACCTCAACTGATCCTGCTACTAATTTGCCGATGGTAGATCAAAAAATTACTGTATCAGTTGCAAAAGAAGATGGCCAGCAGGTTGAGACAGAAACCGACGAACATGGGAAATATCAAGCCAGAATTCGGGCTAACGAAGGAGATTTAATCAATATCTTTCAGGGCGAAGGCGACCAAGAGTTTGATAACTGTGAACGCATTGCCGGAGAAATCTCTCAGCCCCTTTCTTGTGATTTTTTTCTAGGAAAGATTCCTTTTGATTTGGGCTGGTTGGATGCTAATTTCGGTTATCCATCGGATAACGAAGCCAATGCTGGATTAGTATCGAAAATCAAAGCTGATGATCCGACTGAGGGTCCGCTGGATCGAAAAATAATTAATGATATTACTTTTTATACGCCCAAGGAAGGCTCGTCTTACTATTATGTCAATCTTGATGAATATTCCGACCAATTAAATAATGTAGCCGAATGGTTAAAAACTCTTAAAAAAAGTACGGGCGTGGATGACGCTTTTCCCGTAATAATTGTTCCCCGGATAAATTGGGTAGGGGCAGCGGATGGTTCTGATGCAGGAGCGTATATGCAATGGGGTAAACATCCGAAGATGGTATTAACCCAAAATTCATTCTTAAACCTTGGGTCAATTGCACATGAGTATGGCCATTATGTGGATAATAAGAAAAGCGGAGAAATAGTTCTAAAAAATAGAACGTCCTCCGATGATTTGTATTTCATAGAAGCATTTAAAGAACTCAAAAGAACAAAAGCAGTGACTGGGTATGGATCCAGTAATGCACATGAGTTTTTTGCTGAAATGTTCGCTTCCATTATGGTTCCTGATTCATCTGCGAATATAGATCTCTCAAAGTGGAGCGGACAGCAGAGGTTTAGAAATCTTATTGACCAATATTTATTATTGAAGCCATTTTCAAGCCCACCAATGGATATAAGTTCGATAAATTCAGTTGATTTACCGCTGGACGAACGTATAAAAATCCAAAATTGCCTTATTTATAGCTATAAACATATTGCTAGTGTATCCCAGCAAGTTGAGTATTATCCAGGACAAGTTAGATTTTTTAAAGGGAATGCTTCACCAAAGGATATTGTTCTAAATGGTGGATTTATGGATGGAAACGGATTACTAACAATACGTTTTCAAGATCACTTCGGAGTATCATTGGATGGTGTTGATGTTAGTTTTGTTAACGAGACAATTAAAACAGAGCCAGAGAGTGGTCTGTGGAAAGCAGGCGCTGTTTTTTTGCCAAATAAGCCCACAGGCAAACAAATTTTAACAGCTAAGAATCTTCCCTCCGATTACCCTCTCCCTTTTGCCGGGCAGACTGTCAATCTAGCCGACGGTTCAAATTTTATTGAGACAGGCTACAAGGTGTATGATCTTTCGTATCAGCTTGATACCAACGGCGTGCCATACGACCCAAATTGGCCTTCCAACTCACCGCTTAATCCCGAAGATTATTATCCCAACTATTTCATTGCTGCGGCGATGGAGCTTAAAAACGGTACAATCATGCCGGCAACCATCAAGGGAACCATTCCTCGCTACCCGACAGAAGGCGACGGCAATGGTTTAGGGTCATTTGATCAATCAATGAACAATATAGCCCAAACCGTATATTATAAAACCAGATTTATTCTTGGTGGAGATGAAGCAAATCTTTTTCCTGCAAAAGTAACAATCAAGGGACCCACCATGCAGCCGCCAAGGATTAATTCCCCAACTGTTGCCGAATCTTATTATAATGGCTCGGAAACAATCCAGGGAATTTATAATCGAGAATGCTTTGTAAAATTTGGGGTTTGTATGCCATTATCTTGGGCTATTCCTGATATCCTCACACTGCAAGGTTTTCTTCAATATATGGGTTGGTAGGCTGTGAATTTGGTCAACGAAGTTAATAATTTGGATAGTGTAAAGGGCCAATGAAAAAGAAAATTTTAGTTGTACAGATTGTTCTAATGTCTCTGGTTTTAGCATTGGTTGGTAGCTTTTATTTTTTTGGCACCGGCAAGATTAAGTTTGGAGCGAATACAACTACTGCTTCCTTGATCCAAAACGGGGATTTTGAATTGGGAGATTTTAATTGGTATAAAGTCGCGACATCAACCTCTGGAACCAAAGGAACTGTTACAGTTATTAATTCGAACAATTGCTATGGCGGCTCTGGTTATTGTGTTCAAACGCAAAAAAACACTTCAGCTAGTGTGTATTTTGAACAAAAGATACTTGGCTTAGAAGCTGGAGAGACTTACTCTATAACAGCCAAAGTGAAAGCCATTAATGCTGGAAATGCTTCCCAGGCTTATGTCCATGTTGAGGATGTAACCGCAAAGAAATATTACGGTGTGACCAAGATGAATGTAGGGAGTGATTGGCAAGATTTATTGACTACATTTACTCCCACTACTGACAACATCTCGCATACTTGGGTAGTTTACTTTTATGGCAATTACACTACAATCGGCACTCTTTTTTATGACAATATTTCAATCATTAATGGCCAGTTGGAGAGGTTTACTGTTTCTGGACAGGTCACGGATCTCGATGGAGTAACACCTGTTTCTGGAATAAACTTATTTGTCCAGACAGAAGATAGTCCAAATTATACGATCATTACAAACCAAGCTGGTTCTTATAATGCTTCGATTTTGGCAAAGAAAAATACTATTACCAATATTCAAATTGACGATCGAAGCCAATTTGCTTCCCCTGGTTATTCATGTTCTATTTCTGCTAGTAATCCGACCCCTTGTAATTTCACTTATAGGAAACTACCTTTTGACCTTGTTTCGCTTGATCAACTTTTGCCAGATGACCAAACCGTTTCTCAAACTGAGATGATTGATAAAACGACCGCAGCTACCCCCGATTTTGGAAAGGATTGGATAGTTCCGACCGTTTGTGATGGTATCAAGTTTGTAACGACAGTAAAAACCGATCCCCACTACTTTGATATTTCTACCTGTACCCCAGAAATGACCAAAACAGCCGAAGTTTTAAACGACCTGAAAGCGATGGCAGGAATTCATTACCGACCAAAGGCGATAGTTTTGGTCAAGGATATCGATTGGGCCGTTGGTGCATCCGGAGTTACTTATTATGCTAGAAGTACCGGGACAGGGGAGATGGCAACTAGTTCGTTTATGCTTCTTTCTGCTTCAACTGTTTATGAAAACTTACCAGATAAAGACCAAATTATTACTGCTATTGTTAGCCATGAATTCGGTCATGTTATTGACTGGACAAAAGGGCATCTTGAGGAAAGCATCGATTTTGGTTGGTGTAAGTGGGGGTGGTGTTCATCAACCTCTAATCATGCTTTTCAAGAGGCCTTTTACGGAGAAGTTTATTCTCTGCCGATTGTAACCACTACAACTGGAGTTAAAAATGATAATGTTGTTACAGGCTATGCGTCAACAAATGTCGATGAAATGTTTGCCGAGTTAGTAAGCGGCGCTTATATCAACTCCGTATATCCACCAAGCGATCCTTATAATGCCCTAACTATGGACGAAGCGATCAAACAGTATCTGCTTTTGAAGCGAACGGATAGTTTTAATGATACAAAAGTACCTTTTTGGAACACCAGTAGGGGCAGGTCATCCAGTTCTGTAATCAACCTCGGTTCGCCTACGTCCGGCAATTGGAATTTGGTTATTGCTCAGCATAACTGTTTTTTATACCTCTACAAGATGGCATTACAGGGACTCAATAAAAGTTGGGATTTTGTGCCTGGTAGTGTTGTCAGAAACAGAGATTATAAAGCTGGGATAGTCGAAACCGGCGGCTATATGGGTGGAAAAGCATATGTAACCTTTCGCCTATTCGATCACGGCGGTCGTCCGATGGAGGATGTATCAGGTTCCCTAGCGGGAGTAACATTCAAAACAACCAACGTTCCAATTAGCAATAGATTTTATCTTTCGCATGATGGCTCGATTATTAAGCCAAATCTAGCCTCTGGTGACCAGATGCTTTCTATTACTTCTCCAGAATATTACAAAGTCCCCTTTGCCAGTAAAAAAATTCATTTAAATGAAGGCTCGAATTATGTTGAGACGAATTACTATGTCCGGACGATTGATCTTATCGTAAGGCCAGATCCAGCTACTTTTCCTGGCGGGTTTCAGGGTGATTATCAGGCAATTCTTACAAATGACAAAATTAACGGAGTGATTACTGATAGCGATGGGACTAGCTGGCAGAGTGCTAATCCTGGTGAAATTCAAAGGTATCCCTCTGACACTGATATTGGTAAAAATGAGGATGGCTCGGTCAATGGTACGATCTACAGACCAAATAGTAACAGCTCGCAAATTGATTATCGTTTAAAATTCCTCATGGGTGGGGATGACAGCTCCTTGAAATTAAACATTGGTGGTCCTTCCCAGATTCCAGAAGTCGATAGTTTATCATCCCATATGCTTGTTTTTAAACAGGAAATTGCAGAAAATTTATCCGAGCCAGTCTCGGCCACGCTTCAAAAAAATATTACTAATGTTAATTTGACCGACTCACTTTTGGGCTTGACTTGGCCGGTACATCTGGATGATGGTAGCACAGATACTCCTGGGTCTGACCGTGCTTTAAAGGCAGTCACTGATGGGAAGCTAAATACTTATGTTGCTGGTCACGCAGGGCAGATCTGGTTCTCGCTGTCTGATCCTTCCTTGCCGCCAAATGCGACAAATATAATTCTTTATCCAATCCTAGCCTCTCAAGAGGTTTCAGCTGCTTCTACAAGTATTCAAGTAAACATGACCGATTTTGCCAACTATGCTGGTCCAATTTCAAATGGCCAAATAACTCCATGGTCGGCTGATTTTCTAGCATCAAACGATATTGAGATCGGTTATATTGTGGATGGAGTCCATATCAATGAAAGTGTTGTAACACTCCAAGAAGTTGGTGCCGAATTTTCCTGGACCAAACTATTACTTACCCCATAAAAAGGATAGATATTTATATAAATATTGGGCTTCCGTTTAATATTTCAGTGGTCTGGCAGACTCATGAGTCTTGGAATGGGTAACTATTTTTTGATAAGCTGTTTGTATGGAAAAGAATACATCTTCTATTAAAAAAATTGGCAATAAATTTGGCAAAGCAGATTTGCATATACACTCCAATTATTCAGATGGCCGGCCAACCATCGAAGAGATTCTTGATTATGTAGAAAAAAATACTGATTTGGATGTTATCGCCATCACTGACCACGATGAAATCGAGGGTGCCCTAAAGGCTGAAGAATTGGTCGAGAAAGGCAATTATCGTTTTGAGGTGATAGTTGGCGAGGAAGTTTCCAGCAACGAAGGCCATATTGTCGGATTATTTTTAAAGAAAAAAATTGAGCATCATCAACCCGCTCATGAAGTCCTAAAACAGATTAAAGAGCAAGGAGGCATTTCTATTGCTGCCCACCCCTTTGAAAATATGCGCTTTATGGACAGTAATGGTCTAACAATGGATGGGATCGGATTGGTCAATCTGATAAAAGAAAAAAATGGTTTTGATGCGATCGAGATAGTTAATGCTACGCCAACTCTTGGTGAGGAAAATACCCGGGCTAAATTTGTCAATCGAACTCTTCTTTTTAAGACTGAGACTGGCTCCTCTGACGCCCATATTGTGGAGGCAATCGGGAAGGGCTACACCATTTTTGAGGGCAATACCAAGGCCGGTTTAAGAAATGCTTTAATGCATCATCAGACTCAAGCGATGCGAGCCAAATGGAATTTCCGCGCTCTTTTTAAATACGCCTTCTTTTTTATTCCAATTGGTATCAGGATGACTTTTTTCACCTTGCTTCATGGCCGAGGGGAGAAGAAACCCCAGATCGTAAACTTTGAATAAATAGATTTATTTTTTGTGTTCTTTGGGTTGACGAAAGAGCTATTTTGTGCTATCTTTAGGCAGACATCAAGCGATTTGTTTGTGCTTGCAGTCAAATTCGGAATGCTACGATATTGGAGGTGAGCCGTGAAATTCAAAGCGGCATACACAGATGGCGTGCCACCGGGGCTGGTAAAGGTCCTGGAGTCTGGTGAGTTTGCCCTGACCTTGTTGCGCCAGATTTCGGCGGAGTGTCTGGGCGCCGTGAAACCTGAAGATCGGCCTGCTGAATACTACGTCCAAACGCCCGACGTTACGATCTGTGCCAATGGTGTGTTGGGCGTGGAAATGCGCCTGACTGGCGTGAATCGCAACGGGCGCGCGGCGTCGGTTTTCCACAATGCGCTCAAACGGCTGGACCAGGTTGTCTCGAAAGCCGTTTCCGCTGCGCTTCGGGAAGCGGCCTGTGATATTCCGATCCAGGTATTCGCGGTGATCATGCTCGATGACGACATCGAAACGTCGCCGGGGTCGGGGGTGTATTCCAGCAACCTTGAATCGGAAGCGCACTGGGTCAAGGCGGCGTAATCTCTATCTCGGGGGGATTGGCGGAGGGTCTATCCGCCCTCACATCAGGGATGAAAGGTGTGGGGGATAGATCAGAGAACTTATTTTATTATAAGTTTTGTGATTTATTTATTGCTTCTTGCACTATTTATTTCTTCTGTTGAACTAAAGTGTACTTACTGCTAGTATTTAACTTAGTAAAGTCCCGACGACCTTTGTTTAAATAATTGAATAGTGTCGGGATCCAGGGCATCGGGAGATTACTAATTTTTCTGATTACAAATTACGAATAATTTTATATGGCTAAACTAACCGAAGAAGAAGTAAAATATATTGCCAAACTCTCACGGCTAAAGTTAACAGACAAAGAGGCCGAAAAGTACCAGGATCAATTATCGTCTGTGCTTTCTTATGTTGAGCAATTAGGCGAAATAGATACTAAAGATACTGAACCGTTAGCCAATGTCACCGGACTTTCCAATGTTTATCGAGAAGATAATATACAAGAATCAGGTATTACTCACGAAGATCTTGCCAAGAATGCCCCTGAATTTAAAGACGGGTATTTTGTGGTGCCCGGGGTGTTCGAATAAACAATAGATTTTCCAATTATCAATTTTACAATTTTCATTCAATATTCAATTAATTAATTTTCAATGTCAGAGCTGTATTCATTAACAATCAAAGAGGCATCTGAGAAACTCGCTAAGGGCGAGATTACTTCTGTTGAATTAACGAAGAGTGTCCTTGATCGCATAGAAAAAGTCGAACCACGAGTTGGCGCCTATATTTCCCTTTGTAAAGAAGAGGCACTTGAGGCTGCAAAAGTGTCTGATGAGCGAAGAAAGTGCGGCAAAACTCTAGGAGAGCTCGATGGTATCCCAGTTGGGGTTAAGGATATAATTCTAACAAAAGATATTAGGACGACGGCAGCATCTAAAATACTCGAAGATTTTATTCCGCCGTATAATGCTACTGTCTATGAAAAGTTAGAGAAGGCGGGTTGTGTCTTGATCGGAAAAACTAATCTTGACGAATTCGCCATGGGCTCTTCAACGGAAAACTCTGCTTTGCAACATACAGAGAACCCAAGGGCTTTTGGCCATGTTCCTGGCGGATCATCTGGCGGTTCGGCAGCTGCAGTAGCAGCTGATGAATGCCTTTTTGCTTTGGGTACTGATACAGGTTGTTCAATCCGGACACCAGCGAGCTTCTGTGGAGTGACAGGACTGAAGGTCTCTTATGGATTAGTCTCGCGTTATGGTGTAATTAGCTATGCTTCAAGCTTTGATACCATCGGGCCTATTACCAAAACAGTTGAAGATACGGCTATAGTTTTAAAATGTATTGCCGGAAATGACCCGAAAGATTCCACAACAACAAAAATATCAAACAAAGATTTGCCAGATTATACTAAACTTTTAAGGACAGATTTAAAGGGCTTTAAAATTGGGATTCCCAAAGAATTTTTTGCTGAAGCGACAAATCCGGAAGTTGCTAAGATAATCAAAGAGAATTCCATAAGCATTTTAAAAAAACTGGGAGCCGAGATTATTCCTGTTTCATTGCCCATGACAAAATATGCAATCGCCACTTACTATATTTTAGTAAAATCAGAAGCATCCTCAAATCTTGCAAGGTATGACGGCATCCATTATGGTAAAAGCCCGATCAAAGAGGGCAAAGCAAAGAGTTTGTTGGAGATATACGAATCAGCTCGTTCTGAAGGTTTTGGCGCTGAGCCTAAGCGTTCTATAATGCTTGGTACTTATACTTTATCAGCTGGCTACTTTGATGCTTACTACAAGAAGGCAGCCAAAGTGAGGTCATTGATGAAAAAAGAGTATGAGGAAATTTTTAAGAAAGTCGATTTGTTGATCGCTCCAGTTTCACCGTTTCCGGCTTTCAAATTCGGAGAAAAAATAGATAATCCGCTAGAGATGTACCTAGCTGATATTAACGCTGCGCCAATTAACATTGCGGGTATTCCGGCAATCAGTGTTCCAGCAGGTGAAACATCAGAAAGATTGCCTGTGGGTTTACAAATTATCGGTCCAATGTTTGGCGAAGATAAAATTCTGCAGGCAGGTTACGCTTTTCAATCCGTTACAGATCATCACAAAGTCAAGCCAAACCTTGATTAATTTCCAATAAATTTAATATTGATAAATCGAACAGGAATATAATGGGTAAAAAAGCCAAGCAAAAAAGAGAAGAGAAAAAGATACAGCAGGCAATTGAGAAAAAGACTATCGAGCAGCTTAAAGTAAGTAAAAATCCATTTGTCTATAATTTTTGGAAACGCTTCGATTTTTGGACATATATTATTGCTGTTGCCGCTTTGGTCACCTATATTTTTATACCTAATCTGCCGGGCAAGGCTTATACACCCCCAAATGAGGCGATCTTAAAAACAAGCAAAGGCGATATCGTAATCCAATTTTATCCAGAGAATGCACCCAAAACAGTTGATAATTTTATCAAGCTATCACAAAAAGGATTTTACAATAATCTGACATTCCATCGAGTAATTAAAGATTTTGTTATCCAGGGCGGCGATCCTAAAGGTGATGGAACCGGGGGACCAGGCTATACCTTTGAGGATGAAATCAATCCTGCCTCTTTAGAGCTTAGTGACCAGGAAATTCAGTCTCTAAAAGAACAGGGCTATACATTTAACTATGATTTAGAGTCAAAGAAGATGGTCGAAGGTTCGGTTGCCATGGCCAATTCAGGACCCAATACCAACGGGAGCCAATTCTTTATTGTGACGGAAAAAGCTCAGCCAACGCTTGATGGTAAGTATACGGTTTTTGGGCAGGTCATTAAAGGGATGGATGCAGTCAAAGCTATTGCAGCCGTGGAGGTGGATGACAAAGACAAGCCAAAAGAACCGGTTTACATTACTTCGATAGAATTGAAGTAATGAGTCATAAAGTTTGTAAAGTTATAAAGTTAAAAGTATGAGCCAATATCGTGGAAAAAAAAGAAATGAACAATCCATACTCGAGATGGTTATAGTTGGCATCTTTAAGACTATTTGGTTCTTGGTTGCATTGCCTTTTAAAGGATTGAAACTTGGTGGAAAGAGAGGATTAAATCTTGAAGAAAAAAAATATATTATTATCAAGCGGCAGGAGATAGAGAGTGTGCTTCGTTCAGAAAACTCGATAGAGTTAAAGCACGCTGTGATGGAAGCGGATAAGTTGGTTGATTATTCTTTAAAAAACTCGAGTTTCAGGGGTGAAACTTTTGCGGATAGGTTGAAAAGCGCCAAAGAATCTATGCCATATCGGGTGTATGATAATATTTGGAAAGGGCATAAAGTAAGAAATCAAATAGCGCATGAACAAGAATTGAAAATTCAAAATTCAGAATTAAGAGAAGCAGCAAATAGATTACTAAATTATTTAAGATAAAAATGACAGAACTTAAAACTAAAATCGGCCTAGAAATTCATGTACAGCTCAAAACAAAGAGTAAGATGTTTTGTGGTTGCAATAACGATGCCCAGGGCAAGGAGCCTAATTCGGTAGTCTGCCCGGTTTGTCTTGGCTTGCCAGGAAGCTTGCCGGTAGCTAATCGTCAGGCAATCGAGTGGACAATGAAAACCGGAATTGCCCTAAATTGCCGATTTCCCAGTATTGCTAAGTTTGACCGTAAACATTATTTTTATCCTGATCTGCCCAAGGGCTATCAGATTAGCCAATATGACGAGCCATTTTGTTTGGGAGGTTTTGTTGAGATCGATGATAACAAAATAAATTTAACCAGAATTCACTTAGAGGAGGACGCTGGTAAGCTTGTTCACCGAAACGGCAATAGTCTAGTAGATCTAAATCGCGCTGGGACGCCGCTTATGGAGATAGTAACCGAACCTGAGATAACCTCGCCGAAGATGGCCGGAGACTTTTTGCGCAAACTTCAAAAAATTGTTCGAGATGTCGTCGAAGTCTCAGAAGCCAGCATGGAAAAAGGGCATATGCGCTGTGATGCTAATATTTCAGTCAACGATGGCCAAAAGATGTCTCCGATTATTGAACTCAAGAATTTAAACTCATTTAAGTTTGTTGAAAAATCACTGACTTTGGTCGATGAAAAGTTAAAGAACGAATACGAAAGTTGGCCAGAGCAAAGAGCTAAAGAAACCTGGGGTTACGACAGTGTTAACAACAAAGTTTATATCCAGAGAAGGAAAGAGGAAGCGGCTGATTATCGATATTTCCCTGAACCTGATCTGCCCCCGATTAATTCGAATGAGTTTGATTTGCAAAAACTACAAACAGAAATTAAGCAGGACGAAGATTCTATCGTTATGCAAATTACCGATTTGATGGTGCCGGAAAATTTGGCGAAAGTTATTGCTGGAAATAAAAATAAACTCCAGGCCTTTAAGGCTATTTCGGGATTATTGGCAAAGGATGATACGCCGACTTTGGGGCGGGTACTTGCCAACAATGAATTTGGATTTGATTTTTCGGCAAGCGATCAAGGGAAGTCAGAAAAGTATTCAAAGTTAATTCATCTGTCCAAAGAAAACGGATTGCACAAAGGTCTTTTACAAGAAATTGCTAAAAAAATTCACGAAAATAATATTGGTATCGAAGAAGTTGAAAAACTGGCTAGCACGAGAAACGAGGGGGACTTAGATTCGGTAGTTGAAGCGGCAATCGCTAGAAATCCTTCTGAGTTAGAACGTTACAAAAAAGGCGAAAAGCAGTTAGTAGGATTTTTTATGGGTCAAGTTATGAAAGAAACTGGTGGCAAGGTCAATCCCCAAGAGGCAAATAAAATATTAAGGGATAAATTGGAGAAATAATGAAAAAAGCAAATGAATTAAAGGCTGAGTTTTTAAAGACGATGATTCAACTATCAACTGCCGGTTTTGGACTAGTGGCAGCTTTAGCTTGGAATGATGCTATTCAAACATTGATCGGTCACTTTTTCCCCGATCGGTCAGGGCTTACATCCAAGTTTTTTTATGCGGTTCTTGTTACTGCCTTAGCTGTAATTATTACCTATATTCTTGGCAAAGCAGCTGCCAGAGCCCAGTTGAATTCTGAGGCTGACTCCAAGAAGAAATAACTTGATTAAGTCTTGATTTGGAGTTAAAATAATTATTACAAGAAATAATAAGGAGGGATATGACTGAGACTTTACTTCAGGTTTTAATTGTTATTTTGATAATTGCTACTCTCTTTGCTATTGCCAATTTTTGGCGCCTTTTTCGCATTTTAACCCAAGTAGAAGAGACTACTAAGATTATTTCGGCAAGGACCAAGGAAATCAATGCGCTTGCTCAAAGTATCGTCGATATGCTCAGTGGGTTTAAAAGGGGGCTCTCAGACTTTTTTCAGTCTTTAGGAGTATTAGAATTAATAAGAACTGGTATTGATAAAATTAAGAAGAAAGGGTAAAAAATGGCAGGGAATGGAAAAAAGTTTTTGGCTGGAGCGGCTTTGGGGGTAATAGCAGGTGCAATTGCTGGATTACTTTTTGCTCCCAAAAGCGGTGCTGAAACTCGGAAAATAATAAAAGAAAAAGCCAAGGAAATTGGCAAAGAAGGACAGAAATTAGCTGTCTCAGGAAAAGAGGCAGTGGAGAAGGGGATAGAAAAAGTTACTGAACAATTCAAGAAATAACTCACTTCAAAAATATATGGAAAGAAAAAAGTTAGCTCAACTTTTGTTTGTTATAATTGCGGTCGTTTTAATATTCGGTGCCGGGGCTGTTGGTGGTGTCGGGGGAATTTTACTTCTCTCCTCTAACGACAACATTGCCAAGAAAATTGGGATTAATAAAGAATTATCGATTCCAACTGTAAAAACAGAAAAGCTAGTAGTTGAGGAGTCGAATGCAATAATTGACGCGACCAATAAAGTAAAGAATTCTGTCGTTTCAATCACTCAGAAATCAACAGCCCAGAATTTCTTTGGACAGGTTTATCAGACAGAAGGGGCCGGAACGGGTTTTATTATTACTAATGATGGTCTGATTTTGACAAACAAGCATGTAGCTAGCGATGAAAATGCTCAGTATACAGTTGTTACAGTTGACGGCACAACCTACGACGCTAAAATTCAGTCAGTTGATCCGTATAATGACCTGGCAGTTCTTAAGATTGATGCTAAGAATTTACCGGTTGTAGAATTTGGCGATTCTGACCAGTTGGAAGTTGGCCAGTGGGTTGTGGCGGTAGGAAATGCCCTGGGTAAGTTTCAAAACACAGTGACAGCCGGTGTAGTTTCGGCTAAAGGAAGACAGATCAACGCATCTGATTCTTCTGGGTCTGAATCAGAAACTTTGAGTAACTTGATTCAAACTGATGCCGCCATTAATCCAGGTAATTCCGGCGGTCCCTTAGTTAATCTTGCCGGCCAGGTCGTTGGAATTAATACGGCGGTTGCTTCAGGGGCACAGGGAATCGGTTTTGCTATTCCAATAAACGAGGCAAAATCAGCCGTTGACAGTATCAAACAAACAGGACGGATTGTAAAACCATATCTTGGTGTCAGGTATGTTTTAATAACCAAGGAAATTGCCAAAGAAAATAACCTGCCGGTTGATTACGGGGCGATTATTGTTCGAGGTAGCGGTTTGGGGCAATTGGCCGTTGTGCCTGGTTCTCCAGCTGACAAGGCGGGACTTAAAGAAAATGATATTATTTTGGAGATCAATGGAACAAAGATTGACGAAAATAATACAGTTGTAGCATTGCTGCAAAAATACAAAGTCGGCGATCAAGTAGATGTGAAAGTCAATTCCGGTGGCAAGGAGAAAACCGTCAAGGTAACATTGGAAGAACGAAAATAAATAACTTCCCGACGACTAATAAACAAAAATGCGCCGTGTCAAAAGGCGCATTTTTGTTATGAACTAGTCGATATTTTTAGATATCGATTGTGATTGGCATGATCTTTTTGAAGATCTATTTTTGATTCTGGGTAATTTTTTTTGGCAAACTCAAATAAAGTTGCTGCATTGCGAGGATCTAATTCAATTAGTAATATCCCACCACCGGAGAGGTGGCCTCTTGCTTCTTTGAGAAAACGCTTGATAATAGCAGTACCGTTATTATCGGCAAAGATTGCATTTTGTGGCTCAAAAGCCACCGCTTTGTCATCTCGAGCTTGTCGAGAGATCTCAAAGGAATTTGTCTCAAGTTTGCCGAGAGATTTCTCCACTCGCCGCTCGCTTGCGGATCGGTCGAAATGACAATCAGGTTTTGGGACATACGGAAGATTGGCAATGATCAAATCAAATCGTTTATGAAGTAATCTGTTAGTAAAGAGATCAGAGTGAATAAATTTTATTTTTGTGGGCTCATCAATCAGCCGCTTGGCATTTTTTTTGGCAACCAAGAGGGCCTTATTGGAAATATCAGAAGCGAATAAGTTTATAAAGCTGGAAAGTTTATCAAGTTTATAAAGTTCCTTTGCGAGGGAAATAACAAGACAGCCGGACCCAGTACCTAAATCAAGAATATTAAGTTCCTTATGAACTTTAAGAACTTTTAACTTTATAAATTGAATAGCTTCTTCAACCAGCCATTCGGATTCGGGACGGGGGATTAGGACATTTTTGTTTACAATAAAATCATAACCATAAAATTCCTTATGGCCGACCAAGTAGGCGATAGGCCAGCCCTCTTTCCGTTTTCTGGTAAGATTACGAATCTTGCCGTATTGAGAATTAGAAATTGGTGATTCTGGACGAGAAAAGAAAAAAGAATCATCCTTGTTGAGAATATTTTTTAAAATAACTTTTGCGTCAAGTTCGGGAGTAGAGGAGAATGGGGCGAGTTCGCTAGATAAGCTTAATAATAGCTTTTTTAAAGTCATTTAAGGATTCACTCATTAGCGGCTGCTAATTTTCTAGCCTGATCTTCAGCGATTAGAGCTTCGATGATCGGCTCTATGTCCCCTGCCATAATATTTGCGAGAGCGTGCCAAGATTGATTGATGCGGTGGTCGGTTACTCTATCTTGTGGAAAATTGTATGTTCGAATCTTTTCGGATCTATCCCCTGTTCCGACTTGAGACAAGCGTAAATCTTTTCGTTCCTTCTGTAAGCGTTCTTCTTCGGCAGCGAGCAGGCGAGAGCGGAGAATATTTAAAGCCTTGGCTTTGTTTTTAAGCTGGCTCTTTTCGTCCTGGCAAGTGACAATAATTCCAGTTGGAAGGTGAGTAATTCTAACAGCGGAATCAGTCGTGTTAACGGATTGGCCTCCATGACCCGATGACCTATAAACATCAACTCTGATTTCTTCGGGCTTTATCTCGACGTCGGCCTCCTCTGCTTCAGGTAAAACAGCCACAGTAATGGTGGAAGTGTGAATTCTGCCCTGCTTTTCTGTCTCTGGAACCCTTTGAACTCGATGTACTCCGCTTTCATATTTCATTTTTGAATAGACCTTGTTTCCTCTTATCTCTAACACAGCGTATTTTAGTCCGCCAATGCCGGTGCTTTGAGAATCAAGCATAGTTGCTTGCCAGCCTTGTCGTTCAGCATAGCGCAAATATGTTCGAAGAATTTCTGAAGCAAAAAGCTCTGATTCATCCCCTCCTGCTCCTGGCCGTATTTCGATAATTACATTTTTTTGATCATTAGGATCGGTCGGGAGCATGGCAATTTTGATTTGCTCTTGTAAGCGGCCAAGCTCTTTGTCTAGATTTCCAATCTCTTCGCGGGCAATCTCTTTTAGTTCTTCATCCTGTTCAGTATCAAGAATTTCTTTTGATTCTGTTAAGTTTTTTTGAATGGCAAAGAAACGCTCGGCTAATTTGGCGAGTGGTTCAAGCTCGGATTTTTCCTTGGCGACTGCCGTCACCCTTTCCTGATCTTTGGCTATTTCCGGGTCGTTCAGTTTTGACTCTAATTCACGGAAATGATCAAGAATAGATTTTAATTTTTCCTCATTCATCTTTTCGCTCGTGTTTAACTTTTTTCCGGCCGCCCTAGCCAACCTAGTCGCCTATAGCGACACCGGCACTCAAAAAGTTAAACCCTCACCTACTTTATTGTTCCTTAACTTTTTTCCCGAATGACACGCATTCCAATAGTTAACCATCACCTCTAAAATTATAAAAAATCGGCCATCCTTATTATAGCGGATTAAGCCGACTTTCTATAGAATATCGCTATTTTTTGTCTGTATTTTCAGCTTTTTTTTCTGAATCTACTGCAGGCTTCTCGTTTTCTTTCTTGGTTTTTGTTGCTTTGGCTGCTTGTTTCTTGGCCGCTTCTTCTTTAAGCTTCTTGGAAGCTTCCATTCGAGCTTTGAATTTATCAACTCTTCCAGCAGTATCAACCAGTTTGGATTTACCGGTATAAAACGGGTGGCAGGCTGAGCAGATTTCAACGTGAATATCTTGGTCTATTGAGCCCACAGTAAAAACTGCGCCGCAAGCACAGGTTATTGTAGCGTTAGCATGATAAGTTGGATGAATGTTTTTCTTCATTTTTAGCCTTGTAGTTTATTACTGGGTGCAAATTGCCTTAGAATTAAAATAGCAATGAGCCATTTGTCATTTGCTATGAGCAATTCTAACACACTCTTGAACTTGAGTCAACATTGTGCTATCCTGAATAAGGATTTTCAAAAAGAGGGAAAACGGCACACCTGTCTCTGGCTTCTTGTCCGCTCAAACGGATTTAGTCAGGTGGATGAAATAAGGAAGCATAGTTTAGTAATTAACCTAATAATTCTAATGTCTAATTGTCTTTTGTTGAGGCAAAATTAGATTAATTAGAGGTTTTAAGGAGTTTCATGGTAGAGTTACCAACATTGCGCGAGATGCTTGAGGCGGGAGTTCATTTTGGACATAAAACTTCTCGATGGCATCCAAAGATGGAGTCTTACATCTTCATCGCAAAATCCGGTGTTCATGTTATTAATTTAGAAAAAACAGCCGAAAAGCTAAAAGAAGCGACTGATTTCCTCGCAAAATCAGCTTCGGAGGGCAAAACTTTTATTTTTGTCGGTACAAAAAAGCAATCAAGTGCTTTGATCGAAAAGGCAGCTAAAGATTGTGGTATGTTTTATGTAAAAGAACGATGGCTTGGTGGAACTTTAACTAATTTTGCGGAAATTAAGAGCGCGACCAAGAAATTCCAAGAAGAAAAATCGATTCTCGAAGAGAATGAAAAAAACGCGAGAATTCCCAAAAGTGAAATTTCCAAGTTAAGAAAGTCAGTAGCTAAAGGAGAGCTTCTTTTGGGTGGCTTAGTTGGGATGGAAAAGCAGCCTGATGCCTTAATTCTGTTCGGTTCTCACGATGAGACCAATGCGTTAAAGGAAGCTAAGACCAGTCGCATTCCGGTAGTTGCTCTAGTTGACACCAATGCTGATCCTACTAAAGTTACTTATCCAGTCCCTGCCAACGATGATGCTACAAAGTCAGTTGCGCTATTTGCTGATCTTTTTGCTAGAATCATCAATGATTCAAAGCCCAAAGAAAAAGATAATAGAGAAATAAAATAATAACTCTTAAGGAGTGAAGATGGCTAATATTAGTGCAAAAGAAATTGCAGAGCTTAGGGCAAAGACCGGAATCGGAATGATGGATTGCAAAAAAGCCCTCGAGGAAGCCAACGGCGACCAGGAAAAAGCCATTGAGATTTTAAAGAAAAAGGGGCTCGCCAAAGCTGCCAAAAGAGCAGAGCGTGAGACAAAAAACGGCATTGTTGAATCATATATTCATGCTGACGGGAAAATCGGTGTTTTGGTTGAGCTTTTAGCTGAAACTGATTTTGTTGCTAGAAATGATGAATTCAAAACTCTTGCTCACGAAATTGCCCTACATGTTACAGCAATGAACCCTCAATATTTAAGCAAAGAAGACGTTCCGGCTGAAATATTAAACAAAGAGAAGGCAGCTTTCCTGGATCAGGCAAAAGCTGAAGGAAAACCGGAAAATATTGCCGAAAAGATTGCCGAGGGCAAACTCGAAAAGTATTTAAGCGAGATTTGCTTGCTTGAACAACCTTTTATCAAAGATCAAGATGTAACTATCTCTGAATTGATCGGCCAAAAGGTTGCCAAAATTGGCGAGAAAATCGTTCTCTCTCGTTTTTGCCGTTTCCAAATCGGCGAGTAACCAAACCACACAGATACGAATAGAACGGATTTACAGATATATATAAAAATATCGGCACTGCAATGTTGTCGATATTTTTTATTTTAATTAAGTACTTTGGTTGTTGTATAATTAGACTATGTCTTGCCAAGAAGTTACAGAAAAACTGCAAATTGTTTTAGTGGATTTTGGTATTATCCAAAAAATGGACGATAGTAAAACGGGGATTGAAGAGGCGTTGGCTGCCCAAGCAAGAATTGAAACAATTCTTGCTAACAAGATCGGGCTCGGGGAAAGGCTTTACGACCAATTGATGGCGACAATTCATGATGAGCAGGAAATCGGGCGAAGGATTGATAATTTAGAAATTGGTGTTCTGACAGAAAAACAATTGATTAATAAAATACAACAGCAGTTTCCCGGCTACCACAAAGATCATCTTCCCGGATTAGATTTGATGTTTGAACCTGAATTTACAATTTCGACTAAAAAACAAACGATAACAACAATTCGTCTTAAAGTAAGTGATTTAGGTTTGACTGGTCGGCCCACAACCCAAGATATTTTTACCAGAGCAGCTAAGCTTGGTCTTGCCCTTTGCCCGCCGGAAGTTGGGCCATATCAACGATTAAGGTACCCTGAACAACCGAAAGAAGATAAAGGCTATCATATCGCAATGAAGCCGATTAAATTTAAAGGGGAAAATGACTATATTTTCTCTCTTTCGAATGTGATCCATTCTGGTGTAGTCCTGGATCGAGTGAATGCCTTTATGTTTTTAAAGTGGGATATTGACGAGGAATTTTTATTTTGCCTGCCTCAAGTTGGTTTTAGCTCCGGAGAATAATGTTACCTTGGGAGATATTAATTGTTTAATTATCAAATAAACCCTCAATGCTTGACATGACTTGTAAAAAATTAACATCAGCATCGGCCAAATTAGTCAGCTTTATGCTGACTTAATTCAAAATCTATCTGCTGATTCAATTGATGAAGTGTCGGATGGAATGGATAAGATCGAAGAATTCTTGTTTTCGTTTCCGTTTAAAAGTTTTAAATTAAGAGAAGTTCTTGGGCAAGAAGTTTTTCATTTTTTACTTGATAAAATCGGATCTTTTGAAGAGATAGAAAAGCGAATGGATGATCTGATAATAGGCGGTCTGTCAGCAGAGAAAATAAAGGCTGAATTAAGTAAGCGAAATATTAGTGTGGATGATCAATCTATGCAAATGCTTAATAGCCCAAATTTTATCACGTTGCCCAAACCGACAGACATACAGACTATCCGTCTAAATGTGACAGAGCTTGGTTTTTCGGAAGATCCAACGACCGATCAAGTCTACAACAAGGCTCTTGAACTCGGTCTGCAACTCTGTCCTGGCGAGGCTGGTCCTCGTCGCAGATTGACCGAAATTGACGAAACGGGCAAATGGTGCAAACAGCCTCCCAGTTTTTTAAACATAGCAATGAGCCAAATTGACGATCGCTATGGAGAACCGCATATTTTTTCTTTGGTGCATATTCCAGAACTTGGCGCAAGTTGGGCAAAGAAAGATACTCGCTGGAGTACTGGAAAGAGAGGTAATGTGCCTGCCCAGTTTTTATTTCGCATTCCTACCTGATTGATTAGTTAACTTATCTTTCTATTAAATTCCAGTGGTCTTTTGTTACTGCTTATTTCATGCTAAGATAACCTCAATATGACTAAACTAAAATATAAAAGAGTTCTTTTAAAATTATCCGGCGAAGCCTTGCTTGGAGAAAGATCTTACGGAATCGATCCGGAGGTTTGTGATTATATCGCCAAAGAAATTAAGGAGATCACTGAGCTTGGCACGGAATTGGTTGTTGTTTTTGGCGGTGGCAACATTTTTCGAGGAATTTCTGCAGAGAAGCACGGGCTAAATAGAACAACCGGTGACTATATTGGCATGCTGGCAACGGTGATGAACTCCTTGGCTTTAGGTAGTTCTCTCCGGAAAATTGGTGTTGATTGTCGCGTTCAATCAGCTCTGGATATGCCAAAAGTCTGCGAGCCATATATTCGAGATAAAGCCATGCGCCAGTTAGAAAAGGGTCGGGTCGTTATTGCAGCGGCCGGTAGCGGTAATCCTTATTTTTCGACTGATACGGCAGCAGCTATGCGAGCCTGCGAACTAGAATGTGAAATTGTTTTTAAGGCAACGAAAGTTGACGGGGTTTATGACCGCGATCCCAAGAAAGAAAAAGGAGCTAAAAAATTTACAACATTGACACATTTAGATATTGTTAAGAATGGCTATGGAGTGATGGATAAAACAGCGGTAACATTATGTTTGGATAACGATCTACCGATCCTGGTATTTGAACTGATGGAAAAGGGTAATATTAAAAAAGCAGTGCTAGGTGAAAAAATAGGCACATTAATTTCATAAGAAGGAGATTTATATGATAGAGGAAATTATCAAAGAGATAAAACCAAAAATGCAATCAGCGATTGAGAAATTCAAGATTGAACTTTCAAAAATTCGAACTGGTCGTGCTAACCCTGAAATTCTCGATGATGTTGCCGTGACATATTATGGCTCAAAGGTCACAATGAAAGAGGTCGCTACTATTTCGGTGCCAGAACCAAATCAAATATCAATTAAGCCGTGGGACAGGAGTGCTATCGGCGATATTGAATCAGCAATCCGAAACTCTGATCTTGGCTTGTCGCCGATAAATGATGGTCAAAGCGTTCGACTTGTTTTACCTCCAATGACTGAAGAAAGAAGAAAAGATCTTGCCAACCAAATTAAAAAATTAGGCGAGGAATCAAAAATCGCTCTTCGCAACGTTCGCAAAGAGGCTTGGGATAAAGTTCAAGATGCACAGAAAAAAGGTGAGGCAACCGAAGATGATAAATATCGGGCAGAAGAGCGCTTAAATGTCTTAATTAACGAAATGAATGCTGAAGTAGATAAGCTTATTGCCCAAAAAGAACAAGAGGTAATGAAAATTTAAATTAAGCAGTAAGACGGTAAGAATTAAGCTGGGTCAGCACCACTTAATTCTTAATTCTTAATTCTTAATTCTTCAAAAAAATGTTACTTACAATAATCGCCTTTATTATTGTTCTTGGTATCTTGGTTCTAGCCCATGAGTTTGGCCATTTTATTGCAGCCAAAAAAGCCGGCGTGATTGTCGAAGAATTTTCTATTGGTTTTCCCCCGAGAGTTTTATCTTTTAAGAAAAACGGTACTAGATATTCAATTGGAATCATCCCGCTGGGTGGCTATGTTAAGATGCTAGGAGAACTTGAGGAGTCGAAAAATCCTGGAGCTTTTGAGAACCAAACTCCCGGTAAAAGGTTGATAATCTCTATAGCCGGCGTTGTAATGAATTTTTTGTTAGCCTGGTTTCTGTTCAGTCTTGTTTTTGCAATCGGAGCTACCCCGCTTACGATAAACCCAGATAAAGTTCCGGGAGAAAAAATTTCTACTAAGATAGTTGTCTTTAGTGTGGCTGATAATTCAGCAGCTAAACAAGCCGGCATTGAACCAGGGGATGTAATACTTCGCGGGGAACAGAATCATACCACCACTTTGTTTAAAAACGCAGAAGACCTTGCTGTTTACACAAATAGTCATAAAGGACAGGAGATTAACTTAGTTATCGATCGTCAAGGCAATGAGCTAAATAAGGAGATAAACTTACCCAATCAGGAAGCACCGCTTGGAGTTGGATTAGGCGAACAATCAACTGTACGGGTTCCTTGGTACAAAGCTCCTTTAGTTGGTTTGTACGAAACTGGGCAATTAATAAAAATGGTCTTTCTTTTCTTGGGGAACCTGGTTTACGGAATTTTTTCCAAAGGCCAGGTTAGTGGTGATGTCGGGGGACCGGTGGCGATCTATGTTTATTCTGGGATTTTCTTTAGGATGGGTATCATTGCCTTCTTGCAATATATTGCAGCGTTGTCGGTAAATTTAGCTTTGGTCAATTTCTTGCCAATTCCTGCTCTTGATGGGGGACGATTATTTTTCATTATATTTGAGAAAATTTTGGGCAAGAAGATAGTTAAGGAAAAAGTTGAAAATATAATTCACATGGTTGGCTATGGTATTTTGCTTCTACTTATCTTATTGATCACATTAAGAGATATTAGGCGATACTTTTAGGAGGAAGGTGAAACTAAGTCAATATTTTTTCAAATCAAGAAAAGAAGTGCCGGCTGATGCCGATTCTATCAATGCTTCCTACCTAGTCCGGGCTAACTTCGTCCATAAACATATGGCTGGAGCATACGCTCTTTTACCGTTAGGGTTTAGAGTCTTTAAGAAAATAGAAAATATTATTCGAGAAGAGATGAATAGGGTAGGTGGCCTAGAGATATTGATGAACGTCTTGCAGCCGAAAGAGCTTTGGGAGGAAACAGGAAGATGGAACTCGGCGATTGATATTTTCTATAAACTGACGGATAGCCGAGGCAAAGAATTAAATTTAGCTCCAACCCACGAAGAAGAAGTCACGGATATAATTCGGAAGAATATAAAATCCTATAAAGATTTGCCGATCGCTCTCTATCAGATTCAAACTAAATTTAGGAATGAACCAAGAGTAAAATCCGGTTTGCTGCGCGGTCGAGAGTTTATTATGAAAGATATGTATAGCTTTCATGCTGACGAGGCCGATTTGAATAAATTCTATGAAAAGAGCAAGGAAGCTTATTTTAACGTATTTAAAAGAATCGGCCTTGATGTGAAATTAGTTGAAGCTTCTGGCGGTATATTTTCAAAGTATTCCCATGAGTTTCAGGTGCTTACTCCGGTGGGAGAGGATACAATTTATTATTGCGACTCATGCAATTTTGCTCAAAACAAGGAAATTGCCGAAGTAAAAGAAGGCGATCAATGTCCTAAATGTAGCGGCAAGATCAAGGTTGATCGGGGTATCGAAGTCGGCAATATTTTTCCGCTAAAAAATAAATTCTCCCAACCGATGAAGGCAACCTATCTAGACAGGGATGGCAAAGAAAAGGAGATGATGATGGGCTGCTATGGCATTGGCCTAACGCGGGCGATGGCGACCGTAGTTGAAGTTAATTTTGACATATCCAACAATAAAATGATTTGGCCAAAAGAAATCGCTCCTTTCCAAGTGCATTTAATTTCTTTAAATCAAAATGAAGCAGCCGATAAGATTTATGATAAATTGGTGAAGAACGGTGTAGAAGTGATTTATGATGACAGAGATATATCAGCTGGAGAAAAATTCGCTGAGGCGGATTTGATCGGCTGCCCAGAAAGAATCATAGTTTCTAAAAAATCCCTCGAAGCTGGCGGTTATGAAAAAAATGATCTAATTAACGAGAAGTCAGAGATAATTTCACTCTAACAAAAAAACGGTCTCTTGATTTGTGGATTGAAAAAGAGCCTATTTTGGTGTAAATTAAAGTGTTTCCAGTGGAAACACTTAGCTCGTTGACATTACTTTTTGAGAGGGGAAATCATGGCAGGGTTCAAAGGACTAACTGCGGACTTTATCGCAAGAGCCGCACTATATGCGGTCGTAGTCTCAACAGTAAGTTCAGAGATTGAATCATGCCTATCTGATTTTCCAATCGGAGGCTATGAAACAGCTGATCTTGCTGCCATGCCGGTACCGCCAATCTCAACGGATGAAGAGATTGCCGGAAGGTGTGGTGTTCGTTCAACAAGGGAACAGACTCCTACTGAGCGAGTCGTGGAGATTCTTAGGACTTCTCCGCGAATTTCCAAGGATCTACTAAAAATCAGGGACGGATATCTCAAAGTTCGGAAAGATATCGAAGAAGCGATAGCTAATCTCCAAAAAGAACAAGAAGAAAAGCGCAGCCCTGAAAATATCCTAGCTGAGGTAAGGAAGGAAATCCGAGGCATCAAAAAGGGAAGAATAGTTTCCTCAACAGAAGAGCTAGCTAAAAGATTTGGTGTCTCCGAAAAAGAGGTTCGGCGAATCCTCCGATCTCTTTCTGAGAGGGAGGTCAAACTGCGAAGGGAATGCCTAGGACGCCAGATCGCGTTGATCGCATTTGCCAAGTCTCAGCACAGGAAAGCCAAGGAGACAGGATGCCCCGTGCTTGGAAGCGATCGTTTGGGGAAAAAGTACGGATTTAACTTCCGCCAAGTGGATCTACTGCTTGCCAAGCACTTTTCAGCGGAGGAGTTAAAAGAACGGCAAGAGTTTGTCAAGAGGCGCTCCAACCCAGGTAGCAAGAATCCCCCGGCGAAACAAGCTGACAAGAACAAGAAGTCATATTCGATCTATGCGGCTGAATACAGATATCTCGTGGTTCTATGCGTACGCCGCAGGGTTAGGAAGGAACAATGGGTCCCCAGCAATGAGTTGTTGGCCGAGCTATACGGGATGACAGAGGAGGCAGTGAGTGATCTTTTGACTGACCGGTTGTCGCCGGAGGATGAAACGAATCGAAAGCGTCTAGTTCGCGAGACAGATCGATCGATCAGCAGTTTACCGAGAGGAAATGACCTGCGTCCTGGAGGAAAACGCAGCCAAGGCAAGGGTTATCTGCGTTATCCTGCCAGAAAACGGCAGCGCTTAATCCGTTCTGTAGTTAGCGAGGTGATTAGGCTCAGGAGTACAAAGGAACGAGCAAGGAGTTACGAAGAGTTGGCGGATGAGTTCACGATGGCCGTGAAAGCTGTCCGTGGACTTTTAAAAGATGAGTTGCCAGAAGGAATGTTTGAGGAAAGAAAAGGATATTCTTTCCGCAGGCATTAGCAACTTATCCATGAAAATAACCGAATGGCGGGGCAGGATGCCCCGCCGAAGGTGTTATAATAATACTTATGCAAAAATATTTAAGTAAAAATATTCCAATTTCTCCCGGTGTTTATTACTTCATTGATAACGATGGAGGTGTTTTGTATGTGGGCAAGGCCAAAAATTTACGGAATCGGATAAAATCATACTTTTTGAAAGAGCTCGGCCGAGGTCCGGCAATTGCCCAGATGGTTGATAAAGCCATTGATCTAAAATGGATTGAAACAGAATCGGAAATCGAAGCCGTTATTTTGGAGGCGGAGCAGATAAAGAAATTAAAGCCCAAATATAATGTGCGATTGAAGGACGATAAATCCTTTTTAATGCTCAAGATTACAAAAGAAGATTTTCCAAAAGTGGAATTTGTTCGATTTAAAAATGTTGATTTAGGTGATAAAACCGCCTGGTATTTTGGGCCATATCCGGCAGGGGAGATGCTTCGAAAATCAATGCGCTATCTTCGAAAAATTTTCCCTTATCTTGATTGCTCAAAAACAAAATGGAATACATACCAGCGAACAGGACGGCCTTGTATTTTTGGTGATATTTTAATTTGTCCAGCCCCGTGCGTTGAGCAAATCAACAAAGATTCCTATCGAAAAAACATTACATATTTAAAAAATTTTTTACGAGGCAAAAAGAAGGAGATAGCCAAAAGTCTTGAAAAAGAAATGGCAATCTTGAGCAAACACCATAAATTTGAGGAAGCAGCTGTGATAAGAAATAAGCTGCGCTATTTGGAGCATTTGAAAAATGTTGCTTTGGGAATCAGAGATGATTTTTTCAGCCAAGAGTTTGATTTAATCAAGCGAATTGAATGTTATGACATTTCCAATATTGGCGATAAATTTAGTGTGGGTTCAATGGTAGTCTTCGTGAATGGCAAGCCTGACAAGTCGGAATACAGAAGATTTAAGATCAAAGCGGAAAGCAAAAGGCTGAAAGCAAAAAGCGGAAAGCAAAAGGTCAAAGGCGAAGAAGCTCACATGCCAACCAACGACTTAGAAAGATTAGAACAAGTTCTGACAAGAAGGTTTAAAAGAAATGATTGGCCAAGCCCGGATTTGGTAATCATCGATGGCGGAGAGCAACAGCTCAAGGTAGCACAGGAAGTATTGAAGAAATATATTTTGCCAATCTTGTTAATGTCTATTTCCAAGGGGCCAAAAAGAGAAAAAAACGATTTTCATTATAGTAATTCAACAGTTGCAAAACTGTTTGAAACAGACGTAAAATTAAAAAATGTAGCAATTGCTGCTAGAGACGAAGCCCATCGCTTCGCAATCGAGTATTATCGTAAACTTCACAGAAAAGCTTTGCTACAAGAATGATATTATACTTAGGGTGCTTCGGATGGCAGGCCATCGTTTGATATAGAATATTATTGTAAGTTACACCGGAAGGAGATGCTTGAATCGTAGTCTAATGAATTTAGCTCAAAAATGGTGGGATAATTTAAGATACGAACCAAATGATCCGCGTCTGAAAGCGGGAGGATCGATAAAAATTGCAGCAATCGGAGGAGGAACTGGACTCCCCAACCTTCTTCGAGGTTTAAAGAAATATTCTGGCCAATTATCGGCTATTGTAACTGTTACTGACGCGGGCGGTTCAACTGGGGAACTTCGAAAAGATTTTGATATGGTTGCGCCAGGTGATATAAGAAAGTGCATCAGCGCTCTCGTCTATAACGAAGAGTTATTTTCTGCATTACTCGAGCATAGATTTTCCAAGAGTAAAAAAACATTAGGAGGACACACTCTGGGCAACATTTGGATCACAGCGCTTACTGATTATTATAAATCTTTTGAAAAAGCTATCGAGGTTACTTCATCGATATTCCATACCGCTGGGACGGTTTATCCTGCAACGCTTGATAATGTCAATGTTTGCATCGAATACGAAGATGGCAAAACCTTTGTCGGTGAACATTATCTGGATGAAATTTTAAAAAAAATTAGCAAGGTCTATTTAAATAGAAAGGGAGTAAAAGCCTACAAGAAAGCCGTTGCTGCGATTGCTGATGCTGACTTAATTATAATCGGTCCTGGTAGTTTATACGCAAGTTTAATAACCAATTTTTTGATTAAGGGTATTCGCGAGGCAGTGGCGATGAATAAAAAAGCGGTTAAATTATATATATCCAACTGTTCAACCGAAAGAACACAGACGAGGAATTTTTCGGTTGAGGACCATATCGCCGAGTTACAAAAATATGGCAGCAAGGATTTATTTGATTACTGTTTGGTTAATAGCAGGGTGATAAAGAAATCAAAAGACGAAACGGTTTTAGGCGAAGTTAATAATATTACAACCAACCAAAAGAATATTGGTCGAGTTGCCATTTTTAAGGCTGACATCGTAGATCGAAAAAATCCACTCTTTCATGACCGGGACAAACTAGCCAAAGCGGTGATTGATCTGTATAATAAAGTTAAGAGTTAACAGTCTAGCGTTAAGGGTATATAGGTAGCAAAAGAATAACTATTATATTAGGATTTAACCCTGAACGCTATACTCTAAACGAACACGGAGGGAAATTGAGGAGACCTATTGTTGTAGGTAATTGGAAGATGTATATGCGTTCTGCAGATGCACTAATTTTGGCTACTTCTATTCGCAACAATGTTATTGATTTCGAAGGGATTGAAATTGTACTCTGTCCACCGGCCATTTGGTTAAGCGAAATTGCCAGGGTAGTACCCAAAGGCGGAAAAATCGAATTGGGTGGGCAGAATATATATTTTGAAGAAGAGGGCCCATATACTGGAGAAATCTCTCCGTTAATGCTTAAGGATATTGCTAATTATGTCATTATTGGTCACTCGGAAAGACGAGAATTTTTTGGAGAAACAGATTTTGACGTAAATGAAAAAGTGCTTTCTGCGGTGTCTGCTGGATTAGTCCCGATAATCTGCGTTGGCGAGCGAAAAAGAAAAAATAATCCCTCAGAGCCGATAAATGAATTAAAGAATGCCTTAGAACATTTGCCTAAAAAGTTTTACAAAGATATTATCGTGGCCTATGAACCGGTGTGGGCTATTAGCAGCAAGAGTGGGGGAATCGGGGCAGATCCGGAATACTCTGCTAAGATTATTACCAAGCTTCGTGAGATAGTTCATTTTGAAACACCCATTCTTTATGGTGGCAGTGTGACTGCTAAAAATGCCGAATCCTATGCCAAGCGTCCTGAAATTGACGGGGTTTTGGTGGGAGGCGCAAGCCTTAGGGCCACGGAATTTGTGAAGATTTGCAGGGCTTGGTCTTTAACCAAGAGTTTTAAAGGTGATTTATTTGAAGTACGTGAATCAAAAGAGGAGGGAGCTAATGCTAAAAGTTGCGATTAATGGTTTTGGACGAATTGGTCGAGCTGCCGCAAAAATTATTTTTGAACGCGAGGACCTGGAGCTGGTGGCGATTAATGACCTTGGCGAAGTTGAAGCTCTCGCACATCTTTTGAAATATGACTCGGTTTATGGCATTTATTCAGAAGAAGTCGGCTTTGATGAGGGTGATCTTTTGATTGGAAGTCGAAGGGTTCATGTTTTTTCAGAGAAGGAGCCGGAAAAATTACCTTGGCGAGATCTTGGAATTGATGTAGTAATTGAGTCGACCGGGGTGTTTACAACGGCCAAAGAAGCAGAGGGACATTTAAAAGCCGGGGCAAATAAAGTCGTAATTTCTGCGCCAGCCAAAGATGATGAAACAAAAACCTTTGTTATGGGGGTCAATAATGAGAAATATAAAGGCGAGGAAGTTATTTCCTGTGCTTCCTGCACCACGAATTGTATTGCTCCAATAATGAAAGTATTGGAGGATAAGTTTGGGGTTGAAAAATCTTTAATGACAACGATCCACTCCTATACCGCAGACCAAAATCTTGTTGACGGTCCGCACAAAGATCTGCGACGGGCCAGGGCAGCTGCCTTAAATATTGTCCCAACTTCGACGGGGGCAGCCAAAGCGACAGGTTTAGTATTACCATCTTTAAAAGAAAATTTTGATGGCCTAGCAATAAGAGTTCCGACTCCTGTAGCATCTCTTTCTGACGTAACTGCTGTATTAAAAGAAGAGACTACGTCATTAAAACTTAATGATGTATTTGAAGAAGCTTCCGCGGGTAGTCTTAAAGGAATTATGACGACAACTGAAGAACCACTTGTGTCGAGTGACATTATTGGAAATAAATTTTCTTGTATCGTCGATCTCTCTCTGACTCAGGTGATGGGTAAAAATTTGGTCAAAGTGATCGCATGGTATGATAATGAATGGGGATATTCAGAGAGGTTAATCGATTTGGCTAGTTATATTGGTCACTATAATTAATAATAAGTAGTTTGAGGAGGCAAATGGATCTTAAGGGAACATTAAAGAGCGCAATTGAAGGTGCTGGCGAAACAGCTCAGTCCCTAATGGGAGCGGTTACTGGAGTTATCAAAGAGGGAACAACTGATGTTTCAGACATTTTTGGTGCAGTCGTAGATTTGGCCAAGGATGGTGTTGTTGACGCAACAGAGGGTGTAAAGGATGTTTACGTTGCTGCCGTTAATGCTCTAAAAGAATCTGGAAAAACAACCGAAGAAGCTGTTGCTGAGGTATCCACAAAGGCAGAGCAAGCAATTGGTAATGTTGCAGAGGGCGGAATGGAATCAGTTGGCGAAGCTGCCAAAAAGGGCATTGAGGAAGCCAAAGGAATTGTCACCAAGCCATTTGAAAAATAATCGCAAATTAAACCCTGAAAGAAAAACGCCCGATCTTTGGGCGTTTTTCTTTTGTGAAAACAAAAAAAATTATATATCTTTTTTATTAAAGATGGCAATCGTGCCGAGCAGACCGAAAAGAAGGATAACAGCCAATATGATTATATGATTCCAATTGATAATTCCGTCTAATAATTTTTGCGGATCATAAAGCTTGAAAATGGAAATGTTGTCCCAATCTTTTATCTTATCGATCATCCTTGTTAGGGAGAGAAAGACGTAAGAACCAAGAGCAAAACCAAAAGTTAGAAGCATGACCGTCATTTTTGAGCGCAATACGGATGAGAGTAGTAGGGCGATGCCGTAGATTGCCCACATAAAAAACGTTGCTCCCACAACAAAAAGCAAAATACCGTGGTTGTTTATTGAAATATTAAAAATATTAGCGGCGGCAAAAAGAACAAAGCTGGTACACGCAATAATAACCAGGCTGTATAGAAGGGCTACTAAACTTTCACCCAAAATTATTTTGGTTCGGGAAATCGGTTGTGATAAATTAAAGTCCATCGTGTGTTTTTCGATCTGACCGGCTATGGCGGTACCGGCAGCTGAACCGACATAAAAAGAAACAACCAAAATAAAGAAAAATCCTAAAAACTCCATTGAGAGATAGCCTTGGAGTGTTGAGTAAGCGGATAAAAGATCGCTATTGCCAAAAAATTTGGTCATTTGTTCCGGCATTTGATCCATCACTGCCTGAATATCCATTTTTTGCAACGAAGGAAAAAGGCTTACCAACATAAAAAGATAACCGGATAGCGCTAAGGTATAGACTATCACGCTATTTCTTTGTTCTTTTAATCGCTGCTTAATGATGGTGATCATTTATCTCCATAATAATGCATAAAAATCTCTTCCAGTGATGGTTCGTTTATTTTAATGTCATCTACTTTAAGTTTTGTTAGCGACCGTAAAATCTCAATATCTTTGCCGGCAATCGTTAGGCGGTAACCGCTAGTTGTACGTTCAATCTTTTTAACTCCAGCAGTTTGTAATGAAGAGAGGGGAATGGTCTCCTTGGTTTCCAGAATTAGTTCTCGAATATTTTTTTCTTTGAAATCGTCGATATTCTCGACTCTCAAAAGTTTACCTTCCTTAATAATTCCAACACGATCGCATAATTTTTCAGCTTCATTCAAAATGTGAGTAGAGAAAAAAGTAGTAGTGCCCCATTTCTTGGTTTCTTTAATTTCGCTGTAAAAAGTTTGCTGGTTTAGCGGATCAAGCCCGCTTGTTGGCTCATCTAGAATTAAAACTTTTGGTTTGTGCATTAGGGCTAAGATGATCGCCAATTTTTGTTTATTACCTTTGGAATAATCGATGACCTTTTTTGATAAATCAAGGTCAAAATCAGAAATTAATTTTTTTAAATAGGGATTTTCAACTTTATTTTTAAATTGTCGATAATAGCTAATGCACTCTTTGCCACTCATATTATCTGGTAAGAAAATTTCTCCCGGAAGAAAACCAATTTCTTTTTTAATTTCTACGGATAATTTATTTATGTCTAGTCCTAAAATTTTTGCCGAACCAGTGGTTGGGCGAATTAAATCCAAGAGCAAACGGATGGTAGTTGATTTGCCAGCGCCATTAGGACCAATATAGCCAAAAATTTCTCCCTCGTGAATTTCAAGATTTAAGTCCTTGATGCCAAGCACTTTTCCGTGGAGATAATATTTAGTGAGCTTGCTTGTTTCAATTATATGCATTGGTTTTTTCCGCTTTCTTTTGCATTCTAATTTTAGCTATTTTTCAACAATTCGGCAAATCGGCTAATTGTCAGCGTATCTCAATGATGGTAAAATTTGGTGAGAAATGATGAAATCAATTGATCAGGCTAATCTTCATGGCAAAAAGGTTTTTTTAAGAACCGATTTTAATGTTCCGATTGTTAACGGTAAAATCGAAGACATAAATAGAGTAAAATCAACTCTATCGACAATAACGTACCTTCTTGGTAAAGATACGAAGATTGTCATCGGCAGCCATCTAGGGCGCCCTGAGGGTAAAATAAACGCTGAGACATCTCTTGTTCCGGTTGCTCAGGAATTAGCTAAATTATTAAACAGAAAAGTCTATGCCGTTAATGAAATCACCGGTCAGGGAGTTAAAGACAAAATTGATCAACTCCACTCTGGTGATATTCTAGTTTTGGGAAATTTGCGATGGGATAAAAGGGAGGAAGAAAATGATAAAACTTTTGCCAAGGAATTAGCAGATCTTGCTGACATATATATAAATGATGCCTTTGCGGTCTCCCACCGTAAAAATGCTTCCGTCGATGCAATTACGGATTTTTTGCCTAGTTATGCCGGAGCCCTCCTTTCAAAGGAGATGACAATGCTAGATATTTTTATCAACAATCCCGAAAAACCGTTTGTTGCAATTATTGGTGGAGTAAAAATAAAAGATAAGGCGGGGATAATAAAGAAGCTAGCTTTGATGGCTGATATTGTTTTAATTGGCGGTGCGGTCGGCAATACCTTTTTGAAAGCTTCTGGCAAGGATGTTGGCGAGTCCTTGGTAGAAGATGACATGATTGAGACCTGTCAGGAACTTTTGGCCAAATTTGGCGCCAAACTTGTTTTACCGGTAGACTGGAGAACAGGGAGTGGCGGAGATCAAACCAAAATACTTGATATCGGACCAAAAACCCTAGAAATTTTCAAAAGCCATCTGCTTACTGCCAGGTCAATATTCTGGAATGGTAATTTGGGCTATACTGAGCACAGCCAATTTGGGGCAGGTACGATGGAAATTGCTAAGATTATTTCCCAGGTTGAGGGTACAAAGATATTAGCTGGGGGAGATACGGCCGGCTTTGTTTTTGCCAACCAACTAGATTCAGGTTTTACTTTTATTTCAACCGGTGGTGGTGCAGCGCTTGAGTATCTGGCAGGAGAACGATTGCCAGGAATTGAGGCACTTGAAAGAAATGCTTAAAGAAGGAGAAGAAATGAATATTGTTGCCGAATTAGTCAAAGCAAGGGAGAACAAGTATGCCCTCGGTGCTTTTAATACAAGCAACCTTGAAGTAACAAAGGCGATTTGCCAGGCGATTAAAAAAGCCGATTCTCCTGCTATTATCCAAACCAGCCAGGGATCAATAGAATATGCAGGCCTAAAAACCCTGTTTGATTTGGTGCAAAACGAAATCAAAAATGCCGGAATTAATGCAGTAATTCATTTTGATCATGGCAAGGACATCGCTTTGATAAAAGAAGCAATCGACTTAGGTTATCCCTCGGTCATGTTTGATGGATCAAAATTGCCATTCGATCAAAATGTTCAGCAAACGAAAGAAATAGTTGATTATGCCAAACCAAAAGGTGTTGCTGTTGAAGGAGAGATTGGGATAATCAGTCGGGAAGAGGGAGGACAACTATCTGGACAATCAATGTGTAGCGACCCAGAGGAAGTCAAAAAATTTATTGATCTAACAAGGGTTGATTCCATTGCAGTTTCCGTTGGAAATGAGCATGGGGCACCAGAAGGTGAAAAAATTAATCTGACGCTTTTAAAACAAATCGCTCAAATTGTAAAAATTCCTTTGGTTATGCATGGCGCATCAGGGCTTTCCAACCGTGATATACACGAGGCTATTATGATGGGAGTGACTAAATTTAATATTGATACAAAGATTAAACAAGCTTTCACAAAAGAGATCGAGTCATCGACTTTTGGGGATTACCGCGAAGTATTCGCAGAGGGGATGGAGGAAGTAGAGAATATCGTTTTACGCTATATAAAACTCTTTAAGAATGAGCAATAAAGAGAAAATAAAAAGGGTTATCTACTTTTTCATTCTATTAATTGGTCTTTTGGGATATATCGGTTTTAAATTAAGACTAAGATATCTTTTTAGATGAAATACGATATTGTTACAATTGGCGATGCCTTTGAAGATGTATTTGTTGAGCCCGATCTAAAGGTTCAATGCGACCGGAACCTTGCCGGAGGAAAGGGGATATCCTTTGAGTTTGGGGAAAAAATTCCACTGCAGTCTGTTACCTATGAGATTGGGGGTTCGGCTTGCAATACAGCGGTTGGCTTTTCTAGGCTTGGATTAAAGACGGGGATAGTTTCGGTTCTGGGCGATGATTCACCAAAAGAAAAAGTCCTAGCTAGGCTTGACAAAGAGGGGGTTGATTCAACAAGCATAAATATAAAGAAGGATATTCAAAGTGGTTTTTCGGTTATTTTTACCATGGACGGAGAGAGGACAATATTTGTTTACCATGGACTAAAAGACTACTCAGAATTAAAAATTAAAAAAAATTTAAAATCGAATTGGTTTTACATTTCTCCTTTAGGGGAAAATATTGACGGTATTGAAAAAAGAATGTTAGCGGAAATTTCCGAAAATAATACCAAACTTGCTTGGAATCCCGGGTCTATCCAGATTGCCAAAGGAACTAATTGTTTCCGACCATTATTACGTTGTACTTCTGTTCTAATTTTGAATAAAGAAGAAGCTATAAAATTTTTAAATCACCCATTTGTACTAAAAATTGAAGATATTATGAAAAGGCTTCAAAATATTGGGCCGAGTCTAGTCGTTGTGACTGAAGGTAGGGAGGGGGCAAGAGCATATGACGGGAAGCAATTTTATCGAATTAAAGCCAAAGAAGTTGTTAATAAAGTTGACTCGACCGGCGCTGGTGATGCCTTTGCGGTCGGATTTCTTGCTCGGTTAATGAAGCTTGATTGGAAAAACAGAATTCAGCCCGAGGAGATAGAGCAAGCCTTGAAATGGGGGATAGAAAACTCAAGTTCGGTTTTAAGGTATATTGGTGCCCAGAAGGGTTTGCTATCTAATCTTGCTTAATTTTATAGTTTCTCTATAATAGTTTTGTCTTCAATCCACTCAGTGAGGTGCTACAGATGGCGGAGATTTTTTTAGTCGGATCCAGCGGAAGGATCAGGGTGACTAGCTGGTCGGAGAGCAACGGTGTCTTCGGGACCAACAACATCGGGACAGTCGTGCTCTTTACCAACGAAAACCTGCGATTACGCGGTCTAGATGCACTTCGGAATGGATTAGAAGTGCGAATCGAGCATGGAACGGGCGAAATGCCGGGCCTGTACAAGGTGGAAACGAGAGAAGAGTGAAGAGAGAGTATTGGTCTAGCCGTGGGCCTGCTGAAAAGCAGGCCCCACGCTTTATTTGAACCTAAATTTGTGCTATGATCAACAAGATAGTTAAAAAATTATGGAGATATAATGGAAATTAAAGCAAAAAAAACAAAGAAAGCACACGCTGTTTTTTCGGTTTCACTCGAACCCAAGGAGTTAATCCCCTATTTTGAAAAAGCCCTTGAAGAGGTTGCTAAAGGGGTAAAGATTGATGGCTTCCGTCCAGGAAAGGCCCCGAGACGATTGATAGAGAGTGCTGTTGGTACAACCAGAATCATGTCTGAAGCAATTGAGATGGCAGTCAGGGACGGGTATATGAAAGCGGTAATTCAAGAAAAAGCTAATCCTGTTTCTTCTCCAAATATTTCTATAAAAACCTATCCGATCTATGGTTTTAGCGAGGCAGAGATCAAAAAACCCTTGGAATTTGAGGCAGAAGTTGATGTGCTTGAAGGGGTTGAATTAGGCGACTATTCGAAGTTAAAAATAACTCCACCCAAAAAAGATGAAGTCAAAGATGATGACATTAAGAAAGTAATGGTCAATCTAACCAGGCAAAAATCTCAATTAAATGATATTGACAGAACAGCAAAGAATGGGGATTTCGCGGAGATTAGCTATACAGGCTACCTCAAAAAGGTAAAAATTGATGCGATGACCTCAAAGCATCACCCCATAATTATTGGGGAAAAATCCTTGATCCCTGGCTTTGAAGAAGAGTTGATTGGAATGAAAAAAGGCGATAAGAAAACTTTCAAAATTAAGTTTCCCAAAGACTATCATAACAAAGAATATGCCGGGAAAGATGCAGAATTTGAGGTAGAAATAAACCAACTAAAAGAGGTGATAAAGCCCGAGCTTAATGATGAATTTGCCAAGAGTTTTGGTGCTGAAAATATGAAAGCGCTTGAAAAGAAGATCAAAGAAAATCTTTCCGCTGAAATTGATCGGGCTCATGAAAATAATTTGGAAATTATGGCACTAGAAAAAGCCCTTCCTTTGCTAAAAGCAGAGCTTCCAGATTCGATGGTTGATCATGAAGTTGAGCACATGCTGGCAAGGTTTAGGGATCAAATTACAGCTCAGGGAATGGATTTTGATAAATATATAGAGATGACAAAGAAAACCGAAGCTGATATTAGAAAAGAGATGCGACCGCAGGCAGAAAAAAATATCAAAATCGGTTTGATGTTAGGTCGGATTATCGAAGAAAAGAAATGGGATCCAAAAGACCATGAATCCAGCCACAAGGCGATTGAACACTTGGTCAAATCAATGACCAAAAAATGAATTGTGAATAATGAATCAAGAATACTGGCACAATAATAATATATTATTTGTAATGCTTTATTCTTAATTCTTAAACGACTGAAAGGAGTTTAATGTCCTATTTGATACCGACCGTTATTGAAAAAACAATGCAGGGGGAGAGGGCTTATGATATTTATTCCCGGCTTTTAAAGGATCGGATTATTTTTCTTGGCGGGTCCATCAATGACGAAGTTGCCAACCTGATCATCGCACAGTTGCTCTTTTTAGAGGCTGAAAACGACAAGAAAGAGATACAGATGTATATTAATTCTCCGGGTGGATCGGTTTACGCCGGGATGGCTATTTACGATACAATGAAGCATATCAAACCTAATGTTTCGACTATTTGTGTCGGCATGGCCGCTTCCATGGCCGCCTTTTTGCTTGCTGGTGGCGAGAATGGCAAACGTTTTTCGTTACCTAATTCTCGAATTTTAATTCACCAGCCGATGGGTGGAACCCAAGGTCAGGCTGCAGATATTAAAATCCAAGCTGAAGAGATTCTAAAGATTCGCGATGAAATGAATAAGATACTGGCTTCTAATACTGGCCAGCCATTGGAACGAATTGCCAAAGATACCGACCGCGATTATTATATGCGAGCAAGTGAAGCCCTGAAATATGGAATTATCGACAAAGTGATAAAATAGCATATAATTTGGTAAGCCTGTAAGAAGTAAGCCGATAAGCCAGTAACATAGATAGCTAATGAGTATAAACCACAGATATACCGATTAGTACGCGATAGCGTCTTAATCGGGATAATTAGCATACACGGTTGTGATAAATCAGGTATTATCTAGCATTGCAGGGCTATAAATTAGGACTGCATGGTGGGTAATAAAATTTACCTAAAAAGAATCCTCCATTTCTGCTTGGATGGCAGGCTACTCTCAATTGATGGGCCCGTCATAAGAGGGTTGGGAGGCTAGGGCTGGAGCTCGAGATGCAAGGATTGTCGAGAGCGCTCCACTCGCGGTGGAGAGGATTCCGGTGCAAGTCCGGTCAGCCCGACTAAAAATAATCCCCCAAGGGGGTTAGTTATACAGGCGGCGGGAAATTTCCCGCCGCCCATAAAGTTTGACGGGAGAAGAATGGCGATAGATGAAAGAACCAAAAAATTTGCAAAACTGGTTGTAAACTACTCCTTAGAGGTTAAACATGATGAAAATGTTGTTATTTCCGGCTCAACTGAGGCAGAGTCATTTGTTGTGGCTTTGTACGAGGAAATTTTAAAAGCGGGAGCGCATCCGATACTGCGCCTATCAGTGCCAGGGCTCGATCCAATTTATTTTAAATATGCCAAGGAACATCACTTAAAGAAATTTCCCGAGTATTTCGACTATATGGTTAAAGGCGCTCAGAAATATATTGCAATAAATACTACCGCCAATACCAGAGAGTTAACTAGCGCTGATCCTTTAAAAATTGCTGAACGCGGTAAGGTGATGAAACCGATCGTTGATTATATAGTCAGTAGACATGATAAAATCAGGCGTTGTTCTGTTGGTTACCCCGTCATTGCCAAGGCCCAGGAGGCCAATATGTCCCTTTCTGAGTATGAAGATTTTGTTTTTAATGCCTGCCTTCAAGATTGGGGAAAACTCGGCCAAGAAATGGATAAAGTGCACAAATTCTTTAAGACTGCTAAGGAAGTGCATTTGATTGGTAAAAATGTAGATTTGAAAATGAAAGTTAATGGCAAGTTGGCCGTAGCCGATAAGGGCCATGAGAATATGCCCGGAGGTGAAATATTTATGGCGCCAGTTCGAGATAGTGCTCAGGGTTGGATCAAATTCGATTATCCGGCTATCAGAAATGGTAATGAAGTATCGGGAATATATGCCGAATTCAAGGATGGCAGAGCGATCAAACTAAAAGCCAACAGAAATGAGAGTTTTCTTAAAAAAATGCTTTCAATTGACGAAAATGCCAGATATATTGGGGAGCTTGGGATTGGGATGAACCCAAAAATTAAAAAATTTACCAAGGATTTACTTTTTGACGAGAAGATAGGAGGAACAATCCACCTGGCTTTTGGGATGGCCTATCCGATAAATGGCGGCGGTAATAATTCGGCAATTCATTGGGATATTGTTAAAGATATGAAGGCTGGCAAGATTGTTGTAGACAACAAGACAATCCAAGAAAACGGCAAGTGGTTAATTAAATAAAAATTCGTTTAATTTTCCTGTTAAAATGTGTTGACAAGTTTTTAGAATTCCGCTATTATTGACCGTAGCTGCAAAAATATAGAGGGTAAAAAAGGGGAGAAAATTTTTTTTTGCAGAAGTTCTTTGACAGCTAAATAGTGATAAGTACGCTTGTCTCGCATTCAATTTATTGAATTGCGAGAATTACTTTGAGAATTTTTGATTACTCATTTCGAGTCAATCAAACTCATACATTTACCCGTTCGACTCGTCGCAAGGCGATCGTTCAGGGTATTTTACATGGAGAGTTTGATCCTGGCTCAGGATTAATGTTGGCAGCGTGCCTAAGACATGCAAGTCGCGCGATATAGCGGCAAACGAGAGAGTAATATCAAGGAACTTGCCCCGAACTCAAGGATAGCCCGCCGAAAGGCGGGGTAATCCTGGATAGTCCCGCAAGGGTAAAGATTTATCGGTTCGGGAGAGGCCTTGATCCTATCAGCTAGTTGGCGAGGTAACGGCTCGCCAAGGCGATGACGGGTAGTTGGTCTGAGAGGACGACCAGCCTCGATGGGACTGAGACACGGCCCATACTCCTACGGGAGGCAGCAGTCGGGAATTTTGCACAATGGGCGCAAGCCTGATGCAGCAACGCTGCGTGAAGGATGAAGGTTTTCGGATCGTAAACTTCTTTTATAAGGGATCAATCTTGAGAGTACCTTATGAATAAGCACCGGCTAACTACGTGCCAGCAGCCGCGGTAATACGTAGGGTGCAAACATTATCCGGATTTACTGGGCGTAAAGAGCTCGTAGGTGGTTTTGCAAGTTGGATATGAAAGACCCTGGCTCAACTAGGGGAACGTATCCAAAACTACATAACTTGAGGTGCGTAGGGGAAGATGGAACTTACGGTGTAGCAGTGAAATGCGTTGATATCGTAAGGAACGCCAATGGTGAAGACAGTCTTCTGGGCGCCACCTGACACTGAGGAGCGAAAGCGTGGGGAGCGAACGGGATTAGATACCCCGGTAGTCCACGCCGTAAACAATGCATACTGGGAATCTAGAGTATCGACCCTCTGGGTTTCGAAGCTAACGCGTTAAGTATGCCGCCTGGGTAGTACGGCCGCAAGGCTAAAACTCAAAGGAATTGACGGGGACCCGCACAAGCGGTGGAACATGTGGTTTAATTCGATGATGAGCGAAGAACCTTACCAGGGTTTGACATGCTACTGCTAATCCTAGGAAACTAGGACTCCTTCGAGGGTGTAGCACAGGTGTTGCACGGCCGTCGTCAGCTCGTGCTGTGAAGTGTCCCGTTAAGTCGGTTAACGAGCGCAACCCCTATCGTATGTTAAATTTCTCATACGAGACTGCCGGCGTTAAGTCGGAGGAAGGTGGGGATGACGCCAGGTCAGCGTGGCCCTTACGTCCTGGGCGACACACATGTTACAATGGCTGGTACAACGGGTTGCTAAGCCGCGAGGCGGAGCTAATCCCATCAAAACCAGCCCCAGTTCGGATTGAAGGCTGAAACTCGCCTTCATGAAGCCGGAATCGCTAGTAACCGTGGGTCAGCCACACCACGGTGAATACGTTCTCGGGTCTTGTACACACCGCCCGTCAAGTCAGGAAAGCCGGTAGCACCCGAAGGCCCCAACAGGGGACCACGGTGAGATCGGTGATCAGGACTAAGTCGTAACAAGGTATCCGTACCGGAAGGTGCGGATGGATCACCTCCTTTCTAAGGATAAATCTTCCGATTAATACCCGGATTGATTAGATCGATCCCAATATTTCGTTCTTCGAAATATTGTGGAAAAATCCCTGATGTTAAAGTCGGGGTGGCGTACTTTATCACTATTTAGCTGGAAAAGATCTCAAATAAAAAGGCGCATTAGCGTCTTTTTATGTTTTTGGGTATAATGAATAAAAATCGATCTCTAGATACAAGGAGGAAGATGAAACTGTTTAAATGGTCTTTTATATTGTTGGCGCTTGCTTTGATTGTTTTTGTCTTTGTTTATTATCTTTACACAAAAAATCAAATGAGTGCCGATTGGTTTTCAAGCGGTTTTTACCAAAGGGATATCAGTGGAGGTCAAAGCAATGATGTTGCCGAGGTAGAATGGAATGGTACTAATAATACTTATCTTTCTCTGGAGAATCTAACAGTAGGAGAGACAGGATTTATTTACACTGATCAATCCAAACCTGGATATATTGTTTCAAATATCTATCACATTGGTGAAAATGTTGCTCCAGCGTATTTTTCTTATGGGGCGTCGGGAAAGACAGTTCAATTTCGAGGGTCTGATTCGATTGATGGTCTAAAAGGTGCCGCTTGGTCAGAGGAAACCCAATCCGGGGTTACCTATTTTTGTGGCGATAGCCCTAAATATGTCCAGTTCCGTGAAAAGTTAATTTATTCGGATGGCGAATATTACTTTAACATTTTAAAAAGCAATCCGACCTTTTCAATATTTAATTCATATTTTTCCCCGAAACATTTTTACTTTGACGGGATGGTTAATGATGCTTCGACGGGGAAGCCTGTGATTGGCGCGTCCGTCAGTGTTGCCGGTAAAAGTGGTTTGACGGATGATGGAACAACTCCGAATGGGAAGGGTGGCGCAACGATGCTCCCGGGGGAATTTGAAATTTCAGGTACTTACTCAGTGGGCCAAAGCAATACCATAAAGGTGACTAAAGATGGCTATGAATCGAAATCATACTCAGCCGAACCGGTTTGCAATTCAAATGGATCCTTTGAATTAATGGATATTAAAGTAAAATTAGACCCTATTGCCACTGCGTCGGAGAATGAAACGACGAATCCTCCTGCCCAAGAAAATGTCAGCAGCCAGCAAAATTCCAATCCAGCTCCAGTGGAACAAAACCAGGGTTCCGCAGACGTGCCTGCCTCGACAAGCCAAACCTCTTCAGCTTTGGTTACTGAGAATGATGTTTCCGGCAGCATTGGGACAAGTGCAGATAGTCCTTCGGAAAGTGATATTGCTGATGCGCAAGCGATAGAAAAACCGGAAGCAATCAGCGCCTCTGATGTGGAATTAAATAACCAAAAATATCCAATTGCTGATTCGTCAACATTTACCGAAGGGCAAAATATCACTTTATCAGGCAAAACAACGCCAAATACAAAAGTTACCCTATACATCTATTCTCGGCCTACTACTGTCGAGGTCGTTTCGGATACTAATGGCAATTGGAATTATACCCTCTCAAATTTGGAAATTGGCGAACATCACGTAGAGGCGGTTGTGACAGATACCTCGTCAAATGTCTCGTCAGACCGGGTGACTATTGCTAAGTTTTCTGTTTTGGCCAAAGCGGCAGAAAACAATAGTAAGTTTACTGTCAACAAAAATTACTATCTAATTGGTAGCGGGATTATCATTTTTCTTCTAATAATTCTTGGCGGTTTGTACTGGCGGAAAAGAGTTGATGAAAAAGCAAAAAGCCCCCTTTATCATTGACCTTTAAAAATAGGATAATTGATCTATAATCAATTTATCTTAAGTAACTAAGGGATTAATGGCAAAAAAACAAATTAACGTTTGTTTTCATTGCGACCCTTTCATTGCAAGTCCTAACCATTTGCCAGAAAAAGTCGGTGAGTTTTTGTTTGGTTTGTCGTTGATATTTAAGCCAATCGACAAACTGGTTCAAAGATTTCCATCTATTTCTCCATTTCTTATTCAGTCGCTAATCAAAGTATTCCTAAGAATTCGATTGATGTCCGAGATACCTGTTGCTTATGATGATCAAAATCTTCATAACCGATCCATTATCATTGCTAGAGAATTCAAAAAGAGAAATATTCCGGTAAAGTCCATTAGATTTCTGAATTTAGCGACAAATTTTTATTCGATTAATTTGTCAGGTAAAAGAAAATTTTTCGAAGGATTGCCACATCTGGTTCCCGGAGGTCTTAATTTGATTGAGTTTGATGACAAGGGGTTGCTTAAAAAAATACTTAAAAATAGCGATATTCCATATCCAGAAGGACAAGTCTTTAAAAATCCTGCCAAAGCCGTTGATTATGCGACAAACAAATTGGGTTTTCCGGTAGTGGTAAAACCGAGGTCAGGATCGTTAAGCAAGCATACAACGTGTAATATTCGCACAGAAAAAGCGCTAAAGGAAGCGATAACTATTGTAAAGATTATCAGCCCGGAATTTATTGTTGAAAAACATTATAACGGCGATGTTAATCGGGTTACTTTAGTTGGTGGGGCGGTGATTGCTTCCTGCTTAAGGGAAAGACCAAATGTCATTGGTGATGGCAAAAAAACGGTTGAGCAACTAGTTTCGGAAAAAAATGAAAATCCACTGCGAGGTGCTCGCCACCAAAAAAATTTTACCCTTCATAAAATCACAATAACCGAACGGTCAATTTATATTCTTAAAAAACAGGGCCTTGTATTAAAAAGTATTCCCGCAAAAGGTCGAAAAGTTTATCTTCATGACAAAGTTATCCTGGCTTGCGGGGCTGATATCCATGACAATACTAATTTGGTTCATCCGTCAAATATTGATCTGTTTAAAAAAGTGGCAAAGCTTTGCCAGGCTCCTGTTATTGGTATTGATTTCATTGCAAGAGATATCACTGTACCATATCATCGCCAAAAGTGCGCTATTTTGGAGGTGAACAGCCAACCATATATAGATATGCACCATTTTCCGGTAACCGGCCAAGCGCGAAATGTTGCTGGAAAAATCCTAAACCATTATCTATCCAACCTTAAAGGTTGAAAAAGACAGAGTTTTTTGATAGAATTTCTGATTGATAGGCTTATTTTTTATTGTTCCTGATTTATAATAAATGATTTTGAGGGGCGATTAGCTCAGCTGGTTAGAGCGCGTCACTGATAATGACGAGGTCAATGGTTCAAGTCCATTATCGCCCACCAAAATCATTTTTAAAAAAATAGCGCTCCAAACCGGGGTGCTATTTTTTGTCATTGAATTTTTAGCTATAATGAAACAATAAGGAGGGTAATGGACTTATTTTTACAATTAAGCCTGGTAATCGTTGTTGCTGCTGTAATTTCTGGAATCCTGCATAAACTTAAGCAACCTTTAATAATTGGCCATATTATCACAGGTCTTTTAATCGGCCCAGCACTATTCAATAATCCTTCGATTAAAGAAATTGTCGATACTCTTTCTCAAGTTGGCATCGCCCTTCTACTTTTTTTGATCGGTTTAAATCTGACCCCTAAAGTAATCAAGGAGGTTGGGAAGGTTTCACTCTTAGCGAGTCTTGGTCAGATCGTAGTTACGGCATCGGCCGGATTCTTAATCAGTTTCTATCTTAAATATTCTATAATTACCTCGCTTTACATTGCTGTCGCCCTGACTTTCTCAAGTACAATTATTATTCTAAAATTGCTTTCCGATAAGCATGATTTGGCCAAGTTGTATAGTAAAATCTCGATTGGCGTCTTATTAATTCAAGATTTAGTTGTTGCTATTATTCTTATCGGGCTTGCCGGTTTTGGTCGTAGCGGCTTTGATCTGCGGCTGATGATTCTCACTTTGATTAAGGGTGTAGTTTTGGTTGACCTAATATTGCTCTTTTCTGTTTATGTGATGCCCAAATTAACGGCGATGTTTGCTAAGTCACAGGAGTTTTTATTTTTATTCTCGGTTGGTTGGGGGCTTGGATTGGCGTCATTATTTCATTGGCTTGGTTTCTCGGTGGAGGTCGGAGCACTCGCTGCAGGCGTTGTTTTATCGGTTTCACCGTATCATTTTGAGATTAGTTCAAGACTTAGGCCATTGCGGGACTTCTTTATTATTCTATTTTTTATTTTGATCGGTTCCAGGATAAATATTGGTTCTTTGCGTGCAAATGTTGTCCCAATCATCGTCTTAACTCTATTTGTTGTGATATTAAAACCGGTTATCGTTACATTTCTAACTGGTGTTATGGGTTATCGGAAGAGAGTTAGCTTCTTGACCGGCCTAAATTTTAGCCAGATTAGTGAATTTTCTCTTATCTTGGTAATGTTAGGGATCAATTTGGGACATTTAGACGGATCGCTTATTTCCGTAATAACTGTTGTTGCCCTGCTATCAATTGCTACCTCTACCTACCTGGTTCTTTTTGGCAACAAAATTTATCCCCTTTTTCAAAAGTTAGTTTATGAAAGAAAGGGAAATAAACAGATTGTTGAGGATAAAGAAATATTTGATGTTATACTTTTTGGCTGCAACAGAGTTGGTTATGATTTTATTGAAACATTTAGGCACCTCAAAGAGAAATTCTTGGTTGTTGATTTTGACCCAGAAGTTATTGATAATCTTAAAAATGACAAAATAAACTGCCGTTACGGTGATGCTGATGATAACGAATTTTTAGAAGAGCTTTCTCTGGATAAGGTTAAAATGGTAATTTCGACTATTCCTGATTTTGAGACAAACCAGTTTTTAATATCGAAAATTAAGCAAAACAATAAACACTCAGTTATCATAGCTATTTCCCACAATGTTGATGAGGCTGTAAGTCTTTATGAATCAGGGGCAACTTATGTCATCACCCCTCATTTTCTCGGGGGAAAGTATGCAACTATGCTTATTGCCAAATACGGATTTGAGGTGGATAAATTTGCCACCGAAAGAGACCGCCACTTGAAAGATTTAAGCAAAAGAAAAGAGCTCGGTCATGACCATCCTCTTCCTGAAGTTTTCAGGTAATAAATAATATGTTAGTAACAACTCACACAATTACAGGGGGAGTAGTCGGAGAAGTGGTATCGAATCCGATTCTGGCCTTTATTTTGGGAAGCATTCTCCATTTTTTATTTGATGCAATTCCTCATTATGACAAGACTGATGATGGCAAATGGAGCTGGAAGCAAATCCTTTTGGTCATTATTGACTTTTCAGCTACTATCTTGATTCTTTTTTGGCTTCGGCCAAAATTATCTATTTACAATCCTTTCTGGTGGGGGGCTTTTGGTGGCTTTTGGCCTGACTTGATAGATAATGTGCCCTTTTGGGGTCCGGCTATTATTAAAACAAAATGGGGGAAAAGATATCACAAATTTCACGAGGGATTACATAAGAAACAGCCGCATTTTTTGGTAGGATTGGGAATCCAAATTGCTATAATCGCTGTATCTTTGATAATTCACTTTTCCGTATAGCTAAAGCTGGAGGGTGATGGGCCGTTTTAAAAGTAAAGGTTTTACCCTGATTGAAGTAATCATCGATTTACTTGTTATTTCGATGGTTAGTTTGGCTGTTGTCGGCGCGTATAGTGCTGGTTATAAATCGATCGAATATGCCAGAACTAAAATTTCTGCTGTCGCCCTTGCCAATGAAAAGATGGAGATCCTTCACAATATGCCCTATGATAGCCTGGCTACCGTGACCGGCTTAATTTACCCCCCGGGACAAATACCGGACACAGAGGAGGTAAACCGAAATGGATTCAACTTTCAGGTCAAAACAACAATCAGCTGCGTCGATGACCCTTATGACGGTAATGCCGACGGTACAATTCTTGGCAAACCCAGAGACATTAACATCTGCGATTACAAGAAAGCTAAAATTGAAATAAGCAAGGAGGGCCGACCGCCGACCTTGGCAAAGCTTGTCACGGATATTGCCGCAAACGCTGCGGAAACAGACGGGAACACCGGAATAATCAAATTATGTGTTTTTGATTCAAATTTAGAACCAGTAAACGAAGCAACAGTTGAATTAACAAACGCTGAATACCCAGACCTCCATATGTCGGGTTTGACCGATACAACAGGCTGCTTGCTTTTTCCGAATTTACCGCCAAATGTTCATAATTATTATCACGTTATGGCTACCAAGCCAGGCTATTCGACCGACCAAACGTATGACCGAACAAGTCAAAATAAAAATGAAGATCAGCGTGATCTCGATGTGCTGGCACAGCAAGTAACACCTCAATCTCTTTACATAGACCAGCTTGGGCATCTACAAGCGACTTTTAAAGACGTGAGCGGAAATCCTGCATCCAATGTCGAAATAAGAGTTTATAGTGAGAAGCTTAAATGGACTAATCCGGAAACTCCGAAATATGATCAAGCGCTCACGACCGATGCAAACGGTTTAATCTCCCTTGAAAATATGGAATATGATAACTATTATTTCCAGCCAATGACGAGCGGTAATTATATAAAAACCGCTAGCCCTTATCAACCGCTTAATTTGCCTGGCGGGGGAAATGTTTCATCAGAAATTGTTTTAACAGCCGGTGCATCAGATCTTCGGATTTCGAGTTCTTTGCCAATTCAAGGTACTGTAGGTGATAATGGCTTGGCAGTCAAAATTTCCGGAGAGAATCTCTCAGGTATTGAAACGGCTAAGTTAATCAAAGGTGCCACCGAAATTATTGGTAATATCGGCTATACCACCAGCAACGAAATGGAAGTTGTCTTTGACCTCACTAGTGCTGAGACGGGAGTTTATGATCTTTATTTATCTAAATCTGGCTTGGAAATCCGCCAACCAAACGGTTTGGAGGTGATCGCTCCATGAGCAGATCTTCTTCCAGTAAAGGCTTTACGCTTATCGAGATTATAGTAGTAATGGGAATTGTTGGAGTCCTTACTTTGATTACAACTAACTTTTTAACAAGGAGTCTCAAGGCATATCGGGTTGGCCGAAGCTTGATAGTGCAGCAGGAAAAAGCAGCTTCGGTGATGCGTGAATTTGAATTTTCTGTCAGAGCTCTAACTCAAATTGCTTCAGCTTCGGAGCATGAACTAGTTTTTTATCGATTTTTTGATCTCGATTCACCTGATCCGAAAAAGGTAAGATTTTTTTTGGAGGGCACTACTTTCAAAGTTGGAGAAACAGATCCAGTGCGGGTGGGAGAATTAGTTAATTATCCATCTGAGAATGAGCAAGTTACCTTATTGATTGAAAATGTTTCATCTTTAAATTTGAGTTATTTTGACGCCAATGAAACTGAAATTACAGACTTGTCGACTTTTGGTCCGATTAAAATGGTCGGATTGTCAGTAGAGGTTGATAATAAAGCGACAGAGAGTCCAGAGCCAACAAAAGCTTCGACAATGGTCAATTTAAGAAATAAAAAAAGTAACCTGTGAAAAGATTAGCGATTAAAAAACGAGGATTTTTCTTGCCGATCATTCTTCTGGCCGGGACACTATTTCTGGCGTATGCTGCCGGTTTGGCTGGGTTTGCTATCGCTAACACAAAAATGGCAGCTCTTCACAATAATAAAATCACAGCAATGTCGATAGCTGAAGCTGGGATTAATTATTATATGTGGCACTTGGCGCATAACCCGGATGATTTTTGCGATGGCGCTACTTGTTCTGGTTCAGGCCCTTTTGGTCCCTATAGCCATACTTTTAAAGATCAAACTGGCCAAGAAATTGGCACTTATGAATTAACAATAACTCCCCCAACGCTCGGTGATGCGACAGTCCTGATTCGTTCGGTGGGTCGAGTCAGAGGCACAACTCCTAAAAAAACAATCGTGGCTCAGCTTGGTATGCCCTCGTTTACCAAATATACCCTTTTGGTAAATCAAAGCGAATTATGGATTGGAAATAACGAAACTATTAATGGTTCCGTCTTTGTAAACGGTAGCGGAATGAGAATGGACGGTTCAATTTCTGGCAATGCCAGCTCCACCGAAGAAACATACCAGAGTACATGGGGAGAGAAACCAGGCATTTGGACGCATCCAGATTATTTATCAACAGCTTTTTTTGGCGGGGATAAATCATTCCCTGTACCGCCAGTTGATTTTAATAAGTTGGCCGTTGATATGACAAACATCCGTAATGAAGCGCGTGATATTAACGAGGGCGATTATTACGGACCATCAGGAGTTTATGGGTATCATATAATTTTAAATGAAAGTAACTACACCATCTGCAAAGTTAGGAATTATGAATCGAGAACAACCAGATCAAACCATCTTTCAATTACGAGTGAAAATTGTACCGGAACAGGATTAGGGATTAAGTCTTATCCGGAAAAGGGCGTAATTTTTACCGAGGATAACGTTTGGGTTAATGGAACAATAAATAATCAACGGATCACGATAGTCGCAGCTGATCCGGAGGCTAGTTCACTGAATCAAAAAAAGAAAATAATTATTCCTGATAACATCCGTTATACAAATTTCGACGGAACGGATAAAATTGGGTTAATTACCCAAACAGATATACTTCTAACTCGTGATGCGCCGGCGCAGATGGAGATTGATGCCGCGATGATTGCTGCTGAGGGAGAGATTAAAATCCAGAATTATAGCGAAATCAAAGCAGGCGGAAAGATAAAAGTGTATGGAAGCATGGCACATAATACCGGTCTTATCTGGACATATGCCAGTGGTAACACAATTGTTGCGGGTTATCCGACAACAGAAACCGTTATGGATAACCATAATGTTTTAACCCCACCGCCCAAATTCCCCAAAACCGGTTCGTATCAAATATTGAGTTGGAGAGAAGAGTAAATGCCCGAAAAAATAATATTTCAGGAAAGAGACTTTCAGCAGGAGGGGTTAGAGCTGATTAAAAAGCTTAAGTCAGTTGAAAATGCCTACCGAGAGGTTTACAGCAGGCTGAAAGATTTAGATCGCCCAGAGAATCGTGATTGGTTATCCCAGGAGTTGCAAACCGCAGATATCGTTAGCAGGACCAAAGGCAAAGCAATTTCCTCGGTAGATTTTGATGGAGCCCACTTATTAAAGCTAGACGACAATGAGTTAGCAGATAAATATGGGATTTATTTGTTTCCGTTAACTGTGGCTATCCCGACTGAAAAGTGGAGTGAATACTATATTTCAGAAGATGGAAAAGCAATGCCAATTGATCGTCAGGATTTTGATATTATGTACAGTGAGACTAGAGATGGTGTTGTCGTTGAGGCGATTAATCGTGATTCCCGCGAAATAAAAAAGGTTTTTGAGGGTAGTGGTCTATGTACTAAAATCTGCCCCTACATGCTTGAAGGTGTCTACGTTCCATTTAAAAACAGAGATCAAAATCATCCTTTATCCTTTACCGGTATTGCGTTTTGTGATGATTCGTTGTTGCAGAAAAAACATATCAGCGACCACGAAACGCTACATGGCGCCTTTGATCTTTTTTCGCCCTTCTCAACGTATCGCGGCAACCCTGAAGATTTACCACCGGAAGAAAGGATGGCTGCCGTCGAGCGGTATATTATCGATGAGATGAATTCGTTTAGGGTCCAAATAAATAAAAAGGTCTGGACATGGCTGGAAGATGGTTCAGGAAAACCAAACTTTTATAATAGTTATCCTACTCGATTTTTTAAATTAGGCCTTGATGCCGAAAAGGTCAAAAGGTGTTGTAACGTAGTTGATCATTTGCAATTGCTCTTGCCCGAATCGATCATCACGCAAATTTTACTCAATTGTTTCACACTAGATGATTTGCTTGCTTGGGAGACAAAAGAAAATGGAGGAAAATTAAATGATCAGGATATATTGAGTTTGATAAATAAGCAGGAAGAAAAAAATATATGAAATTTTTAATTTTTTTGGTTTGTCTAGCGTTTGGATATTTGTTTGTCCGCTATAGTGAGATAATTACAAACAACACAATGCGGTTTGGCTGGATGGATAAGCATCTACCTAGTGGGACGTACGGCATGTGGCGGATACTTGGGGCAGCCATGATACTATTTGGAATCTGGTACTTGCTTTAGGTTTTTAAGGACATGTGGTTACACCTGGGGCTGTAGTATCTGTGGCCTTCATAGTAGTGATCGTCTGCCAACCTCCGTTTATGCCAGCATCCATTTCTCCCCAGGTCCCGGCCCCTTTCAACCAATAAAGGTTGTACGTATTTATTTTCGGCGGCATCGGCGTATCTCGTCCAGCATAGAAAAATTTGGTTGCATCGCTTTGGGCCGGATACGCGTACCACTCAGAGTTCGGATTTGTTGCAGCAGAATCAAATATTATATAGTAGCCTTTTCCAAGTCTCGTAAAACCCTGCGGACCAAGGCTTCTGACCAAATAAATATCCGGATGGTTATCATTTCGATAAATTACATTCTCACTTTTTTTGCCATTCCATTTGGGATCCCAATTCGGATCGTTGACCGGCATTAAGTCTGTAGGCAAATCTGGCCCCTCTAAGACCTCGCTGTATGTGCCGTCAAAGATTGCCGATGAGCCGGCAATAGTTACCTTGTCTACCTGGTAAGGGCAAGATCGTGCTGTAAGGCCGTTGTCAGCAAGTATCTCCTCTGGCAGCATCAAATATTGTCTATCCTGTGATAGTAAATTGGGGACATTGTAGAGATAGAGCTGCTCGATCGAGGAGTTAGCCACACTAACATCGAGCTTCCAAAATCCGGGAATCACCGTTTTCGTTACGAGTGCTCCGCCGGTGACCGACCAATCGTCCGAGCGATTTTCTTTGGAGTCGGTGGAGACAGGAGAGCGAACACCGCTTGGGTCAATCCACTCTGTCTGTGTAGTACCAGTGTCAAATGTGCGCAGGGCAGCATAAAGCGTATTGATATTGTTTGGAACATAGAAGTAAAAACCCTGGTCAGTCGAACCAAGCGGAAAGTTTTGATTTGGTTTATAGCCAAAACTGATCGGATATCCCGGCAAAGCTTTTACTGTCTGGCCGTCGATAAAATTTGAATTAATCTCGAGACGGTAAGACCCCGAGCTAGGTACTGGTTCATCGATAATTATCGCTGTCTTGGGATAATACGGATCAGCCTCAGTGTTCTTTTCTTTGTTGTAATAGACAACCCTAGCGTTGCACGTACCGACTTCACCGTTGCAAATCTGATTCCCGGTTTGATCATAAACCTTGTACGAGTACACTGGACCAAGGAGCCAATTACCAGGCTTAAAATTAATTTCATGGATTTTCATCTGGACATTCTCACCAGAAAAACTATAAAGCCAAACAGTCTGGTAAGAACCAGAACCGTAGGCTTTGAAGCTTGTCCCGATATTCACCAGACGACCGCTGACATTACTTCTGCCCTCGATCAGACCGGCAAATTCTTGGACTGGTTTTAAATTGAAAGAATAATCATGGGTTTCCGGCGGGGTGTAGCTGAAATAATCCTTAACTCCCTGCCACCAACCGCCTGTACCGTTTATTTGATCGTCAGTGTAACCATATTTGCACCAGTCAGGCCGAGAATTTCCATAATCGGTGGAGGCAAACATAGAAAGGATTTGCTTGTTTGCGATAAAATAAGCTATGCCAGCAATAACAGCAAAAGAAAAAATCAGTCCGGAAACCAGCGGCCGTCTGCGCACCTTAAAAAGTTTGGCAAATTTTGATATTAATTTAAGCATTTATATTGTTTACGGGCTACTACACTCCAGGCCGCTCCATTTTTGTGGGGTTGCGCTCAACCAGTTCCAGAGATATCCATCAGTATCCGCCGCAGTAAGATAAGGATGATCTTCATCAGGATAAGCAAACATGAAAGAATTCAGGGTTCGCCAGCCCACCATGTAACTATCGCTTTGATGAAAAAAGAAATCAAAGAGATCGTGCTTATTGGCTGAAGTGGCACTGCCTTTTCGTAGAAGGGTTGACAGATAGATATAATACCAATTGTATTTTAAATCGTTTATGCGGTAAATAACCTTGAGATTTTCTAGGCTATTTTGATCAAAATATTGAGCCTTAGCTGCGTCGTATGCTTGATCTAGGAGATAAATCGAGCGGCCATAGTCATTTATAGTCGTTGTCTGCATATTTTCGACCGAAATGCTATCAAAATAATCGCTCATCATATCAGGCACTGCCGATGTTTCCGGTGTGGCACCACCAAAAGACTTTAGCATAAAGTCTTTTCGCAACAGATTGTAATCAATCTTAGGATTCCACATCCCGAAAGAAAGCAAATAATCACCCAAGCCACCGATAGAATTGTGCATCTGGGTCAGAAAAAGAACTTCGCGAATACCGTTATCATAGAGAATATCCACACTATTCTTTACGCCTGCCGCCGTATTAGGCAGGACACTGGGCTGATAATCAGGATTAAAAATCCGAATATCCAAAAATCTTGTCGAAGCAAATATCCGATCTGTTTGGTTGTTAACAACTGCCCACTCTTTGTATATCGGAAAGCTTTCTCTGTCACAGCCAGGGAAGCCGCAATAATCTTGGTTTACAGTGATCAGTATATCGTTGGCAACTTTGAAATTTGGCGGCATCTGAAAAAGCGAGTAGGTCAAAAACCCAAAATCTAACTTGAGAGTACCGGCAGCAATTTGGTCTTTGTAATAATAATTCATCTCCCGATACATCCAATTTGCCATCGCATATGCTTCATCGGAGGGAGAGCGATAGTCCCAATTATCAGCGGAATATTTTAACTTTTCTTCGGTTGGCAAATCATTGTACCAGTCAGGGTACCAATTTTGATCAAAGCTAGGAGTGCTCTCCATATTCCAATGAGCTCCATCTCCTGGTGTCAAAGTAATCCCGACCGTACCTGCTCCACCGTCAATTGAGACCAAATCCTTGCCATAACGAAGCCAAATATTTCGAACCTCTGGATTTGACCAGTCGGGGATATAGCCCTCTGGACAGCTGCCAGCTACAGCATCTGTTTGAGGGCAGGGCGGATTGGTAATGTATGTATCGCTAGGATAACCAGTAATAAATTCTGGATGAGCGTTGAATATCTCGTATCCTCTCATACCGGCAAATTCAAAATAATCTGGTGCTGCTGTATCAGTATTTTGTCCTCCATAGAGATGATTTTGCCAAAGATTCTGATAGAAAGTCGTATTATTGAAATCTACTCGATTGACATTCATATTCGAACGGTACCAAGCGGTCAAATCTTCAAATGCTGTGGGTGTAGAGCTTCGGTAATTGCTCCCCTCTATCCACAAAAATCGCTGATTCATATAAGGTATATCAGAAAGATGAAGGCTGGCTGTCACCCGAGGATAAGCAGGGGGGATAATCTCCCAGTTTTTCCCCGCATCCAGCATGAAGTTATCACCGCCGTAATCACGGTCTCCCTCAAGAAAGAATTGTCTGTAACCCAAAGAGCGTAAAAACATTTGAATAGCGGCAGAGATACCGTACTGTGTATTTGCCGTTAGCAAAACCCGATTTCTAGACTGATCAGTTTTTATATAATACGCCTCAGTAAAATCGCCACTAGATGAACCAACACCAAGCTTTGAGATAATTTCTGCATCAGTTTTGTCGACCGAGGGAAGGTCGTCATAAAGAGCAATGACGATACCAGTATTTAAGTTATCAGATGCAACCGGATAATTAATTATAAAAGGACTAGCCCCTGCCCCACTAACAGTGTCTAGAATCGTTTTAAATTTATCGATAGACTTTGATGCCATATAGTAACCTTCATACCAAGTGGTGATAGCTGGTATACGGTTTGCTTGATACTGAATACTTGCCGACACCTTTATCGGAAGAAGCGCCTGATTGCTATCCGCCAAAGTCACAGTCTCAGGAGAGCCCAGATCTTTAATACCAAAGTCTGGATTCTGACCGGATTCATTTTGGATGCTAGTATTTTCTATTGACGCTGTTAAAGTGTCTGTGGAGTTAATATCGGTATTACAGTTACCATCGCTATCTCTGGTATATCCATCAGGAATGGTAGGTTGATTATCATTTAAATTAAAGCACATATCGACTTCATTCCAGTGAAAAATTAACAATGTGAATTCAGGAGCGTCCACACTTCCGTCATCGTCAAAATCAGTCAAAGGATTAACCGGGGAATTGCCCCAATTGAATAATAGAATGGTTAGGTCGGAAGAATTTGTTGATCCGTTCCTGTCTATGTCCCAGGGCTGAATTCCGGAAGCAATCGCTTTGTCATAGAAAAAAAAACCTCCAAGGAAAGAGAAAACAAGGACAAGAATCGTATAACGTAACTTTCCGATTTTGTTCATAATTTTTTACATCTTCTCATTTTTTTATACCTAAGGCAAGAAAACGATTGCGTAGTAAACACAGCGGTTTGTTGAAAAAAAGAGATTTTTAATGTATAATTCCTTCGTCAGGGCCCTTAGCTTAGTTGGTAGAGCGCCACATTTGCACTGTGGAGGTCATCGGTTCGAATCCGATAGGGTCCACCAATAAAAAGATTAGTCTCAGACTAGTCTTTTTATTATACCCAGTGGTGGAGTTAGAACTTTATTCTTCCGGTGATATACTTCTCTTATGATTAGAAGAGATAAAATAATTAAACATTGTGAATTATTATTGAAGGCATTCAAGAGTGGTGGGCTTGGTCAGACTGTAATGCCAGAAGATACAAGTCCTGGTTTTTCTGATAATGAGAGGGAAGAAAGATTGTCTTATTTTTCTTTGCCAATGGCTCTTAACTATCAAAGAAATAGTTATAAGCTATGGGAATCAGCTCTAAAAACTTACGATGATAGGGAGACGAAGATTGTTTTTGATGTAAAATCAGCATCAGGTTTAACAGAAGAAGAATTAAAACATCATTTATTGAAATATCGGCTGGCATTGCAACCAAACAAGCACATAGAGACTTGGCAAAGAATAGCACAAACAGTGGCAGATAACTGGGGATCATTTAGTGGTTTAATAGAGTCATCAGACTTTGATTTTTTAAAGCTCAAAGATATTGTTCAAAAAAATTATAAAAAAGGATTTCCCTATCTCTCGGGCGCTAAAATATTTAATTATTGGTCTTTTATTCTTAATTCTTATTGCAAGGGATACCTTAAAAATTCACAATTTATTGATATAGCTCCTGATACTCACATAATTAAATGCTCTGTGCTCTTGAAGGTATTAACTGAGATTGAAGCCGAAACTCTTTCAAGAGAATCAATATCAGAACGATGGAGAACTATTCTTGATGGCTCAAATATCAATCCAATTGATATGCATTCGCCACTTTGGTTCTGGAGCAAGAATGGTTTTGTTTTTAAGCTTCCCGAAAATCAAAAACTAAACTCCTAACTTTTCCAAAAAGTCTTTTATAATGGTCTTGCTATTGATTGATTGAATTACTTTCTGATTTTCTATTTTTGTTGTCTTTAGGATCCCGAATTTTTTGGCGACTGCAATTGCTGCAATATCACAAAAAATCCAATATCTTAATAACGGCTTGATAAATTTATTATTAAAGCCTAACCTTTTCCAATTCCAATCGATTAACGAAGCAAGGTATTTGCAAAGAGGGGAGCCTTTTTTCCTTAAATTTTGCTGTAATTTATTTGTTTTCAATATTATTTTATGGCTGGTCCCAAACGTTGGAATTACCGTTAAGTTTATATCCTGCTTTAAAATGAAGTTGGCAGCGAGAGCGTCTCCTCTGAAATTAACTTCATAATTATTAAAAAATTTCTGCACTAGTTGATTTTTGTACCCTCCCAACCAAATAATTTGAGTTTTTTTTGCCAACTCTTTATCAGCTAAGCAAAGATTAGCAATATCGGTAGCTGGGCCGGTGCAGGCAATTATTATGTTGCTATCCTTTTTAATAGCTTTCAATATAAATTGAATGCCTTCGGATAATTCAGGCCGATCAATAATTAGCAGACGGGTTGATCCCATTAGTGCTAAAACTTTTGAATTTGCAAGTTTTAAAATTCTTTGTGCCTCTTTATGATAGATGCTTGTTGAATTGATTCCTCCTCGTTGGTTGTTTTGGGTAGAGATGATGGCTAAAAGCTCGATTTCTGGATCGTTGAGAGCATAAGCGATAGCCATTTGGTCATCAATCTCATTTTTGGTATCACAGATTAAAATTAATCGATATTTCATCATAGAGAAATAATAGCTTGCTTCTTTTACCATTTCAATTATTGGCTGAATTTTTGGCAATAATTACGAAAGCTTTATTATTTTATTGTTTGCATTAACATTTTTAAGCAACGCAAGTTATCTGTCAAACCAACGGCTTGTTCATTTACCGATTATTAATTGAAAGGTTGCCGTGATTAGTTTTTTTATTGAGTAGTTAGATATAAGTAATTTATTTTGCTATCATTTGCTTATGATAAAAGCGGTTATTTTTGATAGAGACGGGGTGTTGATTGATTCTGAATTTACTAACGTAAAGGCTGCTGAGCTGGCATTTCAAGAATTTGGAATCACATTGACTCCAGAAGAAAAGGATTGGGTAGTAGGCCGCCATCCGGACGATTATCTAATTCCGTTAATGGAAAAATATGATATTAACTATGAAAAATATAGAGAGCTTCAAAAAAAAATATTACATTGAGATATTTGAATCCACTCCGCTTTTCGGAAAAACGATTAAGTTTTTAAAAACTATTCATAGTAAGGGTATTATCTTGGCTCTTTGTACATCTTCGAATAGGGAGCTAACTACTCAATTACTTGAAAGGATCGGAATACAGGATTTGTTTCAGGAGATAGTAGCCAAAGGTGATTATTCGAAACGGAAGCCCGACCCTGAACCTTACCTTGTTGCAGCGAGTAAATTAAGCATAGCGCCGGGTGATTGCCTTGTTGTCGAAGACTCAGATGTTGGCTTAAAATCAGCCCTAAACGCTGGAATGAAATGTATTATAATTTTTAATAAATATACGAAAAAACAAAATTTCACAGGTGCTCTGAGGGTGGTCTCTTCTGCGGATAAGCTTAATTTTGATGAAATAATTACTTATTAAGGCAATTTTTTCTAACTAGACTCACCAGCCTTTTAGAGATGGTGTTTTTTTGATCTATTTCTTTGTTTTTTTACAAAAATGCTATTTGTTTCTTGTGACATTTAACATATTTAAACTGAGTAAGCTACCGGTATAATAGCCTGTTTTTAATTAAAAGAGTTTGTATGATCAAATTTTTGGCTAGATACCGACAAATATTTTTAAAATGCTCGATTGGGTTGGGGCTAATAGCTGCCTTAGCTTTTGGTATAAAAACAATTTTCGCTATCACTAGCGATCCTAAGATTATATCTGGAGAAACCCAATATTCTACGCTCGATCAAAATGGAGCAAAAATGGGGGTCCGGTTTTATTTGAATGAATCAGCTTATGTTCGTGTTCAAGCCAGAGATTTGTCTGGTAATACTGTAAAGGATCTTTATTTTATCAGTTCTGTCATTCCGTCCGGTTTGCATTATGCTAATTCCTGGGACGGTCGAGATAGTAATGGTAATCTTGTAAAACCTGGGAATTATCTAATCTACTTTTTGGCGAAAACCAGATCAGGAAACTTTGACCAGGACGTGAAATCGATAAGTGTAATTGGTAGCCATTCAATAGGCAATTCCTCTGTTACGCTTGACCGGGCATCGTTTAACCCTGCTGTTTCACCGCTTAAGATAAACTTGGCTATCAAAACCTCGGGAATTTATCGTTTAGTTGCCAAAGATGAAAATAATTCAACTATTGCAATTATTAGGGACACCGCCAGTTTTACGACTGGGAGTTTCATTAAGTATTGGGATGGTAAAGACTTTGATGGTTCAACTGTGCTTGATGGTAAATATTCAATTGTTAACGAATTCAAAACCCCCACTAATTCCTTTGTGTTATCAAGCTCTGCGGGGTGTGAAGTAATCCGAAATAATCCCATCGTACCAAATCCTGATATTACCTACTATGGAACCGGTTTAGCATCAGATAGTTTAGCCAATCTTCAAATAGGGCGAAACCCTGGTACAGCGATAAGTTATCGGTTTAAAGCTAATAAATCAGCCTCTCTCTCTAGTGCGCTGGTATTTTTAAAAAATAATTTAGGTAAATGTTCTCAAACCGACTATGATTCGTTGAAATGCTATTATCATGGTGACGGAGGCCAGGTCAAAGTCGAGCTTCGAGCTGACGATGGTTCTCCTAGTCATTATCCATCACAAACTGTTTTAGCAACTTCTCTTGTAACTGATCCCATGCTGACCAGCTGGAGAACTTTCCCATTTGACAGAGCGGTCAATTTGAACAAGGGACAATTATATCATCTAGTTTTTACTAATCCCTCTTCTGACCCGATTAATAACTTTGTCTCAATCAATGACCTAGGCACTTTGGGTTCCATGCCGATGCAACCTGTGTATAGTGATACTGATCTGGCGGTAGTTTGGAAATATAACGGCAACTCCGCTTGGACAGTAAACAAAAATCACACGCCAATTTTTTCGCTGAATTATTCAGACGGTTCTCACCAGGGAAACGGTTATATAGATGTGCCTTCTGCTGGAAGAGTGGTAGTTTCTGTTACTTCCAAAGCGAGAGAAACCTTTACGGTTACTAGAGACAATATTAACGTTTCTAAACTTGCAGTAAGGGCGCAGGGAAGCGGCACACTTAAATTGAGGCTCGAAAAAAGCAATGGAATATTGATCGAAGAGGGTACAGTAAGTGGCTCCGGCTGGCTGGTTCGTAACCTTAGCCATTCATACTCTTTAATAAAAGGCGAAAGCTATAACGTTGTTTTTGAAGCGGTTTCTGGCTCCTTTGAAATCAAGTCTCTACAAGAAGGCTCATCTCAGGGCTTTGCCAAAGAAAGCTATTTCAGCGATGGGTTTGCGCAAAAAACAACCAGCTCAAGTTGGATAAATTTGCCGAACTACGATCTACAATTTTACTTACAATAAATTCTGTTGATTGGGTCTTGTTTACTAATCATAAAATTTTAAGTAAGATAAGAATATTCAAGGAGGGTAATGCAATCGCAAGTCATAAATACTATCCTGGTTTTAGTTTCATTACTGGGCCTTTTTATTGCCGGCCTGATATATTTCAGCAATCGCCGATCTTATTTTAATATACTGCTCTCATTGACCCTCTTGTTTTCCTCATTATGGGGAGGGGGAATCTACTTAACGGTTCTTACCAAAAATCATATCATCGGAAATGTTCCATTTGCGGCAGCTTTTATGGTCCCGGCCTGTCTTATTGTTCTGATGATTTATTTGGCGAGAGAAGTAAAATTTCTTTTTCTGCCAAAAAAAGTTTTAGGAACGGCAATATTTTTGCCAGCCGTTATTATCTCTGTTGCATCGCTGTTTGATAGTTTTTTGGTAAGACAATTTCGCGTTGAGCCATCCGGTAATATTGCGGTTGTCGAGTACGGCAGGCTGTTTTATTACTATGCAATTGCCGTTTCGATCTATATGATTATAACCTTAATCTCAATAATATGGGCCTATCGTTCCCAGAGATCAAAAATTATTCGGCAGCAGATTATCTACATAGCAGTCCCTATTGTTTTAGGATTCGTGATAGCCTCAGTTTTTAATCTATTACTTCCAATGCTCGGGATTTATGAATTAAATAATCTCGGACCAGTCTCGATGATTTTTCTGGCGACAGGGATGGCTTATGCAGCAACCAAGCATTATCTTTTTGACAGACAAGTTGTTTTCTCAGAGTTGTGGGCTTTTTTATTAATTTTGATCTCTCTTGTTTGGCTTCTAGTTAATTTAACTCCTTTTAATCTGATTTTGTTCCTTTTTATCCTAAGTATTTGCCTTTTATTTATAAGGGCGGTTGTTTCTGAAGCAAATAAAAATGTTTTGCTTCGGCAGGCCAATATTCAACTCGAGAACGACAAAAAAGAACTTCAGCAATTTGACAAATTAAAAGATGAATTTTTGCAAATGTCGACCCACGAATTAAACACTCCGGCATCGGTAATTCAAGGCAAATTATCAATGATTTTTGATGAAAACCTAGGCGGATTTCAGAAAGAACAGAAAGATTTTTTATATTCCGTATTTTTGAACTCACAAAGGTTAATACACCTTATTAAGGAGATTTTAGAAACTTTGAAGCTAGACCAAAACAAAGAGGAACTCTGTATAATTAAAGGAACTGATTTGAATGAGATTATTGATAAGATAGTTGAACAAATGAATAAAAAAGCGAAAGAGAAGGGTAGCGAGGTGATTCTTTTGAAATCAGCCGATATCCCTCAATTTGATTTCGATCCAGGCAAAATACAGGATGTTCTTGTTAATCTTATTGAAAACGGAATCAAATTTTCGCCAAACGACAGCAAAATTATTGTTGAATCGGAAAATCAACCTAATTCAGTCCGAATCGTCATTTCAGATACCGGAAAGGGAATTAGCGAGGAAAATAAAAAACATATTTTTGAGAAATTTTTCCAAGCCAACCGTTTTGATCAGGATAATCCCCAGGAACAGCAGGGCACCGGTCTTGGCCTATATATCTCTAAGAAATATATTGAACTTCATGGTGGAAAAATTGGTTTTGAATCGTCGGAAGGCAAGGGCACTAAGTTTTGGTTTGAACTGCCAACAAGCAGATAATTTTTAAAGTTTTCTCTCAGTTTTATTTCAGTTTTATGATATAGTATTTTGTTAATTAAAAGAGAGAAACTTAAATGAGAATACTTATCGTTGAAGATGACCACAAGATTGCCAATGCCGTTAAAAGAGGTCTTGAACAGGAAGCATTTGCAATTGACGTAGAATATGATGGCAAGGGTGGTGCTGGAGCAGCCCTGTCTATTGATTATGACTTAATCATACTCGATCGGATGCTACCAGAAGTTGATGGAATCCAGATCTGCCGAATGCTTCGCGACAAGAAAAATAATACACCTGTTTTGATGCTTACTGCCAAGGACAAAGTAGCCGATCGCGTTGAAGGTTTAAATGCTGGCGCCGATGATTATTTGATCAAACCTTTTGCGTTTGAAGAATTATTGGCAAGGATTCGGGCGTTGCTACGGAGGCCCAAAGACCAAAAGGAATTGGTTCTTAAGGTTGCAAATTTGGAGTTGAACCCCAGTACTTTTATCGTCAACCGGGGTAATCAGGAAATCGAATTATCCAGTAAAGAATTTGCCCTACTAGAGTTTTTGATGAGAAACCCAAGCCGTATTCTTTCTAAATCAAAAATCATAGAACATGTCTGGGATTATGACGCTGATATCTTACCAAACACAGTAGAAGTTTTTATTGGATACTTGAGAAACAAAATTGACAAGCCGTTTAAAAACGAAAAACCGCTAATTAAAACAATTAGGGGTTTCGGCTATAGGATAAATTAATGAATTTTCATTCAGCGTATTTAAAACTCGCAATCTTTTACGCCGGCATAGTTATGTTAATAAGCTTGGTGTTTAGCTTTGCTATATATAGTATTGCCTCTAAAGAGATCGACCAAGGGCTGCGAAGACAAAACGGGATTACAGAAAGTTTCCCCGGCAATCCCATTATTGCCGAACTCGAGCATTTAAGAGTCGAGCAGATCCAAGAAAGTAATTTGCATCTCAAAATTAATTTAGTTTATTTTAATTTGATAATTCTGTTTATCTCCAGTTTGAGCAGTTATTTTTTAGCCAAAAAAACTCTTCACCCAATCGAAGAATCTGTCAAATCACAAAATCGTTTTACGGCTGACGCTTCTCATGAATTACGCACTCCGTTAACGGCGATGAAATCGGAAATAGAAGTTTCGCTCCGCGACAAAAAACTTTCCCTAAAAGAGGCAAGAGAGTTACTAATCAGTAACTTGGAAGAAATTGATAAACTTTCCTCGTTATCAAGCGCTTTGCTGAAACTTGCCAGAAATGACGACAAGGTCAGGGAAAATTTTACAAAAGTCGATATTTCTGCAGTGATTTTAGAGACGATCGGTCGGGTAAAGAACTTGGCGGAAAGAAAAAATATTACTTTGAAATACGATCCTAAAGAGGGAGAAAATCAGTATGTCTTTGGTGACCATCCCTCAATTCTAGAGCTTTTTATTATTTTAACAGAGAATGCTATCAAATATAGTGCTCAGAACTCCTCTGTGCTTATTTCAGTAGGGGGAAGTGCTGGTAAACTGGAAGTCTCCGTGAAAGACAAAGGAATTGGTATCAAGGCGTCGGATTTACCATACATCTTTAATCGTTTTTATCGGGCTGATCACTCCAGAAATAAGGAAAAGATAGCGGGATATGGCCTTGGCTTATCGATCGCAAAACAAATTGCCGAACTCCATGATGCAACCATTGCTGTTGATAGCAAATCCGGGCAAGGAAGCACCTTTGTTGTAAAATTTAAGATTTCCTAAGCCATTTTTAAGCTTCCGGGAATAAATTTGATTTTGTATTGAATAATTTACGAAAGAAGAGTATGGGAGTAGTTCAACGAGGGGTAAAAAATGCCTTTAGAAATGGAGTGAGATCTTTGTCGGTAATTTTCATTTTAGCTATCTCTGTAAGTATGGCGCTAGTGATGCTGACGGCATTAAAAGCCGTGTCTGAGAAAATTAACAACATTAAAAGTTCTGTTGGAAATATAATTACGGTTACGCTGGCGGGTATGCGTGGCTTTGAAGGCGGAGGCACCTTGCTGAACAATGAGGATGCTGATGCAATCAAATCTATGGATCATGTTCGCAATGTCCTAGCAATATTAAACGCACGCCTCACAACGATTGGAACTGAGAGCCCAGGCTTTGGCCGGAATGAAAATAGCAATTTAAATGCCCAGACATCACTTTCTGCTCCGCCAATACAACAGAAATCGGAAACCTCTGGCTCAACTTCCAATCGTCATTTTGTAATTAACGGTCAAGAGGTGACGGGCCGAAATTTCTCAATGCCTATTACTGTGGTAGGGTTGAATAATCTTTCTAATCTCTCAGCTTTAAATGCCAGCTCATACTCTGTTTCTTCAGGGGTAGAATTTGATCCGGCAACGAACGAGAATATTGCTATGCTCGGAAAGGATTTAGCCAGTCAAAATAATATTTTTGCTGACGGAACTTTTACTGCCTATGGTCAAACGATTACCGTTTCTGGGATCTTCGATGCTGGTAATGTTTTTGCCAATGCAAGTATCGTCATGCCAATTAAAACATTGCAAAATCTTTCGGGGGAAGCCGAACAAATAAACTCTCTCATAGTAACGGCTGATTCTATTGATTCACTTCCGGCTGTTCAAAATGCAATAAAGGATAAACTTGGAGAAAATGTTGATGTTACAAATTCGGAACAATCATCTCAAAACGCTATTTCTCCACTGGAAAATATTAAAACAATATCTTTTTACAGTTTGATTGGTTCTCTTGTGGCTGGCGCAATCATTATTTTCTTGACGATGGTCATGATTGTTCGAGAGCGCAGACGAGAGATCGGAGTTTTAAAGGCAATCGGCTCTTCAAATATTGGGATTATGACCATGTTTACGGTCGAGTCACTAGTTTTGACAATCACAAGTAGTATTTTGGGCATTGTTGCAGGAGTATTATTTAGCAATCCTGTTCTGAAAATCCTTATTTCTAGTAGCGAATCAGCTCCGACCAATAATTTTTCTGCTGAAAAATTAGGCCAAGGAATGGGCCGTTTTGGCCAAGGGGCGGGGCAAATGATGGCGCGTTTTGGCGGTGGGATTGAAAATGCGAGAAATTCGCTACAAAATCTACATGCAATTATAGGCTGGGATATCATTCTTTATGGTTTAGGCGCGGCTGTAATTATTGCAATTGCCGGCAGCGCCGTATCCTCCTTTGTAATTGTCAAAATAAGACCAGCCGAAGTAATGAGGCAAGAGTAATTATTAGCCGACTAAAAAAGGAGTTAAGTGTTAAAAGTAATCAATTTATCAAAAGATTTTAAAACCGAAGATAATACCATCAATGCAGTATCAAATGTTAGTTTTGAAGTGGGAGACGGTGTTTTTAGCACAATAATTGGCAAAAGTGGAAGCGGTAAAAGCACTTTGCTTTCTCTTCTTGGTGCATTGGACAATCCAAGCAGTGGCAATATTATGGTGGATGATCAGGAAATATCGAAAATGAGTGATCAGCAACTGATAAAATATCGGCGAGATAAAATTGGTTTTGTTTTTCAAAATTACAACTTAATCCCAAATTTGAGTGCCCTCGAAAATGTTATGATTCCGATGGAGTTTGCTGGGGTTAAACTATCAACAAGAAAGGATCGAGCCTCCAAGCTTTTAAGTCAAGTTGGGATTACTAATGATAAGCAAGAAAGAAAGCCCGGGCGTTTGTCAGGAGGAGAACAGCAAAGGGTGGCAATTGCGAGGGCTCTGGCTAACAAGCCAAAGCTAATTTTGGCTGACGAACCGACGGGCAATCTAGACAGCGCAACTGGGAAAATAATAATCGATCTGTTAAAAAAACTTTCAAAGTCGGAGAACACAACCATAATTGCTGTTACTCACGACGAGGGTATCGCTGCAACGGCTGATTCAACGTTTAAATTGAAGGACGGAAAATTAATAAAGTAACTTTGCTTAAGCCTTTTTTCAGTTACTGTTGATAAGCTATAAGAGGTCGACGGTAAATAATTAAATTAACGAAGGGAGGTGAAGTACAAATCAAAAATAAGATTCTAGCCCCTGCTCTAATATTTGGATCACTTGTAATTTCCGGCCTTATCTGGGCTGGAACAGCATCAGCCCATTTTAACAGGGGTGGAGAAGAGACAGCTGACAATCTTGCTCAAAAGCTTGGTGTTGATAAATCCAAGGTCGAGGAGGCCCTTGGTGAAATAAAACAAGATCATCAAGCCAAGGTACAAGAGACACAAACTAAAAAATTGGATCAGGCTGTTTCTGATGGAGTGATTACCAAAGAGCAGGAAAGTGAGTTATTGCAAAAACAAAAAGAGTTTCGCCTTCAAATGCAACAACTGCGAGACAAACATCAGGAAGATATGAAAAAATGGCTAGAGGAGCAGAAAATCGACAGTAGCAAGCTGCAAGAGTATGCCTTCGATCATGGTCATGGCAAGTGGAACCATGAAAGTGAATAACAATTAAATAATGGTCTATATCTCTCAACAAAACCCTCAACCGGGGGTTTTGTTGATTTTTGTGAAAAATTAATGTTCAATCGAGTACAAAATATCTTTTAGTAGAGTGTTGACAAAGAGTTTTTAAAATGTTAAATTTGTCCTTAGCGACTAAAAGGACTGTTATATGAAACAGAACGAAAAAGTGAGGGGGCAAGCGGATACATAAACTGCCTAATTGTTTTTTGGCCAAAATATCCGCTTCAGGCGGATTTTCGTTTTTAAAGAGTGTAACTATGAGGTAAGAGCTTCATATATTGCACTTTTACCAAGAACTTTAACAATTAAATAGCCGAAAGAAACTTTATAGGAAACTTTCTTTCAGCATTGAAGTAACCAGTATTGTTTTTTAAATATAGCGGTTAATCGAATCAGATCCGGTAACCGCTAATCAAGTTCATGTCGGATATTGGGGCAGTTATCTTAATTAGATCACTGCCTCCAATTTTCGACCTCTGAGTCTGTATATTTCACAATAAGGCGTATGGTGGATGCCTTGGGAGAAGTAGCCGAAGAAGGACGTGGTAGCCTGCGAAAAGCCTCGGGGAGCTGGCAAACAAGCTTTGATCCGTGGATATCCGAATGGGGAAACCCCCTGAAGCCTCCGATTTATCGGAGAGCTAGGTAAGCCGGTGAACTGAAACATCTTAGTAACCGGAGGAAAAAAAATCGAAAGAGATTCCCTTAGTAGTGGCGAGCGAACAGGGAAAAGCCTAAACCAAGATGCTTGCATCTTGGGGTTGTGGGATCCGTATAATTTTTGCGAAAAGCTAGGAGAATGAGCCTGGAAAGGACAACCAAAGAACGTGACAGTCGTGTATCTTAAAGTTTAGTAGCAAGAAGTCGGTGTTCCCAAGTAGCGTCAGACACGTGAAACCTGGCGTGAATCTGGGCCGATCATGGTCCAAGGCTAAATACTACTTCTCACCGATAGTGTACAAGTACCGTGAGGGAAAGGTAAAAAGAACCCCGAGTAGTGGAGTGAAATAGAACCTGAAACCATATGCTTACAAGGAGTCAGAGCCGGCCGCAAGGCTGGTCATGGCGTGCCTTTTGTAGAATGACCCAACGAGTTAGCTGTGTGTAGCGAGCTTAAGCGAATAATCGTGGAGGCGCAGTGAAAGCGAGGCCTAAACGGCCGATTAGTTGCACACACTAGACCCGAAACCAGGTGATCTATCCATGGACAGGATGAAGGTCGGGTAAAACCGACTGGAGGTCCGAACCATCGAGTGTTACAAAACTCTTGGATGAGCTGTGGATAGAGGTGAAATGCTAATCGAACCTGGAAATAGCTGGTTCTCCTCGAAATATATATAGGTATAGCCTGGCATTTGTTGCAGGGAGAGGTAGAGCACTGAATGATCTACGGCGGCTTCGGCTGTCGTATTCAAACAAACTCCGAATTCTTCCTGATTCATGCCAGAGTCAGAACGTGGCGGCTAAGCGTCATGCTCAAAAGGGAAACAGCCCGGACCGCCGTCTAAGGTCCCTAACTATAGTCTAAGTGGAAAAGGTAGTGGAATCTCCAAAACAACCAGGATGTTGGCTTAGAAGCAGCCATGCATTTAAAGAGTGCGTAACAGCTCACTGGTCTATTTAAGAGATTCTGCGCCGAAAATTTAACGGGGCTCAAGACTATGACCGAAGACGCGGATTTATATTTTATTTATAAGGTATAAGTGGTAGAGGAGCGTTCTTGGTGCAGCGAAGGTCACACCGCGAGGTGGGCTGGAGTGCCAAGAAGTGAGAATGTTGGGATGAGTAACGAATTAGGCTGACGAGAAATCAGCCCACCGAATATCCAAGGTTTCCTGGGCAACGGTAATCGTCCCAGGGTTAGCCGGTCCTAAGCTGAGGCCGTTGTAGTGGCGGCGTAGGCGATGGGCATCAGGTCAAAATTCCTGAGCCCTCTCACCTGTAAGCAAGTGACGCTTGGGTGGAGCTAGATAAGAATTATGGTTTATTTTATCTAGTGTAACCCGAGACAAGAAAAGCTTGTGTTAAAAGGGTGAGAGGTCCGTACCGCAAACCGACTCAGGTGGATGAGGCGAGAAGCCTCAGGTGATCGGAAGAACTCTTGTTAAGGAACTCGGCAATATAGCGTCCGTAACTTCGGAATAAGGACTGGCCGATGAAAGTCGGCCCGCAGCTAAAGAGCCCAAGCGACTGTTTAACAAAAACACAGGTCCCTGCTAAACCGTAAGGTGATGTATAGGGGCTGATGCCTGCCCAATGCTCGAAGGTCAAACCCGTCGCTGACTGTAATGCTTGCATTATAGAAGGCGAAGGACTAAGCCCGAGTGAATGGCGGCCGTAACTATAACGGTCCTATGGTAGCGAAATTCCTTGTCGGGTAAGTTCCGACCCGCACGAATGGCATAACGATTTGGGCACTGTCTCAACAAGAGATCCGGTGAAATTACAGAGCCGGTAAAGATGCCGGTTACTCACAGCAAGACGAAAAGACCCCGTGGAGCTTTACTATAGCTTGATATTGGATCGGGGAAATTCATGTGTAGGCTAGGTGGGAGACTTTGAAGCCACGGCGCTAGTCGTGGTGGAGTCGCAATGTGAAATACCACTCTTGAATTTCTCTGATTCTAACTCCGATAACAAGTCGGAGGACAGTATTAGGTGGGTAGTTTAACTGGGGCGGTTGCCTCCTAAATTGTAACGGAGGCGTTCAAAGGTACGCTTAGCCCGGATGGAAATCGGGCCTCAAAGCATAAAAGCAGAAGCGTGCTTAACTGTGAGACTTACAAGTCGAACAGACGCGAAAGCGGGATTTAATGATCCGATCCGTATTAATGATAGTCGGATCGCTCAACGGATAAAAGTTACCCCGGGGATAACAGGCTGATCGCATCCAATAGTCCACATAGACGATGCGGTTTGGCACCTCGATGTCGGCTCATCCTATCCTGGGGCTGGAGCAGGTCCCAAGGGTCTGGCTGTTCGCCAGTTAAAAGGGTACGCGAGCTGGGTTCAGAACGTCGTGAGACAGTTCGGTCTTCATCTGCTGTGAGCGTGGAAACTTGAATGGGTGTTCCCCTAGTACGAGAGGACCGGGGAGCGAGGACCTCTGGTGTGCCTGCTGCATGAACCTCATGCACCGCAGGGTAGCTATGTCCTAATGGATAAGCGCTGAAAGCATATAAGCGCGAAGCCAGCCATAAGATTAGGTTTCGTAGGCCCCTCGAAGAAGACGAGGTTGATAGGCTTTAGGTGTAAGGGCAGCGATGTCTTGAGCCATGAAGTACTAATTGGCCATTTGAAATATACAGTTCTAATTTTTTAGAACCACTTGATTAGCGATTACTGGATTTCTGATAGTCCAGACCTTGAGCGTTTAAGATACTCAACGTTGGCAAAAGATCCTTCGACTCCTCACCAGAGGCTTGTCGCTTGGGATCTGCGCTGGTGCTTGAGATCGTGCTCACTCTGATTCAAATGCTGGCAAGGGGCTAACCTCTTGCCTCATGTGCATCAGAAAATTGATTTCTTCGTGTTGGTGGTTTTGGCGAAGTGGGTACACCTCTTCCCATTCCGAACAGAGAAGTTAAGCACTTTAGCGTCGATGGTACTTGGACCGCAAGGTCCCGGGAGAGTAGAACGCCGCCAACACAAAGAAATCAAGAAAAGACCCGAAAGGGTCTTTTTTGTTTGCTTAAAATAAAAATGCCATAATTATGGCATTTTTATTAGCGATTAATGACCGCAACCAGGGCAGGAATCGCAACCGCCGCAACTTTCATCTTCTTGTTCTTCGTCGTTGCCCTGTGGTTTTGTTTGATCGTCAGACACAATAACCTCCAAAACTTTAGTTTGTAAAGTGAAAAGTTTTAAAGTTTGCAAAGAACCATTTTCTCTATAAACTTTCTAACTTTATAAACTTAAGGAACTAATTAAAGCATTATTGATTCACGCAGTAGCGGTATAATTTCCCCGTATGATTTGGCGGCTGATCGATAGGCGGCTCGTCCCCGTTCATTTAGCGAATAGAGAATCCTCTGACGAGACCCAACAGAAATTATTGTAGTTGTGGCATAGTCATCCTTTTTCAATTGCTCGAGAGCAGGATAGATAGTTGATTCAGTTGGCCGGCATGTACCTTCGGAGAGTTGCTCAATACGTTTCACGATTCTGTAACCGTAGCTTTCCTTATCTTTATAAAGAACTTTAAGTAAAAAAAACTTAATCAGTCCTTGATTGATTAACTTCCTCCAGTAACCTTCGTTAGTCAGATCCATGACAAACCTTATTAATTTAGGAAATTAAAAGCGAGTTCCTCTCCTAGTCCCTCGCTCCTCTTAGTATTTTTATACTATCTAAACGTTCATAAATTGTCAAACCCTTAATTAAATAGCAAAATTATTGTATAATTTAGCGCATGGAAACACAAAAGATACCTATTTTTTTTGATTTTGATGACACAATTGCCAACACCGCCAAGTTTAAGCTGGTTTATTGGCAGTCTCTAAGTAGAGCTCTCGGTATAGATTTTGATACTGTCAAAGAATCATACCAAAGGCTAAGGGAGAGAGAAAAAAATGGCTTTTCGGGGCCTGTTTCTCATATGAAAGAACTCGGAATTAGCGAAGATGAGATACCCAAAGCCTTGGTTGAGTTAAAAAATTTAATTACGGCTGAATCTTCCGATTTAATTTTTCCAGAAATTAAGTTTTTATTAGAATCACCCGAATTTAGAAACCGTTATGATCCCCGCCTAATAACTGTTGGCGAACCTGATTTTCAACGTTTAAAGGTAGAGGGCTCTGGAGTTCTTCAATTTTTTAAACACTCGCCAATTTATGTTGGTCCAACTGACACAAAAGCTGATGCCATAAAGGAAGTTATCGACAGTGGCGATCGGTTTTACTTAATTGATGATAAGGAATACGAGGGTGCTGCAATGGTTGATCGATACGGTGATAGAGCAATCCCAATAATTATTCCAAAGGATGAGCGAGAAAAATTTTCTTCTTTAATACAGCAAAAATTAGGTATAACTATAGAAATTCCCGGCGAGGAAAGGCTTAAGGTAGTATGAAACAAAGATTGTTCATCGATTTTGACGGGACAATCTTTCAGACTAAAAAATTCGAGACAGCTTTTTTTGACGTACTAATTCGAGCAGGCATACCTGAAACAGAATTGCGAAGCACCTACCAAGTTGAATGTTTGACTTATAAATTTTCGCTTAAGAATTTGGTGACTAAATTGCATCAAAGATTCAATTTTAATTTTAAATTAACAATGGCAAGACTCGATGTCCTTTTTGAAAATATTCCTGACAAATATATCTATCCTGACGTTGAGTCATTTTTTAATAAAATTAATCGAACGAATTATTCGATAGAGCTGATAACATTAGGTGATCCTGAATTTCAAAAAAAGAAGGTTGAACGGAGCAATCTTTTACAGTTTTTTGATCATGCTTATTTTGTAATCGAGCAAAAATGGCTCTGGCTGGAAAAGAATGTGGATGTAAGAAATCAATTTATTATAATAGATGATCGCGGGGATACGATTTACGAGGTGAAGAAAAGGTTTAAAAATGCCCTGGCTTTGGAAATAAATCGTAATAATTTTCAATCTGACCTGATGGAACCTCGCAAAAGATATGATAATATCGTAGTGAAAAATCTAAAACAAGCAGGAATGTATTTGTAAGTTAAAAGTTGATCAAGTAAAAAGTTCATAAAGTAGGGATTATGCCGGAATTACCTGAAGTTGAGACAATTCGGAGAGGGTTAGAAAAACGAATCGTCGGCAAGACAATTGCCGGGATTGATATTCGTGTGCCTAAATCGTTTCAAGGAGAAGTCTCAAAAGCTAAGGGTTGCAAAGTTAAAAGTTTAAAACGCCGAGCCAAAGTACTGGCAATTGAACTAGATGATAATTACAATCTATTATTCCATCTTAAAATGACCGGACAGCTTGTCTATCGACAAGAGTTAAAAGTTGAAAGTAAAAAGTGGAAAGCAGAACAGGACCAATTCGCAGGGGGCCACCCGAGCCATGATTGGCATATGAATTTGCCGAATTCCACAACTGCAATTGTTTTTACTTTTGATGATGACTCAAAGTTATTTTTTAACGATATGCGGAAATTTGGCTGGTGCAAAGTTCTATCTGGCGAAGAAATAGAAAAAATATTTAAAGAAGACTATGGCCCTGAGCCTTTTGATCCATCTTTTACCAGCGAATATTTGATGAGGCAGGCTTCAAAAATTCCCAATCGAAATGCCAAACAGTTCTTAACTGATCAAAAGATTATTGCCGGAATCGGCAATATCTATGCTGATGAAATACTGTTTGAATGCCGAATCTTACCGCTTCGCAAGGTCAAAGATATTAAATTATCCGAGTGGAATAAAATCGTTGAAAATACGAAGAAAGTTCTAGAAAAGGGCATAAAATACGGTGGCACGACTGACTCTGACTATGTCAACGCCGAGGGCAAGAAGGGGGGAATGCAGGATCATTTGAATGTTTACCATCGGACCGGTCAGCCCTGCCCTGGAGGGTGTGGCGGGAAAGTTGAAAGAATTACGGTCGGCGGTCGCGGAACTCACTTCTGCCCCAGTTGCCAAAAATAATCAAAGCCAGGAGGGGATTTGGCGTTTGAAAATATAAAAAATTGTGCAAAATTTACCTCTCTTTTAAATATTGCTTCCAAAGAAGTAAAAGATTTTGATGAGGTCGTTTCATCAAAAAAAGAGTTAGACGAAGTTTATGCTGCCCAACTAAGATTAAAGGAAATAGAAGCAAGGTTGCTTTTTGGGGAAACTATCGATTTTGTTAAAGAGGCTCTCACTTTGAGCGAAAATGCCGAAATGGACCAGGAAGATTTAATAACACAGGTATGTAAATTGGGTCTTACGGAATGGCTAGAATTATTAGTCGATCAAAACAAAATGCAACTTAACGATAAGGGTGCGGTTATACTTGATAAATCTAAAAAGGAACGCGAAACAGTATTGAAACTTCTTCCTTTGGTTGGAGATTTTGGCAAATTTTTAAAAGAATTTAACAAAGAATTTGCCGACTGGACCGAGAGAGACCAACGCCGGATTTTAGACGCAATTCTTGATCAATGTTTTTTAAATAGGACAGCAATTAGTTATGCCGGTATACTCCGCGTTGGCAAGACATTTGACCAGGGAGAATTTTTAACTGCCCTAAAGGGGGCGAGAGCCAGAGGATCTCTGAGTGCTTTTGATGAGTATATTCAGAATGTGAAGAAGGCAGAGTTACACCCGAGCCAAGAAGTTGAAAAAAGCGTATTCATAGGCAAAGCGATAGTAGAAATGGCTAGATTGGGGTATATAGAGGAGGCGATTGAAAGGGTTGAAATATTTCATTTACTAAATGATGAGGAAAATGATTTTATCAAAGTTCTAGCCGATTTTGGCAGGATTGATTTAGCAGACAAATATATCAAAGAGGGTGGTTGGGATGGAGGGGATTATCCCAGAAGAATAAAAGCAATCATAAAGGAGATGGTAAAGCAGGGGTTAGACTGGAAGAGCCGTCTTAAGGAAGAAAAAGGCAGTCTCAGAATTAGGGGTGTTTCGGATGAAGCTTTGGATAAAGAGATTGCCGTTATGGCGCAAGAAATTTTTCTTGAGTATGATGCGATTGCCGAGGCGGAGGAAGTGTCCAATACTAAGCCTTGTTTTGAAACGATCATAAATATAATTTCCTGGAAATCAGCCCAGAGACAACCGATTGGGGAGAATTTTGACCAACTTTTACAACTTTATCTTAAGGAAGGCAAACCAGAAGGGGCACTCTATGTAGCTAGGGCTTTTGCCCTTAATTTAAATTTTTTCATGGCAAAGGAGTACTTGGAGCAGTTTTTCGATAGAACAACACCAAAAAGTGAAGATTTAGTTAGTTTCTGCTTTCAAATTGCGGAATTGTTTATTGCTCGGAATGACAAGGAGAATCTCGCTAAATTTTTACAAACTATGATTGACGGCCGCTGGGATCTTAACTCAAGGCAAGGGGAAAGTTTTGTTGATAAAGCGTTTGGGGTTTTTGCTAATGATCAAGAAGTTTTCGATCTCTGTCGAAAATTGAAAGAAAATAAGTCCTTTGTAAGAAATTATTCATGGAAAGACCTTCTGATAAATACGGCGATGCATTGGGTAAAGGTTGGAGAACCGGAACTTGCCGATAATTTAATTAAAGCAACTGGTAACCCCAAGCCTGAAGCTTATCTTAAGATGGCGGCAATTGTGAGAGAGAAATATTTTCGGCAATACGAGGAAAAACTCCCCATTTACGATTATTTAGCATGGCCGTCTTTTAACCATATGTATAGGATAGATATCGATTATCAATTCATTTAATTTTTATTAAGTTATATTAGGCATTTATCAAATAGCTATTTTGTGCTAAAGTGCTAGCGGAAGGAGGGCAGGGTATTATGACGACTCCGGTACCTTGGAAATTTCCGCGGCAAATTCCGCCACTTCCAATTGGCGATCCGCCGACGGAGCGAAGACGTCCGCCCCGGGAAGGGGATGATGGGGAGGATAGAAAGTGTCCGGGATGCGGCTTACCGCTCTGGAAGCATCCCGGCTATCTGCCGTGCCGCAAGAGCGGGATTAACGTCCAATGACCGGGGAGAATCGGGGTTGGCCCACTCCCCACCCCAACAAATAAATATTTATAGAAGCAGTTGACCTGCTTTAAATAACTTGCTAAAATCATTACAAATGAATAACTTAATGCAAAAAAACTGGTTTATTCTCGTTATTATTCTCCTCACTGGACATCGGCCAGTTTTTTCAGCGTATAAGAAAATAAGCTAATCAGCACATAAGCAGAAAAAAGAAAACTGGCCGCAAGGCCAGATTTTTTGTTATTCTATGACTTTTTGGTCAACAGGATGGATCAAAGAGTTGTACGCATCGCAAAAAATCTAGATGTGAGGAGGACTGGTTCCGTGAGAGAGTTTGCCCCCGACGAAGCTGCCAGAGAATTAATGCGGCGGCGCAGTGATGCCGCACTCATGCGGCGAGTTGAGGACTATATTGGTTGTTTGGTGCCGGCAGGTTTGCCAAAGGTGCCGTTTGCGGGACTTGCCCGTCATGTTGCAACGTGTCGCGGTGAAGACTCGGCGTTCATGATGATGGCAAGCGAGATGGGATTGGATCCCTGGTGGGTGACATACCACGAGGATGTGTTCACTACCTCAAATGCCGACAAGGCGGGGTACTGCAAGATTCCCTTTGCTGATTCCAGGCAGGATACCGGTGTCAGAAAAGTGCCGGTGGTTCACAAGATGGGACAGTATGACAACAGATGTTCTCTTGCAGAGCTGCCAACCTGTTGCCAAGTCGATGGACGGTCTCTCAATGTTCCGGAGTTACACCGGCATTTCAGGAAGAAGGTGTACAACGGAACGTCGGAGAATGCCATTGATATTTCTGCCTGGCTGAAACAGATAGTGGATCGGGAACAAAGATTAGTTGGTCAAGCCAACTGCAATAACTCTCGTCTCTATTATCCGTTTTACCTGGGACTGTTCGTTTGCCATGGTGTGTTGGTCGAGGACTTTGCCGGCGGACCCAACGGCAATACGGGACAGCTCGAACGCTTCGTGCAGGGTGTGGCCCTGCCGGCTTTCCGTCGTATCAAGGAGGCAACCGGACTTGATGTTCTCTATGTCCGCCTGCCTTGGGAGCCGCACTTTGCGGTTTATCCCGACGTATTGTTGCTGGAGCTGAAAGCCATGATGGCATAAGCTCATGTGTTGGTCCGGGGCGCACCTAGCGCCCCGGCGCCAAATCTGCTATTATTCTTTTAATTTAATATGCAAGCATTTGATTATTTAAAATTTATCAAACAAATTCTGTCTTTTTCGCCTCGCCAGGGGGGAAAAGAGCTTTTGGTTGCTAAATTTATCGAGGATAATTTAGAAAAATACGGAGTGTCATACCAGTCGCAGATTTTTAACTCTTCTTTTCCTGATTGTAAGAAAGCTGAGATAATCGCAGACGGTAAACCCATCGTTTGTATGGGAACGAGTTTTGTTAGTGGAAAAATTGCTGATAAATCTCACCTGATTAGCTCATTGACAAGCTCCCAAACATTTAGGGATGAAAACATAAACTTTAATCCCAAATCTAATTATTTTTCTCTTTCTAATTATTATTTTTCGCCTTCTGTTTGTGTGAAAAAATCATCACTTGGAAAGATTTTAGCTGCATCAGACGTTCAAGCAGAAATTGTTGTTAAAAAAAGAGAGCATCAATCAAAAAATATTTTGGTCGGAAACTTAATCCGTCCTCAATCGATAGTTTTTACCCATTTTGATTCTGTTGAAATGGGTGCCGTTGATAATGCTTCTGGAGTTTCTGTTCTAATGAAATTAGTTCTTGAAAACCAAAGCCTACTTAACAGCAACCTTTTTGTTTTTGCCGGCAATGAAGAGCTTTCCTACGATGAACCAGTTTATTGGGGGCATGGCTACAGAGAATTTGAAAAAAAATATAGCAATCTTTTAAGCCAGGCAAGAAAAATTATTGTGGTAGATTCGGTCGGAAATGATAAACCGAATATTTCTAAGGATAAGGATTTACAGAAGTTGGCTTTTCCTGTTAAAAAGCTTAAAGATCTTTCAAAAAAGATTATTCTAATTTACGGTAGCTTGGACAAACTGATGGAAGTCTATCACTCGAACGGTGATAATATTTCTCAAATTAATCCAGAGTATCTAGATGAATCATTTGATAGCCTTAAGAATGAACTGTTAAGAGATTGATTTTTTAAAATTCTTTTGGTATATTGTTAAAAACAATGAATTACCTAAAGCAAAATTTCTGGTTTTTCTTTTTTACCTCTGACCCCAAGGCCAGTCATTCTTTAGTGTAAAGTTCATAAAGTAAAAAGTTCATAAAGATAAGAGAACCTGGCCGCAAGGCCAGATTTTTTGTTATTCTATGACTTTTTGGTCAACAGGATGGATCAAAGAGTTGTACGAATCGCAAAATACCGCTATCGAAGGAGGACCTGTTTCGTGGAAGAGTATTCCCCCAACGAAGCTGCCATTGAGTTACGGCGGCGCAGAGATGATGCCGCGCTCATGCGGCGAGTTGAGGAGTTTATCGGCATTATGCCGGAAGGGTTGCCCAAGGAGCCATTTGCTGCTCTTTGCCGACAAGTCGCCACAGGAAGAGGCGAGGACATTGCATTCGCCCGGCTATCTCAGGAAATGGGGCTGGCGCCATTCTGGCCGACTTACACGGCCGATATCTTCACCACGCGCAATCCCGACAAGGTGAAGCTCTGTAAGTTGGCAGTCGTAGACCCGAAACAACCGGAGGGTTACTCAAACCGTCGGGTTGTGAAGAGGATGGACCAGTTTGACGGACAGGCGACATTGTCAGAGGTGATGACTGATTGCCGGGTTGGTGGGGACCAACTGTCTCTGCCGGCTTTACATCAGCACTTGCGGCACTATGCGCTCAATGGAACCGCGGACAACACGGCAGATTTCTCCGGGTGGCTCGGGACAATAGTAGGGGAAAGGGGCCGACAAGGCGAAAATGCTGCCAAAGTCTATTACCCCTACTATATGGCGCTCTTTGTCGCCCACGGGGTGCTCATCGAGGACTTTGCAGGCGGTCCGAATGCTGGGGCCGGTCTTGCTAATTTCGTATACGAAGTGGTTCGGCCGGCAGTTGGTCAAGTTAAGATGGCAACCGGCTATGAGCCGATCTATGTGAGGTTGCCATGGCAGGATGACTTTGGGTATTACCCGAGTTGTGTTATGCCCGCGCTGGATTCGTTGATGGCTCGCCGATGATGTCATCGTAGAGGATTTTTACCGGGGACGGCTGGATGGCCGTCCCTTGGATGTTTATTCATACTTTTTATTTAAATAAATATTTTGTTATACTAGGGAACGTTAATAGAGTATTAGCTCAAAGGAAGTTATGGAAAAATACGCAGCGGTGATATTAGCAGCCGGCAAGGGCACTCGTATGAACGAAGGTTTGGCCTCGCCAATACCCAAGGTTATGTTTGAGTTAAATGATAAGCCGATTGCTTATTGGAGTGTTAAACTAATTCGGGACGCCGGGATTAAAAAAGTTGTTCTCGTGGTAGGCTACAAGAAAGAAATAGTTGAGGATTATTTTAAGGATAATGTTCTGTATGCTGTCCAGGAGCAACAGTTGGGAACTGGCCATGCGGCTGCTTCCGCCAAGTCGGTATTAGAAGGCGGGGCAGAATCAATCATAGTTTTTTATGGGGACAATCCACTTTATAAGCCGGAAACAGCTGAAAAGCTAATTGGACTCTATGAAAGCGAAAAACCAACGATTGCAATGCTTTCTGTGGTTTTCGATGATCCAGAATTTTGGGCTTTTGGTCGGCTGATTAAGGATAAAAATGGAAACGTCATTGATATCGTTGAACAAAAAGATTGCACGCAAGAGCAATTAAAAATCCAAGAATGCAATCCCGGTTTCTATATCTTTGATGCAGGATGGTTCTGGGAAAATTGCAGCAAACTTTCTACCAATAATGCGCAGGGCGAGTATTACTTAACTGATATGATTAAAATAGCTGCAGAGCAGGGCAAAAAAGTAATATCTATTCCGGTCTCGGAAACTTCAGAAGCGCAAGGAATTAATACCCAAGAGCAACTCAAGGAAGCTGAAAAAATTTTATTAAGTAGGCAGGATACGATGAGAAACATTTCCGTGCCGACTTCTATTAATGCATAGTACAAAAACAAGGGGGATTGTTTTAAAAAGCCTTAATTTTGACGAAGCCGATAAAATATTGGTTATTTTTACTGAACGTTTTGGCAAGATTAGGGCGATTGCCAAGGGGGTTAGAAAAATCAAATCAAAATTAGCCGGATCTCTAGAGCCCTTTATGATATTGGATCTGCAACTTCACGAAGGCAAGACTTTTTATATAATTACTGGATCGGTGATAATCAATGAATTTCCGAATCTTCATGAAAATCTAAAAAATATCTCCAAGATTTTCTATCTAGGCGAGTTGATTGATAAATTTTCCGGTGAAGGAGAGAAAAATAACGAAGTCTTTGACCTATTTGCCAAAATTCTGGAATTGTCAGAAAAGTGCGACAACGATATCTTAATCAGAGCCTTTGAATTAAAGTTACTTCTCTTGTCGGGCTTTCACCCTGAGCTCTATGAGTGCATTCATTGTAAAAAGAAAATTTCTCCCGGAAATAATTATTGGGATCATGTGGAGGGAGGCTTGATTTGTGAAGCTTGTAACCAAGATTTGCGCCATGGCAATTTGGTCAGTGACAATTTAATCAAGATTACCAGATATTTTGAGAGGGAAGATTTTGTAGTAATTAATCAATTGAAAGTCACAAAATCACTTGAAAATGAGTCAAAGCAAGTACTGGGCGGATACATTGAGCATATTTTAGAGAGAGAATTAAAAAGCAAGCGTTTTTTAGAAATGTTATAATATTTTAAGCAGTAAGCAGTAAGCAGTAAGCAGTAAGCAGTAAGCAGTAAGCAGTAAGAAAAAACATGCGCTTATTTCGTTTTTTTAACAAAGATACTCTTTCCAAAAGCCAGAACTCTTTTTATGCAGTTGCTATAATGCTTTTTCTTTGGGCAATTTTTGACGGCATTATGAGTTACTTAGCTCCTTTGGTAATTACTCAAGGCGGCATGTCGAAAACCGTCATGGGGGTAATAGTTGGCAGTTCGTCGATATTTGGAGCAATTTTTGATTTCTTGATGTGTAAAATTTTCAAAGACACCAATTACCGGAGGGTTTTTTTATTAATGTTCTTGTTCTCATTGACTTTCCCTCTGTTTTTATCCCAGGCTAAAACCCCTTTTATCTTTCTGATTGCGATGGCTACCTGGGGCATCTATTATGATTTGAAAAATATTGGCCAATTTGATTTTGTGGCCAGAACCTCCAAGGAGGAGGATCATTCCTCAAGATTTGGCATCACTCAGGTTTTTCAATCCCTTGGCTATTTTGTTGCACCGTTAATTGCAGGGCTTTTGATAATCGATACATTGACTTTCCAGCCATTTGCTTTTGCTCTTATATTTTTAGGACTCTCGTTTATTGTTTTTTTAATTATCAATATTTTTAAAATAGAAGAAGGAAAACAATTTGTTGAAGCATCCCACAAAATCCGCAGATTTAATTTTCTCTCTGAGTTTTCATTGTGGGGTAAGATTGGCAATTTTATATTTCCGGTTTTGATACTGACTATGTTTTTAAATATCATTGATGCTTTTTTCTGGACAATTGGTCCGCTTTTTTCGGAAACCGTTGAGAGTGAGAAATTTGGAGGGTTTTTTATTTCGGCGTATGTTTTGCCTGCTCTACTGGCTGGCTGGTTTGTGGGGAGTATTACGAAGCGTTTTGGTAAGAAAAGAACATCATTCCTCGCACTTATCTTGGGCTCTTTATTGTTTGGTTCTATTTCCTTTTTGCCAAGCCAATTGTTGATTATCCCAGTTATTTTCCTTGGCTCATGTTTTATTGCTATCGCCTGGCCTTCAATTAGCGGGGCTTATGCTGATTATATTGGCGAATCACCAATTTACGAGAAGGAAATAAGTGGTCTCGAAGATTTTTTTGCCAATGTCGGTTTTATTATTGACCCGGTGTTGGCTGGGCTACTTGCTGATAAGCTTGGAAATTTAAGCAGCTTCTCAGTCCTTGGTGTTCTCGGTATTATCCTAGGTTTTGTTTTACTAAAAATGACACCCAAAAAAATTAATATTAGAGTCTGAGGGAAAAATGAAAAACGTCAGTCTTAAATTTGTCGACATTATGATCGGGGTGATTCTGGGTCTTGGCTTTCAGTGGTGGCCAGAATTGCATTTATCGTGGCAATACTTGGCGTTTGTTTTTGTCTATATCGATATCGTTGATTATTGGATTGATTATGGTCCATCGCTTCATAAATTTCCGCCAAAAAGGGAGATCGATGTCATTATCGACATGGCGATTATGTTTGGACTCTTTCTGTATATTTACTCAACCCAACATGTCTTTATCGGCTTTTTAGGCGCGTTTGTCGTCTTTAAGATGCTAGATATAATTTGGTTATTGCGGGCAAAAGTCAATCATAGCCCCGATGGCACAGAGGGGAAATTTGTGTCCACTTGGCTTCTATTTGATATGATCGAAATAATTTTGGCTATTATTTTGGCCATAGTTGCGTCTTTTGTTGCTTTGCCAATTCTATTATTGATTGTCTTTATAGCGGCAAGAGTAGTAATTAGAATTCTAGCTAGTACTCAATATAAACGATTTTATCTTGCCTAAATGAAACAATTAATGACAATCGGTTTAATCAGAGAAGGGGATAAAATCCTTTTGGGTTTGAAAAAGCGCGGTTTTGGGCAAGGACGATGGAATGGTTTTGGCGGGAAAGTTGAACAAGGCGAGAATATAACAGACGCCCTCGAAAGGGAAGTTTTAGAAGAGTCGAGCCTTACAGTAAAAAAGGCTAGGGAGATGGGCGTAATAAATTTTTACTTTGAAGACAAAAACCTACAACCAGAAGTTCATATTTTTCTTATCACTGATTGGGAGGGCGAGCCAAAAGAGACGGAGGAGATGTGCCCAGAATGGTTCGATATCAAAGCAATCCCTTATAAACGGATGTGGCCGGCTGATAAAAAGTGGCTGGAATTTTTTCTAGCCGGTCATAAATTTGAGGGTAATATTTTTTTCAAGGATGATCAGACCGTTCTGAGAGTTGAGATCAAATCAAAAAATGAACCAGCTTAAAGCAAAAATAAAACTGGAATTCAAAGATACACCGAAAAAAATTATGACTTTGGGCTGGATAATAAAAGATGGCAAAATTCTTTTGGGAAGAAAAAAACGCGGTTTTGCCACCGGTATTTGGAATGGGCTGGGCGGTAAGGTTGAGTCAGGCGAATCAATCGAGAATTCTTTAAAACGAGAATTTAAGGAAGAATCTAACATTGATGTGCTCGAGGTAAGCAAGAGGGCCGTACTTACTTTTTATTACAGAGAGCCTAAATCAATAATGGAAAGCCATCTTTTTTTGATTACAAAATATGCAGGCGAGCTATCCGAAACAGAGGAAATCAAACCGAAATGGTTCAAATTTGCGAATATTCCATACGCCAAAATGTGGCCGGATGATACCATTTGGATGCCTTATTTTTTATCAAATAAAACTTTCTCAGGTAGTTTTTTATTTTCAAATTATAAAGAAATTCTTGATTATAAGATTTATAATAAATTTGTTCAATTTCTTTGAATTTTTAAAAGATTTATAAAGTCTTGCAGTTTTAGCTTCTCGGGAAGCAAACATTAATTTCTCTAAATGACCAGATCGTATTTTTAGCGTTTATCCATATTAATAAAAACTATTGATGGGTATTTTTTATATATGAAAAAAATATTAACCAATTTAGTTTTGTTTGCCGTTTTTGTTTTTTCCATAGGCGGAGTTGTGCCGTCTGGTGTCAAAGCCGAGGAACCGAATTTAATAATTAATCCCTCGGTCGAGATAGCAGATTCGTCAATTAAGCCATATGGATGGAATTCAGAAAAGTGGGGGGAGAGTAATGCCACTTTTCAATATAAGACTGATGGTCAAAATGGCTCAAGAAGTGTGTATGTAAGTGTATCAGGCTATGTTAGGGGAGACGCAAAGTGGTATTTTGACCACGCTATTGTTGAACCAAATACAAAGTATGCTTATTCTGACTGGTATAAAAGTTCTGTAACTACCGAAATTGATGCTGAATTTGTCCATTTGAACGACACAGTAACATACAAATGGCTTGGAGAAGTGCCTGCCAGTTCTATCTGGAAAAATAATTCGTTTACATTTACAACACCTAATGATATAAAATCTGTCTCGATATTTCATTCATTAAGTAGCAATGGCACTCTTCAGACAGATAATTTCTCTCTTCGAAAAGTCGGAGGATCGACCATAACTGATGGCGTGCCGAATGCTTCTTTGGAGCAGAGCTCAGGAGATCAGCCGACCGATTGGGAAACTGACACTTGGCTTTCTAACAATGCAACATTTTCCTATTTGTCGGAAGGTCATACGGGATTGCACAGCATCAAAGTGCAAATTACCAGTTATTCAAGTGGAGACTCGAAGTGGTATTATACTCCGCAACCTGTTAAACCAAATACATATTACAAATTCAGTGATTGGTATAAATCAAATATCGATTCTGGGATTGTTGCTGCCATAGAAAAAACAGATGGCTCGACAGACTATATCGATATCGGTAGGGCACCGCTTTCTTCAAGCTGGAATAATTTTACAGCTTTTCTAACAACGCCAAATTTAGCTAAAACTATAACAATATTTCATACAATTGCCGGTATTGGATATTTAACGACTGATGATTTTTCGTTAAAAGAAGAAAACCCCGGAAATCAGAGTTTTAATCGGGGGTTAATATCGTTAACTTATGATGATGGTTGGAAATCAATTTATTCAGGAGCATTTCCTATAACTCAGAGATACAATTATCCTGGTACGTTGTATTTGGTCACGGATTATTTAAATACATCTAATCACATGACGACTAGCGATATTAGAGCAATGCAAAATGCTGGTTTCGAAGTTGGTTCGCATACCGTAAGTCATCCGCACCTTCCTCTTCTGACTGCAAACCAGGTTAATGCCCAACTTTATGATTCGAAAACAATCCTTCAATCCCAATTCGGTCCAGTGACAGCATTTGCCTCACCATTTGGAGAATATAACAGTACAATTTTAAGCCAAATAAGCCAGTTTTATACTTCGCATAGGTCGACTGATTCCGGCATGAATACTAAAAATGATTTTAACCCAATGGTTATCAAGGCCGAAACTGTCAGATCTGATACGACCACAGCGCAAATAAACCAGTGGATTAGCCAAGCTAAGACAGATAAGGTATGGTTGGTTTTAACTTTCCATCAGATCGACAGCTCCGGTACGCTTTATGCAACTTCTCCGACAAAATTTGATTCAATATTGGCGTCTATAAAGAATCAAGGAGTTCCGGTTGTAACTATTGACCAGGCGTTAAATGAGCTAATACCGCAATTATAAATTACTGACTGAGTAATCTCTGCACTCAAAATCAAGAAAGTCGGTTCTGATTCCGGCAAATCCTGAACTCAGTATCGGGTTGTCTAAATCTTTTGCTTGAAGGATTAATTCCCATTTGTTTAGATTGTTATCGTATTTGTATAGCTTTAAATCAACACTGTTTTCTAATGTTTCAGTTGTGCTTTTAATTCCAATCCACTGTTTTTCGGACAATAAGTTTGGGCTGCTAACTGTATTATACTCACCATCTACCAATTGCTCTTCTGCTAGAGTAATATACTCACCTTTAATTTTTTTCTTAATTATTGCCTTCCCGTCGACACGCAGTCCAGTATAATACAGATTGTCACTGTCAATATAATGTGAAAAGAATAAAATCCCATTCGATGAATTTCTGTTGGGACTGCTGCTTAAGTTTATTTTATTAATTTTAAAAAAAGCGGATTGCTCAAAATTTATTTTTTTGGATCGATAGATCAGGCGGAATATGTTTTGAGGGTGTTCGCCATTATCAGTATCAGATGGATTTGTTTCTTTGTAAATTCGGTGCCACTTTGAAGATTGCAATTCGCCCTGAACAGACTTAATATTTTTTTCTCTTTGCAAATAAACATAAGCTCCGGAATCTAGCCAGTAACTAGCACTTTTTGACTCTGAGGCGTTTCCTGCTTCCTCGAGCCGTCTATATGAAAAAAACATAATTAATAAAACAAGAATAACTACAACAAAAATTAATATTATAACTGAATTATTTAATTTCCTTAGACGAGACATTCTTTATTTCGATTTCACTATTGCCAGCTGTTGCATCCCAAGTTTTAAAACCAATGCTGCCTTCCTTTAGTGAGGGGTCAATGCCGCTATTGGTTGCTACTGGAATATTATTAACCAAACACACTGCTTCATTATTATTAACTTTCATGCTAACATTAATATCTTTGCCTGGTTGCAGAAACTGGCCTTTTGCTTCGGTTAAAACTTCTGTTTCATTATTAGTTCTTTGTTCAACCCTAACCCTTTCATTAGAATAATTGCATGATAGATAACTAGAATCGTCTTTGTACCTGGCCAATAGGAAAAAATTGCTGCCCTTAACCCAGTTTAAATTTGCCGAAATAGTGTAATTTTTCCACCAAGCGGCTCCATCAAGAAAAGCCGTACTTCCGGTGTTATCAACATTTGATCCCAAAATCATCATAGTGTTTTCGACATTAAATCGCGCTCTGGTCATAATCCATTCTCCCGTTTTTGAATAATCATTACTATACGGAAAATTCTTTGCTTCGCTCGCTTTGATAGTTTGGATCAGTTTGTCTTTGTTCCAGTCGGGCAAAATGTTTATTCGCTTGATCATAAAGCTATCTCTTATAGGATAATTAAAAGTTCCGCCGTTGGCTGGATTGGCCTGGTAAAACCCTAAAGAAAAGGTGTTTTGGGCAGTTTGCAGAATTATATCTTGTGCTTTTTTGTTATTTTTTGATTCTTGGCCATAATCATTAAAGGGAAAAGCGAATCCCACAATTGACCTACCGGTTATTTTTTGCAGATAATATTTAGAATAAATTAAATCATTAGCGACTCTTGCTTCATATTCGGCGATGTTTTCAAGCCTTTGTTTATCTGGTAGCCATAAATAATTACTAAGCGCATGATCTGTTTCACCGGATCCATTGATGGTTTGGTTGTCGTGGCTATTATAACTATGAGAACCAACTTCCCATCTACCGGTCGATATTAATCTTTTTAGTTCATTGCCGGAGAGATGGGCAACATTATTGTCGGCAATCGGTTTGCCAATAGAGAAAATGACCGCCCTGTAGCCCAAAGTCTTCAAGACGGGATCGACAGGATAAAAACTATCTCTGCGACCATCGTCAAAGGTTATCAGAAAGGATTTGTCGGGAATTTGCTTTTCCCCTTTTATAAATTCATTGAAATCACTTAAAGAAACTGTTTGATAGCCCATTTCTTTCATTGCTTTCATCTGCTCGATAAAATTAGAAAGCGTAACATTCGATCCGTCAGGCTTATCGATTATTCCGTGATAAAGCAGCACTGGAACGGAGATGGCATTCTGTTGTAGGTTTTCAGGAGTTTTGTCATAGGTTTTTAAATTCTTCAGTTCGAAAGCATATGCTTGTAAATGATAAGGTCTGAAATTCTCAACATCTCCGAGTCTGGAATTAAAGATAAAAACCAAATAGAAAAGAAGTCCGATCATACATAGTAGCGCCAGGAGTCTTTTGAAGTAGTTTTTTCTTGTAATAAATTTAAGCATTTAGCGTGTTCCCCAACGTGAATCTCTAATTGTTAAAAAAGCATAGGGAAGTTGCCAGATCAACACGAGAGTATAAAAGAGGGTAAAAATAGCTCCGTAAAACCATTTATTATCCCTAGTGTAAGCGTTGTAATAGATGCCGTACATCACAGAAACGATTAATAGCCCAAAAAGATAATAGACCGGCAATTGTCCGTGAGTAGAATATGGGTACCAAACCAAAGCTCTAGCAACTATGATAGGCGCGAGGATTGGAAGGATAAACCCCAAATAAAATGAGATGCTGGCGATAGGATTCTTTCTCCACATAAAAGAAGAGGCGATGATTGTTTCTCTGGTCCACGATTTTTTCCAACGTAATTGTTGGGTCATAAATTTTTTAAAATTATTCGGAACAACAGTATAGGCGATAGCGGAGGGGGCAAAAATTGTATCATAACCATCTTTGAGTAGATAATTTGTTAAACTGCGATCATCGCCATAGGTACATTTAACCCCTAGAAACTTTTGGTTTAACCATTTGTCGAGAATTTTTGTTAAATATTCTCGTCGGTAAGCCGAACAGCAACCAGAACAACATGTAACGTTGCCAAAAAGCGATTCAGCGGCTTTGAAAGCTTTAAATGATACAAAATATCGAACTGCCTGCATTTTGGTTAATATATTTTCGTTAACGTTTGCAACATAAGCATGGCCAGCGACAGCGCCAACTTTTTTATTAATAAAATATTTTACGAGTTCTTTTATGGTGTCGGCTTCGACAAAGCTATCGGAATCAATAAAAATAATAATTTCTTTTCTGGATCGGCGGATGCACTCTGCCATACCATGACGTTTCCCTTTGTTTGTTTTCCAATTAATAATCTTAACTTTAACCCCGATTTTAGCCGCGATGTCCTTAGCATTTTTCATTTCCCGAAGAGTATTATCTGTTGATCCATCGTTGATTGCAATGATATCCATTTTTTCTTTAGGGTAATGGCTCGAGGCGATTTTTAAGATAGTTTCTTTAATATTTTCACCTTCATTTTTCGCAGGCACACCAATGGTGACGGTTGGCTTATACAATTTATCCTGTAGTTTTTCGTTAATATGCATGAAAGCCAAGGCAAATCTGCTCAATAGATAAAAAGAAACAGCGGTACTGTAACCTGCAAAAAATAGACTGCTTGGAAATTGCCGGAGTGTAATTGTTTTTATGATTAACACAAGATAGACGAAAAAGAGAAACACAACCCAGGTGTTTATGTTATGGCTTTTATAGAATTTGAACAATGAACCGAAAGATTTCATTGTTACCTTCCAATTCCTGTATAGAGCACCCCGCTTTTAGCAAAGTCCTCTTTCTTTAAACTATTTCGGCCATCAACAAAAACTCGAACATTATTTTTTGCTAAAAACTCAGAAGACAATTTTTTCAAAAATTGATTGTGTGCGGTCGCCAAGATAACGGCTTTGGCGTTTTTAACTGTGCTCTCAAGGTCTTTCCCAGTGGATTTAGTAGAGACATAAGGATCAAAAACGATAACTTTGGCGCCATATTCTTCTAGATGTTTAATAATCTTAAACGATGGGCTTTCTCTTGTATCGCTGATATCGGGTTTGTATGCCAATCCTAAGACCGCTATTTTGGATCCAAACATTGGAATTTTTAGTTTATTCAAACTTTCTACTACTCTCTCGACTGTAAATTTCGGCATCGAATTGTTTATTCTTCTGGCCCATGCCAAGAAATCATGATTAAAACCATTTGTTTTGGCGTATTCAATCAGATAGTAAGGATCGACAGGAATACAGTGCCCGCCGACTCCGCAACCAGGATAATGAGGCATAAAAGAGAATGGCTTTGTTGCTGCTCCGTCGATCACATTTTTAACATCAATACCCAATTTCCAGAACGATTGGGCCAATTCATTTACAAAAGCGATATTCACATCACGGAATGAATTTTCCACAATCTTTACTGCTTCAGCCTCTTTGATTGATCCCATCTTCTTGATCTTTCCGGTCAGTACACTTTTATAAAAATTATAAGCAAGCTTCAGACTTTTTTCTTCTAGTCCTCCGATCACTCTAGGAATATTTTCTACATTCCATGTTTTGTCGCCAGGGTTTATTCTTTCTGGACAGTGCGCAAGAAAAAAATCTCGACCTCCTGTTAGCCCAGATTTTTTTTCCAGAATCGGAAGTATGAAGTTTTCACATATTCCTGGGTTAACTGTTGATTCTAAAATTACGAGCTGGTTTTTTTGAAGATTTGAAGCAATATTTTCTGAAGCTGATTGAACCGGCCCAAGTTCCGGCATGTGATTAGCTGAAACCGGGGTTGGGACACAGATAGCGATTACAGAAACATCCTTTAATTTTTCAAAATTAGTAGTTACTTCTAAATTTATGTTCTGTAATTCTGTCTCAATTTCTTTGTCTAAAAAAGGTGAGTGGTGCTTTTTGATGAGATCGATTTTATTTTTGTCTTTATCAATGCCTAAAACTTTGTAACCTTTTTTCTGGGCCAGTATGGCAAGTGGCAACCCAACATAGCCCAAGCCAACCACAGCAATTTTATTTTTTTCCAACATATGACTTTCTTGATCTTAATTAATCGGTAGCTTTATATTAAATCTGAAGGAAAATATTAAATATGGTTATTATGTCTGTTTGTTTTTTCTTATTTGATAAAAAATTACAAAAATAAAGCCGCGGGTTACCACGGCTTTATTTATTGAAGGGTGAAAGGGGAAGCTAGGGATTTATCTCTCTCACACTCATTTTTTTGTAAACTAATCCATCGGTGCCAACATTATCGCTTCGCCAATAAACGGTAACATTTGGTTTCCCGGACTCAGACCCTGGTCTATTATTGTCTTTGGTTAAGCGAAGCGCCGGATTAATTCCAGCGGCGCAGGCTGTACCGCCAACACCAATATTGTTTCCTGTGTCAACCATTTCATTAACTTTTTTCCAATCCCCACCATTCTTACCGTCAGTTAGATCCATCCATAACTCTAACTTTACATTACCGTCTGGCTGGTCATACACTACGTATTTGTAACCAACCCAGGTATTATAAGGAAGACCGCCCGGCCAAACAGTCTTGTTTGCTACAGCCGTTGAATTAGGATGGCTGGTTTCTTTTTCAAAATCAATGTGGCCATCATAGCGCATTCTTGCGCCAATTCCTCTTGTGTCGCAAAGATTCTCTGTTTCAGATCCGGTCGTGCCATGGTTGCTTCTGGCGATCCCGACTATTCCGCCCCAAGGAGTACCATCATCTGAAACTCTTTTGGCGTATACGGTCATCTCGACATTGCCCCAACTTTTCTGTAGGGCTGGATCATGGACGTACATTCTGGGAATTTCACCGCTGATTTTTAGCTGGCCATTGCCATCAACACTGTAACTGGCATCGCCGTGATCGGCATCAAACCAACTGTCTTTAGGATCAACTCCTGTAAATTTTCTGGCGATTCCATTGTCCCAAGTTGAAAACCAAGACTGTCCATTTGATTGATAGATTTCTCTAACACCGAACTTGTCATTAGAGTTCTGGATAGGTGTTGGTTCTGGGGTAGGTGCCGGCACAGGAGTAGGCGACGGTGTTGGTGCAGGTTCAGGAGTTGGGGTTGGTGTCGGTTCTGGAGATGGGGCAGGCGCTGGCGAAGGAGTAGGGGCAGGCGCTGGTGCAGGTTCAGGAGTTGGGGTTGGTGTCGGAGCGGGAGATGGGGTAGGTTCTGAGCTTGGGGTTTGGCCAATTTTATCTTTCCACTCATCAAGATGTTTTTTCCAGACATAACGAGCGTAGATTTTAGCTGATTGTCTGAAATGGGAGTGACGAATGAAGCCATCTGAAGCGTGGGCAGAAGTTGCTGATGTTATTGCAATAAGCAAGGTTGCAAAAAACAAGACAAGAGCTTTTCTCCCTTTGTTAAAATTTTGATTCATTTAATCCTTTGTTAGAACTTTTAAAAATTAAGAAAAAGACCTTTTTGTTTTTTAGCAGATCGACCATGATTATTCTGCAGTTTAATATGTTAAGGGGCAAGCACTTTTATTGCAAGCAATAAAGTGGTCTGTGACAGCTGGGTAACTAGATATATTTCCGCCTTGAATTATAAGAAATATATAAAAGTTCGGCCCTATTGCACGATCGTGAAATAGGGCCGAACTCTCTTCTTTAATTATCTTTGTATTATTTAAATATTTTCAATTCAGTGTCGATTATAAAGCAATCGCCCGGATCCATGAGGTGGATCCGGGCGTAGCGGTTCTCGTGTAGACCTTGAGGGACTACGGGGTATACGAGCGATTGCCTGGGAGGCAATTCGCCCATCAGGGGTTGTAGGCCAGGCAGGCTGCCATGCGATGGGCGTAGACCGGCTGGCCGGTTTCGAGTTTCTGCCGCTTGGCCAGTTGGTCTGAGGCCGCCCAATCCAACTTGCCTTCGAGGGTGGCGGTGTAGGTGTCGATGGGATGGCCATCGGGCTTGTCCACGAAGATGTTCCCGATGGGGATCTTGGCGTGTCGCAGATCCGTGATGATGGCACAGAGAAGGGAGAAGCCGGTCCCGCCCCAGGCCGAGGGCATGGCACAGAGGAACTGGTACCGTTCCGGGATCGTGGTGGGATTCCGCTCGAAATACTGTCCTTCGATGCCGGGGCCAATGAAGACGATCGTCTCGTTTGGTTTGGCAGGCCATTCCTGCAGGAAGCTGGCGATAATGTTCGGCTCTTCCATGGCCATTTCCGGCCAGCCGCAGTGGACAAATCCTGCCGCCCGCATTTTCGCGTCAAGCACGGCCAGCACCGGGCAGTCGGCAACGAAGGTGTCGGCGAGCCACGGTTTTGAAAAGTCGAAGATCATGAGGGCATCGCCGATAAAGGTTTGATGCCCGTTGATCTGGTGGATGGGGCAGACCACGTTGTGGCCCACGCCATCCTTGTCACGGTCATGGGGAGCCAGCGCCATCGATTGCACGTTGTAGGTATTGCCATATTCGGCAATAACCACTTCGCGGGCTTGATCAGCGCTGATCTCATTGTTCCCGACCTGGCCGATCCGGAAACGCTCACTATTGCGCCGATAAAATAATTTGAACGGCGCAGGAACTCCGGGAACGACGTAAGTTCGTTCGCTCATCAACCATTTCCTCCAGTATCTGGATAGTGGTCCTTGTCCGCACCAATGCGGAGCACTCTATTATTATAACACAAATCAATAAAATTATCAATCGTTTATTATCTAATTCATTGATAAACTTAAGGCAAAATGGTAAATTTGTAGCATAATTATTTGAATTTCAACAAAGGATCAAGATGGCACAAGAAAAAAATGATTTAATGGATAAAATAATTTCTCTCTGCAAACGACGGGGGTTTATCTATCCGGCGAGTGAGATTTACGGCGGTTTTGCCAATACTTTTGATTTCGGACCGTTGGGGGCGCAAATGAAGAAGAATATCAAAGACCTCTGGTGGAAAAAGTTTGTAATCCAAAGAGACGATATTGTCGGCCTGGATTCTGCTATTATTCAAAATCCCAAGGTGTGGGAAGCGAGTGGGCACATATCATCCTTTGTTGACCAACTGGTTGAGTGTCTTAGTTGTCATGCCAGGTACAGAGCTGATCATATGGAAGAGGGTAAATTTATTGGTGATAAAGCCACGGAGAAAAACCAATGCCCGGCTTGCGGGAGCAAGGAGTTGACGGAACCAAAAGATTTCAATGCCATGTTTAAGACATTTGTCGGAGTAACCCAGGATTCCAGTGCGGTAGCTTATCTAAGACCAGAGACTGCTCAGGGCATTTTTCTTGATTTTAAAAGTGTGGCCCAGTCGACCAGAGTCAAGATTCCTTTTGGTATCGCCCAAATTGGCAAGGCTTTTCGAAATGAAATAACTCCTGGCAATTTTATTTTCAGAACTAGAGAATTTGAGCAAGGGGAAATTGAATTTTTCGTAAAAGCCGGGGAGGACGAAAAAACTTTTGAGGAGTGGTTTAAAGTCTGGAAACAATTTTTTCTTGATCTTGGAATTAACAATGACAAGCTTCGAGATTATGAGCATCCCAAGGAGTCGTTGGCTTTCTACTCTAAAAAAACTGTTGATGTTGAGTATAATTTCCCCTTTGGTTGGTCGGAATTGGCTGGCGTTGCCAATAGAACAGATTACGACTTAAAACAACACAATAAATATTCTAGTCAGGATTTATCCTATTTCGACGAGTCGACAGGCGAGAAATATTATCCTTATGTGATTGAGCCGACTATGGGTATTGATCGTACATTATTTGTTTGCCTTGTTGATGGTTATGACGAGTCCGATGGGACCGATGGTCGGGAAGTTGGAGAAGTCACGCTCAGATTAGACCCCAAGATTGCACCGGTTAAAGCCGGTGTTTTTCCGTTGATCAAGAAAGAGGGTTTGCCGGAAATTGCTAAAGAAATAGCCAATCAATTAAAGAGTATTGGTATTGTTGCTTTCTATGATGAATCTGGCTCAGTGGGTCGTCGTTATCGCCGACAGGATGAAATCGGCACACCCTGGTGTATTACAGTTGATTTCGACTCCCTTAAGGATAAAACCGCAACAATTCGTGACAGGGATTCCATGAAACAGGAAAGAGTGGCAATCGAGGCAATTCCTGATTTGATTGTTTCTAGGTTAAAATAGCCCTAAATATTTGTAAATTATAAAGTCTGGTCCTTGCAAAGCAGGGGCCAGATTTTTTATCCACAAAAGCATCTTTTAGAGGTGTTGACGAAGGGTAAATATCTACTTAAAATAAGAATGTAGTGTTAAAAAGTGGGAAGAAGTGGGACAAAAAAGGTCCCGAGTGTGGCTTTAAGCGCGGGAAGTACATTAAATGTTTATAGGCGAATTCAATCACTCTATCGATGAAAAAAGCAGGGTTTCGGTGCCTGCTAAGTTTCGGGAAGAATTGGCCAAAGGGTTAGTTTTAACAAGGGGCTTAGACGGCTGCTTATGGGTTTACCCCATCGAAAAGTGGGCAGGGATTGTGGAAAGCGTCGCAAAATTACCGGTTACCCAAAAAAATGCCAGATCGTTTTCCCGGTTCATCTTATCGGGAGCAATGGATATTAAATTGGATCGAGCCGGTCGAGTCCTTATCCCAAAATATCTTGCCGAATATGCCGGTCTTAAAAATAAGGTGGTAGTGATTGGTATGAACGACCGTTTGGAGCTCTGGTCGGAACAAAGCTGGAATGATTTTCGGACAACTATGGAGGAAAATTCCGACGAAGTTGCCGAAACTTTAGCAGAAGTTGGAATGTAGCTGTACTTTAACATTAATTTAATAAACTGTTTTTTGGCCAAAAGCCAGCACATGAACTCGTTTGCTTGTTGCCATTTGGTAACGGAGGAGGGCAAAGGAGGGGCAAAGGTATTCTTATTATTAAGAATCAAAAACAAAAAGTTTTTTTCGCAGAATTTAAGTAATGAAGGACTCATTACTCAAACAAAAAGTGCTGGCTTTTGGCCATGAAGACTGATTAAAATTTTGGAGGAATGTGGGTAGAATTTTTACGCTGACAAACAGCAATACAAATGAGCTTGGTCGTCAGAAGAAAACCATTGGACGAGAAATTGTAATAGGGCCGACGGCAATTAAATTTATAACCGTAATCATTTTTGCAATTTTAGCATTAGTTTACTTGAACCAATCTACAGCTGGTGCAAATCGCTCGGTTAAGATCAGAAATCTTGAGGAAAGAAAAGGTGATTTAATGCTCGAGAAAGAGAGACTGGAAGTTGAGCAGACCCGCCTACGGTCACTCGGGCAAATTGACCAGGCCTTTACACCAGAGAAGAGCGAGGAAGAGAAAAAACTTGAGCCGGTTTCTTCTGTTATCCATCTAAATACGAACGAATACGCCCTTGCCAATAATAGATAGATTGGAATAAGATTTAGGGTATGCAAGGAGCGAATTTAAACAATATTAAAATACGCCTAAAGTTTTTAGGCCTTTTTGTTATCGCCCTTGGTTTACTTGTCTCTTGGCGCATGTTTGATTTAATGGTTCTTAAGAATCAGCATTATTTAGCTCTAGCTAAAAGCCAACAGCAGTTTGAAAAAACAGAGATAGCCCAACGAGGGGAAATTTATTTTCATGATTCCACGGCCGACAGTAGTCAGGTTTATCCAATGGCGTTTGACGTTAAGTCCTTTGCTGTATGGGTTGTGCCCAATCATATTCAAGACAAAGAACAGGGAGCAGAAAAATTAGCCTTACTGTTGGGGATGGATCGTAAGGAAATTTTTGACAAAATCAATAACGACAAGCTGTATATTCCTCCGCTTAAAAGAGGTTTGAGTTTAGATGACGCCAAGAAAGTAGAAGATGGAAAGATTAATGGAGTCTTTGTTGTACCTGAGTATGACCGATACTATCCGGAAAGTACAATTGCCTCCCAGATCCTTGGCTTTGTAAATCGTGAGGGCAAGGGAAATTATGGCTTTGAGGGCCACTACAATAACGAGCTTTCTGGCTCTGAAGGCAAAATTCGCGGCGAGCAAGATACATTGGGTCGAGTCATTAATTTAATTGAAGAAGATCATCCAACAAACGGAAACAGTTATGTTTTGACTGTGAGCCGTCCAGTTCAATATTTTGTTGAAAAAAAGCTAAAGGAAGCGATCGATAAGTATCAAGCGGAATCAGGCACTGTGGTAATTATGGATGTCCAAACAGGCGGGATTGTAGCAATGGCCAGCTACCCAACATATGACCCCAATAATTATAGCGACTTTGCCAATAACCAGGCAATTTTTATTAACCCTAGTATCGCCAATTTGTACGAGCCGGGAAGTATTTTTAAACCCATTGTAATGTCTATGGGCTTGGATTTGGGCCTTGTTCAACCCGACACCAAGGGTGTTTTTGATAGCTTTGTCATGGTTGACGGATATAAGATAGAGACCGCTGAAAGAAAAGCTTTTGGCGAGGAAACGATGACTCAAGTTTTGGAGAATTCTGATAATGTCGCGATGGTATGGCTGTCGGAAAAAATCGGCAAGGAAAACCTTTACAAATATATCAAGGCGTATAATTTCTTTGACAAAACGGGTATTGACTTGGATACGGAGACAGCCGGTTACGCTCCGCCCCTTAAACTATGGAAAGATATCAATCGTTCAACCATTTCATTTGGACAGGGAATTTCCGTCAGCCCGATCGAGATTGTTGCCGCTTATGCTGCCATTGCTAATAATGGCAAATATATCTATCCCCGAATAGTTGATAAAATAATTACTCCCGATGGCACTGAAAAGGTTAAAAACAAAGAGGAGGGTCAGCAGATAGTTTCTCCCGAGACAGCCCAAAAAGTTCGCGAAATGCTGTATTCGGTTGTAGCCAATGGCCATTCCAAAAAAGCAGCTGTTCCAGGTTTTAAAATGGGCGCAAAGACTGGGACTGCTCAAATTCCAAAAGAGGGAGGCGGTTATGAAGAAGCAGAGAATGGTTTGGGTATCTATGTTCATTCAGTTGCCGGAATAGCACCAATCGATGCCCCGCGTTATGCAATGCTGGTTAAATTAACTAAGCCAAAAAGCGCTTTGTATGCAGAGTCAACAGCCGCTCCTTTGTTTGGAGAAATATCCTCTTTTCTGCTAAATTATTACTATAGGATGACTCCGTCACAGTAGCGATTATGAGGAAAAACATAACCAAGTTATTTTCTTTAATATTTGCAGGCTTTGCCAGGAAGATAATTGCTAAGCATAAGCCTTTTGTTGTTGGTGTTACCGGATCTGTCGGCAAAACCTCAACCAAAGAAGCTATTTATCAAATAATGGCTGACCATTTTGGAAAAGAAAATGTTCGCAAAAACCAAGGGAATCTAAATACAGAAATCGGTTTACCATTAGCAATTTTGGGCTATGGGGAAATTCCGAATAAATTTATTCTCTGCATTTGGCTTTTTTCAGCCTTTTTCAGAACACTTTCCAAACAGTACCCCAAATACCTCATTTTAGAATATGGCATCAATCAACCTGATGATATGGAATTTCTAATTTCGATCGTTAAACCCAAAGTCGTAGTGATAACATCTCTTTCTGGAGCACACATGGCAAATTTTAAAAGTCTTAGTGATTATCAAGAAGAGAAGACAAAAATCATAACTGACCAGATGAAAAAAATATTTCTAAACGGCGACGATAAAGATACTTTAGAATTAAAATTTGACAAGGATAAGACTTCTTTTGTGGGCATTAAAAACAAAGACGTTGATTTTTATGCTGCTGATCAGGATACTTCTTTGTCCGGGACGACTTATAATCTTTTCTCGTTGGGGCAGAAAATCTCGATTAAATCATCCCTGATAGGTGAGCATTTAATTTATCCTCAACTTTTCGGTTATGGGGTGGGACGGTATTTGGGTATTCAGGCGCTTGAAATTAAACGATCGCTTGAGAGGATAAAGCCGTTTAAGGGAAGAATGAATATAATAAATGGGAAGAAAGACACCACAATCATCGATGATACGTATAATTCCAATCCGATTTCCTGTAAGTCAGCCCTGTTAACTTTGGCGAAAATAAAATACAATAACAGAAAGGTTGCTATCTTGGGTGAAATGAATGAACTTGGCAATATTTCTGAGAGAGCGCATTTAGAAATAGCAAAATTTGCCAAGGAAAAAGCCGACCTAGCTATCTTTGTCGGGAAATATGCCAAATCCCAAGCGGAAGCTTTTGGAGATGGGTCGCTTTTTTTCGCTAGCAGGGGACAACTAGAAAAAAGTATTATGGGTATAATAAACGAAGGCGACCTTATACTCGTTAAAGCTTCTCAGGATTATAATTATTTCGAGGAGTTAACAAAAATATTAATGAAAAATGCCGAGGATGCCAAAGAGATACTTGTTAGGCAGACCGGCACCGCTTTAAAAGCTTGCGATAAAAAGGAGTGAGATGGAAGTATTTACAGTTTCGCCTTTCGATTTAGGAAAAATGTTCTGGTTTGCTTTTGCGTCTTTTGCGATTGCCGTAGTTTGGACGCCGCTTTTAACGAACTTTCTCTACAAAAACAAACTCGGCAAAAGGATTAGAGATAGCAAGGATGCCCCAATTTATGCCAAGTTGCATGCCAAAAAATCAGGGACTCCGACGATGGGCGGGTTACTGATCTGGATAACCACGGCTGTACTGACTTTGCTATTCAATCTTGAAAGATCGGCAACATGGTTACCACTTTTTTGCCTGGTGGCGACTGGTTTAGTCGGGGCTGCTGATGATCTCTTGAATATTAAAGGAATCGGCGAGAAAGGCGGAGGATTGAAGCTAAATCAAAAGCTTCCCCTATATGCGGCGATCGCCGCTATTGGCGCCTGGTGGTTTTATTCTAAGCTAGGATGGAATTCAATCCACATACCGGCGGCTGGAGATTTTGTAATTGGTTGGTGGTATATTCCGCTCTTTATTATAATGTTGGTTTGGATCGCTTTCGCTAGTAATGAGACAGATGGCCTAGATGGTTTAGCGGGCGGGATTTTTATACTTTCGTATGGCGCGTATGCGGTGATTGCTCTAACCCAAGGGAAAACCGAACTGGCGATATTTTGTACAACAGTAGTTGGAGCACTCATGGCTTTTCTTTGGTTTAATATTCCGCCTGCCAGGTTTTTTATGGGTGATACAGGTTCTATGGCACTGGGAATAACGCTCGGGGTTATTGCGTTTCTAACAAATTCCGTAGTTGTCTTGCCTCTAATAACGCTTGTTTTCACCATTGAAGGATTAAGCTTCATAATTCAGATGCTCTCTAAAAAATTCAGAAACAAAAAAATCTTTTTGTCCTCACCCCTGCATCATCATCTTGAGGCGATTGGTTGGCCAGAACAAAAAATAACAATGCGTTTTTGGGTAGTCGGTGCTGTCTCGGCCGTAATGGGTTTGGCTATTGCCATTGTTGGCGCAGGTACATTGCACTAAAACAAATGAAAGATTTATTATCAAAAAAAGTTGCAGTTTTGGGCTTGGGCATTGAAGGTATTGCCTTGGTTGATTTTTTGATAGGCAATGTAAAAAGTTTGACAGTATTGGATCAGTACTCTACTGATGAGTTGAAAAAGCGAAATGAAGGCAATAAAGATGTTGCTCGCATTTTAGATGATGATCAGATAGTTAAAAAACTAGGTAGTACATATCTTGAGAATCTTGAGGATTTTGATATAATTTTTCGCTCTCCTGGTGTTAATTTTAAATTAACAGAACTAAACGAAGCACAAAACCATGGGGTAGAAATTTCTACGCAAATAAAATTATTTTTTGAACTTTGTCCTTGTATGATAATCGGTGTTACTGGCACAAAGGGAAAGGGGACTACATCTTCGTTAATTACAGAAATATTAAAAAGTCATTTTGAAGCTCAAAGCTCAAAGCTCGAAGCTCAAGGTCTTAGTCCGGCAGTTTACCTAGCAGGAAATATCGGGTATCCAGCGATCTCCTTCCTTTCGGAACTTAGGAAAGAAGACGTTGTAGTTTTGGAACTATCAAGCTTTCAGTTGGCAGATTTGAACAAAAGCCCAGATATCGCTGTCGTTACCAATTTAACGATTGATCATCTTGATTATCACAAAGACCAAGAGGAATACCATAATGCAAAATTCAATATTTTAAAATATCAGACAAAGGATAGTTTTGCCATCTTAAACGCCGAATCGACTTTCGGGACTGAGAATCTTTCACAAATTAAATCGACAAAATTATATTTTTCGGGAACTGGGGCAAGATCCGATAGCAATGCGATTATTGAAGACAAGGACGGAGTCGGAGTAGTTGTACTGGACCCTCATAATCGAAGAATTGAAGTCTGTCGGCAAGGTCAGATCAAGTTACTTGGCCGGCATAATCTTGAAAATATAGCGGCGGCGGCTCTTGTCGCTGATGTTTTAAACATAGAAACTGAAATAGTTAAAAAAGCGGTCAAAAATTTTATGGGTTTACCCCATCGTCTTGAATTTGTTCGTGAATTAAATGGTGCCAAATTTATCAACGATTCGTTTGCAACAAACCCGGGCCCAACAATTGCAGCTATTAAATCGTTTTCTCAGGACAAAATTCTAATTCTCGGCGGTAGCACCAAGGGGGCAGATTTTACTGAATTAGCTGAAGTTATTTCTGCTTCCAATGTCAAAGCTGTTATCGTAATTGGCGACGAGTCAGAGAAGATACTTAAGGCAATAGAAAAAGCAAAGTACCAGGGCATGGTTTACGAGGCTGGTTATAGCCTAACTGATGCGGTTAGATTAACAAAGGTTGAGTCGAGTCCTGGCGATATAGTTCTTTTCTCTCCTGCTTGCGCGAGTTTTGATATGTTTAAAAATTATAAAGATCGCGGAGAAAAGTTTAGAAAAGAAGTTAATTTGCTGAAAGCTGATGAATAATAATTACAAAAGGCAACACTCAGATTACCTGCTTTCTTTGGTGGTTTTCGGTTTGATCGCCTTTGGTTTGATAATGATCTATTCGGTATCAAAATATTATTCTCTGCAAATCACTCACGATCAAACCGATAAATATTACTTAATCAGGCAATTATCTTGGGCTGGTGTAGGTTTAGTAGCTTGGCTAATAGTCCAAGCTATTGACTATCGATTCTGGCAAAAAAATACCAAAATATTTTTTTATGCTACTATAATCCTCCTCATATTGCCGATAATCTTTGGCAGCAACGGCCGCTGGGTTTATATTGGACCGTTTAATTTTCAGCCGGCTGAGCTGGCCAAGCTCACCCTCGTAATTTTTCTGGGTGGTTTTTTTGCACATAAAAGTGACGACCCCAAGGAGGCCGGTAAACTCCTTCCGTATTTTATTATTTTTGCTGTTGTTTTGTCGGTTTTGATGTTACTTCAAAAAGATCTAGGAACACTCAGTGTTATGATTGCGATTTCGGCAGTAATGTTTATGATCGCCGGCGCGCCCAAGCATCATCTACTTTTATCCGGAGGGGTAGGGGTCTTTTTGGTTTGGTTGGCTATTAAAGTTGAGCCATATAGAATGGAGCGTTTTCTTACTTTTTTAAACCCTGATAAAAATGTTCTTGGCGCCAGCTACCATATACGAAATGCCCTAATTGCGATTGGTTCAGGTGGACTCTGGGGATTAGGTTTTGGCCAAAGCAAACAAAAGTATCTTTACTTGCCTGAGGCTCATACCGACTCAATTTTTGCTATAATTAGTGAAGAGCTTGGGTTGGTAAGATCCTTGGTTATCGTTTTGGCGTTCATCTTTTTGGCGCTTCGAGGTTATCGAATTGCAATGCGGGCACCTGACACCTTTTCGAGATTGGTGGCTGCGGGCATTACAACTTGGCTTTTTTTCCAAATGTTTGTAAATATTGCCGCCATGCTTTCCTTGTTGCCTCTTACTGGAATACCGCTTCCATTAGTAAGTTATGGAGGTTCTTCGCTGCTTGTTTTGCTCGTGGCCATTGGAATTTTAATAAATATTTCAAAATCGCAAATCAATGAAAAACAATAGGATATTTTTAGCAGGTGGGGGGACTGGCGGTCATGCGGCGCCTATTTTCGCAATTTATAATAGACTCAAAAAAAACATTTCAGAGGATAGTATTACCGTAATCGGAGCGGGTACTCCCGAAGAAAAAAAGTTTTTCACCGGATTAAATTATCAGAAAATTTGGGCAGGCAAATTTAACCGATATTTTACTTTGAAGAACATAATCGAATTTTTTACTTTTTTGATTGGATTGACTCAAGCCAAAGTTCTTTTATTGCTTAAGCGTCCGACTGTCATTTTTTCCAAGGGTGGTTATGCCTCATTGCCCATAACTTTTATGGCCAGGTTTTTCAATATCCCTTATTACCTCCACGAGTCAGACATTGTGATGGGTAAAGTCAATTTCTCTTTGGCTAAAAACGCCAAAAAGGTCTTTACTACATTTCCGGTTGAATATTATTCCAAGCTCTCCAATATTACCCAGTCAGGCCCGGTTTTGCGGGAGGCTTTTTTAACAAAAGAAAGAGACAACATAAAACACTTTGGGTTTAAAAAAGAAAAACCTGTTCTGTTGATTACTGGGGGAAGCCAGGGCGCTTTAAATCTGACCAATTATTTCATCTCTTCCGGCAAAGAGCTACTTCAGAAATATAACGTGATTCATCAAGCCGGGAAGCATAGCATTAAAGAGGCTAAGATCTTTCTTTCAGAATTAAGCGATGAGGAAAAATCAAGCTACTATCTAACCGAATTTCTAGATATCGAGAAAGAAAACGATGTGATGCACCAGGCCTTAAATCTGGCTGATCTAGTGGTTTCACGAGCGAGTAGCACCGCGACCGAAGCTTCTGTGATGGCTAAGCCAATGATTTTAGTGCCCTGGAAATACTCAGCGCAAGATCACCAATTAAAAAACGCCCGATTTTTTGAGGGCAATAATGCCGCCATTATTGTTCAGGATGACGAAACTATAAAAAGACCATTAATCGATGAGGTCGAACGACTCTTCGAAAACAAAAATCTAATGGAGGAGATGGGAAAAAACGCAAAAGGATTATTTTCAGATAATGGAACCGAATTAATCTGCGATCAATTATTAGCAGAGATAGGGAAAAAATAAAATGAGATATCACCTTATTGGCAATCTAGGAATCTCAATGAGGGGTATTGAGAAATATCTTTTAAGTATGGGCAATAAAGTGAGTGGTTCGGATTTAAAAAATGGTGGGCATAAAGCTTCAAATATTACCAAAGACATTGATGTAGTTATTCGAACTTCTGCTGTCACACCTGGTTCTCCCGGATGGCCTGAAGTAGAGGAGGCACAAAGACTTGGCATCAAGGTTGTTAAAAGGTCGGAATTTCTTGGTGAAATAACTAATGGTAAGAAATTGATTGCTATCTCTGGAATGCATGGCAAGACAACAATCACCTCTTTGGTCGGGCTTCTTTTGATAAAAGCCGGCTACGATCCGACTGTTTTTGTCGGGGAGAGAATCAGTGAATTGAATGATGAGACGGTTCGTCTTGGAAAAAGCGATTGGTTCGTAATGGAAGCATGCGAGTACGACCGAAGTTTTTTAGATTTTTATCCTCAAATAATTATTCTGTCTAATATTGAAAAAGAGCATCTTGATACCTATCCGGGTGGAATATCTGAAATCAAAGATACTTTTTTGGAGTATCTCAATCATGTACCTGATGATGGGATAATTATTGCTTGCAAAGACGACAAGAATGTTCTTGAAGTTGTTGAAAAAAGAAAAACAAAAGCCAAAATAATATATTATGGCCTTTCATCGGAAAAATATAACCATTTGCCGTATCCTTTGTTATTACCTGGGCAGCACAATGTTTTGAATGCCCTCTCGGTGTTAGCTTTGGCCGAATATTTACAAATAGAGAAGGATATTATCAGGGACGTTCTCACCGGATTTAAGGGTGCTCATCGCCGTTTTGAAAAAAGGGGTATCTACAAAGGAGCCGATTTGATTGATGATTATGGCCATCATCCGACTGAAATAAAAACAACAATTGCAGCTTTATCAGAGCGCTATCCAAATAAGAAAAAATTTGTTGTTTTTTGGCCGCACCAGTATAAGCGAATTGTTCCGCTGATGGATGAATTCTCCAGATCTTTTGGTCAAGCCGACGAAGTAATCGTCAAGCCAATTTTTTTAGTTCCCGGGCGAGACGAGAAATTGCCTGTTTCCAGCAGTGATTTTGTTGATAAAATAAACAGATTGTCCAAAAAGGCACTCTATATGGAAAGCGATGAAGAAATAGTAGAATATCTTAGAAAAAATCTTGATGATGATTCCGTTCTGCTAACAATTGGCATTCCTCCAGTTTATGAGATTATTAATACTCTTTTGAAAAAATGAACGATGATATTGAATTAACGCTCAAGGATAAATTTAAAGACGGATTAGAATTCAATGTTCCACTCCGGGATTTTACGGGGCTTAAGGTGGGGGGAGTTGCTGACTATTTTTTTCGAGCGAATTCAATTGAAGAACTGGTTAAAGCCGTAAATGTATGTTTCGAGAACGACATTCCATATTTTATTTTAGGAGGCGGTTACAACATAGTTGTGTCCGATTCCGGTTTTCCTGGGTTAGTTATCAAAAATGAATGCTCTAACATTTTTTTTGGACTGGACTCTTCGGAAGTTATAGTTGATTCAGGGGTAACACTTGGGAAGCTGATTAATTTAGCGGCCGGGAAAGATTTGGGAGGTTTAGAATTTTTATATGGTGTTCCGGGGACAGTCGGCGGGGCAATCTATGGAAACGCTGGATCTTCGGGCTATGAAATCGGTGACTTTATTAAATCCATAACTATGCTCTTGCCTAAGCATGATAAGATTGCCATGGTCAGAAAACTGCCCGATTGGATGGAGTTTTCATACCGAACAACCAGATTAAAAAACGAATATAAGAATGAACGGTTCAAACCGGTTATTTTGACTGCTAGAATCCAATTGGCTAGAAGAAGAAAAGACGAAATTCTTCGTTTGTTGAAGGAAAATTTAATGACCAAGAAGAAAACTCAGCCAATTGAGGAAAAATCAGCTGGAAGTTTTTTTAAAAATCCTGATCAAAAAAACGATCTATTGGCCGGTTATCTGTTGGATAAAGCTGGTGTGAAAAAACTAAAAGTAAACGGGGCTGTTATCTCCAAGAAACACGCCAATTTTATTTTAAATCATAAAGACTGCAAAGCCGAGGACATCAGAAAGTTGGCTGACCTAGCGAAGGAGATGGTCCTTGATAAATATAATATTACACTTGAAGAGGAGATAGAATACATCGGAAGATGGTAGTAAATAAAAGAAAGTTTGATTATCGGGCGCCTAAAGTATTTGGGATGGGACCTGAAAAGAAAGAGCTAAATCTAAAGCCACTTTTTAAGGTAATCAGTTTAGTTACCTTTTTGCTATTGGTTTATATAGTCTTATTTTATTCACCGATATTTAAAGTAGAGGACATTATTGTCGAAGGCAATAAAAGTGTAAGTAAAGATCTTTTATTATCAATGATCCCGCCAGATAATCTACTGAAGCTAAATACTTCAAAGGTTGAAAAGAATATTCTCAGCGAATTGCCAGAAATTAAAAACATTAAAATTTACAAAGGCATTCCCAATGCCCTCAAGGTTTTAGTTATCGAAAGAGAGCCACAGGTAATCTGGGAGTCGGGAGGCAAAAAATACGTTGTATCAGAAAGTGGTGAGGTAACTCGGCCAATAGAAGATAATGAGGCACTGCCAAATTTACCATTAGTTATCGACAATAAAAATATGCCGATCAAAGCTGGACAAAAAATTGTTTCAAGTAGTTTTATTGTATTCATAAAAAATATTTTTGAAAGTTCCAAAAACATCACTGGACTTGATCCTGATAAATTTACGATTGATGAGACTACTTTTGATATTAATTTTTATCCTAAAAATAAACCCTATTTTATTAAGTTAAATTCTCTTAGATCCAGCAAAAAGCAGCTCGAGAATTTGGCTTTAGTTTTAAAGGAAAAAGAGCCTGAGATAAAAGAGTACATCGATATGAGAATTGATGGCTGGGGCTATTATAAATAATGGCTTAAAAAATGGAAAAAGTTTGGCAAATTGTCCCTAGAAAATTTGAGAATATCGTCGACCAACTGCTGTATAATCGGGGAATTATTAAAGGAGAAGACGATAATAGCAAGAAAGAGGCTTTTTTTAGTCCTGATTTTAAAAAAGACTTGCATGACCCATTCTTACTTAAGGGCTTAAAATCTGCAGTAGAGAGAATTGCGGACGCAAAAGAGAATAAAGAAAAAATCGGAATATTTGCCGACTATGACGCCGACGGCATCCCCGGAGCGGCCCTCTTGTATAGAGGACTAAACGCAGCCGGTATAAAGTGTGAAGTCTTCATACCGAATCGGGAAAAAGGTTATGGTTTGAGTAAGGAGGGCATTGATTTTCTTAAGGATAAAAAATGCAGTTTGATTATCACTGTTGATTTAGGTATTCGTAATTTCGAAGAAGCCAAGTATTGTAAAGAAATAGGGATTGATCTGATTATTACTGATCATCATCTTGTTGACGAGCAGGTTCCTCAAGCTGATATTGTAATTAATCCTAAACAAAAGAACGACCGCTATCCCTATAAAGATTTATCTGGTTGTGGGGTTGTTTTTAAACTTATACAGGGCTTATCAAGCCTATTTCCAAAAGAGATAGACGACAAATTTTTAAAATGGAATTTAGATTTAGTTTGTATATCAACGATTGCTGATGTTGTGCCTTTGAGTGGTGAGAACAGACTACTTGCTAAATATGGCCTAATTGTCATTCGAAAAAGTAGAAACTTAGGGTTAATCGAATTAATAAAAACAACATCAATTGAACAAGAATTGATCGAAGCATACGAAGTCGGCTTTCAAATCGCGCCTCGAATTAATGCTCCCGGAAGAATCGACCATGCAACCAAATCCTTTGAATTGCTTGTAACCAATGACAAGCAAGAAGCCGGGAACCTAGCTTTGTGGTTAAATGAGAAAAATGGTCTGCGACAGAAAGCAATGGAAGAAGTCGTTGAACAATCTTTAGAGATGATTGAGAAAAATGAACTTGAAAAGAATAGAATTTTAATTTTAAGCGGTGATTGGGCAAAAGGTGTAATTGGTCCGTCTGCCAGTAAATTGGTAGAGAAATTTCATCGCCCGGCGATTATTTTTTCTCAAGGAGACACTGTTTTCACTGGCAGTGCCAGGAGTATTGAGGGTGTAAACATTGTTGATTTGATTGCCAATGTTTCCGATATGGTTAGTAAATTTGGCGGCCATAAAGGAGCAGCAGGCCTGAGTGTACCTGCCAAAAAATTTACTAATTTTTGTAAGGCAATCATTGCCCAGGCGAACACCTTAATTAATGAAAAGTTGCTCAAAAAGGTTATTAAGATCGATGCAGTGCTTGATCCAAGTGAAATTAATTTATCTTTCTACGAGACATTACAGAAATTTGAACCTTTCGGAATGCAGAATAGCAGACCTTGTTTTGTTGTTGAAGGTGTAAAATTTGACGCCATTAAATTTGTCGGTAGGGATAAAAATCATTTGTCTGCTAAATTAATAAATCAAACCGAAGAAATAAAAACTATTTATTTTAATTTTCCTTATAAAAAAGAGATGGTCTCTGATGAAAATAAATATGACTTGGTTTTTACTCTTGGTATTGACGAATGGCAAGGGAGAAGAAAAGCGAGCCTAAATATTATCGATTTAAGGGCGCACAATGAAAAGTAATGCTAATAAAACAGTTTATGTTTGTTCTTCGTGTGGAAATGAATTTACCACCTGGTCAGGGAAGTGTTTGGCCTGTGGTGAATGGAATACGTTAAGTAAATTATCTGTTCCGGTACTTTCAACTCCCAAGACCAATCGAGAAGATATTCAAATTGAAAAACTTTCAGAAATCAGTATCCAGTCCAGCTCGCGACAAAGCTCTGGTATTTCGGAACTCGACCGAGTCCTTGGCGGCGGTATTATTCCGGGATCGTTAATTTTGATCGGCGGGGAGCCGGGGATTGGCAAATCAACATTACTTTTGCAGATTGCCGACAAAATTGACAACACGTTGTATATCTCGGGCGAAGAGTCTTTGAGCCAAATAAAGCAACGAGCCGATAGATTAAAGATCAATAATAAAAGCTTAATGCTTGCCTCAATGACCGATATTTCCAGTTTGGCGGAGGAAGTAGAGAAAGCAAGGCCTGGACTTATAATTATTGATTCAATTCAGACGGTCCAATTATCCATGTTGCCATCTTCGTCTGGTAGTTTGCCGCAGATAAAAGAATGCGGACTTTTTTTGCAAAGAATCGCCAAAGCAAAAAACATTCCAATAATAATTGTCGGACATGTGACAAAGACTGGCGATCTTGCCGGGCCAAAGGTGCTTGAGCATTTAGTCGATACGGTTTTGTATTTTGAAGGGGATCGCTTTTTAGAAAATCGAATTCTTCGAACAATTAAAAATCGTTTTGGTTCTACCAATGAAGTGGGGATATTTACTCTAAATGAAAACGGTATGATACCAGTCGATAACCCATCAAAATTACTTCTAACCGGAATGGTTGTTAATCCGGGAAATGTAGTGACTATAATAATGGAGGGCAAAAGGCCGCTTCTAATCGAAATACAAGCGCTAACTGTAAAAACAAGTTTCGGCTATCCCAAAAGAACCAGTTCCGGGTTTGATTTGAATAGGCTTAATCTTTTGGCCGGTGTGATAACCAAACAAACCGGGCTGGATCTGTCCGCTTTTGATATTTATTTAAATGTTGCCGGTGGATTGAGAGTTTCCGAGCCAGCTGCTGATTTAGCAGTTTGCGGCGCGATTATTTCTTCTCTAAAAAATAAATCATTTCTCGGTAAAACCTGTTTGATTGGCGAGGTTGGGCTTTCAGGAGAGGTTAGAACGGTTGGAAGAACCAAGGAGAGGGAAAAAGAAGCGGAGAGGTTAGGGTACCAAGTCCTTTCATCGATAAAACAAATCAGAGATCTAAACAGAGAACTGACTAGCCTTTAAAATTTACAGTGAAGGTTTTTTCTTCGCTGATTTGGAGATTATTGTTTTCGTCCTCTGAATAAACCTTGTAGTGGTAAGTTGATCCAGATGTTAAGTTTTTTAGAATTACTAAATGGGATTTGATTAATTGATCATCAGATTCGGTTTTCTGTTTTGAATCGCCCTCTTTCCAATACATTACTTTAGAAGTGGCAGCTTCACTTGTATTCCAGCGTATTTGGACTGAACTCGAAGACAATATATTGGAAACTACGCCGCTGATAATCGGTGGTGTGGAATCGTTAACATTTACGCTAATCTCCCCTGATTGGGCAGTTATATCGTTTTGGTCGATTACTGAGGCTTTTAACTTATGTTTTCCAACATCTAATTTACTTACATCGTAGTCTAGGGTGTAATTTGAGCCATCATTGTTGGCTTTGCCAATAGAAATGTCATCGATGAAAAATTCGACCTCTTTAGCGCCAACAGCACTCCTGACGGATGCCCTGAAGGTTGTTTTTCCCGAAATACTTGCTCCGTCAGCCGGTGTAGTAATGCTTACAGCTGGTGTAAAATCGTCTTTGTTACAAGTTTGTGTTGGGATGGAATTTTTCATACCATTTGCCTCAAGCCAAGCAATCACTGGATTTTCCCAGTTTGGATTATCTGGCCGTTCAGAGTGAATGTTACGAAAAACTTTTTGCTCTTTTAAACTATCTGGCAGATCATCGGGGGCTAGTAGGTCGGTTCCTTTGCAAAGAGTAATCACTTGGTTGGCTGTGTCTTTCTCGGTTGGGACTTGCCAGGAGGCAAAAATATCCTTGATTTTTTCGACGGATTGGTCAGTAGGAAGTTTGCCTGAGTATTTTTCAACTTCCACTTCTTGTATTCCTTCAGGTCGCACAAAAGAAACGGGGTCAACCTTTTCCAGAGCTTTATTGATAAATTGGTTAAAAATTGGACCGGCTACAACCGAACCGTCAGCGCCGGATTTCATCTTTGTGCCGTCGCTATTCCCGACCCATATTGCCACGGAAATTTGGGGAGTGTAGCCAACTGTCCAGGCATCTTTGAACTCTTGGGTTGTTCCTGTCTTGGCTGCAACCTCTCGATTGGGAAAGAAAAGCGGTGAATGAGAGCCGAAAACCAGTGATCTGGCATTATTATCCTTTAAAATATCCGTGATCAGGTAGGCAACCTGAGGATCCAAAACTCGTTTTTCCTTCTCATTTTCTGGTTTGTATTCTTCCAAAACCTTGCCTCTCGAATCAGTGATTTTTAGGATAGATTTTGTTTCGTGCTTTAAGCCATTTGTCGCAAAAACGCTAAAGGCGCCGGCCATTTCAATTGGTTTTACCTCTCCGGCTCCCAGCACTAACGACAGCCCATATTTATCTCGATCGGTTAAGGTGGTTATGCCCATATCCTCAGCCGTTCTAATTGTGTTATCAATGCCTGCCAAGGATAGTGTTTTAACGGCGGGAATATTCAAGGAGTTCGATAACGCCTGACGCATTGTAACAGGTCCGTTAAAATTGCCATTATAGTTGTTGGGGATATAGCCTCCACCAAAATCAGTCTTTAAATCAAAAAGAATTTTTGCGGGAAAATAGTCCCTTTCCTTGAATGCGGTAGCGTAGGCAAATGGTTTAAATGAGGAACCCGGTTGTCTGGCTGAGGTAGTAATATTAACGTTTCCGTCAATATCTTTATTAAAATAATCTCGAGACCCTATCATTGCCAAGATCTGTCCATTATTGGGATCGATTGCGACCAGGGCGGCATTGCTGGCGCCATAGCGTTGCATTTTATCAAAATCAGTGTCAATTGCCTCTTTAGCGATTTGTTGTTTATCGAAATCCAATGTTGTAATAATGTTCAACCCCTCTTTTTGAATTTTCTCTTCACCATAGCGGTTGGCGACTTCTTCAAGAACATACATGGCGAAATGTGGGGCTAAAATTGAGTCATTTCTTTCCTTTACGACCGTACCCAATGTTGTAGTGTCCTCTTTTTTGGCTTCCTCAGCTTGTTCCTTGGTAATTTTGCCAAGCTCGGTCATCCGGTCTAAGATGTAATTTCTGCGCTGAATCAGCTCTTTGATGTGAGTGCCGTACGGTGAGTAATATGTGGGCGCCTGCGGAATGGCAGCCAGGGTAGCAGCTTGCGCTAGTGATAATTGTGAAGCAGGTATGCCATAATATATTCTCGAGGCGGCTTCGGCGCCGGCAGTAGCACCGCCATAGGGAATTTCGTTTAAGTACATTGTTAAAATTTCATCTTTGTTGAACATAAATTCCAGCTCAACCGCTAAGATTGCCTCTTTTATTTTTCTAACTATCGAACGATTGGAGGTTAAAAGGGCGTTTTTAATGTATTGCTGGGTTATTGTTGACCCGCCTCTAGCGACGCGTCGTCGACCAGAAATTTTTTCAAACACTGCTGAACCAATTGCTCGAAAATCAACGCCATGATGTTGATAGAATCTATCGTCTTCGATGGCGACGGTGGCATTTTTTAGATTTTGGGATATTTGGTCAGAGCTAACGACAGTTCGTTTCTGTTCGCCAGTTTCATAGAGCAAAACTTTACCGGTTCGATCATATATCTTTGTAGATTCGGTTGCCTTGCGCCCGGCAATTTTTGCGGGCGTTGGCAGATCCTTGGAGAACCAAGCAAAAGAAATCGCAAACAAAAAAATCAGGGAAAGTATGCCATAAAAAATAAAGCCCAAGATGCGCTTTTTCGACTTTTTCCCTGGTTTGAATATCTTCGAAAGGCCTGTCAAATAAATCTTTTTGTTTTTTTGTGGAAAAATTTTGCTTAAAAAGCTATTTTTCATTATCTCTCCAATGGTTTACATTATAGACCGATATTGCTAGTATGTAAACAGAATAATAGCCTAGGATACTTATGAATCAGGAATTTTTTTATCGAGGCGTCGCCGAGTTAATTGAGCAAAAATCCTTTAAAGATAAATTGACATCGGGAAGAAAGTTAAAGATAAAATTTGGGGTTGACCCAACCAGGCCCGATATTCATTTAGGGCATTCGGTTGTAATGTGGCGGCTTAAAGAACTTCAAGATGCCGGCCATACAATTATTTTCTTAATCGGCGACTATACAACAAAGATTGGTGATCCGTCAGGACGAAATACAACGAGGCCGGTTTTAACGGATAAGGAAATTGCTGAAAATGCCAAGACGTATTTTAACCAAGTCGGCAAGATCTTAAATATTGATAAAACTGAAATTCGCTATAATTCAGAATGGTACTCAAAAATGAATTTTAACGATATTCTGCAAATAGCCGGAAAATTCACAGTTGCTCAAATAATTGAACGTGATGATTTTGAGAAAAGGCTGAAAGCTGGCACTGATATAGGGTTGCATGAAATGCTTTATCCTTTAATGCAAGCTTATGACTCAATTGTTTTGAATGCGGATGTCGAGGTTGGCGGGAGCGATCAACGCTTTAACATGCTGGCAGGGCGAGATTTACAGAAGAAAATGGGTCAATCTCCTCAGGATGTCGTTATTTTCGATCTTCTCGTTGGCTTGGACGGAAAAGTTAAAATGAGTAAATCGGTCGGTAATTATATTGCCCTAACAGATACGCCGTCTACCATGTTTGGAAAGATAATGTCCATTCCTGACACCTTAATTGTTGATTATTTTATCTTGTGCACAAAACTTCCCGACGCTGAAATCGGTAAAATTAAAGAAAATCTCTCTGCTGGTGAAAATCCCAGGGATATTAAGATTAGGTTGGGTTTTGAAATTGTCAAACTTTACTATGGTGAAGTTGAGGCTGAAAATGCTAAAGAAGAGTTTATCAACGTTTTCTCCAAGAAAGAGTTACCTAAGGAGATGACTGAATGTAAGATTTCTGCTAAACAGCTGACCCTCCTTAAACTATTAACTGAGCTAGATGCAGCCGAGTCAAGTTCTGGAGCCAGAAGAGTCATTGAACAGGGCGGGGTCAAAATTGATGGTGAAAGAGTCACTGATCCTAATTCGGAAATTGAAATTGTTCCCGGGAAGGTAATTCAAGTTGGCAAGCGAAAATATTTCAAACTAATATAGAGCGATGATCGAAAATATTAAAAAGCAAATTACCGATAGTTTGCAATCGGCAATTTATAAGACCTACCAAATAAAGTTAGCTGAACTGGAGCTAGATTTTCCTCCTGATATAAAATTAGGTGATTTTTCGTTTGGTTGTTTTGGTTTGGCTGGGGCGTTAAAAAAGAGTCCGATAGCAATTGCAGAGGAGCTTGCATCTGCTGTTGGCAAGAACTCAGTAATAAAAGAAATAACTGCAACTGGGTCTTACCTTAATTTTCGTGTGAATGAGAGTTCGCTTTTCGGGGCATTGATAAATCAGATTGTTGGCACTGAAAAAAGAAATTTTCTCCAATCCCAACAGAACCAAGGTGAGATAATAATGGTTGAGTATTTGTCTCCGAACACCAACAAACCTCTTCATTTAGGGCATTTAAGAAATGGCGCCCTTGGGATGGCTATTTCTGGTCTTTTGGAAAATTCCGGGGCTTCTGTTGTCAAAGCAAATTTGATAAATGATAGGGGAATTCACATCTGCAAATCAATGTTAGCCTGGCAAAAATGGGGAAATAATTCGACCCCACAGTCATTTGGAATGAAGGGTGATCATTTTGTTGGACATTGGTATGTTGAGTATTCGAAACAGCAGTCAATTCACCCGGAAATCGAAGAAGAAGCAAGAGAAATGCTTCGAAAATGGGAGGAGGGTGACCCTGGTGTTAGGAAGCTTTGGGAGCAGATGAACGCCTGGGTTTATGATGGTTTTAACGAAACCTTTAAAAAGCTAAACCTACAATTTGATAAAATCTATTATGAAAGCGAGACATATAATTTAGGCAAAGATCTGGTTGATTCAGGGCTTAAAAAAGGCGTCTTTAAAAAGGAAGAAAATGGAGCGATAACTGCATTGTTGCCAGCAGAAATATTTGGAACCGAAAAAGACGGAGCTTTAAAAAAGGCTACATTAATTCGCGCTGATGGTACTAGCGTATATCTAACACAGGACCTCGGAACTGCTAAACTAAAAATTGATGAAAATAATTTAACCCAGTCGATCTACGTAGTGGGGTCTGAGCAGGACTATCATTTTATGGTTTTATTTCAAATTTTGAAAATGCTGGGTTTTTCTTGGGCTGATAAACTTTTTCATCTTTCCTATGGCATGGTCTATCTTCCAGAGGGAAAGATGAAATCGCGAGAAGGAATAATTGTTGACGCTGATGACCTAGTCTCTCATATGATCGAAATGGCAGAGCATGAAATTAAGTCGCGAGACAAGGATGGAGAATTACCTCGAGAAGAGGTTTTGACTCGTTCAAAAGTTGTTGCTGATGCGGCAATAAAATATTATCTCTTGCAGTATAATCCTAGGCAGGATATCCATTTTGATCCCAAGGCCTCCCTTTCCTTTGAGGGTAATACCGGACCGTACTGTCAATATACCTATGCTAGGGCCAAAAGTATTTTGTCGAAGGTTGATAATTATAAATACACAGAGGTTGATTATTCAGCGTTAGTAGAACTAGAGGAGCGGATTTTGGCTAATCGGCTGATTGACCTTCGAGAAAAAGCCGCAAAGTCTGCTTCGGAGTTAAACCCTGCCCAGCTGGTGGCCGGTTTATTCGAGCTGTGCAAGGCTTTTAATCAGTATTATCACAAACACCAGGTTATCGGAGAGAATGACGAGAAAACCAAAAAAGCCAGGCTTATGTTAGTCCGGGCGATCTCCTTAGTTATTAAGCAATCTTTATCTTTGTTAAATATTAAAGTTCTTGAAAAAATGTAATTATTGCTCAGAATCAGCAGTATCCGCGCTGGCGGCTGGTAAATCCCCGGGGAATTTGAAAGTTTTGACAATGTACTCTAGAATTTCGATACTATTATTGTCTTCTGGGTTTAACTCTAGAACTAACCCATCAGTTTCTTTGGCAGAGTAAACCATATGTTTTGGCGGAGTCGTCGAGAAATGATATTTAATTGATTCTATTTGGTCGATTATCAGCGGGACAGCATTAGCGACTTGGGTGTCGTCCTGCTCTTTTAAAGTTTTCAGGACATCGATGCTGGTAGTTGTGTCATAGCGGTAATATTCGAGTTTTATTGAAACTTCATTATAAGAATGTTCGCCCTGGCTTTTGGCGAATTTCAGCCTGATGCCTGGCACTTCCTCGTAAATATATTGTTCCATCACAATATAACTTGACGGCACTGATAAGGAAAAACCATATTTGGAGTTGGTGTAAGTGGAAAGGTTTTGCTGGTCTAGTGTATTAGAATCAGCTCCGTCATCAGTAGCTGCGGCTGGTAAATCGCTTTCAGCCCCATTCGCATCAACTGTATCTGCGTTATCAGTGTAGACGTCCTCATCCGTTGCAGTATCAGTAGTAGAATTATCTTCATATTTTGTGATGATATTTTGGCTTTTATCCTCTGGCCGAGGAAGAAGAGAGAATTTGCTAAAAATCGAATCTTTAGCCGAAGGCAATTCATATTTACTAATGCTCAGAGATGAAATTTCCGTTGCCTTTTTTGTTAGTACATTAAATACAAAGGGGAAAGCAATCATAAAAATTATTACTGCGCCAGCTGAAATCACAGCATATAAATTTTTATTGGAAATATTCATTTTACAATGAGGTCTCAAATAATTTTTTATCATTCGTAATCACCCATAATTTTTGTTCCTTGGGGTTGATTACAAATTGATCTATTTGAGCGTCATCGAATATGTACTGATTTTGGAAATTACCAGATTTATCGAAAACAATAATCCGGTTAAGCTTTTGGTCTAAAATATAAATATTGTTAGTATTTTCGTCAGTAAAAAGTTGTTTTGGTATGGTAATGGAGTCTGATGGCGAGGGGAGACCCTTAAGCGAGAAGTCAGCATCCCAGGTCTGGCGATTGAACTTGATTACCTTGCCGTCGTTTTGCAAAAGGTAAATGTTCCCATCAATTGCCAGGTCTACACTGCCGCGAATACTTGTGTCCTTTGTATTTAAATAGGAGCTGCCCTTTTCGAAGCCGTTATCTTTTCCGATATGCTTCCAGACGGTGCCGGCCTCTGAATCCAAGAGGTATAGATTAGAAACATAGGAAACAATAGCCCTTGAATCTTCCCAAGACCCCTCTAACGGTGTGATTGTTCGTTGAGTTTTTGTCATGGCATCGAATTCAATGATATTATTCTTAGCTGTAGTAAAATAAAGACGTTTGTTATTATCATTGTAAGCAATATCAGTAACATTGCCGGAATCAGTATCAATAGAACCGACAAGCTTGATCTCTGAGTTATTCTTGTCTATCGAATAAATTTTGCCTTCACTATTGATCCCGTAAATTTCGTTATCGGCAATGGCGATTTTTTCAATGTTGCCGGTAACATTGATAGCAGCAAAATTACTCGAATATAGCCTGGTCGCATTTATTTTTTCGTCCAGTTTCTTATTGATATTTTTAATTAAATCTTCCGATTCTTGCGCTGTTGATTCCATCTGCCGGGATTTATTGGCTAGGGTTAGGGCTTGGTCGAGTTTATCCCAGCCACCCTTGCCCAAAGCTATATCTTCTGTTGCTTGGTTGTACAAAGTTTTTGCTTGTTCAATCGCGTTGGCGGTTTCTTGAACTTTATTGGCCGCCTCTTTATTTATGGTATTGGATCTGATTTTCCAAAATCCAGCAAAGATCAACAAGACAATGCAGAGAATATATAGATATTTTCTATTTTTAGAGTCAAAAAGAAGAATTACACCCTTAACAATTGAGGCAGCGGCAAGCCTGAGAAAGTTTAACAAGGAAACGGTTAGTTTCTTGGTTTGGTCAGAGTATTTTGAGACGCTGATTGCTCCCTTTTGGCTGATATGCAAATTGTTTGGCCTGTTTTCTTTGTCCAGAATATTTTCAAGCTTCTTGCTGATTTTTGGCATAATGGTTTGGGAAGTCTTGTGATAATTTTCTTTAATTGCTTGGCCGTTTTTTTCTAGGAAGGATTTTGTTTTCGGCCCGTAATGCATATCCCAATCTGCTTTGGCTTTTGATAGGTACTTTTTAGTAATACCATAAAGCTTGATAAGTTCTTCCCTGATAAATATCAAGGCTTTTTGGGAATTAGGTATTACTTTTGACTTAACAAATTTTTTAAAGGCTTCATTGGATTCATCAATAAATATTGTTTCAGGGAGAGCAGCTTCGCCTAGAGTATCCTTTGGTGTAGTCGCAGTAATGATGATTGCGTTTGCAGTAGTAATTCTCATCTTTTTTAAGTTTTTAGCCAGATCCGACAAAGCAAATCTGGCGGAGCCCATCTCGGTTGATTTGCGGATTCTGTCCAAAGAAAGATAGCTATAAAATTCACTATTTCCGAGTGCCAGCCGGTCGCCCTCGAAAATCTGACCGGAGGTTAAATCTTCAAATGTTTTGGCTGGATTTTGATTTTCATTTCGATCTTTTCGTTCGGTTAGAGCTGATATTTTATTTTTCCTGAAAATATAGCCGACGATATTTCCTGCTTGGGTTAGAAAAAGATCATTTTTGTAAATCATGCCTACAATTGCGTTGAAATTGCCTAGCCACTCATTATCGCCCTTTTGGTAGAGTTTTTCTAAGTTAATGTTGATATTTTGAATAACCTCTTCAAAATCTTCAAAAGCGATGTGCTCTGATTCGAGTAGGGGAAGACTTTTTTCGAGGGTATTGGTTAAAACATCCTTCGCTTTCGAGGAGGGTAGCCAGGGGGATAGTATTTCAACTATATAAAAAAATAAGCGATCGTCGGACATTTCCATTTTCCCGACATAAAGAAAGCGGTCCGGAGACTTGTTTTTTGTAGCAAGAAAACCAATATCAATTTGAATGGGCTTCATAGGCGAATTAGTTACTAAAGCTATTTTAGCAAAGAGTATTTCCGTTAACAAATATTTTAAGCGATTTGGTAATTTTACTTTTGGAAATACAAGGGAAAATGATATAATTTATTTGCTTCGCCGGATCATAAATTGGGTTAACATTTTATTACATAGGGAGACTTATATTTGAACCGATCGTGATCGGTTCGTGCGGTCACCCACTTGGCTTTATAAAAGCCAATTTATTACCGGCGGAGTTTTTTATTGGAATCAATAACCTCTCTATATATTCTCGCCATTTTATTAAAAGCAAGTTTCATTTCGTGATGGGAGGCAATAATCAGAGATTTTTGCCCCATTTTTTTGCCAAGAATTTTATCATTGACTATTTTGACCAATTTTTCTGCCAATCCTTGATAATCTCCGGGTTCAAAGAGATAGCCGTTTTCTTCATTTTGGACTATCTCTGGCAGAGCATTGGCATTGGCAGCTACTACTGGAAGACTTGCTGACATGGCCTCGAGAGTGACGATGCTTTGAGTTTCAATCGTGGATGGAATAGCAAAGACTGAGGCGCTTTGATAGGCGGCAACTAGATCTTCTGATTCATGCTCAACTCTGCCGAGAAATGTAACCTTATTTCGCACGCCTAGTTCATCTACTAGGTTTTCCATCTCAACCAGCAAATCCCCAGATCCCGCCAGTATAAAATGAGCGGGACTTTTTTTTACGACTTCTGGAATGGCTTTAATCAAGACATCAATACTTTTGTCTTTGTCAATTCGGCCCAAGTACAAAACAAGCGGATTGTTCGGCAGGTGAAATTTTCTCTTAAATTGATCAATCTTTTTCTTGGATAACTGGTGAGCGAATCGATGAAAGAAAATGCCGTTGGAGGCAGCCAACACTTTTGTTTTCACACCCCATGATCGGATTTGCTTTGCGATAGTTTCTGTTGGAGTCAATATCTGGTTGCATTTATCGTAAAAGTTAACAAGATATTTAATGAGCCCATATCTGGCCGCTGGCAAAAAAGGTTTTAAATTTTTGAGATAAGACAGAGCATACTCCAGACTAAAGTGATTAGTGGCAATTACGGGAATATGAAGCTTTGTTCCGGCATTGAGCAGGAGGTTGCCAATCGAAACCGGATCTTGAAGATGGATAAGATCAGGCTTGATTTTTCTAACGAGTCGATCAATTTCTTTTTGGGTAATGAAGGTAATACGATAGCCTTGTCTAAAAGGATTCCCAATCGATCTTAAGTGCTCAATAGTATAGTTTTCGCCTTTATTTTTAACTGTCCTAAATTTACTTCCGGGAGTAAAGACAAAAACTTCGTTGTTGGTGTCGGCTAAGTTTTCCGCTAATGTTGCAGTCGCCACAGCAACCCCGGACATATTCGGCGGAAAAGATTCAGTTCCAAGGATTATTTTCATAAACTAATTATAACAAAAAATCCTTTTAACCACGAAGATTTAAAAGGATATAAATAAATGGAGCATCAAGGGGATAATGGTTCTGCGTCTGCCACCACTCCCTTTGGTCGGGGCGGCGGGACTTGAACCCACGACCTCAGGACCCCCAGCCCTGCGCGCTACCAACTACGCTACGCCCCGTATTCCTGCAAAATAATATCATTTTCGAAGCAAAAAATAAAGAAAAAAGAGTATTTTTACCGAGGAATTTTTTGCAAAAATATTTTAGAGATTGTTTCTTCTATTTCCGGATCAGAGATTGAAATATTTTCAATTTTAAAACTATCAAAGACTTCTTTGGCGACTGTGCCAAGCTCGGCTTTGGAAACAGTGATAATACCTTTGTTGCCAAAAAAACGTTTATTTTTTGTATTAATATGCGCAAATTTAGTTTTTTCCTCAACACTATTTAAAAATATTTCAATTCTCTTTTCTGGCGAATATTCCTCCTTGAGTTTGGAAATGGAGCCATCATAAATCTTTTTGCCATGATTGATTATGATAATTCTTGGACAGAGCGCTTCGATATCAGCCATGTAATGACTGGTCAAAATAATTGTGCACCCTCTTTCTTTATTGATTTCTTTCAAGAAATTTCTAATATTTTGAGCAGAGACCACGTCCAATCCGATCGTTGGTTCGTCTAGAAATATTACTTTCGGGTCATGCAAAAGGCAGGCGACCAATTCGCATTTCATTCGTTCTCCTAAGGACATATCACGCAAGCGTTTTGGCAATAATTTCTCCATATTTAAAAGACTGACCATACCGTCAAGGTTCTGTTTAAACCGTGTTTTTTTGATGTCGTAAACCTCCTCGAGAAGCTTGTATGAATCGATTGCCGGTAGATCCCACCAAAGTTGATTTTTTTGACCCATTACAATCGCAATTTGACGAAGGAAGTCATGATTTTTCTCCCAAGGAACATATCCTAAAACTCGGGCCTCTCCAGATGTTGGAAAAATTATTCCCGAGAGAATTTTCAAAAAAGTAGTTTTACCGGCACCATTCGGCCCAAGAAAACCAACAAATTCGCCCTCATTGATTTCGAGAGATAAATTGCTCACTGCTATATTTTCTTCTTCTGAGAAGGAAAAATTACGCCATGAGAACTTTCTCTTGTTGAAATTTTTAGAAATATCTTTTGCTGTGATAATGTTCATATTGTTTTTATTAATAAGATTGTTTGATTGTCATTTCAACTTGAAGCGCTTCCGTATCTTTTTTCGCCTAATTTCCATATACCTTTTGTGATAAATCCGAACATAATAGTTATTAGAAACATATAGATTATATATTTAAATTCCGGTGGGTAAAAGAGTGTTTTTGCTGGGAAATAGCTAACTACTAAGATGGGGAAGAGGGTTGAGAGTGAAATTCTCAATGCTGAAGGGAAGATGGCGGTTGGGTATTTGGCGAACTGAATCGCCCGATTCATCAGGTCGGTCAGCGCCCAAATTTTAGTCGTCCAAAAAGCCGGCACGACTGTTAAAATCTCTAAGAAATAAAATAAGACAAGCGCAAGTAGTGTTAGAATAAAAAACCAAAAAATATTGGAGAATCCTATTTCCATTCCGCTATGAGTTGCCGAGTAGACCAGGAGTCCTATTTCGAAAAGAACAGTAATAAAAGTGTAAATCTTTGGTCTTTTTAAGGTAACCAAAACCATTGGATCATATGGCTTTGTTGCGTAAAAATCATATTCACCCATCCTCACCAAATCATTGGAAAAATCTTTGATGCCGCTTCTGGTCCAAGCTGAGTGAAGAGAACCGATAAATTTAATAAATGCATAAAGGAAGAGAACCTGATAAAAATTCCAACCAGCTATCGACTTGGTGTTTTGAAAGATTACCGTAAAGAGAAGTAGCGAGACGGCGATATCAAAGAGCTGAGACAAAATATTGACAGAGATCCAACCAACCAATTTTGAATCTCTAATATAAGAATTTCGAAAGATAATTATATTTATTCGAATAAATTTTTTTATGACATTTATCATCGTCCTGTCCCCGTATAATGCTTAAGTCCTCGTTTGTAGAGAATTTTAAAGATTATGTAGAGAACTGCTATCCAGATAATGGTTTCAAGCCAATGCCAGAAAATTTCAGGAGTTGTCATTTTTCCCAAAAAAACCTCTATCGGAATAAAAAATAAATTTTTAAAGGGAAGCAAATTAAAGAAAAATTCGATTTTGTCAGGCAAGAAGCTTAACGGAAAGATGGCCCCTGCTAAAAAAATTGAAAAATAATTAAACAGCTCGATATTAGGACTTTGGTCGCCAAAATAAAAACAAAGCACATGCAAAATTAAATTAAAAGCAATATTTAAAGCAAAAGCCAAAATTACAGTAATAATGAATAAGAAAAATTGTCCCAGATTAGGGAACTCGATGTATTGTCTAGCACTAAGGAATATTGCCGCAACGACGGGAATGTACAGTAAAAATACAAAAAAACGCTCCGCTACCGCATCTAAAATATTAATTGCTGAAATGCTCCAAGGTTTTATTAAATCATTGGTGAAATACCCAGACCAAATCGTCCAATTAAGATAAATAGAGCCCGATACGTCAATACGAAATAGGATCGATTGTACAAAAAAATAGGTGATAGTATCGCGAAGAGAGTAGGTATCAATTTGATTGATCCCGCCTTCGGTGTAAATTGTTTTCCAGAGAGCAAAAGAAATATAGAAAAAGATTACATCGATAATAAGGCTAAAATAAATATTAGCTTGGTATGCTGTATTTAACTTTACAGTGGTCCAAAAATAAACGAAATACTTTTTCATCGCTTGGTTAATTTTACTACGAATTTAGTTTTGAATAAACTCGTCTATTTAGATTTTTGCAAATAAATTCCAGGGTTCCCCAAAATTATTTTAGCGTTCGTTTAAAAATTTAAGCAGATTTTTACCCAAAATATCGGGCTGTATGGAAAGGTTTTTTGTCTTGGTAAAGTTAGATAAGCCTGAAGGCAAAAAAGAAATAATACCACCGAGGTCACTACCGATTCCAACCCTGTTTCGCCCGGCAATTTTAACAGCATAATTAATTTGCTCTTCAACTTGTCGAATTGTGGCAGTTTTTTCTCCCAAAAAAGAGCCGGCAAAGCCGATCCCGATATAACCTTTTTTCTTTCTCGCTGCATCAAGAATTTCGTCTTTTACGTTTCGCTTATTTGGATAGCAGCTAAAAATTCCAGCATGAGAAACAAATGGCTTTATATCAAAGTTATTCATGATATCAAAAAATGTTTTTGTATTTAGGTGGGCTAGGTCTAGGATAATATTTAATTTCAGTATTTTTTTAATGGCATCTTTGCCTAGTTTCGTTAGCCTTTTATTTGAGAGAGAACCGCCACCAAACTGATTAGCGAGATTGTGGGTAAGTCCGATAGAACGGATGCCCAAATCATAAAGTGTTTGAATCCTGTCAAGTTGATCACTGATAGCGGTTAAATCCTCTATATGCAAAATGACCTTTATGCCATGCCTCTTTAAATCGCCTGCTGATTTTACCAAAATCCAGCCATTGGATTTCACGGCTGATAAATATAAGTTGACGTTTTTTATCATTTTATGCCAAGCATTTTCACCTGGGAAAACACAGGTAGCCAAAAAAACAAGCTCAGGCTTGACCTTGCTAATCATCCTTGGATTGACTTGGGAATTGCTGAAATTTTTATCAGATTTTTTACAATCTTCCAGTGGATGTATAAATTCGATGTGGGAATCACAGTAAAGCATTATTTCTAAATTAAAGATTAAGAAATTAAAAATTAAAATAGTGTGAAAAAGGGGGGGAGGCTTCCGGATATCCGGAAGCCTCCGGCTCTTGGCTGGCTGAAATCATTTCAGTAGCCGAAGTGGGTGAGCATGCTAGCCAGATGGCGACGTTCGGCGGCAATAGTGTGGTTTTTTAAAACCCAATCGCCCCAATGTTGCCGAACGCATTGCGGTAGCCAGGCGAGTGGCAAGAACTCTCCGTGTGGTCCTACGCAGAGATTGCCGTTTTCCCAGTAACCGCCGTGCACCTCGACTCCGACATAGCAAACAGGCGGACGACTCTCTCCTTTGACTTGTCCCCAACGGACAGTGTCGAGGAGATAGAGGAAAGCTTCTTGTTGAACACGATCGAGGATATCTTGCGGGCCGTTTAGTTGGTTGAAAATTGCCGGCGGATGTTTCATGAGTTCCGGCAACATTAGGCTTGCCCGTTCCCTGGAAGCTTCAACCAGCCATGGGACATCTACGCGGGAGGTATCATCAGAGAGCTGGCCAGCCCGGACAGGGAAAGGAAGAGCTTGGCTCAGTTCGTCAACCAAGCCCTGGAGTAGCTCGTAGTTCTTTGTCATATCAGGCTGAACTTCGCTTTTCGGCTTGTTCCACATATATGGCAGGAGAACTTTCTGGATCCCTAGGTCGCCCAAGAAGTCATAGTCTGCAGGACCGAAGGTATACAAATACCATTCGGAGACTGGAACCTGATCGAAGGCAGCTTTTGCTGTGCGGCAGAGGAGTGAAGTGATCTCTGGATTGAGTCTTTCGACGATGCCGTGGCGACTCTCGTCAGCGTTCAGGCAACAACCAGAAACCAGTCGGAAGGAGCGATCCTCCCCGACCCAGTTGGCGATCGTGTGAAAATGCTGGCTTTCATTGCCACCGGGGAAGGATAGGTAGTTGGGGCGAAAGAGAGTTTCGCTGGTAATCTCTGCTGCCAGCTGGTTCGCAGCATTTTTTGCTACGCTCTGCTGGCTTTTGCTCTCGGAGACCACCAGAACTTTTCCGCCCCTTGGCAACGTCTTGTACCATTCCTTGAGCCGTTTTGGCGACAGGACGAAATGTCCTCTGATGCTGGGGCTGCCGATGATATACCAGTCGGCACTTGGCGCAGATGCAAGTGATGGGGCGGAGACGGCGTCGATATTGATGTGGTACTGATGGGAATCGCCGTATTTGATATTGCCGAGCCAGACACCATGGTCTTTCTCGAAAGTCCGGGGCCTACGGGCCATGCCTTCGCCTTGTTCGACAAAGGACTTCAGGGTGGCTAGGGCAGCGCCCGAGCCGATTGCGACGACAATCATCTGTTTCGCCATAGTAAACCTCCTTTAGGTTTGGCGCAGATTGGTTTCTCTTGCCAGCGATGAATTGATAAATTGCTGGCAAATAGGCATACTCGCTTGTGAAGGTGCGTGGTGCAACTTTCTTGCTTTAGGCAAAAAAGCCGCCAAAAAAGCCGCTCATTTTTTAATTAAGCGGCTTCAAAGAATTTGAATTTAGTTATTATTTACTAACCTCAAATCAGCCGCTTAGCAAGCGGATATCCCAGTATCTATGAATAAGTTTTGAAGTCGAATTAAGCATATAAATTAACTTTAATTATCCCAATAAACAAAAAAACCGCTCTTTTGGAGTGGCTTAATTTAACAATTTTAGTTTAGGATCGAATTATGTTTAAATCAAAAATCAGCCACTCAATTAAAGCGGATGTGCCAATATCTAATAATATTTTGGGTTGATTTCTTAAACATCTTGGGCTAAATATAACAAGTTGTTTGTTGGTTGTCAAATTTATTAAGTGCTCATGGTCGGGGAACCGGGACTCGAACCCGGAGTCTCACGAACCCGAATCGTGCGCCTTACCAATTAGGCCATTCCCCGATAATATTTACGAAATAACATTTTGCGTCCGCCCGCCGGCAGCCTATCAGAGGAGTTTATCTCTGGAATTATTTCGGGAATATACCCGAAATCTTTAAACTACCTAGCAAAAATAACATAAAATCAAGTCTGGCTCAAGATTTTATATTTGATTTAGTGTTTATTTTATGTTTAAATCGTTATCATCGAAAAACGGAAGGGGAGCACCATGAAAGACAAGAATTTCCGTTTCGCAACTGTGATTGGCGGGATCATAATCTTTGCCTGTCTGTCCTTCCTCACGCTTCTTTTCTTGGCTTACTCAGTCGCCAAGAGGGAGAACTTTCCTGTCAGCCGACTGGAAGTCGGCGATAATATCTGGGTTGCCAAAACCCAGTGTTCCACCAATGATGTGGCAGGGGGTTTCTATGTGGTAACGATCCCTCTGAGTGAACGTGTTTCCAAAATTCCGACCAGGAAACTTATCCCAGCCTATGTTTCCGCCAAAAGGAGTGACCACATCGAAATTGTCTGGCTGGAAAAAGAACCGCCGCCGCCCTGATGGGCGGCGCGGTTGGTTTAATTGACTATTCTATCCTACCGACTTCTTTCATTATTTCGGCCGGACTGACATATTCCTTGTCTTCAATTTGTTCCAAAATGCCTAAAACCTGGCTGGTATCCTCGATTTCTTGGTTTTCCTTAACTTTTTTGATGATGTCCGCTTTTGAAGCCGGGAAATTAATACCTTTCAAATGATGCATGATATTGGCAGGGCTTTTCCCGCCAGGGGTTGCTCTTAATTCTCCCATATATTTCCTTTTTTAATTTCTTGCCTAATCGTATTGGATTGGCAAGATTAAACCATATCAATTTGGCTAATTGCCATTGTTTAAAGATGGGCACTTAAAATAAAATCGCTTTGCTATGGCAAGTGGTCATCCCAAAACTTTGAAGGAAAATATAGAGGAGGAGATCGACAAAAAAATCGATTCTTTTAGTGATGCACTTGATCAAAAAGTTGGTAAAGAAGTTGATAGGGAAATTGAAGCAATAATCGATAAAGAAATTAAAAAAAGAGTAGATGAAAAAATAGAGAACAGATTGGGAACGATACCAACAATAGATGGCCAGATAAAAACTTTTGAAGATCTGTCGAAATCATTTCAAACCAACAAAGAAAGATTTAAGGAAAGGATCAGATGTTGTTTGCGAGGAGAAGGAGCTTGCAGGACTATTTCTTGGATTACTCTTGTTGCTTACCTGCTCACGGCCGGCCTGATGGCAACTTGCGCTTTAACTCCAGTGCCAGTTTGTGTTTCCAGTGATGTGTTCGGCATGGCGCCCATCTTGATAATCGTCGCGGGCCTGACGGTTCTCACCCAATTTTTCCTAGCATATTTTTCCAAAGATAGAATAACATCGTTAGTTTTTGCTTTTGTCATCGATTTACCATTGATAATTTTGATATTTTTTCTGGCTCTAAGATTTGTTGCAATAGTCGTTATCGGTTTAATCATTTTGTATTATTACGTTATTTATAAAAACAGATGAAAATCGGAGTAGTGAATCATCCAAAAATTGAAATTAAAGAGGAGCTTAATTGGATTGCCCAAAATGGCTTTGATTTTGTTGACCTTACAATTGAGCCCCCCAAAGCGCTATATTTTGATCCGATGGAAATTAAGAAAATATTACAGGATTTAGGTTTGGGAGTAGTCGGTCATACTAATCCGACCGTGCCTGCTATATACCCGGTTAAGAGCATCTGCGATGCGGCAGTTGCAGAACTGAAAAGGGAAGTTGATCTTTTTTCTGAATTGGGCGCTAAAAAAGTAAATATCCATCCCTTTTATTATTTTACCCACCTTTTGATTTCAGAACAGTTGGACTCAAATATTGCCGTTTTCAAGGAAATGGCGGAATATGCCCAAAAGAAAAATATTAAACTAATGCTAGAAAATTATGTTTCGCAATTTGACGATCCAACTGTTTTTGCCAGAATCTTTGGGATGGTTCCCAACCTTTTTTTGCACTTAGATATTGGACATCTTAATATTGGTAATGACCCGGTATTTTTACTCCAGGAATTTTTAAAAAAATTTCGGAAACGCCTTTTGCATATTCATATTCATGATAATAAGGGAGGCGGAGATGAACATCTTCCCTTGGGATGCGGCGATATCGATTGGAGGTCAATCGTTAAGATTTTAAAAGAGTTTGCCTATGATGGCACGATTACACTGGAAGTTTTTTGTGGTGATAGGCAATTTCTCTTATATAGTCGAGACAAGCTCCGAGAACTTTGGGATAAAGTTTGAAGTGCTAAAATTTAGCAAAATTGACCTTTTTTGGTCTTTGGAAATGGGTTACTTTTTAAGAATGTTCCTAGGCAAGAGAATAAAATTAGGCAGAGTTTTCGGGGTAGAAATAGCCATAGATTATAGCTGGTTTTGGATTTTTTTGTTGGTCGTCTGGTCATTTTCGGCTGGAATCTTTCCGGTAATCGATCCTGGAAAGAGGATTGGCACTTATATACTGGCTGGGTCAATCTCGGCTTTAGTGTTTTTTCTCTCGGTCTTAATTCATGAAATGAGTCATACCCTAATCGCCAGGAAGAATAATTTGCCTGTCGATCGGATCACACTTTTTTTGTTGGGTGGGGTTTCAGAGATGCCCCGAGAGCCAGATTCTGCGAAGGCTGAATTCAAGATTGCTATTGCCGGACCGATCGCTAGCATTATTCTCGGCTTGTTTTTTACGGGCGCTGGTTTTTTAATCGGTCGATTTATAAGGGTGTCGCTTTTTACTAATGCCTTAGAAATATTGGGATATGTAAATATCTTTTTGGCCGTTTTTAATTTACTGCCCGGCTTTCCTCTTGATGGGGGCAGGATCCTTCGGGCTCTCTTTTGGTGGGGGACAAAAGACTTGATTACTGCAACTAGATGGGCTTCTTATAGTGGGTATATTGTGGCAGCCCTCATGGTTATGTTTGGACTCTGGGAGATCTTATTCGTCGGAATTTTTGGTGGTATCTGGATTATTTTAATTGCTTTCTTTTTGTTCCAATCGGCGAGATCCGCTTTTAAACAAACAGTCATAACGGTGGCCCTTGAAAAAGTATCGGCCTATGAAATTGCTAACAAAAATATTTTATCGGTCAACGAAGATGCTTCTTTGACTAAAGCAATACAATTGATGTTGGATGATCAAGTTTTGGTGGTCAAGAAGGATAACTTGATAACTGGTCTCATTACACTCGGTGATATTAATAAAATTCCTGAGGATCATTGGACAAGTCGAGTAGCTAAAGCGATGCATCCGATTAACCGATTTAAAACAGTTAAGAAAAATGAATCTTCTATAGATGCTTTGTTGCTCTTGGAACGAAACGAAATCCCGGTGGTGCCAGTTAAAGAAAACAACGAAATTGTTGGCTTAATTACACCTAAAGAACTTAATGATTACCTTAATTTAATAAAATCTGAAGAGAATCAAAATGGCTAAAATTCCGCAAATAACAGGTTCTGATTGGCTTAATATCGAAAAGCCTCTTACGCCAGAAGAGCTTAGTGGAAAAATTGTTTTAGTAGATTTCTTTACTTACTCATGTGTTAATTGTCTACGGACAATTCCGCATTTGAGAGAATTATGGAAGCGCTATAAAAATTTACCTTTTCTATTAATCGGAGTGCATACGCCAGAATTTGAATTTGAAAAAAACATAAAAAATGTGACCAAAGCAATTCGGGAATTGAAGATTGATTGGCCGGTCGTTTTAGATAATAACCAGCTAAACTGGAATAATTTTGCCAATCATTACTGGCCGGCTAAGTATTTATTTGACCAAAACGGTTACCTCGTATACGAACATTTTGGCGAGGGGGCTTATGCTGAAACCGAAAAGCAAATTCAATCCTTGCTAAGAAAAAACTTTGGTATTGCCAATTTCCCAAAAGTTGTCGCTGAAACCGAATCAGTCGGGGCTTTTTGTTCTCCCTTCACGCCCGAGCTTTATTGCGGCTATGATCGGGGAATTATTGCCAATGATGACGGGTATCATTTTGAACACCTCGCGCATTATCAGTTGCCAGAAAATATACCTACAAATATGATGGCTTTGGTTGGCGATTTTTTAGCGAAGTCGGAATATATCGAATCTTTTTCCGAGCAATCAAGATTGATAGTCCATTTTCAGGGTGCGGAGGTTAATTTGGTGTTGGCGCCAGTCGAGGAGAGGGCAATTATAGGAATAGAATATAACAATGAAAAAATTCCCGATGACATTTCGGGCGAAGATTTAGACCAAGGCGATGCCATAATCGCTGAGCCTAGGATGTATAATTTACTTAAATCAAATTTACCTCTTGAAGGTAACCTCAGTATTGTTATCAAAGGTGGTAATATCAGGGCGTATGCCTTTACTTTTTCGGGTTGCCAAAATAAATAATTCGTTATTGCCCGTTAATGAAATTTGTTGACATAACTTATTCTATAAGTTAGCCTCCTTTGTATAAGGAAGGGGCGCTAGATGAAGCGATGTGATTATCTCTTGGCTGATCGCATCGCTGATTGTATCGGCGCTGTGATTATTGTGGTAATTCTAGCTTTGGATTTGGTCTTTGCTTGTATGCGAGATTATTCAAAGCCGACAGTTGAAGTTTCTCTGGTAAGGCGGGAAACAACTTCCTCCCGTTGTCGCATCTGGAAACCGCCGATGGATGGCAGAGCAGAGCAATTAGAAGGGCTGTTTGGAGAGTTTTATAAACAATACCGAAAATTAGCTGCGGCTAAGACTGATCAATCTTATGACCAGGCTTTAATTCGGGCTTGGGTTACGCTCGGCGAACTCAGAGGTGCCTATAGTCGTACGAGCCTAACAGAGAGAAAAAAATTCTTAAAACACTCCAAGTTATTTCTATCGGACAAAAATAAAAGGAAAAAAATAATAATTGATCATTACCAGATTCGACCAGGGAAAGAAGAACTGGCAGATTTCAATTGGTGGATCAAAGATTTTTCCTTGGACACAGACGGACTGACAGCAAGAGGAATCTATCAAAACGGCGAGGGGGAACGGACTGAGCGACAACAGCTGAAAAGGCTGCAGAAACTTGGTCTTGTTATTTCGGACTGAGCCCCTTGCTGCCTCAGTGGGTTGCAGGGGGACCCCCATCTTAATTTTTATACTACATATAGGAAGATTCCGATTGTTTTGCTTTTAGGAGTTTGGTATAATTTGCTCTGGCTTAAAAAGGAACCTGAAAATGCCCCAAGTAATAAAAGTAGACTCGTTAGTAAAAAAGTATGGCAATTTCACAGCCGTTAATGGTATCTCCTTTGAAGTAAACAAGGGAGAAATTTTTGGCCTTCTTGGCGAAAATGGCGCCGGCAAAACCACGACCCTGGAGATGATCGAAGGATTGAGAAAATTAACTAGCGGTAAAATTACAGTACTTGGAGAAGATATATCGGGCGGTTGTAAAGATTCAATCAAGGAAAAGATTGGTGTGCAACTTCAGTCATCAGCATATTATGCCTTCCTCAATCTTTATGAGATATTAGATCTTTTTGGTTCGTTTTATACAACTAGGCTTCAGCCTGATGAATTACTTAAAATGGTTGATTTGGACTCAAAGAGAAAGTCTTTGGTTAATAATCTTTCCGGAGGACAAAAACAGCGTTTCTCGATAGTTGCCAGCCTGGTAAATAACCCTGAAATAGTGTTTTTGGATGAACCAACTACAGGACTGGATCCGCTGGCCAGACGCAATCTTTGGGATCTGATCACCAAAATTAAAAAGCAGGGAAAAACAATAATTTTGACAACCCATTATATGGAAGAAGCCGAGATTTTGTGCGATCGCATCGCCATAATGGATAAGGGAAAAATTTTGAAAATGGGCCAAACCCATAGATTAATTGAGGGCACGAAGAATCCGTACAAAATAAGCTTTGTCGCCCCTAATTTGGAACAAAAAACATATGGGCAATTAGCGGAAATTGGAATTATTGAAAACTTAGCCGGCAAATCCGATCATTTTGAGATGCATATAAAAACTCAGAAAAACCTAAATAAAGCAGTTGATATCATTCAAAAGCTAGATCCGGAAAGCTTAACAGTAGGTCGGGCCTCGCTTGAAGATTTGTTTATTGAACTAACCGGCCATAATATCGGTGAATAATTAACTTTTATTTAAATGCTTAAACTTTTTATTGCAGACTTAAAATTAGTATTTCGAAACCGCCAATATGCTTTCTGGGCAGTGATGTTTCCTTTGCTTTTTACCTTTATGTTCGGGTTTTTCTTCGGTGACAAATCCACCAGCGGCGGCAATTTGATATTGATAAATAATTCGGATTCCCAAGTCGCAACTACTTTAGTAAAGGCGATCGAAGACTCAAAGCAGTTTAATATCAACAGGGATATCACAGATCCTGAAAAAGCGAAGGAGCAAGTAGAGAAAAACAAAGCAGCAGCTTCTTTGGTTATACCCAAGGATTTTGGCGCAATGCTGCCAAATGCTCCTCGAGAGATAGAGGTGATTTATGACCCGGGCAATTCGACTGTAAACGCAATTTTATTTGGATTTTTGGATCAATTTATTAACCAAGCCACTTTTCAGGCAGCCGGCGTAAAAGAACCGCTTTACTCGATCAAAGAGGTCAAGACAAATCCTAATGAATTAAATTATTTTGATTTTATCTTGGCGGGGATTCTCGGGTTAGCCTTAATGAACTCGAATATTATCAGCATTGCGGTTGGGATGAGCAAATACCGAGAGGATAAAATATTAAAAAGAATAACCACAACGCCAATGAAAACCTGGTGGTTTATAGTCGGTGAAATCGCCTCCAGATTGGTCATGAACTTTATTCAGGTTTCCATGATTTTAGTCATTGGCAAGTATCTTTTTCACGCTCATATCTATGGCAATATTTTTGTGGTTTATTTGCTAGCGCTTCTTGGCGCTGTCTTATTTCAACTGCTTGGATTTGTTATCGCTAGCTTTGTGAAAACTACCGATGCAGCCCAAGGTGCGGCAACAGCTATTACTATCCCGATGATGTTCTTGGGTGGAGTATTTTTCCCGATCGATACTTTGCCAAAGTGGTTGTTTTCGATTGTCCAATACCTGCCAATAGCTCCGCTTTTGCGAATAATTCGGGCGGCTGTTCTTGAAGGCGAATCACCGTTGGCTAATCCGACAAACTTAATAATTGTTTTTGTCTGGATTTTTGCAACTCTAATAATAGCAAGCTGGAAGTTCCGTTTAACTGAAGATTAAACTCTTAAAAAGCTGAATTTACACTAACACTGTAATTTTGGTAATTTTGGCTTTGTATTTTAGGTGTAATATATTGGCTTTTGTAAGTTGGGTATGGCTGTATTTTCTGGACTGCCGCTGGATAATAGGGTTTATAGAAATATGCCGGAGGGTTTTTAAGGATGGGATCTGAGTAGTTGGGATACGTTTGAACCAACGGCAGGGGAAAGACTATCGTTTTGTTAGTCTTATTTATCTCAACAAGGTGATAAGGGCTGGTGATGACCTGAGTAACAATACCGCCAGGAGTCGGGATTTTTTCATTAATATATACTTCCAGATAATTGCCTTGGTCTATGATTTGGGTGATGGTAATGCTGTATCCTCCAGTCGGTTTTTGGCCTGCCAAGACACCTAATACTTCATACTGATTGAAATCGACCTGTGGCAACGGCGGTAATGGATATTGATTGCCATGCAATTGTTGCCAAAAGGTTTGCCACTCGCTTGAATTTTTAATCCTGACAGCTTTTCTTTCACGAATATCGCCGTAGTGTCCTTTTTCAATTGTAGAAAAAGAGACGTTTTCGTGTGTAGAATTTTGTCCTCCGTCAATAATTGGCTGAATTTTAAAATAATCCGCTTTTGTGGCGATTGGCCAAATTGCTAATAAACCAATTGCGATTAGAAAATAGATAATTTTCATAGTTTCCTTACCTAATAATATTCGCCTCCAGTTAAATAGGTTTTTAGGGAACAATCAATGTCGCTTTTACTAATTTCTTCGAGGGAGGCGCGATTTGTATTTTTTTCTGAATAATTATGCTGTCTTGTCGTTTATCATTTTAGTTCTGTAAAGGAGTATCGTGCCGCATAGACCAGGGATAAAGGAAAAATTATTCTTTCTGTTGTCGGGGATTATTATCAGCACGCCATTTCCGGCTTTGGCCAATTCACTGATTGACTACTTTCTTCTTATAAATTTGCCATTCTTTTACGGCTCGTTAATATCAGCATCAATAATCGCGCCGATATTGGAGGAATTTGCCAAAGCCTATCCGTTGTTCTACCGCCATGGCGAAACTGAGAAGTCGATAATTACCCTGGGTTTTTACACAGGGCTTGGTTTTGGAATTGCCGAGTTCTTAATTTACACTCTTGTCTTGCACGTACCAGTTGCTTCCAGATTTCCCCTGGTCTTTTTTCACGCATCTAATACATCGATCGTTGCGTATGGAATCGGCAGACACAAAGCCTGGATTTTTTATCTAATAGCAGTTTTTCTGCATGGACTCTACAATTATTCAGTTTCGTCGGGGCAACTAAATATAGTCGCCATCTTGCCTGTTGCGTTTTCTTTTGTTTTTGCGTTGTTTCTGTATAGAAAAGCCAAAGAGATCAAAATAGACCATGAGCCACTTTAATTATTGTAAAGTTTGAGATTTGTTCGCCTTGGTCGGCTACCCTTAGGCGGGTACTTATAACGGCTTCCGGGCTGGATTGCAATAACGCCGTCGGTTAAGACATGTATTCCGCCCATGCATGCACCTGAATCTGATTCTTGTTCATACTCTGGGTTGCTTGCACGGTCTTTCCATCTGCTGATGCCTCTAGTTTGAACTCTGTAGAAAAATTTTTTATTTGGCTCGTCCATGCCCGATCTAGCTTTAAGATCATTCATAAATTCGATGAGAGGCAGTCTGATTAATCTGTCAAACTCTGCCTTTTCGGGCGATTCTTCTCTTTCAACTCTAATTGTTAAATTCAAGGGCAATCCCTGTAGGGCCAAAATTACATTTTTGATATGTTCTCTGTATCTGTTGAGGTCTTTTCTGGCCAATCCCTCTGTTGGTGATACACTAATTCTGATGGCATCATGGAGAAGGGGTTCCTTTGTGCACAAATCGACTAACTTTTTTGCAGCTATGGGGCCCAGAGGATCATTTTCCTGCCATCCTGTTGTAGAGAGAAAGACTGGTCGGAGAGGAGTTGCAAGCAAGGCAAAGGCATCGGCCAGATCAGCCGTTTGGCCATCCTCATGGCATAGACTTGAATCTCTCCAATCAAATGGATCGCTAAAGTTGAAAATATTTAAATCTCTTCTCAAATTAAGCGGGGTAAATGGATAAAAATCATGAAGATCCCGGATTGTTTCAATGGGATTTTCGTGATTGATTTCTATTGGTGAAGGAACATTTTCGGGCTGTTCGAAATACTTGGAAATCTCATGATTAGGAAACTCTCTTTCGATTGTCCGGATGAGTTTTATGCCATCATCAGTAAAACCGGAAGCAACTTGCTCCTTAATCCATTCATTCCCAATATCATCTAAATTAACTCCAATAATACTTTTGATATGTGCTGCCCAATCGTCCCAAACTTTCTCAACAGGTATTCTTGATTTTTCAATTTCTTGACCGATTTTTGCAATCATGATCAACGACATATGTGTTAAAGGCTTTTTCTCTCTGCCGCACATCGTGCAATCATGAGTGCAACCGTCAGAAATTTGAACGCAGGTTAATGCAGGAAAACTAAAAATAACATTTTTGTTCTCTTCTGAAATCTGAATATCCTCGAACAAATCTAGATGCAAATTTTCAACAGTCGGAAGCTCTTTGGCCAATTCGGAAATCTCCGCATTGTTTTGATCAGCCAGGGCTTTTTCTACTCGCGTCTTTACCGCAAGTCCCTTTGCTGAGTAGGGGACAGTTTGCCTCAAAAAATTCCGGCAACGGTCAGTTGCAATTTTAATTATTCTCTCATTCTCTGCATCTAAATTTTCTGGTTTGTGACTCTCGTTCATTTTAGGCTTTCGGTAGGCTTGGCTCCATGCCTTCGCGTTCTCTGGCTAAATTATTTATAAACCCATAGGCGTTATCGGTGAAAAATATCACAATATATTGCCCTTCCCGGGGTTCTATTAATGGGTCGGGATTGTGTTTGGGGTTCGGATCTCTCTTGTCGTAAACTTCTTCGCTGATTTCCGTATCTTTTATTATTAGATCTAAGATTCTTTTCTGTCTGATATTTAAACCGGTGAACTCACCCTCGGTCAAGGAGATATTTCCATCTCCATTAATTTGTGCAAACTCGAGCAATGCCCTTAACCTTGTTTCCTGGTCTCTTGATAGATTGGAGAAATTATTCATATAAGCCTTTGATAACTTTATTCTATTATAGCAAGAATCTTTTTTTATCGAAAAAGCTTTCTTGATTAAGACTAGACAAGGGACTAAACTTTCCTTATGGAAAATAAAACACATTTAGAATTTGGGCCAAGATACGAAAAAATTGAGAGCATGAAAACTTTTGAAAGGCTTAGTTTGCCAATCATTCCCTACCAGGTTCTGGATGAAAAACACTTCAAGGGTGAGGTCTTTGAGTTCGCCAGGAAACATAAATTAGATAAGATAATGGTTCGGACCGACGGAAAAGGCAAGAGCTCGCCAAGGTTACTAGATACTCCGATCAACGAAGAAACATTCAGAGAAATTGAAAGCTATTTTTTGAACGGGTATCTGGTTTTCATTGCTCATCCGGGAAATATTTATCGGAATATGCACAGCGCTAATATCATGGTCAGCGATGATGAAATTTGTATTGAAGTGGTGGGCCCGGGTTTTATGGCTGCTGATTTAAATAGGGGAAATATGGTTCCCCAAGAGACTCTTATTATCAGTATAAAAGATTTTCAAGTTACTGAGAGGAATGTTTGGGAAGAGATGTATCATCTCGAAAGGAAAAAGCGCCTCCAGGAATCAGATGTCGAGGAATTGCAGAAGCATCGGAGCTATTTGTTGGAATTCGAAAATTACCCCAAACTTAATGACAGAGAGTTGATCGTTTTGGAAGATGCGTCCTCTAAGCTTATGGCCTGGAAAAAAGCAAATAAAAAGGGAGACTTTATCGCATCAATGAGTTTTATCGATCTCGGTTCCGTTGAGGACGAGCAGATAAGTCCGGCTTTTTGGGATATTCATGAAGAAACGTCAGCCAAGCAGGCGCCGGTTAATAAGTTCTATCGATATGAGGGCGATTAATTACTTTTCGAGCGTCTTTCTTTGTAGCGAAGTAGGGGATCGAGAATTCTTTTGCGAAGACGTAAATTTTTGGGAGTAACCTCTAATAATTCGTCGTCTTCTAGAAAGTCGATGCATTGTTCAAGGGAAAAAATAGTCGGAGGGGTTAAAATAGCCGAGATGTCCGCGGTAGATGAACGGGTATTAGTTAACTTTTTTTCCTTGGCGACATTTATCTCGATATCATCCTCACGCGAGTTTTGTCCAACAATCATTCCGGCATAAATCTCGGTGCCCGGATGGATAAATGTGATACCTCTTTGCTGGGCGATATTCAGGCCGTAAGTCACCGCTTTGCCACTTTCGTAAGCAATCAGAACGCCATTTCGAAGTTTCGGTATGGCGCTGCCGACTGGATCATAACGCAGAAAAAGCGAATTCATCACAGCGGTTCCCTTGGAGATAGTGAGCAGCACATTTCTTAAACCTAAGGTACCACGGGTGCTGATCTCAAAAACCAATCTAGCTGATCCGTCGCCATTTTCATTCTGGCTGGTTAGGATACCCCGCCTCTTATTAACTTCGCCAATTATAGAATTCGTAAATTCGGAGGCTACGTCGATGGTTAATTCTTCAATAGGTTCGCACAGAACACCATTGATCTCTTTGGTAATTACTTTTGGTTTGCCAACTTGAAGTTCAAAACCCTCTCGACGAAGTGTCTCGATAAAGACGGAAAGGTGCAATTCGCCGCGTCCTGATAAGATAAAATCATTACCCTTGGGATCATTCTCTAATTTCATGGAGATGTTTGTTTCGAGTTCTTTTTTGATCCTGTCTAAGAGATGACGGGCTGTGACGAACTTGCCTTCCCGACCGGCAAATGGCGAGGTATTTGAATAAATGGAGATACTTAAAGTTGGCTCCTCGATAGAAATTTCCGGCAGGGCTTTAGGATCGTCAGTGCTGGCAATGGTGTCGCCAATAGAGGCTTTTTTAAAGCCGGCAATTGAAACAATATCGCCAGAGTAAGCTTCCTTAACCTCAATCTTTTTCAATCCTTCGGTAATGTAAATTTTTTCAATACGACCAGTCTCAACAATTCCATTCTGATTGATGGCGGTGGCTGGCATGCCGGTTTTAATAAAACCGCTGGAAATTTTACCTATAGCATATTTGCCCATGAAATTATCCCAACCCAAAGCTGAGACTAGCATTTGCAAGCTTTTTTCATCGTCCTTCTTTGGTTCGGGGATATACTCGATAATCGCGTCAAGAATAGGGAAAAGATCGGCCTCGCTATTATAGTTATCTGGAAAATCTTTCCAAGCTTTGCCGTCGCGTCCAATGGCGTAATAAATTGGAAATTCTAGCTGGGAGTCGTCAGTGGCTAGCTCCAAAAAGAGATCATAAGTTTTATCGATTGTTTTGGAAATATCAGCATTGGGTTTATCAATCTTGTTAATCACGACAATTAATTTAAGCCCCAATTCCAGCGCTTTCTTTAAAACAAATTTTGTTTGCGGCATCGGCCCTTCCTGAGCATCAATCAATAAAATCGCTCCCTCGGCCATATTGAGAGTTCGTTCAACCTCACCCCCAAAATCGGCATGTCCGGGGGTGTCGATAATATTTATCTTGGTGTCTTTATAGTGGATAGCAGTATTCTTCGCCAAAATTGTGATTCCACGTTCTCGCTCCTGGTCATTGGAATCCATAATTAAGTCTTGATTCATCGCCGCTTCGTTCTCACGAAAAGTTTTTGACTGTTTTAACATTCCGTCAACGAGTGTAGTTTTGCCATGATCAACATGAGCTATAATTGCGACATTTCTTAAATTCATAAAATTCCTAAAAGTTAAAAGTTTGTAAAGTTAATAAAGTTTCTAAAGTTCGAGGTTTTTTTTTATTTATTTTTTATGAACCTTATGAACTTTTTACTTTATGAACTAATGTTTATTCAACAAAAGTTAATGCTTTGCCCATGCTCTCTCCCCGGCCAGTTCGACCGATTCTGTGAACATAATCATCATATGTCTGAGGTATTGTGTAATTGATAACAAGCGAGATGTCCTTGATATCCAAGCCTCTGGCGGCGACATCGGTCGCAACCAAGATATTGATATCGTCATTTCTAAACATGGACAGAGCCCTTTGGCGTTGGCTTTGGCGTTTGTCGCCGTGGATTGACTCTGCCTTGTAGCCTTCGTTGGCAAGATTTTTTGCTAATCTTTCCACATCTCTTTTAGTTTCAGAAAAAATTAAAACTTTTTGGTTGTTAGCGACTAGCAACTCTTTGAGTTGGGTAAACTTTGATTCTTTGTCAATAACCCTGACGATATTTTGGTCAACATTCTTAGCAGTTTCGCCCTTGGATACTTCTATCGTAATCGGATTCTGTGAAAAATCTCTAATTAGCTGCTGAATTTTTGGCGGCATGGTAGCAGAGAAGAAGAGAGACTGTCTGCCTGCTGGTAATTTGTTTAGTATTTCTTTGATTTCATCGACGAAACCCATATCAAGCATACGGTCGACTTCATCTAGAACAATATTTTTGAATGTTTCATATTTAATTATTCCTCGATCTGATAAGTCTTTCAGCCGTCCCGGCGTTCCGATGACGAAATTAGGATTTCTTTTTAAATTTCTGATTTGCTTAAATATCGGCATTCCGCCAACACAGGCAGCAGAAAAAATCTTCATGTCATACGAGAATGATCTAAATTCCACTTCGATTTGCAGGGCCAGTTCTCGAGTTGGGGCAATAATCAAAACCTTTTCAGCATGGTTTTTGTAAACCTTGTCGATTAAAGGCAGTAAAAATGCGGCTGTTTTACCGGTCCCGGTGCTGGCCAAACCGATAAGATCTCGACCGTCAATGATATGTTTTATGGCTTGATCCTGGATAGGGGTTGGAGTTTCGAAATTCTTAAAAGCCAAGTTTTTCTTAATTTCAGGACAAAGCGCAAAATCGCTAAATTTATTAGTGATGATAGTTCGCTCGCTTACGCTTTGATCAGCGGTTTTAATGAAGCGCGAAACATCGATCCGCTCTCCCTTTCGGCGCTTATTATTGCCGCCCGTGTGTCTGCCCTGATTATTTCGTGATTTCATAAAAAAGGGATTGTGGCTCCCGTAATTTTTTTCAGAATTGTTTTTTCTGGATCTGTTACCAGAGAATCTTCGATTAAACATTTGTCTTTCCGTCCCGTTTTTTTGCAATAAAAAAATGGGAATAATTAATAAATTCGAATTGCTGTATAGAACGTCGAAATTTAAAAATTATCTTTCGGAAATCTATAGAACAATTTCTTTATGTTGAAATTATAACATAACTTATAAATTTTAGCAATAGGTAAGGCATGCTTGATTTGCAAGCAAGTTGTGGATTATTATCTAGATAATAAAGGGAATGATGATCAAAAATCCAATTATCAAAAAAATTCTGTTAGCAATCCTGATGGCTCTGGCTGGGTATGTCTTGCTAAATATGACTTTTTTGGTTGACTTTCTCTTCCAGGGCTCTGTTCGCGGGATTATAAGCATTTTTTTGCCACCTGATACTTTTGAAAAACTTATCTTCTTCCCTTGGGCGATGCACGGAATGTTTGCAGTTATTATAGTACTTCTTTCCTGGCTAGTTTTTCGATCTAAGGCTAAGACGTTCTACAAGGCAACTTATTTCTTCGTTCCGTCGGCAGTTGTCTTGGTAACAGTGGGAATAATCTTTTATCGCTGGCCAATTTTGTCTTATGTCATCGGGGGCTTACTTACACTTGGTTGCCTTTATTATCTATATCGGACGAAACGATCCTGGGAATATTTTTACGTTGTAATTTTAATATCCCTTACTCTTTTTGTCTCTTCATTAATGGGAATGCAAATTTAATGAAAAATATTGATCCAATCTATTGGTTTTTAAGACTGATCCTTCTTAAATTTATTGCCGTTGAAAGGGCAGAAGGAAGAGAATTTGTCTTGCAAAATTTAGAGAAACACAGGAAAGTTCTCTGGCTGGATATTATCGGAGGCATCCTGGTCTATTTTGGTGTGAAGGGTTCTGGTGATATTAATACTGTAGTGCTGGCCTTAATAGCTCCGGTCACCGTGATGGGGGCAGCTTGGTTTGCAGTTTCCTTCGGGGCTGTTCCAAAAAAGCTAATCAGCGAAGCAATGTCGATCACCTTTTGGATGTTTTTAGGATTTACCCTTTCCCTAACGGCGATGTTTGTGTCGGTGGCTTATATTTCACCAATAGTTCTATGGCCAGTTCTACTTGTTATTTTACTAGCGGCAATTATTAGCTGTATAAAATATGATACGGCCGATGGTTTAAAGGCTGGCCTTGACGAAGCAGTCCTGACACACACCCGCTATGCCATCGAATACTATAAGAAATCAGGTATTAAACCGGCAAAGGATGCTTAAATGAAGAAAAGTTTTTTAGATAATTTATCGGTTTACAAACTTTGGCTCTGTCTTATTTTGGTTAATATCATCCTGATAGGACTTGCTCTATCCTTCTATAATAGCCGGTTTGATATCATAAACTATCCCTTTAGTTATGCCGGTGGTGTTTTTACTCAAGATGGATTAAAAAATACCATTTCTTCCCGGATTTACTCTCTGGATATGTTGGTTTCGGGGCTTATAATGTTACTTATGGCCCGGGTCCGAGTTAAATCACCCAAAATATACGAGATGTCCTTAAGTATTATCGGAGGAGTCGGTTTTATTATTGCTTCTCTGGCGCCTGACGATACCAGGCATATTTTTCATGTTATCGGTTCGGCGATGGCCGTTGCTTCCTTGTGGCTTTTAGCGATAATTCAAATAGGGAAGATCAAAGATAGCATCGGTCTTGGAAAATTTATCGTGATGCAAGTGATTTTACAGGTTCCTATTTTTGCCTATGCTATCACTTATTTCTTGGATATCGATCCACTAGCCCATCAGCTTCAAAAATTGGCACTTCTTGGCTTGATCACAGTTCTTCTGTTTAGTGCAAACAGTAGATTCTCTTTAAAGAGAGCCTGAATGCGCCAGGGCGGCATTCTATTCTAATGAATAAAAGGTATTGACTAAATAAATATAAATTATGAAAAAGACGTTTAAAAAATGGGGCTGGGTTTATTTCCCGATTTCCTTATTTGGTTGGATTATTACCATTCTTGCGCTGGCTTTTTGTATTCAAGTTTTTGTCGTAGTGGATGGAAATTCGCACTCAGTTTCTGATATGCTCTACGGCATTTTCCCCTACATCGTGCCAACTTTCTTGGCCTGGCTCTGGATAGCATCAAAAACTAGCGATTAAATATTGAGTATGAAATACCTTAAAAAAGTAATCGGACATGTTGATTCTCTTTTCGGCAATAAGGAGAAGCATTTTGCCAATACAATGGATTGGTTGCTCAAGTTTAATCCTGGCGCTGACGAGGCCATGCAAATCGCTGCCTATGCTCATGATACTGGCCGGGCTCTTTCCAAATATGACAAAGGGGCATTTTTGCTGGACAAAGCGGCGCTCAAGAAACACCAGGAAAGCGGCGCCGTAGAGATTTATGACTTTTTAATCAAGGCCGGGGCTGAGGAAAAACTTGCCGCAAAAGTAAAATCATTGATTAAAAAGCATGAAGTAGGCGGGACAGAAGCACAGAACCTTATCAAAGATGCTGATTCCGTAAGCTATTTTGAGGTCAATGCCCTAAAGCATATAAAACGAACTGATGAATTTTCCAAGGCAGAGATTAAGGCCAAATTCGACTGGATGTTTAAGAGGATCACCAGCAAAACTGCTAGGAAAATTGCCGAACCGTTTTACAAAGAGGCCGTAAAAGAGTTAATGAAATAATAAATGAAAATAGTCAGAATTCTTTATTGGATTTTTCTGTCGCTGGCGACTCTTATACTAGTTTTTTTATTTGCTTATGTTTTTGCCGCCAGAAATTTGGACAACGGATCAGGAGAGGTCGCGGAAATATTTATGATCGGAGGCTTGAATTTTTTGCTTTCCGGGCTTCTTTTTCTCTTGTTACTATTTCATTTCCTGCTTTTTCGGCTCAAATATATCTATTGGCCAGCTTTAGGACTTCTGCTTTCAATTTTTGTTTTGCCCTATTTCTACCAATGGATTTTAAACCAGCGCTCCCTAATAAATTAGGCGGCAATGGAAGAATATAGCCCAAAGGCCAGGTAAATGATGGTCCAATATATATCTATTAGTATCAAAATTCTCCAATCAAAATTGGCTTTTTTAAGAAATCGGTAAAAGAAAAGCTTTACTACCCAGACGACACAAACTATCAGAAACGGCAAAGGATTTACGAAGATGCTTCCGCCTAGCCCTATAGTTTTAAATAGGTAGGTTATCAGAAATAGAAGAATTAGTGCTCCCAAATAGGCCAAACTCGAGGCCGCTAGTTTTTTCTTGATGGTAAAGATTATTACTTTCAGGTACATCGCAAAAACGACAACCCCCAAGATGAGATTTATTAAAATTATGAGATCGCTTATTGTTTCCATCGGTTTTTCCTTTTTTAGCTGCCTTTCTTCTATGATACAATAAGCCCAATAAAGCTTAAAGGGGAATCTAGGATTTTTCGACAATCTTTCTTTGTATTAATATTTGATTATGGAACATAACCAACCAACACCTTTTAGTGAGCCGCTCGGACCCTATGGTGACCAGCGCTCATGGCACGAGAAATTTCATGAATTCGCCCTCGACAAAAATCATCTTGTCAGATCGTGCGATTTAGAGATCGCCAGAGAAGTTACTAAAATGGCTGGGCACAGCAATATTGAAATCGCCAAGTTGGTGAAATCTGTCTTTGAGCGTCTAGAAAGCTATGGTCTGAGATTGCCTAATCCAAAATTTTTATTGGGAAAGGACCCCGAGGGTACACCTTCCCTTCTTACTGTTGTAGATAAGATAGACGGGGTTAATTTCGATGATATTGAGCCTTTACCTATCGGGGACCAGGAAAGATACAGAGATATTCTAGATCAACTGTGTTGTACTGTCTATCAATACATTGCCGATAGTATTGACCGAGATCTGCCCTATTATGACGATTTTAACGAAGGCCAATTTATGCTTGGAACGGGGCCAAAAGATCATGATCCCCAAATTTATTTTGTGGATCTTGGGCCGAGCATCTTAAATCCCGAAGGGCAAGCTCCACGCGATGTCGAACGTTGGCGAGTTCGTAGTATAGTTGATCCTATAAATATGATTTTATCGTTTGAGGAAAAGCTTGGTGGTCTGAAATTGGAAAAGGCGCGGGTCAAGGCAAAACAGCTATCGGGACGATTTAATCCCAAAGGATTTTACTCAAAAGGACATCTTGCAGAAATAAAACCGTCGCTACGCTAAGCAATAATTATGGGCATTAGTTATGAATGAAAAATTTATCAATCCTATCCCACGGTTAGAGTACAAGAAAAAGCATACTTTTGGCGATCCGCTTTTGTATATAAGATTGGGTGATAGATCGGGTAATGCGGAGTCTGCTCATCAAAGGATTATTGAGGCTTTGACACTTGCTTTTGATCCCGATAACCCTGATTCGGTCATTCCCCAACTAGCCGGTGAACTAAATTTAGGCCCGGATATTAATACTAGCTTAGACTTTATTAACTATGGCAATGACTCTCTTGTTTACTTAGTTTCTTTGCAAAATGGCGACAAAATAGAGCGGGTGACGGCTTTGGTAAATCAACCGCGGCGGGAGTTTGGTTTGGCTAAAAAAGAATATGGCAATTTATGCAGGCTCTCTGAAATTGATCCGCGTTTTGTTGTTAAGCCATATGCCTACTTTCAACATGGCAACCAGGAATTATATATTACAAAGTATATAGAAAATGCCCGCTGTATTTACGGTGGTTATGGCCGTTGGGGAGTATTTGATCCTCAGCCTCGCTACCATTTTGCCGATTTTGCGCCGGAGGTGGCAGCTGCTGTGACAATGTCGATGATTTCTTTGCTTGTTCATTATTATGATCAGGAAAGGGACCAAGGTTTGGCCAAGACGCAACTTTCAGGGGATGATTTTATTTTAAGCCAGGATTGGGATATGACTGATCCTGCTTCAGTCCTTCGAAATATGAAACTTATTGCTGCCAGAGATATGATCAATATTCCTTTTGAGCAGTATCTTGATTTGTTAAGGCAGGAGTTTGCAGAGGGAACTAGGTATAATGATAGATTTAAAGTAAACCACAAATCAGAAATTCCTCTTTCAAGAGAACTTGTCGAATCTGGCATCGAATTGGGCCAAAGACTGAGTGTTTGAACACTCCGCAAATTTAGCATAGGATTTGAATATGAAAAATTATCAGCCGACCCCTTTTCGGGAGCCAGTAGTCGAACATCCTAAATCCGCAGAAGCTTTAAGCGGGATTACCTCTGGTACCCTTCCTGTTGATACCTTAAATAAAATTGCCGAAGTTGATGGCGTTAAGGCAGTCGCCGCCGGCATCAGCCTAATGGTGGAGGAGCCTGACCCTGAAAACCCCAATACAGGCGTTTCTATGGGTCCGCCGCCTACAATTATGGGCATGGATACCAAAAGTGATTTTGTGAATAAAAATTGGACCTCTCTAAATATGAAAGAGGGCAAATTAATTGATAAGAATACTCCTGATAATGAAATCACAATCGGTTACAGTATTGCCCTTGATAAAAAATTAAAAACGGGCGATACAATGACTATTCGCGGTCGAGATTTTAAGGTTATTGGAGTCCTAGAAAAGACAATGACTGGCCCTGATAGTTATGTCATGATGCAGATGACTCCGGCCAGAGAATTGTTTGTTGCTTCAAATCCTTTCTTGAAATCGCTAAAAGAAAAAGCCGATAAGGCAGCAAGTATCTCTGATGCCGAACTTGCTAAATTATCACCGGATAGCCGAGCTCAAATTCTTCAGGCAAAATCATTCAAAATGGAGGATGTGTCAACATCCGCTTCAGTTTCCTGGAAGGACGACTATGATTCTGACGTGGTTGCTAAAAATATCAAAGACAAGCTCAACCAGGAAGTTTCTGTTCTCTCGCCTAAGAAGATGGGAGAAGAGATAGATAAGGCGTCGGCGATGATCAACTCAATTATTTTGGGTAGCGCTATGCTCGCTTTAATTGTCGGCTTATTTTCAATAGTTAACACTATGGTGATGTCAATCTCAGAGCGAACCAAGGAAATCGGAATTAAAAAGGCTCTTGGCGCTTCCAATAAAGCCATTGCTTGGGAATATACCCTAGAAGCTGGAATCATCGGCCTTCTAGGCGGGGCGATCGGAGCTGGTTTTGGCACTTTAACTACAACGTTAGTTAACGCCAAAATGGCAGAAAAAGGCGCGGAAATTTTTCTCATCGAGCCCTCTTTTATTATTCAAGTCCTCGTATTTTCATTTGTGATCGGGGTTATTGCCGGCGTTATTCCAGCAATAAGGGCATCTAAAATGCAAGTTGTACAAGCGTTGAGAGAGTTATAGCTTCGAGGAAATATCATTATTTAGGAGTAATATGGAAAAAATAATTGTTAAAGGAACCGACCTCAAAAAATCATATAAAATGTCCAAGACCAATACTATTAAAGCTCTAAACGGAGTGAACATTGAAGTTAAGGAAGGTGATTTTACAGCCATCATCGGACCGTCGGGTTGCGGCAAATCAACCCTGATGCATATCCTTGGGTTACTGGCTCGTCCGGATGAAGGGAGTCTGGAGATTGATGGCGAAGACTTTTCCAAATTGAATGAAAGGAAGGCTTATAAAGTCCGGGCACAAAAAATCGGATTTATTTTTCAGGGTTTTAATTTAATTCCCACTTTAACCGCTATTGAAAATGTGGTCCTGGCGGGCAGATATGGCGGCATGAAGGTTGGGGAACGAAAAAAGAGGGCCGAGGAGCTATTGGAATTGGTTGGGCTTAAAGATCGAATGAACCACAAGCCAAACGAGCTATCAGGGGGGCAACAGCAAAGAGTAGCGATTGCCCGAGCGCTGATGAATAATCCCTCGATTATTTTAGCCGATGAACCGACTGGTGAGCTGGACACCAAAACTTCTTTGGAAGTAATGAACATATTAAAGAAGTTGAATAAGGACAACAACCAAACTTTTTTGATTGTCACTCATAATCTAGACGTGGCCAAAGAGTGCAAGAGTATCATCAAGCTTAAAGATGGTAAAAACGATAAATAAGCGCTCTGCAAATTATTGACCGTCGCTATTCATTTTATTTATGAAATATGGCCAATATCAAAGTTCGGGTTTATAAAATTGTCTCTCAAGTTCCCCCTGGTAGGGTAATGACTTATGGTCAAATCGGGAAGATTCTCGGTATTCATCCTCGGCAAGTCGGGCGAATTTTGCATTTAAATGTAGAGCCCGAAACTATTCCCTGTCATCGCGTTGTTAATTCTCTGGGCCGAGTAGCAATAAATTACGCCTTTGGTGGAGGCAAAATTCAGCAACAGAAATTGGAGCAGGAAGGCATAATCTTTAACAAAAACAGAGTTGATTTAAAAAAATATAGATGGGAAGATATGAAAGTTGGTAAGCTAATCAGCCGATAAGCAATAAGCAAAATTAGTATGAATACGCAAAAATTATATAAACAACTAGAGGAGTTTTTTTACGACCTTGATAATGACTCCAGGCTTAATTGGATTGGACAAAAAGATCAGCCCGATTCTGCTGCCATTATGGCAAAATACGCCGATCTTTATCAGGAACCCGAGTTAAATCAGATTAGAAACACTTATCAAAAAGAGACCGATTTTCTAAAAAAACGAGAGCTTAAATTGGTCTACTTTACGCTTCTCGGGCTAAATATGTATCAGAAATTGGCCAAGTTAAGCGATGAAATTTCAGCATATTTCTCTACGGCCGAAGCAGAGATTGACGGTAAAAAGGTGCCCTTTTATAATCTTCGGCTTTTGACAATGAATGAAAAAGACTATGACAAGCGAGAATTAATTTGCGCCAAGTCTCGGGAAATAATATCTAAAATAAATCCAAAATTAAAAACGTCTTTAATTCAGGATTTGGCTCTTATCAAAAAAGCTGGGTTTAAAAATTATATTGACCTTTACCAAAAAGAAAAAGAGATTGATTACAGCCATTTTATAATGGTAACTAAAGACATTTACCGTAACTTAAAAGACGTTTACCTTGCCAAAATATCAAAACTAGTACAAGAGAAGTTGAATAAACCATTTAAGGATATCAACAGTTGCCAAGCTATTTTTCTACTGAATAGGGAGGAGAATAATAAATACTTTACCAAAGAAAAGCTGATGCCGGCATTTAATAAAACAATCGAGGATATGGGTCTCAATGATGAAGAGTTGAAAAAACGAATTCACATCGATATAGAGGATAGGCCCAAGAAAAATCCCAGAGCGGTTTGCTTTCCAATGCGAGTCCCCTTTGATATTCATCTAATTATTAAACCAACCGGCACCCATGATGACTATGAGGCTTTTATGCATGAAGCAGGGCACAGTCTTCATTTTTCTCATATCAATGAAAAATTGCCATTTCCATTCCGGGAGTTATCGCTTTCCCATGCCCTAACTGAGCTTTTCTCGTATACCTTCGAGGGGTTAGCCAGAAATCATCTCTGGTTGGAAAAATATGCCGGTCTAAGCAAAGAAGCAGCTCTTAAAGTTGAGAACGACGCTAAATTTAACGACTTATATATGCTGGTGAGATACTTGGGGAAATTTGACTATGAATATAATTTCTTCAGAGAAGGGGCGGATCTTGAAAAAGGCGGAGAGTTGTACTCAAGAACCTTAACAAGCTATACTGGATTTCACTATCATCCCGTTGCTTATCTAAACGATATGGATGGCGGGTTCTACTCCGCGGATTATTTAAGGGCTTGGATCGGGCATGCCCAACTTGAAAAGTTTTTAGAAAATAAATTTGGCGAGAATTGGTTTAAAAACAGCAAATCAGGCGAATGGCTTAAAAAGCTTTGGCTTGAGGGCTCAAAATTGGAACTCGAAGAAATTTTAGAAGAGAGTGGCATCGCAAAGCCATTTGATATAAAGCCTTTGATTAACAAATTTAAATAATCTAAAGAATTTTAAGCACTAGTAATGTAATAGGCTATAAAGCCAAAAATTTTTTATTGATTTATGATCAATTAAATTAATTGTTAGATCAAAAATGGCATTATTGGTTCCTGAAAATCCTGAACGGAATAAAGCAACAGCCACTGAACGTAACGCAAAGCGGCTTGAGCGCCGTGCAAAAAAGGAGGAGATGGCCCTAAAAAAAGTCGAAAAGGCAGCCAAAAAAATGGAAAAGGCGGCCAAAGAGTTAGAGAAGGCCGAAGACGAATTTTCTAGGGCAAAACGAGCCTAATATGCAAATAAAAGAAACAAAAGAAGCCTGGGATCGCTACTTAAAAGCCAAATCGCGCTATGAAGATATCATTGGAAAAATAACCGACCTTAAGGATGATATGGGATGGGGGCGGTACTATTCACGTAGTGGAATCCCGGTTAGTATGCCTTTTTTACCTAGCACTAAAAGTAAAGTTAGAACCATGATGGAACTTTTGGGAGATATTGAGGGGCTAGGGGCAGCCGATCTTGGTGCGGGTGACGGAGAAGTCGTTTTGGCTTTAGCAGAAAATAAGAGCCGAGCTGTCGGATTTGAATTGGAGCCAGAGTTAGCCGGTCTTGCCGAGAAACGTCTAAATGATCGAGATCTCAAGGCGAATATTGTCAAAGAAGATTTCTTCAAGGCAGATCTGTCACATTTTCAGGTGATTACCGTTTACGGTATCACAAGCATGATGGGTGATTTGGAAAAAAAACTAATTAGTGAATTGCCACTTGGAGCAAAGGTTGTTTGCAATACCTTTGATTTTCCCAATTGGCGAATAAGCAAAAAAAAGAACAGTGTTTACCTGTACATTAAAGAATGAAGTTGTGATTTACTAGAAATTTTTAAGGTTTACAATTAACTAGGTCTATTTACCAAAGCGGCGTTGGCGATGAGCAAATTCATCGATGGCCTTTTTAAGTTCGGTTTTGGTGAAATCGGGCCAATTGATGTCCCTGAAATATAATTCGGCGTATGCTGATTGCCAAAGTAAAAATCCAGAGAGTCGCTCCTCGCCAGAAGTCCGAATAATTAGATCAGGATCAGGAGTGTCCTTAGAGTCGAGGGCATTGCGAATAGTCTCCTCACTGATCTCCTCGGGCTTAATCCCTTTCTCGACGATTGACTGAATTGCTCTCCTAATTTCGTCTCTACCGCCATAATTGAGGGCGAGCTGGACCGTCATTTTAGAGTTGTTTTTGGTGTGTTCAACGCCATTTTTAATTCTTTGTTGGAAATCAGGAGAAAATCTGGATATCTCGCCCAAATGAATTAGCTTAATGCCACGTTTCCGAAATTTTTCAATATTTTTATCAAAAAAATTGACAAATAACTTTGCCAGATAATCAACTTCATCTTTTGCCCTGTTCCAATTTTCAGTAGAAAAACCGTATAAAGTTATAACTTTAACCCCAAGGTCATAGCATACATCAATTATCTCCATAGCACGATCAAAGCCCTTTTTGTGGCCTAAAATTGAGGGTAATTTTTTATTTTTTGCCCAACGCCTGTTTCCATCCGGGATTATGGCAATATGATATGGTAAAGTATTTGAAATTTCAGTCATAAACAAGGTTTATGATAACAAAAAAAACATTCGATTGCAATTACTTATATGAGCATTTAAAGACAATTCGAAATCCTATGTGCTACTATAATTTTAACATCTTTATGAAAAAAAGACAGTTGAGGATATAAGGTAAATTTAACTCATTTGATTACTTTTAAGGCGTTTGATTTGATTTTTAAATTCATAACAAAGGACTAAATGGAACTATTTAGCAGCGCTTTCTTAAACAATCAAAATCTTCCAGCAAAATATACTTGCGACGGTGAGGGAATTAACCCGCCGCTGTCAATAACGGAGGTACCGGAAAATGCCGCCAGTCTGGCTTTGATAGCTGATGATCCAGACGCTCCCTCGGGGGTCTGGACACATTGGCTCATGTGGAATATTGCTCCGGAAACAAAAGAAATCAACGAGGGCGAAGTGCCGGAAGGAGCAATCGAGGGCAAAAACAGTTCAAACGAGTTGGGTTATGAAGGGGCTTGTCCGCCAAAGGGCACGCATCGCTATATTTTTACACTTTACGCTTTGGATTTTGTGCCTGATCTACCAGAAGGAGCTACCAGGGGTGAGCTTGAATCAGCTATTTCAGGTCATATTATCGGCCAAGCGGAGATAGTCAGCCTTTATGCTCGCTAGCTGTAAATCTATACCTATTTTTTGACCACAAAATTCAACTAGAATCGTAAGTATTTTAACCAGGATTAGGCATATGGATGAATTTGATAAATTTAAAAATGATATTGAAAGTAAACTTTCAGAGCTGTACGCCTCAGTACAAAATTTGGTAGCCGAGATAGAATTCTCCGACGAAGAAGCCGAGCGGCTTTTTGCAAAAAGTCTCAGAGAACTAGAAATAAAGAGGAATGATGTTCTTGGCCTAATAAATCGCCTTGAAAATGATTCGGAGAATAAACAGGCTATCGAAACAACTGTTAATCAGAAGTTCAAAATTTTTTTAAAGTCTTACCGAGAATTTTCAAAAAAATTCAAATAAAAAATCATTTCTTAAACTTGGATAATTTTGTTATGATTTAAGAAAATTAATTACAGGAATCAAAATGATTGTATTTGGTGCTATTACTCCACATCCGCCATTATTGATACCGGGTATTGAAAAAAACGACCGCGACAAAATTGCCAAAACCGAAAAAGCAATGCTTGATCTGTCGGAAAAATTAGCTGAGTCTGAACCTGATACAATTATTTTTATTACCCCCCACTCTTTACTTTATCCAGATCTTTTCAATATTTGCGATATACAAAATCTAAAAGGGGACTTTGTTGAATTTGGTGACAAGTCGGATTCATGGTCTGGCCAAAATGATCTGGACCTAGCCGAACGAATTGCCAGGAAGGCAGAAGATGAAGGTGTTCCGACAATTCTTTTTAACAATGGAGAGGATCAGTTTGCTTTGGACCACGGTATTATGGTGCCTCTTTATTTTTTGAAGCAAAAAATTGATTATAATTTTAAAATTATACCTATTGGCTATACTTATGGCTCAAGAGCAGAGCACTATTTATTCGGGCAGATCATTGCCTCGGTTTGTGAACAAACCTCAAGAAGAATTGCTATTATTGCTTCCGGTGATTTAAGCCACAGGCTTGATATGAAAGCGCCCGACGGATTTTCGTATGATGGTGAAAAATTTGATCAAGAGTTTGTTGAATTAATAAAAGAAGCCGATGCATACACTCTGATGAATATGGATGAAGAGCTTGTTGAAAATGCCGGCGAATGTGGTTATAAGTCCGCTTTAATCCTATTGGGCGCAATGTCAAATTTACGATTCCAGCCTGAAATTTATTCCTATGAGGGTCCGTTTGGCGTAGGCTATTTGGTTGCAAATATGAATGTGGAAGCCAAAGAAAAATAAACTCTAGTTAGAAAATTGATGAGGGCATTCCTTTCACTACGAACGAAAGAAATCTCACTACTGGTTCAATAAATTGGTAAATAACTGAATGCCCGCTAATGGAGCCATAAAGAAGAACACCGATAAGGACAAAGGGGCCGATTCGTTGAAATGTGGCCTTGCCTTGTTCGCTTAAAAAATACTCAACAAAGTGCGAACCATCTAGCGGGGGAATAGGAATTAAATTAAAAGCGGCCAAAATCAGGTTCAACTCAACTACAAGATTGAGAATTTGGAGAGGAATTGATCTATCGATAAAAATCCCCATGGCGGTGGCAACCCTGAGGGGAATAGCCAAAATTAAAGCAATGATTATATTGGCAACAATCCCGGCAATTGCCACTTTTAGTTCATCGGATTTTTTGCTAAAAAAAGAGGGATTTATCGGTACAGGTTTGCCCCATCCGAAGCCGACAACGAACAAAAATAGGGTTCCGAGCGGATCCAAATGAACAAGAGGATTTAGGGAAAGCCTGCCTTCATATTTAGCAGTATAATCGCCGCATTTATAGGCAATATAAGCGTGGGCGTATTCGTGAACGGTAATACCAATGATAAGTCCAAGAATTACGGCAATAAAAGCGATCGGTTCACCTAAAAGATTGATAAAAAGCATAGCAACCCTAATTAATATTAGTCTTGAAGAAGATAACTTTTTATGTTAAGATATCTTAGTACTTACGATTTTAGCATAACAAAAAAGAAAACTCTATAATTTTAAGGATCATTATGGCTCGATGTTCAATTTGTCGAAAAAGTGCGGTTTCCGGCAGTAATGTTTCACACTCACAAGTTCATACCAAACGAAAATTTAAGCCCAACCTTCAGAAGGTCAATGGCTTAATTCTGTGTACTCGCTGCCTAAAGAGCATCAAAAAAATCGCCAAGGAAGAAACCAAAGTAGTTAAAAGCCAAGTTGCTGAAGCGATCAGCGAGAAGTAGTTTACTCTGGTATTTTCTCACCCATCTCGGTGATTAGTTTGTTTCTTTTTTCTATTTTTTTATTAAAACAGTCCTCGCAAAGAATGTCGTCGGTCTCCGGCTCGAACGAAACCTCGGTTTTTTTGCCGCATTTTTTGCATTTTATCCACCAGCGCGGATGTTTCTCTAAAAGTTTTTGCTTGTAAGCCAAAGTACAAGGCTTGCATCTTTTGGGGATATTTTGCAGTCCCTTATCAATAAAAAATTTCTGCTCACCGGCAGTCCAGACAAATTTATCGCCGCAGTCTTTGCAAATTAGCATGCGGTCTTGTAAATCTTCAAGTTTAATTTTACTCATTTTGGTCTCTTTACTTACTTCAAAATTATCCCATTTCGAACTTATTGTCAATTTAAGACCACTCTGATAGATTAATAAGGAATGAAAGCAGAGGATTTGTTTTTGAAGGAGATAAATTCGGGAAAGATTGCCCATGCTTATCTCTTTATCGGGGGTAAAGAGGAAGACTGGAATACTCTCTCTAATTTAACGAAAGATAAAGTAAAAATCTCTAATTCCGATATAATGGTTTTGCCCAATACGGAAGAGGAAATAAAGGTAGACGAGGTCAGGCGGTTGCTACACTGGCTTTATCTGGCGCCGGTTGGCCAGAAAAAATTAGCCATTATAAAAAATTGCCAGACATTAAACTCTTCTTCCGGTAATGTGTTGCTAAAGAGTCTCGAGGAGCCACCCAAAAGTGTAATTTTTTTGCTTTTTTCCCTCAACGACTCGGTATTGCCAACCATCTATTCGCGTTGCCGAGTGCTTCGGTTACCAGCCAACTATCGACAAGAGAGAGAAGGGGATATCTCAATATTTGACTTAAATTTCCCCCAGTTTTCAAAGGAGTTGGAGCGATTAGCAAAGGACGAGCAACAGATTAGCGCATTGATATTAAGCCTGGAAAACCATTATGCCGCTTTGTTAGAAGACACAAAACGAAAAGAAGAAGTTGATTCTTTGTGGGAAATTCAAAAAGCCAAAAAGAGAATTAAGGCCAATGTAAATCCAAGATTAACGCTAGAAAATTTATTTTTAAGCCTGAAGAGATAAGGAAAAGATGAGTAAATATTTAAAGATAAGAAGCGATAGCCGAATATTCAAAATTAACGACAGCAAATTAAATTTGAAAAAAGGCGATCAGATTGTTGTTGAGACTGAACAATGCCAGGAAGTCGCTCTGGTATTAGACGAAAATCAAACCATCAAAGATTCGGCAGAGAATTCAGAAGAAGTTGTGGTAATACGCAAATTAACTGAAAAAGACAAAGAGGATGATAATCAGAAGAAGGAAGAGGCCCAACAGAATTTAAAATCTTGCTCGCAAATAATTGAAAAGCATGATCTGCCAATGTCATTAATCGATGCTGATTTATCCTTGGATGGCAAAAAGCTCACCTTTTATTTCTTTGCCCCCAACCGTGTTGATTTCCGGTCGCTTGTATCCGAATTAGCTTCTACTTTTAAGAAGTTGATTCGCCTGCAACAAGTCGGGGCTAGAGATCGAGCTCGGGCATGCGGCGGTGTTGGCCGTTGCGGTCAAGGATTTTGCTGCAAGAAATTTTTAAAAGGAGATCTGGAGTGTGTTTCGACTGATATGGCTTACGATCAAGGCCTTGGCCAGATGGGATCAAATCGAGTCACAGGGGCTTGCGGAAAATTAATGTGCTGCTTAAGATACGAATTAGATTTTTATAAAAAAGCCAAGGGTAAATTACCTGAGATTGGTTCGAAAATAAGATTGAAAAAAGGAACAGGAACAGTAATTGCCCATCAAGTTTTAGAGGGGAAATTCACAGTAGAATTTGAGGATCGTACGACAATGGAGGTCGATTGCCAGAAGTAATCATCATAATTTCTTTGGCGGTAGCTTTTTACCTTGTATTGAGGCATTATCCAGAGGCCAAAGGCACAGAGGGTGGTAATTTTAGTTTGCGTCAGCTCTTTTCCAAATTGTCCGCTCGGAGAAGAAGGAAAATAGAAGGCTTTATCGAAGAGGAAATTAAAAAGGGTCAGGAAGATTTGATTGCCCCTATTGAAATCGATGAAGCTAAAACCAAATTCCATGAATACAATGATGAGTTGGCTAGACTGCTTTATGAAGCAGAAAAAGCCTTAGCGGAAAATGACTTAAGAAAAGCCGAGGAGCTGGCTATTTCTGCGCTAACAATAGAAAAACGTTGTTCCTATGCTTATGTCATTATCGGCAATGTTTCTTATGAGAGAGGCCAGTTTTCAGAGGCTCAGGAAGCTTACGGGACGGCGATAAAATGCGACAACGAAGAAGCTGAAGCTTACTTTGGCTTAGGTATGATTTTGGTCAAAGAAGAAAACTTGTCCAATGCGGTTGAAAGTTTATATAAAGCAGTAACAATTGATCGCAGTCATGCTAATTGGTACGGCGAACTTGGCAAAGCCTATTTAGAACTCAGACAATTTGCCAAAGCCGCCAAGTATTTCAAAAAAGCCGCCAGTTTGGATATTGAGAATAATGAATATAAAAAACTTGTTTCCGAGGCAGAGGAGAAACAGCGCTCCCACGCTCATGTGGCGAGAATGAAATAAAAGTAACTGATAAATTCGGGGGGGGAATGAGCGGGAACATTAAAAGGATTGTATTAATCACTGTATTTGCAAGTATAGCCTTAGTTTTTTTACTTGGAATTTTGTCTCTCTGGAAGAAAGCTGCTGATACTATTAATCAAACAGTTGCCTTGAGTGTTCAGGGTATTTTTCGTGATGAATTCGGTAATATTCTTTCAGAGTCAGCCGATTCAAACTCGATTACATTGGGTATAAATACCGTTGATGACGCTTTTAATATTGATGACTCTGATTTGGTAGACGACACTTTTGACTCTGGCGATAAGGTGGAAGAAATTGAAAATGAAGATTTGGGGTCTGACCTAGAAACCAATGATGAGGATTTATCAAATCAGGATGAGAATATTGATAACAATTTGAACTCAGATTCTTACTCTGATCTAAGTGATGACAGCGAGCTTGACCTGGAAGCTGGCCAGGACCAAGACTTAGGGGAGTTTTCTGATGATTCTTCCGAAGATAGATTGGTTGATGATGCTACATACATTCCCATTGAATCAAATGATTCGATAGGAACAATAGTTGATTTAGTCGCTGATAGTGCGGGTGATACCGATGTAGCCCCAGTAAGAAGGAAAGAGCTTGATAATGTAGTTGCAAAATCAAATTATTCAAATTCCGAAGTGAACTTTGATCGAGTTGAAGTTCTTGCTAATGGGACCGATAAAGCCTGCGCTGATATTTTAGTCAAAGAAAATGGCCGAATTGTTACGAATATTAAGCCGACTGTTTTTACGGAATATAAAATAATTGTTTCCCCAGTTTCTCAAATCAATCAATATTGGACCGTTTGTTTTTCCAGTAAATTTTCAGGGAAGAATGCCGTCGATTTTCAGGTTTCGGGGATGAAAATTAATACCACAGAATTAGATTTTTTTGCTGAAAATAATTTTGAGCGAGGTGGTTCTGTTGATAACCGGTCTGCAATGTTTGTCAAGCTCAGCAGTCTAAGTCATATTAATGGCAAGTTGGTAGTTGCGAAAAAGAATGATTATTTCATCAAGGATAAATTAACAGATGCAGATTTAATCGCTTTTGCTGGAGTGGCTGATCCATTTTCGACTGTCAAATTGTATATTCACTCAGACCAAGAGATCTCCAAACAAACCGTGGCTAAAGCCGATGGCAGTTGGAGTATTTTACTTGAGAGTCCGCTTGTATTGGGTGAGCATAAAGCAGAGGTCGCCTTTATCGATAGAAACGGTAACGAATCTCCTAAAAAAAATATTAGTCGATTTACTGTAGTTCGTTCTTACGGGAGTGCTATATTTATTGCATTTTATATATTGGGTTTACTGGCTTTGATCCTGGGAATTTATCTTTTTGTGAAGTGGAGAAATAAGGGTGGCGGGTCAAATATTACAATAAATCACTCGGATTTGCCATTTTCTTCATCTGGGATGTTGGCGGTGCTTCTCTTGGTAAGTAGTATTTTAGGTTGGATAATATGGCAGAAGCAAAAATTAAAAGAACCACCGAAGGCCGAAGCAGCCGAAATAGAGCAATCATATGGGCTTTTGCCATACGGCGGGACAATGGTTGCTGACTGGCGGTCTTTCTTCGCTCAAAATGCAATTAGAGTCGGACATACTGGAGACGACCTAGATGCTGACGGGATGACAGAAGAAAAATGGCGGACTAATTTTATTAAATGGGCAAGAAGTCTTAGTTTGCCGAGTGGTGAAAGTGGTCGCTGGACTCAGATTTATATCGCTGGTTCGGCAGATATTCAAGATTTTCTTCGGAAGGCACCATTAATAAGTCAAATTAGAAAAGAGGAACCAATGGTTTATGAGCTTGGGTTAGATGATTTTCTGTCGAAATTTTCTAATGCTTTCAGAGCTGGCACTGTTACGGCGGAAACAATGGATAAGTTGATTGATGATGTCAAAAGTGCCAGTGATTTAAAATTTGGGATTACACTATATGATGATGACTTATTGACAGGTTCAATTGCCTTTTTTGATATGGATGATGATCCTAACGGCGATCAGGATAGTTCGACTGTAAATCATCTCAATCCAAAATTCAAAGCGGGGGTTGATGTTGTCCATCTTTACCCGCATTATCGGAAATTCACTTCAAGAATGCCTGAAGCAATCGAGCTTGCCAAACAGATTTTTCCGAATGCCAAGATATTTCTTGGCTCTTACCCCATTGATAGGATTGATTATATAGGCTGCAATTATGATCCTGTCCTTGCAAACAGAATACCCTGCACACAGCAAGAGGAGATGGATCTTTTTAAGCAATCCTTTGACACTTCAACTCGGTTATTGAGAGAAGGAGAAATTGACAGTCTGGAATTTTGGCCTGCTTATTTCGGCTTGGAACAACAATGGCCTTATTACGCCGAGCCCGGCACTGGCACAGAATCAACCAATATTAACTTTGACGGTAAATATTGCAAAGATAGGACACGTTGTCTAAATAACACAGCCGAAATAAGGCAATCGGTTTTGTCAACATTGCACAAGTATCTCTCGAAGAAAATAACCATCTCGAGCCAGACAGATATTGCTCAAACGGGCGATGAAATAACTTTTAACGTCCGATTTGAGAATGACACACAAGAGAGTTTTTCTGATCTGTCATTCAATATCCCTATTCCTAACGAATTTGATTATGTTGAAGGGAGCGCAACAAATAGCGGTCTTATTGCCGATGGAAATATTGTGTGGCAAATTAACAGTTTGGCGCCAGGGGAAATATTTAACGCCGAATTTAAATTGATTGTAAAGTAAATAGGTAATACGAAAATTAATGTAATTAGTAGTCTTCAAGAAGGAACAGAATGGGCAGAAAAAAAGTTCTGATCATGAGTATAGCAATCGGTCTATTTGTTTTGGCAACTTTAAGTTATGCCTTGATCTATAAAGTTGTTAAAAGCTCGGTGATTCTATGGGGAAACATTAAGATTGGAAATCAGTTAAACATCCCTAATGATTTGGTGATTGATACCAGTAAATCAGGCGGGGCAGAAATAATGATGAACGATCTTGGAATTTACAATTTAATGTACAACAATTCCTCAGTTGACCAGGTCAAAAACATTGATTATAGCTATCTTGGTACTTTCCAGAAAGAAAACAGAATAAAGCTTGATAAACTAGTGATAAATATCCCGACGGTAGAAATAGATGATGAAGCCAAGGTTGATACTTTTGTAAATGCTGTCATGGCTCTAGAAAAAAACAACCAAAAAGTATATGCTGTCCAGTTTGACGATTTTTTAGCGGGATATGGGGGATTATATCCCATAGAAAGCTTTCGGGGTTTGGTTGATAAAATCAAGGCGACTGATCCGAATATTAAAATAATCGCTGTCTTTTATTACGCCGAACTTTTGGATTACGAAGCTATCCAGCAACGCAGTTCGTTGAACGAGGAATATAGAAAAGATGCTCAAGCGCTAGAGAGTAAATATTCTGGTTTTTTACCATTTATAGATGAAGCAAGCATCTGGATGAATGGGGTGCAGGAAAAAGAAACTCTTTACACTGCTTTGAAACTGGCAAATCGCATTATACCAGATAAGAAATATAGCATTGGAGTTTATCAGAATGACTATCTTCTCGGAAAGCCAAGAACAACTGATTCGTTTTTGAGCTATTTGAGTGCTGCCTTAAGGTTAAGATTGTTAGGCAAAATTAATAATATTTATATCATTAGTACCTATCAATATGCTTTGCCTGAATTCAAGACACAATCAGATGCCCTAAAAAGATATTTTGGGACTGGATTGCTCTACAATCTTTTTCGTCATTAGTTACTATTGGTCTAGCGTCTAATTTTCTTTTCGTTTCTCGTTTCACCATTCTCCTCTTCTTTGAATCTCTCGGACCAGTCACCTTCGTATTTTAGTATTAACTCCTCGGCATATTCTTCGGTGGGGGAGGGCACGCCGTAAGTTTCCAGGAATGGGACTCCTAACTCTGGACCGTAGTTATAATTTAAACTCCAGACGGCAGCAGCTAAGTCTGTTTCTTTGGTACCGATTCCAGCATTGCCCAAATCTATTATTCCGTTCAATTGCTCGCCCAATAGAATAAAGTTAGGCAGGCAAGCATCGCCGTGAATAAAAACAGAGTCGGCTGTTTTCTCGCCAAATGGGCACTTTGAAATATCAGTATCATGGATCATGTGAAGAGTTTGAGCCAATATCTGGACGACTTTTTCTGTCGGAATTTTTCTGACTAAATTTGCTAGATCATCTCCTTCTATGCAGGTCATAAGCAACATATCCTGACCGGATTGTTCTTGCCAGCCAACGACTTTGGGAGTAGGCAATTTTCCTTCCAGCCAAACGAGGCGGTCTTTTTCCCCTGCTAGATTCGGTCCCTCTTTTAAAATATAGCTTCCGAGATCAGTTTCAATCTTAAAAACGCTGTTTTGCTCGGCTGAACGAATTTTTTCAATTCCTGAGATTTCCTTTGTTCCGAGGATCTTTTTAACCCAGAGGATATTATTTAAATTTTCCATACTATTTAAAAATTAGGGCTAATTACTTAGGTATTCGCGCAATTTTTTAGCAGTCATTTCAACTATTTCTAGGTTTTCTTTTGTTTTTAACTCAGACCTAGCATATTCCATATATGGTTTTACATTCTTAATTCCTTTTTCGAATTTTTCCCTAAAATCAGTAGTTACAGGGAATATCCAGACGTGGAAGTGGTGCTTGGTATCTTCTTCTTGTATTAGATAAACATATTCGATATTCAGGACCTTTCTAAGGGCTTTGCGGATCTTAATCATAAAATCGATAAAATCATTACTTTCAGGCTTGCTAAATTCATCTATGCTTTTTATGTGGTGTTTGGAAACAACAATTACAAAACCAGGAATTGGTATCTCAAAATCCTGATGAGCAGCGAAATATTCACTTTCGCAGATTGAGCCGCCAGGCAATGGAATCTTTCCGCTTACTAAATCACAGCTTAAGCATTCAACGGCTTCTTCCTGGTTGTAAATATTAGTGATTTTCATTAGCTCCTTTATGTGTAATTTTAACAATTAAGAAAGTTCAATGCTAGCTAGGCTTGGTAGCTGGAGTGAGCGAGTGGAATTGGTCATATTTCAAACGGTATTCTACTAATGAGTTGATGCTGGCAACGAGCAGGCCATCAATTTTATGTTCATCAAGTGTATCATTCGGCCAGACATATTCTTTTTGATTGAAATAATTGGTGACAATTTTATCTGAACAGGATTCGAGTAAAAACAATTCAACGGCAACATCTTTGATAAGAAAAGCTCTTTTATGAGGAAAATGTTTTCCTTTGATTTCGGTAAATTGTTTATTTTGGGCTAGAAAATCATCCACTTTCTCAAAATCCGGAGCGGGATAGAGGAGGTCAATATCTCCGTGGCCTCTTGGTTTGCATAGTCCTCTAAATTCTTCAGCCCAGCCGCCAAAAACCCAACAGACGATATTGGATCGCTCAAGCTTGACTAAAACTTCTTTTAATAATTCCTTAGTATTGGTTTCTTTGATCATATGTTAAAGATTTCTCGGGATAAATCAGTCTTCATGGGGATATTGTACCATAAATTCCTCTATCGTCTCTTTACACCTACAAAAAATGACCAGGCGATGCCTGTTCATTTTTTGGCAGACCATAACAGAGGAAGTAAGAAACCATTTTATAGCTATTGCCTAAACTATTTTTAGAGCCACTACCAAAATCAGAGATTGATATTTTGGAGATCGTTTATATACAATTTGCGTATAGTGTCGTCCAAAGGACTTTTTTTCTTAGTAGAAACATAGTGATTTGCAATCAACTCGGCATATTCAGGTTTCTTTTTTCCGTTAAATATATCGCCGAATGCACTACTTGTTTTTTTGTGTTTAGATTTAATTACTGGAATATCTCCAACACGTTTTCCGGAAATAATAGCTATATCTGAATCAGGGATATAATCTTCTATTTCACCTTTATTAAGAATGATTATATTCTTAGTCTTGAAATCAGAAATAAGCTTTTTATCATCGATCCGTTGATAAGTAACACCCAATTCACGACAGAGCACAGAGCAATTATTGCTGTCTACAAAGTCGTTATCCAGAATGGCGCTATATTTAATATCAAAGCACCTTGCCAGACGAATATAATTACAAATCGATTGTGAAGAGCCAAGTGTAATGATGCTCAGATTAATTCTATCAAAATTACAATTTAAACTTTTCTGATTTTGAGGTCTAAGAATTGTATACTTATCAAGGGTACTGAACAGAACTCTCTCGGTCTCACCCTCAACGAGAAGTACCCTGTCGCTAAAAAGCATTTCTGCATTTGCCGGATTAATAAATTTTTTAAAATCAGTAGACGTGAGTGTTCGGTCTTGTTTGATTTCAGTGCTACCCACATCGTTCTTGTGGACCTTTATTATTTCATTAGGCGAGAAGCTGGTAACCAATGACGTGCTGTGTGTTGAGGTTATCACTTGTATATTCTGAGTGGAAGAAACGCTTTTAATAAGCAAACCTATGTATCGCTGTCCGTGTGGGTGAATAAAGGCTTCCGGTTCTTCGATACCAAAAATTTTTAGAGATGAATAACGATTTTTAAGGACTAATTCAAGGATTCCAATTATTACTGAATTTTGGGTACCAGTTCCAACGTCATTGATGTTAAAAAACTTATCTTTTTCTTTTATAAAAATCTCAAGATTTCTCAAAAGTTCGGACGGATCATTTTCTTTTGTTAACCGAAATTCTATGTCGTCAACACATGCTACAATTTTTGCGTTTTTAAGTATAACGCCTTTTTCGTTTACAAATGTTTCCTGTATCTTTTTATTTAGCGCCGATAATAATGATTTTATTTCCTGGTAATTTTGGGATGATCTAAGGATATCCTTCATTAAGTGCCCGTAGAGAGTCCAGCTAGAAGGCGATAGTTCTTCCTTGTGATCTCTAACTGGCGGAACCAATAAAGCACTGACTAGGTGACTCCTTGTATCTTCTTTTTTCTTAAATACTGTAAAACCCCAAAGATCTATTTCTAAATTGTTTTTTATATGGTCATCGTTCGATTCTGATTCTGGAATTTTGGACAAACTAAAAATTATCTTTGCTGTCCCATTAGAGATTTTTGCTGAGAGAGCACCTTTTTGTTGCTGCGTAAGTCCTGGTATTGAAAAAAGTGTCGAACTGTCATTGTTATCTATTAGACCAATTGTCCCTGTTATCTCTAGTGGTTGAGCAGGGTCAAAAAAGTCATTTTCTTCAAATTTAATATATTCCGGTTTGCGAATACCGAATAACATATCTAAAGCGCTAAGGATGTTCGATTTGCCGACATTATTTTTTCCAATTAGTACACAATGGTTTGTTGGGAATAAAATGGTTACCTCTTGGGGTCCGAAACTCCGGTAATTTTTTATTTTTAAATCAATTAGTCTCATCTAAAAGGAGTACGTGATTAATTTTTATCGCTTTTACTATAAACCATTTGCTCTCTTTTGGGTAGTTATAGTAATCAGAGTCAGATATTATTTTGATTTTAAAAACCTTATGAACTCCTCTGAGCCGATCACATTGAAAGCTAATTTACTGGCCGTGTTAGCCAATCCCTTGTCGTCAGTGACTATCACCCAATTATCAACAATGAGCTTACTTTTGCTCTGCTCTCTGTCATAGAGGAGTGCTGCGAGCATCATAATATCGCCATTGCCCTTATTATGGTAAAGATTAAATATCTTGTCATCGTTTTCAATCTTTGCCCATACTGCTGGCAAAACGGATAAGATTTCCGTGTTGGTCTTCCAAATAAAACGTGATAGAAGATCAATATTATCGCTGTCTCTAAGTTCGTAAATATTTTCTTCTGTTACTTTACAGTGATTGAATAAAAATGGCAGATTTAGTAATGATCTATCAATCTTTGTGGCTGTAACAGTATCGATAAGGAAGTAATTTTCTTGGTTGATCATAGATTTGCTTGGTAATCGTAAAAAAAGTGAACGGGTTTGTTTTTTGGAAATAGTATTTTCAAAGCTTCCTTATGAGAAACTTTTCCAGTGTTTACTAAGTTGATTAACGATTTAGAAAAGGCAGTACTATTGTATTTTTTATAGCCTTTTATTTCTGTGGGTCTTCGGGGGCGCCCTACTAGAGTTAAATTGGAAACAAATTCATTTTGGAGCTCTTCGAAGTATTCATCGGCAGTTTCTCTATTGATGACCTCCAACCTTCGTAAACGCATTAATAGAGCACTTGGAGTTAATGAGTATCTTTGTGATAAATCCTTTATGTCTTCTAAATTTTCAATTTCCAGGCCGGTCATCTCCTCGGATGGCATTAATATCTCTTCTGTTATTAAAAATTCCTCATTAGTAATGATTGCTTTTGTTTGGTCATTATAACTAATTGGTGAAAATTTACCTTTTGCCAAACAAACAGCAAGTAACACTAAAGTTAATATTTTTCTACCCTCTGGCTCAAATGATTTAGTTTCTTCTTTATTATTGAGGAAAATAAAAGGAATTTTTTTGTCCTTAAGGCATAACCCGCTAAATTTAACGTGCGGTCTGATGATCTGCGGCATGAAAGAGTGAGAACTTTGAGAAATAAATACCATTTTTTCTTCAAGTAAACGAACTAAATATTCAAAAGATTTTTCTTTATTTAATGATTTGATTACATTGAGATTAATACCGATTTCATCTCTCAGCACATTTGCTTGCTCCCCTACACTCATTCGTGATTTTCGCAGTAAATGATAGATTTTATTATCCAGGATCTTTTTATTATGTTTCTTTAATAATTCTTGCTTTCTTAACAAATCTCGTATGATTAATTCGATATCTTGCAGTTTAACATTCCCCCTTGAATTCATAGAGAAGCAACCCTTGGATGTACCACTAAGGAGAATCTTGTACTTTTGGTCGATTGATTTTCTAACAAATTTAAGTGGAGCGAAAAATAAACTGTAAGGGAGATTTGCTTTTCTTGCTAGCACTACAAAATCTCTAAAGTTTATCTTGCCCACTATCAGTGACTCCCTGAACCCCCGATAGTCATAAATACAGGAATTCTCGAAAAGGAGCTCGTAAACTTCACGACTTATTTTTATCTCATTTCCTTCAAAGCAAATTTTGATTCCGGCTACCGAATTCATATTAATCGTTTGAATAGTAACACTAAAGATTAGTGCTGTTAACTTATCAGTTTATTTTGGTGGGGATTTATGGTTAAATAGTTACGTAATGCTTATAGGCATTATTTACAATTTGTTAGTAACCTAAACTCGTTTTTTTTATCGAGCATGGTTAAAAAACACGTAAGCGACAAGGCAGGTCTTCTGTCTGGTATGCTTACGTGTCTATGATCGAAAGGTCGTAGGGTGGGTCCGTAAGGACTCGCCGCCAGCGGGAGACCTTTTTGTGTTTTAATTTATATTAGGGGGCTTATGCTAAGCGAAAAAAGAAAAAGTGAGATTATTGAAGAAGAAAAACTCAGAGAAAAACTTCGATTTAAAGCGAAAGCGAGTGAAAAAAGAGGTCAGACTTACGGATGCCTTGGGCTGCTTATTTTCATCGTGGCTGTTATAGTGGTTGTTGTTTATGCCCGTAATGGTAAAAATATTAGTAAGGAAACTGACTCACAATCTACCGGATATTCCGCCGAACAAAAAGAAAAGATAGTCAACGAACTCAGCCCAATCTGTGTAAAAAACCACAAATCTCTCTTCAAACCTAAAATTGATGAACTTTTGGCCGCATCAATTGTTCCCCAAAGCCAATCAAAAGGCTCATATTCAAGCTCAGAGTGCAATAAAATAGTGGCTGGCTTGTTAGATTTAGGATACAAGAAAAATGAAATACAATCCGTTTCTGAAGGAAAATACTGGATCGGAATGGACACTAAACAACTTTTTTTTAGTGTCGGTCTTCCAAGCGATAGTAATAGCACAACAACCGCTTTTACAAAAAACATTCAATTGATATATGGTGATCCCTTGTACGGAGCTACGTACATTTATCTCGATAATGGCAAAGTAAGTTCTTTCCAGAACTAAAACTTCATATTCAGGTTCTACTGAGAGTTTTTTCAAAAACATATGAAGTATGTATGGGAGCCAGGGAAATCGCAGGAAACCGCGCATTATGAATGAAATATTGCTAGGTTTGCTTTCGCTACAGCCACAAAAAACATGAAAGCTCTAGTTTACTAATATTAAATAGACCGTTCTTAATTACAGATAATTCATTTTTTGTTTTCGATTTTTAGCAATCAGAGATTAACAAATTGAAGAAAAGGGGCTCAAACTGGCTCGGGTGGCCAAAAACCTCAAATTGTCTTCCGGGACGTTTGTGCTTATAATGGCATCATGAGTCTACAAACGGAAGCAGATTTAATTCTGGATGTCCTTTATCGAGATTTTAAGCAAACCGAGAAAAGCATCGGCTGTTTTAAAGAAGCGACTCCGCACGGGCCGGAGTATTACGATCCTAATTACGACCCGATCGATTATCCGCCGTATACCCAAATTACGAATGAAGCATTTATTTACAAAGGTCTCAACAAAAACAGTCTTTTTAAGGATAATAATTTTGAAAGTGAGCAATCGTTTAAGAATGCTCTCTATTATCTTGAGATAACCATGGAATATATCGAGTATTCCGATAGCGATTTGGATACGACTCCCTATAAGGAAGATGAGTGGCAGCTGAGTGCAGACCAAGTCATCGGAAAAGGCCCCCACGAGTTTATCCGCCTAACTTGGAATGGATATCTTGAAGCCGATAAAAACAACGCTGTTGTAGATGATCAGGGTTTTGAGCAATATTTTTATTTCGATGATAAAACTTTTTACATCAAAACTGTAAGCGGGCCGCCAAAACCTATCAATTTATCCAATACTGGGTCGAGAGGCACTTCAACATATCGATTGCTTTATGCTCTGGTTAACTTATTAAGAAGAAAAGGCATAAAGACAGCTGACGGCTGGTGTATGGCAGAACTTGCGCCTACTGAAATACTCGGAGAAGTCAACAGCCAATTTAATCTTAAAACAAATAAAGATTGGCTTGGAAATACAAAGAGTAATCTTCTGCATAAAACGGTTCCGTCGGATGTCTTGGGGTACTACATTGACATGTCTACCTACAATAAATCAAAGGGGTTTTACACTTTTAAAATAAAACTGCCTAATTAAGAAATACTACAACAATACGGCGGACGTAAAAGACTGAAATCAGTAATCGGTCTTTTTTGTAATCGGGGAGCTCATATATTATTTTTTTCTTTGCTACCAAAACCATTGACATTGTTTTGTCGTACAACGCTAATAGGAACCATCAAATAATTAATCGTTAAAAAGATGGTTCAACTAAGTGAAAAGGCAATAAAGGAATTCAAGGAACTCGTTTTGCGCAAACGGGGAATTGAATTGTCTGACCAAGATGCCCAAAAAATGGCCATGGAGTGGTTGTCTTTTTTTAAATTAGTCTACAAGCCCATCGAGGAGGAAAATGGAGTTCGAAGAGATTGCACAGAGGATAAAAATCGATGAAATTAAGATTTTAGAAGGGAAGATTTTGGCAAGGGTCTGTATTGATCTGGTTGACCCCGCTAAGAATTAATGGAATTACAATCAACCGTAATAAGGAAACCGGGAAACCGTTTGTCTCCGCTCCGGCTTTTCCAAACCGATATGGCAAATACTCACCGATTATTTGGATGCCGGATCCTTTGTGGAAGATTCTATCAGGGAAAATTCTAATGGAATATTGTAAAAAAACAGGTGAAGCGACGTCTGAGGAAGAGATTGATTTTAAGGATTTTCTCTTCTGATAAACCCTTATTAAATACTTATTTAAGATAAAAATAAGATTTGATAATAAGTTAATTTATCTTTTAAATCAAATAAGTTTTAAATAAATAATTAATAAATAATTAAATAATATGAAAACTGAAAAAACAGATAAAAAACAGATAGGCAAACCTTGGCAATTCCAAAAAGGAACATCGGGTAATTACAAGGGTAGACCGAAAGGTACATTCTCAATAGTTTCGCTATTAAAGAAAAAGATGGAAGAGGTGCCGGAAGGATATAAATTATCCTTCGCCGAGTCGTTGATAAACGTTTTAATAATAAAAGCCATAAAAGATCAGGACATCGCTGCAATACGGGAAATCATAAACCGTATTGACGGTAGTGCCGGAAGATAGACCTGGCAAAAATCAGTGATTTTAATTTAAATCGTATGGATAATAATTTTAACATTGCCAAAAAAGGTAAGCATGGAACAAAAACTAAAATATATAGCATACTGCCGTCGAAGTTCAGAGGATAACCGAGAGAAGCAAGCTCTTTCAATTCCTGCTCAGATCGATGAGGTAAAAAAGAGATTTAAGGATGTGAAAATTATTGAATGGATCGAAGAATCGCATTCTGCTTTTAATATAGGGCGACCAAAATTTGACTACATGATCGATCGAATACGGAAAGCAAAAGCAGACGGAATAATTTGCTGGCATCCTGATAGACTTGCCCGAAATGCCGTTGATGGTGGCACAATAATCGACCTTCTAGACAAAGAATTACTTAAAGACCTCAAATTCTGCTCGTATACTTTCGTGAATGATGCCGAAGGCAAGATGATGCTGGGAATTATGTTTACTCAATCGAAGTATTTCTCCGATAAACTTTCTAAAGATGTAAAAAGAGGTCAAAGTAAAAAACTAAATATTGGACAGATGCCCTGCCAAGCTCCAGCCGGATATATAAATACCTATACGAAAGCGCGAGGTGAAAATGAGATTATTCCCGATCCCGACCGATTCGAAACGATTAAAAAAATGTGGGATCTACTTTTAACCGGAAGGTACACTGTTCCCAGGATACTAGATATCGCCAATAATGAGTGGAATTTCCGGACTATCAAAAAAAGAAGGATCGGGGGAAAACCGATGGGAATGAGTAATGTTTACGATATGTTCTCCAATCCATTTTATTGCGGAATGATACGCTGGAAAGGTGAGTACCATCAAGGTGAACATATGCCAATGATAACCAGTGAAGAATACGATACTGCTCAATATGTTTTGGGGAGAAAAGGCAAACCGCGACCCAAAACCCATGATTTCAATTTCACAGGGATGATAACCTGTGGTGAATGCGGTTGTGCTATTACTGCAGAACAAAAATCAAAGTTAATGATGGACGGTATGATAAAGTATTATACCTATTATCATTGTACCCATAAAAAACGAGACTATAAGTGCATTCAGAAAAGCGTCGAGGGCAGCTATGTGGAGAGATATATCCTAGACGAATTGGATAAATTACAAATCGATGATGATTTTCTACATTTCACAAAGAAGTACCTAAACGAACTTAACGATGCCGAAATTGTAGATCGTAATCAAATCTATGAGGACACGGAAAAAGCATATGCCGATGCACAGAAACACCTTGATAGACTCACAAAGGCATACTACAGGGAGCTGATCTTTGAAGAAGAGTTTGTAAGACAAAGAGATGAACTGATTCGTGAAAAGGATCGCACAAAGAATCAGTTAAATAAAGTAGAAGCCAGAGCCGACCAATGGCTTAAGCTATCCCTCGAAGTGTTTTCCTTTGCCAGATACGCAAAATACTGGTTTGAGCACGGAGATGCCGACAAAAAACGAGAGATGATGTCAAAACTAGGGTCGAACTTTATCCTAAAAGATAAAAAAATGACTTTCCAAGTAAACAAAGTTATCGAAATTATTTTGAAAGGAAACGAGGAGATAAAAAAAGAAGTCGCTAGGTCAGAAACTGAAAAAAGCAACTCCTATTCTTACGAAACTCGCAATATTGACAGGTTAATTCGGGTTTGGCAGGGGCTAGAGGAGGATCTCACATCGGCTATTCGCCTCTCTGGACACCCTCGGTTTCCAGTTCCTTCCGACAACGGGAGACCAATTGTTCTCCCGACCCCACTCCAGTTCGATTCCTTATCTATCTCTAACAAAATAGGACCAGGCGTTAAGCCTGATCATATTTTGGCAGGACACTCTGGACGAAGCTAGAACTTTTATTCCATCCTTTCATATCAACCGTACACTGAAAGAAATTCTAATAAAGCAAGGAATGATGAGCGTTTATAATTAGCCCTCGAATTGTAATTTTCTAAATGCTGTATCTTCCTCAACTCTCTTTTTCTCGGCCAGCATTGATGAATCAAGACTTTTAATAATTCTTTCGCCAAAATTTCTCACCCTATCATTGCCTTTGTTTACTTTGGTAATCCTAATAATAGTTTCTTTTTTAGATTTGTATGAATCGTATATTCCATATTCGCCAGAGACAATACCAGTTGCATAAATCCTTGAAGCAATTTTACTCAAAATGTTCTCGTCTTCCGTTCGCTTAACTATTTCGAAACAGTACTCTATGCTAGGCGGATTAAAGCTCCATAGAAGCTCTGTTAGCCGGAATAAATCATTTTCTGTGCCATTTAGTAGTTCGTCTTCAAGCTCTTTTAATTTTCCGCCGCCAATTTTTTGAAATAGTTCAGCAAGAAGCATATTGTAAAATGGTCTCCTGGAATTCATTTTGCTGATAAGCTTTCCAGCCCACGTTTTAAAGTCAGGGGAATTACTAATCTTATCTATCAAGTTTTTTTCAAGATGACTTGGAATTGCATCATATTCTAGCCGAGAATTGGCCTTTTTGCTTTTTGACAGTTTTAATTTATGTTGAATCCTTTTCTCAAACAACTCCATTATTAGTGTTTCTGGTAACGCTAATAATACATTATGTCCTTCATGAGTTATGCTTTCAGATTTTACAAAATGACCAATAATTAAGTTTATCGTCTCTTGTTTCCATCCTTTGATGGTAATTTCCTCTCGAATAAGCCCTGTATCTATTGTCTCTATAAATAACCCGGATAATGACGGATGATACTCTATCTCGGCCCCAATCAGTTCCTCCATCTTTTTTGGGTCTTTCCCATATACAGACACTAGCGCATTGATTAAGGAATTATGGATTTGGAAATCATTTGTTGTATTTATTCTATAAATTTTGAAATCGGCTTCAGATTTAACCGCCTCTTCTAAAAGAAGAATATCATCGTATCTAACGCTTTTTGCCAAATTCGTTTTATCAACGGACCAAAAGGAATAAAAAACTGCTGGAAGTATTTCGGCTTTGTTACTTTTTATTATCGTTTTTGCGAACTTTGTCCAAAGCCTAAAATTATTTGCTTTTCTAAATCCCATCAAGAAATCAAGCAAGAAATTATCAACTAGTTTTGTTTGATTTTGTATTGATAAATCCAGTAAAGACTCTGCTACCTCTGGTTTTTCGAAAGCCACTCTTTGAATTAGACTACTAAATTCTTGCCATTCCCATCTCTCATTTTTGTCGTAACTTGAAGCGATTTTATTAAAGATATCTTCAAAGTACTCAACTTTCTCGGCGGTTATTTTGTTAAATAACCCGTCAATTTTTTTCTTTCGAATTTCCTCGGCCCTATCCCAATCACCACTTTCCCTATAGTGCAGTCTGCTGGAAGCAAGTAATCGATATATAGAATATAATTTATTACCCCTGATTTTGTCCTTCAACTTTTTAACTATTTCCTTGTTAGTTTCTATCCTTTTGTCTATCGATATAAGCTGTAAATCAATTTCCCGAACTAGCGGAAGGTCGGCCTTTAATTTATGGGAACTGCTGAACAATATTGATTCATAGGCTCCAATAAGCATGTTGATATCTACCGCAACCATCTCCTTCATGTCTTCTTTTAGCTCGCCCCGGTCAGGCAAATATGTTGCCTGTTGCAATGTTCTGATAACAATCTTTTTCTTTGCCCAACCCTCAACCATTTCAAATCTCTCTAGCAGAATTTGAATAGCCTGTTTACGAATAGTTTTTAATTCATCTGTCACCGGGAGGGGGCCAAACATCCAGGAAATAGTTCTCTCGTCTGTCATCTCCGTACCCTCAAAAGCAGGGTCCAGTATTTCCTTAGCTATCAATGTCGCTAATTCAATATCTAAATTTCTTTTTCTTAAAAAATCAAGCAGTGACAGCTGAGGGAGATATCCGACTTGTTTAATAGTGTGATAGTCATACTTGGAAATTTCCTGAAAAGCTTTTTTTATTGATTCATTTACCTGAGTTGAGGATAGAGACTGAAAGTCAATAAGCAACTCAATCGTTTTGTTTAAGTCAAGAAAACGGATTATTTTCAATAATTCGATTAATTTTATCTTAATATCGTCCCTTGTTTTCCCAGGTCTCCTAAGATAGCGCGTATCTTCATCGACGACTTTATTGGACTCAACTTTTGCTAAGATTTCATGAATTAGGGCAAAGATATCTATATCAGGGGGTAATTGATAGCGATAAGAAGAAAGAGCTTCAACCAGATAGGAAAGCTCATTAAAAATATAATTATTGGAGTCGGATGTAGGAATTTTCCTTAAACGACTGATTTCAAAAATTGATGAACCTTCCTCGACCCGACGATAAAACCTATATAATAAATTTAGCTCAAAATCTGCTTTGTCAATAAAATTTTCTTTTATAGATTGAAGCTTTTCTTTGATTAAATCTTTCGGTTGGTTTCTTGTGTGTGTAGTATAAAGCTGATTGGGTTTATAGAAAATTTTATGACTAATCTCTGACCACGCATGATGAAGCATGGTTCTTAACTGTATCTCACATTTTAGACTGTTAAAGTCTTTGTATTCGGGCAGGCATGTTCGCTGTTTGTCGAAACCAAAGACAATATGTATCGCCCGGTAACCATTTTTATTAACCTGATGTATTTGGACACAGTCAGGAAACTCTCTTTGAATTAATTCCAGAAACCTATTTAGCTCTGATTCAATAATAAAAATTATCCTTACGCCGGCTAAATCTTCAACATCTCTAAATGATTTAATATTTTCATTCCCGCCATCTACTAACCATTCTATAAGCGTTTTGTTCTGCTTCTTTGCCCTAACCAGTTTGTTTTTTAGCTTGAGCGGTTCTTTGACCCGCTTCTGGATTATATATGTGAACTGATTCTTGTTAGCTATGCCATCAATTAATTCATTTACAGTTTTTGCGAATCTCTCGATTAGTAAAATATTCGCCTCATATTCATTGGTTATTTTTTGCAATTCTTCGCTGTATTTGGCCGTAAGCTGTTCTTCGTTCATGATGATATTATATCATTTAAAATTATCCCCTCACTATCCCACCCCCCTCTTTATCATCTGTTAGTTGTCATGCCAGGAAAACATTTTTAATATACAAAAAAATTTTAAAGGAGGGGTTGAAAAATTTTAATATAGACTTACATTTTGGTAATGAAAAAAGAATTAACGCTCAAACAATCCCTATTCATTAAAAGTTATTTTGACAATGGAGGGAATAAAGTACAAGCGGCCTTGGCTGTTTATGATACAAATAATTATAAATCGGCTTCTAAAATAGCGGATGAAAATTTTAAAAATCCGCTGATTCGCCACAAAATTCAATCTCTTATCAGTAAGAACAAGATAAATTTTGATTTGATAGCAGAAAAAATTTCTGAGGGGTTGGGGGCTAAAAAATTTATATTAAATTCAGCAACAAGTAAAATAATAGAGACTAATCTGCCAGACTATGACACTAGGCATAAGTATATAGCTTTGCTTTTGGAAATTTGGGGTCTTAAAAAACTGGAAAAAGAAAAAGATAAATCAACACCGGTTCTAGTGTCGGCTGAAAAACTAAAGGAAATAAAACACCGCTTAAGAAGTTAGAAAAACTCAGAATATATTTTGTTCCTTTAGGCTTGTTGTTATGCTTGAAGGACAAAAAGCCACCTAAGCTTTAAGCGCTCGGTAATTTTTATAAGGACTCTTTTTTCCTATGCTTTCTATTGTAGATTAGCAAGCCAATAAACGTAATAAACCAAAGAGGCCATAAATTTAAGATTAGACCGATGAAATCAAGAAAATAATTTGTTAGATTGCCGACCGATTTATTCGTATCACAATCGATGTACTTTAATCTTGCAAGCCTGCTATTATCAGGAATGTATGATTTATCGTCTTTCCCTGTGTAATAACAATGTTCGTCATACTGGTAACCCCCGGTTATTGACTCAAATGAAGACATGATTATACCGCGAGTATCCATTGCTATTGCAGACACAGAGTTTATTGCTGAGATAATCAGTAGGATACCGATGACCTTTACCCACATTTTGATTTTAAGCTGCACTCCAACCTCCTTTTTGAAGTAAATATTTGATGCACTAATCCTAGCATTTCCTTATTAATGCTACAAGCTGTCTTTAGAGTGAGTACCTGCAGTCGCATATTCTTGTAATATGCAGACCAAAGAAGTATTTCTAAAACAATTCGGGGAAAAGATAGCGAGCATACGCCGGGCGAAGGGAATATCCCAAGAAAAACTTGCCAGCGATATTGATGTTCACAGAACTTATGTAGGACTTATCGAGCAAGGCAAAAGAAATCCCTCCATTTGGAATATTTATAAGATTGCCAAAGCATTAAAAGTCGAACTAAAAGATTTATTCTAAGATAAATCGAAATACTTCCGCCTTATCCTTGCCAGGCGGTTTTTTTATGCTAATTTAAGAGTATGAAAAAGGACCAAAGCAAATCACAAAAAAAGCTGGCGAATTATTTCAGCGCCTTGATTGAGAGTGATAAGTTTAGAGATTTCCATAAGAAAACTAGGCAAGAAATGCTTGATTTAAGGGCCAACAAACAAGAAGGACTGGCTTACAAAGAGAGAAAAAAATATCTTGAATCATATCTGCCCACAATAGTAAAAAAAATTAGGGCTTTTTGTGGAGAAAACGGTCTAAACTATCCTGATTTTTTTCCCTTAATATTACAATCACTTGAACTTGAATCGCTCAATGATTCAATTGTTCTAAGTGAATGCCATGATTTAGCCAGAGTAAAAGATTTGCTGGAGCCGGGCAATGCTTTTTACCGGGATGATGTTTCCGATATGCCAATATCTATTCATTTCAGCCCATATATTAGCGAAAATGAGCTCGTAGAATTTATTAAGAAGAATTACTCATCTCATATCAAACCAATTCAAGAGAAATACCGCCGGGAAAGAAAATTTAAAATAGGTAAATTCTCCGGCAGGAACAGCTTTGTCATTGCTCGAAACAAACTAATTATGCAATTACATGAAAAAGGAAAGACCGGTAGTGAAATTGCCGACATTGTTAATGAAAAGTTTAAGCTGAAAGATGATAGATTAATTGTTTATAATTATGTCAATCAAATAATCAAACTCGAAAAGGAGCGTAAAAAACAACTGTGACACAGTCTTTTTAATATCACAGCTATCCAAGGTTCTATAACATCATGCTTAAGGCATGATTTTTTTTGCCACAAAAGGACCGTCAGCTTTAAATATCTAAAATTGCCCTCTGGTTGGTTGGTCCTTTCCAGAGGGTTTTATATAGGTCGAAAATGATTGACGAATTAAAACTAAGCAAAAAAGCAATCGAAGATTTTTCCATTCTGCTGAAAAAGTATTCAGAGAAGGATTTTCCTAATGACGAGGTCCGGTCGATGGCTTCTTCTTTTTTGCAATATTTCGGCAAAATCATTCGGCCTATACCAAAGGAGTTTTTGAATGAAGCGAGACAAAAAGAAAGAAATGATTCGTTTAAGAGACGAGATTAAAGAAGCGGTAAAGCTTAATTGCTATGACTGCATGGGCGGACAAATAAAAACCGATTGCCAGTTAGGGAAATGCCATTTGTTCAAATATCGCCCATGGTCTACTTTCAGGTGGCCGAAGGCCTAGAATGCCTTTATTTGGAATAAAACGGGTAATTTGAGCACAAAATCTATCCCTTAATTAATTAAAAGCAAAAAAGGACCGATATGCCATTAGATATTTATAAATTAATTGACGAGAGCAAAATCATCTTTAAAAACATGAAGAAGGGGAAATATTTAGTACAGGCCACGGTTAATGTGGGAGGCCTCGGTTTGGAAATTAGGAGTTTTCTAATCGGAAAAAATGAGGAAACTGGACAAATATGGTGTATGCCTCCTTTCTGGGGGAGGCCCGGCAACAAGAACAGCAGAAGCAATGCCAACTATTATGTGTTTATCGATGACCGGGAGGCCTGGAACTATTTTGTCGCTAAAATTATCAACGAATATCATAAATATTGCCGAAGTCCTGTCGATGGAATGATGAGTTCCAGCGAAGCAGACCAGTTAGTCGAGGATATTTCGGGCATTATATAGTTACTAGTTACTTAGTTATTTTTATTAGAGTAACTTTAATTATGGTTCCTTTTAATAAAGTTAATATGTTCAAGTGTTAACTTATTTGGTAAAATGAATATGGCACAAAGAAGTTAGAAAGATTTTTTATAATGAGGCAATCGCCGTCTTCTTTGTGCCAACTTAGAAGTCTTTCAGGCGGTTGTCTCATTTTTAAATAGCAAAGGACTAGAATGAAATACTACGCTTATATTAGAAAAAGTTCTGAAGATAGTACAGAGCGTCAAGCTCTTTCTTTGCCGGCTCAAAGAAATGAAATTAACAAATCTTTTTCAGGTTCGGAAATCTTAGAATTTGTCGAAGAAGCTTATTCTGCTTTTGAACCTGGGCGACCGAAATTTGACGAGATGATTAAATGTATCAAAGGGGGTAAGGCCAGCGGAATAATTTGTTGGCATCCTGACCGCTTATCAAGGAATTCAATAGATGCTGGTACAATTATTCACTTGCTTGATAAAGGCATTATTAAAGACCTAAAATTTGTCGCCTATCAGTATAATAATGACGCCGAAGGAAAAATGATGCTAGGCATTCTGCTGGCCCAATCGAAGTATTATTCAGATAAGCTCTCGAAAGATGTAAAGCGTGGCATTAAAACAAAACTTGGGTTGGGCCAATTACCAGGTTGTGCACCGGTAGGTTACAAGAATACAATGCTTGCTGTCCGAGGAAGTAATAAGATTATCGTTGACGAAGAAAGGTTTCAAACCGTAAGAAAATTTTGGGACTTAATGCTAACCGGCCAATACTCGGTAGCAGAAATTCAGAGAATCGCAGACAAAGATTACAAGTTCAGAACTATTAAAAGGCGTAGAATTGGGGGTGTAGCTCTGAGCAAGAATGCGTTATTCAATATGTTCCGTAATCCTTTTTATGCCGGTCTTATCAGGCACAAAGGCGAATATCATCCGGGCGAACATCGTCCAATTATAACTATTGAGGAATTCGATAGAGTACAACTTTTACTAGGCAGAAAAGGGCAACCCCGGCCAAAAACACATAAATTCCCTTATACAGGAATGATGACTTGTGGTTTTTGTGGCGGAGCAGTAACTGCAGAAATTAAAGCAAAAAAACTCAAAAACGGCTCAACGAATTTTCATACCTACTATCATTGCACACACCAGAAAAAGGATATTGTTTGTAAGCAAAAATCCATTACCGATAGAAATGTCGAAGAATATTTTGGGGAAGCACTGGAGAACTTTCAAATTCCACAGGAATTTATTGATTGGGGGATGAAATACTTAAATGAACTTAATGACAAGGCAGTAGAAAATCGCTCTATAATGGTTGCCAACACTCAAAATGACTACAACAAAATCCAAGGATACCTGGACAGACTGACCAAGGCATATTACCGGGAACTTATTGATGAGGAAGAGTTTAAAAAACAAAAAGAAGAGCTTTTGGTACAAAAAGCAAATCTCTCAAGCTCTTTACTTAAGCTTGATTCTAAATCAAACAGTTTTCAGGAATCGACTGAGGAATTTTTTGAATTCCTGAAAAATGCAAAATATTGGTTTCTAAATGGTGACGAAGAAGTTAAGAAATTAACGGTCCTTCAGTTTGCTTCGAACCTTGTGGTTAGAGACAAAAAAATTACAATAGTAGCGGATAATTTGTTTTCTATAATCGAAAAAGGGCTTACAAAAATAAAAACAGAAGCCACCACATTCGAACCGGAAAATTTTGGCTCCTGTTCTTATAAAACGCCTGAATTGTCTACCATTTACAATTTGTGGCAGGGGCTAGAGGAATCGAACCCCTAACAAAGGTTTTGGAGACCTCCGTTATACCATTTAACTAAGCCCCTAAATTAGTTAAAAGTTTATAAAGTTCTTAAAGTAAAAAGTTAACTTGATAAACTTTCAACTTTTAACTATTTTGTCTCTTTGTGCTCTGTGTGAGTGTTGCAGGTGGGGCAATGTTTTTTAATTGCCTCAAATTTCTTAACATCCTGACCCTTAACTCTTCTTGGAGTGTGATATGACCTATCTTTACACTTTACACATTCAAGAGTCATAAGTTTTCTTGCGTCTTTTGCCATAATTTCCTTGATTGAAAAATGAAAATTTAATAATTGAAAATTTTATTGGAGCCGCCTGAGGGACTTGAACCCACGACCCACTGTTTACAAAACAGTTGCTCTACCACTGAGCTAAGGCGGCCTTATAGTGGTGCTGGGGGAAGGATTCGAACCTACGAAGGTGTGTACCGCCTGATTTACAGTCAGGTGCATTTGACCGCTTTGCTACCCCAGCAAATAAAAAATTACCAACCGTCGATTACCAATCAATTATAACCTAAAAATCAAAAATATTCAATCGAACAAGTTATGGTAAATGACTCTTGATAATGGAGCCGTTGACCGGACTTGAACCGGTGACCTACTCCTTACCATGGAGTTGCTCTACCAACTGAGCTACAACGGCGAGTAATTCAAAATTACTTTGGTGATTATACCATTTTAGTTGGTCTTTTTCAAACAATATCAGTGTTGTGAAAAGACACAACTAATCACCCTAATTTTAATATTTTTAGCAATCAACTTTTTTCTCTAGTAATAGTTAAATAACCAAAACCGAAACTATCGCTTCAAATTGGGATAGTGTTTCGTTTTAGTTTGATCAAACCAAAAAACCGCAGAACGCCCCGCCAATACTAGTCGGGGCGTTCTGTTTTATTGACATTAAATTTTCCCAAGAATAGAATTAAGCTATAAATTTTTAAAGGGAGGCGGAATGAAAAAGGCACTTTTTTTGACGGGGATTTTTTTTGCTGCTCTATTTTTCTTTTCAGCAGAAAAGGCAAGAGCAATGGTCTTAACTAAGACTGATGAAAGTCCCATATTATCGGCGGAATGGTCTGATCCAGCCAAAGGAGGTTGGTTTTTCGGGGCGGCTACAGCCACGATGATCTTTACTGTTGACGATGAAACCAAGTATAAACCAATAAATAATAGCGATCCATCTATGCCTGCTGTTAAGTGGACGACTGAAGATGATGGAAGCGGTCCTTTAGCTGATAGCGTTACAAAGGTCAGCGATAATACTTACCAAGCGGTTTGGAACCTTGGCGCTGATGACGATCCTGATGGGGTGGGCGGCGCCATTATGATCAATGTTTATGACACAGATACCGGTGATACAATAAATGGTTATCTAGCGGATGGTTCTCCGATGAATGTCTCTGATCTTTCCCTGTTTATGGCGCATAATGCAAATGTTTACAATCCTGGAATGAATGCTCCTGGTACTCCTTGCTATAGCCCGGACAGAGAAGACGAGTCGACGGATTTCTCGCAAGTTGAAGATCTTCGTTCGGTTGATTTAACGCTTATGTGCCCAGCTCTAGGAAAGATTCATTTTATAAACCCAATTAATGCGGTTTCCACGGAAACAATGTCTGCTTTAAGATCTATCTTTGATTCTTTGGAAATGGATCAAGAGGGCACATTCGGTATGAGTGATGAAACAGTTAAGGCTTTAAGGAGCGTTGGCGCGGAGGTAACAATTTATGATCTGCCTTATGTTTCTGCTCCTGATATTAAATATAACGGCACGGCCGGAGGAGTTGCTTCGGATATAGTTTTTAATGCCGACGATCACTCAGTAACTTTCACCGCAAATCATTTTTCTTCCTACACGGCGATACCAAAAGTTACCCTAACTGCGCCAGCCAGCGACTTATCAGTTTCAACCTCCAAATATACTATTACAGGAACTGTGAGCGATCCAGCTGCAACAGTGCATCTCTATGACGGCACTGTCGATCTAGGAGCTGCCACCGTCAATTTTGATGGGACTTTTTCTAGGGAAATAACTTTAATTGCAGGTGAAAATAATATTAAAGTAACCTCCTCTAATTCAATCGGGTCCGGGGTTGATGTCACGAGAACAATCACTTATACCGCGCTTCCGGCGACGGGCATTTCTGTTTATCTGGCAGTTTTATTACTGATTGCTTTCGGTTTGGGCGGATTTATTCTATTAAAAACCAGAAAACAAGCTTGAAAACTAAATTGTTAAGAACGACTGGGATTTCTCTAATACTGCTATCGGTGACGGTAGCAGTATTAGTCTATGGACCGATTTTCTTAAAAAGATGGCAATATAAATATAATTATTCCAAAGTTGAAGCGCAGGATTTAAACTCTGCTCAAAAAATTCCAGAATTAATCATTAACCCGGAGAAAAAATCATTGGATGTTATTCCGATTTCCGCTGAATTTGGGCTTGTTATTCCCAAAATCAAGGTTAATGTTCCGGTTGTTAAAGATGTCGATGCTAATATTCCCAAGGAATATTTTGAGAAATTAAAGCTAGGCGTTGGGCACTATAAGGGAACACCATTTCCTGATTCGGCTGGTAACGTGGTGATTTTTGGACATTCATCAGCTGTTCCAGGGGTAACAATTTCCAAATATGCCGAAGCGTTTTTATTGCTTGATAAATTGGTGCCGGGGGATATTATTAATCTTTTCTACAAAAGTAATAAATATACCTACAAAGTAGATCATATTGAAGAAATAGAGCCGACAAACTTGGATGTAATAAAAAATACCAACAGTGGGCAATTGACCTTAATTACCTGTTGGCCCCCAGGTACTGATATTAAGAGATTGGTCGCAATTGCGAATAAATCAAACTAACACTTTTTTCCCAAGGGATTTCTTTGTATAATTAAAAGAAATAAGGAGGAAGAATGAAAACTATTTTATATATAGCCAGGCCATCCAGCCTTTTTTAAAAGTAAGCAAGCGAGGGGAAATTGATTGAACTAAAAGATGTTTCTAAAATTTATAAGTTAGGCGGTGAGGAAATTAACGCTCTTGACCATGTTAATTTAAAAGTCGACAAGGGAGATTTCATTGCAATAGTTGGGCCATCTGGCTCTGGTAAATCAACTTTAGCCAATGTAATTGGCGGTCTTGATATACCAGATAGCGGTGAAGTTTTGATTGACGAGCATGACATATCCAAGGTCAATGATGAAATTCTTTCTAAATATCGAAACAAAAAGGTTGGATTTATTTTCCAAACTTTTAATTTGCAGCCAACTTATAGCGCATTGGAGAACGTGATGGTGCCTTTGGTTTTTGCGGGAATGTCTTGGGGTGAGAGAAAGAAAAGGGCATTGGAATGTTTAAAAGCAGTCGGGTTGGAGGACAGAATAAATCATTTGCCAAATCAGTTGTCGGGAGGGCAGCGCCAGCGGGTTTGTATCGCTAGGGCTTTGGTAAATAACCCCGAGGTGATAATAGCCGATGAACCAACCGGTAACCTGGACTCTAAAAAAGGGGCAGAGATTGTTGATTTGCTTAAAAGTCTTAATCAGAACGCGGGAATAACCTTAATTGTTATTACCCATGATCTTTCAATCGCTAAGCAAGCTAAAAGGGTTATTGAGATACATGACGGGAGGATAAAATGAAATTCTTTGACTATATAAGTTTTTCCTTTAAAAACCTGGCTAGAAGAAAGGCGAGAACCCTGCTTACAATTATTGCAATTACTATTGGTTCTTTGTCTGTAATTTTAATGGTCTCGCTTTTAACAGGTATTAGACAGTCTCTCGTTGATATGCTGCAAGAGATGGACGCTTTTTCTCTTGTCACAGTAACTCGAGATCCTGATGCAGTTGATAATGGAGGCAGTATTATTACTAGCGGAAATGGCGATACTACAAACGGAAAAAAGCTTGATGACGCTGCATTCAATACTCTTAAAAAATTAAATAATGTGGCCGATGCTACCCCAATAGGCGGAGGAATTTGGATGGATACGATGAAACTAGAGGGCCAGAACAAGAAGATGTGGGCGAGCTTGATTTCCTATCAGCCGGATACAAGCGTTTTTCAGATGCCCCTGGAAGCAGGTCGAAAGTTAAAAAACGACGATATGGATAAGATTGTGGTTGGCGGTAGATTTGTCAAAACTTACGGTTATGCCAACAATCCGCAAGATCTGATTGGCAAGAGAATTGTATTTAATATGAAAATGGGTGGAAATGCTCCTGATTGGGGACCTTTGCCGGAAAAACCTCCAATGAATGCAGATAAAGAGTGGTGGGAGGCACACAATGACGATGTGCATGAAATTACTGCCGAGATAGTAGGGATTGCAAAAAACAGCGCAATGGATGACAACCAAAATTATATCAATATTGCTTGGGCTCAAAAATTAATGACCCAGGTTAGATGGGAGTCGTCGGAATGCAAAAACAATAACGGTCCTTGCGAACAAATAATGCAATTGGTCAAGGACGATCAATTTACTAAAAATGGTTACGGTTCGATTATTTTAAAAGCTAACGACACAAAAAATTTGGGTTCGATTGCTGATGCTGTTTCTGGTTTAGGCTATGGAGTTTCAACGGCTCAAGATATGATGGATGAAATAAACAATATTTTTGCTGGAATCGGTATTATTCTTGGTGTCATTGGCGGTATCTCTCTGTTTGTTGCGGCAATTGGAATTATCAATACAATGGTGATGGCAACTTTTGAAAGAACTCGTGAGATCGGCGTGATGCGGGCCTGCGGGGCGACACGGGCTACTATTCGGCACCTCTTTACCTTTGAGGCTGCAATGCTGGGTTTTTGGGGTGGTTTGTTTGGCTTGGGCCTAAGTTATCTTATTGGCAAGGTCGGAACCCAAATTGCAGACAAATACGCAACTGATATTCCGATTCCCGTTGACCAAGTAGCGCAGTTCCCGTGGTGGTTGGTAACCGGTGTCGTGGCTTTTACTACACTTATCGGTCTAATGTCCGGGCTTGGGCCGGCAATCCGAGCAGCAAGGTTGAATCCGGTCGATGCTCTAAGATACGAATAAAGAGTGTTTTTCAAAAACAAAATCAGCCCAGTTGGGCTGATTTTGTTAATCCTTTTTTGGCTATTTTTTATTTTTGATTTGAATGGAAGTCGTTGGTTTTAACGCAATAATCAGCGCCTGGTTTTAGGTAATCACCCCAATTTTCGGAAGCATTCTCAACGAGAACAAAGTGATCCGGACAATCTTTGCCGTCTTTTTTTACAAGCCAAACGCTATGATCGCCCTCTTTGCCTTGGGTTTCATCTGATTCACCATAGAACCACTGTTGAAAGTTGCCGCTTTTGCCTGCTCTCATGACAATGTCTTCGCCTTCATGATAAACGCCAGATTCTCCAACAATCCCATGTGGTCCGGTTTCATAATAAGCAACCACATTGGGGTTATGCTCGGCCTTGTTTTTAAACCTAAGGTCGGCGGCATTGGTGATAGAGGCAAACGTTAAAAGAGTAGCCAAGCCAACAAAGAACACTAAAAACTTCTTCATTGCTAAAACTCCTTTCGCTAATTAATTACCCAACCATACCTTCGGAAAGGAAAGAAACATATGTCAATTTAATCAAAGCACAAGGTAGATATTGTGCATTAAGCCATAAAGTGCAGCGTTTGAGAAATATGCTCGATCGTCCAATGTGCCCGAATTTTTAGTCATTAAACGGTTTATTATTGTGCATATCTTGTTCGCCTTTTGTTCGGTTTTATTCTATAATTAAAAAAGGATTCTTTTTTTGATCCTTTAACTTTTAGCTTTTAACTTTCAACTAACCCAATGTCAATTACTTCACCGCCAAAAGATTATTCCAACCTTTTTCTTGATATGAACTCTTTTTTTGCTTCCGTCGAGCAGCAAGTTCAACCAACCTTGCGCGGAAAACCCATCGGAGTAGCCCCCTATACCGGGGCGACAGGTTGTATTATTGCTGCCTCCAGAGAGGCAAAACTTCGAGGGGTAAAGATTGGCCGAGTCGGCGAGATGAAAAATCTTTGCCCTGATTTGAAAATTATTGAGGCAAGGCCAGCCCTTTACATGCTTTATCACAAGGAAATTAAAAAGGTCATTGGGGATTTCTGCCCCTATTTCGAACCTTTAAGTATTGATGAATTTGTCGTCCGCTTAACCAAGAGGGAACAAAATAGGGAAAGTGCTACCAGATTGGCATTGGAAATTAAGAGAGCGATTAGGGAGAGGGTAGGGGACTTTCTAACTTGTTCGGTTGGGATTGGGCCAAGTACTTTTTTAGCGAAAATGGCGGGGGAGAGACAGAAGCCCGATGGGCTGACAGTTGTTGCTTTATCGGAACTGAAAAAATTCTATTCCGAGCTCAAATTGACTGATCTGGTGGGAATAAATTGGCGAATGGAGGAAAGATTAAAAAATTTTGGAATCAACTCCCCTACCGATTTTTTTGAAAAAAGCCTGCCGGAGCTTGTGGCGCTTTTGAATCATTGGGGACGACTGTGGTTTTTCCGCTTGCGAGGTTACGAGGTGGATGATTTCATTATAAAAAATAAAACCATTGGCCATTCCCATGTTTTGCCGCCAGAACTTCGAACCAAGGAGGGGGCAATTTCAGTTTTGCGGCGGCTGATATTTAAAGCCGGTAAAAGAATCAGGGACGGCGGTTATTTGGCCGGAGGGATAGCTCTCTCCATTGGCTTTTTAGACCGGGGGTCGTATCACTTAAGTCGGAAGTTTCCATCATTTTCCGACAATAAAACTTTCCTTCAGTATGTCGACCAACTTTTAAAGGATTGTTCGTGGCGAAGCCGTCCAATTTATTTAGCTGTTTCGGCCTTTAATTTAAAAAAAGCCGAAGGCCGGCAGATCTCTATCTTTAAAGAAATAGAGGAGTCAAGAGAACTATCCTTGGCCATGGATGAGGTAAACGATGAATTTGGGGCTGACACGGTTTTTCCGGCTTCCGTTTTCTTGGCCAGAAACTCGGCCCCCGACCGGATTCCTTTCGGCAAGCCTAGATATGACATTTTGCACTAATTTCTTGAACAAAACCAACGCTTCCTTTATAATCTAATCAGGCAGAATTTGCTTTACTTTTGTATATAAATAAAGCGAGGGGAAATGAGAAAACGGCGATCTTTATCACAGATCTTGCGCTTCAGAAAAAGGCTTAATATAGTGCTTGGTGTTTTTGGAGTTTTAATATTGGTTCTTTCGCTTTTTTTCATTATCAATCGGCCGAAGAAGTTGGAAGCTTCAGTTGTTGTGACTGGGGATTATGCGGTAATTGATGGCGGGAGTGCCCATGATACGTTCGTAATTGATGATAATGGTTATGTCTACCAGAAGCCGGCGGGAGGGTTTACTGACGATAGCGGCAATGAGATAGATTTTCGTTATTATTCATATCTTGCAACTCCTATCACTTGCGGTGGGGAAATTTGCAATGTTTCCGCCAAGAGTCTAACGATTCGCAATTCCTTGGTTCTGATGGAAGGAGCACAAGACCTCAAAAATTTAACAGTAGAAAATACTGGTAGTATTTCCCAGCCTTTTGCTGATCGCTCGGGCATGATCAACAAGCCGGTATTCGCTGGAGATTATTGGGGGATGAGGCTGACTGGATTTCTTAAGGTTCCCCAAAAGAGTACTTATTATCTTTATGCGGATCAGATTGATGATGCTGTAAAAATAGAATCTTTTTCTGGTTCTAATATTTCACTTTCCGGCAATAATAACTGGAGCAATATTTATGCTGATGCCGCCGGATCGGCAATTGATGGCTGGAATTCTGGGACAAAATTAAATCTAAATGCAGCCGATTTTGCAACAAGTGGAAACTATAATCTTCTCAGGAACACCGGTTCTGACGATATTTGGGTGCCAATTCGATTCTCTTTTGCTGATACTACCGGTTTTAGCCAGTTTAAACTAAGTTTTCAGCGTTTTGAAAGCACTGATACAACATTATCTACCGTTAAAGATGAGGGTTACCTGTCGATCAATGATCTCTCGGGGATCAATAACGATGGTAATCCGATGGGATCTGATGGTTGGGGTTATATGGATATGGAGTATTTTTTATCTGAAAATGGTTCAAGTATTCCCAACTCCGCTTTTTCCAACGCCATACGAACATTTTGGGTTGACAATCTTAACATGAAAACTGCCCTGGCTAGCCCCTATGGTTTTGTCGGATCCACTGATCAGACCTTTCAGTTCGCGTTTGATACTGACGACCAAGTTGCCACACCGCTTGGTGATTCAGATGCGAGCTTTCACCGGACGATGGCCTCCAGGTATTCGAATTATCCCTTAAATCCTAATATTTTCCCTGCCGATGCTGCATTGTGGCCAAATCTGTTTAAAAATAATCAGAATAACACAAGAAGAATAGATTCTGGGCTAACCTTAAATGTTGAAACAGAGGTAAAGATAGAAGGAGAAAGAGGGGTTAATCTAAATGGAGTCGGCTATCCGGGTTGGGGTAATGAATTTAAGAATTCTGGTTATTCCCAACAACGCGGAGCCGGCACCGGCGGCGGAGAATCCTCAGATACTCTTGGCGCTGGCGCATCATATGCTCGTTCTGGCGGGGTGCCCTCAGGAACTTTCTGGGGAACAGGAAAGAACACTTATGGTGATGCTTCGGAAAACATTAGCAAGTCATTTCTTGGTTCCGGCGGCGGGAGTTCAAAAGCCAATATTGGCGGTGCTGGTGGGGGTGCCTTAAAAATCGCTGTCCCGACATTGACAATCAGATCCAAGAACGCTATCGAAGCCAACGGTAATGGCGGGATAGTCATTGGTAATCCCAAGAATGTTTCCGGCGGCTCTGGCGGCAAGATTGTCATAAAAGTGACTGATTTTAACCTAGAATCAGTTGATTCTGGCTCGACGAAAAATTCTGTTGCCAGTAGCAAAGGCTACGGCTTTTCTGTTGGCGATGGTGTAAACAATGTTTCCGGAGGCTCCGGAGGCTATATTATCCTGATGTATGACAATTCCAATGATGATGATATTAATGCCGGAATTTATTCAATTAGATTACCTGTGAGTGGTGGGGTGGGGGTTAAAGATGTCACTGATGCTGACACGGATGGTGCTGCTAATGCAGAGTGGAATGGCCAGGACGGAATTATTTCAGTTGTCAGGAAGACTGAATCCCAAACCGCCTCGATCAAAAAATGGCTTTTGCCAATAGATCGTCCAAACGAGACGGGTATATCCAATGCTAATTTTAATCCATATTCGCTTCAGTTAAATGACACAATTCAAGTCAATCTGGAAGTGGCAAATCTAACGGCCGGAGCGGAAAGCTTAATAGAAGACGAGATTTTAAAAATTTACGGTTCCCAAGAACGTTGCGAACCGATCGCAGAAACAATTATTGATCCGGCAAATTCAACGATTATAGAGAGCAATTATGATTATGCTAGCGGCGAGGTTTTTTGGAAATTTGTCCCCAAAGCTGCAGGGTCAGTTAATATGTCATATAATTGCAAGGTTGTAAATTAATGCGATTTTTCAAGTACATTTTGTCTTTAATATTTCTCGTGGTTCTTCTGGCAGGACCAAATTTTGCGCAGGCTGGAACTACTCTGCCGACATTAATGGTGGGGCAAACAAAGGTTACCCAATTTACTCAAAATGGAGAAAAGGTTTATTACGGCGGCTATACCGGGAATGAAGCAGTATTTAATGGCTCACCTAACATTACTGGTGAATTTTATTCCAATATCAATCTTAAAGCCGGTTTGGCAGCCTGTTTGGGTGGCGATTTAACAAAAATTATCTCTTGCTATATTTTTAAGGTTACTCCTCAGAGTAATGGCGTCAAATTGTTCCGGAGCCGGACAAGAGTTTCAGGAAAACCTATCCTAGAGACAGCGGCTCTGTATTATGGCTCTAGGCTGGCCGTAGGTGATATCTATGCCGACAAAGATATTGCTGATAATTTCTCGGTGATGGGTCGTAGTTTGGCGGTTTCACCGGACAAAATTGATAACTCCGATGCCCTTTGGAAGGTGGGAGAATATGTATTAAACGGTCAGTCACAGTCTGATTGGATTGAAGGTTCACAAAAATCAAGCAAGCAGATGGATAGCTATCAATCGAAGCTAGAGGGTTTGGCTTCAACTGCTTCCGCGATCCCCCCGGAGATTTTAGAGCAGATAAAGAAACCCGATCAACAAATAAACTTTTACCTTCAGGGGGGCGACGAGAAGATAACTACTGATTCCAATCAAGTAGACGCCGCAAAATTTCCCGAAGGCAAGGTTTGGTTTGCTAAAGATTTTGTTGTTGGCAGAAACACCAGGATTATTTACCACGGGCTTGGTAGTATTTTGGTCGAGGGTAATATTGTTTTCGACGAGGGTGCCGGTATTCTAGCCGCTGATTCAAATAGTGATTTTCTTGGATTAATAGTTTTGGATAACAATTAAAATGACCAAACGCATAATTTTAATTTGTTTTATTGTGGTTCTAATGGCGGCGATTTTTTATATAATCAAGCAGAACTTTTTTAAAGGAGGATTTAAGGCATCGACCGGCGGAAATTTTTATGTTGATTTTGCCAGTGAGAAGTCAGTATATGATTTTAATGAAAATGTGAAATTTTCGGCCAAGGTTCAGGGTATCGGAGAAGGGGAAACTGCCAAATTATATTTTTGGAACAACTGCCCGAAAAAAAACCTAAGCATGGCAGCGACAAGAGAGGTTTGCGGTGATCCAGAAAAAGAGTTTTCATTTGACGTGGGCGGATCGAGAAATATTGATTTTAATCACCAATATACCGTTGCGGCGACAACAACTCCGAAAGCAATCTTTGTAAAAGGGGATTTGAGTCTAGAAAAAACACTGGAAATCAAATTAAATCCCGTTGTTAAGTTAATTGCCGGTAATTATTTTAACGACTCTATTGAAATACCATACGGGGGCTCCTTTGACTTGAGTTGGGAAGCGGAAGGACTGAGCAGTTCCAGTAAGTGCAATTCTTCCTGGGGAGGGATTAAGAATTTATCTGGTTCGGAAAAGATTTATAATGCAACCAAACCTGATGAAACTCTGACAATCGAATGCGGTCAGGACAGTATCAAGGGCAGTGACTCGATGGAGGTAAAAATTATACCTAGTATTACGTTGCGGGCTCGGAAAGAGGATTCAACCTCGTACAATACGATTGGAAATGAAATAAAATTACCAATGGATTCCAAGGTCGTTTTGAGTTGGAACGCTTTGGGAACGCTCGATGAAGCCAGCGCTTGCAGCGGGTCGGGGGGAGATGAAACTTGGGGAACAATCAAGCGTCCGGCCAGTGGTAGTTATACGAGTTCAGCTCTAACATCTTCTAGGGAATTCAGTTTAGTTTGCCAGGGTGCAGGTGGATTAGCGACTGCATCCTTCAAAGTCCAAGTGGAAAGCGGCAATTGTATCTTGAAGGGCGGCAATGAAATAGAAGCCCTAACTTTTTGCCGGAACAATCTTAAAGTCATGGATCTGGCTGACAATATCGGACTTAAGGGCTCATTTGTTGCAGAAAATATTTTCTTACCTGGATCGAGCGCCAATATCAGGTTTTTTTATAATTATCCTGTGGAAAAAAATCTTCCGCCCGGCTTCCGTTATCTCGCGCGGCCTGATTTAAAGGAAACAAAAAAATAGTTTGTTTTTCTGGAAAATACTGTTAAAATATTATCAAGTAGTCGAAGGAGGGTGTATGAATGTGGGCAATGCTGTCAGTGCCAGCCCGCATCCAAAATCTACTGACTTGTCCATAGAAGGATTAAATTCCGGGCAGTCAGGGAAAACTGCCAAGGTTCTTGCTTGGCTAGCTATTATTGTGGCTGTTTTGGGATCAGTCGCTTTTTGGCTGCTCGATATCAGTGCGACCCAATCGCTTTCGGACAAAAAAAGCCAAAAAGATTTGATCTTTCAATCAATTCAAAGCGCTGAGTATGCCGATGTAAACGAAAGTATCACCGGTTTTGTTGATGCTTATAATCGCCTAAAAGAAGTTCAGACAGATCATTATGCCTTTGGCAAATTTTTACCCAAACTTTACGAAAAAATAGATTCTGACATTACCGTTGAGAATTTGGAGATATCCAATACTGGCAAGCTTAGTCTAAATGGCAACACAGTTAGCTATCGCGGGGTTGCTGATCAGATGGTTGCATTAAAGAGTTGGAATGTGTTGAGCAATGTTCAGCTTGTTACAGTTAATTTAAATGTTGCTTCAAACGGCAGCATTGAAGTACCATTTGTGATTTCGGCGGATATTGATAAAAGTGTTGACCTCTCAGTTGCCACCCCTGCAACTTCTCCAGCATCTACTGTTCCGACGAGTACTAATTCGTCAACTAGTACATCTTCAGGATCGGAACAGTCGACTGTTCCCAGTACAAGTAATCAAGCCACTGAATAGGAGTTGTTATGAACGAAAACAATAATGACAATTATCTTATAGTTACAGCCTTTATAGTTGTGATTGCGGCCTTTATTTTTTCTTGGAAATTTGCTGTTCCTAAATATAAGGAGCACAAAGTGCAGTTGGAAACAGCAAACGCAGAGCTTGAGAGTGCCTCAAAAAAGCTCGAAGCGTTAAAAAATGCCAAATCAACGTTATCGACTCTTGGAGATATTACTGATAAAATGCTCGTTGCTGTTCCAAAGGATCCGGATATTCCAGATCTGATTTCTGAGCTGGAGGCTATAACAGTACGGAATCGTTCATATATTCCTTCGGTCGAAGTCAGCCCTGCCGATGAAAGCAATAAATCAGTCGAGGTTGCGTTTTCGGTCACCGGTGGATTTGCTGACTTGCATAACTTTATTAGTTCTCTGGAAGATGATGTCCGCTTTATTAATATTAAAAGTCTAACAATATCTTCGTCGGGATCGGCTATGACTTTAAGTGTTTCCTTAAACGCATATTATCGTGGTCCAGCTTCAACAGGAGGAGTATGAATAAACAGAGAAAATCAAGTGTATTCCTTGCATTATTGGTTTTTATTATCGCAATTGGTAGTTTTCTTTACCTTTATTTGCAATCTCGTGTCAAAAACTCTTCCTATAGCTTGGTCGAATCAAATTCGACAGCAATTTTAGATAATGAACTCACGCGAATAAAAGAGGAGGCAACCACCTTACTCTATAATCGGAAAAATTTAACAAGTATGCCGATTCCCGAGCCAAAGCCAAAAATGGGCAAGAAAGGGAATCCGTTTTCCCAATAAGGAAGATTTATTGAATGCTTGGTATTAAATCTAAAGATTCTTTTTTGAATTTTGCTAAGCCTGGCTTTAGTACACCCAGTCAGACTATTTTAGATGTTTTTGTTTTGCAGAATATTGTAGATCCTGAAGATGCTAAAGTCTTGAAAGCCAAATTTCGGACGAATCGGGAGATTGAGGATTATCTTTTAAGGAGTCGGTTAGTTACTCGCGATACCGTCAACAAGGCATACAGTATCATTCTAAAACTTCCTTTTATTGAGCTTAAAAACACCCTGATTCCCACAGAAGGAAAGGCACTGATTCCGGAAAAAATAGCTAGAAAATATCATCTTATCCCATTCGGCTTTGAAGAAAATACGCTCAAATTAGCGATTTCCAGGCCATCAGAGCTATTGGTTGGTTACCAATATGGATTAACTAAAATTTTTGAAGGTACAAATTATAACCTGGAAATCTTTATTACCGGTGATGATGATTTTGAAAATGCTGTTAAACAATATGATAAAAATTTCAAGGGTTTCTTGCTTAAACGAGGAAGTCGTCCGGTAGTTTATTTAAGAAATCAAAAAATTGACGATCTGTATCTAAAGAAATTACCACTCGATTTCATCGAGAAAAACCGGATGGTGATATTTGGGCAAAATAATCTCGGGGAATACCAGCTGGCAACGGAAAAGCCAGACGATCCAATGACGCTGAAAAGTGTTGATTATTTAAAAAACGAAAATAACATCTCATTAGAAATTTTTGCGGCCTCAAAAGAGGATATTGATTATGCAATTGGTCTTTATAATGGGGTAAGTAAACCAAGCATTATTGACGGCATTAAGAATAAAATTATTGGATTGGAAAATCAGTCTTTTGACAAAAGGCCTGCTGATTTTTGGGATGACCCTGATGGTGAATTTACAGTCAATCAGTTGCCTGAATTAGAGGACGAAAAAGTATCGCCGTCTTTGTCTAGCTCCTTAAAAATTAAAGTAGAAGACGAAAAACCTGACTCAGTTTTGCCAGAAGTCCAGGTGGCGCCGAGCAGCCAAGAAGAAATTAATTCTGCTAGTCCTGATTCCCCGGCAAAGGAGATGGTGCAAAAATCGGGGATCGAGAAAGAGGCAATTGATGTAGAACCGGATAATACGGGAATAGTTGATGTTGAACCAGCGCAGGATCAAGCAAATGATGACGACATAGCTATTGGTCTGATGGATGATAGAGTAATAGAAGAAGATGACCTAAATGAAATAATCTCTCAGGGTTATGTTCCTAAGATTCTTTCAGCTATCCTTAATTATGCAATCAACAAAAGGTCATCGGATGTTCATTTGGAGCCAGAGACTAAGCTACTTCGGGTCAGGTGCAGAATAGACGGTCTGCTACGGGATATTGCTAAACTTCCTTTGAAATTGCACCCACCCTTGATTAGCAGAATTAAGGTTTTGACAAAATTGAAGCTTGATGAAGCAAGAATTCCTCAGGATGGCCGTTTCGAAATGGCGTTTAAAAATCACAGCGTTGATTTTCGTGTTTCTACTCTTCCGACAGTTCATGGCGAAAAGGCGGTAATTCGAATACTGGACAAAGACCAGACCATTCTTTCACTCGAAGATCTCGGGATGGAAGGCAGCGCTTTTGAAAAAACCCTCAAAGCTATATCCAAGCCATTTGGCACAATCCTTTCAACTGGGCCAACTGGGTCAGGAAAGTCAACCACGCTTTATGCAATATTAAACAGAATTAGTATTCCCGGGATTAACATTGTTACTCTGGAAGATCCGGTGGAGTATGATATTCCGGGCATTAACCAATGCCAAATCAAACCGGAAATTGGTTTTACATTTGCCAATGGACTTAGGAGCGTTTTAAGGCAAGATCCGAATGTCATTATGGTTGGCGAGGTTAGAGATGCTGAAACGGCCAATATGGTTACCCACGCTTCCCTAACAGGGCATTTGGTTTTGTCCACTCTTCATACCAACGATAGCGCTAGCGCGATTCCCCGTTTAATTAATATGGGTGTTGAGCCGTTCCTGATTACCTCGTCAATTAATATTATAATTGGGCAGAGGCTGGTAAGGCGGATTTGTCCTAAATGTCGGGAAGAGATGAAAATTCCGACAAAACTAGCAGATAAACTTAAACAAGAGATCGATCAGATTATTGCTTCAAAAAGCCCCGATGTTGCAAGATTGCCCAAGGAATTTAAATTGTATTACGGCAAGGGGTGTAGCGAGTGCCATCAGGGCTACAAAGGACGGATTGGAATATTTGAGGTCTTGTCGATGAGTAATACAATCGAGGATTTAGCTGTGGCTAGTCGGCCGGCTAATGAAATCAAAGAAGCGGCTTTATCGGAGGGGATGATCACAATGAAGCAAGATGGCATTATAAAGGCTTTGCATGGACTAACTACTATCGATGAAATATACCAAGCTGTTATCACGAATTGAGGTTGCCTAACTTAAGTTTAATGTTGTAAAATAAGAATAAAGAATTATCTAGGAGGGGTATGACAAAGAGTGCTCAAGCGGAAATGACAAAATATTTCGACTACGCAATCGAAAAAGGGGCGTCAGATATCCATATTACCGTCGGTGTGCCAATCACAGTCAGAATTGACGGCAAACTTTTGCCAATTCCTCAGGCGGAGGTAGTAACACCGGCGACAGCCAAGACGTTAATTGAGAGTTTTACTCCAGAAGACCTCCAAGGATTATTAAAGCAAAAAAAAGAAGTTGACTTTTCTTTCGGTTACAAAACAAATCGGTTTAGAGTAAATCTGTTTTACCAAAAGGGTTCAGAGGCAGCCTCCCTTCGTTTGATTAGCAAGGAGATAAAAAGCATTAAAGAGCTAGGTTTGCCGCCAATTCTAGAAAAATTCACCGAGCACAATCAGGGATTCGTGATTATTACCGGTCCAACCGGATCAGGAAAATCAACAACTCTTGCTGCTTTAGTGGACCAAATAAACGCCAACAAAAGAAAGCACATTGTAACTATCGAAGACCCGATTGAGTATATTTTCGAGCATAAGCAAGGAATTGTCTCTCAGAGGGAAATAGGCGCAGACACAGTTTCGTTTGGGGCAGCCCTTCGTTCAGCGCTTCGTGAGGATCCAGATGTTGTCCTTGTTGGTGAGATGCGTGATCTAGAAACGATTGAAGCAGCATTAACCTTAGCAGAAACCGGCCATTTGGTTTTAACAACTTTGCATACAAATTCTGCCGCTGAAACGGCTGATCGTATTGTTAATGTTTTCCCTCCCCATCTTCAACAGCAAATCAGAAGTCAATTAGCATCTTCTTTGATCGGCGTTGTTTCGCAGAGGTTAATTCCAAAGGTTAGCGGGGGAAGAGTATTGGCTTCAGAAATTATGATTAACAACCCAGCCATTAAGAGTTTAATCAGAGAGGCTAAAAACTACCAGATACCAAATATTATTCAAACATCCGCTTCCGAGGGGATGATTATTCTTGATAAGGTTTTAGCTGAATATGTCTCTCGAGGGGATATAACTCTTGACGATGCCTTAACATATGCTCTTGATCCAAAGGGCTTAAAGATGATGGTTTATTAAAATGCGTTACATTTATCGAGCAAAAAATAGTGATGGGGAGATAGTTACCGGAAGTGTCAAGGCAGAATCAGAATCTGATGCTACTAAGATTATTATTGATCATAGCCTGACGCCAGTTTTGGTAATTCCTGAAAAAGTCACGATACTCGGAAATATCTTTAATCGCATATCAACTAGAGATAAGGCAATTTTTTCTCGCCAGCTCTCAACTATGTTAGCGGCAGGATTACCACTTACAAAAGCGCTAAGTATCCTGGCCTCAACTGCCAAAAATGATTATTTAAGGAATGTTTTTTTGGACCTCTACCATGACGTTGAGGAAGGGTATAGCCTATCCATTTCGCTTTCAAGGCAGCCTCTTGTTTTTGATCGGGTATTTATTTCAGTTGTCAATTCCGGTGAAAAAACAGGAAAGCTTGATCTTGTTTTAGACCAATTGTCTCAACAGCTTGAAAACAGTAGCAGGTTTATAACCAAAGTAAAAGCGTCCCTGTATTATCCAGCCTTTATCGTCCTGGTACTTATATTGATCGGTATATATTTAATGGCCGCAGTGGTACCGAAAATCAAGTTAATGTTTGACCAATACGGTCAAAGTCTACCAGCAATAACCAAAGTGCTTTTAGCCATCTCGGTTTTTGTGGAAAATTGGTGGTGGGCAATACTCTTGGTGTTTGCTCTGCTCTTTATGTTTATTAAATTCTGGACTAGTACTGAGGGTGGCATCAGATTTTTAAGTTTAATTCAAATGAAAATCCCTGGGTTAAATAAGCTTTTCGAGGGGGTTTATATTTACCGATTTGCCAAGACAATGCAATTGCTAGTAAGCTCCGGTGTTCCCTTGGTTGATGCGATTAAAATCAGTTCAACTGTTATGAATAATCCGATTTATGAAGAGTCGCTCCTAAATGTTGCACACAGTGTTGAGAGGGGTGTTCCTCTTTCAGTTCAGTTAACAAAGGAGCGTCTTTTTCCCAGTATCTTGAACCAGATGGTAGCGATAGGTGAAGAGAGTGGAGAGTTGGAAAAAGTTTTAGGCAAGGTTGCTGATTATTACGAAGAATCAACAAGCGATGTTGTCCGCGTAATCAGTACCTTAGTTGAACCAACAATCTTGATTTTAGTTGGATTGGCAGTTGCCTTTATGGTGTTTGCTATAGTTATCCCCGTTTATAATCTAGCGCAAATAAGTTAATTAGTATAAAATATTTGATATAATAAACAAAAATAATAAGTAGGAGGGATTAATGAAAAAAGGTTTTACCTTAATCGAGCTCTTGGTCGTCATCGCCATAATAGGTATTTTGGCATCGATGCTATTAGTAGGCCTAAGTACAGCCCAGGAAAAGGCTAGGGACACTCAGCGAAAGAGCGATCTGCGCCAGATTAAAACAGCGCTAGAGATCTATAAAGCAGATAATGCTGATGGCGAATATCTTGCGACTGCTAGTGCTGCTGCTGTCGTTGCAACTGACACTGCCACAGGTCTCACGACAACCTACATAAAGACCTTCCCAACTGATCCTCGATCCACTCAAAATTACTACTACTCATCCGATGCTACGGATTATGTTTTAAGCGCCAACTTGGAAAATGATAATGATCCTGATCGCAATACTACTGCCCCTACTGGTCTAAACCTTGGTACTGATTGTGATTATCAGGTCGTAAACGATTAACAAGAGAGTTTTTGCAGTCCCGGCTTTAGCCGGGACCCAAAAGCTTTGATGATAACCAATTTATTAATATTTTTTATAGCTGGCTTGATCATTGGCAGTTTCTTGAATGTTGTTATATACCGCCTAGATGACTACAAAACGATTTTCTTTGGAAGATCACACTGCCAGAATTGCAAAAAAGAGCTGAAGTGGTATGACTTAGTTCCGCTTTTTTCTTATATATTGCTTTTGGGCAAATGCCGATTCTGTAAGGAAAAAATTTCTATTCAATATCCGCTTGTTGAATTAGGAACAGGCTTATTATTTGCAATAACATTTCTATTTTTTGGCTTGTCATGGGCTTCAGTTTTCTATTTATTGATCTTTTCTTTGCTTATTGTTGTCTTTGTTTATGACTTAAAATTTATGCTTATTCCTGATTTCTTTGTTTGGTCAGCCCTAGTATTGGCATTTTTGGGTGGGTGGTACTTTGGTCACTTTTCTTTTTGGGAGATGATCTATTCTGGACTGATAGGCGGGATTCCGTTTGTATTGTTAGTCCTGTTCTCTAAAGAAAAACTAATGGGATCCGGAGATATAAAACTTGGTTTTTTACTGGGGCTCTTGCTCGGATTTCCCAATATAATACTTGGTATATTTCTTTCCTTTATTCTCGGTTCTGTGGCTGGCATTTTGTTGATTTTAGTTACTACAGGCAAGTTGACAGCAAGTTCCCTAAAAAGACCAATAGCTTTTGCTCCCTTCGTTATCTTAGCTTTGGTTATTAGCTTGTTTTATGGTTCAAATATTATTAATTGGTATCTTGGCATATAAGTGATGGGGGTTGTATGAAAAAAGGTTTTAGTCTAGTTGAGTTACTTATTGTCATTGCCATTATCGGAGTTCTCGAGGTGGTTGTCATTTTGGTTTATGTTAACGCTCAAAAGAGTTCACGGGATGTTCAGAGGAAGACTGATTTAAATAAAATAGCCTCAGCACTTGAGATGTGGTATTCCGACAAAAAGTCTTATCCTGACACCGATCTCTGGATTTCTACGCAAAACTTTGACGGTAAAAATGAAACTCTTGCCTCAACAATTCTTCAAGAGGGTTATATCGATACACTACCTTGTGATCCGAAGATTTCAACCTGGAATTGCTCGCATGGCGGACACAATATCGGCAATGATCCAGATTTCGGCTACGTTTATATTCGTAAGGATTATAAAACAGAGGGCTACTCGGGTCTATTTCCTGGTAAGGGAAAATACGGACTTTATGCTTCCCTGGAAGCTCCAACAAAAGATGATAAATATCTTTACTCTAAATGGGAGAGTTATGATAAGTCTATGGCCAATAGTCTCGCAAAGAGTAAAATTAATATAAACTTTCAAGTAGGGAATTAGGATGTTTCGGGTCGGATATACATTAATTGAGTTGCTAGCGACAATAGCAATAATTGTTATTCTGGCAGTTACAGGTATTCCTGTTTTTTCGAATTACCAGGCTAAAACAAATTATGACCAGAAAATTCAGGAATCAGAAGCGCTGATAAGCCAATTTTTCACATTGGTTAAAAATCCTGATAGGGAAGCTGATGCCTACTCTCTTACTCTTGATAAAGATCAACAAGAGTTAATGTTAACGCTTTGCAACGAAAGCGAATGCAAAAAACCCAAAGAGGTGACTAAAGTTTCGTATGATAAGAGTATTTTTATTGAAAACAAGGCGACATTTGAAAATCGTGAAACAGAAAATAATAGGTTAATTTGTGTGGTACCGGGGGATGAATGTTTTCTGCAAAATAAAATAGGAAAACATAAAATTGTTAAAAATGAAATTTTTTTCCAAATAACAAATTCGAAATTAAGCAAGAGTGCGAAAAGTTTTATTATAAAGAATGACCCCCTAGGCATAAACATAGAATGAAAAAAGGTTTTAGTATAATCGAAGTGTTGATTTCTACCACCATCATTGCAGTGATTTTGGGCGGTTTAGTTGCCATAGGCAGAAACGTGTTGGCAAATAATATGGTTCTAAGCGAAAAAACACAAGCGGTCTATCTGGCTCAGGAGGGCATAGAGATTGTCCGTCAAATCCGGGATACGAACTGGGTTGATGCAAGCAACACTACTCTTTGGGATTGGTGGAAGCAGGATGGAGAAAATCTTGCACAGATTACACCAGGGCGGTATGGAATCTCTCATATTAAATTGCCTGGCTATAATTACGCGCTAAATCAAAATTTGACCGAAAAAATTCAATTGGATGAAAATGATACAACATATAACCGGACCATTTTGATAGAAAAATCAGATAATTTATATACTAAAAGTGAAGATGTCTTAGCCGGTAACTCATATAAAGTAACAGTGGAAGTAACGTGGGGAAAAAGCTCTACGAAGATAAGCGAGATTTTAACTAATTGGCGCCCGAATTATTAATATGATAATTACATCTAAAAGTAAGGGTTTTACTTTTCTGGAGATTTTAATCGCCTCCTCTATTTTCACGGTTATAATGGTTATAACCTTTGGGGTTCTGGGCCAAAGTGCCGGATATCAAGCCAAACTCAAAGCCCAGCATAGTGTTGTTAGTGATGCTCAAAATGTTGCCGAGATGATTACCCGTGAAACCAAAAAGGCCCGTGAAACCGGGGCAGTAAAAACCAATAACCAAACAATTGATTTTGAGGGGATATTAATTTTGAACTGTGAATCATATAATTGCCAATTGCCAACAACCGAAACAGAAAAAGTAAATACTCTGATATTATCGCAAGCTGATAGCTATAAAATTTATTTTGCGACTAAAGTTGACCAGGATAGTGGTATTTATTATGCTAATATAGCGAAAACAAATGATAAAGTCCTCGAAGAAAGTGATATTTTTAATATAATTAACACCAGTAATCTGTTATCTAAGGCGGATAATTGGGCCAAGGTGGATTTCTGGGGTGTTTCAAAAATAGCCGATTCCAGCAAAGAACAAAGCTTCGTCGGTTTTCTTGTTAATATTAAAACAAAAAGTTATGATAATTTAGGACCAGATCGACGAGCGAAAATTTCAATCCGATCGCTGGTAACAGCAAGAAATTATTAATTATTGATTTTAAACGTATGCTTAAAAAAATCTTTTCAGGGTTACAACCAAGTGGTTCGATTCACCTGGGCAATTATTTGGGCGCAATAAAGCAATGGGTTTCTCTTCAAGATCAAGCAGATGAGGCAATCTACTGCGTTGTTGATCTCCACGCAATCACAGTACCCCAAAATCCCAATTCACTAAATAAAAATATTCTCGATGCGACCGCCTGGTATCTTGCTTTGGGGATTAATCCGGATAAATCTAAAATATTTGTTCAGTCTGATCGTCCTGAGCATACCGAATTGATGTGGGTTTTAAACACTTTAACGAAGATGGGTGAATTATCCAGAATGACGCAATTCAAAGACAAAACTGCAAAAATGGAAGGCGATTCCATCTGTGTAGGCTTATTTGATTATCCTGTTTTGATGGCTGCTGATATTTTGCTTTACAAGGCAACTCACGTTCCGGTTGGCGAAGACCAAAAACAACACGTTGAAATTACCAGAGATTTAGCGGCAAGATTTAACCGTGTATTTGGGGAAACTTTCCCTATCCCTGAGCCAATAATCAAAAAAGAAGCTGCTAGGATTATGGGGCTTGATAATCCATTGAAAAAAATGAGTAAGTCAGCTGAGTCGGAATATAATTATATTGCGCTTAGTGATAGTCCGGAAATAATTACCAAAAAAATAATGAAAGCTGTAACAGATTCCGGCACTGAAATTAAATCAGGACCGGATAAACCGGCTTTAACTAATTTATTGACCATATACTCGGAATTTTCCGGTAAACCCATTGGTATAATCGAGGGTCAGTTTAATGGTAAGGGATACGGAGAATTTAAGAAATCTCTTGCTGAATTAATTGTTGAGTCGCTTCGTCCTATTCAAGAAAAACATTTAAAGTTGATGAATGACCCAGCTGCGATTCGAGACATATTGAAAAAAGGTAGTGAACAGTTGGCAAATGCAGCAAAACAAACTATTGCGGATGTAAAAAAGAAGGTTGGTTTGGGTTTAAATGAATAAGATCTACATTAATACTGATGGTGGATCAAGAGGTAATCCCGGTCCGGCAGCTATCGGAATAGTTTTTACTAACGAAGCCGGCGAGGAAATATACTCCTACAAAGAATACATTGGATTGGGTACTAATAATGAGGCAGAATACAAAGCGATTATTAAGGCCCTAGACATTTTAATTAAGAGTCGGTGGTTTAGCCAGAAAAATGAAAATGGAGGAGAGGTTATTTGTCGACTAGATAGTCAATTAGTTGTTGAGCAAATCAACGGAAATTATAAAGTGAAACAGGATCATATTAAGTTACTAATTGCCGATTTAAGGAATATTATGAGTAAAATTAATTTGCGAATTAGTTTTTCATATGTTCCAAGAGAACAAAATAAGCTTGCCGACAAGTTGGTGAACAGGGCCCTTGATGAGACTGAAAAAGCTGAAACGAAAAAGTATGAATAAAACCAGATTAATTTTTTTAGTAGTTTTAATATTATTGATAGCTATTTTTTCTTTTTTGTCTTACAAGTATTACTTTAAGCCCAAGACCGCAAACTGCTCAGAACAGTCTGATGTCTGCAGCGTTCAACAAGGTGATGCAAGACAATCAATTATCAATAGTCGGTAGATTATCAATCATAGCGGGAGAAAAAGCGATGAAACTTCTAATTCCCTGTTTTTTGAGCATTATTGTCGGTGTATTTATTTTTGCAGTTACAGCGAAGGCAAATGACTTTTCAGAAGAAACAAAAGAGTGTTTAATAGGAAAACTTGGTCTGTCTGCCTATAAGGGGGTTGTGTCTGGGTATAAACAATTGTCGCTAGATCAAAAAAAGCAGGCTGATTTTTGTTTCTCTTTTTCAAAAATCAAATGATTTTAAAAATTTTTTATAGTCTTATTGCTCTTTTTGTACTTTTTATTTTAATGGTCTTTTTTGAATATTTTAAACTCAAGCCGGCAGATAACAAACAGCAGCTCGAAGAAAACAATGTTGATTTACTTTTCGATCAACAAAAAAGTAATGATGAATCCAAGGAAAGTGAAAGAAATCAACCCTTATTTTCCTTTGCGATTGGCGGAGATGTTATGTTTGACAGGGGAGTGGACTATACTTTTAGGGGTGATAAAATATTTAATATTTTTGATCAATTTACACCTAATACCTTTAAGGATAAAGATCTGGCAATTGTTAATTTCGAGGGGCCAATCTCTTCTACTGAGATAGTTGCAGACAACACAGTTGGTAATATGGTATTTAATTTTCCGCCTAAAAGCGGACAGGTAGTCAAAGATTTATCAATCAATTCAGTGAGCCTGGCCAATAATCATTCGTTAAATAACGGGCAATCAGGCTTCGAATATACAAGAAATAAACTTTCTTCTTTGGGTATCAATGTGATTGGTAGTCAAAATATTATCGACAGCAATTCGGTCGGCCATTTCAACAATAATGATTTTAGAGTATCCGTTATAGCAGCAAATTGTATAGATGGATGTCAGATAACCCAGATAATTCAAAAGGAGTCACAAAGTTCGAACTTTGTATTGGTTTTTCCCCACTGGGGTGTCGAATACACTAAAACTCACTCGACAAGCCAGGAAAAACTCGCTAGAGAGTGGATCGATGCGGGAGCGGATTTGGTTGTGGGATCGCATCCTCATGTTATTCAAGATGCTATGATTTACAAAAACGTTCCAATCTTTTTTTCCTTAGGGAATCTTGTTTTTGACCAGACTTTTTCCAAGGAAACGCAAGAAGGATTAGTCCTTGATGGTGAGATTTGGGACGACAGTGTTAAAATAGGGTTGTATCCGACACAAAGCATTAAGCTAAAGCCTAATTTTCTGTCAGGCGAGGACAAGTCCGATTTTCAAAAGAATTTTTACAAATTCTTCAATCAAACATACAAAGAAAAAGACAATAATAGTTTAGTCTTTGCCCTATGAGAACAATAACAGTTAAAGTTGCACCAAATAAAAAGGAAGACAAGGTGATAGTTTTGGATAACGGGGTTTATTTAGTTTGGTTAAAAGCAAAACCAATCGAGGGACAAGCAAACAACAAGCTTATTAAAGTCTTAGCCGACTATTTCAATTTGCCGAAAAGTTTGTTGACAATAAAGTCCGGAACCAAATCTAGACTTAAAGTTATTGAAATTAATGAATGATTATTATATAGTTAAGGAGAAATAAAAAAGCGTCTTTAGTTTGCAATCAACAAACAAACCTGTAAACGCAGGTACGCTGGGAGAAGAAAGCATGTAATTACCCTCGACTTTGCTCAGGGTACTTGCTTCGCAAGTAGAACTCCTCGGGTGGTAGCCGTAATTGCCAAAATTAAGCATACTTTTGGTTGGTACCTCGCCATTATGGCGCCCTTAAGAGATTTTTCTTAAGGATTTTTTTGTATAAACGGGATATAATTAAATTAGACAAAATAGGTTACAAATCGGTCTAATTGCGAATTAAAAAACTAATTACTAATAAATTAATTCTATAAAACTATGTTTAAAAAAGTAGATCCCAAAATGAATTTGCCTAAAATGGAAGAAGAAATTCTTTCATTTTGGAATTCCGCCAAAATCTTTGAAAAGTCGCTTGAGATAAGAGAGAGCGCTCCATTATATAGTTTTTTTGATGGACCGCCATTTGCAACCGGAACTCCTCATTATGGCCATATAGTTGCTAGCACGATGAAGGATATCGTGCCTAGATTTTGGACCATGAAGGGCCGTTATGTTCCAAGAAAATGGGGCTGGGATTGCCATGGACTACCTATTGAAAATATCGCCGAGAAATCGCTGGGAATAGGAAAGAAAAAAGAAATTGAAGAAATGGGGGTTGAAAAATTCAATGCCGCCTGTCGCTCTAAAGTTCTTGAATATGTTGGCGAATGGGAGAAAGTAATAAATAGACTTGGTAGATGGGCGGATATGAAGAATGCCTACAGAACTATGGATCTGCCATATACGGAAAGTGTTTGGTGGGTCTTTAAACAGCTTTATGACAAAGGTTTGATTTATGAAGGCTATCGTTCTATGCATATTTGCCCGAGATGTGAAACTACTTTATCTCAGTCGGAGGTAACCGAAGGTTATAAAATGATTAAGGACCTTACCTGCATCGCTAAATTCCACCTTAAACCTGCCCAAGAGTGGGGCAATGGTTTTGTCACGAAAGACACGGCCTATATTTTGGCCTGGACTACAACGCCTTGGACATTAATAGGCAATGTTGCACTAGCGGTTGGGGGCGATATTAAATACACCGCTTTTCGAATTAAAGGCATTCCCGAGTTGTTTATTGCCGCAAAAGACAGGGTGAAAGATATAATTAAGGATCAAGAGATAGAAATAGTACATGATAACATTCCAGGCAATGATTTGATTGGTTTAGAATATGAACCTTTGTTTAATTACTATTATCAAAATACTCCGAATTGGGAGAATGGCTGGAAGATATATGGTGCTGATTTTGTCACAACAGAAGAGGGGACTGGAATTGTTCATATTGCCCCGGCCTTTGGCGAGGATGATATGAATTTAGGTAAGGAATATAATCTTCCTTTTGTTCAGCATGTCGGTATGGATGGCCTTATTAAGCCGGAGGCGGGCGAGTTTGCGGGTATGCATGTCAAAGATCCCGAGGATTATCAAAAAACAGATATAGAAATTATCAAATATTTGGCAAAGCATAATCTGTTATTCGTTAAGGAAAAATATGAGCACTCCTATCCACATTGTTGGCGATGTGATACGCCGCTCATTAATTATGCTACCTCTTCTTGGTTTGTAAAAATAACTGAGATTAAAGACAGGGCGATAGAACTCGCCAAAAAAATAAATTGGTCCCCAAAACATATAAAGCAAGGCCGATTTGGCAAGTGGCTAGAGGGAGCAAGAGACTGGTCTATTTCGAGGCAGCGTTATTGGGCTTCGGTTATGCCGATTTGGCGATGTGAATGCGGCGGCATAACGGTAGTCGGCTCGGTTGACGAATTAAGAAAACTTGCGAAAGATCAATTAACTAAGATTATTTTTATTAGGCATGGCGAGAGTGAAAAAAATGTAAAAAGTATTCTTTCTAATAGTTTAGACAAATGGCCTTTGACTGAGAATGGTTTAAAGGCGACGGATTCTTTGAAGGATAAAATAAACGACCCAATCGATCTCATAATAACTTCTCCAATTTTACGAGCAAAAGAGACAGCCGAAATTTTAAATCAGAAATTTAAAGTTCAAATTATCGAGGAAGATTTGATAAAGGAGTTGGGGTATGGAGAGTGGAACGATAAAAACAAAGAAGAAATAGCGCATCTCGAATCGAGACGTGAATATGAGTTGAGGAAAAATGATTCGCAATACCATTTTAACGTAAAAATGGGCAAAACTGGCGAATCCAGGCAAGATGTTTTGAAAAGAACAAGAGAATTCCTTAGGAAAATTGCTCTTGAGCACAAAGGTAAAATTATTCTCATAGTTTCTCATGGTACAAATTACGCCACAACAAAGATGGAACTTGAAGGTCTATCAGCTGAAGAATATTTCAGAATGGATATGGAGGACCCCGGTCATGATAGCATTGCAGAATTTTACATTACTTCAGATGGAAAGTTGTTCGACTTACACAAAGATAAAGTCGACAAAATCTCTTTTCTTTGTCCTGATTGTGGCAAGGAAATGAAGCGAATACCTGACGTACTTGATACCTGGTTTGATTCCGGTTCTATGCCATATGCTCAGTTGCATTATCCCTTTGAAAATCAGGAAGTTTTTGGCCAAGGATTCCCGGCAGAGTTTATTGCCGAGGGTCAAGATCAGACTCGAGCGTGGTTTTACTATCTTCACTCCATTGCTACAGCTATTAAAGATAGCATTGCTTTTAAAAATGTCGTCGTAAATGGCATTGTTCTTGCTGAAGATGGCAAAAAGATGAGCAAGAAATTAAAAAATTACCCAGATCCGATGGAAATGTTCAATAAATACGGCGCCGATGCTGTTAGACTGTATTTAACTACTTCTCCGGTTATGTCTGCAGAAAATCTAAATTTTAAAGAACCTGAGGTTGCCGAACTTTATCGAGGAGTTTTTCGCATGTTATGGAATTCATACAGCTTTTTTGTCTTATACGCTTCTATCGATAATTGGACTGAAGAAAAATACGCCAAATCAGATAATATCTTAGATCGCTGGATTATCTCTCGTTTAAATATTTTTAATAAAGAAGTCCAAAATGCGCTTGAAAAATACGAACTAACAAAGGCGGCTCGTTTCTTTACACCATTTGTTGATGATCTTTCCAATTGGTATATACGGCGTTCCCGAAAGCGTTTTTGGAAGAGTGAAGACGATCTTGATAAAAATAGCGCTTATTCAACCTTGTATACTGCTTTGATTCAGGTAGCTAAAATAGTGGCGCCATTTGTCCCATTCATCTCTGAAGAGATTTTTAAAAATCTATCCGGGAAAGAATCAGTCCATCTTGAAGAATATCCAATTGCAGACAATGAACTAATTGATATTCATTTGATGGAGCAAATGACTTTGGCAAGAAGAATAATCGAAGAGGGCTTGTCAGGACGGGCGGAAGCTGGGATAAAAGTTCGCCAGCCTTTGCGATCTCTTACTTATTCTGGCGATTTACCCAAGGAACTAGAGGAAATTATCGCAGATGAGGTTAATATCAAAGAAATCAAGAAAAAGGCAAGCGGACCTGTTGATATTGATACCGAAATAACACAGGAACTAAAGTTAGAAGGGAATGCCAGGGAGATAATTAGAAATATCCAATCCTTGAGAAAGGAAACAGGTTTTAATATCGAGGACAGAATAATAGTCTATTATCAGACAGACTCTACGGCTTTGATGGAAACTTTTGCCCAGTTTGGTAATATTATTGCCTCTGAAGTCTTAGCGCTAAATATTTTTAATGAAAGAGCTGAAGTTGACGGGCAGAATGAATACAAACTGGATGGGGAGAGCATCTGGATCGGCATTAAAAAATCCCAGTAGATGATATCTAGGTTTAAAACAATTGATCTGTTTCTGATAATCATCCCAATTATATTTGTTGTTTTGAGTGTCGCCGTAATTTATTCGTTGGTTGTCGGAACTGATGATTTTAGCTATGTTGTGAGGCAAGCAGTTTTTGCCGGAATCGGTATTTTCTTTATGGGTCTTGGATCTTTTGTTGACTATCGTTTTTTTAAAGGCACAAGTTTTATATTTTATATCATGGCACTACTTTTGCTTTTGCTTGCATATACAGTCGGAAAATTTGGGGCTCTTGGCTCGAAAAGTTGGCTAGACCTTGGCTTTTTCCGACTGCAACCGTCAGAGATTGCCAAGATTTTTCTTATATTTTCTCTAGCATCCTTTTTTTCGCCCAGGATAGGCCGTTTGCGTTGGCGTGACATTCTTTTTTCTCTTCTAATGGTCGGGATTCCGCTTGGCATGATTCTAATAGAACCTGATCTTGGAACAGCCCTTGTAATTGTTTTTGTCTATTTCTTCCTTTTTTTTGTAGCCAAGCCGAATAACTTTCAGAAAATAATCGCAATATTGATTATAGCTTTAGCATCAACAACCTTAGTATTGGCAGCTGCAAAAGTTGGACCATTTGGAAAGATATTGAAGGATTATCAGAGAGACCGTTTAATTATCTTCATTAATCCTGCTTCTGATCCATATGATAAAGGTTACAATATTACCCAATCGCAAATTACTGTCGGATCTGGCGGATTATTTGGCAAAGGTTTAGGCAAGGGGAGTCAGAGTCAACTTCAATTTTTGCCAGAACCGCACACGGACTTTATCTTTTCTGGTATCGCCGAATCATTCGGTTTTGCCGGGTCTATTACTTTTTTGGCTCTCTACGCGTATTTAATCTTACGTATACTAAACATTGCCAATACTGCTAAGGATAATTTTGGCATGCTTTTATCATGTGGTATTTCGGCTATGTTTCTCTTTCAGGTACTGATAAACGTTGGCATGACTGTCGGGATGGCTCCAATTACTGGGATTCCGTTGCCACTATTATCTTACGGCGGGACTTCTATGGTGGTATCGTTGTTTTCTCTTGGAGTAGCGCAAAGTGTGTATATCCGGCATCAAAAGATACGATTTTAATGTTGACTTTTTAATTCTTTCGGTGTATTGTTAATCTTACATAAGACCTTGGGTCTTTTTTAGATTAGGAAGGAAAAATGTTTGCAGTAATTAAACACAATAACAATCAGTACAAAGTTGAGGAGGACAAGGAATATAATATCTCCGATGCATCAGCCAAAGAAGAATCTGGTAAAATAGTATTTGACAAGGTCCTACTTGTTGATGACGGAAAAGATGTTATTGTCGGAGAGCCTGAAATCAATGGCGCAAAAGTTGAAGCAGAAATTGTCGGATCGGTTAGAGGCAAAAAAGTCGAGATTTTTAAATTTAAATCAAAGAAACGATATAAAAGAACTGCCGGGCATCGCCAAGATTATTTACGGGTAAAAATTCTCTCCATTAAAAAATAAAAATGAAGAACAACAAGTTGATAAATTACTTTCAGGGGGTTGTTTCAGAGCTAAAAAAAGTTCATTGGCCAACTAGACAGGAAGTTATTAGTCACACTGTTATTGTAATAATCTCTGCCGTTGTTGCCACCTCAATATTGGCTGCACTTGATTATGGTTTAACTTCATTAGTGCAATATATAGTTCAGCAAAAAGGATAAGTATGCCAGAAGAAAAAAAAGATAAAAAAGAAGAAAGACAAGAAGGAAAAATCCTGACTCTTAAGCAGTCTGGAGAACGAAATTGGTATGTAATTCATACCTATTCTGGCTACGAAGAGCAAGTTGCTCAATCCCTTAAACAGAGAATTGAGTCCATGGGCATGAAGGACAAGATTTTTGATGTTATTGTACCAAAAGAAAAGCAAATAGAAGTGAAAAATGGCAAACGCCGAATTGTAGAAAAGCGTATATTTCCTGGGTATGTTTTGGTTGATATGATTGTTACCGATGATTCATGGTACGTTGTGCGAAATACCCCCAACGTTACAGGTTTTATTGGTTTTGGCGTTCGACCCACTCCGATGTCCAAGGAAGAAATTGATAGACTTAAAAAACGTATGGGTGTAGAAGAGCCCAAATTCAAGATTGACTTTAAGATTGGAGAATTGGTTAAGATTATGGATGGAGCTTTAAAAGGCTTTGAAGGTAAGATTGAAGAGATTGACAAAGATAAGGGCAAGGTTAAGGTTCTAGTTTCTATGTTTGGACGTGAAACTCCAGTAAATTTAGACTTTTTACAGGTTAAAAAGATATAGGTTAATTATTCTTCACTGATGCTTCTGGGGAAGAAATTCCTTTCGGTGAAAGTAAATTAATGAAATAATTAAGGAAAATATGGCTAAACCAATAAAAACAGTAATAAAATTGCAATGCCCTGCCGGCAAAGCAAATCCTGCGCCTCCTGTTGGACCAGCGCTAGGTCAGCATGGTTTGAATATTATGGAATTCTGTCAAACCTTTAATGAACGAACCAAAGATAAAGGGGATACGATTATCCCTGTAGAGATTACAGTTTACGAAGATCGAACATTTGATTTTATTCTAAAGTCTCCTCCAGCTGCTATTCTAATTAAAAAAGCACTGAAGCTTGATAAGGGCGCTGACAATTCCAAGAAAAACAAAGTTGGTAAGTTGACTCAACAACAATTAGAAGAAATTGCTAAAGAGAAGATGGAAGATTTAAACGCCTACAACATAGAAGCAGCAAAGAAAGTAATAGCTGGCACTGCCAGAAGTATGGGCGTAGAGATAGAAAAATAATGGTTTTTCTGATATAAAAAATGTTGTTCGATTATTCGGACAACATTTTTGATTATCTCGATGCTATCCACGAAAGAACCAAAGGAGGGGCAAAGGTTTTCGCAGATAGCACAGAAATAACCAAACAACCACTTACTTTATACTACTAATAATCATTTTTTTCAAATGCCTGGATCACTATCAATAAAAGTAGGAAGTTTTCATACTTTGTCTCAGTTAGTTGGTAAGCTGATTTCTTTTGGTTATTTAAAAATATCAGAAAATGAAAATTTAACGTCAGGTAGTTTTAAAAATTATGGTGGGACACTTTCTATTTTTCCGGTGAATATAGCCGAGACGGTAACTTTGGATTTTTTTGGAAATGAAGTTGAATCAATAAAATTGTCTAGCAGAAAAAAAACAAACGAGATCCAAATACTAGCAAATCAAATTATTTTATCAGATCGTTCGATAATTAAACCCGGAGATTATGTCGTTCATGAAGATCATGGGATCGGATTGTTTGAATCACTTGAAACAAGAATAATCGATAATGAAGATGTGTATTATCTCAAGTTGTCCTACTTTAATAGTGACAAGCTATTTCTCCCGGAAACACAAAAAGAAAAAGTCAGCAGATATATAGGAGTAGGTAGACGAAGGCCAAAGCTAAATAGGTTGGGCAGTCAGGTTTGGTCAAAAACTTATAAAAAAACGTATGAAAATATCTTATTATTAGCAAAAGAACTTTTGGAAATTTATGCACAAAGAGAATTGCACACCAAAAAAGTATGGGAGGTCGATGACTCATGGCTGGAAAGAGTTGAAAGTACCTTTCCTTATAATTTGACACCAGATCAAAGAACAGCTTTTGATGACGTCGTTGCTGATTTATCATCTCAAAAACTAATGGATAGGCTAATTTGCGGGGATGTTGGGTTGGGTAAAACTGAAATAGCAATTCGTACGGCAGCCTTGGCTTTCGCCAACGGTTTTCAGGTAGCCGTCCTCGTGCCGACGACAGTGTTGGCCGAACAGCATTATGCTAATTTTTGCCAGCGTTTTTCGAAAACTCCTACTGACATAGGAAGGATTAGCCGCTTGGTAAGTATCGAAGAGCAAACAAATACATTAAAAGATTTAAAAAATGGCAAAGTCGATATGATAATTGGCACCCACAAGCTTTTATCTGAAAAATTAGAGTATTCAAACCTCGGTTTGTTGATAATCGACGAAGAGCAAAAATTTGGGGTGAAACAAAAGGAAGCTTTAAAAAAATATCGGGGAGATGTCAATGTGCTGACATTGACAGCCACGCCAATTCCCCGGATGCTTTTTATGGCGATCTCCGGCATCAAGGATGTATCACAGATTAGTTCGATTCCCGTTGGGCGGAAGTCGGTAATAACAAAAGCGACGAAATTCAACAAAGAGATGATAAAAGATGCAATTAAAAAGGAACTAGATCGAGGGGGGCAAGTTTATTATCTTCATAACCAGGTCAGGACAATGATACCGGTAGTACGCTGGCTAAAAGAAGAGTTTCCTGATGTTGTTATTGAAATTGCCCATGGACAGATGGGGGAGGATAAGTTAGCCAAGACAATGGCGGATTTTGCCTTTGGTAAAATAAAGATTCTGGTTTGTTCGACTATAATAGAAAATGGACTAGACCTTGCTAATGTTAACACCCTTATTATTGACGAGGCTGACAAGTTCGGCTTGGCTCAACTTCACCAAATAAGGGGACGGATTGGTAGAAGTAACCGCCAGGCTTATGCTATATTTACCTATAAGAATAAAAAGATTACAAACAATGCAGTTAAGCGGCTTAAGGCCATCGTAGAATATTCTGAGATCGGTTCAGGTTATCAAATCTCGCTTTCTGACTTAGAAATAAGAGGCGGGGGCAATATTCTCGGCCGTGAGCAACATGGCAACATGGAGGCTATCGGGCTCGTTCTTTATTCTAAACTGCTAAAATTGGCAGTCGAGAAATTAAAAAAGAATCCAAATCATGGGGGAGAAAACAGACTTTTATTATCTTCACGCTCTCAATTGTCATCCTAAGATTGGCAGCCAGACTTTAAAAAAACTGCTCCATTGTTTTTCGACAGGCAAAAAAATTTGGGAAAGCCCCAATAAAGACATTGTTAAATGCGCTGGAGAAAAGATTGCTGAATTAGTTAGTCAAGCCCGGAGCGAATTTGACCCAGAAAAAGAGGCCGAAAAACTAGGCCGTTTAGATATCGGTTATATTACTTTGTATGACGACAATTATCCAAAGCGTTTAAAAGAACTTTACGATGCCCCTGTAATTCTATATATCAAAGGTTCGCTTGGGTCATTGGAAATAAATCCTCTGGCGATTGTCGGTAGCAGAAAGTATACGCCATATGGTATGGTAACGGCCAAAAAACTCGCCAAGGATTGCGTCGTGTCCGGCTTGACTATTGTATCTGGCTTGGCCCTTGGAATCGATTCAGCTGCCCATGTATCATCACTTGATGCCAAAGGGTTAACGGTTGGGGTCCTGGGCTGTGGCCTTGATGAAATATATCCGTTGAGCAATAGGGATTTAGCTGAAAAAATAATTAACTCAGGAGGAGCAGTCATATCTGAATACCCCCCGGGAACGCCGGCTTATAAACAAAATTTTCCAGCTCGAAATAGAATAATCGCCGGATTATCTTTGGGTACAGTTGTTGTTGAAGCGGCCGAGAAATCTGGGGCTTTAATTACAGCTTATCTTTCATTGGATTACGGTCGGGAAGTTTTTGCCGTGCCAGGAAATATTGATTCTCCGATGTCAGCTGGAACAAATTTACTGATCAAGCAGGGGGCTAAGCTGGTACAATCCGTAGAAGATATTCTTGCTGAACTTAGGTTGACTAAAATAAAAAAGCAAGAAGAACCTGGCAAGGCAACTCAAACAAAAGAGGAAAAACTGGTTTTGAAAGCGTTAGAGCAGGGGCTTGAGACACCTGACCAGATTGCAGTTTTTGCACAAACAAACATTGTGGTAATCAGTCAAGCTATAACATCATTGGAAGTGATTGGTCTTATACAAAATGTTGGAGGCGGAAGGTTTAAAGCTATTTAAGTTTTGACTGTTTTTATCTTGTCTGCTAGATTTTATAATGTTAATTTCCAAAACAAAAAATAAAAATAAGGAGAAAATGAATCTGGTAATTGTCGAGTCGCCAGCAAAGGCAAAAACAATTGAAAAATATCTAGGCAAGGATTACAAGGTTCTGGCTTCTTTTGGCCATGTTAGAGATCTACCGCAAAAAACCTTGGGAATAGATACGGAAAAAGATTATAATCCAGATTACCAAATCCTTCCTAAGGCCAAAAAAACAATAACAACACTAAAGGAAGCAGCTAAAAAGGCCCAAGATATTTATCTGGCAACTGATCTTGACCGGGAGGGCGAGGCGATATCTTGGCATCTTTCGTTTGCACTCGGGCTAAAAGGGGATAAAACAAAACGTATTGTTTTTAATGAAATTACCAAAGGTGCGGTTGAGAGTGCGATTAAAAATCCTCGCAGCATTGATATTCATCTTGTAGACGCGCAGCAAGCTAGAAGAATACTTGATCGATTGGTTGGTTACAAACTATCGCCTCTTTTATGGAAAAAGGTTAAAAAAGGCCTGTCTGCTGGTCGAGTTCAGTCTGTTGCTGTGCGACTAGTAGTTGAGAAGGAAAGGGAAATTGAAAATTTTAAACCGATCGAATATTGGCTCTTGGGAGCGAAATTGTCAAAAAAGGCGCAAACAAAAAGCCCCTTTCCGGCATATTTAGAGGAGATTGATGGCAAAAGCGTAAGTAAGTTTGATGTAAAAAATCAAAGCGAAGCGGAATCAATCGAAAAAGTACTGAGGAGTGCTCAATATCTAGTTAGAGATGTCAAGCATACCGATTCTTTAAGAAAACCCTCGGCGCCATTTACAACCTCGACCCTTCAGATGGAGGCATCTCGCAAGCTTGGTTTTTCACCAAAACAGACAATGGTGCTGGCCCAGCATCTCTATGAAGATGGCCATATAACCTATATGAGAACTGATTCGACTAATCTATCTGCCGAAGCCTTGTCTTCGATTCAGCAGATTATCAAGCGTGATTATGGTGAGAAATATTTATCTGTCGGTCGAAAATATGCCACCAAAACAAAACATGCCCAAGAAGCCCATGAAGCTATTAGGCCGACTCATTTTGACCAACTAAAGGTAACCGAAGATAGGCGCGGCCAAAGGCTATATGACCTAATCTGGAAACGCACCGTTGCTACTCAGATGGCGGATGCTATTTTTGATGTTCTGACGGTAAAAATTTCGGCAATCGGCGAGAAAAAGCTGTTATTGGGGGCAAGAGGTGAAGCAGTGAAATTCGAGGGTTTCATGAAAGTCTATCTGGAAGGATCCGATGATGAGTCGGCCGCTGATAGCATCTCGACTATTCCAGAATTAAAAAATGGGGAGGAGCTTGATTTTATCGAGGTGATCAAGGAACAAAAGTTTACAGAGCCGCCAAAAAGATACTCTGAGGCCACTCTAGTTAAAAAAATGGAAAGTTTAGGAATCGGCAGACCGTCAACATATGCTCCAACCCTCGACACTATTCAACAGCGAGGTTATGTCACTCTTGAAGATAGAAGATTCAAGCCAACTGAAATTGGAGTTATCGTTAATGATCTATTGGTTAAGCATTTCGAGAATATTGTCGATTATAAATTTACCGCTCAAATGGAGGATGAATTCGATGAAATTGCCGAAGGAAAATTGAAGTGGCAAAAAGTTATTGATGAGTTTTATCAACCTTTCTCCAAAAAATTAGGAGAGAAAACGAAGGAGATTAACAAAAGTGAGATTATGCCAGTAGAGAAGACTGGCGAAAAATGTCCGGAGTGTGGGGAGGAATTGGTAATTCGCCACGGCCGTTTTGGTAAATTTATTGCTTGTGGCGGGTACCCAAAGTGCAAGTATTCAAGACCTTTAGAGGACAAGAATATCCAAAAAAATTCTGAGGTCGTTGAGAAACCGGGCGTAGTTGAAAGTCTTGAAGAGGCCGAGACGGAAAAATGTGAGAAGTGCGGTGGAAAAATGATACTTAAGGAGGGACGCTTCGGTAAGTTCTTAGCTTGCGAAAATTATCCTAAATGCAAGAATACCAAAACCATTGTTGGGAAAACCGGGATTAAGTGTCCGGAGTGTGAGCAAGGAGAGGTGATTGAGCGCAAAACAAAACGAGGAAGAAGTTTCTGGGGGTGTTCCAGATATCCGGAGTGTAAATACGCAACCTGGGATAATCCTGCTCAGAAGAAGGATAATGCTTAATTTGTTTAATTAAAGTAGTTATATGTTGTTACCGAAAAGTGTCCAGAATTTAATCGATGAATTTTCAAAGTTGCCGGGAATAGGCCCAAAATCAGCCGCCAGACTGACCTTTTACCTGTTAACAAAACCTAAACAGGATATTGAATCGTTAGGCAAGGCAGTTTTGTCACTAAGTGAAAATTTAAAATACTGCCAACAGTGCTTTAATATTTCCGAGGAGGAAGTTTGTAGTATTTGTCAGGACGAAAAACGAGACAGGAATGTGTTGGCGATAATTGAGGAGCCTCTCGATTTGATTGCTTTGGAAAGGACTACGGCATTTAACGGCCTCTACCACGTGTTGGGAGGCGCAATTTCTCCAATCAACGGAATTGGTCCGGAGGAATTAAGGATTAGCCAGTTGATCACCAGACTAAAAAAAGATGGAATTGGGGAGGTAATTTTGGCCACTGATCCGAATCTGGAGGGAGAAGCAACTGCAGCATATATTAAAGAAAAGATTTTTGAGCTAAATTTGCCAATAAAGATTACCCGAATTGCCAGAGGTTTGCCGGTCGGCGGCGATTTGGAGTATGCCGATGAGGTCACTTTGCGGCGCTCTCTTGAGGGAAGAAGAGATTACTAGTTTTTTGTTAAATTATCCTTTATAGCGCTTAATTTTTACGACAGCCAAGGGAGTGTGGACAAAAAAAGTTGACAGAAATTTAAATGCGAATATACAATCCTCTAGTAGGATCTTAATTAAAAGAGGGGTTATGGAAGACAGGGAAAGATATCTTTGCCCAGAATGTGAGTACGGTGATAATGTTGGGGGAGAGTGTCCAAGGTGTGGGGAGTTTATGCTGTCGATTGATGAAGGCGACTACAATACCCCAGAAGATGCAGAAGAGTTCGAAGGCGAGGAAACGCCTCAGGAAAACTACGATATGGACTTCTCTGATTACCATGGCGATGAGTACTCTGGGGCATACTAAAACAAAAACAAAAAAGTCCGCTCGATAAGCGGCTTTTTTGTTTGCAAGGAGATTGTTATTACTGCCTAGAATATGCTAAATTAAAGCTAATTAATTTCAAAAAATGAAAATTTACAACACTATCGATCGAAAAATAGAAGAGTTTGTGCCGCAAAATGACAAGAAAGTTTCCATGTATACTTGCGGTCCGACTGTCTACGATATCCCTCATATCGGCAATTTACGTAAATATATTTGTGACGATTTGCTTTATCGAACTTTAAAAGCCAATGGATATCAAGTCAAGAGAGTTATGAATGTGACAGATGTAGATGACAAAACCATTAAGCGCTCCGGTGGCGATAAGCAAAAATTCGATAAATTAACAGCTGAGCTAACCGAAATCTTTTTTGATAATTTGAGAGAGCTAAATATTATCAAGCCGGAAATAATAACAAGAGCGACTGAATATATAAAAGATATGGTTTTGCTAGTCAAAGATCTACTTAAGAAGGGTTATGCTTATCGCTCGGAAGATGGTTCAATCTATTTCTCTATCGCCAAATTTAAAAATTATGGTAAGCTTTCTGGTTTAGATAAACGCGAACTTAAAGTTGGTGCTAGGGTAAGCCAGGATGAATACGAGAAGGAAAACCCCGCTGACTTTGCGCTTTGGAAAGCCTGGGACGAACAAGATGGCGAGGTTTACTGGGAAACAGAGCTTGGCAAGGGCCGGCCTGGTTGGCATATTGAGTGCTCGGCAATGTCAATGAAAGAATTGGGTGAAACTATCGATATTCATACGGGTGGAGTCGATAATATTTTTCCTCACCACGAAAATGAAATTGCTCAGTCTGAAGCCAAAACTGGCACAAGGTTCGTAAACTTCTGGGTCCATAACGAGCACTTGTTGGTTGATGGTAAAAAAATGTCCAAAAGTTTAAATAATTTTTACTCTCTCGAGGATATTAAAACTAAGGGTTTTGATCCGCTTGATTTTCGCTATTTTGTTTTGGGCGCCCACTATCGTTCAAAAATTAATTTTACCTGGAACGGAATGGAAGCGGCCAAAAATGCCAGGGAAAAATTAAAAAGATTTGTTCAGGACAATTTGGAAGTTGGGTCAGAATATTGCCAAATTTACACCAAACGTTTTTATTCAAAGTTAAACAACGATTTAGCTTCACCGGAAGCCTTGGCTGTGGTTTGGGAGCTTGTAAGAGATAATAAAAAAAGTCTTGGCAAGAAAATCGCCACTCTGAAAAAACTAGACGACGAAGTTTTGGGACTGGGTCTATTTGAGAAAATGGCAATCCCAAAGAAAATAGTTGAACTGGCAGAAAGCCGAAAAAAAGCCAGAATTGAGAAAGACTATAAAAAATCCGATGAATTAAGAGATTATCTTTCAAACATGGGTTGGGATATTGAAGATTTAAAGGAAAACGAATACAAGCTTTCTCAAAAGTAGGCAAATGAATATCTGGCAGAGCTTAGAACGTCCGATCAAAGTACTAGCGCCGATGGCTGATTATACAGACTCAGCTTTTCGGTTACTTTGCCGGGAGAATGGCGCCGACATGGTTATTACTGAATTAATCTCTTCTGACGCCATTTTTTACCAAGCGAAAAATTGGTATCAAGACGGGCATGGCTGGCATAGCAAAAAGGATTATGACCCAACCTTGAGCCTTCTTGAATTTACAGCCGGCGAAAGCCCAATTATCGTTCAATTGTTCGGCAAGCATCCTGAAAAATTTGCTTTTGCTGCAGATTGGGTTTCAAAAAACCTTCAACCCGAAGGTATTGATATAAACATGGGATGTCCTGCTCGAAAGGTAGTTTCGAGTGATCATGGGGCCGCACTTCTAAAAGATTGTAATTTAGCGGCCGAGATAGTGAGGGCTGTAAAGAAAAACACCAATTTGCCGGTTTCTGTAAAAACCAGGCTTGGCTGGGATGATGACGACGAAATTCTAAATTTTGCCCCAAAGCTAATTGATGTTGGGGTCGATGCCTTGATTATTCATGGCCGAACCTACCGCGATGGCTTTAAAGGATTGTCCAGGTGGGAAAATATTTACCGATTAAAAGATGAGTTTAGGGATAAAGTCAAAATAGTCGGTAACGGCGATATTAAAGATTTCAAGGATATTGAGTTAAAAATTGGAAATTTAGATGGAGTGGCAGTTGGTAGAGGAGCTTTTGGTAAACCCTGGATCTTTTCCAGAGAAAACGTTTCTTTTGATGAATTAAAAAAAATAATTCTTCGCCATGCCGAACTTTCATTTGAATTCAAAGGTGAACACGGAATAATAGAATTTCGCAAACATCTATTGGCTTATCTCAAGGGCTTTGCTAATGCTAAAGAATTAAGAAAAGAAGCCGTTCTTGTAAAAGACCTAAGCGATATTCAAAGAATAGTGGAGAAATTATAGATCTATAGTTCGGCCCTATTGCACAATCGTGCAATAGGGCCGAAAGGAAGGGGAAAAATGAATAAAAAATTACTTAAAACCGGAGAAAAAATTCTTGGTGCTATTTTTGATTACTTAATGTTTTCGGTTGATGGATTGGCGAAATCCTTTGACCGAAGAGAGGCCTGTAAGATTATTTACGGCGAACTTGGGTTTGAATCAGGTAGCAAGGAGCCGTCCAAGCTTTTTTACGAATTGGAAAGGCGGGGCTATATAAAAAATGATTTAGGAAATGAACAATCATTCAAATTTACGAATAAAGCTAAATTGGCAATTATTGATAAGGTGCTAGCGACCCAGTCTGCCGAGAGCACTGCCATGTTCGTGTCGTTTGATATTCCGGAGAGTTTGCATAGAGGCAGAGATTTATTTCGGAGGGCGATAAAAAGAATGGGCTTTAAACAGATTCAGAAAAGTTTATGGGTGTGCAACAAGAATGTCGGAAGTTTTATTGACCTGGCGGCGTCTGAGTACAAAGTCAGCAATTATATTGTTTACATTGCCTCAAACAAGACGAACATCGACGATTATATTTCAAAAATAATTAAAGAATAAAGTTCGGCCCTATTGCACGATCGTGCAATAGGGCCGAACTAAAAGAATCAATAAACTAGAGACGCCCTATATAAAAAAGGATTTGGGCTTGGATTTGACAAGGAAATATTGACAAAGTCAAGCAATAGTGCTATATTTTGGTGTGAATTAAAACGGCAAATAGCTTAGTAAGTTATTTCGATTTGAAATAAAACTAGCTGCTGCCATTTAATTCCAATCGAATAAAAATGGAGGGACAAACGGAGGTTTTGTCTTTTTTTATTTTCCAAAACCTGACTGGGATTTGGGGATATTAGGGTAGCGGGTTAACAGGTCGATCCGGCGTTGATGGCCCCTTAAAAAACGTGGGCCTGGCCAAATCGGCTTCTGCTACCACTCACCCTCCTCCTGGTTGGGTTTTGGAGAATAAAACAAAAAACAGCATGGCGAACGGTTGTTTATTACAATTTAAGCCTGAACTGAAGTTGGTAAATTAGAGCCGCATCTTTGCTTGGAATGATGTGGGTTTTTTGCATAAAGAATCCACCCATACCCAGCAATGGGGAAACGCCTTGCCCATAGCGGGCAGTGGAGTTCGCTACATTTTGGGAAAAAAGGAGGGAGGAAGGCGATGCGATTTCGCCGCTACAACAGAATAATCGCCATGTTCCTGTTGGGGATCATGGTACTGGTAGTAGCTGCTCCCGCTGCCCAAGCGGGAGTAGGCATGGCGGTCAGTGGGGCTATCACTGTCGAGAAGGATCTTCAGCACACAGCGTACAATTTCAAATGCGTGCTAAAGATGCCCAATGGCGACCCCTATTGGAAAGGGGAGCTCGGTGACGTAGGCGACGTTATTCATGTCGTGGAAGGCGGATCAATTGAGATATACGCACGCACCACGGACATGAATCCTTCGGGATTGAAGGGTTGCCTGGGGGCACCACTGAACGAACAATGTCTGAAGGATCCGGTCGAGCTCACCGCCGACGGATGGCGCTGGGTGTTCAAGCCTGGCGACGTCGGGTATGCGTTAGGTCTCCCTGATTTCTGGATTGGTTATTGGAACAAGAACAAGCGAACATTCCGATTCCTCGGGATTAAGCTGTTCACCAAAACCAAACAGGAGGCAATGCGCGACTACGTCTCGTTCTCGATCATCCCAGGGGGGAAGGTCGACGGCATCCTCTGGACGAAGGACGAAATGAAGGAAAGAGTCCAGTGGGCCTATGTGACCTGGTTGATGGGTTCGGGCGGCAGCGCGTGGGACCCGGTTGCGTTGAAGGATTACTGCAACCGGATGGACCGTTCGCAAAAGGGTCCGTCTGAGGAACTAATGGCTCAGGTGAAGGTGCTCAATACGGCAATCGCTGCCGCAAATGAGGCCGGCGCCAAGAACCATGAACAAGTCCTCGGACTGATTCAGGCGTTGACCGAAGTTGTCTCGGGTGTTAACTCGCGTCTGACAGCAGTGGAAACCAAGCAGGCCCAGACTGACCAAGTCTTGGCCGAACTGCTCAAACTGCTCAAAGACGGAACGTTCAAGACGACCCAGACAACGACGCCGACCGGTCCGCCACCACCTGTCCAGCCAGCAACCCCGCGCACAATCATCTTCCAATTCAAGTTGTCTTCGACCCCGCCGGGGCCGTTCGACTTGTATTGGAAGTTTGCCGATGGTCGTGAAGGGAAAGCCGAGGGCTACAGCCAGAGGCAGACCACAATCGACTTTTCGGCGACCGAGAATCAGAACGTGGCAGTGCGGTTTGTTTGGCACAACCCGCAATGCAACGTGATCGGCGAGTATGATATCACAATCACGCCGGTCGTCGGACTTCAGCCTGTCACTATCCCTGTGAACATAGGAGGTGGGGCATGAGAAGATTGGCTCTGCTGTTCATAGTCGCCCTTGCCAGCGCGCTCATGGCGCTGGCTGACGGCCCAACGATGATGCCGGATGGAACGGCGACGATTACCACGACGAAGGCACCGCTTGAGGTGGTGCTCAAGTATCCATTGACGCCGGAGATGACGAAGGCGATTGATGCGTATATCGCCAAGCATCCCAAACTAACCGACGAGAACAACAAAGCTCTTCGGTGGTCGCTGGAGGTGCTCTTGCGAGCGAACATCGCGCACCTGCCGCTAACCGGAATCCCGAATGACTATTTCCGGATGGCGCAGGACAATCCGTTCTTGTTCATGTACGGGTTCGATGCCTATGTGAACGTTCCGGTTCAGCATTCGGTTGCCTCACCACCAATCATCATCAATCCGCCAGCACCGGCACAGCCGGACACTCGGATCCTGATGATGCCGCCCGCGACTGTCAATGTGGCGGCACCGATCACCCTACCGGCACCCAAGCTCTCTCTTGTTGTTCTGCCTGCGGTTAATATCGTATTGGCAGGAGGCGGAGGAGCATCGGGCGCGACACCGCTTCGGGGGACGGCGGCAAGTCGGGCATTACAGTCATTAGTGGAACACTCCTCGATGCAAATCGGCTCGGTCTCGGTCATCAACTTGCCGGATCGAAAGCAGGAGGAGGATCACCATCATCACAAGCCCAAGCCAGGCGACGACTGCGACGACTGGTGGAACAAACCCCATCCGCCGCCTCCAGGCGACGGCGGGGGCGATGGCCACCATCCGCCACCGGGTGATGGCGGCGATGACGGCAACGGTGGGTGCTCCAACGGCGACACCAATGGTGATGGTATCGTGGACAGCCACGATGACACCTGGTCGGGCGATGGCGGCCACCAGGTGTGGGACGACCCCGGAAACCCGACGAATGAGGGCGCCGGGTGGACGGAGGATGACAACACCCCGCCGCCGCCGGAAGATCACGGCACCAGCGGGGGAGGAAACGAACCGCCGCCAAGCGGTGCGTACTAGTCCACGGAGGGACTACCGTGGCGTGACCCGAGAGGGTCGCGTCCACGTCAGAGCTTTTGTTTCAAGTCGAAGAAAGAAAAGCCCTGATCGTGATTTAATAAAAAATTGTTTTAAAAAGTTATTTAAATTTTGGAAGGGGAAAGGAAAAAATGAGTACTATGACATTTTCATCATTAAAAAAATCATTTCTAGGCCTAGTTACTCTTGTTGGCTTAGCGTTTGGTTTTGGTTATCCTGCTTTTCAAGCGAAGCAGGCCGAGGGCGCTGATTTTGCCGGCCAGTCTCTCCAGAGTGATATTAAGACTTTAGATTCACGAGCTGCCGCTATGCAAACAACTGCTTCTACCTCAGGAACAGTTAGCGTATCTACCGCAACTCCTCGTTTTAACTTCTTACAGGGAGATTACGAGATGCTGCGCGGCGCTAAAAGGGACGCTACTTCTTGGAGCGATCCAGTTTCAGCTGGGGTTGGGGATGAGGTCGCTGTTTTGTTCTATTATCACAACGGTATTGTTGGGTCTGTGGCTCACTCGACCAAACTCCGAGTTGACCTGCCGATGACACAGGCAACATCTTCAAGATTGACTAGTTATCTTTGGTCTCAGGAAACACAAGCTATTTCCGACACCATTGTAAATGGTCAGATAGTTGGCCGAACGGGTCTAACTATTAACACAACGGTTCCTTCCCGGGTTGAGTATGTACCGGGTAGCACTTTGTGGTATCCAGAGGGTGCTTCAACTGGGACAAGAATGCCAGACGGCATAGTTTCTTCAGGAGGACTTTTGATCGGTGATGTTCAGGGTTGTTGGCAGTATGCCGGCTTTGTTAGTTTCCGAGTCGTCGTACGAGGTCAAGCTCAGATAGTCATGGACAAGAAGGTTGCCCTTCAAGGTTCAGAGAATTGGCAAGACGAAATCCAGGCTTATGAGGGTGATGAGGTTGCTTATAAATTAGGTATCCGCAACGAGGGAACTGAAACCGCCAGAACTTTATCTGTTCGCGATCAGTTGCCTACCTACACAACCTTTGTTCCTGGATCAGTTAAATTATGGCCAATAGACGGATCAGGTCCAGTAGCTTTGCCGGATACAATCTTTTCTACCGGAGTTACTCTGCCGGATTTAATTCCGGGGAGCGGAAGTGAAAATGTAATGTATATTACTTATCGAGTCCAAATAGATAATCCGATTCCAACGGATTTCTGCGGCATGTATATCAATAATGTTGCCAGAGTCTATATGAATGGGGTTGAGCAGGATATGGATCAAGCTCGAGTAATTGTCAATTGCCGTGTTTCTGAAATGACAATTGATAAAAAAGTAAAGAGCGGAACTTCTTGGGTTGAACAGAGCACCGCTTCATTGGGTGATGAAATCGAGTACAAAATAACTGTGACTAATACTGGCAATCAGGCCTTAAGCGGTCTTTACGCCAGGGATGTTTTGCCTTTATTTGCCAGCTATATCACAGGATCAACCAAGATCAACGGTGTAGCTGCTCCTGATGGAATTATTTCCAGCTCAGGAATTTCACTTGGTTCACTCAATTGCAGTCAACAGGTAATTATTACTTTCAAAGCCAAGGTGTATGGTTGTCCTCCTGTAGGAGATTATACCTTGCAAAACACCGCTTATGCTCACGCAACCGGTGTAACTGAAATTTCTGACGGCGCAACAACAGTTGTTAGTGTTGATGCACCAAGCGCTCCTTCTAATCAATAATAAAAGGCTGGGCGAATATGGCAGATATGCTTTCAAACCTGAAAAAAAACATCAAGAAAATTCTATCTTATTCCCTGTTTGTAGGAATTTTAACTCAGCTGGCGACGCCGTTATTTGCTGGTACGCCAAGATTTAATTTCTTGGAGGGGGATCATGAATTATTCAGGGCTTTTAATCTCACTCAACATGAGACAGATTATGTTGACCCCGTTACGGGTGACGCTGGCGATGATTTCCAGGCAATTATCTACTACCACAATGGGGTAATTGATACTGTTGCCGGAAACACGACAGTCAAAGTAACAATTCCAAAGGAAACCACCAATAACCGGGCTGTAATGGCAGCTTCTATTTCAGCTGACGATGCTGCTACCGTGACGGACACAATCGTTGACGGTAAAGTTGTCGGCCAGTCAGGATTAACGACAATTTTGTCAAAAGAAGCAACAATTGATTTTATTCCCGGTTCAGTTCGTTGGTTTCCAAACGGTGGCAAAGAGGAAGCATCTCTGCCAGACGGCCAAAACGGTGATGAACTTATCACTGCAAATGGTTTAAATCTTGGTGATATCCAGGGGTGCTGGCAGTATTCTGGCTTTGTGATCTTTAGATACAAAACTACCCCCAAAGAAGTACCGCCAACGGGCGAGCTCACACTTGAAAAAAGTGTAAGAAATGTAACCAAGGGTGATAGTAGTTTCTTGGAGGAAGTTAATGCCAATGAGAATGATCAGGTAGAATTTAAACTTGATATTGCCAATGAAACTGATTCTATTCTTGATAACGTTTCATTGCGTGATAGCCTGCCCTCTCAGCTATCCTATGTCTCTGGCTCATTGCAAAAATCAGTCAGCGGCGGATCATATGAGAGCGTCCCTGATAGTACTGCCCAACAAATGTTGGGATCAGGCTGGGATCTTGGTAGGATAGAAATTGGCAAGGACAAAAAGATTTCAGTCAAGTTCAAGGCTTTAGCCCCAGACAAGATTGCAAATCAATTGATCGTCACAAATATTGCCAATGTTACCAACGGCAACTTCTTTGATGAGGATACTGCCAAGGTAAAATTAATTCCGACGCCAATTCTTGAAAAGAATTTTACTCTGTTAAAAACAGTAAAAAATGTAACCCAATCAACTGATTGGTCAAAGCAGGTCAATGCCAAATCTGGCGACAACCTGAGTTTTAAGATTGAAGTTAAAAATACAGGTGAAGCTGATCTAACTTCTGTGAAAGTAAAAGATGTTTTGCCATATGAGCTCAGTTATACAGCAGAGAGTCTGCAAAAGAGCCTGAACGGGGGAGAATTTACTAAGGTTAATTCTAGTGATGCCAACATGTTCTTCATAAACGGAGTTGATTTTGGCCAACTTAAAAAATCAGAATCTCTAACGTTTGTGTTCAATACTACCGCCCCCACCGAAATCAATGAGGATAAGGACATTACCAATAAGGCGGTTGCAGTGGCAGACAGCATGAACAAAGAAGATGTTGCAACTGTTCATCTGGTCAAAAGGGGCGAAGCCGTCATCGAAAAGAGTAAAATCGCCAAGAATTTAGACACAGGCGAAGAAGGTCAGGAAATCAAAGCAAAAGCCGGACAAGAGATACTTTATGTTCTTACAACTAAGAATACCGGCAGCGCTAAGGCAAATATCACCGTAGAAGACGATATTGCCGATGTTGTTGAGCTGGCTGACGTAGTTAATATCTCTGACGGCGGTTCCTTGTCTTCTGGCAATATGATCCAATGGCCGAATGTTGATATTGCTGCTGGCCAGACAATTAGCTATACATTCAAGGTTAAGGTAGTTGATCCTCTGAGGGCTGGTACAGACCTTGTCATGATTAACTTCTACGGCAACCAAGTTAAGGTAACAATTGTGCAAGAGGTAATCGATCGTGTACCTAAATTATCGATTGATAAAACAGTACGAAATGTCACAAGAGAGGAATCAGAATTCAAAGATGAAAATACTGCTAAACCTGGTGATGTCTTAGAATATAAGATTAAATTCAAGAACAGCGGCAATGCTGACGCTGATCGAATTAAATTTTATGACGATAACCCAAAAGACACTGAGTATATTTCTGGTACTACCCTAATATCTCGGGACGGAGGAGAGGAAAAAACTCTAGCTGACGGTATCGTCAAAGACGGCGTAATGCTGGAAACGATTCAAGCAGGCCAAGAAGGCTATATTAAATTCAGGGTAAAAGTCTCTGATTCGTTGGATAAAGAGTGTGTTTTAATCAATACAGCTAAATTAGCGTTTGGAAAACTTGTAATCGCTGATACTGCCAAGACTAAGGTTGAAATTGAGAAGAAACCGACACCAACTCCGACGCCTACGCCGACACCAACTCCGACGCCAACCCCCGGACCTTCTATCCCATCTTTGCCAAAAACCGGATCCGGAGTAGCAGGTTTCATTGTGACTTTTATTATCAGTGCGCTTTATCTATATCTGCGAGATAAGAAAAGTATTGCTGAGACTTGGAACTAAGTTCAACTCTATAATCTAATCTAGACGAATAACTCTTTTTCCTGTTATCCTGATGTTAAAATGAGTTTATTATGTCAATACAAGATAGATTAGCAAAGCTACGCGAAACGCTTCGAATATCCTCCAAAAAGGAACGAATTAGTGAAATTGAAAAGGAAATGCTTTCTCCTGTTTTTTGGGCTGACGATAAAAAGGCAGCGGCACTTACAGTAGAGCTGAAATCCACAAAAGAGGAAGTTGATCAATTTGAATCATTGGAGAATTTATCTGAGTTAGCGGACGAGGAAGATTTGGGTTTTATTGGAAAAGAACTCGAGAAGTTAGAAACTGTTAATCTTTTTTCCGGGAAATATGATGAGCAGGGGGCCATCATTAATTTTTATGCTGGGGCCGGAGGAGACGATGCCCAAGATTGGACTGAAATGCTCCTTCGAATGTATTTGCGATGGTCAGAGAATAATAATATAAAAACTACGATATTGGCTGAATCCAAAGGTGCTGAAGCTGGAATAAAAAGCGCAACTGTTGAATTTAAAGGCAGATACGCCTATGGAAAATTGCATGGCGAATCGGGAGTTCATCGGTTAGTTAGACAATCCCCATTTAACGCCAAGAACTTGCGTCAGACTTCCTTTGCGCTTGTAGAGGTTCTTCCAGAGGTAGAAAGTGATTCGGAGGTTAAAATCGACCCGAGTGACCTGCGAATAGATGTTTTTAGGTCTGGCGGCCATGGCGGACAGTCGGTTAATACTACGGACTCAGCTGTCAGAATTACGCACCTGCCGACAGGAATTGTTGTTACTTGTCAGAATGAGAGAAGCCAATTACAGAACAAGGAAACGGCCATGACTATCCTCCGATCACGACTGACAAAATTAATGGCTGACCAGCATAAAGAGAGGATCGAAGAGCTTAAAGGCGATTTTTCATCGCCCAAATGGGGCAATCAAATAAGGTCATATGTGCTTCATCCATATAAATTGGTCAAGGATCATCGGACGCAATACGAATCAAAAAATCCAGACCAGGTGCTTGATGGAGAAATTGACGGTTTCATAGAAGCGGAACTCAAACGGGAAAGTGAAAAAGGAGGGGAAAATGAGGACAGTACTGGAAAAAATTCCTAGCCCAGACCAGCTCAAAAATTATATTTTGGGTTTGCACTTGGAAAATAATCGATTATTTTTACTAATTGTGGCAATTTTGGTGATTGCTTTTTTCTTGGATTTTTTTCTATCCAGATCAGTTTTTGGTAAAAAATACCGGATCTTTGTAGCTCCCGGTGTGATCGTCCATGAATTTTCCCATGTCATTGCCTGCCTTATAAACGGTGCCAAAATCCGCAAAGTCTCACTGTTCGACAAAGATGGTGGAATGGTCGAGCATGAAGGCGGAATAATACCATTTATCAGTCCTGCCATTATCTCAATGTCGCCTTTTTTTATCGGATTGCTTTCAATTTATTTTCTCTCAAGAAAGCTAGGATTGGCGAGTGTCAATATCTTTAATTTTGCTGGTGTTGGTCCGGAGGGGTTTGCTGGATTTATGAAATCAATTGTCTCAGGTATTAATATTTATGATTATCAGAACTGGATTATTGTTTACCTGGTTCTTTCTATCGCTGTCACAATGGTTCCGAGCTGGCAAGACTTACGCAATTCTTTTATTTCGCTAATTGTAATAGCCGTGGCTATTTTTAGCATTGAGCATTTTGGCATTTTTAATTTTAGCCAGTACATCCTTCAAAGTAACCAATTGATTGTGTTGCTTTCAACGGTAATATTTTTATTGATTTTGAGCTTGGCTTTGAGTATTATTGTATTTGCGTTATCAATATTTTTTAAAAAATAGCGAAAGGAAATAAAATGGTTGATTTTTCCAAGATCAAAGATCTCTACAAACTTCAGAAAGATGCCAGACGAATTCAAAAAGAGTTAAAGGATGTTGAGGTCGAGGCTTCAAGCAATGACGGATGGGTTACTGTTGTCTTTAATGGTGAACAGCATTTGACAGACATCCAGATTGCCGAAGAAGCGCTTCGTCCGGAATATAAAAGAGAGTTGGAAAAAGATTTAAAAAACACAATTTCGCAGGCGGTATCTCGAGCCCAGGCAGTGGCGGCGGAAAAGATGAAGGACATTGCTGGTGGAATGGGAATACCGGGACTTTAGTATGGAAATTTTCAATTAATAATTCTTATTTTTTAAAAATCGGACTTAAATATTGGAAATAGTTAATGTACTCTAGATTTTATTAGATAAATTAGGAATTTTGTGAAGCTTATTGTCGGTTTAGGCAACCCAGGAGAAAAGTATGCAGGCACTCGCCATAATGCCGGATTTATGTTTGTTGAAAAATTGGCCCAAAATTCGGAAATTGCCCCAGTTGAACAGGCTTTGGATTTTCAGAAGAACGATAAATTTGATTCACTTATGGCTCAAACTAGTGCAAATGGCGAGAAGATTATCTTGGCCAAACCACAGACTTTTATGAACCTTTCTGGTGAGTCAGTGGCAAAAATCATGGCGTTCTACAAAATTGAGTCGAAAGATATTATAGTTGCTCTTGATGATGTAGATTTGCCGTTAGGGATCGTTCGTTTCAGGAATGAGGGCTCGAGCGCCGGCCATAAAGGTTTACAAAACATTATTGATAAAATAGGCGATGATAAATTTACCAGAATCAGGATTGGGATTGAATCAATTGGCGGGAGCAGGCAACTCGTTGAAAATCCCGAATCAGTATTCGATACAAAAGATTTTGTTCTAAGTAAATTTTCCGATCGGGAATTGCCTTTGCTTAATCTGACCATTGATCGTGCTATCGGTTATTTCATTGAACATTTTGGTTCTAAAGATGATTTTTTGCCCGCTCACACCATCGAAGCTTCTTTTGACAGTATTGAATAAAAAACCTGAATAGAATTAACTAAAATAGAACTAAAAGTTCGGCCCTATTGCACGATCGTGCAATAGGGCCGAAAAGATTGCTACCTAGCCATTGTTTGTTGACAAAAATTGATTCAAATCCTATTCTGTAAATCTAATTAATGGGAAGGAGACACATGGTTAATCTCCAAACACCCCAATATTTCCAGGATCTCAAGAAGCATTTTCTTAATATGTTTTTTGTCGAAGAACTCTCTGCTTATTCCTCCTGATTAGAAACAATTTAACTGATTAACCAGGCAGGCTGAGGCCTGTTTTTTGTTGAACAAATTGTCTTAAAGTTATATGATATTTATATATAAATAAGGAGGCATAGATGACTAAGAGGAGAACAAAACTACTATTGATTGCAAGTACTATTAGTTTTGCTCTTATTGTTATAGCTGTATTTGTGTTTATTTTTAGTTTTTCCGCCGATACAATTGTCCGATATGAAGACGGGTCGGTTTCAAGGAAATGGACTGTTGAGGGGGATAGCGCGACGATGATCCTTGATAACACCACTCTCGCTGGCGCTGATAAAATTCAACTTGGCTTTCAAACTACAGGAACTACCGAAACAAGGGAAGGGTGGGATATTAATTTGCCGGCGGAAGTTAAAAGAGACAATATTTTTCTAACTGCCAACAATAGCCCCAGCATTTCCAATATCGCCGTGGATCCTAGCTCAGGTGATATTTATTTAGCTGCAGGTACGTATCAAAATTCAACTTCGGGCGGTGGCGGCAAAAAGTTTATGATTTACCACCTTGATAAAAACGGCGCCTTGGTCAACAGGATCGGGAGCGATATTTTTGCAGACCTCAATGATTTATCAATTCATCATTATCCGGTGACTCTAGCGGTTGGGTCTTCCGGTAACTTGTATGTTGTTGATGCCCTAAATACAGGTTCGAATTGGTATTCGACGTTTTGGCTTTACATCTTTACCCCGCAGGGCAATTCGTTGCAAAAATTTAATCTAAGTCAACTTGCCCAATCGCTGGGTTACCATCCGTACCAAGGGATTAAGGATGTCGCTATAGATCCCTCGGATGGTACTTATTACATCACTTTTAGCAAGACCGATAACATGGATAGAGTAACCACTGATCAGATAGTTCAGCTTGATACTAATTTCAAAAAAATACGGTCAATTGACGTGGGTGGAAGTTATATTTATGGTTATGGGTCTTTTTATTCAAATGCTCAAAAACTAGCCGTTTCTAAAAATTATTTGGTCAGTTTCGGGGCGGGCAGCCTCGTTGTTTACAATAAAACAACATTAAACAAGATTGTTGAGAAGAAGATTCTGGATCTCGATGGCTATTATGGCAGCATGGGAGATCCAGCCATTTCAGTTGACGAATCCAAAGTGTTTTTCTATCGATATGTGAATTATCCGGAAGACAAAAAGATAAGAGTGTTTAATCTTGGTGATTTATCGCTTATAAAAGAAATTCCTGCCAATTTGACGTGGTATGGCCAATATACCGGATCAAACATAGCCCTTGATTCCGCGAATAATTCTTATATGGTAGATAATTCTTGGCAGGTAATACAAAGCGGCGGTTATACCTATTTTCACAAAATTGTTGTTAAATCCTTTGGGGGTGGAGCGCCAACTAATCCGAGTCATTTTCCTTCAGGGAATTTGGCTTTGAGCAAGGTTGATTCCGGTCAGGATGACACAAATTGGGAGAATCTAAGTTGGACTGGATCTGCCCCCGATAAAACCTCAATTTCAGGCTGTATTGTTGCTGGAAATGATACTGAAAATCTCCCTGCGATTTCGGACGCAAATTGCCTAACAGCGTCTGGAAATTTTCCGACTCCGCCCCGAGGAAGATATGCCAATATTGTGATGGCTTTAAAAACTAGTGACGGAATGGTTACTCCGACTGTATTTGACCTAACGGCTTTTTATCGGCCGCCTTCAGAGGCAAAAATTACCAGCGTATCCCCGAACAGCAATAGTTACTATGGGCTCACGATTATCAAGGGTTCAGGATTTGGCAACGAAGAAGGACAGTTAAAGTTTCAGGGAGTCGATGTTCCGACAAGTTACATTATATCCTGGAAAGACGGCGAGATTGCCGCAAGAGTTCCTTATGGCACTATAGACGGCAAATGGGAAATTCGTCCGAAAAACAAGGATATTGTGATTGACTCGCCGGCTGATTATCACATTCTAAATCCAGTGGTTAGTTCGTTCTCAGCTGTGAGGCAAAACGGAAAAATAATATTGACTGTTCAGGGTAGTAAATTTATGGGCGACTATGCCGAAAGCACAGGGTACAAAGGGGGTATCTTTATAGGAGCAAATCTAATACCTCAGCAAAATATCTCTGAATGGAAAGACACGGAAGTTAAAATTGAAGTGCCGGCCACAGATCAGTTTGCTCTTGGTAAAGTGCAAGTGATGACTCCTCCGCAGTATCCATACATGCCAATTTATAGCTGGAACAATGGAATTACTGGAATTTCCGCCGAACAGTACGATCAGGCAAAGGTCCAATAAATTGCTAAATTAAATCTAATCTTGGAATTCATCAGGTTAGAAATCTACTAAAATACTCCTGTTTGCAGGCGACAAGGCTAGACAAGCAGGAGTGTTTTGATCCCCTAAAAGTTCAAGTTGCATTTTAAATGCTAATTAACTTGACTAGTACTTGGTTGGATTTTCTTTGTTTTGCCAGATAATTTTACAACCAAATTAATGATTATGGCTAAAATTACCAAGCCAATCCCGATGAGAGCGGGGATTAGGAAAATATTTAGAAGTATCTTCGCAGTAGGATCGATAATTTCATTTATAAAAGCATCATAAAGTGGGGTATTGAGATATTTGCTGATTGCCGGCGCTACAAAAGCAGCCAGGATCTGGTTTAGAAATAAAAGAAGCAACAAGCCCGGCAAGCTCGCGATAATAATTATAATGCCTGGATTGGAAATTTTTTTGACACCGATATTCAACAAGGCGAAGGCAAGCAGCAATACAAACAATATCCCACCCTGCCAATAGAGCGCCTTTTTTAGGTTTGAATGGCTAGTGGTATTGGCTAGATTAATAACATTCAAATCAGCGGCCTCGATTTTTTTGCTAGGATCCACTTTTTTAAGCGAATCTAGAATCTGAGAGCTATCGTAAAGCGGTCCGGCAAGTGTATCTTGCAAATATTTCTCTGCTTGTTCGGGAGGCATCGAAGTGAGATCGCCTTCCATTTTTGTTGGGTCGATGTTTTGAAGCTGTGATAATCCTTGCAGTTCTTTTTGGTGTTTGGAAAGCTCATTTATATAATTTACCGCAGGGGTCAATTCTTTCATGCCCTCCTGGCGGAAAACGATATCGAGTGATTTAGCTATGACGGATTTTGCTACACTCTCATCGGTAAGACGGTAGGCGCTTAATGAAAAAAGAAAGGCCATGATTCCTACAACACAAAGCAACCCCAAAAACCATCGAAGTCCGCCGAATTTATTTTGGACTATATCAGATGTACCCATAACTACCCCTTCCGTTACTAAACATTTAATATAATTATATCACTTAGTGTGATAGTATTTAAAAAGTAAGTGAGCTAGGGGAAATATGGCGGAAGTAAAAATATTGATCGAAGGTTATGCAAGGGAAATTGGTGGCGAGGAATTTGCGTCGTCAACCACTAGTTTAATTTTAAGCGGTAACAAAAAAATAATTGTTGATCCTGGATGCAATCGACAACTTTTGTTAGGTTCTTTAAACAAAGAAGGAATGACTGCTAGTGAGATTGATTTTGTAGTATTAACTCATACCCATCTTGATCATTCGTTGCTTGCAGGTGTTTTTAGAAATGCGAGAATTTTAGATAACTCCGATATTTATTCTTGGGATAGTAAAATTGGCCAACATGGTGGAAGTGTAATGGGAACAAACATTAAAATAATCCAGACTCCTGGACATGACCAATTTCACTGTTCGATTGTGGCTGATGATATAGAATTAGGGAAAGTCGTTATTGCCGGCGATGTTTTTTGGTGGTCGGATACAGAAACTCCAGAGAAAGATTTTGACGGCTTGATTAACCATCCTGATTTATACGTCAAAAATGAGGGTGAATTAATTGCTAGCCGGAAGGATATTTTAAAAATTGCCGATTATATTATTCCGGGACACGGCAAGATGTTTAAGGTAGAGAAAGAGGATTAAAATGCCGGTTTTAATTAATTTTAAAATTTGCGATAACGCGTCAGAATGCGGGGGAATTGCTGTTTGCAAAACAGGAGCTCTTTCTTGGGACGAAAAGAAAAAGACGATCAAGATAGACAATAATAAGTGTATTAGCTGTGGTTTGTGCGAGAAAGGGTGCGAAGTTGGGGCAATAAGGGTTGCTAAAACAGAGGATGAATTTAAGAAAATAAAAGAGGAAATAGAGAAAGACCCCCGCCAAATAAGCGATTTGTATGTGGACCGTTATGGCGCTCAGCCGGTCTTGCCGATGTTTTTACTGGAAGAAAAGGATTTTCGCCAAGTGGTTGAATTATATCCGCGAGTTTCTGTTCTAGAGGTTTTTGACGACGAAAGCATAATGTGTCTGCTTCGATCTATTCCCATCAAAGATCTTTTTCAAAATAAGTCCTTCAAATATTCAAAATTAAATGATTCAAAAGGCACTTTTAAAAAGAAATTTAATCTCAATAAATTACCTGCCTTGCTCTTTTTTGAAAATGGCAAGCTAATAGGCAAGATCGAGGGCTACTATGAGAACAAAGACAAGAATATGCTGGCTCAAAAGATTGAGGTAATTCTAAAATGAATAATATTCACAACAAGCCATCCGAAGCTTCGTTCTCCCGCAGGGGTGCAGATGGCTATAGTTTTAAAACAGCCAATAAGAAAATTGAAATCGATTTCATAAATTCAAAGACTGGCCATGGGGGAGCCGTTGTGGCAGAGAATATCACGCATTTCTATTATATTTTGAGGGGGAATGGTGTTTTTGTGATCAATGACCTTAAATATGAAGTTGGCGCTGGTCAACTAGTGGAGATCCCCCCAAAAAGCCCGTTTAATTATTCCGGCAGAATGGAGATGCTTCTTGTCATGGAGCCCCCATTTAGCCCAAATGAAATTAGAGACGTAAAATAAATTGGATTAAATTAAGCCAGAAATGATAGTAGCTCGTTGATTAAAGAGATCAGTTTTATTGCCTTCTCATCTCTCTTCAGTGTGTATTCAGCGTACATTAATGCATCGTTTAATTCTCGTTCAGCCTGGGCATCATTTTGCGAAAGCGTGTAGATTACCGCAGTAACGAGAATTAATTTCACATAGCCTAATTCTCGATCAACTTGATCTTTTTGTTGCTCGTTTTCAGCCCCGATTGATTCCTGAAGCGCAGCCAAAGCTTGTGTGCCCTCTTCGGGTGAATTAAGCAAGAGTTGAGCGATTCTTTTTGCGTCCCCGAATTTTCCAGCCAATAATTCATTAAAAATCTCCTGGATTCTCAATTCTTTGGGAATAAATTTTTCTTCCGACATTTTTACCTCCGTTAATTAAAAAACCAGAGAACATAAGTTTGTTTGGTGTTAAGAGTTAAGCGCATAGAGCTATTGGACTCTTAACGCTTAACATTATACACCATACACTGAACTTATGTGCTCTGGTTCCCGTCGGAACGCCTGGTGTGGCGCCGACAGGTAACTCTCCTTACTACCCCTTGAAAGAGGAGATTCCGGCGAGCGTAATCAGTCCGGCCGGTTTTGATTTTCTGCCGAGAATGAAGGCTCTGTTGGGATCGCTCGTGCAGCCGGTTACACTGATGATATCTATACCTTTCTCGATCAGTGACTGGCAGATCAACATCGGATCGAGGGCAATCCGTCCTGCTCCCTTCGAGTAGGCCAGGAAAATGATAGCGCCCTCCGTCATCACCCGTACAGCTTCTGACAGGATTACTTTCCATTCTATGGACCAGTGGATCATATCCATCACGAGGATCAGATCGAAACTCTGGTCCTTGTAGGGAAGTGCCTGGCCATATCCCTCATCAAGCTGAATATTTACTTTCAGATGGGTGGCAAGCTCCCTCCCAAATTTCAGCATTCCGGGGGAAGGATCGATGCCGGTCACGCGGCCGTTGAGGATTCCTTCTTCTGCCAGGAAAATGTCCAGAGAAGCAACTCCGCAACCAATATCCAACGACGAGCGGATGCCTGCCAGATAGGGGAGAAGGGGAGTGAGCGCCTCAATCTTTTCGGGGATGGCTATGCCCCAGCCCCAGCTATTCGCTGAAGCGAAGAATTCCTCGAACAAGATGACACACTCTTGGTCGGGCATAAACGGTTCGTTGGCGATTCTTTGGGCAATCTCCATAAGTCTGTTTGGATTTTTGACCCGTTCGGAAGCCCTGCTAATCATTGCCAGGAAAAATTCAGTGGCATCTGTGCTCTCGATCGCATCCAGATGTCCACGAAGGAACTGATGGTATCGTTCCAAAACTGCGTTCATGGGTACCTCCAACCTTTGCAGATTTCTCTCAACTTATAACACAAAATTGGCAATTTAGCAATCATCCAAAGACCGATTAATTGGCAATGTGATATAATAGAAACAATTAAAGGGCGAGGAATTATGAAAAAAGAATTATTGAAGAGTGCTTTATTAGATTCGATTGGTGTTTACGTTTACGTTCTATTGGTCGCATTGTTTATGTCTCATGCCAATACTTTACTCGGTCCGTCAGACACCCTTCTTAGTGTAGTTGCCTTTCTAATTCTATTTGTTCTTTCTGCTGGAGTCGTAGGCGGCTTAGTCTTGGTCAAACCGGCAACACTTTACCTTGACGGCAAGAAAAAGGACGGGGTAATACTGGTTTTTTACACTTTGTTTGCCTTGTTTATTCTTCTGATCTTAACTCTCATCCCGTTAATTGCTCTTTCGGCTAAATAAAAATCAGAAAGTAAAATGTTACTCTCTGATTGGTGCTCTAAGCCTTGTTTAATACTTCCGGTGGGGCATAGAGCCTGTCATGCTCGGGGTTTGTATTTTCCCCAAGCCCAAACGTAGATAATGATCAGAATGACAACCCTGATTGACTTTGCAATGTCCTGCTTACTCATACCCAAATCTTGGATAATGTCGGGTTGGGCAGCGACTACGACAATGATTACAACCATGATTAGTAGCTCTGGAAAACAAAGAAACAACTTGCCAATCTGATCAAAGGGGTCTTCTCTGGGCGGGGGCTTGTCCATCGAATAAACCTCTTTTCAGCTGATATCCGTTTTATAACGAATATTTATTGACAATGTCAACAAAAAAACGAAGTAACCAGTAGTGGCAACTCCGTTTTTTGCTTTGCGCGCCATGAATCTCTCCGGTCCGTCTATAACCTTATATCACTTAAACCTTATTAACGAAAATATCGAACTGAAAAATAAAAAACGCCATTTTAAATGCGTTTCTTTTTTCCGGGGTCGGGACCCCCGGTGACTTCTGTGAAGTCGAGGGGTCCCGAACCAGTTCTTTTCTTCGGCGGAATTCGTTCGTCAGGTGAGCGCCACTGCGGATATCTGCATGCTGCTCGCCAAACCTGCCGCCAGGATCGTCGCCGGTTGCACCTTCATCATCGCCGCGGAAGAACCCATCGTGTCGTCTGGGCTCATCATCGTGCACGCGTGCTTCTTCGTGGTGCTCGCGACCTGCCAGGAGGGCGTCGTCGTCGTTACCGCCCGAGTGAAGGTCAAGCCAGCCCTCGTGCCGGTGGTAATTCCGATCTGTGCCGTCGTCTTCATCGCGTCGGTGGTGGTCATCGCATATTCGCCGCTGATGCTCTTCGTCGCGGTCATGATGCTGCTCGCGTCGATCGTGGTCGCCATGGCATACGCTTGCCCGGGTGACGTATCGATCGCCTGCTGGGGAGTCGTCGAGATCGCGGTGGCCAACAGGTCCGCGCCGACATCGGTGGTGTAAATCGCCGTTGCTGCCTTCGTCTGATCATGCTGCTTCGCCGTCATGCTGGTCAATGCGACTGCGGTGAGCAGCAACCCCATCATCACGAGGCCGCCGAGTACCAGTATGCGTGTCATAGCATACTCCTTTCCCTTCCGGGGGAGGTTTGGGTAGACGCAAGTCTTTGGGTACTCCATCTGATTGCTTGCTTGCGATAATGTCATTTTAATATTCTAATTTTGATATAGCAAGAGTTTCCTTGTGTGGACAAAAAAGAAAAGCTAAAATAGATATATGAATCATTCTCTAAAAGTTGGTATAGGTTTTGGTTTGACGTCGGGGATTATTACTACCCTTGGCTTGATAAGCGGCCTAAATTCCGCAACTGATTCCAAAGCAATTATTATTGGGGGAATAATTACCATTGCCATTGCTGATGCCTTTTCTGATTCTTTGGGCATTCATATTTCCGAAGAATCAGAGGGTGTACACTCAGCCCGATCAATCTGGCTCTCGACCTTTTTCACATTTTTAACCAAATTTCTGGTTGCCTTCTCTTTTCTTGTGCCGGTAATATTATTTAATGGTTTGCTAAGCTTAGCTGTTAGTGTCTTGTGGGGTATGGCCCTTTTGTCGACTTTTAGTTATTTTCTCGCCAAAAGATCGAACGATAATGTGGCAAAAGTTATCTTTGAGCATTTATTTATCGCGATATTTGTTATCCTTGTTACTCATGTTGTCGGGGATTATGTTAAAACAAAATTTAATACATGATTAATAGAATTTCTCAAATTGCCTTTGAGCCAGAGAACTTCGACAAGAGCCTTCAATCTTATCTTGATCTAGGTTTCAAAAAGGTGGGGGAGTTTGAAAAAGAGAATGGCAAGGCCCGAGCAGTTTTATTACGGCTTAATGATTTTGACTTTGAGATATGGCAGTTTAATGATAAAAGCTCTATTTTATATCCAATTAGAAACCATGTTGGTCTGGAAGTGGACGATATTGAAACAGAGATTAAAAAAATGATTAGTGCTGACTGGAAGGTTCGCATCCCTGTCACCAGGGGTATCACGGTAAAAAACTATGCTTTTCTTGAGAACACCGATGGTCAAATTTTTGAGCTGATCGAAAAATAATCAATTTGTTAATATTCCTCTAATTTTTAGCCATTCTTTCTGGTAGGCTTTTGTTATGGAAGAAGAAAAAGATTTACAACCTTTGAATAATGAAGAGGTAATGGAACGGCTTAAAATGTTGCCAGGATGGGAGCTTACGGAGAACAAGATCATAAAAACATTTGAATTTCCGAATTTTAGCGATGCGGTTTTTATGCTGACTCACCTGGCGCCTTATTGCAACAAAATAGACCATCATCCCGACATAATTATCAACTATAAAAAAATAACTTTCGAATTGACGCGTTACAGTATTGGCGGAAAACTAACTGAACGTGATTTCACTGTTGCAAAGAAGATAGAAAGCCTGTTTCAGCGCTTTTTTATTTTGTAGTTTTTTTGATAATTTGAGACTTCTAGACTAAAATAGAGGCAATTTTTTAATTAAAAGAATGAAAAAAGAATTTGGCGGCATCGATCATATAAATTTGTAGATATGTTTGAAAAAATAATCAATTATTTAGAGTCAAACCAGATCAATTTTCAACTTATTGATCATGAGCCAGTTTTTACGAGTGAAGCAGCAGCAAAAGTGCGAGGAGTAGGGGCAAATGAAGGAACCAAATCCCTATTGCTGAAAACCAAGAACGGTTTTCTTTTGCTTGTCATTCCTGGAGACAAAAGACTCGATTCTAAAAAAGTTCGTGCTAACTTGAATGTCAAAGATTTTCGGTTTGCTTATCCGGAAGAAGTAAAAAGTATGATGAGTTGTGAAATTGGCGCTTGTTATCCATTCGGTAATTTAATAAACATAGAGATGGTAGTGGACAAGACATTTGAAAATAACGATTACATTGCCATGAATCCTGGGGTCCACAACAAAACAATTCGAATGAAATGGCTCGATTTCCAAAAACTAATTAATCCCAAAATGGAGGATTTATGCAAGTAGATGAACTTATTGAATTGACAAGAAAATCAATTAAAGAATTTGAAAAAATTGAGCAACGAAAATGGGGGATTGAGGGTGGCATGATTGAACTTGCTAAACAGGTGGGGGATTTAGCAAAATATGTTATGACCAAGGAAAAATATTACTTATCCGACAGAGAAAATAATCCGAACTATCAAGCCGACAATGACCGAATTGCTGATGAATTGGCGGATATTTTCTTTTGCTTGGTGCGAATCGCCGATCATTATGGTATTGATTTAGAGAAGGCTTTAATAAAGACCAGAGAAGATGAATTAAAGGAATTAAATGAAACTATCTAAGTTTTTAACTTTGTCAACTAAAAAGCCAGAACTATCAATATTTGATCTCTCTGGCTTCTGCCGGACACCTCTCGATGCCGGCAGGTTCTAACAGTTTATTTGCCCGATTATCGCTAAATTTGTTTTAAGGCAAATAACATTGCTTCAGCGAGCGCCTGGTCTTTCGCTGATTTCGTTGCTGCCCGCCCCCGCGCTTTCTTTGTGATCGAGCCTTTTGTTATGGTCACGATCACGTTGTGTGCTCGGCCAAGCTCGGTCCATTCGGCCGTAACGACGTAATCTTCGGCTTTGATCTTCAGGGCGTCGCAGAGTGCCTTGAAGCCTGCATCAGTAGCCGAATCGCTTTCATCGCATATGCCAAATGATCCATCGGTATCTTCGTGATTTGGACGTAGCCTGATCTGGGCGCTAAAATTTCCAGACTGAACAATTTGAGCCGTCCAGATCTGTGCCAAATTAATATTCATGGCAACAGCCTCCCATTAAAAGGTAGTAACATACTTCATAACCGCTCGCAACTTTTTGGTATAATCTAAATGATAGAATGAGAAGGAGAACTATTCCAAAAGCAAAGAATTACAAAGGAGATAAATGAAACTAACTAAACATGGGCAAAGTTGTTTTTTAATTGAGGCCAACTCTCAAAAAATATTAGTCGATCCAGGTAGTTTTATGTTTCATGAGGAAGGCATAAAAATCCACGATTTGCCTAAAATAGATATTATTGCAGTTTCTCACGAGCATTTTGATCACTTTGATGTCGAGAAAATCGGAGAAATAATTGAGAGGGATAACCCACAAATCGTCGGAGCAATTCCAGTTGTTCAACAATTAAATGAGAAATATCCAAGCACACAAGTTAAGCCACTTCTTGATGGACAAGAATTTGATTTTGGAGATATTAAAATAAAGGGATTCCATTCCAAACACGGACCGTTGCCAACAGGCAAGCCGGCACCGGAAGTTATGGGAATAGTAATTGAAGACGGTGATACAAGTTTCTATACGCCGGGCGATAGTCTTTACCTAAATCGTCAGACAAAGGCTGATGTTATTGCTGTACCCATTTGCGGGCGTGTGGTAATGAATATTGAGACGGCTAAAAAAGAACTATTAGAAATGAAGCCAAAAGTGGCGATTCCGATACATTACGACAATCCGGTCTTTCCAGTAAGGGTTGAAGATTTTGCCAGTATTATGAAAGGTACTAATATTAAGATCGCGGTCCTTAAATGGGGCGAAGGTATTGAAATCTAAAGGCAATATTTTTAAAAGAGCTTTTAATGGCAAAGACTCAAAAAATTATCATTATTACCGGTTATCCAGGTACCGGCAAGACAACGCTCGGTAAGCATTTGGCTGAAAAATATAACATTCCTTTTATCTCCAAGGATGGGATAAAAGAGATTCTTTTTGATGCACTTGGTTGGAAGGATCGAGAGTGGTCAATGAAATTAGGCGGAGCAAGTTATGACATAATGTTCTATCTCGCTAAGTCTTTGCTTTTATGCGACCGGCCTTTTATTCTGGAGACCTATTTCAGTAGGATAAGTGAAAAAGAGTTAAAGTCTTTGAGGGATAGTTTTAATATTTCGCCTCTTCAAATAATATGTGATGCTACGGCTGATATAATCAAAAAAAGAGTTAAGAAGAGGTATGAATCAGGCGAAAGACATCCTGGACATGTCGACCATATCAGGACACAGGATCTTGAGGAAATGATTAAGAAAAATTACCCCAAGCTAGAAATCGGCGGGAAATATTTAAGGGTCGATACTAATGATTTTAAAAAGATTGATTATCAGGGTATTTATAATTTTTTAAAAAATGAACTGGATCGGAATTAGCGGCAGCTGGCGCCAAACCAGCCAAGAGGTTGAGGCAGATGTTAGACGCGAAGTAGCCGCTATTATCAAAAAGGGTGACGGCATTGTTTCCGGTGGAGCATTAAACGTCGATTATTTTGCGACTGACGAGGCGATAAAGCATTCTCCTGATTGTTCGAGAATTAAAATATTCTTACCATCAACCCTGGATCTTTACACGAGCCATTATCGAAAACGGGCAAAGGAAGGTGTAATCACTAGTAAGCAGGCAGAGGGATTGATTAGGCAACTTTCATTAATTAAATCGAGAAATCCGAAAGCTATAATTGAAAATTTGGACAACAAAATTATTGATAAAGAGAATTACTTTAAAAGAAATTCGGAAGTGGTAAATATTTCGGATGAGTTGCTGGCTTTCCACGTGAATGGTAGCGAGGGGGTTGGAGATACAGTTAAAAAAGCCCAGGAAAAGGGGATTAAGGTTAGAGTTTTTGAGTACTATATAAAAAGCCCAAACAATTAAACGTTAATCATTTGGGCCTATGGGTAAAAGCGAGCGCATTTACCCCGGCGTTACCCTGTGTCTTGCAAATTCACCTCCTTTGACACAGAGATTGCGGTCAAAACTACTACTTTGCCTCGAATTTGTCTGGAAACATCGCTTGCAGTTTCGGAAATATCTCCTTTTGCGCGATGTTGTGGCGGGTCACCCCACTTGCATGACCATAGCGCACCAGAATGTCGGCCCACCAACCCAAATTCGCATGGGCCCTGTAGTCTCGCTCGAAAGCCTCCACGATGTATACTGGAATGTCGATGGTTTTCGAGGTTGCGACAAGCGGCTCGATATCTTCTGCAACTTTGGCGCAGACTTGCTGCAGATAGTGGTATAGGTTTTCCATTACTTTGAGCAGGGCCGAATCCTGCACCGCTGATCTTGACTTCGGCAACTCACGTTCTGCTGACCGTTGCTTGGTAAGGGCAATCAAAAGCAGCCGCTCCTGCAGAATGGCCCGCCTCGTTTCACCCTGGACAACAGATGGGATCGTGGATAGCCCTTTTCCCGAGATCATGTTTGCCGCAGCATCATTCAGCTCTTCCAGGGAGAGGCCGAGTTTGATCAGGGTGGTCAGAGCGGTAAACTGGGTTTCGAAGTCCTTTTCCTTGATAACAACAGGTTCTGCTGCGGGTTCTGTTGCCGCAACAAACTCTCGAGGCGGCTCTTCCACAGCCGCCGGCTCAACCGAAACTACAAGTGGGGTCGGTTGAGGTGGAGTACGAGGGGCGTATTTTCTCCGCGGTCCTGTGGCTGGGCCTTTATACTCAAATTCTTCCGGGACGGCCACATGCAAATCCTTTGCCAGCAGGGCACCCAACCATTTTGGACCAATCACGTTTCCGTTTTTGGGATCGAGGTTTCCGTTGATAACGAAACTAGCAACAACAGGTGAAATGGTCTTGCCTTGATGATCACCAGTGCAATACTTTTCCACCCATTTAGCTGCCGTTTCTGCTCTGTTCTCACCAACAGGAATCGACACCTTAACGGCGGCGCAAAAAGCGACGAGCTCCGGAGATTGTTCCGCCTTTCCATCAGCTGTTAGCATGGAATCCTCCTTTTTCGACGAACCGTGGCTATACCACCTTGTGTTATAAATACCAAAATAAATTTCGTTTGCCAACTTTTTTATAAAACGTTTTGTTGCTAATATTGTATTAAATAATGATTAAAGAATTCTCCTTGGTGATTTATTTATAAAAATGATTAAAAAAACACTTAATAATTTAACCGAATGGATTAGAGCTTTTTATCTATTCATTAAATTTTACTCGCTTCATAAGTGGATGGTCGGAAAAATTCTTTTTAAAAAGAAAATGTATTGGCAGGCGATCACTCACGATATAACAAAAATGCTCCCCGACGAAGCATTTGGTTACATTTGCCACAATCGAAGAGATTACGACTCCTGTCCCGATCTGCAAAAGATCAGGTCCTACACGCAGAAACTGCATGATATACGAAACCGACACCATTTTGGCCATTGGATTAAAAATGGAGTACCATCTGAGATGCCGAAAGCCTCAATGCTCGAAATGCTAGCCGACTGGGAATCAGCAGCTAAGATGAAAGCGGGAAAATTCCAATCCCAGTCCACTTGGCAACAATGGTATCGAGAAATGCAACCAAATATTCATCCAAAAAATAAAAAATATATCGATGAAATAATTAAAAAATCAGAGGAAAAATAAATGGGAGCTGACTACACAATTCCAATTTCAGTTAAAGGTATCGTGATCGAAGATGGTAGAGTATGGTTGAGAAAAAATCAACGAGACGAATGGGAATTACCAGGTGGCAAAATTGATCCAGGAGAGCAACCCAAAGAAACAGTCGTTCGAGAGATAAAGGAAGAGTTGGATTTTACGGTAAAATCAGGGGACTTACTCGATGCTTTTTTGATAAAAATTCCATCTTCTGACACAGAGAAGAATGGTGTTTTGGTTATGATCTATAATTGCAATCTCTTAAACAAGGGAAATGGAAATTTTGAGATATTGCACCCGGGAATGACTGAATTTAAAGCACTCAGTCTGGATGAACTAGAATATATAAATATTTGGAGTCAGTACAAAAAAGCTATAACCGATATCTTGGCAAATGGGTAATAGAATTTGTTATTAATTGGTGTAAGATATAAGTATGAATACTGTATTAAATGTTAAATCTTTAGAGAAGAGCTATGGTAATTTTCAGGCAGTAAAAGGCATTAGCTTTGAAATATCAAAAGGAGAGATTTTTGCTTTAATTGGTCCGAACGGAGCCGGAAAGTCAACTACTCTCAAAATGATCGCTACCTTGCTCACGCCCACAAAAGGCAACATAGAGGTTTTTGGCCTAGATTTAAAGAGCTCCCTTGACAGAATTAGGGGTTTAATTAGCTATTTACCGGAAGACTCTGGGGCATATAAAAATTTAAAGGGTTCTGAGTACCTAAGGTTTATGGCTGGACTGTATGCAAAAGATGTCCGGGAAGAAAATTTATATGTTGAAAAAGGCATAGAATTATCGGGCCTAGGTGATCGCCTGCAGGAAAAAGCAGCTACATACAGCAAAGGAATGGTTAGAAAATTACTCTTGGCGAGAACTGTCATGACTAACCCTAAACTGGCGATTCTCGACGAACCAACGAGTGGTCTGGATGTGGTAAATGCCTTGGAAATACGTAAAATAATCAAAAACCTAGCCAAAGAGGGTATGACTGTTTTGTTATCAAGCCACAATATGTTGGAGATTGAATACCTTTCCGACAGGGTTGGGTTTATCGATAATGGTAAAATTCATGAAATCGGAACACCTGCCGAGTTAAAAAGAAAGTACAAGAAAGAAAATCTTGAAGAAGTTTTTATAGCGGCAGTTAAGGAGACAAAGTGAGGAAATTTTATATTTTGCTCAAAAAAGAAATAAGAGAACTTTTAACCTTGCAAATAATTGCACCGCTAGTTCTAACGGCGGTTTTATTTATAGCAATCGGTGGAATTCTGGGCAAAGAACAGAAAAAGGCCCAAGCGCCGCAAGAGGTCTTATTGCAAAACCTCGATAAAGGCGCGCTTTCTCAAACCGCGGCTAATATTCTAGACTCGGCAAATTTGAAGACTGAAACAATAGACCCATCGGTTTCTCTGGATAACGCGTTAAACCAGGCCAGGGAGGGGAATAAAATTGCTCTATTGGTTATACCGGCAGATTTTGAAAATAAACTCCTGGCACCTGATCAAAAATCAATCGAAGTTTATACGATCATTAGGGGTTTTAGTATAACAAGCGGGCAAAAATATAACGCTGTGGTTTCAGCGGTTGAACTCATGAATAGAGGAATCAGCAATATTTTACTTGCCAAAAATCTTCCCACTGTTAATCCTGACCTTATAAAAAGCCCTGTGAGGGTAAACGACTTTTTGGTAGTTGGCGGGAAAAAGGCAAATATAAACCCAGCGCTAGTAATGGGCTTTGTAACACAGCAAACGATGTTTATCCCGATAATTTTATTTTTTGTAATCGTATTTGCATCGCAAATGATTGCGACAGCAATCGCGACAGAAAAAGAGAATAAAACCTTAGAAACATTACTGACGACACCGGTAGATAGGCGGTTAATTGTTATTTCAAAAATGACGGCGGCAGGAATTGTTGCATTGTTGGCTTCCCTTATTTACCTTTATGGATTTCGTTCGTATATGCAAGGAATTACGGGCGGTCAGGTAATTTCAGCAGTGGTCGAGGCAATTAAAGCTTTAGGATTAACATTTACTCCGTTGGGATATGTTTTGTTGGGCATTTCTCTTTTTGTGGGCATTTTAGCAGCTTTATCTATTGCGCTGATTCTAGGAGCCTTTGCTGAGGATATTAAAAGCGTTGCCGGGCTAACTGCCCCATTGATGGTTTTGGTAGCAATACCATATTTTTTGACCTTATTTCTTGACGTCAATTCATTATCGCCAATTCTTAGATATATAACTTACGCAATACCTTTTTCTCATATATTTTTAGCAGCTCCCAATATATTTTTAGGTAACTACCTTGCGGTAGTTTGGGGAATCCTCTATCAATTAGTGTTTTTCTTGGTTTTTGCTATGCTTGCAGCAAAAATTTTCTCGACTGATTTGATTATGACCTTAAAGTTGAATTTTGGTAAGAAAAAATGATATTTAAAGAAACATTTAAGGCAGATGCGATAAAAAAGGCGAGAGAGATTATTGATAAAACTAAGGATCCAATTCATGATCTCGAGCACATTTTACAGGTACTAGAGTACTCTAAGATATTACTAAAATCTTATCCGGCAGCTAGTGATGATTTACTAGAGATAATTGTTTGGTGGCATGATGTTGGACGATTGTATGGAGATGAGGGACATGCCCAAAAAGGCAGCGAAATGGCTAAAAATTATTTCAATAAAAGAATATCCAGCGATAAAATGTATATTATTACTAATTCGATTGCAGCCCATAGCAATAGAGAGGGCAGTAAGCCCAAATACATTGAAGGGAAAATTCTGAAAGATGCTGACAAGTTGGATTTTTTAACTGTAAAAAGATGGCAAGCCGCTTTTGAAACGAAATCATACTGGGCGGTTGAAATTGGAATTAACCGGATTCCTATTATTAGAAATGAAATATTAGAACTCCCAGAATCAAAAGAAATGTTTGATAAGCTTTTATCGGATTTAAGAAAATATTTTAGAACATTAAATGATATAACTCTAGGCCAATACAAGAAGGAATTATTAAAATTATAAAAATATGATTACTTATGATGATTTTGAAAAGGTAGATATAAGGGTTGGTAAGATAATAAAAATCAATGATTTTCCTGAGGCTAGAACACCCAGCTATAAGATGGAGATAGATTTTGGTCCGGAAATCGGGGTTAAAAAATCCTGCGGACGTTATCCGCAAAACTATAAAAAAGATGAATTACTTGGTAGACAGGTTTTAGGTGTAGTTAATTTTCCAGTAAAACAAATAGGCCCCGCTGTCTCAGAAGTGCTGACTTTGGGTTTGGGTGACGAAAGAGAAGAGGCTATATTGGTCATACCTGAACGAGAAGTACCATTGGGTGGCAAGTTACACTAACCGTTAGAAGAATTAAGCAGCTATGTCCTTTCATTCTGATCTTTTGCAAGTTATTATTTATACATAACAAATGCCCCCATAGCTCAGTGGATAGAGCGCGCGGTTCCGGTCCGTGAGGCCAGAGGTTCGACTCCTCTTGGGGGTACCATTCGACTCGTCATTAATCCCATTAATTCTTCGCTCTCATTTGAGCCTGAGCGATGAGCTACAGGCTCAGAGCCGAAGGCATGGCTATAGCCAGTTAAATAGAATTTTAAATTATGAATTCCCAACGTCCAAATAAGTGTTATAATTAAGAAAATAATTAGAGGGAGGTAAGATGAGTGAAGAAGTAAGCCCAAAAAAGGGCAATGATGTAGACGAAAATAAGGCAATAGCCGCCATTTCGTACCTTTGGATTCTGTTCTTAATTCCTATCTTAGTAAAAAAGGATTCACCATTTGCGATGTATCATGCCAAACAAGGCCTGATATTTTTTATCTTTAGTACAATTGTCTCGTTTATTGTCTGGGTGCCGGTAATCGGCTGGATACTTGGAATAGTTACATTCGTTTTATTTATCATTGGGTTAGTAAATGCCTTAAGCGGTAAAACTCAACCATTACCGATAATTGGCAAGTTTGCCGAAAAAATAAACATTTAAGATTTTCTCGATATTATGCTAATCGTTGAGTAAATTAACGACCTCCTCATCGCTAATTTGAGGGAAGTTTTCATAGTAGACACCAACGGCGCCTTGAAAATTATCAGGGATTTGTACTGCTATAACTCGGGCGCCAAGACCTTCGATCATTTGGGCTATATTTTTGTCGACGATTGGAGTGGCCACAATAATTTGGCTGGCCTTTTTTGATTTTAGTAAATCAATTGCTGCTAATATTGTTGCGCCTGTCGCGATACCATCATCTACCAATATGGCAGTTTTGTTTTTTGGATCAATTCTGCCTCTTCCTTTAAAATACAACTCTAGCCGTCTTTTAATCTCCTTTTTTTGATTTTCAATTTCAATGGCCAGCCAGTCAGAATCAATATCTTCCATGGACAGCGGATTACTAACTAGCGCGCCATCTTCCGCTAGTGCTCCGATGGCAAATTCAGGATTTAATGGATGTCCGATTTTTCGAACAATTAACAAATCAAAAGGGATTATTAATTCTTTGCTGATAATCTTTGCAATAGGTACTCCGCCTCTGGGCAAAGCATAAATAACGGCATCTTTGTCATTTTTAAACTTTTCTAAAAGTTTAGCTAATTTTTTTCCAGCTTCTTCACGATTTTTAAATATTGCCATAGTAATATTTAAAGCCCATTGTTAAAAGAAAATATATGAACGGAACAATAAAAATTTTAGGCATTGCTGGAAGTTTGCGTAAAGATTCATACAACAAAAAATTATTAAAAATTGCCTCCGAAATTTCAAGTAATCTTTTTGAGATTGAAATGTATGAAAATTTAGGAAAACTACCCCTCTACGATGAAGATTATATTGGGGCAGACTTAATTTTTGTCAAAGAATTGAAGGATAAAATAGTTAAGGCCGACGCAATATTAATTGTGACGCCGGAATACAATTATTCGGTTCCAGGAGTTCTGAAAAATGGGATTGATTGGGCGTCTAGGCCCGTTAATAACAATTCGTGGGCTGGCAAGCCGGTTGCAATAATGGGCGGAACCACTGGCGGTTTTGGAACTGTAAGATGCCAAGCTCATCTTCGAGATATTTTATTTTCCCTGCATTCTTATGTCTTAAATACTGAACTGTATATCTCCAAAGTCGACGAGAAATTTATAAAGGACGAGTTAATTGACCAAAATATTAAAATCAAAATTAGTAAATTACTCGACGATCTTATTATTTGGACCAGACAACTAAGAGGAGAAAGCGAATAATATGATGTGCGAGGTCTTAAATAGTTGAAAGAAAAGGCATTTTTTGGTATAAAATGTAAGTCACAAGCATAAAGCTATAAGCAGAAAGCTTAAGGCAATTACTTAATTAATTTGTGGGAGCCCAAACGGCGTTATTACCACAGAAGGAAAAAATGGCAAAGGAAGAAAAAGCCAAAAAAGTCGAGGAAGAAAAAGAACCTGTAGAAATTCAGGAAGAAGTTTCCGAAAAAGAGCTTTTAAAGCAGGCTGAGGAGAAGGAAAAAGAAAGAAAAGAGCAGGAAGATCAGGAAAAAGCTGAATCCAAGAAACAGAAGAAGGAAGAAGAAAAGAAAGAAAAGGAAGAAAAAGCCAAGCAAAAAGCTCAGGTCCGGGTTAAGCCAAGACATGGCAAAAAGTACAGGGAAATTGCCAAAAAAATTGAAAAAGATAAAGTTTATTCCCCAAGTGAAGGGATTGAATTGATTCTTGAAACAAATCCAACCAAATTTGATGCTACCGTTGAGATGCATATCAAAGTAAATGAAAAGGAAAAAAATATCAGAGGCACAGTTAAATTTCCAGGCGGTGTAGCCAAAGAGAAGAAGATATTGGCTGTTGAAGAGTCTAATATTGATGATGTTGTCGATAAGATTAAGGCAGGCAAAATCGATTTTGATATCATGGTAGCTTCAGTTAAAGTAATGCCCAAGCTGGCTCAATTAGCTAAAATTCTTGGTCCTAAAGGGTTAATGCCTTCTCCAAAGGCAGGTACGGTTGTAGAGGACGTTAAGGAAGCCACAGATGAACTAAAAGGCGGCAAAACAGAATACCGAGCTGACAAGTCCAATATTGTTCATATGCCAATTGGAAAAGTTTCTTTTGGTAAAGAACGAATTATGCAGAACTTTACAGCGCTTGTTGAACATATGCCGACAAGAGTTGATTCAATCCACCTGACAACAACAATGGGCCCAAGCGTTAAAGTGACCAGAAAATAGTCTTTAAAGTTAAAAGTTTATAAGGTTCATAAAGAAATTAAAACCGCCAAGGCAAAAAGCCGAGGCGGTTTTATTATTATTGACTTAAAAAAGGTTATCTGTTATATTATTTCTTGTTCCGAAAAGAGGAACAATCCAAAGACCACTAGCAGTCGCAAGACATAAGACTTGTGCAGGAAAAATAGTTCAAAGCTTAAGGCGAAAAGCCAAAAGCCGAATTTCATTCCTGTGGTTGGTCGCAGGATTTTTTATTTTATGACAGTATTATTTGGTTAACAGTAACATTTATTAGGAATAAACAAATGCCAAAGACAAAAGAATACAAATCAGAGCTTTTGGACAAGCTAACCTCTAAAATCAAAGAGGCCAAATCAGCTGTTTTGGTTGATTATAAGGGCCTAAAGGTTAAGGATATTAGCAATCTTCGTAACAGACTTCGAGAGAGCCAAGTTGATTTTAATGTTACCAAAAACACGCTCTTCAAAATCGTCCTCAAGAAAGAGGGAATAGAATTTGATCAGGCTCTTTTTGATAAACCTTTGGCAGTAGCTTTTTCATTTGGCGACGAGGTCTCTCCCGCTAAGGAAATTACCCTTTTTGCTAAAGATCACGAAACAATGGCAATTGTAGGTGGAATCCTTGAAAAGAAAATGATTGATGCTGAAATGATCAGCCGTCTGGCAAAATTACCATCAAGAGAAGAATTATTGGCAAAGGCCGTTGGATCAATTTCAGCCCCAATCTCAGGCTTTGTCAATGTATTGGCTGGTAATATCAGAAGCTTCGTTAATGTATTGAACGGTATCAGAGAAAAGAAAGCGTAACAAATTAATTAGTAAATAATAATATTAACAAGGAATGACCCCACTTCTCCCACGTTGCTCAAGAGCTATGCGGGATACGCGGGGCAAGAAGGATTAAAATGGCAGAAGAAGAAAAGAAAGAAGCAGTAGAAGCTGCATCAGAAGAGAAAAAGGAAGTTCCAGCTAAATTCAAGGAACTTGTTGAGACAATCGAGAAGATGTCGGTTTTGGAACTGTCTGAGCTTGTCAAAGTTCTAGAGGACAAATTCGGCGTTTCAGCTGCTGCTCCAGTTGCAATGGTTGCTGGCGCTGCTGCTGGCGCTCCTGCAGAAGCCGCAGAAGAAAAGACTTCATTTGATGTAGTCCTAACAGATGCCGGTGCTCAAAAGATTGCCGTTATCAAGGCAGTTAGAGAAATCAAACCAGACCTAGGTTTAAAAGAGGCCAAGGATCTAGTTGATGCCGCTCCAAAAGAACTGTTGAAGGGTGCTAAGAAAGAAGACGCTGAAGCCGCTAAAGCTAAATTAGAGGCAGCTGGTGCTAAAGTCGAGCTTAAATAAATTTTGCTTCAAAGCAGACAACTTAGTTTAAGTAACATTTCTTTCATACATAGCAAAAAAGAGCCTTAAGGCTCTTTTTTGCTATAGTGATAAATGCAATAATAAGACTATGACAGAGAATCAACTAAATCCAGGTCACCACGATCCATCAGGAGATGTTCTTGATGAACGCTTGGTTACCGAAGAAATGGTAAAAAAACAGGAGCAGGATTTATATAATGAAATTGAAAGACTCGTTTGGGAATATTACAACGAGATCTGGCCGGATATTTTTAAAGAGATCAACCAACTTATAACTGAGGGGTTAGATGACTTCCAGGTTGTAGAATCTAGAAATAATACGGCTAGGACTATAAGGCAGTGTGCAAACGAACTACAGAGAGTCAAACAAGAGTTGGACAGGTCAGAGAAACGATTGATTGAAATCTTCAAAGAGACCATAGAATCATTTATTTCCGAATATCAAAAGGAAATTGACCAGGCTCCTTATCGTGATCTATTGCGGCGGTCTTATTTAATTTCTCGATTCCGCAGCACTTTTTTGTCAACATATAAAAATTTTCTCCAAAATAATTTTTTTGTCAGACCCGAAGAGTTGGATTTAACAAAGAAGTATGTTGAATTGCGCTGCCGCCGGATAAAACAAGAGACCCCTTAATAACAAACTTATAAGTGATATAATTATAATATGAGCCAGAAAAAAAACGACAAAGAGCTGTTGGAAGATTATATCCGCTCCCTTAAAGACGAGATGGATTTTGTAGAAGGAGAAATCACTCAGCTACTTACCAAAATCAACTCTATGGCAGATGAGGAAACGGAAAAATATCGAGAGGATTTAACTAAAGCCGTCGGTCTAAGCGATAAAGAAAAGATAAAGGAAATAGTTAGAAAAATTAATAGTATTTAATTTATGGCAATAGAGGCATCAATAGATGGTGGCTGGGATAATGGTGAAACCCGAAACTCCAATGAGGGTAAACGCAATATTTTTAGCAGTCTGGTAGACTCAGCTCGCCAACGAGTTGCCGGAATGAGAAACCCGGAGAGATCGGCTAAATTTCAGGCATCAATGGAAAATATGATTGATGGGGTAACGGGTAAAATTCAGAAAATGACCGACCATTTTGAGAAAAACCGGTATGGCATAGTCGAACAAATCGGTAATTCGGTTTGGAAAGAGAAGCTCGAGCAGATCAATGAAATGATTAAGAAAGCTAAAAGCAAGCTAGAAAAGCTAGTAAAGGCGCTTGAAAAAGCTAGAAGCGAAGACAGGGCGGAAAGACTAGCTAATGACATTGATCATTTGGAGAGTGTTTTAATCCCTTATTATGAAGAACTAAAAACCGCCTATGAAGGAGCGATCTCTGCTGGGACCTTCCAAAATCAGCCAATCCCTGATCGCATTCAAGGAGATTCAGCTGGCGTCAGGCAGGTCAATATCCCGAGGCCTCCCGAGAGAGATGATAATATTGAACTGAACGCAATTACCCAAAATCGAGAGATACTTCGTCAAAATGGCCTAGGAATGGGTGATCGTATTCAGGTTATGGGGGACAATGGCGAGATCGAAGATGATTGGGAAATCCATGAAATTGCTCCTGCTTATGTCATAGTTAGGAAATTAGACAGAGAGGGAACCAGGAAGAATTTATCGGTCCAAGAAATTATCAATTTAAACAGTACGGATATGGAATTGCCCGAACCAGAGGAAACTGATTTTGCAGCAGAAGAGGAAGAGTTTAAGCAAAGGCTGCCAGAAATTGTTCAGAGGTTGTCTAGTTTCGCAACCACTGGCGACCCAAATAGAGATGCATATTCCTTGTTTTCTATGGTTACCGGCCAACCCGATGAGTATATTTTGACAATGAATTATACTGAACTTACTAATTATCTCAACGAAGCGAGCAGCAGCCTGGTGGCTGAAGATCCAGCCGAGGCAGAGGAGTTGGGAGATCAGTTCTTACAATTTCAAAAAAGACTTGGGCCTATTATTGAATCAATAGTTGCTGAGATACCCAGTAATACTGATGGCGCCCCAGCAGCTGGCGAAGCCAAAGGAGTAGACGAAGAGACAGAAACCGCTGACCAGGTTGACTTGCCAACTAGTTTCCGAGAGATGGTTCCATTTATGAGGAAGCATTTTAAAAAATTCGCCGAAATGGACTTGTCTTCTTTCGAGCAGAATTTTACAGATGCTGACCGTAAATTATTTGTTCGCTGCATCAAGCAGTCACTGAAAAACCAGATAAACGAAAAGGTAGCAACGGGAAGATATCCCGATACAATCGCAAGTGTACTGACAAACGGCGGAGAAGCTGTGGGCGTGTTTCTTAGAATCGCATCTCAAAAAGAAGGAAAAGTGCTAGACATAGATCAATTTTTGGCTATGCCATTTTCAAAGGCGGCCAATGAGTATCTTGGATTGGATGTTCATAAAATAATTCCCAACTATTTTCAGAATTATAGTCCTAGGTAATATTAATCCAGTGTATCTTACCTAACTACTGATGTCGGATTTGAATTTAAACTTAAATTGTGATAAGCAATACTAATGTTTGAATTGAAAAATATCAATAAGGGTATTCGGCGTGGTTTGTTAAAAACGCCTCATGGGGAGATTAAAACTCCCTTTTTTATGCCTGTCGGAACTGTCGGTAGTGTTAAATCGGTAGCACCCTGGGAACTTAAAGAGTTGGGGGCGCAAATTGTCCTCGCAAACACTTACCATCTTTACTTGCGGCCAGGAGAGAAGTTAATTAAAAAACTTGGTGGCATTCATGAATTTATGGGCTGGGATAGGCCCATTCTAACCGATTCGGGGGGATATCAGGTTTTTAGCCTTGGGCAAAAAAGAGAGAATAGTGGGGAGTGGGGAGTGGGGAGAAATAGCTCCAAAGCCTTACCGGTAAACCATAACCCAAAATCTTCACTTGTAAAAATTTCCGAAAATGGGGTTGAGTTCAAATCTCATTTGGATGGTAGCAAGCATTTTTTTACACCGGAAAAAGTCATTGATATTCAATTGGATTTAGGCGTCGATATTTTAATGCCCCTTGATGTGTGCCCAAGTGGAAAAGCAAGCAAGGAAGAAGTGGAAAAGGCCACGATGTTATCAGTTGAATGGGCCAAGAGGGCGAGGGAATATTTTGAATTAAGAATAATGAATTATGAATCAAGAAAAAGACCACTTCTCCATGGAATTGTTCAGGGCGGACTTGATTCCAAGCTAAGAGAATGGTGCGCCAAAGAATTGGTCAAGCTTGATTTCGATGGCTATTCAGTTGGTGGGCTAGCGGTTGATTTTGAAACCCGGAATATGTGGGATACTGTTAAATTAATGGGCGAAATACTTCCCAAAAATAAACAACGGTATTTGATGGGTGTTGGAACTCCAAATGATATAATAAAGGCTGTAAATTTGGGTATGGATATGTTTGATTGTGTTCTACCCACCAGAATGGCGCGACATGGGAATGTTTATGTCGAAGCGAAAAGTTTAAGTCAGAAAGCTAAAAAGGGAAGGCAAAAGGAAAGCAATTTCCAGCTTGTTAATCTTTTAAATTCTGGGTATCGGGAAGATCCGGCCGTTATTGATAACAATTGCGGGTGTACAGCCTGTCAAAATGGTCAGGGTTTTAGTAAAGCCTATATTTCACACCTGTTGCGATCCAAGGAAATTTTAGGGATAAGATTGGCTACTTTGCATAATCTTTGGCAATATCTGAATTTAATGAAGGAATTGAGGGTAGAGAGTTTGAATTAAAACCAAATTGTGGCAAAATAGATCTAGTATTAAAAAAGTGAGGGGATGATGGCAGAAATTAATTATGACAATGTTAACGACCTCGAAGAGTATGTCGAAAAGCTTCTTGAAGAAAAAGGGATAGGCAAAGACGAGCCAGACTATCCAAAAACAAAAAAAATTGTTCTTGAGGTGCTAGAAGAGCAGATTAGTAAAGTTATTGAGGCCTCTATGCCCAAGGAAAAGCTGGATGAATTTAAGAATTTTGTTTCAGTTTGGAGCAATGAAGAAATAATGGAATTTTGCCAAAAAAATATCCCGGATTTTGAAAAACTGATGGCGGCGGTACTGCTTCAATATAAAAAAATTTACCTTGAGTATGTGAAGTAGTATTAGCTCCCTTTGTGCTTTCTTCCAATAAATTAAGGTTACTGCTTATCTCGTCTGTTACTTTTGTTAGACTCTTGACAAATATTTTTTGTTATGTTAAAATAGCATGTTCTGAGGGTGTGGTAAGACTCGGGGATCCCCACAAGAGAGGTGGAAGTCCTAATCAATTCAAACCAGACCTTTAGAAAGATTCATTCGAATTAAAATCTTATTAGTTTGCGCTAGAGTGCTGTGTACCGTGCCTTACGGCGACGCAGGACCCCCCTCCGCCTGTGTTGGTACATAGCACCCTGGCGCAGATAAATTAATTCGACAACAATGTGCTGCACGGCACTTCCCGATTCGTCGGGACGCAGGACCCCCCTCCGCCTGTGTTGCTGTGCAGCACATTGTTGAATAAAAGTTGTTCCAGACAGCGCTGATTTGGAAGGATCAGTCTGTCCGAAGCAAACAAGCGTTAAATTTGTTTGGGTGCTAAAAGGCTTGGCAAGGAAATTTCATCCCTCATCCTACCTTGCCAGGTTCGGATACAGCCGCCCGAGGGAGCGGCGAAGGAGGTGTGCTATGCGCACACTCACACTAGTGGCCGCCCTGCTGGCCACGCTCATCGCCGCTACGGCGGCATTCGCGCAAGATGGCGCGGTCACCCAGCCGGAAGGCGGCGGCGGGCATGGAAATCAGACGGTTGAGGTCGACTACGGTCGCATCAACCAGATGATCAAGGATGCCATTGCCCAACTGAACGGTGCGATCGACCCGGCAGCGATCGAAGCCATCGTGCAGAAGTATACGGCTCAGTGCGCGACGACGGAGGAGCTGAAAGGCCTCCAGAGTGCGATTGAGGCGTCGGTCCGCACCGAGATTGCCAAGGGCCAGCAGGCCAATGCGGCCAAGCTGGATGCGATGAACGGTCGCATCTCCGCCCTGGAAGGACGGGTGGCGGCAATTGAACGACAGTTGGCGGCAACTGCCAAGACAGTCGAGGAGACTAAAGCCCTCGCTCAGACGGCAGCTGATCAGTCGACCACAGCGGCGGCGCAGGCCACCGAGGCCAACGCTCACGCGAAAGCGGCGGACGAGGCCTTGAGTGGTACGGCAGAAAATCCTGGTGGTCTGAAGAAAACTGCCGACGACATCAATGGCAAGGTTAATAGCATCAAGACAACCACCGAAGGAACGAGCAAAGGCGTGACTGATGCCAACACCAAGCTTGAGGACGCCAAGACGATCCTGACGGCAATCCAGGGGGCCTTGCACGGCACCTGGGTCGCCCCAACGCTCTTCGGGATAATTATTCTGCTGGCGCTGGCCTTTCTATGGCTGATGGTTCGGGACAACAACCGGAAGCTCAAGGCAGTGATGGATCATTGGGGCATTGTTATGCCTGTCCGTCCCGCTGCGCGACCTGCCGCCGAAGAACATCGGGACGAAGGGGATCATCCTGATGAGCCCGTTGTGTGAAGGTATTGCAGGAAGAACCGCGTTCCGGCCCATGTGGCCGGAACGCGTTTCGTTTATTGACATAAAAGCAGGTTTTATTGACATAAAATAGGCTAATTTGAGATAATAAATATAGCAATTATTTTGTTCTCGAGGAGGGAAAATGGTATCGAGTGACGGGGGCCGACCTGGAGGCGGAGATGGGCACAGGGGCCGGAATCCTTTTAGAAAAATTATCGATTGGTTTAATGCCGAAGACGTAGCGGATGAACTTAGGTCAGAACATATACCTGATCCAATTGAACCCCCCCCGCCAGCAACGGCACCGAAACCGCCCAAAACAAATCAAGAAAAATTTCAAGAGGGGAAGGCCGTTTTAGTTGACAAAAAACCTGATCAAGTAGGTGTTACCCCCGAAGAAAACGAGGCACTTGATGATCTATGCAGCAAATTAGACGAGGGGATTAACGACCTCTCTTTGGACGAGCAAATCATTTTTGAAACAATGGCTCGTTCGTCAACTAAGGGCAAGATCACTACATGGCTGCAGCGCAATTTTGACACTGTTACTTTTGTTATTCCTTCACTTTTAATGCCTTTGGGGCGAGCAATAGCTGCAGTAGGTCATGGTAATACGACAGTTCAGATTGTTGGAACGGGCCTCGCTTCTTTGGGTGGTTTTATCAAACCAGTTGTTGATTATTTGGAAGAGAGAACTCATAAAGATGTCGAAACATGGCTTGAAAATGTTGACAGCTATGTTAATGATGGAGAATTTTCGCCTGGAGCCGGAGAGGAAACAGAGCACGATCGCTATAGAAGAATTGTTATCGCTCTCCATGCCCTAAAAGAATCCTATAAAAATAACAGTATTGATAAAAATGATCCTAAGTTGCTTGAGCTTGCCATATCCTATCGGGATTTATTAGCTGAGCTTCGCGGCTTGGTTGAATCCGAAATGAGCGCCGACCCCGGCAGATTTGGTTTATCTTCTGCCTTAGAAGTTGCAGGTGTTGTTGAGAGCCGAGTTCAGTACATCTTAACAGAAGATCTCTCAAGTTATCTCGAACCCGAATATAAAAAATTAATTGATGGTCTTAAAAAGAAAATCAGCTTTGGGGACTTTAGAGATTGGCTGGCAAAAAATTGGAAAATGAAACTGGCTTCATGGGGAAGCGGTTTTCTTGTGGGTGGCATATTGGCGATAACTTTGGGGACAAATATTGCCCATGCCATGGGTGGAACGGAAGGTGCACACCATGATGGTCAGCCTGATCATACCGGTCCCGGTGATCATCATGGAACGGCAACTACGGAACAGTCTCATCCATCGTCCACAGATTCAACCCAGCCTCATCCCTCAACTCAGGCGCCCGCAGGATCCGAACAGCATCCCTCAGACAATCAACCCCATTCTCCTGTAGCTTCAGGAGATCAACCCCATCCCGATAAAGGTGATGGTCAGGATAATCACGGCCCAGCTGTTTCAGGCGGGGGTGACCATAAACCACACCCTGACAATACTGGTGATAAGGATTCGGGAGATAAGACTGAAGACAAATCTGAGGGAGGGCAAAAGAATGGGGGAGTTGTTCCTGGGGCTCCCAAACCCCATCAAAATAATAATGAAGATAAGGGGCCAGAAGACAATAAAGGCGGAAAAGCCAATCCTGCCCCTGCACCAGCTCCAGAAGGTAAAACAGATGCTTCCAAAGCCCCTGAAAATACCCCAGCTCCAGCAACACCAAAAGCTGAAGACAGTGCCCCAGCTCAATCTGAACCGCCAACCGACCATAAAGATATGACCAAAGCTGAAATTACTACCGCTGAGGATAAAGCGAGGGAATTGCATAACCAAAAGATGAACCTGTACGACTACATGAATGGCAAACAACGTCAAGGCGCTGATCTTCCTCAACCTGCTGCAAAAGAAATGGAAGATGATACTACCGCTAAGATGGTGGAGAGGGGAGTCCAGCCTAACGGAGAATTACCCAAGCCTGGCTATGATGATTATCATCAAGCACTTGAAACCAAACATCCCGATTTAGCCCAGAATATGGATGTAGTCCATCATGCTGAGCAAGCTGGAATTGATACCAGCGGTGTCGATCAAGCCGAGCTGGGGGAATTCACAAAAGCGGTGGCATCTGGAAACACCGAGGAATTACACAATATTCTAAATAATAACTTTATTGATAATGTTCAAATTACCGAACACCAAACATTACTAGAATGGCTAAGCAGCGAAGAGGGTCGTCAAATCTGGGCAAAATTATCCGACGAACAGCGGCACGAAGTACTTTCCTTTCCTGACTTTACCCATGATATTGTATCCAATGCCGGCCACCATATTACCGATGCTGCCGGTTCTGTTGAACATCAACCTCCGGTTACTCCTGCGGAAACAGAAAGTGATAACAAAGGTACAGGAAATAATACTGGTGCTGGGGCAACAGGAAATAAAGTTCCAACAGCCGGTGCTGGAGGCAGCCCTACAACAGTAAAAAATAATGCAGATAATGACCCAGGCGGAAATGGACAAGGAGGCGGCCAACCGGTGCCAACTCAGGATCAAATACCTCCCACGACTGCTGACAATGATGACTCTCCGACTCCTAAGGGGACGGAAAGCCCTGCTGATAACACAAGTGCTAACACCAACCAAGGCCAACCGACTGGAGGGAGAGATGGCAACGGTGGCGATCCAACTAATCCCGTTACTGTTGATCTTCCGCCTACAACTGAAACATCAGGCAACGGCGGGGGACACGGCGGAAATACGCCACAACAACCTGATAATCATTATTTGCCATATGAGATTGTTGGAGGAACAGCTGCGGGCTTAGGGGGATTACTTGCTGTCGGTAGGAAAGCCGAACAACATCTAGAGCTTAGGAAAGCGCCAAAAGTAGAAAATTACCGAACAGCAATTATTTATGGGAATAGGCAGTTAAAACAAATTGAAAATATCGTTGAGAAAGCCAAGCGAAATGATGCGAGCGCCGATGTTTCTGATCTTATAATGCTGGCTGACAAAGATAATAATCTTTGGCATATTACCCAGTATCCGACAATTGATAACGGAATGAGGTTCGGTTTAACACCGGATGGGGAACCCGCTAGAACATATGTATATGAAATTGATGAAATGATTGCATTTTTCTCGGGCAGAAATCGAGACTTTAAATTCTGGTATCTTAAAAAGTTTCCCAAGAAAAATGCCAAAAAAGAGGCTAATGTAAGCAAAGAAGATGAGGTTGTTGCCGAATTTAAAAAACGCGGTTGGCGCCGAAATACACCTGTCCATATTCAGGGTTCCTCGGATATGTGGAAAATCGATTCTGTTAACCCAGATGGCTCGATCACTGTAGAAAAAGTTTCTATGGCTGGCGGGACAGGGGATTATCAGACCCTAACTTTAGAACAATTGCTTAGCGCTAATCCAGATTAACTTTAAATTATAAAAATATTTAGGAGGGATAAATGTTTGATTTAGATGACCAATTGAATACTCAATCATCAAGCCAACCGCAAGATGACCAAAATAATACTACCCAAGCTACAAATGATGTTGGATCAGCCAACACAGGACTAAACTTTATCGATGCAGCAGATTTCTTTCGTCAATTTGAAGACCGCATCTTTGAGGAGATTGGCCTAGCTTCGCTCAACGATGAGATGAAAAATTCTTATCGAACTAAGATTGAGAAATTAATCAACGATCGATTAATTAATGTTGTGCTTGCTTTAATCCCGGAAGACAAGGTGTCAGAGCTAAATCAAAAAATAGAATCTGGACAACCATCCCCTGAGATCTTGGATTATATTAAATCGCTAATTCCAAATTTCGACGATATTGCTGCTCAGGAATTAGTAGATTTAAAGGATGATTTAGTTAAAAAAATGAAAGAATAATTTATGTCAACACTCGACCTACAGGGAACAGGTGGTGGCTTGCGCAGAAAACTTGCCTCGCTCACCGCTGAGAAAAAAGCAGAATTACTGAGAATGATCCAGGAAAAGGGTGATCTTGGCGCCTTAGACAACCCTGATTTTGTTGAACCTAAAAAAGAGGACGAGCTTAAGGCTGGCGAAGTCATAAACACTCCGGAATTTGTATCCAACCAAGAGGTTTTAAATCATGATATCCAAAATATCGATAGTATAATTGAGCAAATTTCAGTGATGAATGGCCGGCTGGAATCATTTCGCTTGAAATTGAATGATCTAACTGCCGAAAAATCAGGCATTGCAAACGAGGATGCCGTTTCAGTTGGTGCGTATACCAGGGCCGATAGCCGGAGATCCGCGGTTATAGAGTCGCAAGTTACTGAAACAGAAAGTTTATTAAAGGGGGCAGAAGATGAGCTTAATCAATTTATCCATCAGTTAGAAAGGGATTTAAAAGCAATATTAGAGGAAGCTGACCATCCGAAAATGGCGGAGATACAGGGAGCCTTAAGTAAAATTACCAATGAATCAATCCGGCACCAGATGATGAATTTGGCAACCAGAGAGATGGCTCGAAGAAAAATCTTAGGGAAATCAAATAATCTTCCCGGTGTTCAGGAAGAATCTGCGTTATCCCTAGATGACAATAACCAAAAGATTGCCGAAACACCGCCTTTGGAAATAACTTCAAAAGATACCATTTCTTCCCAAACAGCTTTGCCGGCTTTTGTTGAGATTTCCCCGGCAGGGGAGATTATAAAAGAGGAGGGAAATCTTCCGCCTACCAAACCGAATAATACACCGATAGCGGTTGAAGTTAGCCATGACGACGAGGAAGCGGCGCCAATTCAAATTAAGCAGGATTTACCAACCCAGGTTTTAAATAAAGAATCGCTACCAACTATTTCATCTACGCCTGCTGCACCAGAGACGCCAAATAACGCAACAGCTTCCGTTGCTTCTTCGGTTGATAATTCAGTGCCTGAGGCTCCAATAACAGTGAAGGATGAAACACCAGTCAAAACAGAAGCGCTCAAGACTGCGGATAATAAAACCACAGACAATCAGCCAGCTCCAGCAGACAAAAAGGCCACGGCATTTGATCGTATAAAGTTGTTTTTGGGTAGGACTAAAAAGCAAAAAGATATAACGACCGACGGATTAGCGGGATTATAGGGTTTAAAAATAAAAATGTATAACGATTATTCGAGCTACAATTATAACCAAGCAGCCAATTTGCCTGCCAGCAACAGCGGGGGAGAAATAGCAGTTTATATTTGGGTATTTTTAATTATATTTATAATCGTTGCTTGCGTGATCGCTTACAAGATTATCTCTAAGATAGTCGTTAGATATTTCCAGTCCAAATTGATTGAAGGCTGGACAATGTTTAAGGTCTCTATGCCGAAAGAAACAAAAGCTGAGGAGGATGACCAGCGAAAAACTTTTCAAGAGATGTTGGCGGTGATAGAACCATTTTACGCAAACCTTAACTCGCTGTATTCTGAATTTATTTTGCGTAAAATTACCGGACAAGACCACATATCCTTAGAAATAATTGCCAAGGGCGGTCAAATTTTATTTTATGTCGGCTGTCCGCAGAAATTTGCCGATATTATATTAAAAAATCTTCATGCCCAATATCCTTCAGCAGAGATTATGGAGGACAAAGAATATTCGATATTTCCTGAAAAGAAACTTCATATTGAGATCGTTAATCTGGTTTTAAAACGAAAATTTGTTTTTCCTATTAAGAGCTATAAAAATCTAGAAGAAGACCCCCTTAACGCGATTACGAATTCGATGTCAAAGCTAACAGATGATCAGTTAGCCGGAGTTCAATTATTGCTCCGCCCAACCGATGGTCTTTGGCGGATGAAAGTCGAGAGTACTATTAGAAACATTCAAGAAGGCAAAAATGCTGACTTTGGAGCAGCGTCCGGATTTACCGAAGGTGCTAATAAATTTTTTACCTTCATAAGAGAAAACGCCAAGGGTAAAAGCGATAAAGATAATCCCCTAGAAGATTCTAAAAAGATAACTCCCGTACAAGAAAACCAAATAAAATTATTGGGTGAAAAAGCCTCCAAAACCGGATTTCAAGCACAGCTAAGAATTGTGGCAGTAGCAGAGAGTAAAGAGATGGCAACAATGCTAGCAAAGCATATTGCCTCAGCTTACCAACAGCTTAATTATTCAGATATGAACGGCTTAAGCGTTAAGTGGCCTGACAGTAAAGCCGAGGAACTGGCTAATTATGTTTTTCGGATTTTCTCAAGTAGTAAAAAGATGATATTAAATACCGAAGAATTGGCCTCGGTTTACCATATGCCGAACCGCTTTGTTGATACACCCAATATCGCTTGGCTCCATTCGAAAAAATTGCCGCCACCAGCTAACATACCAACTGAAGGGACTGTTATTGGCAAATCGCTATATAGGGGCCAGGAAAAATTAATCCGAATCAAAATGGAGGACCGGCTTAGGCATATGTACACTATTGGTAAGACCGGTGTAGGTAAAACCGTTCTTGCCCAGAACATGATTGAACAAGACATCCGAGAAGGTCACGGAGTTTGCTATCTGGATCCAAACGGTGATGCTGCTGAATGGATTTTAAAACATATTCCCAAAGAAAGGGCAGAGGATGTAGTTTATTTTAATCCAGCCGACAAAGAGCGCCCATTTGGTCTAAACATGCTCGAATGGAAAACACCGGATCAGCGAGATTTTTTGGTGCAAGAGTCCATTCAAATCTTTTATAAATTATTTGATCCGGGACAAACGGGAATTGTCGGGCCGCAATTTGAGCATTGGATGAGAAACGCTGCTTTGACTTTAATGGCGCATCCTGATGGCGGGACATTAATAGATATTCCCAGATTGTTTACTGATCCAGATTTCGAAAAAGATCGGGTTAAATATGTGACCGATCCAGTTGTTAGGTCTTTTTGGGAAAAGCAAATGGCTAAAACGGCTGATTTTCATAAATCAGAAATGTTAAACTATTTTACCTCAAAGTTTGGCCGCTTTATGACAAATGATATGATGCGAAACATCATTGGCCAGACAAAATCGTCTTTCGATTTCAGAGAAATAATGGATAACAAGAAAATTTTGATCTGCAATCTTTCTAAGGGTATGGTGGGGGAGATCAATGCTTTTCTCTTGGGCATGATTATTGTTTCAAAGATTGCCATGGGGGCCTTCTCTAGACAAGACGTTCCCGAAAAAGATAGGACACCGTTCTTTCTTTATGTTGATGAGTTTCAAAACTTTATTACTGATGTTTTTGCAACTATCCTTTCAGAGTCTCGAAAATATAAGCTTGGGTTATATATAACCAATCAGTATGTTGAACAGCTCGATGAAAAGATCCGGGCCGCTGTGGTTGGTAATGCAGGCACACTGGGCACCTTTCGAATCGGAGCCGCTGACGCCGAATTTTTCGCAAAGGAATTTGAACCATTGCAGCCCGATGATCTTGTCCAAATTGATAAGTTTAATCTCTATGTAAAAATGCTCATCGATGGTGCCCCGACAAAACCGTTCAACGTTCAAACGATTTGGCCCGAAAATCCTGACGGCAATGCTGAGCTAGGTAGTGCTATCAAAGAACTTTCTAGATTAAAATTTGGACGGGCACGAGAAATTGTCGAGACTGAAATTTTAGAACGCTCGAAAGTTGATGTTATAGATCTGCCGGGTTTAAATTCCCAACAAACCGCTCATCCCAGTCTTTAAATAAAACTCTTAATATTAGGGACGTAAATTGATTGACGTTTTAATTATTATATGGTACGATAATTCAAGAAATTGTAAGTAAAATAAAAATATGGCAAACGACCTTGACTTTAATGCAATTAAACGGCTCCTAGACCAAGCGGAAGATTGTATTATAAAGGCCAGGAAAATTTTTTTCGATCATTACCTTACAGGCAAATCAGAAACGATATTGCTTCAATCTGACGCTAAAAATATTATTGAGGGAATATTTGATGGCGAGAACATGATCTGTGACGATGACCGAATTTATCCCGTCCCGCAAAATTATGCCTCCAAGTCCAAGCTAATTCCAGGAGACGGACTCAAACTTACAATTACCGATGATGGGAGCTATCTTTTTAAACAAATAGCTCCAGTTAAGAGGAAAAAGGTAATTGGTGAATTATACGAAATATTAGATAAATATGTGGTCGATGTTTCAGGTAAAAAGTACCAGGTTCTTAAGGCTTCTGTAACTTATTTCAAAGCCAAACCCGGTAATAAATTAACGGTAGTTGTTCCTGAAGATGGCCGGTCCGAGTGGGCGGCTGTGGAAAATATTGCCGAAGCAGGAAACGAATTGGAGAAAGAATGACAAAAATTAAGAATTTCAGTCCTTACAATGTTATCAAAGAGGGTCTTTCCAAACTAAAGCCAAACGAAAAAAAGGTGATTGATAGTCGTTTTGGAATAGAAGGCGAACGAAAAACGCTGTCTGCTATTGGCCGGGAATTAGATCTCTCAAGAGAAAGAATTCGCCAAATCGAAAAAGACGGGCTCAAAAAGTTGGCTGGATTAATTGTCGAACAAAAACGAACTCTCGTCGAAAAGATAGTCGAAGCTATCGATAAGGCAGGGGGATTAGCAAGTAATGACAACATTGCCGAGAAATTTCTAGAAAACCATATTCAGAAAAGCAGAAATGAATTTAATTCCTTGCATTTGCTTTTCGTTTTAATGCCAGATTTAATTAAAATCGAAAAAACTAAAGAGCTTGAAGAAGCTTGGATTTTAGCCTCCATTTCCCGAGAGGACATGCTAAGCGTAATAACCGACTGGGTCAAGCATCTTAAAAAGATTAAGACACCACAAACAATTGAAGTATTGTTGGATAACCACCCTAATCATCGTAAGCATAAAATGGCCTTTTTGTCTGAACTGCCAGCAGTGTCGCGCAAACTCGTCAAAACCGATACTGGTTTGATCGGTTTAAGTAGTTGGCCAGAGGTTAATCCTAAAAATATTCGAGACAAAATATATTATATTCTTAAAAAGATAAATAAGCCTCTTCACTTTGGGGAGATTGCCGACATGATCAGCAAACAGCGATTTGATTCTAAAAAAGTTGTGAGAGCAACTGTTCACAATGAATTGATTGCTGACAATCGTTTCGTTCTGATTGGACGCGGTATTTATGCTTTGACTGAATGGGGTTACAAAGAGGGAACTGTCGCTGATATCATTCAGGAGATTTTGAACAGCAAAAAAGATGGACTTACCGCTGACAGCATTATTGAGGGAGTACTCAAACAAAGAGCCGTAAAGAAGAATACAATCCTGATTAATCTGCAAACCAAACCGATATTTAAGAAGATTAATGATCGCTATTTCCTCGCTTAATTTACTGATTGTCTCTAGTCAATTCTGCCAAAAAGAGTTATTATAAAAACAAAATAAATATTTAGGCCGTTTGCGGGAAGTTCCCGTAAAATTACAATGGAACTTAATTTATACTACATACTATTCGGGATTCTAGCATTTGTTTTGATCTATATTATTCTAGTTTTGGTCACCAGAAACAAGAATAAAAATGCTAGACAGGAATGGCTCGATACACTTGAATATACGAGCTTAAGAATTGATGTACCTAGGAATAACGATAAGTCGCCTCTAGCCGCCGAACAAATGTTCGCTGCGCTACATGGTATTTTTTCGGATTCCAGTAAGTTCCAATATCATCTATCTTTTGAGATTGTAGCGCGACCCAAGTCTATCCAGTTCTATATTTACGTCCCCAAACATTTAAAGGACTTTGTCGAAGGGCAAATTTACGCCCAGTATCCAACGGTTGAAATAAATGAGGTTGCTGATTATGCCGTTGAATTCAACCGGGCGGGCATTAATTATGCTGTTTGTGAACTAGGGTTGAATAAACCTGATGTGTATCCAATCAAAGAGTTTACTGATTTTGAGGTTGATCCGATTTCTGGCATTACCTCTGTTATCTCAAAATTAGGTCCCGAAGAACAAGTTTGGTTCCAATTACTGATTCGTCCAACCGGAGATGAATGGCAGGAAAAGGGGAATAAAGCCATTGATAAAATAAAAGGCAAGAAAGGTGATCCCGGAATTTTCGGTCGTCTAAAATCAGGTTTTGGCGGACTTTTTCAGCAGGCAATAATTGATCTCTTTAGCCCAGGGAAAGTAGTGGAGAAGAAAGAAGAGATGGCCGCTGAGCTTCCAAGTACTGTTCAGGAAGCCCTTGGCCACATTGAAAAAAAGATAACCAAACTAGGTTATGAAACTAAAGTAAGAATATTGTCGACTGCCGGTGATCCAATGACGGCTAGAATGAAGGCTGAAAATATGGCAGCTTCATTTAAACAATTTAATACAACTAATTTAAACGGTTTTAAAATTACATCAACAAAGATTAACGATGTCGATGAATGGCATAGATATCTTCTTCGTTCTTTTGAGGATGATGGCTATATTTTGAATATTTCCGAAATCGCATCCCTGTATCATTTTCCCCATGAAACCGTAACTACTCCAAATATTGTCTGGTCTGGGGCGAAGAAGGGTGAGCCACCAGCCAATTTACCTACCAAAGACAGTACTAATCCAAAAGAATTGACGGTAATTGGCGAGACCAACTTTAGAAATACTTTCGCTGAGTTCGGGATTAAACTAGATGATCGCCGACGCCATATGTACATAGTTGGTAAATCGGGTGTTGGTAAATCGGTTTTAATCGAGAATATGGCTTTTGATGACATTAATGAAGGCAGGGGAGTAATTATTGTAGATCCCCACGGGGAACTAGCTGATAAGGTCTTGGCTTGTATTCCTGATGATCGGGTTGAAGACGTTGTTGTTTTTGACCCAGCTGACCGTGAGTATCCTATTGCCTTTAACCTGCTAGAATCGGTCCATGATGATTTTAAGGGGATTGTTGCCTCGGGTTTTGTCGGGATATTCAAAAAGATCTTCGGTGATTCGTGGGGACCTAGACTTGAACATATTTTAAGAAATACTGTGCTTGCCTTGCTTGATTTTCCTGAATCAACGATGCTTGATATTCCAAGAATGCTTACTGGCAAACGATTCCGCGAGAAAGTGGTTGCTCAAGTTAAGGATCCGGTCATACGGGACTTCTGGCTTAATGAGTTTGAACAATATGACAGCAAATTTCGAACAGAAGCAGTTTCACCGATTTTAAACAAAGTTGGTCAGTTTCTTGCTTCAACCACAATTAGAAATATTGTCGGTCAGTCCAAATCACGTATCAATATCAGAGAGATAATGGATCAGCGCAAAATTATGGTTGTTAATTTGTCTAGAGGTAAAATCGGCGAAGATAATTCTGCATTGCTGGGTGCAATGATGATTACGAAAATCCAGCTCGCGGCTATGAGCCGGGCTGATGTCACAGTAGACCAGCGGCCTGATTGCTATCTGTATGTTGACGAGTTTCAAAATTTTGCCACAGAATCATTTGCGGTTATTTTAGCAGAGGCCAGAAAATATAATCTGAATTTAACGATGGCTCATCAGTATATTGCGCAAATGCAGGAACCTGTTAGAGATGCTGTTTTTGGTAATGCTGGAACGATCATCTCGTTTAGAGTTGGTGGAACCGATGCTGAGTTTCTAGTCAAAGAATTCGAACCAGTTTTCACCGCCAATGATTTAGTTAACTTAGAAAAATTTCATATTTATATCAAACTTTTAATTGACGGCATTTCTTCTCCAGCTTTCTCGGCTACGACCTTGCCGCCGATCCAAAAATTGACTGGCAATTATGAGCGGGTGATTAGTCTCTCGCACCAACGTTATGCTAATCTTCGCAGTGCTGTTGAAGAGCAAATAGAGCAGAGAGCGACAGCCGAAGAAAGTGAATTGATAAAAGAAGCCGAAGCTTACAAAACTGGCGGGTTGGAGGCCCTTCTGACTCAAAGATTTGATGACAAAAAAGAGGTGCCGATTAGCTACAGTAATATTTCCAAGCCGGTCATTAATGAAAATCCAGCTGCGACCAAGAACACTGAACCAACGCCGGTTGTTCAAGCAACGACGGTTGTTGAACCCAAGTCTGATCAGACTCCAGCCTCAAACAATCCAGCCGTAATAGCTACTACGGCTACACTAGAGCCAGCACAGGCAATTTCTTCTGTACAAAACGAGGCGGAAAATTTACCAAAACCAAAAGATGACAAACCGCGCTTACTTCGATACCAAAATATTATAGGCGACAAACTCTACAAAGAAAGAACTGCTCGAGGCGGAGTAAAGTGGTATTTTGGCGAGGCCCTAGACAGAGAGAAGCTGGCTGAGAAAGAGGTGATTATCGACGAAAAAGGTGAGGAAATGATTCGCATAAATCAAAAACTAACCAATGCTTTACAATTCGATAACAGCCAGGGTGCTAACCATAATCAGAAAAGCCATAATCAACCAAAAAATGATAATAACACTAAAGTCCAGAACACTATTCAAGAGCCGCAAAACCAAATCGGCCCGTCAGTTGTCGAACAAACTTCGATTTCAGAAACGGATAAGCCTGCTGATTTACCTGTCCCTTCAAATCTTGCCCTAGAAAAAGTGGAAGAATTACCGGTTTTGCCGGTTGTTGAAAATGTCGAAAAAGTACCCACAGAACTTAAACAGACAGTACTGCCCCAGGAGCTGGAGCCACAAGTACCAAGCGCTCTGACTCAAAATGTTCAGTCTAGTCAAGCTGTGCCAACTACTAATGATAATATTCAGGCTAATGGCAACTCATCCCAATCTCTGGTTGAAGGGCAACAAGTCAAGATAGATCAATAGCCTTTTGTGCTTAAATTATACTTATTTTTACCTCAAAATCACTAGGGGATTGATTAACGGGGGAGTGGTCTAAAATGCACTTTTATATTGATTTTTATTATTGCACCAACCGTGTTAAAAATTTGACAATCCTCTTTAGAAAAATGCAACCAAAGAGTCATAAATAAAAGAGTAAATAAAACAACTATTTTTTTGCCCTTATTGGAGACATAATCAGGATGCTAACTACAGGGATTTTGTATCAATCACTGATATGAAGCATCAGATAAATATTGACTAATAAATAGCAGTCTTCAGATGACACGCCTAATGTCGTATAACCTACATTATGCGACATTAACAATTTACGAATATAGTTTTATAATTTAGACATTTTATATACTACCAGCTCTGCATCCTCTGCTAAATGAACTCTCTCGCTTTTTGCCAAGACTGCTGTAGAGTCTTCATTGCCCGTTATGCGCCCCATTGTTCTTCGATTATGTACTTAAAAAGTCCCAGAATCGATTATAAGGGCTTTTTTGTATTAGTATGAGTATTTATGACTATCAACCAAAATTATATTATGTTTGTTGTTCTTTTGTAACACTTTTTTGGATCTTGTTAAGAGTGGCAGTTTTGATTTGCCCAATGTTTGCAAAAATACGAATCATAAAGGCAACCAGTATCGCTAAATAAAGATCAAGGTTTAGCTTGTCGCCAAAGTAGGTTATAAGAATAGCAATTGTCATATTAAAGGCCAAGCCGGTAATAAAAACAGTTGTGTTGTATTTATTTTCAACAGAAGAGCGGACCGCCCCAAATAGAGAATCCATAATTCCGACAATGGCGACAGCTGTATATCGAGTATATTCGGGCGGAATATCCAACTGCAAAAAACCGCCAATTATTAACCCTGCTGTTAGACCAATAATAATTAAATACATTTTAAAATAAAATTAATAATAAAAAGGCCAAAAAGAGGTTACCTCTCCCCTACTTTCTTTGGGGCATTGTGCCAAGTTATCATAATTAATGTCGCAATGAAAATCGAGGAGTAAGTCCCGATCACAATGCCAAATGCTAATGTCAAAGTAAAATGAAGGATCGAACCGCTTCCCAAGATGATTAAAGCTACAAGAACTAAAACCGTTGAGAGAGAAGTATTAATTGATCTGGCAATAGTTTGATTAACGCTATTTTGAGCGGTTTTTTCAATACTCTGGTGGGGATTGCGAATAAAGTTTTCGCGAAGTCTATCATAAACAACAATAGTATCATGAACTGAGAAACCCATAATGGTTAATAGCGCAGTAATAAAAAGCACATCTACTTCCATCCAGCTGAAAAAGTGGCTAAGAATAGAGACGAAACCGGTAGTTATTAAAAGATCATGAATAAGCGCTATTACAGCAGAAACTCCGAATTTCCAGGACGATAATGGTCTTGGAAGACGTCGGAAAGCATAAGCAATATATAAGATTATGCCAAGCGAAGAAAGAATCACCGCAAGAATAGATTTATTTTCTAGATCCTTGCCCACAGTTGGCCCGATTGTATCATAGGAAATTTCCTTGTAATTACCGAGATCAGCCGCTAGCTTTGAGGAAATTTTTTGATAGGCATCCTTATCCAAAAAAGCGGTTTTGATGATCAGTTCGTCGCTACCTGCCGGCTTGATTTGATAGTTAGAAATGTTGTTCTCTTGTAATTCCTTTTGGACAATTTCGGATTTATCGGCTGATGAACTGGAGATTTTTAAAATTGAGCCACCCGTGTAATCAATCCCTAATCTTAAGCCAAACACGCTAATAGAAACAATCGATAGTACGGTAAGAATTCCTGAAAATATAAACCAATATTTTTTAGTCTTAATAATATTAAACATGGATTAATTTTCTCATGTTAGTTTGTGAAATAATAAGTAAAATCGTTCGAGTAACAGTAATTGCCGTAAACATGCTGATTATGATACCTAAGCCCAAGGTTAAGGCAAAACCTCTTACTGGTCCTGAACCTGAAGAAATATACAAGATGGTGCAAGTAATCAAGGAGGAAAAATTTGAGTCTCTAATTGAACTCCATGATCTTTTAAAACCATCTGTAATCGAGAGGTTTAGATCCTTGCCATTTCTAAGCTCTTCTTTCATGCGCTCAAAAATCAAGATATTGGCGTCAATTGCCATGCCAATCGAAAGAATGAAACCAGCTATACCTGCAAGAGTCAAAGTTACCGGAATTATTTTGTAGGTAGCAAGCGTTAGTATTGAATAGAAGATAAGTGCAACTATTGCTACTAATCCAGCTGTTCGGTAGTAGAAAAACATAAAAACAGCCACTAGAAATAGGCCTATCATTCCAGCAACAATGCTTGATTTGACGGAATTAATTCCTAGAGTAGCCCCAATGTTCTGTTGTCCCACAAGGGTTGCTGGTACAGGCAACATACCCTCATTTAGCCGATTGGCCAATGTCTGAGCTTCTTTAATATCAGAAAGGCCGCTAATGATAGCTTCGCCTGATCCAATCTCAGTTGAAACGGTTGGCGCAGAAACAATTTTATTGTCGAGCACTATCGCCAGGCGTTTGTTGATATTTGCCTTTGTCAACGCTGCAAATTTTTCTTTACCGGCATTATTGAATCTTATTGATACAACTGGTTCTGATTGAATTTGTTGGCTATTGTTGCCTTGGAAGGTTACCTCAGATTTTGTCAAATCTCGGCCAGTTAAATCTGATGCCTGCCATTTCATTGGATAGGTATAATTTGGATCGTAATAATCTTTCAATTCTATCCCAGATGGATCAGTCGTTTCAGTCATAAAAACAAGGTCATAGGTTTGTCCGATTCTATTAACGGCCTCGTTAATATTTTTTATACCGGGCAATTCGACAATAATTCTATTTGATCCAGATGTCTGAATTGATGGCTCAGCCACCCCTAACTCATCAATTCGATTTCTAAAAACCGAAGAGAGGTTATTGAGATCCTTAGTTTTATCAACAGATTTACTAAGATCTGCTTCGTAAATAAGTTGAGTCCCCCCGACAAGGTCTAATCCTAGGGATGCTTTAATCTTCTGTCCCCATAGCGGGCTTTGGGGTATATCGATAAATACACCAAAGCTAACAAACAATAAGATTAAAATTATTGTAATAAATAGATTTCTTTTCATCACATAAATGATAGTTTAAATAAATTCCAAAGTCAATTATCGAGAGAATAACGGAAAAATAGCCAACTCATTTTCAGAAATAAGCTTAGGGAAAACAGTTTCTTCGATCATCGAAAAGCCGGCCGGAATATAATCGAAAACTGAAGGTTCAAAAACATAAATACCCCGAGACAAGCCTTCGTTATCAGTTGCCACAGTCGCTTTTAATCTATGCTTTTTGTGGAAGGAGAGCAGATCTTTTAACGAAAAAGTAGCTTTGGATTCAGAGTTAAAAACAATAAAAGTTGAGATCAGCTTGCCTTTTATTGGCAAAATAGCACCAGCGGTGCCCTCTCCTTTGTCTGAGTAAATAATATCGATGCCAAAATTTTCCCCATCGCCTAGCGCTTCAATAATCTTGTCTTTCAAATATCCAACCGCGATATAGACTTTATCAAAACTCTCGTCTTTTAATTTTGAGATTGTATCCTTAACAACTGAGATCCGGGACAAGGCGTTCTCACCACCTAAAAGAATTATTGCATTTTTATTATCGGAAATTCCCACGCCTTTTTTGATGAGCGATTCGATCGCATGTGAACGATTGCGAATTGTAGTGCCATCGATTGTTCGATCCACCTCGTCCAAAACGTTCTTTCTAATCGATATAGTTATTCTTTCTCTGTCCATAAAAAAAGATATTAATTCTTCATACCGTCAATTTAACACAGCTCAAATAAGAGTGCAAATTATATTAGATCAATGCCAAAATCTTTTAAGAAATCCAAAAAATCATTTGGCAAATCAGCCCCAAATTTTCTTTGCTTGTTTTCACCTGGCAGAGTCACACAAAGTTCCTTGGCGTGAAGAAGTTGCCTTTTCACTGATTTTTTTTCACTGGAAAGAACACTTTCCCGAGTTCCATATGATAAATCTCCCATTATCGGAAATCCCGTAATGGCTGCTTGAACCCTAATTTGATGAGTCCGTCCCGTTTTTATATCAAATTCGACTAGGCTAAATTTTTCACCGGTCTTATCGATCAGACTTTTTAATACTTTGTAATGTGATATTGCTTCTTTGCCTTTGTTCAATCCGATATCGGCAATTTTTTTTCGATTTTTGGGATGTCGCCCTAGATAATTTACCAGTATTCCCTCTTTGGCTTTGGGCCAACCATAAACTATTCCCCAATAAATTTTTTTAATATCCCTGTTCATTATTTGTTTTGCCAGGGAATGGAGAGCCCTTTTAGTTTTAGCGATAATCATGACGCCGCTAGTATCCTTATCAAGGCGATGGACTAGGCCTGGTCTCTGAAGAGAAATAGGGTTATTTATGTCGTAAATAGCTTCCTTAATGCCTGGAAAATATTGGATTAGAGCATTAACTAAAGTTCCGCTCTGGTTGCCGTGAGCTGGGTGAACGACGATGCCGGCCGGTTTATTTAACACAATTACCTGATCATCTTCATAAATTATGTTCAAAGGAATTTCTTCCTCGTGTGGGATGGGGAGGTTTCGCTCAGCAATTTCGACAGTTACAAGATCATTGGTTTTTAATATGGTACTTGGCTTTGTGGGATTGCCATTTACAACAATTTTTTTTTCTTTAATTAATCTTACCAATTCACTCCGTGAAATACCTTTAAAAACAGAGGCGAGGAAACGATCCAGTCTCTCCCCTGCCCCAGCGTCGTTAGTAACTTTAATTTGCGTGCTATGCATCATTTTAAATAGGCTGAAAGATGTGAATCATTTGTTACTCGATATCTTTCAAGCGAATAATTATCATCAAAGGTCGCTTCTTTATTGTGGATGGCAATACCATAACTGTAACCGCTGTCTTTCACCACTGTTTCAACCGTATCATTGTAGCGGCCGGCTGGATAACAGAGGCTGACAATTTTTTTGCCGGTTAAATTTTCTAGTGCCTTTTTGCTCTGCGACAATTCAGATCCCAAGGAACTTTTGCTTAATGATGTTAAATCCGGATGAGAGGTGGTATGTGAACCAATTTCAATCCCTGCGCTAGAAATTTCCTTAATCTGGCTCTCTGACATATAGCCTGATTTGCCTATCTTGTCCGTAATGATGTAAGAAACCCCAGTCATGCCCCGTTCCTTTAGTAGAGGAAAAACATTGCCATAAAAATTATCATAGCCATCATCGAAAGTCAAAATAATAGGCTTACTGGGAATTTTATTTTCATTAAGATCGGAAAATGTTATTGCCTCGTATCCCTGTTGTTTAATGTAGTCTAATTGCTCTCTAAATTTATCAACCGAAACGGTTAAGCCATCGGTGCTTTCGGGTTTAATATGGTGATACATCAGTATTGGCATCGATAGTGAGCTGTGCTGGATATTAACGGAAGTTATTGTTTGATTATTATTTTTGGTTGAATTATCGACCGTTTGGGTAGCGGTTGTTTTGGGGCTGCTCTTTTCATTTGCTTTTACCGTAAAGGCATAGCGCAAAACAAATGGCAAAAATGAGCACAAAAATAATACGATAATCAATATCTCTGCCCGATAATAGCGAATTATATAGGGCATCATTTCGTCTTTCGGGTCTGGTTTCATTCGATTAGATTTACTTCCTCTTTATCAGCCAAGCTTTGCGATTTAATCTTCTCAACAACGCTGGTTAACTGGCGGTCTCTGGTTGTCGAAACAAGGTTGTACTGTTTTGATGTTGAGTTGATCCTTTCCCCTAGCTTATCGAATTCCTCTCTAAATTTGTTGTATTCGATATCAAATTTATGAATCAAACTGATAATATGTTGAAGATTCTTCTGGTAGCTAAAATTTGCATAAGCCTGCTTTACCATTCTTAAAATTGCGGTAAAGCTAAAGGGCCCGGCTAAAACAACTTTTTTCTTCATCGAATCCTCCCAAATATCATTCATCTTGTCATAAATAAAACTGAAAATCATTTCATTGGGAATGAACAAAATAACGAAATCAACTGTTTTTTCTTCAGGGTTGATATAATCTCTAGTACAAACTTGCTTTATTTTTTCCTTAACCGCTTGTCGGAATTCTCTCAAATATAGTTCTTTCTGACTTTTCTCTTCTGATTCCGCGTATTTGACGAGCGCTGAATATGGGAACTTAACGTCAATATTGATCTTGGTCTTGTCTGGTAAAAAAATTGTAAAGTCTGGTCGGGTGTCTCTTGTCGCCTGTGTTTCATTTCGAGAATAATCTTGGCCCACAACGAAGCCGGCCATTTTTAGTAAATTATCCGCTACCTGCTCACCAAAAGCGCCCCTCATCTGATTGTTTGAGAGAAGATCCTTTAGTTTATCAGTGCTTATTTTTAAGTCGCCTGTAATTTCTTTGTAACTTTTAAGTTCATTTTGAAGAGCAGAAAATGATCTGACTCTTTCTTCGTCGCTTTTCGAAAGTCGGTCATGATTCTCTTTTAACTCAAGGCGTATCTGGTCGATTAATTTTTCAATCGCCGTTTTTTTGCCTTCGAGGTCAACACGTATTTCATTTTTCTGTGCGCCTAGTATCTCCTTAGCATAGCTAACAAAAGATTCTGAATTTTGTCGGAGAGCATCGGTAGAAATCCTGGAAATTCGATCTTCGAGACTCTCGGAATCTCGATTGTTTTTTCGGCGTAATAAAATATTTGCAAAAAAAGTTGCTATCAAGGTGGCCGCGAAAACAGCTACAATAATTAGAGTAGTTTCCATTATGTTCCCTCTCCGTTATGGTTTAATTATAACAAAGTTAACTATTAAATAATACCCGAACATACATCGAACATCAAGGAGAGTAAATGAATAAAAAAAGAATTTTTTTAGCTCTAACCCCGCCGGAAAAACTACTCCAAAACATTGCTGATTGGCAAAATACGCATAAAGATATATTTGGTGTTCGCTACATTAAGCACGAAAATCTTCACTTGACGGTGCTCCCACCATGGTACGAAAAAGGGATTAATCTAGGGATCATAAATGAATTAATCAGTTGCCACTTAAAAGATCTCCAGAGTGTAGTCATTCAATTTAACCGAATCGAAACTAAGGCAAATTGCCTTTGGCTTAGCGCCGTATGCCCTAGTAGTTTTGCGCGATTAAGGGAAAAGCTTGCTTCGACTCTGAACCTAAAATTTGAAATGCAAACAACTCCCCATATTACTTTGGCCCGATTAAAAAAGGGGGCAAGTTACCAAAAATTTTGGAGAGATCCTATTGCTACCAAAGCTTGCTTGAATCAGTTGGTTTTATTCGAATCCATCTTGGAGCAAGAAGGGGCAAAGTATGTAAAGGTTTTTGAGTGGAACTTACCAATAACTACCTAATACCCTTTACAAATATTGATTTTTAGTATATAATATATCAGTTTTAAGTTGCCTACCGAGCAGATGAAAGGTTTGAGATTGGTTTCAGCTGGACCAATTTCGCCTCCTCTCACTCGGTCTTCCCGGTTCCCCATGCAGCCACACTGCATAAACCCATTAGAACAGGGTTTTTGACCGGGAATGATCCGCCGACCTGCCAGAAATGGCGGGTCGGCTATTTGTTTCTGCTAAATTAGCCCTGTGCATTTCTAAGCAACTCTCTTTGGCTATCGATAAGGATCATATCTTTTAATGTAATGTTTTCTTTTTGGTAGGCGTTGGCAGCCACAGCATCACGAATAATTTGAAGTTTGTATATCTGTTCACAAAAGCTAGTTAATTGCTCTTGAGCTCGGGAATACTCTGCCCCTTGAGACGGGTCGCCTTGGTTTCGCTCGAAAAGGATCATCGATACCAGTTTGGCATGTTTCCCCAAAGACTGAAGAAGGTCATCTAATAAATCTATACACCGTCCTGGTTCACGTTTAATCAAATCGCCCAAATTTTCCTGTCCGATCGATACTTCGGTCGGCATGGGTTCGGCTAGCCTTTTACTAAATCTTTTAGCATCTAGTAAAACCCCAAGGACATTAGTCTGAAGATTATTAAGGTCTTTTAAGTCTTCTGTATCCAATCCGAAGAATGCTTCGCCAGCTTTCAAGAAGACTTTATGTTCTCTCTCGTGTTGATCAAGCATTTCATCATTGTCAGTATTTCCCGTTTCTGTTACAAATCTTCGGTTAGTTATGCTTAAATCGCCGGCTATTTTGCCTAATGCAACACCAATTTGTCCAGGCCTTACATTTTTTGCTTGCTCTTCGTCAGTTAATCGATTTAAAGAAAATCTTACCCTTTCCATATATTGAAGGTGAGTGTTGGTTTCATTGTCATAAGGATCCGCTGCATGATCCTTTCTAAGGCTTGAAATTGCTTGGTCGTATAGTTTCGCAATATCGGCTTGCATCCCGCGATCGACTTTAGACAGATTTGCGGTTGTAGCCGGTTTATTATCTTTATTTGCCTGTTCTTTGTTGCCCTCATCAGTTCTTTTAATTTCAGTCATATTCCTCCCTAATTAGTTGACAATTCTTATTTCTGATTGCGGATCTATTCCGTATAATTTTTTCAAACGATCTTTAATAAGCTGGATCAATTGAATCACGTCTCTTGCTTTAGCATTGCCGGTATTAACAATAAAATTAGGGTGTTTGGCAGAAACTTCCGCTCCCCCAATTTTTGTTCCAATTAATCCGCTTTTGAATATTAAATAAGCAATCGGAATCACCGGAAAGGGGTCTGTTTTAATTTCTTTTTTGCATTCTTCAATTAGCTCTTTGCTGCAAAGTTTTAAATCTATATTTTTGAAGACGCTCCCGGCACTTGGCAAATCGAGTGGTTGACGATCGCTGCGGTATTTTATTTTATCGTTGACTGATTTTGCTATCTCGCCGCTCTCCCCCTTTTTTAGCTTTAGAACTGACGATAAAATAATTTCCTTGCTCGTCAACTTTTCTTTAAAGAGGCTGGATCGATAATCAAACTGGCATTCTTCGTTACTTCTATCCAGAATGACTTGATCAATTAGCCTCAAGCTTTTAACTGAAATGATATTGTCTTTTATTTCGCCTGAGAAGGCGCCGGCATTGCCAAAAATTGCGCCACCAATCGTCCCAGGAAGTCCCCCTGACCATTCGAGCCCTGATAATCCAGTACTGATGCAAAATTCATTTAAATCCTTTATTTTCGTACCCGAACCGACTTCCAAACCATCGTCTTTGAGAGGTTTAATGAAATCGATTTTGTTATGTAGAATTAGACCCCGATAACCTTCGTCAGAAAATAAAATATTGGTTCCGTCTCCTAAAATATAAATTTTGGAATGTTCCAGGTGCTCCCTCTTGCAAATATCTGACCACCCTAAAAGACCTTCTTTAAGCTCAATCAGATCAATAAATTCGAGAAAATATTCGGCAAGACCGCCGATTTTATAATTAGTGTAATTTTTAAGCGGCACTCTCCGCTTTATCATATAGAAAAACCTTGTTATTATTTTTTGCTGGCTTTAATTCTACATCAAAATTATTAGTAAGTAAAAAGGTTGCATTGGGGTGGGTTTGCAAAAAGGAGGCTGGGCATTGGTTGCTGACTGGTCCGAATATCGCTTTTCTCACAGCTGTCTCAGCTTTTTTATTGTTGTTGGCAATGAGGACGATCTTTTTAGCGCTAAGGATCGATCTCAAACCCATGGTAATTCCCTGCTTCGGTCCCCGGTTGTGAGCAACTGTATCGGGGTCAAGTGACACAGTATGAGTTGTTAAATTAGGATCAACACCCGGTTCATTAAAGCCGATATGGCCGTTGTGCCCTATCCCGCAGACTAATAAATCAATCGGCATATATTTAACTAACTCCTGATCATATCTTTTGCATTCCTGCTCTAAATTTTTCGCCAAACCATTTGGAATATGAAAATTTTTCGCATTTATATCGATATTGTTAATCAAATGCTTTTTCATATAATATTTATAGCTGTCAAAATCATTTTCCCCTAAGCCGACATATTCATCCAAATTAAAAATTGTTGCCTTTTTGAAAGAGACTCTGCCGTCTTTGCAAGCATTTGATAGTTCTAAATACATTGGAATAGGAGTATTCCCTGTTAGAAAAACAAATGTTGACTTGGGCTTTCGGGCTAACTGATTGACAACAATATTTGCCGCTGTCTTAGCGTGCTCCAGAATTGTTGGTTTTTTGATTATTTTAATCATTATAAATAGTTAATTATGCATTACTAGATTATATAACCGTTAATTAAAATACAAAATAGCCCTTAGGTGGATAAGTTATTAATCAGCGACCTAGTTAATTAGAACAAATTATAAAATCAAAATGATTTTTATTTATTTATAGGCCCAATTCTTGATCAATCCCTTGCATCGCGATTAGGGCTAATTCGAGGAACTTTTCCAGCGATAATCCAGTTTTCTCAATAGTTTTAATATTTTCCCTATTTGCTCCAGCGGCAAATTTAAGGTTTTTAAACTTTTTCGTCACTGATTTTAAATTCACATTTTTTATCTTTTTCTCCGGGTTCATTAAGGCAGTTGCTGTAATCAAGCCTGTGACAGGATCGGCGGCATAGATGGAGATTTCTGCCTTAGTTTGCGGCTCTATCTCTAAAGCTTCGGCGTTGTGGGCTTTAATAATTTGAATAATTTGGGGATCAAGATTAAATTCCTTTAGCCATTCCTCGGTCGTGATTCCGTGCTTATCAGGTGTTTCGGCGGTTTGTTCATAATCAAGGTCATGAAGTAATCCCGCCAATCCCCATATATTTCCATCCTCATTAAAGAATTTGGCTAACGCTTTCATGACCGCCTCAACTGCTAAAGAATGTTTGATGAGGTTTTTGTTGGTGAGTCTTTGATTTACTAAATTTAGCGCTTCTTCTCTGTTCATCTTTGTCCTTAATTAATTGTTAATTTTTAATATATACCTGACTTTTTATTTACACAAACAAAAAAAGCCCGTGATTTTATGGCTTTCTTTTTTGGGGATGTGTCCCACCTCCCCAGTTGCCCAGGGAGGTGGTCCAGTATGTTGAACTCCAGAGAGGCGGATTTTCCCGCCTTCAAGGGGCGTGTCCCCCTTCCACCCCTCTAGAGGGTTTTGCAGCCGCCCCATGGCAGCTGCGGAGTGAGCTTGCTTTGCGTATCGCGATCCCGCGTCCCGGCTTGCGCCGGCGTACGGGCATACAAGGTGCCTTCCCCGTTTTTATTTTCCGGTTTCGATTTGAGTTAGCTCGGGGTCGGCGTTTCTGAGTTATCGGTTTTAGCGTTTTATGCCGGCAGTTGGCAGAAATTACCAGTTATAGCCAGACCGGCAGTCTCGTGTTCAGATGTCCTTGGGGGACCAAAGCACAGCTTTAAACGAGACAATTACAATTATACCAAATCACCCCTTTTTTGTCAAGGGATGAAAATGGCCAAAATAAAAAAGCCTAGTAAAGGCTTATTTATCCCTCTCCCCCCAACGGGCTCCTGCCCAGGGGGGAGAGGGGCGGTTGCCGAAATGGTTTGTACGAGTCCCGACTAATGCCAGGATTAGGCTAGCACCGCTAGCGAGGCGCCTGCCTAGAGATAGCTGCTCACCAGCTTAGACCTTACTTTGGTCGAGTGCAGCAGACCAAAGAAATGCCCGTGTGCCTCTGGTGACAACTTAGCACCAATCATACAACCCAAAATCTGCTCAAAAGAACCATAGTGATTATATAGATAAATTAAATATTTTGCAATAGCCTAAGGCTTTTAAATGGCGAACCTCCCCGTGCATGCGAGCGATGGGGAGGTTCGGTTCAAGCTTTCCTGCTTGCCTAGACAGGGCATGCAGGTACGGTAAGTTTTACCAACGGCTTTGCGCAAAGCCGGTTTAAAAACTATCCGTACTTCACGGCCGAGTGTCAAGTCAATCCGGACTACGAGCCCGAGGTTGTACCTCTGACACCCGCGAGGGATGATTGCGGACTGGTTGACAATTTGGAAACAGAATTGCACTCCGGTCAGGCTTCGGTAAACCCTCCATATATGCAATCAATTGCCAAACCGCCAAACAGAGCAACGATGCTGGCATGGCCAGTTCCTCCTGTAGGTGGTAATGCCAAGTTACCAAACGATTATTTATTTGTCAACAAATTTCCGCTTCATCTTTAAAAAAATGGCTAAATGTTGTATAATTTTCTCTCATGAACAATGAATTCGACATTATTGTTGTTGGAGCGGGACCGGCCGGAATTATGGCGGCTATTTTTGCGGCCAGAAATAAAAAAAGAGTTCTCTTGTTGGACAAGAATGACAAAATAGGTCGAAAAATTTTAGCTACAGGAAACGGAAGATGCAATTTAACCAACGAGAACGTTTCAGTCGATAACTATAATGGCAACACTAGATTGATTCGAAAAGTTTTATCTTCATTCGATCAGCACCAGACAATCAATTTCTTTGAATCCCTAGGGGTTATTTTAAAAACAGAAGCCAGAGGTAGAGTATTTCCCTATACCAATCAAGCTTCAACACTAGTCGAAGCACTTGAATATGAACTTAGGAAAAACAATGTCACTATCATTACCGGTTTTGAGGTTAAGAAGATAACTCCTCTAACTAATCACTGGGTTATTTCCAATGATCATAATAAATCATACTCTGGTCAAAAACTAGTAATTACTACCGGCGGGAAAGCTGCTTTCCAATTTGGTTCCTCTGGAGACGGTCTGTATTGGGTTAGTAACCTCGGCCATACTATCTCCCCTATTTTTGCATCGTTGGTGCCAGTTGAGACCATTGAGGAATGGCCAAAAGAACTTCAAGGAATAAAAGTCGAGGCTGAAGTTTCGATATCTGATGGTAATAAAAAAATCAGCAATCGTTTTGGTGACTTATTATTCACCCATTTCGGCATTTCCGGCCCAGCAATTATGGGTCAGGCCCGAAAAATAGGGTCAGAAATTAGTCAAAACAGAAATATTTTCGTTAAAATTGACCTTTTTCCTAGTAAGGAAAATAGTGTTTTGGATAACATATTAGCTAATATTTTTATGTTAAATGGCGCCAAAGAAATAAAGAATGCTCTAGTTGGTATCATCCCGACTAATATGGCACCAGTAATTCTCAAAATAAGCGGGGTGGATACAGATAAAAAATCAGCTGAAATTACCAAAGAAGAACGCCAACGGCTTGTTAATAATCTCAAGGAGCTAACATTAACTGTTAAAAAGTTACGCCCACTTAAAGAAGCTCAGGTGACAGCCGGCGGGATAAATAGTTCCGAGATAGGCTTTGATACATTAGAGTCGAAAATTGTAAAGAACCTATATTTTGCTGGAGAAATTTTGGATATCGATGGAGAATCAGGCGGGTTCAATTTGCAGTGGGCATGGTCAAGTGGTCGTTTAGCCGGGGTATCTGCCTCGAAATAAATTGTTCTAATAGTTGCAAAAACCCTCGGCTAACCGATCGAAAGTCGAGGGTTTTTGCCGAGGGCACGGTTTAGAGTCCGGCAAATATCAGCAAGATCAAAACCAGTCCAATGTCAAACCTGATCTTAATTTCGCCAATAATTTCCGGTGATAACTCCGAGATAAAAAGCCTCTCTGCTGACCTGAAAAAGATTTCTTTGTGTAAAAAAAGAACAGGTAAGGTTAGGATTTCCATAATCCGGTCGATTAAGATTAGCATCATGACCGCTATTCCCAGGGCCCTGCTCTCGCCATGGCCTTGCCAGAGTGTCCATTTATACCCCTGATCTATATCCCGATCTTCATAATCCTTGAGTATCTCCCTGAAATACATCGCAATTACCATAATCACAATAAATATCCAGAGAAAGATTCCTCTAAAACCATCGAGAATCGGGTAAGCTGCCGCCAGTCCCATGGCGATTGCTACTAGGCCGTTGGGCAAATAAGGAACTTTTTCTAGTTCCGAATAAGCTAGGCCGATCAGGGCTGAAGGGACCGCGATCAACAGGTAAAGCGGATTTTTCATAGCCAGCGGAAAACAGGAGAGAAAGACAACGAGCCAAATTAAGATTGTAAAGCGTCGGAATTCGGTAGGATGCTCATATGCGAAGACTTTTCTTTTCTTGCGGTCATTGAAGCGGTCGCGCAGGTCATTCTGGACCATGGTTGCGATGAAAATTACAACCGTTGATATTGCTGGCCAGACGCAAGCAGAGAGGTTGTGAGCGAGCTTGAAGCTCACAAGGGTTGTCAGGCCGGCGAAGATGCATGCCGGCAGGCGCATTGCCTTGATGTATTCCTTCACGGCATGAATCTCCTCGGAGTGAGAGTGCATCCTGTTGCCAGGACGAGTTTACTATAGCAATTATTAAAAGCTAAGCAAAGGCTTGCGGATATTTCGTTTGTTTCGTATAGTCAAAACATCCTGACGGCTTTTCCGCGCAAAAGGAGGTCATGTCGTGCAGGTGCTCTTTGTCATGGGCGGCGGCCCGCGGGTGGCTTACGGAATCGGTAGCGCTTGGGCATTAAGGCGAATGGGATTTGTCTTCGACTATGTGATTGGGGTATCAATGGGATCATTAGTCGGATCGTTCTTTTTAGATGATTCGTTGGATAAAGCGTTGGATTTTTTAAGGGGCGCTCACCGCACAACACACAATCTACCACTCAATGCCTACGAAATGGTCGACTTGCTGTGGTCAAGAACACAGATTTCTCCACATGCCAATCTCCGAGTTGTTGCTACCGACAATCATGGACAGCCAGAGCTTCTCAATCCTTCTAGGAGAGGGTACCTTGCAACAATGTGCATACCAGGTATCACCACCAGCCGAGCTACATTCATCGATGGCAAGGTCTATCGAGATGGATCATTTAATCCATTTCCGATAGAAGAGATCGCTGATCTGTGTGGTAAGGGTACAGTTTATATCTTACCCAACCGACCACAGCTCCCCCGACCATCAAAGAATTGTGCTATGGATTATCGGCTGGTACGAGATTACCGCCCTCCCTTATCGTGAAAGCTCTGACTCGCCCCCAACAGTTTAATCGGGCGGTTCTGTCCGCCCCGAAATTCGGACTCGACGTCAAAATTATCTGGCCAGAGGGACCAGATATTAATTCGTTCGAGGACAATCCGAATGCTTTGTTGAACGCTGCCAATCTCGCAGCGAAATCGACCTTTAAGATGTTCGACTGGGAGGCCATCGCCTTTCCGGGAATCGAACCGGACTGATGGCGGCGACTCTACATCGCCGTCTGTCACAAAATTAATCCTTCAATATACCAGCTTCTCTTGTCTTTTCTCTGAGGCTATTGGGCATTTCCTGACATTAGCAATGTTTAGCGTGCTCGACATGCCATTTTAGTCGTTCAATCTCTGATGGATTTTGGCATTTTTAACTAGATGCCACTATTTATTGATTTTGCCTATATCAAGAAGTTTATTTATAACACTCGAAAGTTTAACTAACTTTGCTCTCTGGGCAAATGTCATTGTAGGGGCATTGCTTGCATTGGTAGGAATCAGGTTTTGCGTCGAGCTTTTGTGATCGAAGTCCCATGGCAACATCAAAAATCAGTTGTTTTGTACTTTCCAGCTCTTTAATTGAGAAAGTCTTAGTACCAGTTAACCCTGACTCAATAAATACTAGGGTAGTTTTCGGTATGATTTTGTACTTTTCGTACCAGGCCAAAGCATAGATCATCATCTGAGTAGATTCTTTGATACGGCGGTCGGCATCTTTCTGTTCTTTGATGTCGCTAGTTTTAAAATCCTTAATTTCGGCATCTTCTCCATTACCAACAATGAGATCATAGCGACCATTAATTTTTACTCCCTTTTCTGCAAATTCGAAAACCTCTTCAACTTTGCTTGGAATAGTTGGAGAATTTGAATCTTCTGCAAAAAATCTGGTTAGGGTCTCAATTCCCTGCTTGTGCCTTTGGTCCTCTTGTTCGCGCGTTATGAAACCAATGTTTTTAAAAGCAACATTATAATCAGTTAAAAGTTGAGATAAAGTCGGTTTTTCTCCTCTAATCTTTCGGTTAAAATAATGATCCAAGGCGGCATGGATCGCCGTTCCGTACATAAGATATTGGTTTTCCAATAGGGGGATTTTAACCACATGTGCAAAATAGAATTTCCTAGGGCAAGAGTAATAATCATCGATCTGCTGTCTGGACAACCTAATAGTCTCGCCCATAAATTTGTTTGGCAATTTTTTATGTTTTAGCTCGACTTTTTTAAAACGCTCAATCTTTTCCAATGCTGACAATTTGTGTTTCAGTGGTGATGATTGGGGCCGATCAAGCAGCTCAAGAACAAATTGTGAAAGCTTTTTGCTTCTTTTGCCGCCATAATCTTCTCCTGCTGTTACAAATAAATACTCTTTGGCCCGCGTACAAGCGACATAAAAAAGGCGCCTTTCTTCCTGAAGGTGAAAGTCTCCCTCGGGCAATCGCTCTTTGATTAGGCCGACGGGGATGGGTAATGATTCCCTTTTTGCTCTAGCCGGAAATCGGTCCGAGACACAATTAGCCACAAAAACAACAGGCCACTCTAGTCCTTTTGAGGCGTGAGCAGTAATGATGTTAACGGCATCGATATCAGGGTCAATATCGGAAGAAATTACTTCGTCGCCAACCTCCAAGATCAATTCCAGATTCTGGAGAAATGCCAATACTCCCCTTTCGTCGGACGAATGATTAAAAGCAGCAATTCGATCAAAAAATTTGGCAATATTATGAACCTTCAATTCATCATTGACATCATTATTACTTGAAAGCTTTTTTAAATATCCTTTGTTTTTTAAAAAATCATAAAGGACCTCTCCGCATGGATCATTTTTTTTCTCGGAATATCTTTTGACATCCGTAATTAATTCCTTTAGTTTTTCAAAATCAGTTTGAATAACATCATCGCTATAATCCAGCGTTTGCTGTTGTTGCTTCTCGATAATATGTTTTAATGAGCGATTATATCTCTTTGCTCTGGTATAATATTCCGCCAAACCTTCATGAGAGACATTATAAAGTTCCGAGGTGGCTAATTGATAAAAGGCAAGAGAATCATCTGTGTAAACCAAGCATTTCAAAAAGGCCACGAGCATCTTGATTTCAGGCTGTGAAAAGAGTCCGGATGTTCCTGAAAAAATATAGGGAATACCAGCAATGTTTAAGGACTGAATAAAGGGCTCGGCTTGATTATTAGCTCGAACAAGCAAGGCGAAATTATTAAATTTGTAGTTATATTTCTTTTTAAGTTCTTGAATCTTTTTTACAACTGTATCAGCCTCACAGGATAGATTGTCGCAAAAAAGCAACTCAGGATGAGCACCATGGTTATTCGAGATTAATTTTTTGTTAATCTTATTTTTTATCTCAAGTCTATCAGGATTATTGTTTTGTATGAGTTTGTATGAAGCATCGAGTATCTCTTGGCTTGATCGATAATTCTCATTTAATACTATTTGCTTGGATTGCGGATAAGTAGTTGTAAAATCCATAATATTTGAAATAGAAGCGCCCCGAAAACGGTAAATTGATTGATCGTCATCCCCAACAACAGTGATATTTCTGTCTTTTTTTGCCAAAAGCTTTACAATCTCATGCTGGGCAAAATTTGTATCTTGAAATTCATCTACAAGAATAAATTTGAAGCGATCCTGGCAATCTTTCAGTACCTTGGCGTTATCTTTTAATAGCCGATGGGTTAGGAAAAGTTGATCACCAAAATCAAGATTACCTGCCTGAATCATTAAGTCTTGATATCTATCATACGCTCGGGCTAATTCTAAATTTTTGTCAGCTGATAAGATTTCGTCGTCGGTTTTTGCTTTAGTCCTTTCATTCTCCGTGAACTCAAGATATTGTTTTGATGTAATTAGTTCATCTTTTAACCTAGAAAAATGAGTGATGATTGATTGTATGTGTGTCAGGGGATTAGCAATCGGCCGGTAGTAATTAAGATCAAATGCATAAATGTTTTGTCTCATAAAGATTGCCTGCTCTGTCGCCGTTAGAACCTTAAAATTGGCAGGCAGGCCTAAATCAATAGAATAATCGCGAAGCAGTCGGTCCCCAAAGGCATGAAAAGTCCCTATCCACATATCTGTGTAGCCATATGGCACCAACTGATCAACTCTCTCCTCCATTTCAGAGGCTGCTTTTTCTGTGAAAGTTAAGGCTAATATTTCTGAAGGTTTGGCAATTTTCTGCTCGATTAAATATGCTATTCTCCTCGTTATTACCGTTGTTTTGCCCGTACCGGCTCCGGCTATAATCAAAAGCGGTCCATTCTTATGGATAACCGCCCTTTTTTGTGCCCCGTTTAATCCAATTAGAATTGGCTCAGTTGATGGTTCAAATAAGTTTTGTTGCATACAAAAATTATAGCCTACTTGACAATAAAGAGAAACAAAGAATATAGTTAACTGAGCCAGCGGTTGGTCCCAAAACGCATATCCACTGTGCGTATGAATGCTAGCATGACACGGCCTGTTCTCCCTCCACACATAAAGCATTCGAGATCAATCGCTGGTCCCTACTGAAGAGTTCGCCTTGCGCGAACTCTGATGCTTTTATAGAGTGATTTGTAATAGAATAATATAAAAAAATAAGGGCCAGCTTACGCTGGTCCCTATTTATCTCTTAGAAAGTGCATTGGTTCCGGGATACCGGAGACAACAGTATATATTATATCATTTGATAATTATTAAGTCAAGAGAATACATTGTTTAACCGACCCTAATAAAGCAACAGCTCCGACGATTGTCGGAGCATCTGCTCTTTATCCTTACAGGTTGCCGACACCGCCCACCTGAGGGAGTACCCCCCCCACGGTGTCGGCAACTCTGCTTTGCCCGGTTAATAATGAAATAATAATACCGGGCTAGGATGGCACGACGAGGTGGGACGCGGGAAGCAAATGCTTCACTGCACTCGCTCGTGCACTAAATAATTGCCACCTAATTATATAGATTAATTGTGGTTATGTCAAGAGAGAGCTATCTAAAAACCTAGATTAATTTGTCAAGCTTGATACCAAGATTGTCTGGCGACTGAACACCAACCATTGTTTCAAGCGCTTTGCCATCCTTAAATATGATAGTCGTTGGGATACTCATTACGTTAAACTCACCCGAAACTTCGCTCACCTGGTCAACGTCGACTTTAATTATTTCTACTTTATCTTTGTTTTTATAGCTCTCAGAAAAATCTTCGATCATTGGTCCGTAAATTTGACAAGGGCCACACCACTCAGCATAAAAATCGACTAAGACAGGTTTTGTTCCTTTAACAACATCATCGAACTCTTGCTTACTTTGAATTTGTTTAACAGACATAGTATTCTCTCCTTTATTAATCTTTTTTTGTTAATTTTTCTGCTTCTTTTTTAAATTTTGAGGCTGAACCAAAACTCTGGTAAACGGATAAAAATCGTAAAAAGGCAACTTCATCAAAATTTTTAAGCTGATCTAGTACCATTTTACCAATTGTTTTGCTTGGTATAAACTTTGATCTTTGTTTGGTTATCTCATGCTCAACGTTGTCAATTATTTCCTCAATTTGCTTTTCCTTAAATGGACGTTTTTCCAAAGCTAAATAGATTCCTTTGGACAACTTTTCGCGCTTAAACTCTTCAATGTTGCCATCCCTTTTTGTCACTTTTACCTTCGGCGATAAAATGCGCTCATAAGTCGTAAAACGATAATTACAACGCAAACATTGCCGTCGACGCCTAACAAAACGTTGTTCGTTTCTAGTTTCGATAATTTCGGTTTTTGATTTTTTACATTCTGGACAAAGCATAGTATTAGAATTAGTTTTCTTTATTTAATCATATTTTTTAATTTTGCTAAATAAAAAAAGAGGCTTAAGAATCCTCTTTTTTTATCAAATTGTTATTTTAGTTTGCGTCTAATGAAAGCTGGAACTTCGAGTTCGTCTTCGTCATCTTCATTATTGTCTTTGATCTCAGGACGATATTCTCTTTCTCTGGGTGGTTCCATTATCTCGTGTTTCCGAAGTATTTGAGATGAAGGAATTTGGTTAATTGGTGTTTCGGCAGGTTGATAGAGCTTTTTCTGGGAGTGGTTTTGCTCTGATTCAAAACCTGTCGCAATAACAGTAATTTTTACTTCGCCCTGCATTGCTTCATCAATAATTGCGCCAAAAATGATATTAGCGTCAGCATCAGCAGCTTCGGTAATAGCTTTAGCGGCCTCGTCAATCTCGTACATCCCTAGATCGGGCCCACCAGTAATATTAAAGAGAATACCTTTCGCACCATCAATTGATAATTCAAGTAATGGTGAATCAATAGCCGCTCTGGCCGCCTCGATTGCTCGATTATCGCCAGTTCCGTGGCCAATACCCATTAAAGCGCTACCAGCGTCAGACATAATAGCTTTAACATCGGCAAAGTCAACATTGATGATACCATGGTAAACAATTAGATCAGCAATGCCCTGAACGCCCTGTCTTAAAACGTCATCAACTACTCCGAAGGCATCAAAAAGGGACGTTTTTTTATCAATAACTTGAAGCAATCTATCATTGGGAATAGTAATTAGGGTATCAACCTTATCTTTCATCTCAGCAATCCCCAATTCAGCTAACTTTTTGCGTCGATGTCCTTCAAATGAAAAAGGTTTAGTCACAACCCCAACAGTCAAAGCGCCCAGTTCTCTAGCTATATCTGCCACAAAAGGAGCTGCGCCAGTTCCAGTACCACCACCCATACCACAGGTAACAAAGACCATGTCAGCGCCCTTGAGAGCTTCATAGACCTCTTCTTTATTCTCCTCGACTGCTCTGCGGCCTACTTCGGGATCAGCTCCCGCTCCAAGCCCTCTTGTAGTTTCTTTGCCAATTTGAATCTTTATTGGAGCTTCATTGAAAGCTAACGCCTGAGCATCTGTATTTATCGCAATAAACTCGACACCTCGAAGTTTAGAGTTAATCATTCGGGTAACAGCACTGCCACCGGAACCGCCAACGCCAACGACTTTAATATTTGCGAAATTTGCTAATTCAGTTTCTTTTTTCTCAGCCATTAGATCCCTCTTGGTTATAATATTCTTAATTTATAGCGTTTAGGGAAGGAAGTTTTTAAAGGTGTCTTTAATCTTCCCAACAATGCTATTTAGATTCATATTCTGTACATCAAAATTAAAGGATGTCCCTCCCTGGATTTTTCCCTTATGGCATAGCATTAAGCCTATACCGGTAGAATATACTGGATCAGCAAGCTTGTCAATAAGACCGGAAATTTCAATATTTGGAGTACCAATTTGAACAGGCAAGCGCATAGTTTCCTTGGCCATTTCTACCAAGCCCGCAAGTTTGGATCCGCCTCCCGTGAGAATAAGTCCGGCCGGCAAAGAACCTTCTCGGTCTATCTGAGCTAAATTATCTTTAATAATTGAAAAAATTTCAGATAGTCTTGCTTCGATAATTTCAGCAATGTAACGCAAACTAACAACATTCTCGTCGTTTTTGTCAAATTTTGACATCATGATCTCTTCTTTTTCGTCAACTTTGTCAGGGGAGGCGCAACCAAATTTTAACTTGATCATGTCAGCAATTTCGATACTGGTCCGAAGTCCGATTGCCAGGTCATTGGTAATGTGCATTGAGCCGACTGGGATGACGCCGCAGTGAATCATTTCTCCATCTTCAAAAACAGCGTATGAGGTCGTGGCAGCACCAATATCAACTAAAAGAACTCCGATTTCCATCTGTCTTTTCGAAAGTAATACCCTTGCGGTAGCTAAGGGCGCGAAGATAAGATCAGCGACTTCAACTCCGGCTTGTTCAACTGATTTTTTGATGCTCTTAATCGAGTTCACCCCTACACTGACAATATTCGCATTAACCTCCAAACGAATTCCAGTCATTCCAACAGGGTCTTTAACATTATCATTACTATCAATAATATAATTGAGGGGTATAGTATGCATAATTTCTCTATTGGGCTTATTAGCAATGGCTCGGGCTGACTCGATTGCTCGGTCAACATCTTCTTGTCCGATTTCACCATCGCCTCTGGAGATAGCAATTACACCTTTGCTGATTTCTGATTTAATTGTTGGCCCGGAGATCCCAACTGTTGCTTGGCTAATTGATAAACCGGCCATTCGCTCGGCTTCCTCAAGGGAGGCGGTTATAGCTGAAACCGTTTCTTCTATGTCGACAATTACACCCTTCCTGATACCCAAATTAGTACTTTTGCCGAGCCCTAAAATATCGATAACTCCCCCCTCAACCTTACCGACGCAAGTAATTACCTTAGTACTGCCGATATCAATTCCGACTGAAATATTAGAAGACACACGTCCCTCCTAGTTACTCTTATTATAGTTTACCTAATGCTGCCCATACTTGCAACATTTGAAAGCTTACTGGGCCAATAGGTTACGAATATTGGGTAAAAAGATTAACGAAGCAACAACTATTGCAATAATCGAAGCAATTAAAACAGCCCCGGCCATCGCATCTTTAACGCCTCGGATTATTTCATGCTGTTCTGGATGAAGCAAATCAAACGTTTTCTCAATAGCCGTATTAATAATTTCAATTGCAAAAACTAAAATAACGGCCATAAACAATACTGCTGCTTCCAGTCTAGAAACTTCCAATACATAGGCAGCGATTCCTACTAGAATTGTGGCAATTGCATGGACTCGAGCGTTTTGCTCATATTTTAGAAGAAAAATCACACCTCTGACAGCATAATTAAAACTTTTGACGAACTTCTTAAAAGAAAACATTAATCCTCCCCTAGTTTATTTAAAATTTCCAGCCATTCTTTTTCGTTTTTTTCGTGATCATAGCCAGCTAAGTGTAAACAGCCATGAACAACAACATCCTCAATAGTTTCACCCATCTCTTTGACGATTAACGGAGCAACAACAATGCTGCCAATTATTTTCTCTTTGCCCGGAATTTCCGCCTGGGGAAAAGAGAGGACGTCCGTAGGTTTGTCTATTTTTCTATACTGTTTGTTAAGCTTATGAATCTTTAGTGGATAAACAAAAATTAACTCAATTATACCACTGGTAATTCCTAATTTTTTCATGACTGTTTGTACCAGCTTTTTTAAGGCAATTTGGTCTATTTTAAAGTCTTTGGCTGTTTCAATGCTTATAAAAGCGTCGGTCATTCTGCTCACTCCTCTTTCCTTATCGCCATACGTTGATGATATATAGAAACCAAAGATTCGATCAATGATTGGCCAACCCTAGCGATTTCCTCATCGGTAATGGGACAGTTGATAAATTGCTTATCGGTTAGTTTTTCTTCAATTGTTGAGCTAACAATACCTTCAATTTTTTTTCTTGTTAAAATCGGTATTGCTCTCGCGGCTGCCTCAACAGAATCAGCCAGCATCAGTATGGCAGCTTCTTTACTGTGCGGTGTTGGGCCAGGATAACGAAAATCTGTCTTTTTGACCTTAATGCCTTGTTCTTTGGCTAATTCGTAAAAATAAATAACAAAAGTGGTACCATGATGTTCTCGTATTAATTCAATGATCTCGTCAGATAAGTTGTGCTTCTTGGCCAATAAAATGCCATTCTCGACATGATTGATAATATTTTGGACATTCTTTTTTATTGAAACCGCATCAAATGAGGTGGGGATTTCTGAACCAGCTTGATTTTCAATAAATGTAAAAGGATTTTCCAACTTACCAATGTCATGATAATAAGAAGCAATCCTAACAAGAAAAGAGTCAGACCCGATTGCTTTAGCGGCTTTTTGAGCGAGATTAGACACATTCAAACAGTGATGATAGGTTCCTGGTGCTTCATAGGACAACCTTAAAAGCAGCGGGTGAGATAAGCTCTCAAAACGATATCGTCGCCTTAAAACTGCCATGGCTTCGGTTAAAGTCGGACTAAAAATCGCCAACCCAAATGTTAAAAAAAGCCCGGATAACAGCGAAGCAAGAAGTAATACAGCAAAATCTATCCAGACTTCTCCCTCAAACAGAAGGACAAAAAAATGCAGGACTGAGAATATTATGAAAACTAATAGAGCAATTGATAACGAAGATAGGACTAGGTATTTTGTTTGTTTTTGTTTCATTGCGCTCTAGCCAATTTTTTCTTTGACCATAGCTTGAACTCTTAAACCGCTGGCTCTTCCCTTGGTTTGAGGCATTACCAAGCCCATTACCTTTCCAAAATCAGCGGGAGACTTGGCATCTATTTTTTTAATAGCTTCCTCGATAATTTTAGACAAGTCCTCATCAGACAATTCCTCTGGCAAATAGTGCTTGATAATTTCAATTTCTTTGACTTCTTCGGCACTTAAATCGTCTCGCCCTCCTTGCTTATAGGCAGCGGCAGATTCTTCGCGTTGTTTTATTTGTTTCTGTAAGAGTGCAAAGATATCCTGATCGGTCAATTCGGTTTTAGTTTCAATTTCTTTATTTTTTATCTCCGCTTTGATCATTCTCAAAACAGAGACTTTGCTTGTGTCTTTTGCTTTATAGGCCAGAATGAAATCATTATCGATTTCTTTTTTTAAACTCATTAGTAACCCCGTCTTAACTTATTGATGAGGCTTTTCCTAACTGCTGCTTTCCTGATTTCTAATCGATTTTTCTTCTTGAGGTGATACCGATTTGTCTTTGCCTTAGTTAAAATACCGCTCAGTTGAACCTCGCGGTTAAATCTCCTTAGCATCACATCAAATCTTTCCTCGCCCTTGCGCTTAACTTCTACCAAACCATTCACCACCCTTCGTAATGGAGTTTTACTTTTAGCTCATGTTATTATAGCTCAAATTATGTTTTTTGACAACAGGGTTTGCCAAGCTAAGCGATATGCCCCAGTCTTTTGCCCCCCAAGATATGGAAATGTAGATGCGAAACAGTTTGACCAGCTTCTTCGCCAGAATTTGTAACAACTCTGAAGTTATCCAGGCCAGCTTCTTTTGCAACTTTTTTGGCTACAAGAAGAAGCTTACCCGCTAAGATCTGGTCATTGAGTTCCACTAATGAACTGATATGTTTTTTGGGTAAAAGCAAAATATGAACCGGCGCCTGTGGGTTAATATCGTCAAAAGCAATTAGATCCTCGTCCTCATATCTAATTTGTGCAGGAATTTCTTTTTTTATAATTTTGCAAAAAATGCAATCTGTCATACTTTAAATTTATTCTTGATTTAAGAATAGTTAAAAAAGACTCCAAAGTAAATAATTATCGGTACAAGCTTCTGATATACGAGAACCATTGGTTTTCGATCCATTTTTTATGTTGTATCAAAATTGGTCCAAGGCCTCGTTTTTTCATCTCCTTTTCGACAATATTGCCCTTATGAGGATGTTCATAAAGCTGAGGCAAAGGTGACGAAAAACCATGGGAATAATGACATAATTCATGCGCAATAACCGCATCTAGTACATATTCCGGGACTTCAGTATCCCGAAAATAACCACTTAGGGTAATTTCCGTATCCGTGTTTCGGGCCAAAAGACCCCGAATTCCCCTTTTCTCGACTCGTCTAATAGAACCAAGTCTCTTGACGGCCTTACGGCCAAATTTAATCCTGACGTTATTCGATATCTTTACGTCAGCAAAATGGTTATTTATAATTTTGTCTAGTTTTGACTCTAAAAATTTGTTATCTCTCATAACAGGATTATAAGCAAAAAGTATCATAGGACACAAGAATTAACCTCTTGCCCCTTGACATTTTCCATCCATTTTGTTACAATACTTAGCGTCTTGGGAATTTCCCAAGATTTTTTAATTAAAAAGGTATAAAGGAATAAGGTCATTTGGCCGAATATTAACCACCGAAATCCTTTAATACTTTATGTCTCTCCGTAGAGAGAAAGAACAAAAATATCTTGCCAAAGAAAGGTTTACGAACCTTTTCAATAGAATTTTTTCTGGATTATTCGCTACTATCGTTCTTTCAACCCACATCTTACCTTTGTCAGTAATTGCTGATGAAAAGACAGGGATTGAAAGTAATGATGTTACCCCCTTATTAAAGCTTGATACAAGCAATGCAAGGGTAATTTCCTCAACCAAGACTAAGAGCGAATTTGTCATTGGTGAGTCCCGTTCAAATCGTGAACTGAGACTTAAAGCCGAAGATGCAGCTCGAGCTAAAGTTGCGGAACAAAAAAGACTTGAAGAAACCAAACGAGAAACGGTTTCTAGAGAATTGAGGGCTTATTCTCCTGAGGAATTTAATTCTATTTATGAATCTGCTGGTGCAATGTTCGGTATTAATCCTAAACTATTACAAGCGGTTCATATTGTTGAAACGGGCGCTTCTGGCTCAACACGTAAAACTTCTTATGCCGGTGCGACTGGTCCGATGCAGTTTTTACCCTCAACTTGGAGAAGGCATGGTGTTGATGGTGACGGTGATGGTCATGCTGATATCACCAACGTTGCCGATGCTATTTATACTGCTGCTTCATATTTGAAGTCATGCGGTTACCCTGACACCAGAAAGGCTCTTTGGGGTTATAACCCATCAACAAGTTACTATAACAAAGTTATGAACACTGCCAGTAGACTTGGCATGTAACGACTTTTAAAGAAAAAGACCGCCTGGGCGGTCTTTTTCTTTATTCAAAACGTTTTTTATAAATGATAAACACCACCATTGCTTGCCGTATCCCAGCTGGCTACCGTAGTTTGATTTTTATATTTGTCTTCAATCTCCAAAAGCCGGTTATATTTAGCAGTTCTTTCCGACCGACACGGCGCACCGGCTTTAATCGCCCCGCAAGAGGTAGCGATGGCTAAATCAGCAATAAATGAATCTTCTGTTTCACCTGATCGATGGGAGATAATAACTTTAAAACCGCTTTTCTTAGCCAAAGCAATCGTTTCAAGCGTTTCTGTCAGGGTACCAATCTGGTTTGGTTTGATCAAAATCCCTGTTGTTGCCTTGATATCTATTCCCTTCTTGAGCTGAACAGGGTTGGTTGCGTAAATATCATCGCCAATCAACTCGATCCTCTCTCCTAAACGCTGAGTCAAATTCATCCAACCATCCCAATCACTTTCGCTCATGCCATCTTCGATTGAAACAATGGGGTATTTTTCAATCCATTTTTCATAAAAGTCAACCATTTGTTGAGAAGTTAGCGAACGTCCCTCCCTATAAAGTTCATACATTCCATCAGAATAAAAACGGCTAGCAGCCGGGTCAAGGGCGATAAAAACATCCTCGCCAGCGTTATATCCGGCCTCTCTGATCGCCATCATTAGGAGTTCTATTGCCTGTTCGTTGGAAAACAGCGCAGGCGCAAAGCCCCCCTCATCGCCGACTAAAGGTTGATAATTTCGTTCTTGAAGAATTCTGCCAAGAGTATGGTAAATTTCAGCACCAACTCTTAAAGACTCGGAAAAAGTTGGGAATTTAACAGGAACAATCATAAACTCTTGAAAATCAGTTGACCCAAAAGCATGCTTTCCTCCGTTAAGAATATTAAAAAAAGGTAAAGGCATGACCAGTTTATCAGTCTTGTTACCAATTAATTCGGAGAGATATTCAAATAGCGGTTTTTTTTGTGATTTACTTTCAGCTTTTGCAATTGCTAAGGAAACAGATAGAATCGCGTTCGCGCCAAGTTTGGATTTATTTGGCGTGCCATCCAGCTCAATCATCTTTTTGTCGATAGCCGGCAAATTGGCTGCATCTTGGCCTAGTAACGTTTGTTTAATGATGGTATTGACATTATTGCAGGCCTTAAGCACACCTTTGCCTTGGTAGCGTTTTTCATCGCCATCACGCAGCTCCAAAGCCTCAAGTTTGCCAGTAGAAGCACCAGTCGGCACATATCCAATCGCCGAAACGCCGTCATCTAGAGTTACTTCGCAGGATACAGTCGGATTGCCACGGGAGTCTAAAAATTCACGCGCTTTGATATCACTAATTTTTGCCATAACCCCTCCTAATAAGTAATTTATTCGGCCGTAACAATCGGCTTAATATCCGGATGAACTACAGCAATCCAGAACTGGCCTCGGTTAAAAGTAATCTCATTGCCATCTTTATCATAAAAAATTTCGCGGTCAGAAACAGAAGTTTTTTTCCATGTTCCCTCAATTTCACGCCCATCTAGGTATATCATTGCTTTCCCTGAACCGATTGTGTCCATATTCCAGCCTGGTTCGTTTATTTTTGTAACGGTTGCTTGCCGATTCATAGTCATGACAATCAAATTCTTTGGATTAATCTGATTTTTAGTGATTTGGTCTTTGTGCGGTATGCCGGCTAAATATCGTAAATATGAGTTAGTCTTTTTGTCGTATTCAAAATAAACATTATAGCTTGATTGTGAAAAATTAATGGAAATTCTTTGGGTGTCCCCGCGGTAATCAGATGGAGTTGCTGCAATATCTGCATCCGTATTGGAATCTTCATTATCGTTGCTATCTAAAGCACTCTGCGCAATGGTGTCATCTTTAAAATGAAGCACGTTGAAGTTATTCGCTTTGGGATAACCATTCTTGTCGGCCTGAGTTCGAAGCTCAGCAGTGGAAGTATACATGGTGTGCTCGGTAGCCAAGCCGTCCTTATATTCACGATGATATGGAACTGAGTAGCTAAATTGATCGAGGTCTAAGATTTTTTCACTCTTTATTTTATCTAAAGCATCCATATTTCCCCCGACATGAGCAAGATATCCATCATATCCATGGATCCAGTCCACGAAATAAGTTCTGGCTGAGCGAACAGGCCCAACCTTTTCCGCCTCGTGTGTACCGAAGATAGCTAAGAAACGGGTTATTCCGCCTTCGGCGATAGCCTCGTATACAATACTGGCCTTATCTAGACCAGCTTGTGGTCTGGCATCTGTATGATTCTCAACGATGATGCCCAAAGGATGACGGCTGGCTGAGTCTGGATCAACCATGAGTCCATCGAGTGGCGCTTCTGCAAGGCCCTTGTTCTGGTCAGTTTTTTTATCGTCCTTTTTATTTTCCGATAAAATTGTACTTGGCGTCCTGCCGCCGGTCAGAAAATACAAACCAGTACCAAAAGCACCGATTGTAATTATTCCGACAATACAGATAAAAATAAGCCTTTTCTTCGGATTGGCAAAAAATTCACCAATTTTATAAGTAAATTTATCCCAAAACTGTGCCAATTTTTGGCCAAAACTTTTCTTTGGATTCATATCGTTAATTTCAATATCCATCCCCGCCTCCTGTTAATTAGTGCCAATCGTTTGTTATTTTTTTGCTATCATATTGCGCTTGAATATAATTATAGCACGATAAGGCAGCCTTTGCGCCTTCGCCAACAGAAATCACGATTTGTTTATAAGGTGTTTGGGTCAAGTCTCCCGCCGCAAAGATTCCTGTGACATTGGTTTCCTGAAGGTTATTGACAACTATTTGATTTTTGTCATCGATTTTAACCAAGCCTTCTGCTAACGAACGATCGACTACATAGCCAATTTCAACTAAAATGCCATCAACAGGCAACTCTTTACCATCATTGACGATAATAGAATTAACCTTATCGTCACCGTTTATTTGTTTAATTTCCGTATTATAGAGAATTTCGATTTTCTTGTTCTTCTGGACCCGTTCAACCATAATTTCCTCGGCACTAAACTGATCTCGTCGATGGATAAGAAAAACTTTCTTGCAAAAATCGGCTGCCAGAAGCGCGGCGTCTAAAGCAGAGTTGCCACCGCCCACTATAGCTAAAGTCTTACCTTTGTAAAATGGGGCGTCACAAGTCGCACAGTAGCTTACTCCTTTGCCAGAGAAATCATCTTCTCCTGGCACTTCAATTTTCCTAGGCGATTTGCCGAAAGCTAAAATGACAGACTTTGCCTCATAATTATTATTATGCGCTTTAATTTTAAAAGTATTTTTAGCTTTATTAATTTTTAAAACCCCTTCAAATTTTATTTCAGCGCCGAATTTTTTAGCCTGAGAGAACATTTTTTGAGCCAATTCAACACCCGAAATTTTTTCAAAACCTGGATAATTTTCTATTTCAGTGGTCTTTGTTATCTGACCGCCTATATCCTTTGTTAAAACCAAAGTCTTCATTCCTCTTCGACAACTATAAATTGCCGCCGAAAGTCCTGCAGGTCCACCTCCTATAATAACAACATCAAACATGACTCGTCCTCTATTTAGTAATATTTTTGGATTATATAAAAATTCAAGGCTCTTTTTCAAGCTAATTAAAAATGTTTACCTGGATACGTGTAACTAAAAATTTAACAATCAAATAAATCATCAAGAAAACCTTTTTTGTAGCAGGCCATGTCCCAGGTAGAAATATTATAATTGCAGACAAAAATAGCCAGTGGCCGTGCTTGATAAAAAAATAAACCTTTATGAGTAAAAAACAAAAAATCAATAAGGAAATGCCAAGCTGAAACTTAGGATCAAGCGGAGCTAGTAGTTTATCGTAATAAGTAAATATTTTATCTAAAAAATTCATTGACTTTAGTTTTAATTCTTTCCGACAACAACTACCACTTCATAGCTGGTTGTTAAATCTGATGATTCAGTTAGATCAGCTATTTTATTAGTAAGCAGTGATTTAACCTCATCGGCATAGGCCCGAAACCCTGGTCGGTAATAAATAATAGTATTTTGATAGGAAAATTTCCTGGCGTTTGAGACATTGGGGACACTAAAACCACCGGCAACCAAGATATCGTGAATTTGCGAGGCTTCGCCTCTGACGCCATTCCCGTTTAAAACAGAGACTTTAATTGACGCTTTATCAATGGTCTGACTACTAACGGCCGAATCAGAAGAGGTTGAGCTTGAGGCATCCGAGGAATCGGAAGTACTATCTGAATCATCTTCCGAGTAACCAGAAGTATAATCCTGCGGTATGATTTCGCCTTCGTATTGGGCAATTTTATCGGAATTTTTCAAAATTGATGGCTTGATTAGGGATTTTATTGTCTTGTAATTAACCGCCACCACAGCCAGTAATAAAATTGCAGCAAAAACAATTAATGTTTTTTTATTAAATATTTTAGTTAGTAACCGAGGCTTTTCTTCGTCGCTTTCAGTCTCTTTGGGTGAATTGTTTTTGAAACTAAAAAATTCCTCCTCAAGTTCTTTTCGTTTCTCTTTATTTATTTTAGAGACGGCCGGTGGCTGTTTGGGAATATCAAAATTACCTTTTGGTTCAAAGGTATGTCTTACCGACGGTAATTCGTTTTTCTTTTTTTCAACAGGTCGGATATCGTCTGAGATCCCCATTCCCCTCTCCCAGTTATTCTTTCTAGATATTATTATAATACAAAGAATCGATTAGCGCCATTGGCGCATTTTTTCAAAATCAGAGTGCATTTTAAAATTAATAATGTTTTTTTCCGGATCATCTCCTATTACAAATGAATCAGTTAAATCAGCTCCGAGTAGTGATAAATATCCGACATCGTCAATTTTAATTCCCATTAATTTGCAAGCAAGCGCATCGCTGGCAATAGCATTCGACGAAGCAATCGCAAAATGTGCCGGTACCAATTCGCCATTTATCGGACCATTTCCTTGCATAGCCTCAAAGCCGTCAAGTACTGCAAGCTTGATATCAAAATATTCGGCTAATCGTCTGATATTCTCATTAGTGGCATGATAGCCCTGATGTATCAATTGCTTATTATTTTTAGTTTTAATTAATCGATTTAATAAACCAAAGCGATCGCCGCCTCTGATAAGAGATCCGACTGCTACATTTTTAATCGCGCCGGTGTAAACAACAGCATTATGTGTTTTTGGCGGAGAAACAGAAATCAAATAGTCGCTTTCCGCTATGGTCTTGGAGAATTTCACCGAAAAAACTTTTTCATTACGGTCTATAAGGGGAATTTCAATCCAATCATCATTATTCAAATCAACCAGAGCCAGGTCATATTTTGTTTGAAGATTGAGATAACCAAATTTTTTGAATGCTTCAACGGTGTCACCGATCTCTGAACCCTCAGCAAGGGTAATTTGTCCGCTTACATAAGGCCTAATAAAATCAAAGACCGCACTTAGGGCGTCAACATGAGTAGAAGCTAATTTGACATATTCTGATGTACAATTGGGCTTAACCACTACTCTCTTGGCATCTTTAATACCCGCAATAATCTCGCTTTTTATCAAAGAAAGCGACCGCTGGACATTATAAAACCGATCGCTTGATTTAATATACGATATCTTTTCCATCCCTACCGATTTCAAACTAAAATTAATTCTATTTATAATATAGCAAAATTTATTAAAAAAAGTTCAACAATAAAGATTAAAATTTTCTGATTACTCCCTTTACTTTGCCTTGTATGGTAACCCGTTTTTTTGAAAAAAACATAGGCTTCATCGTCTTATTTGCCGGCTGCAAACGGATATTTGATTTCTCATCATAAAATCGCTTTAAAGTAGCGTTTTCATTGTCAATTAAGGCTACAACTATTTCGCCATTTCTAGGCGATGAGGTTTGTTCAATAATTACATAATCACCATCAAGAATTCCGTCTTCGATCATGGACTCCCCCCTCACTCTTAAGGCAAAGGTTTTGCGACCCATCATGTCTCTGGGAATATCGATAGTCTCATTTGTTCGAATTGCCTCAATTGGGCGGCCAGCATCAATAACTCCAGATAATGAAACAGCGGAAGTAAGCAAACCGTCATCAAAAGAGGGGGTTAATTGAATTGCTCTGGCCTCCATTGCATCATGAGTGAGATAGCCTTTTTCCTCCAAAATCGAAATATATTCAGCAACTGTACCAGTTGATGAGAGTTCAAAATATTGAGCTATTTCGCGATAACTTGGCGCATAACCTTTGTCATCAATAAAACTACGAATGAATTCTAGGATTTCTTTTTGACGTTTTGTTAACGGTTCCATAATCCTCTATTCTTATTACTGAACATTAAGACCAAACATCATCAATTATATATAGTGTTCTTTTTTTGTTCGGTATTTCCATTATCGAACATATGCCGAACAGATGCAAGAATTCTTCTGTGGATAACCATTAGGGAAAGATTGGGCAGATCTTGAAAAGGCTCTATTACTCTGCTAAAATCCGAAATTGCGTGTGTTGGGAAACGGGAATTACCCAAGTGCGAGTCTTACGGATGAATGGCGACCAATACTTGCCCAAGCGTAGTTCTGCTCTGCAAAGCAACGTTTCTTAACACACCTCCAATTACCGGACGGCCCCTTCGTGGGCCGTTTCCGCTTTATTACAAGTATTAAAATTTATATGACTACATTTGTTCGGCCCTATTGCACGATCGTGCAATAGGGCCGAACTTTTAATTGACAGAGATTAATGACAAGATCAAAATTATCTTTTTTACCATAAATTATCACAATAAATTGCAGCTTAGAAGCTGATTAAGACATGCCTATTGGCAAGTCACTGGTGCCGACAAGCGTCGTCGATCAAACTCGGAAATCTGAGGAAAGATGACTTGCGATGTCGCGGTCCCAAAGTTCACTCTCGTTTACCCACAATTTTAGCAGGGACCCGGCAGGCGCCGGGTCCTTATGCATTTCTATTGACAAAAAACACCATCCGGCGTATGATTAGGTTGGAGAGAAATGGATTGGTTCCCGCCAATCCGAGCGCCCGGTGGATGGCGCGGTTTTCCGCGCCATCCCTAGCACATCTCTCTTGATAGGATTTGATTCCTATTTTTTTTATAGATTTTAGAAGTCTGGTTATTTCAGAAAACTTGAACAGCTTTGGTATAATCCATTTTATGAAAAATAAAACGCCTTTAATCGTTTTGACCACATTAATTCTCGGAATCTCTATTTTTTTGCTAACAACAAAAGGGTCTAGCTTTAAGATACCCAAAAACGATCAGGTTATATCCAGCGAATCCTTAGACCAAGAAAAAAATAGCAATAATGAAGCTACTGAAGTTAAACCCAACCTAAATCAAACGATAGAGCTGCCCAAGCAGACCTCTCTCTCTGTCCCCTTCTTGGTCCAGGCGCCATTCGGGAATTGGGATGCAACCCACGAGGAATCTTGCGAGGAGGCAAGCCTCGTGATGGTTCGACATTATCTTCTTAAAGACAGTGTCATCACACCTGAGAATGGCGACCGAGAGATGCTCTCCCTGATCGATTTTGAGAATAAAAACGGTTACAAAGTCGATGTAACGGTTTGGCAATTAAATGATATTGCCAATTCTTTTTATGGATTAAAAACTGGGCGAGTGATTGAAAATCCCACGATTACACTGATTAAACAAGAAATATCATCCGGCCATCCGGTAATCGTACCAGCAGCCGGAAAGCTTTTAGGCAATCCTAATTTTCGAGGCGGTGGACCAATCTATCATATGCTAGTTATAAAGGGTTATAATAACACTCAGTTTGTAACCAATGATCCCGGCACAAAAAGAGGCCAGGATTATCGTTATAAATACGATATCCTGATGAATGCGCTCCATAATTGGAACGAAAGCGATATCACCCAAGGGGCCAAAGCTGTCTTAGTCTTTGATTAGCGACCTTGCCAGTATTTTAATTACCTGGTAAATTTTATTAGGTAATTTTGTTATTCTTAATTTTTAAAGGCAAGAAATGGCAAAAATCAAAGACGTTAAAGCAAGAGAAATATTAGACTCTCGGGGTAATCCAACAGTTGAGGTAGATCTCTGGCTTTCAGATGGTTCCTTTGGCCGCTCAGCCGTGCCATCAGGTGCCTCAACCGGTAGCCACGAGGCAGTAGAGTTGCGCGATGGAGGAAATCGGTACAATGGCAAAGGCGTAGAGAAAGCTGTCGCCAATGTAAATGGTGAACTCCGTGAAAAAATTGTCGGTAAAGATTTTGCCAACCAAGCCGAGTTAGATCAATTGCTTATTGAAACCGACGGGACTAAAAACAAAGGCAGGCTCGGAGCCAACGCCATTTTGGGAATTTCGCTAGCTTATGCCCATGCCAATGCTCAAAGCCTTGAAATTCCTCTTTACAAATATTTTGCCATGCGGTCAACTGGAGATACGCTTTGTCTTCCAACTCCGATGATGAATATTTTAAACGGCGGAAAACATGCTGAAAACTCGACCGATCTTCAAGAATTTATGATAATGCCAGTCGGCGCTCCTACTTTTAAAGAGGCTTTAAGATATGGTGCCGAAACATTTCAGCAGTTAAAACAAATTTTAAAGAACAAAGGTTTAAATACTTCAGTTGGCGACGAGGGCGGCTTTGCCCCATCTCTCCCCTCCAATGAAGCAGCTTTGGAAATTATTGTGGAAGCCATCGAAAAAGCCGGATACAAACCAGGCCAGGATATCGCTATCGCAATCGATGCCGCTTCGACCGAGTTATATGAAAATGGCCTATATAATCTTGCAACCGAAAATAAAAAATTAACAAATAAAGAATTCGTGTCCTTTTACTCCGACTGGATCAAAAAGTATCCAATCATTTCAATTGAGGATGGGCTAGCTGAGGATGATTGGGAGGGTTATGCGTATTTTACTGAAAAACTAGGAAGTAAAATCCAGATTGTCGGAGATGATCTTTTTGTTACAAATGTCGAAAGACTAAAAGAAGGCATAGAGAAGAAAGCGGCCAACTCAATTTTGATAAAACTAAATCAAATTGGCACAGTTTCTGAAACTATTGAGGCCATCAATTTAGCCAAAGAAGCAGGTTATACCTCAGTTGTATCACATCGTTCCGGCGAGACCGAAGACACCACAATCGCTGACTTTGTCGTTGGACTTGGCACCGGACAGATAAAAACCGGTTCATTATGCCGCAGCGAGCGAATTTGCAAATACAATCAACTTCTAAGAATTGAAGAAGAACTTGGTAAAAAAGCTGTTTATTCAGGCGCGAAAGCGTTTAAGATTTCTAAATAAATGGCCCAAAAAGTCCTCCTTGTATTACTAGATGGCTGGGGTTATCGTGAAGAAAAGGATCATAATGCTTTAGCCTTAGCACATACTCCTTATTTTGATTATTTATGGAAAACCTACCCCCATTCTATACTTCAAGCTTCTGGTGAGTCTCTGGGATTACCAGCAGGCCAAGCGGGCGGAAGCGAAGTTGGACATTTGGCAATAGGCGCCGGCCGGCCAATTCCCACAGATATAGTTAGAATCAATCGGGCTATTTCAAACGGAGAAATGTCAAGTAATCCCGCCTTTTTGAATGTATGCGACCATGTTTTAAAACACAATTCGAATCTTCACATATTTGGATTACTGGGACCGGCCGGGATTCATGCCCACAAGGATCACATGATAGCTGTGCTCGAAACAATTAAGGACCAAGGGATTAAAAAGGTTTATATTCATGCTTTTACTGATGGCAGGGACACCGCCCCAAACGCTTCTATGTCTTATTTAGAGGAGCTGGAGGAAGAAATACAGAGAATCGGCGTTGGTTTTGTCGCAACTGTTAGCGGTCGATACTATGCTATGGATCGCGATAATAACTGGGATCGGTTAGAGAAAGTTGAGAAAGCGATTTTCCAAGGTGATGCCAAGCATCGTACAAAAGAAAAGCCCTCAAAATTCCTTCAACAATTTTATGATATTGGCCTGAGCGACGAACATATTGAACCCATAGTTTTTACAAACGATCAAGGCGAAAGTTATCAAATTTCTCCCAATGACGGAATAATTCACACAAATTTTAGAGCCGATCGTTGCCGGATGATAAGTGCGAAAATAATTGAAAAAAAGAGCCAAGAGAACTTTTGTTATGTCACAATGACCGAGTATGACGAATCATTTGATTGTTTGGTTGCATTTCCGCCCGAAAAAATCGATAAATGTTTAGCAAGGGTAATTTCAGAAAATCAACTTTCACAATTTCATACAGCAGAAACCGAGAAATATGCCCATGCAACCTATTTTTTAAATGGTGGTATTGAGGCACCATTTCCCGGGGAAGAACGAGTGTTGATAAAAAGCCGAACTGATATCAAGATTCCTGACGAAGCCCCTGAACTTAAAGCACCAGAGGTGACGAAGGCAACAATCAAGAGTTTAAAAGAGGGAAAAAATTTCGTTTTTGTAAATTACGCAAATCCTGATCTAGTCGGGCATACCGCTAACGTCAAAGCAATTACAACAGCCGTTGAGACAGTCGATAGAGAGATAAAAAAACTATGTCAGACAGCAACCAGAGAAGGATATGATATCATTATCACTTCGGACCATGGCAATATTGAGATTAATTTTGACGTGGCAACAGGACAAAAACATACAGGCCACACCGAAAATCCCGTGCCCTTTATTCTTTTAGATAAAAAGAGATCATTAAAAGATTTTGGCAGTTTAATTGATGTTGCCCCCACAGTTTTGGAGCTCATGTCAATTCAAAAACCAACTGAAATGACTGGCTCTTCACTCCTCGTCAATTAGAAACCACCGAAAATTTTAGCCAAAAAACCAATGTTTTTTGGCGTCTTTTGATGTTGAATTACCTTGAATTAAAAGGAGTATTTATGACAGAAAAATTTGTATGTTTATCTCACGAATGTGATTTTTGTTCAGAAAATGAAGATGAGGCTTATGACCATGTTACCAAAGGCAGAGATCATATAGTGGTGGGTGTTTATAAAGAAAATGAAAATATAAAATGCCATCAGCTTGGCGAAGAATTGAGGCCAGAGGATCATGACCATATGCACGAAGCCGAAGAAGAGGGGGATTTCTGAGAGCAATTTGGTCAGGATTTTTAACCTTCGGTTTAGTTAATATTCCAGTCAAGCTCTATAGCGGCTCTGTTGAGCAACGACTAGATCTGGATATGCTTCATGAAAAAGATTATGCCAGAATCCGATATGCCAGAATTTGCACAGAAGAAGAGAAAGAAGTCCCCTATGAAGAGATTGTAAAAGGGTATGAGTACGAAAAAGGAAACTATGTTATCTTAACGGAAGATGATTTTACTAAAGCCAATGTTAAAAAAACCAAAAGCATTGCAATTTTAGATTTTGCCAAGGAAGATGAAGTGCCGTCGGAGTATTTTAATAAACCCTATATTTTGGGTCCAGACGGCGCAGATCAAACATATGCTCTTTTTCGGGATGCTCTATCGCGAACCAAACGAGTCGGTATAGGCAAATTTGTATTGAGAAATCGGGAACATCTCGTGGAAATTCGTCCTCAAGATGAAGCGATCATTATGATTCAGCTGCGCTATAGTTCGGAAATAAGAGACTTTCATTCCCTAACTCTGCCGCGAGAAAAAAATTATAGCGATCGGGAAATAGAAATGGCTATTATGCTGATCGATCAACTTTCTCGTCCTCTTCAAATTGAGGCCTACAAAGATACTTATAATGAAGAACTTTACCGTATTATCGATGAAAAGAAGAAAGGCATTACTCCTCATGCAAAAGGAACTTTGCCAAAAGCAACTAAAGTGCCGGATCTAGTTAAAGTCCTCCAAGCAAGCCTCGACAAAGCAAAAAAATAAAAAACTTGTTCATGCTCAAAGAGTACCAAAAAAAACGAAGGTTTTTGGAAACACCGGAACCCCAAGGAGAAGAATCACATCCAACAAAGGCTCCCATTTTTGTGGTTCAACGTCATGAAGCCAGCCATTTGCACTATGATTTTAGACTCGAGTCTCATAATGTTTTAAAAAGCTGGGCTGTTCCCAAAGGACCACCAACCGCGCCAAGGGAAAGGCGTTTAGCGATGATGGTCGAGGATCATCCCTTGGAATACGCCAACTTTGAGGGCAGTATTCCAAAAGGAAATTACGGTGCCGGGAATGTAGAAATTTGGGATAAGGGCAATTTCGATATAGACAATTTTTATGATAAAAAAATTATCGATAAGAAGATGGACACAGGACTCAACGAAGGTAAAATTACTTTCCATCTGCACGGGCAAAAACTTAACGGAGAATATGCTCTCGTTAAACTAAAAAAATCTAAGGAGAAAAATGCCTGGCTAATGATTAAATCGACCAAGCCAGAAGATAAAAGCGAAAAACAAAATATTGCAGAGAAAGAGTCGAAAATTAATAAGCCAGACCCCAAACCAGAATTTGTGCCGCCGATGATGGCAACGTTAATCAAAGAGCCGTTTGATGACCAGAACTGGTTTTTTGAGGTAAAATGGGATGGCTATCGCACAATCGCTCTCGTCGATAACGGCGAAGTTATTCTATATTCACGTAACAAAAAAACCTTTAATAAAAAATTTGCAGAAATTGCTAAATCACTTTCGGATCTAACGGGACAGTTTATTTTTGATGGTGAGATAGTCGCGCTTGACAACAATGGAGTTCCCATATTTCAATTTCTTCAAAATTATGAACGCTTTAAGGAAGGCCACCTTTACTATTATGTTTTCGACCTTCTTTTTCGAGACGGCCTAAATTTGGAAAATTCTCCTTTTGATGAAAGAAGGCACAATTTGGAAAACATACCTTTGCCTTCCAATATTAGGCTCAGCGCTGCGATCAGAAAAAACGGCAAGAATTTCTTTCAAGAAATAAGATCAAAAGGGCTGGAGGGAATGGTAGCCAAAAAGGCCGATTCGCTTTATTCGCCCGGCGTAAGAAGCAAATCCTGGCTTAAAATTAAGACAGATAATGAACAAGAAGCAGTCATAGGCGGTTTTACGGAACCTCGAGGAGGACGACCGGGCTTTGGTAGCTTATTACTTGGTGTCTATAGTAATAACAAATTAATTTATATCGGCGCCGTAGGCGCCGGGTTTGATGATAATTTTCTGCGCGGTTTCCGAATTAAATTAGATAAAATCAGGATAGATCATTCTCCCTTTATTAATCCCCCCAAGCGCTCTGATTTATCATTCGTGGAAGCAAAATACGTTTGCATGATAAAATTCAGAGAGTGGACAAGCGAAGGCGTAGTGAGGCAACCAGTATTTCTAGGTATCAGAGAAGACAAGGAGCCAAGAGAGGTTATTAAAGAAAGACCAGAAACAAGATGACCAAGCAAAAAAAATTAGTATTTGGCATTAAAGAATTTACAGCTACCAATTTAGAAAAAGTTTTTTGGCCCGAACTTGGTATCACCAAAGGCGACCTAATTGAATATTATAAAAAAATTTCTTCTTACATATTGCCCTATTTGAAGGATAGACCTGAAAGTTTGCATCGTTTTCCCAATGGCATTAGCAAAAAAAGTTTTTATCAAAAAGATATAGACGGCCAGTTTCCCGAGTGGATTAAGCGATGGGATTACCATTCGAAAGCCGATATCACCACTTATTTGCTTTGCCAGGATAAAGCAACCCTCCTCTACATGGTCCAGCTTGGTTGCATTGAGATTAACCCCTGGAACTCGCGGTACAACAACCCAAATATCCCCGATTATTCCGTACTTGATTTAGATCCCCTGGAAATCAGTTTTGACGCGGTTATCGAAACGACAATTACTGCTAAAAAACTGCTTGACGAACTTAACATCACTCATTTTGCGAAGACCTCTGGCGCAACTGGAATTCACATATTTATTCCCCTTGAACCCAGGTATTTCCACACCCAATCAAAGCATTTTGCCCAAATTCTCGCTAATTTAATAAATAAAAAATTGCCTAAAATTACTAGTGTTGAACGTATGCCGGCCAAGAGAATCGGCCGAGTTTATGTTGATTTTTTGCAAAATAATCCAGGACAAACACTTGCTTCTGTTTATAGTGTCCGCCCCAACAATTTTGCCGGTGTTTCCACTCCAATCGTGCTCGCTGATTTGAAAAAAGGTTTCAAACCAGACGATTTTACAATCAACAATATTTTTCAGCGATTAGACATGATGGGCGATCTTTTTTCTGGTATATTTTCCAAGAGAAACATAATTGAAGATAGTCTTAAAAGAATCAACGATCTGAATCTCTAACCACTCACATTGGAATACCTAATAATTAATTTTCAATTATTTTTGCGAGAATTAGTTTGGAGGTGAACCATGAGAGTTGCGATCTACGTCCTTCTGCTTGTTTTGATGGCGAGTGCGGCGGCACTAGTCATCTGGATTTCCAGAATTACCCCAAACAACCTGACACTGTTGTATGCACTTCGGATGTTCTTGGTGATTACACCCGCCGGGCTAATTTACGGGGTAGTTATCTGGGACAGGGCGATGCTACGGCTCGATAAGGGGCATAAGGCAATATTTCCATGCGACAATATAGCCTTGACAATGTCTCTTGTCGGATTATCACTAATGTATATATCGCTCTTGCTTGGGAAGAACAAGGTATGGAACACCATTTCGATTCTTGCCTTGACTGCCGGATTTTTGTTGGGGGTAATGATTGTGCTTGGTATCGGCTTGCAGCACGCGATAAAGCGAGAGAAGGAACGCAAAAAGTAAATAGTCGGTGAGCTAGCCTGCTATAGGCTGGCTAGCTCACGACATTATAATTTCGAAAAGAGCTACTCCTGTCGCTACTGCAACATTTAAGGAGTTCTTTTTGCCCAGCATGGGAATTTCGATAATCTGGTCTGTTAATTCTAGAACTTCTCTAGAGACCCCCTCTTTTTCGTTGCCCACCACCATAGCTATTGGCTCTTTGTTGATATGTAATTGATTATAGGGAATTGAGCGGGAATTTTGTTCCAATGCAACAATTTGCACCCCCGCCTGCTTTAAACTTTCTACTTTTGACTTTGCGCTTTCAGCATATTCCCATTCGATAAAATCTACTGCACCGACTGCAGCTTTATCGATATCTTTTCTGGGAGGTTTGGGGGTTATGCCGCAGAGGAATATTTTGGCGACACCAGCAGCATCGGCTGTTCGAAAGATAGAACCGACATTTTCAGCTGACCTAATATTGTCAAGAACGAGATATATCTTCTTTGTGCCCATTTTCCAAGCCCATTTGGCGCTTAATTTCTTTGATCAATACTTTAGCTGGAAACGTTTCCTGTGACGAAGACTTTAAATTTCTCAAGATCAATTCGTCTTTAACGGCCTCTTTTTGGCCAATTATAATTGCGAATTCCGCGCCTAATTTCACGGCTGATCTTAACTGATTGCGCAGACTTTCATTGGATGGTACGAAATAAACATTTATATCTTCCCTGGCTAAAGTATCATATATTTGTTTAGAAACTTCTTTGGCCTTCTCGCCAAGCTGAAGAATACAAACATTAACGCCTCGGATCAGAGGAGGTTTAATCCCCTTCTCTTTCATTAGAGAAACTATTCGATCCATCCCAAAAGAATAGCCAACAGCTGGGGTTTTCGGTCCACCATAGAGTTCGACTAAGCCATTATACCGACCGCCGCCACAGAGGGTGCTTTGACGGCCCTTGTCATCCTTTTCAACTATCTCAAAAACCGTATTAGTATAATAATCTAGCCCGCGCACCAATAAGGGATCGAGATCATATTTTATATTAAAATAATCAAGATATTCTAAGGTGTGCTGAAAGTGGTCGCGACAATCAGGGCAGATTGAGTCTAAAATATTCGGCGCATTTTTAACAATTTTTTGACAATTTTCATTTTTGCAGTCAAGCACCCTTAAAGGATTTGTTTCGTAGCGCAACTGGCAGTTCTCGCATAAGTTTTGATAAGACTCTTTGAGGTATTTTTTTAGCTTGTTTAGATATTTTGGACGACATTTTACACAACCAATTGAGTTAGCGTAAACCATCAAATTCTTTAAACCCAAACGGTTTAATATCTCCCAGGCAGACATTATTGTTAAATAATCAGCTCTTGGTGTCGGATCGCCAAAAATCTCTACACCTGTTTGATAAAATTCTCTAAACCTGCCTTTTTGTGGACGTTCATGCCTAAACATCGCCCCAATATAGTAAAGCATGACCGGCTGAGGCCAGCTTGTCATCCCATTTTGGATATAGGATCTAACCGCCCCGGCAGTACCTTCAGGACGCAAGGCGTAAGTAACATCATCATCCCTATCTGTCCGTTTCTCAAGTAAAAACATTTCCTTGGAAACAATGTCCGTCTCTTTGCCTATGCCCTTTTTGAAAATTTCAGCATTCTCAAAATGAGGCAGGTCAATCCGGCCAAACCCTAAGCCGATTAATGTTTTCTCGGCAGTTTCTCTTAGAAATTTCCAGTACGGTTGATCGGCGGGCAGTATATCCCGCGTACCCCTTGGCGTCTGATAGGATTGTTTCCCCATCTTAATCTCCTTTTAAGGCCAAAATAAATTGCTTTTGCTCGTATCGTACCGAAGTTAACACAAAAAATCAAATTTCAAAAACTCGCCTTTGATCAACTTTGGCAATATGTGGGCATTTATTATGATGTATCTTAATTAAATGTGCCTTAGTCAGGTAACCTACTCTTGGATCACTACTTGACGGATTGCAGCATTTGGCAGTTTCATGGGCAATTCCCTGCAAAGATGAAATAACTTTTTTGGGACGCCGGATTTTAATCTTTTTTCGCTCTTCCTGCTTAAAATTGGGGTAAAGCACCTTGAGTAATTGGTGTTTTGAGATATTATTTTCGGCTATCGCAATTAAAACTTTCTCAATACTTTTATAAGGTAGGTCGGAATTTTGGATTAATTTATTTACCTTGTCTGATTCAAAATTTACAGGATCTAGTTTATGAGAAATGATAAATTCTCTCATCGTTTCTTGGCCGATTGTTATTAAACTTTTAGAGTTCTTTTCTCTAAGATAATTTCTAATTTTTTGCCGGGCTTCTTGGGTTTTTGTTAGCTTCAACCAGTTAAGAGAAGGCTTGGCATTTTTACTGGTGATTATGGCAACGGTATCGCCCGTCTTTAGTTTGGTCGGTATCGGCATTAAGCGTCCATTAATTTTAATGCCTGAGCAGGTATGGCCCAAATTTGTATGAATTTTATAAGCAAAATCAATCCCAGTGCTCCCAAATGGCAACTTTATGATATCGCCCCTGGGAGTAAAAACAAAAATCTGTTCGGAAAATAGTTCCTCCTTAAATTTATCAATAAAGGATCCGTTATCGTCCTGGCCTAATTTGTTCAATTCGGCAATCCATTGTTCGGAAGCATTTTTTATCGATTTTCCTGATTGTTTTTCCTTATAATTCCAATGCGCCGCCTGACCGAATTCTGCTATTTGGTGCATTTGGTTGGTCCTGATCTGGACTTCAAAAATATGTCCGTGATTATCTTTTACGGTTGTATGGATCGACTGATAGCCATTCTCTTTCGGCCTTGCAATATAATCATCAATTTGCCCCGGCAATGGAATATAAAGAGAATGTATTAAGCCAAGCGCTTTGTAACAATCTTCAATTGAGGCAACGATTACCCGAAGAGCAATTATATCGAAAATTTGACGAATATCGCCTTTTCTCTTTAATTTCTTGTATAGACTATAGAAAAATTTGGCTCGTCCTGAAACATTTGTAAAAATTACACCTGATTTTTTCAATAACGACTGAACCTCTGGGATTAGGGATTCTATGGCATTTTTAGTGTTCGAATAAATCCCGTTTACTTGTTTTTTAAATCCGAGATATTCTTTCGGATAGGCGTAGGGAAAAGCGAGATCCTCGAGCCGCCCCTTCAGCTTTCCCATGCCTAAACGTTCAGCTATCGGAGCGTAGATTTCGATAGTTTCCCTCGCATAGAATTTAATCTTATGTTTGGGAATCCAGCGAACTGTTTTAATGTTATCAAGACGATCATAAAGTTTTACAACCAAAACCCTCGGATCTTTGGAGGCAGCAAAAAGAATTCGGCGGTAATTGTCTACTTGTTCGATAAGATATTCATCGTCAGAAAAAATTCTGGCCTTGTTTTTGATTTTGTATCTAGAGACGCTAGTCACACCGTCAACGATGTCGGCGATCTGATCTCCGAACTTTTCCCTAATCCCTTCGGTCGTAACATCAGTATCTTCGCAAAGATCATGCAAAAGACCAGCTACTACGGTATGGGGGCCATAGCTGTCAATTAACAGTTCGGCAGCTACTCTTAATGGATGAAAGATATAGGGAGTGCCGGAAAGTCTTTTTTGGCCGCTATGTTTTTCCTTGGCATACAGATAAGCTTCCTCAATCATTTTTTGTTCTGCTTGATTGAATCTGCCTAGATGCTTTTCTAATTTTACAGGCAAAATGCCCATTTTATTAACTTAATAAGATTTTCTTTTTCTCTTCTTGAACGACAATTTCACTTCCCGACACGTATTTTTCTGAGAGAATAAGATCTGAGATTGGCGTTTCGATTTTGTCAGCGATAAATTTTCTAATTGGCCTGGCTCCAAATTTTTCGTCAAAGCCCTCATTGGCAATTAATTTCTTGGCGTTGTCCGACACTTTTAATTTATAACCGTTTTCAAGAAGACGTTTTTTTAAGTCATCAAGCTGGAGGTCAACAATTCTATCAATGGCTGCTTTTTTTAATGGATAAAAAATGATGACTCTATCAAGCCTGTTCAAAAATTCAGGCTTAAAATAGTTATTAACGGAATCGGTCACACTTTCAGACAATTGATCATAATCATTTAGCCCATTCCGAGAAAAACCAATACCGCCCCCTTTACCGATGATTTCTGTGCCTAAATTTGACGTCATAATCAAAATTGTATTTTTAAAGTCAACTTTTCGGCCTTTCGCATCAGTTAGCACTCCATCTTCCATAATCTGCAATAAGATATTAAAGACTTCAGGATGAGCCTTTTCTATCTCATCAAGTAAAATTATGGAGTAAGGATTTTTTCGAACGATCTCCGTTAATTTCCCGCCTTCTTCGTATCCAATGTAGCCTGCCGGTGCACCAACGAGCCTTGAAACATTATGCCTTTCCATAAACTCAGACATATCGATTTTGACGAGAGAATTTTCATCTCCTAACAATTCTCTGGCCAGAACCTTAGCTAACTCCGATTTCCCCACACCGGTCGGACCAAGAAATAGAAAGGAACCGATTGGCCTATTTGAATTACTAATACCGACACGCGCTCGCTTAATTGCTTTGGCAAGCTCTAAAACTGCTTGGTCTTGGCCAATAATATATTTCTTTAACCCCTTCTCGAGGTTTAGATAGCGCTTCTTTTCCGATTTAGTCAATGTTGATACCGGCACGCCAGTCCAGTTTGAAACTAAAGAGGCAATATCATCATCAGTAACCGTCTTTTCCTTTCGGCTTTTTTCTCGCATAGAAATTTCTTCTATTTTTTTCTCAATTTTTGATTCTTCGACTTTTAACTCCGAAGCTTTAGCAAACTGCTCCTTGGCGATCAATTCATCCTTTTCCTTGAGAATTTTTCGTAGGCGTATTTTTAATTCGGAAAGCTCGGAAGAAATTCGCTCCTTAGAATTCTTAGCAGAGCCTGCTTCATCAAGCAGATCAATGGCTTTGTCTGGCAAAAAACGGTCGCTAATATAACGTTTTGACAGAGTAGCTGCAGCCCCAATCGCTTCAATAGTATATTTAACATGATGGTGTTTCTCATAACGAGATTTTATTCCATCAAGTATTTTAATGGTTTCTGTGACAGAAGGTTCAACTACTTTAATTTGCTGAAACCGACGTTCAAAGGCTGAATCTTTCTCAATATACTTTTTGTATTCATCGAAGGTAGTAGAGCCGATAAGCCGAAGCTCCCCTCGCGCCAGCATTGGTTTCAGGAGATTGGCCGCATCAATCGATCCCTCTGTTGCCCCAGCGCCAACCAGCATATGGATTTCGTCAACAAAAAGGATGATATTGCCTTTTTTCTTAATTTCAGCCAATAATTTTTTGATTCTACTCTCAAACTGGCCTCGGTACATCGTCCCAGCAAGCAATGAGCCTAGGTCTATTGATAATATCTCGGCCCCTGTTAGTTTGGGCGGTACATCACCCTTAACAATTCTGTGAGCTAAGCCATCGACAATGGCAGTTTTACCGACACCGGGCTCGCCAATCAAAATCGGATTATTTTTAGTTCTTCGAGACAGTGTTTGTATTATTCTTTCTGTTTCTGTTTCCCTGCCAATCACCGGATCAAGCTCATTATTTTTAGCTGCTTTTGTCAAATTAACCGTATAAAGCTCAAGGATTGACTCTTTTCGAGGATTTTGTTCTCCAATTTGCGGCGGAAAATTAAGGCTAGCATCAATCATTTCATCAGACATCCGACCACCCATCAAGGAATTAAGAGGGTTAACCGGAAAGGAAGCTGGGTCGCCGGAAATTATCTCGGCAGAAATATCCCTCTTGGGTAATAATTCAGCAGCTTTTTCAAATTCTTGCTTCAATCGATTTTTAATTTTTAAGGGATCTACCCCGATTCGCTCGATAATTAAAAACGAGTTAAATGCTTTACCGGACACCAAACCGTAGAGAAGGTGTTCGGCATTAATAGAGAGGTGATGGTAAAATGAAGCAGTTTGAACTGAAATCTGGATGGCCCGTTTAACCATATCAGTAATACTACTGGTAGCAGTTTTGTTTTGCCGGTCAAGAAGGGCAGAGATTAGGGATATTCTTTCAGGAGTAATTTCAAATTGTAGCAAAATTGCTGATGCCAGATTATTTTTAGAGTTTGCTAAAGCTAAAAGCAAGTGCTCTGTATCCAAGGAAACTTTGGCTTCAGTGGCAATTTTCTCAGCACTAATTAATATATTTTTAATATCGCTATTAAATTTGTTGATAAAATTATCAGGCATTTTTCCTATTTTTTGTTTTTAATATTTTTTGGTAATTGGTTATGCTGCTAAATCTTCACTCTCTTCATTAGAAGATTCGGTACCTTCAGCAAGTTTAACATCAATTCCCCAACCGGTGAGTTTAGAGGCTAGTCTAACATTCTGTCCGCCCTTTCCGATCGCCAAAGAAAGATTTTCTTTGTTAACATAAACAGTTGCTTTGTTTTCTCTTGAAGAGATCGCCACTTCAACTGTTTTTGCTGGAGAGAGCGCATTAATAATAAACTGCTCAACATCCTCGTCCCAGAGAACTATATCTATCTTTTCTTCACCTATTTCATCTAGAATTGCCTGAACTCTTGAGCCTCGCTGTCCAACGCATGAACCGACCGGATCGATCTTCTCTTCATTAGCAATAACAGCGGTCTTTGTTCTGGAGCCGGGCTCTCGAGCAATGCTTTTGATTTCAACACTGGCATTGGCTATTTCAGGAACCTCGATTTCAAAAAGTCCAAGGATCAAGCCTTCATCTGACCGAGAAATTACGACCTGTGGGCCGCGTGGAGTTTCACCAACCTCTTTGATATAAACCTTAATTCGCTGTCCGGGATAATACCGCTCATTCCTGACCTGCTCTGAAGGATATAATATCCCATTGGCCTTGCCAAGTGATACGATAACATTTCGGCCGTCGATTTGTTGAACAGTGGCATTAACAATTTCACCTTCACGATCTTTGTATTCAGAAAAGACCATATTGCGTTCTGCTTCCCGAATCCTTTGGATAATAACCTGTTTGGCAGTTTGGGCCGCAATTCGACCAAATTCTTCCTTGTGGGGCAAAAGTTCAACAATTTCGCCGCCGACTTCGGCTTTCTTGTCCTTTTTCTTGGCCTCCTCAAGTGTAACCTGGCGCTCTTTTTCCTTCAGCTCTTCTTCATTTTCTACAATTTCAAAAACACGGTACATCTCAGTCCGGCCGGTTTCTGTATCAAGTTTAGCTCGAATTAGCTGTTTTGGTTTACCATAATCTTTTCGATAGGCGGCAGCAAGGGCAGCTTCAACTGTTTCAATAATGACATCTCTGTTTAAACCTTTTTCATCGCAAAGCTCATCAATTGCAGCGAAAAACGGGTTAATCTTTTGCATGTTTTCTCCTCTTTTTACTCATCTATATTATATCATTTAATGCAAGTTGTTTCTTAAAAAAGAAAGTGGCCCGTTAGGGTCACATATCTTCTTAGAATATAATCTCTATTCGCTTAAAAGTCAAGAGTTAAATCGTACAGCTATCAAGATATCGATCAACGGAATCAGCCACCCTTCGCATAACTTTAATTGCCTCGATAGGATATTTACCAGCTGCTGTTTCGTCGGAAAGCCAAACATAGTGAGCGCCGTCAAAAATAGCATGAGCGATATCAGAGATTTCAGCCCTGGTCGGATATGGTGATTCCATCATATGCTTGAGCATTTGGGTGGCAACAACCGAAGGTTTTAAATATTGTTGGCATTTTCTGATTATTCTTTTTTGCATTATCGGCAGCTCATAATATGGCGTTTCAACACCCAGATCTCCCCTGGCAACGATTATAAGATCGGCGGCGTCAACAATTTCGTCGAGATTATTCAAAGCCTCTCTTCGTTCTATTTTTGCCATGATCTCAACCGGTTTTTCCCCGATAACTTTACGAATTTTGGCGATTTCTTCCTTGTTACTGACAAAGGAAATCGCGGCATAATCAACACCGACAGACAGGGCAAACTCTAGATCTTTTATATCCTTTTCGGTTATAGATGATGTTGTTAATTTTGTGGTTGGAAGGTTTATTGCTTTTCTTTTTCGAATAATTCCGCCAACCGTGACCTTGGCTTTAAACTTATGGCTGTCCTTGCCAGTTTCAATAATTATTAACTCAATCATTCCTGACTCAATCAACATAGGGTCGCCCTTCTTCACATCAGCGTGAAGATACGGATCAGTCACAATAATTTCGTTTGGTTTTTTATCCTTGCACGGTTCTGTAACGAAGGTTAATATTTGACCTTCTTTAACATCAATCCCCTCTTCGGGAATATTTTCACCAAGTCGGATGCTCGGACCTCGGAGATCGGCTTGGATTTTTACGTCGAGACCATGTTTTTTATTTATTTTTTTAATGTCGCTGTAGCGTCGGCGATACTCATCGTAAGTACAATGGGCAAAATTATTTCGCATGATATCCATACCAGCAAGTGCTAACTGCTCAATCATTTCATAATTATCAGTGGAAGGACCGATAGTAGCGATAATTTTTGTTTTCATAAATCCCTTTAATTTATTTTGCGCAACTCAAATAGTTTACCATTAAATGTCCCTCTTGGCAATAAACTTATCCAGATTGACACTTAGTATAAATAGTGCTTAAATATTGCCAACGCCAAACTCGGAGAGCTACCCATGTCTACTCAGACCGTGATCACCTATGGCGCTTCCTGCCTGTTTGACGGGCATCGACACTCCTTCCTGGGGTTAAAAAGCCAGGATATTGTCAACTTGTCGTTATGCATCTGTGCCTGGTGCCTCGATAATGACATGTGGCAAAGCGCCCGGAACATTACCTACGTCTACCAGCTCTTCAACACCGGAAAAATTACCGAGGACGAGAAACGCGCTCGTCTGGAGGCGATGATCCGAGTGCTGGGCTGGAGAGAGGACAGGGTGGAAACTCCTGTCTACGAACATCCCGTCTGGCGGCAATCAATCGGACCAACAGATCACGAAGAAAGTGAAACCGAGATCTGGTGGACACAACATTGAAACCGCCGGAAAGTGTCGATATCCCGCCCCGCCTTGCGCCGGGCGGGAAATCGCATTTTATAGACAAACCCTAATCAGTGAATTTTTTTCTATCTCCCTATCAAAAGGAATCTCAATAATATTGCCGGCATGCGCAACTTGCACGGGCAGATTATTCTTGGCCATATTTTCTAACTTGTATTTGATTGTTTCTTTCGGGGTAATTATCTCAAGTTTGCTCCCAACGGACAGATAATTTTTGCACTCGAATTGTAAAATTTTCTTTTTCTTATCGTAATTTAGCACTTGGCCAATATATCCCCAGCTGCTTGAGGCTTTTGAAGACTTATAGTTGTTGGTTTCTTTATTGGGCTTATTAAAATAAAACCCTGTAGTAAAACCCCGATTCGAGGCTTTTGATAGCTCTTTTTTTAACTTTATTCTGCCCTTTTTATATAACTCGGGATTTCTAAAATACAAGTCGATAGCCTGTCGATAGGCCCGCACTGTAATTGCCACATAATATTCCGTTTTTAATCTCCCCTCTATCTTAAAAGAGATAACACCGGCTTTGACTAGCTCAGGAATATGTTCAATCATGCACAAATCTTTGGAATTGAGCATGTGCGTGCCCTCTTCGTCCTCGTAAATTGGAAAAATCTCGCCCGGCCTTAATTCCTCTTCTAATCCGTAAAGTTTGTATTTAAATCGGCAAGCTTGGATACAACGGCCCTGATTCGGATCACGGCTAGCCATGTAATTGGAAATCTGGCACCGACCAGAGTACGCCATACACATGGCCCCATGAACAAAACACTCGATTGACATTTTTGTTTGCTCACAAATATCAGCGATGTCTTTAATACTTAGTTCCCTGGCAAGAACTATTCTATCGACACCCTGTTTTTGCCAAAAATTCACGGAAAGATAGTTAGTGGTATTTGCTTGCGTTGAGAGATGGATGGGAATTTTGGAAATTGATCTGATATAATCAATCACACCGGGATCGGCTACGATCAAGGCATCCGGATTGAGTGCAATAATTTTTAAGATATGATTTTTTAATACGTTTATTTGACGTGAGTGCGGAAAAGCGTTAACTGTCACATAAACTTTTTTTCCGATTTTATGAGCATAATCAATCCCCTGTTTTAAACTTCTCAGATTAAAACCAACCCGAGAACGCATTGCAAAAGCTGGTGTGCCGCAATAGACAGCATCAGCGCCATATTGGAAGGCGACTTTAAGAATGACTAAATTGCCCGCTGGAGCTAAAAGTTCTGGTTTTTTCATAATGCTAGAATATAGCAGAAACTATTTATCTTTCCAACCACATAGCCCTATGAGGCTTGTTCTTGCGAAAGCCTGATTGTTTCAAGCACTGCTGTTTTTGCGATTCTGTCGTTTGGCGCTTTCCCGATATTTTCACCAACCCAGTTAGATACATAAAAACAAATATAGTCAGAGTAGCTGGTTTTTCCTGTCCTATCGTCGTCATAATCTTCGGCATGCTTGGCTCTGTCCAACTCTCGCGGAGCCTCTTTTATATTATTTTTACCCAGATAACCAGCCAAGGCCTGGTCTACTAATTCTCTACTAGCGTCTTTTTTAAAATGAATAACGATGGAGTCACGATGTTGAATAAAACTTTCATAGTCAGAGGGAAATTTTATTTCAATGGCATCATCTGTTTGTTCGGCAATAGTCCTTAAATCGGCAGCAATAGCACTAATATTATTAATAAAGTCCGGTCTAGTGGTATCAATCGTTGCATAGCGTTTTTTAGATGGACCCTTTATTTTATTTTTTGCTTCTGGTTTTGTAACAATATGAAACCAACCGGGGTTACCCATCATTCTTTTATCAATTGAGTAATCCATTTTCATCCCTGGAATCGCTGTTTCGAGCGCGACTGTAGTTTTTTGATAATCGTAAGTTTCCTTGCTTTTTTGAGGTAAATTTCCCTTATCAGATTCGTAACTGGAACGAGTAATCAGCATTGAATAAAGTTTATTCTTTAACATTCCGACAGAGGTTAAACTATTAATTTTCCCCTGGTTGAGAAGATCTAAAATATAATTGTAGGTTTCGTTTACACCTAGGTTACTTAAGTAATTTTCCAAGTTTTGTGATATCTCAGGTTGCTTTGGGGCCTGGCTGACAGGTAATGGCTCTGCATTTGCAACTCCTGCCTCTAATTCTCTACCTAATTGGTTGGCTAAAAATTTACGGTAAATCGAATAATAAGTTTCCAGCGCATCCGCATTCTTGGCAAAGAAATTATCAAAGTTAACATGGCCATCGGGGGAATTTTCCCTAGCAACAAGATATAACTTTTGCATCCTCGTAATTAATTCTCGCTCTTTTTGATCAAGAAAATCAGGAATTTCTTCGCTTCCTTTTAATAAATCAGCGATTTTGCTTCTCGGATCAAAGCTGCTACTTTTTTTCTCGATGTCTTTGGGTTTGGAGTGTTCAGCCATAACCTCTCCTATTTAATCGACTTGGCTTTTTCGACTAAATTCAACCACATAAACTTTGGAATTGCCATCTGTCTAAAAATTCTCTTTGGTTCATTGATCAGGCGGTGCAGCCATTCCAGGCCAAACGATCTAACCCATTTTGGCGCCCTTGGCCGAATTTCTGCCAGAAAATCAAAGGTACCTCCTACACCAATGCCAATCTTGCATCCTGTTTTGCCTAAATACCTTGATAACCAAATCTCCTGCTTTGGCGAACCATAGGCTACTAATAAAATATCAGCACGAGATTTTTTGATCATTTCGACAACCTCATCGGCATCTTCGGGATTTTTAGAGCTGACGCCAACAACTCTCAAATCAGGAATATCAGTTTGTAACTTGAGAGCCGCTCTTTCAGCGACAGTAATACCACCACCTAGAAGAAATAATCTATATTTTTTATTTTTGGCCAAGTCTGCAAGCGATAAAACAAAATCAGAACCGGAAATCCTCGAGAAGATTTTTTTTGACCGAGAAAGAAACGGAATGGTTAAAATGCTCCAGCCCCAAAAAGTTACAAGCTTGAGATATGCCCAAAATGGTGTATCGGGTAAATTTAATTGTTGAAAATTAGCAGCCCACAGCAAGCCAACACCATCAGGTAGATTTATTGCTGACTTTTTATTCAATATCTCTTTAAGTTGATCATTTGATTGAGCAGAAACTATTATTTCAGTATTTGGCGTTACGATGATTCTTGGTTTACTTTTTTCTAAATACCCTGAAATAATTGAGAGTATTTCATTTTCGTTTTCTGTGCTTATTTTAACATCTAATACTTTGATCGCACTCATTTTTCCCTTGTCTTTAATAGATCGTCGACTGTTCTCTTAATCTCTTCCTCAAATACACTGCTTGCAAATTTTTTGGCCTGATTTCGGCAATCTACTGAGGAAAAATTTGCTGACTCAAATTCGTTAATTGTCTTATTCAAAGATTCAGGAGTTTCGCGATCGAAGAAAAGACCTGTTTTGCCCGAAACTATGGACTCCAGCGTACCGCCGCGGCCAAGGGCAATCACCGGTCGCCCATAAGCCATCGCTTCAACAGGTGTCATCCCAAAATCATCCTCGCCCGGAAATATAAAGGCTTTACATTTGGCAAGATAATCTTTGGCAATCGCATCGTCTTGCCAACCGAGAAAGGTTATATTTGGGGTAGATTTTGACTTCAATCTCGGTAGCTCACCGCCCTCGCCAATTACAATTAGCTTTTTTTTGTTCTGAATAAAAGCATCCACCGCCAGCTCAATATTTTTATACGGCTCGAGTCGAGAGATAATAAGATAATAATCTTTCGGCTCGGCGTCTGACTGACCGTCCGGTAGATCTATTGGCGGATATATTACTCTGGAATCGGCTTGGTAATATTTTTTAATCCTTGACTGTGTATTTTTTGAGTTGGCAACCCACAAATCAACCCGATCGGCAGCAACCCGATCCCAGATTCGTGTTCGATGCAACAGGTAACGAATATAAAGACCTATCAGACCAAAACCAATTTTATTCTCTTTTAAATACTCGTTAGTCCAATCCCAGGCGTAGCGCATCGGAGTATGACAGTAACAGACATGGAGTGTCTTTGGCTTGGTAATTACCCCGTGCGCAAAGGAGTCAGAGGAAGATATGACCAAATCATATTTTGAAAGATCGAAATTTTCGATCGCTTCTGGATATTTTGAAAAAAGAAATTTTGGCTTCCTAATAATTCCTGGATATTTTTGCAAATTTGACGCAACTATTTGCTTGTCTTTAAACTTCCCTTTTGTCCCTTTCTCGTCGTAGAGCAAGCAGTAAATTGGAGCTTCCGGATAAATTTTTGATAAAGACAAGAGCACGCGCTGAGCTCCGCCAAATTTTGTGAGAAAATCACATATTAAAGCGACTTTCATAGTTGCTCCATTAGGTTGAGGTAAGCCTTAGCAGTCTTTTCCCAGGAAAATTCCTTTCCTTTCTCAATACCCTTTTTTGACATGCTCTTTTGAAGTGCTTCAGAGCTTACTATCTTTTTAATTGCCTGGCTTATCTCGTCAATCTTTAAAGGATCAACCAAAATTGCGGCGTCACCAACAACCTCAGGAAGAGAAGAGGTATTTGAAGTAATAACCGGCACGCCCATCTTCATGCCCTCAAGGGCCGTGATGCCGAAACCTTCGTAAAGCGATGGATAAAGCAGCGCAACTGCGTTTTTCATCAGTACATTGACATCAAGATCAGAGAGATAGCCTGCTTCGATGATGTCACTTTTAAATTTTCCACCACTCTCGAGGGCTGATTTTACCTGGTCATAGCCCGAACCAGGTTTACCAACAAGGATTAACTTAACATCGACATCTTTTGCTGATTCTGATTTATATCTATAAAATGCTTCGATAATTCTTTTAGTATTTTTCCGCTCCTCAAGACGGCTCAAGGAAATAAGATACCGGCAATTTTTCAAACCCCTTATAACATCTTCTGGTTTTTTCGTAGTCTGTGAGTCAGTATTTCCTTGATTAGGTCCAATGTAAATTACCTTTGTTTTGCCTTGAAATTCCGGATAATAATGAATCAAATCTCTTTCCGTTGACCGACTTATACAGATAACTTTTTTTGCTTTGGCTGCATAGTTTTTTATTGCCATTTTTTGAAAAAGCAATTGCTGTTTGGTGTAGGCATCAGGAAATTTAATCCAGCCAAAATCGTGAAGTACAGCAATAGTTTTTTGTGGAGCTGTCATGGGAATAGTATGAGCCGGTTGAAGATATACATTGGGTTTGTATTTTAGCACCGCCAAAGAGAGACGAAACTTATTCCAAAATTTTGGAAAAGGAATAAAAATCTCCTGAAAATTTAACGAGAGAAGCTTTTGGTCTAATTTTTTATTCGTAAAAAGCAGATATTTATTTTTTACATCTATTTCTTTTAAATGCAAAATGAGCTGGTAAACAAAGTTTTCCACCCCGGTTTTCTTCTCCTCTGCGGCTTTTGATGCGTCAATTCCAATTATCATGTTGTTAGTTTAGGGTTTAGGGTTTAGGGTTTAGAATATCTCTAAACACTACACCCTACACTCTATACTATCCCGCTACTCTTTCGCCCAAAGTACAGACTTTTTAAAGTTCTCAAGGTTTTCAATCGCAATACCGGTACCCTTAACAACACACTCCGAAGGGTTGCCGGCAACTTCACAGGGAACACCGGTAATTTTGGTTAGAAGCGCATCAAGATTCGCAAGCTGTGCTCCACCGCCGGTCAATATGATGCCTTTTTCCATAATATCAGAGGCAAGCTCTGGTGGAGTTTTTTGCAAGACATCTTTCACTGCATTAATAATCTCAAGCAGCGTCGGCTTAAGCGCCTTAGCAATTTCACTGGAACTGACCATAATACTTTCTGGTAAACCCGTAATGGAATTTGATCCAGAAACTTCCAGTCTTTCATCCTTCTTTGGAGGGATTGCTGAACCGATGGTAATTTTTACCTTTTCGGCCGTTTGTTCACCAATTATTAAATTATGCTTCTTTCTTAAATAATTAGCAATCGACGCATCCAGACGGTTACCGCCAATTCTGACTGAACTTGAAGCAACAACATCGCCAAGGCCAATAACTGCTACTTCACTCGTGCCCCCGCCAATATCGATAATCATATTGCCTGATGGCGAAGCAATCGGAATACCGGCTCCCAGTGCTGCTGCTATCGGTTGCTTGATAAGAAATGTTTCTTTAGCCCCTGCAGAATTACAAGCATCCACAACAGCCCGGCGCTCAGTTGAAGTAACGCCAGCCGGGATAGAAATCATTATGTCGGGTTTGAGTAAACGAATACGCCCGGAAACTTTATTAATGTAATAGCGCAAAATAGATTCGGCAATCCAATAATTAGCGATCACCCCATCTTTAAGCGGTTTTGCGGCTATAATACTCTCTGGAGTCCGACCGATCATCTTCTTGGCTTCCTCCCCGATTGCCATTACTTTGTTATCGATGGCCTGTAGCGCCACAACACTCGGCTCACTAATGACAATTCCCTTTTTGGGAACATATACTAGTGTATTATTGGTTCCTAAATCAATCGCCAGTTTACGAATCATTTAGTCTTGCCTTGTAATAGAAACGCCGGCGTTTCTTAAATTTTTATCAATATTTTCATAACCACGATCGATAAATTCAGCATCTTCAACCACTGTTTCTCCTTCTGCTAAAAGAGCAGCTATGATAACGGCGGCTCCACCGCGAATATCACGGCTGGAAATTTCCGACCCTATCAAACGATTAGAATGACGAATAATAAATTCGTGAGGATTTTGGATTTCGACATCGGCCCGAAGCCGGCGTAATTCTTCTAGATAACCGAAACGGTTTTCAAAAATCGTCTCAAAAATCTCCGTGTCGCCTTTGGCTTGAGTCATCAATACTGCATACGGCGGCTGAAGATCAGTCGGAAACCCAGGATAAGGCCGGGTATCAATATTAACCGACTTAAGTTCTCCTCTTTTTGATGTTTTAATATACTCTTTGCCATTTTTTTCAAAAATTTCAAACCGAGCGCCACTATCTTGTAGTTTTTTCAAGACAATGCTTAAATGCTCAGAAATCAGCGGACCTATTGTTACTTGAGAATTTGTGGCAATTGCTGCAATCAAGTAAGTACCTGCCTCAATTCTATCGGGAAGAATTGAGTAAGTAATTGGCTCAAGCTTGACAACTCCCTCTATTTTAATGTCATGAGTCCCAGCTCCTTCAATCTTTGCGCCCATGTTATTTAAAAATTCAGCCAAATCAGCAATTTCTGGTTCGCAGGCTGCCATATGAACGGTTGTTGTGCCTTTGCTTAAGACCGAAGCCATTATGGCATTTTCCGTCGCAGTAACGCTCATGTGCGACAGGATTATATTTGAAGCTTTAGGGAAGCCATTAAAATGGTATCTTTCGCCATCAAACCTAACTTTCACTCCTAACTGTTCGAATAAATCAGTGTGATCATCAATAGGCCTGGCCCCAATTAAGCATCCGCCCGGCTGGGTCAAAACTGCCTTACCGAATCTTGATAAAATCGGCCCGACAATGACAACTGAACCTCGAAGCTTTTTAACAAGCTTGTCATCCGGCTTGTAAGTTTTAACTTGACTTGAATCAATTGTTACAACATTGTTCTCAAAAGTTATTTTAGCGCCTAGACTCTTTAAAATATCAATCATCTTTCTAATATCTAAAATGTCTGGAACATTCTTGATAGTGGAAGTTCCATTGGCTAGTAATGCAGCTGGAATAATCTTTAGGGCAGCGTTTTTAGCTCCTGATACACTCAGATGGCCTGACAGTTTTGCTTTACCCTGAATTTTAAAACTTGCCATTATTCTCCTGATTTTAAGATTTACACATAGATTGTATGGTAATTTGACGGTTTTTTCAATATAATACAAGGTATGGTTTACTCAAGAATTAGAAGGCTTCGTCAAATTATTATTGGTCAAGGAATTGTAGCAGTGATTATTACAATAACTGCCCTTTCTTTACTTTTCTATGCCCAAGGTTACCGACTCAATTTAAAAGACATGTCGGTTATTAAGACCGGCATCCTTGTTCTTGAGTCATTACCAGCACAAGCCAACGTCTTTGTTGATGGGAAGATTTTAAAAACCAAAACTCCAATCGGACAAAGTTTACACCCAGGATCTTACAATGTTTCGGTGGAAAAAGACGGCTATATGCCATGGTACAAGAAGGTTGCGGTCCAACCAGAATTTATCTCCTCATTTAATGATATTGTACTTTTTAAAAAAGAAGTCAAACCCTTTGAAATTACGGACCAAGCAAAAATTACCTTGGTAAACTCCAATTCTGATTTTACCCAGCGTCAAGATGGAAAATTGATTTTTAATGACTATGAACTTTGGATTGACAATACGCTTGTTACCAGGTTTTCTGAGCCAATCTCAAATGCTATTTGGTACCCTGGGTATGGCTATATCATCTTTCAACAAAAGAACGAGATCCGCGCGATTGACAAGGATGGCCAAAATAACACCCTATTAATTACTCTCTCATCGAACAATCCCACGAGATTTGTTTTAGGAAACAAGGGGCAAGAGCTATATTATTTTGACAATGGCTCATACAAAGAGGCAATAATTCGCTAAATTAATTGATCTATTATTTGAAACTTAAGATTTTGAATAGCTTAAGTTTATTCTACCAAAGGGCTTTGAAATCAGTTTGCGGCTGAACTACCTCGTTATTCCCCTTATCTTTGCCAGCGGTTGGACTAGGATAAATTTGTTTAGCGGTGACAATTAACCTCTTTAAAGCAGTGCCTACTGGCCAACAACTCATTAACGTTAATTGCTTTTCAAATTGGGCATCAGTGATTACATTTGTTTCGTTGGGGCCAACTATCTTTTTGGCTGCAACTTCGTATATATAATCCTTGTTTTTATATTTTAGCTGAATAGTATCGCCGGGAACCAATTTATTTAAAAGCGCAAAAACAGATTTGTATTTTCCAGGAGACCAAACGTAATTTGAGCTATGACCGGTGATAAAAACATTCCCCTTTTTACCAGGCAAGACACTGTCTTTGATTTGAATTACGCCGTTTTGCAAGTTTTTATCAACCGCTTCAGATATATTTTCAACCCCCCAAGCGATTGGAGCATAGGCCTCTATGGCCGGAATACTAATAAAGTTATCGCCGATTGGCGGAATATATTTCTTTTTGGTATTGTCAGGAACTGTCGTTGATTTAATAACCGAAGCATTCTGAATGATTGAACTATTATTATCAGCGTAGTCGTTATTTTTCCAATATTTTATCTGGCTATAAACTGCATCAAAATTGCTCAGCGCCATTATAATTACAAAGACCAAAAAAAGAAGGAGAATTTTATTCCAGGAGGGTAATTTAATATGCCTCTTTTTCATCTCCTTAGCGAAAATTGTAAGTATCTCTTCCTCGGTAAATGGCCGCTTTTTCATACAGGGATTATCTCAAAAAACGGTCAAACTCTCAATGGTTTGCAATTAGAGATTCTTCTCTTTTACGGCATTAAAGCCTGCAGTTAATTCCGAAAATCAATCAAAAATTCTTTTTAACTCAATATTTATTGGTCATCGGACAAGCTACTTGGATTAATAATCAGCTGATTCCAAGCGAATTCAGCTCCTGAAATAATTCCGATTAACATCGAAATTCAATTTTGTCCGGGCAAACTGTCGATGTAGTTTCTTTTTGATTCTTTGTATAATTGGCGATCACCGTGGCATTTTTCAAATAGTTCTTCTTTTAACTTAGCGTATCGAGACGCTTCGCTTTTATCCTGACGCATCAAATCACGAAAAGCCAAGGTTCGGTTATATCGTTTTGTCCCAAACCGACTGATATGAACGTGAAAATCTCCCTCTTCGCATTTTTCTTTTGAGCTCACAAAGATACTATGGTTTTCAACGTCATGAAAATGTTTGAAACCGATTTTTCTAAGAGCCTTCAAAATCTCTGAAGTTTGGGTCCAACTCTTGATTCCAATCGAGATATCAATAATCCCCTTTCCTCCCAACCCTGACACCGAAGTACTGCCGATATGTTCTATTACTATCTTTGATTTAACAAGGGCAAGAATTTTTTTCCTCATCTCTTCAAACAGAGAATTATACTTGGGAGAATATTTTTTAAAGTCAAAAGTCATCTTTGTATCTTAATTTAGAACATCGTACTTTAAATTAATATAAGAATTTTTAAGCTTTTTGCATTCAACCAGTTGAAGCGGTCGAATTTTGAGAAGGTCGGATTCTGAGTGCAATGATTCTCCATCAACCAAAGTGGCAGTATCTTTGCCACCAATCAGACACGGAGCGATAACGACTGATAAATGATCTACCAAGCCATCTCTCAGTAAAACAGAGTTCAGCGTACCGCCGGATTGAATCGTTAATCTATCACAACCATAATCACTCTTGAGCTTGGCAAATAGGTCTTTAAAGTCAACTTGGTTTTTAAACATAATCACTTCAAAATTGTCCAGGCTCATTTTTGCTGCCGGATGATTTAAGTTGGCAGTAGCAACAACCAGCTTATTCGCCTTGTTGGCCATATATTTAAGGCCTTTCTCTGTTAAGTGGTTGTTATCGATTAATACAAAATTAACTGGCATTTTTTCAGGTTCGTCTACTTTCTCATTGACACCAATTTTTGCCATAACCCGACCCGTGTTTAATGACCACAAATCGGTTTCCTGTTCCAAATCATAATATTGCTGACGGCCTTCTTTAACTCCGTCAATTTTCGGAAAATCTTTATCCGTATCCCGCTCATCATTATCTCCAGTTGAGATCTTGCCATCCACTGACATTAGCATAAACAAGGTTGTTTCAGCTCTTTTCATATTCCTTCTTCTTTCGCTTGATATTATTAATCTAAAATATAAAAGATTGTTCCTATAATAATATTAGTAGTTCTTGGTCTGACGTTCAAGCGGGCCCTTGCTACATTGACGAACCGAGTCCCGAATGGTATAAAAGTGCTAGCGTTTTTTCAGTTATATCAAGAGAGAGTAAGGAGGTTGCCGTAATGACACACGATACTGCCAAGGGCACCATGCAGTGCCCTTATTGCCAGCAGCATGTGTCTGCCCCGGCCGATCGCGGTCGACTGAGCGAAATCACGCTCAAGCCCCACCCGAACGGTAAGGGCGGGACGTGTCGCGGAGGGAAGTGGACGGAACATGACGGGTGGCACCAGAGCTAACATAAATGCATATACGCCATCCAGCAAGAATCGCGCACCTTGGACCGACAGTCCAAGGTGTTTGCGTTTATAACAATAAATTCTATCAAAAAAGGCCTTGAGGCCTTAAACTTTATGAACTATTTTCTAAATTTTTTTCTCTGGTGCCAGAGGCGGGAATCGAACCGCCTTCCGGCAGTTGGGCTCACATTATGCCCCATACAAAGCATTTTAGGTGGTGCCGCGAGAGAGACTCGAACTCTCACTCCTTAAGGGAACACGATTTTGAGTCGTGCGCGTCTACCAGTTCCGCCACCGCGGCAACACTTAAAATGCTTCAATCAGATTATTAAGTAACTCTCGTCCAATTCCTCTCTTAAAATATTTTTCCCTTTTTCTAGCCATGGCCCTGTTTTTGAATTTCTCAACATACTGCAATTTAAAGGGTAAATATGGCCTTGTTGTTTTACTGTACCATTTATTGTGTTGCAACAAACGCCGTTCTATATTATCGGAATTCCAGTATAGCGATAATTGCAAATCGAGCTAGTTATAACATAAACGTAATACATAGAATTATTACGATTTTGAGCCTGCCTGTCGGCAGACAGGTCGTGCATGTTTACTAATTTCATCACTCTGGTACTCGATTACTATACCAAAATTACTCGCCTCTTTCAACCAAGATCGGCTTTGAGCCGGTTAGGTTATATATCATGGATGGTCCCTCGGAGTTTATAATGCCTCCATCAATTACTAAATCGACTTTCCCCAATCTCTCGCCTAATTGGCTTACAAGATCTTGATAGCTAAAGATGTTTTCCTGTCCTGTCACATTCGCCGAGGTTTGTGCGACCAATAATGTAGACTCAAAAGCGATCTCTTTTATTAACTCACTTTCAGGAATCCGAATTGCCACCGTGCCGTTAACAACGCAAAACTGAGATATTTTTTTAGGCATACCCTTAAGAATAAAGGTATATGGACCAGGAGTATGGCTTTTTATAAAATCAAGATTGCTTAATTCAATATCTAAAAACTGCAAAAGTTCTGGAACACCCGGTACTACTAAGCCGAGCGTTTTATCTAAAGGACGACCCTTAATTTCAAATATTTTTCTTAAGGCTTTTTCATTCCAAGGATCAGCCATAATGCCATAAACAGTATCGAATGGCGCTACTACAATCCCGCCATCGTTGATTATTTTGGCGGCTCTACTAATAATTTCATTTAAGTTTGTAGCATTTAACGAAACGGTCTCCATATTAAAAGATATACAATAAAAGCGCTCTTTAAGGCAACTCTTTCTTGATATGAATACCTTTTGATAATATAATTAAATCAATAACATAAGGAAAAAATGGAGCAATTAGATCAAATAAACCTAAAAAAAACCGATCCTTTTAATATGTATAGCCACATCGAGAGTTTTTGCGAGATCTTATCAATGGCTTATGCAGAAGCAAAAAATATTGCTATCCCCTCCTATTATTTAAAATCTAAGAAAATTGTCTTGTTGGGGATGGGCGGTTCAGGCATCGCTAATGAAATGATGAAAAGTCTCGCCGAGAAAACACTAAAGCTGCCAATTTATGTTATTCATAATTATAAACTACCTCTCTACACTGACGAGGACACATTGGTCGTCGCCAGCTCCTTTTCAGGCAACACTGAGGAAGCTTTAGCTGGATTTATCGAGGCCCACGAAAGAAAAGCAAAATTGATAGCCATAACTACCGGCGGAAAATTAGAGATCCTGGCCAAAAAATACAACGCACCCTGTTTTAATTTTTCCTACAAATCTCAGCCTAGGGCAGCATTGCCTTATAATTTTGCCTTCATCCTATCAGTCTTTGTAAAATTAGGCTTCTACGAGCTGACAGATTCGAATTTTAACTCAACAATCGAAATTTTAAAGCAATTCAGCGAGCAATTCAAAATCTCGTCTCCGACCACTCGCAACCTTGCCAAACAGATCGCGCAAAAGCTGGAAAACAAGGTTCCTGTCATTTACGCGGCCGATTATCTCTATGCCGCCGCCAGAAGAATTAAGGCTCAACTAAACGAGAATGCTAAAAATTTTGCTTTTACTGAAGATTTACCAGAACTAAACCATAACTCATCTCTTGGATTGACTAAACCCAAATCCTGTATTCACGTTCTTATGCTCAAATCAGCTTATGACCTGGAACGAAACCAAAAACGGTTCGATGTCACGCTGGACTTAAATCTTAAAAATAAAATTGCCTCTGAGCTTATAACATTCAAATCATTCAATCATTTTGAGGAAATGCTAAAATTTATCATAATGGGTGATTTTATTTCTTTCTATTTAGCTGTTTTAAATCAAGTTGATCCCGAAGACACAAACGATATCGAATGGCTTAAAAAACGTTTAGGATAAAAAATATTTTTGGAGGGTTTTGTTTGCATTCACTAAAAAAAAGAAGCCTTACGCCCTAATAATTTTGGACGGCTGGGGTTTGGGTCCCATTTGGGGAGGCAATGCCATCGCTTTGGCTAAAACCAAATATTTTAGCGAGCTCTGGAAAAACTACCCAACAACTACCCTTGAGGCATCAGGAAAGGCAGTTGGGTTGCCCGACGGTTCTCCTGGAAATTCGGAGGCTGGCCACTTAAATATTGGCGCCGGCTATGTTGTTGATCAAGATCAACCAATGATCGATAGTAAAATTTCTGATGGCACTTTTTTTAATAACCCAATTTTAACCGAAGCTATGGACCACGCCATCAACCACCGTTCGGCTTTGCACATTCTAGGAATTCTTTCCGACAAGAGCGCTCATGGCAATATTAATCATCTTTTTGCTTTATTAAAACTTGCGAAAAACAAAGGACTAAAGAAAGTTTTCATCCACCTCTTTTCTGATGGCCGCGATTCAACGCCAACCAGAGGAATTGAGTTAATAGCCAAGGTTGAAAAAGAGATCCAAGAAATCGGTATTGGCCAAATATCCTCGATCATCGGCCGTTTTTATGCAATGGACCGCGATAATCGGTATGACCGCTTAGCGAAGGCCTATAACCTGCTTGTTGAGGGAATCGGAACTAAATATGAAACTCCGACTAGCGTTTTTGCAAAATCTTATTCAAGAAACCTAACCGATGAATTTATCGAGCCGAGCATGATTGTGACTAAAAACCAATCATTTCATAAAATCAGTAATAACGACACGGTAATTTTTTATAATCTGAGAATCGATAGAACCAAACCATTGATTAAATGCTTCAACCGAAACTTCAAAGATATTCCACTGACAAAATTATCTAACATTTATTTTGTCAGCTTCACCATGAGCGGGGAAAGCGATTTTGCCAAGCATCCCTTTACACCTGAACATGTTAACAAACCATTATGTGAAATTTGGTCGGACCATAAACTATCCCAATATCATATTTCTGAAACCGAAAAATATGTTCATATTACCTTTTTCTTCAACGGTGGCAACGAGAAACCCCATCCTTATGAAATATGGAGGCTCATTCCTTCACCAAAAAATGTTCGAACATATGACAAACAGCCGGAAATGAACGCTTTAAAACTAACGGATTCTGTTCTCACAGAAATAAAAAAAGGATCCTGTGATGTTTATGTCATCAATTACCCAAATCCAGATATGGTGGGCCATACCGGTAATTTAAAGGCTGCAATCCAGGCCGTCGAATGCATTGATAGTTGTCTTTCCAGACTAATCCCGGAAATCCTTAAACAAGACGGCGTGGCTTTTATCACTGCTGATCATGGCAACGCCGAACAAATGGTAAATCCGCAAACAGGCGATATTGATACCGAGCACACCACAAATCCAGTGCCTTTTCTAATTATTGGAAACGATCCGAACCTTAAAAAAATGACGCTCAAGAAAGGCAAAGCTCTTGACTCTATTGCTTCAACGGTCCTTGAGGTGATGGGAATCGACAGCAAAATGTACAACAAAAGTGAAAGCTTAATAGAAAAAAATGGATAAAAAAAAGTTAATTTGGTTAAACATAAACGGCATCGGATTATCAGTTGGCAAAACTGGCAATGCTATTATTGAAGCTTTTCCTGAAAACCTTTACAAACTCTGGCATAACTATACTCGCTTTGCTCTTGATTTAGCGCCGAGTAATTCAATGGAAGACTTAATTAAAAATCCTGATCTTGCATATATCATTGCTGATAGCGGTCATAATTGGTACTCAGGAGAAAAATTTGTCGAGAAAAAACTGTCTGAAACCGATGATTTTCTTCTCATCCCGCCTCTTTCTGCTATGATTAGCCAAGCAAAATATCATAATGGCGCCCTTCATTTTATCTTTATCTATAGTTCTGACGAGGAATACTCCAGTAAAGCACTCTTGATTGAACTTCTAAAAAAGATTAAAAAGAATGGAATTTTTCTGTGCTACATCCATGTCGTTCTTTACCAAGAACCAACCAGGGAGACAAAAAACGATATTTTAGATCTGCAAGATAAACTACAAAAGCACTCTCTTGGTGAAATTATCAGCATTTCATATAGCCGGCGCTTGCTAGATTTTAATAACTCGGCCAGCGATTTAAATAATCTAGCAAAATTGATCTACAAAGGCGTTGGAGAAAAAATATTATGTGCCGAAGATGCCCTTTCTAAGATTTTAAAAGTAAAACAAAAAGCCCATTTCTTTTCAATCCAAGACAGAGGGCTGGCCGCTCCTCGAATCAACGACTTTGATGCGATCTTTTTTTGTAATTACTTTTTCCTAAATATTTCCTGTCTAATCGATCGGCTAACCTCAGAACCAAAATCATTCCTGGGACCATCTATTAAGGTGCTCGATTTCTACTCGTTTCTGCCGTTTCCTTTTATAACTAGACGCAAAGTATCATATCTGTTTAAACGAGATGATTACGTCAGCGCCATTGCGCTTCTCAATAATAAAATTAAAACAACCTTAATAACCGACTCAGCTAGTAAAAATAGAATAATTTTACTCCTGGCAAAAGGATCGAATTTCCACGATGAAGTCATTTTTGAATCAAAAGATCTATTTTCGCATCGTAATTTCACCGATATTCTCATTAAGAGTATAAAAAAGAAGACTACGAGCAGCGACTTTATCTTCGTAGACCTGCCAAATATTGAACAAGCTGCCTCAACTGGTTCATTCGAAAAGACTGTCAATGCGATCAAAAAAATTGATTTAATATTAGGCGAAATAGAAAAACTTATCAGCGAAAACACAAGTGTTTTACTCACTTCCTTGTTTGGAATGGCTGAAAGAATGCCGGATATCAAAATAACATCAAATTTTCGGCCAAATGCCACCAAAAATCCGGTTCCAGCAATTTTTATTGGCAAAAAGTACCAAACGGATAAAATTAAGAAGAAATCATTAACCGAGATGTTGGGGTCTGGCAAAAATTTGCTGGATCTCGCTCCAACTGTTTTAAATTATTTTTGTATTAAAAGACCTGCCCAAATGGTTGGCCAAAGCTTAATAAAGGAAAAAAAATGATGAATGATCTCAAAAATATCTTCAATCCTAAATCTATCGCCGTAATTGGGGCTTCTTCAAATCCCGAAAAAATTGGCTATCAAATTCTTAAGAATATTTTATACGGTGGTTATTCTGGAAGGGTATTTCCGGTGAATCCGAACTCAAACGAAATACTGGGCTTATCTGTATACAAAAATATTTCTCTGATTCCAGAGACGATCGATTTGGTAGTTATCTCCCTGCCATCAAAAACCGTTTTTGAAATCGTCAAAGAGGCAGCCGCTCATCATGTCAAAGCAATAATAATTATAAGCTCCGGTTTTTCAGAAATTGGAAATACGGAGTTAGAAAAACAAATCGTCGGGATTTGCGGAAAAAACAAGATTGCCCTTCTTGGACCCAATTGCCTTGGGGCCATCAATACCGAGTCAAAACTAAACGCTTCTTTCTCCATTAATATTCCCAAACAGGGTAATGTAGGGTTTCTTTCACAATCAGGAGCCATGATATCAGCCTTGATCGATTGGTCCAGGGCAAATGATACTGGTTTTAGCAAAATTATCTCCCTGGGCAACATGGCTCAAGTAAACGAGTTGTCTGCACTTGAATATTTATATAACGACAAGCAAACCGAAATTATTATCGGCTATCTTGAACGGCTGGTGCCTGATGATAATTTAAGCAAGCTTATGTTCCAAAATGCCAAGAAAAAACCCACTATTTTTCTGCTGGGAGGCAAAACGTCTTACGGTCAAAATGCTTCAAAATCACACACTGGTTCAATCCTATCTGATTATAAAGTCACTAAAGAATATCTCGAGGAATCAGGAGTAATTGTCGCAGATTCTTTTAAAGATCTACTCAATTTTAGCCGTCTCTTTTCTGTTTATCGACGTATCAATGGCAATCGCTTTGCAATTCTAACAAATGCCGGCGGACCATCAATTGAATTAGCAGACAAAATGCATGAGTTGGGACTCGTTATGGCTAAAATATCCGACTCAACAACAAAAGAGTTAATAAAAATTAACGAAAATATAAATGTCGCCAACCCCATCGACTTATTAGGTGATGCCCAGCCGCTTGAATACGAAAAATCCTTATCAATTCTCACCGCTGATAAGGAAATTGACGGAATTTTTGTAATAGTAACCCCTCAATCATCAACAAAAATTCCCGAATGCGCAGAAGCAATTTCCAATTTAGATAGTAGCACCAAACCCGTGATTCCTATTTTTATTGGAGGGGAAAAAATAAATGACGGACAGAAAATTTTAGAAAAAAAAGGTTTCCCTTGTTACTCTTACTCAACAGAAGCAGCCCTCGCCATCAGCCAACTAATTGATTTCTTGAGTTCAAAATCTAAAACCGTTAAGGCGATTGGTCCCGGCAAACAGTTTAATCCTTCTGAAAAATATAAGATTTTAAAACAACTTAATTTGCCTTTAGTTGAATATTTTATTGTAAATAGTGAAGATGAACTCATTTCATCCGCCAACAAAATCGGTTATCCTGTTGTTTTAAAGATTGCCGACGAGACAGCACACAAAACTGATGTTGGCGGTATTAAAATAAATATTAATGACGAAACTGCTCTTAAAGCGGCATTTGCCGAAATCGGCTCTCCAGCTATCATCGGTAAAATGGTCAAGAATGACTTCGAATTATTTGCTGGAGGAAACAGAAACAAAACCAATAATTTAGCTACGGTTGTTTTTGGCTCTGGAGGAATTTACTCTGAAATATACAACGATTTTGCTACCCGGATAGCCCCGATTGAAGAGGAGGAGGCACTGGCAATGATAGAAGGAACAAAAATAGGAAAAATTTTATCAGGGACCAGGAATCAAAAGGCTTTTGATACCAAAAAACTCGCTGTAATTCTTGCAAAAATATCGCATTTTATTTTTGATTACGATATAAAAGAAGTTGATTTTAATCCGATTATTGCAAATAACGAAGGCTTTTTTATTGCCGATAGTAGAATTATCGAGCAGAAGGAGAATTAATGGAAACGAAATTATTAACTGGTAATCAAGCCGCAGTTTTGGGAGCAATCGATGCTGGAGCGGAGATAATGTTTGGCTATCCTATCACCCCAGCTACAGAGATCTTAGAGGGATGGATTCAATCATGCACCAACCAAGACAAACGGCAATATTTACAAACCGAAGATGAAATTGCTGCCGGATTCGGAGTATTAGGTGCTATTGCCGGTGGGGCAAAAGCTTTTACCGCTACTGCCGGTCCAGGCACAGTTTTGATGCAGGATCCTGTTTCAATGGCTGAAAACCAAAGGCTTCCATTTGTCGGGATAGTAATGCAACGTGGCGGACCCTCAACAGGAACAGTGAACTTTTCTCAACAGGAGGTCAACCTTACTGCTTTTGGCGGCAATGGTGATGGACTACGAGTGGTCTACTCTGCCTCGAGTGTAGTTGAGATGTATGAATTAACTAAGAAATCATTTGATACTGCGTGGAAATATCGTTTTCCTACATTTCTTCTAGGAGATGGCTATTTGGGTAAAATGACAGAGAATGTTGCCATTGCCAAATCGATCAAGTCTATTGCTGCTGAAAAGATTTTACAAGAGAAAAGCACTCCGACATATTTACGAAATTGTTATAGCTCCGAAGAATCTTTTGGTGCACTTTTGAAAAAAAATATCAATGATTGGAAGAAAAGCGCTTCAAAAATTGCCGAGAGTGAATCATTTAAATTAAATGATGCCAAAGAAATTATTATCGCTCACGGGCTTGTGGCAACAGCGTGCAAAGAAGCAATTTTAGAGCTTAGAGAAAAATATCGCCGGAAAATTGGTTTATTTAGGCCGATTACTCTAAACCCATTTCCCACAGCTCAACTGGAAGATTATATCTCAGCTAAAACCAAAATCTATATTGTTGAATCTTCGCTCAACCAGCTATCACACATTGTTAAATATGAACTCTTTGAAAAATCAATCAAAGCCACAGAGATTGTAAAGCCGGCAGAAGGATTTACCCCCGGAGAGATAATTAATGAGATTAGGAGCCTATGAACACGGATATAATGCCAAAATCTTGGAACAAATTATCAAAGCCTCATCTTTTTTGTCCGGGCTGCGGCCATGGGATTACCTTAAAACAAATCGCCAACGCTATTGATGAGCTTGGTATCCAAAGAAACACAACACTTGGCATCGATATCGGCTGCTCGCTGCTTGCCTGGAATATGCTGAATGTCGACACAATTCAAACTCATCACGGACGGACTGCCCCAGTAATGGTTGGGTTTAAAAAGGTTAGACCAAAACGAATAGCGCTTGGTTATGTTGGCGACGGCGGCGCCTATGCAATCGGCCTACAATCAATTCTTCATGCTGCATTTCGCAATGAACCAATCACAATGATTGTTGTTAATAACGAAAATTACGCCATGACCGGCGGACAAATGGCCCCAACTACTGAGATTGGGCGAGAGACCCCGACATCCCCTCTCGGAAAAAACGAGATGTTCGGTCCTGCTTTCCATGGCCCCGAATTAATTCGGCAAATAAGCGATAAATCAGCCTTCATCGCCCGAGCGTCAGTTTCCAATCCAATTGGAGTTAAAAACACTATTAAGCATGCAATTTTGAACCAAGTAAACAACCAGACCTTTTCGTTTGTTGAAGTTCTCTCGATTTGCCCCACGAACTGGAAAACGGATGCAACCGCCAGTTTTGATAGGCTGTCAGAAACCGAAAAAGTTTTTGCCATCGGCGAGATTCTTCCTTATAACCTCAAGGAGAAAAAATAATGAGCACTAAATTAATTATCGCTGGCGAAGGTGGACAAGGCATTCAAACAATTGCCAAAATTCTGTCCGAAACAGCTGTGAAGCAAAAATATAACTGCCAATACATTCCATCATTTGGCGTTGAGCAAAGAGGAACTCCCTCTGTCGCCTTTTTAACATTTTCGAAGAAAGATCTTTTTTACCCCCGTTTCGATCAAGCAGATATAGCGGTAATTTTACAAAAGCGGGCAGTGCCAGCGGTTTCTCAATATATAACTCCTAATACGAAGGTAATTTTTGATTCTTCAACTGTACCCTCATCTTCTTTGTCCAAACAAGCAGTCCATACTTTTGGTTTACCAGCAACCAAGATTGCCACCCAAAAATTCACTCAAAAATCATTCAATATCATCGTAACTGGCGCTCTTTGTCGGGAGCTTAATTTTGACCCAAAGACAGTTTGGCAATCCGTCGAAAATACTCTCGGAAAGAAGTTTAAAACCGAAGAGATAAGAAAGGCTAATAAAGATTCATTCGAGTTTGGTTTGCATGCTACCTACGAAATCAACCATTATTCTCAAGCTATTTTTAAACCCAAAACAGGAGTAAATTTAGCTAAAGATATGCGAAAAACCGCTGTTATTGTGCCGGAACGTTGTAAGAGTTGCGGTATTTGTATTAAAGTTTGCCCGGTCAAGGCACTTTCTTTTGGCGATGACCTTGGTGTCTTTGCTACTCCCGTCCCTGAAATAAACATGGAAAAATGTATTGCCTGCAACAAATGCGGTACTTTCTGCCCTGATGCTGCGATTGAGGTCAAGAAAAATTAACCTAATTTCTAATTGTTAAATAAATTTAATTCTAGTTTAGACTAATTGGATTAATTAGAATTTTTTCTCTCTCCAGTACTTCTTTCCTCTTAAGTTTTCAGGTAGGAAATCTTCTTTAGTGTACATTTGATAGCCCTGGCCAAAACCAAAATCCTTCATCATTTTAGTAGGCGCATTTCTGATCTTTAGGGGTATCGGGTCAAGCCGTCGATCAGCTACATCAGCTCTAGCAGCAGCATAAGCGTCATCGACCGCTCTTGATTTCGGTGCAGTGGCCAAATAAATAACTAACTCAGCAATTATAACATTGCTTTCCGGCATGCCAACAAAGTGAACGGCTTGTTGGACTGATGTTGCTAAAATCAAAGCCTGGGGATCGGCCATTCCGATATCTTCGGCGGCAAATCTAACTAAACGCCTAACGATATACAGAGGATCCTCCCCCGCTTCTAGCATCCGGGTCATATAATGAAGAGCAGCGTCGGGTTGAGAAGCCCGCAGGGATTTATGAAGAGCCGATATCGCATCATAATGGCCATCCGCCCCTTTATCGTATCTGATAAATTTTTGCTGGATTGCCTGCTCAGCAATTTCCTTAGTAATATCGGCCAAGCCTTTTTTGTCGACGGAAAAAATAATTCCCAGTTCTAATGCATTGTATGCATCCCTTAGGTCACCTTCACACAGACTAGCAATATTTTTAAGAGCTTCCTTATTAATGCTCACTTTCTTTAAATCTAAATTTGGAAAGAATTTTTTGGGTAGTTTATTGATTTTTACTACTGCACTTTTTAAGATTTTGATTACATCGCCTTCTGTGTGCTCCCTAAAATGAAAGACTCTCGCTCGAGACAGAAGCGGAGCGTTAACCTCAAACGATGGATTTTCAGTCGTGGCGCCAAGCAACGTAATTGTTCCATTCTCAACATAAGGCAAAAACAGATCTTGTTGGGCTTTGTTAAAACGATGGATTTCATCAACAAATAGAATAGTTTTTTGTCCGACAGATTGATCTCGTCCTGCCACTTCGATCAGTTTGCGCGCCTCGGCGACACCGCTGCTAGCGGCAGAAAAAAACACAAAATTAGCACCGGTCGTACCAGCAATTATTTTTGCAAGGGTTGTCTTGCCGCAGCCGGGCGGTCCCCAAAATATCATTGGGATAATTCGATCGGCTTCAATTAATCTTTTTAAAACCTTGCCCTCGCCAAGAATATGCTCTTGACCGATAAAATCTGCTAGTGTTTCCGGTCTGAGTTTCTCAGCTAAAGGCTGGTTTTGTTTGGAAAATAAATTCTCGGTCATAATATTTCCTGCCTATTATAACAAAAAATATTTTTTTACATATCAGTTATACACAGGAACCGAAACAAAGGCCTCATTGACTAATTAGTTAATTAGTGATATAATATAAATATTGGAGGTATGTTCTGTGGACATCGACGTACGAGAATATCTCGAATGGTTGCATGCCCACTATCAGGGCATGCCCAGCACATTCCGAACCTTCGTAATGTGCGCGCTTATCAAGTCCCGACTGATCGAAACCTCTGAGCTGGATGTTTATGCCACAGTGCAAAAGCACCCAGACTTCACAGAGCACGGCTATCGGGACAATGTCGATTTGTTTGAAAAATGCTTAGTCGGCGCAGTTAAAATAATTACCGACAAAAACAGCATTCACAAACAGACTCGGCGGCATTGTGCAGAGTCGGGCGTGAGTTGAGTATTCAACCCACGCCCTTCGCGTTTTAAGGTTGAATTTTTTGCTCAAATATATTAGAATTCTAAAGTTGGGCCCATAGTCCCGAGGCTCAATTTGTTCGCTCGGGATTCCGACAAGTTTGTTTTGTCGGAATTCAGTTCTTGTAATATAATTATAAATATGAATCCATGCGTTTATATACTATTGCTGGAAAATGGTAATTATTACATCGGTTCAACTAGAGATTTAAATAGAAGATTTAAGGAACATCAACGCAAAGATCATGCTGGCACAAGATATTCAATGCCCTTGCGGATATTATTTAGTCAAGAATGCGACACTTATTCCGTAGCAAGAAAAATTGAATTAAAGCTCAAAAAGTTAAAAGTAGGAAAATTTTAGAAAAAATAATCAATCAAGAAATCAACCTTAATACCATTCTTGGGGGCCCATAGTTCAGTTGGCTAGAACGCTTCGCTGGCAGCGAAGAGGTCAGCGGTTCAAATCCGCTTGGGTCCACCATAATGTATTTAACTGTTCGAAAGCCGCCTCGCGCGGGCTTTCAGCCCGCGCTTCGGCTGGCAAATTGAGAAGTAAATTGTATTGTTTTGGAAAATTAATATTAAGCTTTCCGTCCTGAATAATGCGGTTCGAGCCGACAGTTTTCAAAAAATTCTTCATTCCGAAGAAATTTTTTGTATTGGCAAGATTTCCTGCTTGGTTGGCTTCTAAAATCCAAGATTTTAGAAGTTCGAGCCAATGATTTCCTTTTCGCTCAAAATCTCTAAGTTTTTGTTCAATATCGGCTTTTTGTTCGACAAGCAAGTTTTTCTTTTGCTTAAACTCATCAAGTTCAAGTTCTCCGTCTAAATGCAGGTCAATAAGCCGATTGATCTTTTCTTTGGTGGTTTTCAGTTTATCTCTTAGATTTTGAGCGAAAATTCCTGACGAGTTTGTTTGTTCTCTTTCCCATTCTTCAACTTTTGCTAAGTATTTATCCCGCCACTCGTCAGGAATAGAAACTTTTTGACAATAATCTTGGATTTGATTAGCAAGTAGTTCCTCTCGCAAAAAGTCATGTTGTTGGCATTTTTGGGTTTTGCTTTTCTTGGTACAACGATAATAGATATATTCTCTGCCTGATGGCTTAGTCTTTCTTTCAGCAGTGATGGTGTAACCACATTCTCCACATTTAGCAAAACCCAGAAATTGAAAGTTCTTCTCTTTTGACTTTTTGCGGGGCTTGCCGTTGTCATGAATAGCTAGTTGGATTTTGTCAAAAAGTTTTTTGGAAATCATTGGCTTATGAGAACCTTGCATTAGCTCGTCTCGATAAATAAACATTCCATAGTAGAAGGGATTTTTAAGTAGTCCTTGCACTGTGGACAAATGCAAAGGTTCTCCATTTTTGCCAACCAAGCCAAGAGAAAACATTTTATCCCTAATTCCCGTTAAGGTGTGGTCGCCTTCGGCAAAAAGCTCCAATATCTTTTTCATTTTGTTAAATGTCTTCTTGTCTGGTTCGATAGTTCTAATTCGAGGTTCGTTAAAGTAGCCAAGTGGAGCTTTTGCCGGTAATTCTCCACGCCTTAACTTTTGTCTTATGCCTCTTAAAATGTTTTCTCTTAAATTGTCGGTGTAATATTTGGCTTGGCCAAAGGCAACGCTTAGCATAAATTTGCCTTGCGGAGTAGTGTCAAACCAAAATGTTGGGAATTTTAGCGATTCAATCTTTTGTGTATCGACAAGATAAATAACCTTCCCACTATCAATAGAATTACGAGCCAATCTGTCGGGATTCCAAGCCAAAATTCCCGAAGCGTTGCCTTTTTCTATTTCAGAAAGCATTTGATTAAATATTGGTCGGCCCGGCTCCTTTGCAGTGCGACTTTCAGTGAACTCTTTAATGACAAAAAGAGAGTTTTGCTTGGCATAATCTCGAAGTTCTTGGAGCTGGGCCTCAATAGACAAAATTTGTCGTTCTTCTTCCTCTGATGACTTCCGACAATAGATAAAATACTTGACCATTTTTCCCTCCTTATATTTTGTCTATTAAATGCTTTCTGAAATTACACCGACAATTAAAATCTTGCCAATTCGCCCGAAGGGCGATAAAACCGTCGGCTCTGAAGTATGAATAAATCATACTTTCTATGCTTCGTACAGGTAACGCACTATTCAGGACGGAAAGCTCAATATTAATTTTCCAAAAACAATACAAATTTACTTCTCAATTTGCCAGCCGAAGCGCGGGCTTTCAGCCCGCGCGAGGCGGCTTCCGAACAATTAAATACATTATGGTGGTGTGTTCTCGCTTCTGCTCGAACTATATTTGAAGAAAATTCTCAATAATTTAACTTGAGTTTATTGTAGCAAAAATTGCTCTAATTTCCCAGAGCAATTTTTGCGCTTGTTCTAATGTTTCGCCTCGCTTCGCTCGGCGTGTTTTTGTGCGGTCGCT